>Ga0189285_100027_pt1 | contig 198034 bp, 197 predicted proteins | sample GEYOminimetaG_FD_130315 | JGI IMG/M metagenome (GOLD analysis project Ga0189285, IMG submission 130315) | Marine microbial communities from the Costa Rica Dome - GEYO mini metaG | ecosystem: Environmental > Aquatic > Marine > Oceanic > Photic zone | place: Costa Rica: the Eastern Pacific...
ATTGCGTGCAGGGCGGTCTTTTCGGGACCACCCCACACCAACACCTATCGAGCCTTCCCGGTCCCCGGACCGCCCTGCACTCCCGTCATCACTCCAGCGCCTGGGCGCGTGGAGATTTTGGTGTTCGCCCCTTCGGAGCTCTTCTTCCCGGAGGAGAGGTCGAGCGAAGTTAGGGTGAGGGGCGTTCGTGAAGCGAACTGCAAAAAGCCCCACCACCTCAACAAATCCATCTTCAAACCGTCACACATCCGTCGCGGTGGGACCTTAGACACAGCGCCGACCCGATCCTCCCCGAACGGGCTTCAGGCTCGATTATCCCTCGGCTTGAGATTCCAACTTCAGCCGCTCCCGCCGGGAGCGGCTTTTCTTTTGTGTCTCAGCGTGCGCCGTGGAAACGGATCGCGGCCTCGATGAGGCGGATGGCGTCCGCATGATCCCACTCGGCCGGTGCTGGCAAGCGACCGATCTCGCGACCATTGGCATCATAGAGAATGGACATGGGCAGGCCGACGGCACCGGTCTGGGCCATGGAGCCGAACGTGCTGTCATGAATCAGCGGGAGATTTTCCAACTCCATGTTTCGCAGGAAATTCTCGGCATCCTCCATGCGGCGATCCATGGAAATGGTGACGACCTCAAAATCCTCACCGCCCAGGGCTGTCTGCAGATTGCTCAGCGCGGGCATTTCCTCGACACAGGGCGCACACCAGGTGGCCCAGAAATTCACCAGGATTACCTTGCCGCGATAGTCCGACAAACGGACCTCGCCCCCGTCCGCACCGGTATAGACGACCGTTGGCTGCGGCCGCGGTTCCGGCTCGCTGCGGAAGGCACTCATGTGACCGTTGGCATAACTGTCCAGGCTTCCGTTGCCGCCACTGTCCATCGCCGAGAATACGACGTATAGGATGGCGACCACACCGATCAGCGGCATGATGATCAGGCCGGCTTTCAGCGGTGAAATATTCATCTCGAACTCCTTGAGCAAGTCCAATGGCAGACGACAACTCCCCGACCAGCAAGACCGGCACGAGCGCAATGTGGGGCGGCCGTTTCAGCGGCGGCCAGAGCGACATCATGGAAGCCATCAATGCCTCCATAGATATCGACCAGCGCATGGCTGAACAGGACATTCAGGGTTCCCTCGCCCATGCTGCAATGTTGGGCGCAACCGGGATAATTTCAAGCGAGGATGCAGCGGCAATCCAGCGTGGGCTGGAACAGGTTCGTGAAGAGATCCGCGCGGGCGGCTTTGCCTGGTCCAAGGCGCTGGAAGACGTACACATGAATGTCGAGGCGCGTCTCAAGGAAATCATCGGCGAACCAGCCGGTCGCCTGCACACGGCGCGCTCGCGCAATGACCAGGTAGCGACGGATTTCCGGCTCTGGCTGCGCGATGCCTGCGACCGCATCGATGCCGGCCTCGCCGCCTATCAGCATGCCCTGGTCCAGCAGGCGGAACGACATGTCGAGCAGGTCATGCCCGGCTTCACCCATCTGCAAACGGCCCAGCCCGTCTCCCTGGCTCACCATCTGCTGAGTTATGTCGAACTGGCCGAACGTGATCGTGGCCGTTTCCGCGATGCCCGCAAACGTCTCAATGAGAGCCCGCTGGGTTGTGCGGCCCTAGCCGGGACGGCTTTCCCGATTGATCGCGAGATGACAGCCGCGACGTTGGGTTTTGACCGGCCAATGGCCAACTCGCTGGACGGCGTGGCCGCACGTGACTTTGCCCTGGAAGTTCTTTCCGCCGCCTCGATCTGCGCCGTGAACCTCTCCCGGTTTGCCGAGGAGATCGTGTTGTGGTGCACCAAGCGCTTCCAGTTCGCGACCCTGTCCGATGCCTGGTCGACCGGCTCCTCCATCATGCCGCAAAAGCGCAATCCCGACGCCGCCGAACTCGTCCGTGCCAAGCCGGGCCGCATCATCGGTTCCCTGACCGGGCTGCTCACCGTGGTGAAAGGCCTGCCGCTGGCCTATTCGAAAGACCTGCAAGAGGACAAGGCGCCGACCTTCCAGGCCGTGGACGATCTGGAACTTGCCCTGGCTGCGATGGCCGGCATGGCGGCGGATCTCAGCTTCAATGCCGACGCGCTCGAGGAAGCGGCCGGTGAAGCCTATTCCGACGCGACCGACCTGGCCGACTGGGTGGTGCGCGAACTGGGCCGCCCCTTCCGCGACGCCCATCACATCTCCGGCTCCATCGTCCGCCTGGCCGAGGAGAAGGACGTGCCGCTCGCCAAGCTTTCGCTGGAAGAGATGCAAAGCGTCGACAAAGCTATCGACGAAAGCGTGTTTTCAGTGTTGAGTGCGCGGGCATCCATGAACAGCCGTACGAGTTTCGGTGGCACTTCGCCGACGCGTGTACGCGAACAGGTCCAGGCCTGGACCCAACGCCTTGCCGGAGAAGATGTCCGATGAAACGCGCCGCCACTTTCACCCTCGTCATCCTCAGCACCCTCGCCGTCGCCGCCTGCGGCCTGCGCGGGGATCTGGAGCGCCCGGAACCGCTGTGGGGCAATCCGGCTGATTACGAACAGGAACAGCGCTCCGAAGAGGATGATGAGGGCTAGGTCATCCTCCCCACCGGGGAGGTGGCTCCGCCGGAGCCCTGGCGAAGGCGGAGACGGAGGGGCCGGAGGGCGTGAGCCCGTAGGCAAGCTCGCTACGCTAGCCCCCTTCGCCTCCACTGCGTTCCGGCACTTCCCCGTGGGGGAAGATCAAGGCATTTCCTAACTCACCAAAACGTAATGCGTTTGACGCTGTCGCTGGCAGGCCAGCGTGCTAAGTTTTGCCGCATGCGTCGTCGTACGAAACTTATCGCAGCCATTGCATTGTGCTGGGAACAGGCCGCCCCCGTCCTCTGGCCGACCTTTGCTGCTCTGTCGGTTTTCGCCCTCATGGCCCTGTTGGGCGTGTGGGAGACTTATGGCGACCCCTGGCGTGCCCTCTCCGCGCTCGCCCTGATCGCCGGTGCGGTCTGGCTGACACGACCCGGTATTCGCGGCTTTGCCTGGCCGGATGAAGAAGACATTACCCGCCGCATCGAGGAAGACAGCGGCATCTCCGCCCGTCCGCACGAAGCACTGATCGATCAGCCTTCTGACGATGACCCGGTCGCCCTGTCTGTCTGGAAAGCTCACCAGGAGCGCATGGCCCGGCGGCTGCAATCCGCCTTTGCCCGCCGCCCCAAGGCGGCCTGGGGCATGCTGGATCCGTGGGCGCTGCGCGGCATCCTCGCCGTCAGCCTGTTGAGCGCCTGGTTCATCGCCGGCCCGACTGCCCGCGATCGCCTGGGCGAGGCTTTCGAGCCTGCGCTGATGGATGTCGATGCCGGCGAGATCACGCTGGACGCCTGGATCGACCCGCCTGCCTATACAGGCCGCGCACCGATTTTCCTGGACGCTGACGAGACCAGTGCCGACGTGCCCCAGGGCGCAACCTTCATCGCCCGCATCGCCGGTAGCCGCCGCAGCCCGCGTGTCACCCAGCAGACGTCGGAAGGTCGCGAGCGCGCCGAGGTCAACGAGCTGGGCGATGGTGTCTGGGAAGCGCGCGTCGTGATGCAGGAGAACGGCTCCGTTCGACTGATTTCCGGCTCCACCCGACGCAGCTGGACGCTGGATGTTCTGGCCGACACGCCGCCACAAGTCCGTATACTCGACATCCCCGAGGCCACCGCGGACGGCGAGCTGGATCTGCAATTCTCCGTCGTCGACGATTACGGTGCCACTGCCTACGCACTTGAACTGCGCCCCGAGGGCGAGCGCGATGCAGAGTGGGACCGGCTCGAAATCACACCCTCTGGCATTGCAACCATCGAGGCGGAAGGCGCGACACGGACCCTGCTTGAGACCGCTCAACACGCGCTGGCCGGGTCGCGTGTCGATATTCGTGTTTTGGCCGAGGACGCCGCCGGCAATGTCGGTCGTTCACCCGAGCTGGCCACCACCCTGCCCGAACGCGTTTTCCTGGATGCGCTGGCCCGCGCTGTTGCCGAACAGCGTCGCGAGGTTCTGCTGACCACGACTGCCTATGCACCTCTGGAAGATCGTCCGGTGATGTATCGCGAAGAGATTCCGCCGGGGCCGGCCTATCTGGCCGAGGAACCGGAACGGCGCATCGAGCGAGCGCCGGAAAGTCTGCAACGGGTTGCCCTGGCGCTGGACGCGATTTCCGATGCGCCGCGCTATTTCTTCGACGATCCGATTGTCTATCTCGGCCTGCGCGAGGTGTTGCACCGCCTGCGCCGCGCCCGTGACCGCGCAGACCTGGGCACGATCGAAGATGATCTCTGGCAAATCGCCCTGCGCGCCGAGCTGGGCTCGCTGGCCGATGCCGAGGCTGCCCTGCGTGCTGCTGAACGCGCCCTGGCTGAAGCCCTTGCCCGCGGCGCGGACGAAACCGAGCTGGCAGCCCTGTTCGAGGCCTTTGAACAGGCGATGGAAAACTACATGGCCGCCCTCGCCCGCGAAGCCGTCCAGGCTCAGAATGAAAATGAAGGCGGCGGCGGTGAAAGCCTCAACAATGAAGCCCTCCAGGCCCTGCTCGACGCCCTGCGCGATGCAGCCGAGCTGGGCAATACTGCCGATGCCCGCCAGGCGCTCGCTGCGCTGAGCGAACTCCTGCGCAACATGGAAATGCAGATGGGCCAGGGCGGTGGTGAAGGCAATCAGCCAGACCCGGTCACCGAAGCCATCCAGGAAGCCCTTGAAGAGCTGGGCGACATGATCGGCGAACAGCGTGACCTGCAGGACCAGACCTTTGGCATGCAGCAGGAACAGCAACAAGGTGGCCAGCCGCAAAGCGGTCAGTCCGGTCAGGGCGGCGAGCAGAGCGGTGATATCCCCTCCGGTCTTGCCGAGAACCAGGATGGCGGCGCGGCACGGTCCATGGAACTCGCCGACATGCAGTCCGAACTGGCCGAACAGCTGCAACGCTCGCTCCAGGCCCTGCCGGAAGGCGCTGACCAGTCCGCCGGTGATGCCGCCAGCGCCATGCAACAAGCCGAGGAGGCCCTGCGCCAGGGCGATGCCCAGGCTGCTCTCGATGCCCAGGAAGACGCGCTTGCCGAGCTGCGCGCCGGCGCCGAACAGCTCGCCTCCGACCTGCTGGAACGTTTGGCAGAACAACAGGGCCAGGATGGCCAGGGCGAAGACGGCCAGGAAGAGGACCCGCTGGGTCGTCCGGCTGAAGGATCATTTGCCGACGGCCAGGGCGTAGAAATCCCCGACGAACTCAGCCGCGCCCGCGCCCGCGAAATCCTCGAGGAACTCCGTCGCCGCGCCGCCGAAGCCGGCCGCGAACAGGACGAGCTGGACTATATCGAACGCCTGCTGGACCGGTTCTAGGTTTCGAAGCCCGGAGGGGAACAGCCCCATCCGGCTCGCTACGTCGCCGCTTCCCTCCTTTAAATTTTGATGCGCCTCACGGCGCGCACCCACTCCACCATTGCTCCGCAATGGTCCCCCTCGCCCATCAAGGGCGAGGATGGCTATGTCGCGGATGGAGATTCATCCTTTCCCTTGATGGGAAAGGTGGCCGCGAAGCGGGCGGATAGGGTGCGGCCCAAAGGGCCAACTGAAAAACTCGAACACACCCTACAGGTTTGCTCAAAAAACGGCGTCAGCGGTCATGGCAAACTGGGCGGAAAATGGGATGGGAGTTGAAAGTTGTGGAAGTGTCCAACTACCCCAGTAATCAAGCCTCCGCTACACAAAGAACTCTTCATACACTTGCCGCAACGCTTGATTAGCAACTTGTAAACTCATGAACTGTTCCACGACCTTTTTCGCGGTGATCCCGGTCTCACTTTCCAGCTCTGGATCGGCTCCGTGTTTCAACAATACTTTTGCGCACAGGTATTCTGTATCAATAGTTTCCACCGCCAGCACCAACGGAGACTGTTCGTCGATATTGAAGTAATTGACCAATCCTCCCGCTTTCAGGAGAACCTCAAGAATATCAGCGCGTTTGGCCCGCACCGCATACATCACTGAAGTATTGCCGAATTGGTCGACGAGATTGACGTCATTGCCTGCGTCAATCAGGAACTGAATCATCTCGACGGTGAGGTGCTTGGCGGATGAAACGAGCATCCCGGTGAGGTGATTCCAGTTAACCCCCTTTGAAACATAATCCAAATCCCCTCCTGCCTTTACAGCGGCGCGTAATTTTTCAATGTCTCCATCAAAAATTGCCTCCTGAACGGCGAGGGTGGCGTCGCTCATTTTAGTCATCCAGATACCGCCTTACAGGTCGCATAGGGTCCTCCAATCATCCATTCCGGGCAGCTTATTGCGATGCATCAGGTTTTTCACTGTTTTGATGCGCCTCACGGCGCGCACCCACTCCACCATTGCTGCGCAATGGTCCCCCTCGCCCATCAAGAGCGAGGATAGGCTATGTCGCGGATAGAGATTCATCCTTTCCCTGAATGGGAAAGGTGGCCGCGAAGCGGGCGGATAGGGTACGGCCCAAAGGGCCAACTAAAAACCCAGCTCAGTGATGCTCTTGCTCAGCCGCTTCATGCGCCGCGACCTCGTCCACCTCACCATGCCCGGTCTCTTCCAGATGCGTGGTGATGGCGTCCACCAGGACAACCTCGACCTCGACCGTGCCCGGAGGCGGGTCGGAGACGATGGTGCGGAAGGCTTCGTGATCGCCGGCATCGAGATCGTGAACGTCCATATTGACGGTCCACTCCAGCAGGGACTGACCCTGGTCATCGCGCAGCACGGCGCGGACTTCCGGGACCGTACGGGAACGGCGGTCGTAATTGTGCAGATCGCCCTCGACGATCAACAGCGGCACGCCGTGTTCGATCTGGTGGCTGACATTGAGCTCACCGACCGAGATACCATAGGGGTTCACCGTCGAGCCCATCGCTGCATAGGCAGACGAGGCCCGCGGGAAGGCGGTGACAACATCGACGCGGAAAATCCAGGCGCAGGTCAGCACCAGGGCCATGGCAACGGCCAAACCGCCCCAGGCACCACCGGCCACGGCAGCGGACATGGTCTGCCTCTTTTTCGCCTGACGCTCCCGATAAGCCTCGTGGGGCTTTTTCGGTTCCTCAACGACTTCCGGGGTTTCTTCCTCGAGTTGCGCTGGCTGGAGATCGGGAAGCTGCTCGGGGTCCTCGACCTTGGCAGACCAGACATAACCGCACGAGGCGCAACGCACACGACGACCGTTCGCGCCGATCGCCTGTGGATCAGCGCGATAGCTCGTGGAACAAGAAGGACAGCTGAGTACTATGCTCATCTGAGTCGTTACTACTTCCGGCCGACCCGACAGCGATGGAGACTTCCATAGAGCCGAGTCATCTACATACACCAAGCAGCGCCGCTGAGCCTGTCATCCGCTTCGACAATGTCGGCATGCGGTATGGACGCGGGCCAGAGGTTCTGCGCGACTTGTCATTTGATTTACCACGCGGATCTTTCCAATTCCTCACCGGACCGTCCGGTGCGGGCAAAACTTCGCTGCTCAAGCTGATTTATCTCGCTGCCAAGCCCTCGCGCGGCACGATTTCCTATTTCGGACGCGATGCGGCCGGGCTGACACGGGACGAACTGCCACAGATCCGCCGGCGTGTCGGTGTGGTGTTCCAGGAATTCCGCCTGCTCAATCATCTCACCGTTTTCGACAATGTCGCCCTGCCCCTCAGGGTCACCGGACGCAAGCGCACGGACTATGCCGAGGATGTCGCGGAGTTGCTGGCCTGGGTCGGGCTGGGTGACAAGATGAGTGCTCAACCAGCGACCTTGTCCGGCGGGGAGCAACAACGTGTTGCCATCGCCCGTGCGGTCGTTGCCCAGCCGGAAATCCTCATCGCCGACGAACCGACCGGCAATGTCGACAGCGAGATGGCGATGCGCCTGCTGCGCCTGTTTGTCGAGCTCAACAAGCTGGGAACGACGGTGGTGTTCGCCACCCACGATTTACAGCTGGTCCGCCTGCTGGATGCGCCCGTGATGACGCTGTCGAACGGGCATCTGCACATTCGCCCGCCCCGCAGCCAGCGTTATGCCCACGCACCGGACGGCAGGCTGGACATGTCCGAACTGGATGACGCGCCGGAAACGGTGGACGAGAATTCGGAAGAGGTGCAGGACGAAGCGGCTGCGCAGGATATCGAACGCCCGGAGGGTGATCATGACCACACATGATATTCCCCCGCCGCCCAAGGGCGGAGCCGGCGCCCTGTTGCCGCCCGATGCAGGACGTGATCGTCCGCTGTTCGTGGTTGCCGCGATCCTGGTTTTCCTGGCCTGTATCGCCGCCCTGGGCGCCCGCGGCGCCTGGCAGCAGGCCGAGACCTGGACATCGGACCTCGAAACCAGCCTGACCATCCAGATCCGCCCGGTGGACGAGCGCGATATCGAGGCCGATGCCCAGCAGGCGGCGGAGATCATCAGCGCCATCGGGGGTGTGGACCGGGCCGTCGCCCGTGACCGCGCCTATGCCGAAGCGCTCGTCGCGCCCTGGCTGGGTGAAGGCAATATCCCGGATGATCTGCCCCTTCCGCTGCTGGTTGATGTGCGCCTGGAAAGCGGCGCCGAACTGGCCGTCAGCGACCTCCAGACCGCTCTGGACAATGCCGGGCTGGCCGCCAGTGTGGATGATCATGCGCAATGGGCCCAGGCGGTCCGCCGAGCGGCCGGATTTGCCCGCACGCTTGCCCTTGCACTGCTGACCCTGTTGACCGGAGCGGCGGCTGCCGTTGTCGCCTTCGCGGCGCGCGCCAGCCTGGCAGCACGTGTCGATGTTATCGATGCACTGCACCTTTCCGGCGCGGAGGACCGTTTCATCGCTGCCCTCTTCCAGCGCCGCTTCTTCATGCTGGGGCTCAAATCCGGTACGGCCGGAGCGCTGATCGCCGTCCTGGTTTCCCTTTTGGTCAGTTCCGGGGGCAATAGTATCGATATGGCGTTTTTCCTGCCGAGCTGGACGATGGCGCCATTCGAACTGGTGATGCTGGGCATTGCGCCCCTGCTGGCCGGAGCAACTTCGGCCCTGTCGGCGCGGCTGGCCGTGGCCACGGATCTGCGCGGGCGATGGTAGTCCTACGCCACGGAAACATAGGCGAAAATGGCTTGCGAATAGCCTGTTCAGCGTCCAGTGTTGATGGTGTCGTTTATGGGGATGATGCGTGCGAGTGACGATCCGCATTCTGCAGGCTGTGGCTTTTATCGCCGTCGTCGGTGCATTGATCGGCTTTGCCAGTTTTGCCGGCCGCGTCAGCAGTCTGGACCAGCCCCAGGGTGACCTTTCTGCCGATGCCATCGTCGTTCTGACCGGTGACAGTGGACGCCTGCGCGCGGGCGGGGCGCTGCTGCGATCCGGCAGCGCGCCGCGCCTGTTGATCAGCGGCGTTCACAGTTCGGTCTCCAACGCCGACATTCTCGATCAGGCCAGCCTGGACCAGGCGACGCTGGATTGCTGTGTGACCCTGGACCGCCAGGCTCATGACACGGTCGGTAATGCGCGCGAGACGGCGCGCTGGGCCCGGTCCAACAGCTATAATCGCTTGATCATTGTGACCTCAGACTATCATCTCCCGCGGAGCCTTCTGGAAATGAAGCGCGCCATGCCGAATGTCGAGCTGATCGCCTATCCGGTTCATACATCACCGCCCTGGGAAACTCCGGCGACGGCACGATTATGGACCCAGGAATACGCCAAGTTCGCGACAGTATGGTTGGGCTCGGCGCTGCTGGATGACTGTGAAAACGCCTGATGACCACAATTCGCTCCTTCCTCTTCTACATCTATATGTACGGGCTGATGATCATCGTCGGCCTCGGCGGCATCCCGCTCATCCTCGGTCCGCGCAGCTGGAGCCGAGGCCTGCTCAAATTCTATCTGAAACTGCTCTGGCCCGGCCTTGCCGTGATCTGCGGTGTGAAGATCGAAGTGCGCGGTCGCGAAAACCTGCCGTCTGGCGGTGCGCTGATCGCGTCCAAACACCAGAGCATGTGGGAGACGCTGGCCTTCTGGGGCATCCTTCCGGACCCGGCCATCATCCTCAAGAAATCCCTCGTCTACATGCCGATCTTCGGCTGGTACGCGGTCAAGCTGGGCAATATCAGCATTGACCGGAAGGGCGGTTCGAAAACCCTGCGCAAAATGCTTAAGGACGCCGCCCAGCGCGGTCAGGACGGTCGCCAGGTGCTGATCTTCCCGGAAGGTACGCGGGTGGAACCGGGCGATAATCCGGAGCTCAAGCCGGGTATTGCAGGGCTCTACCAATCCATGGCTGTGCCGTGTGTGCCGGTGGCCTTGAACTCCGGCGTATATTTGAAAAACTATTGCGGCCTGAAAAAACCGGGCACGATCATTGTCGAGATTCTCGAGCCGATTGAGCCGGGTCTGGACAAGGCCACCTTCATGCGGACCTTGCATGAGCGTATCAGTACCGCGTCGGATCGCCTGCTCGAAAGCTGATCCGCCGCCAACAGGAGTAAGGCGTTGCGCGCGCATATGAAGTTTATCCTGCCGCTGGTCGGCATCATTGCGCTCCTGGTGCTCTATTCCATCTACTGGTTCTACGCGGCTGGCCGGGTGAATGAAGCCGTTCTCGACTGGGTCGAGGAAAACGAGAGCCAGGGCTATCAGATCGCCTATTCCGAACTGCGTGTGCGCGGCTATCCCTATCGTTTCCAGATCGAGATCGATGGAGCCGAAATAACCGCCCCGCGCAGTGATGGCGGCTGGAACGCCACGCTGGAACGCCTGCAGGCCAATGCCCTGCCCTATGACTTTTCGCACTGGATCGTCAGCTTTGGCGGCCCGATGCACATCCGCTCCGATCGTGAGCTGATGGTGAACGCTCAGGAAGCGCGCGTCAGCCTGCGCACAAATGATGCGGGCCAGACCGAGCGCGTTGGCGCGGAAATTCTGGCGCTATCCGTGGAATCCCTGGCTGGCGATCCACTGGACATCGAATTCATCGAGAGCTTCGTTCTGGGCGGATCGGTTGAGGCAGACAATTCCCTGCGGGTGCGCATCCAGGCCAATGGCGTGCGCGCCAGCGAACAGGACGGGTCGCAGGACCTGATCCGCGCTTTCGGTCAGACCGGCGAGCAATTCCGCCTGGACTTTGCGGTCACCGAATGGACAGCCCTCGCCCGCGATGGCGATATCGGCAGCTGGGCCCGCGCAGGCGGTCAGCTGCAGATCCATGATGCCCTGCTGAACTGGGGCCCGGCGCAACTCAATGGCGGTGAAGGCGAGCTGGGGCTGGATGACGAATTCAAGCCGGATGGACGCCTGTCCATCTCGATCGCTGATCCGGATTCCCTGGCGGTGGCACTGGTCGGTGCCGGCCTGATCCCGCAGGAGAATGAGGAAGCGCTTCGCCTGGCGGCGATGATGGCCCCGCGCGGGCCGGAAGGCGTATCGCTCGGCTTCCGGCTGCGCGATGGCGGCGTGTATCTGGGTCCGGTACGTATCGGACGCCTCGCTGAATAATCAGCCTTTCATGAAGCTTTGCAGAGCCTCGACCACGGCGCGGTTTTCCGCTTCGGAGCCGACGGTTATGCGCAAGGCATTCGGCAGGCCATAGGGCACAACCGGACGGACGATGAGCCCCTTGGCGGTCAGATATGCGTCAGCGGCCGCTGCGGTCTTCTCGCCTTCTGACGGGAAGTGAACCAGCACGAAATTACAGACGCTCGGTGTCACTTCCAGGCCCAGACCACCAATCTGCTGACGCAGGAAGGCAACCCATTCCTCATTGTGGTCCGCGGAACGCTTCATGAAATCCCGATCCTGGATCGCCGCCGTACCAGCTTCGATCGCCGGCAGGTTGACGTTGAACGGCCCACGCACACGGTTCAGCACATCGATGATGGACTGGTGAGCATAAGCCCAGCCCAGACGCACCGCTGCCAGACCGTGGATCTTGGAGAAGGTGCGGGTGACGATGACATCATCACGCTCGCGCGCCAGCTCCAGGCCGGCGGTGTAATCCGCTTCACGAACGAATTCCGCATAGGCCGCATCGATCACCAGCAGTGTGGTCGGCGGCAGGGCATCACGCAGGCGGCGAACCTCGGCATCGGAGATATAGGTGCCGGTCGGATTGTTCGGATTGGCCAGGAAAACGATCTTGGCATCGTCACCCGCCGCTTCGATCACCGCATCGACATCCGTGCGGTGTCCCTTCTCCGGCGCCGAGATGATGTCGCAGCCGCTCTGCATGGCTACAAGGCGATAGACCAGGAAGCCGTACTGGGACTGGACCACCTTGTCGCCCGGGTTGAGATAGGCGCGGCCAAGCAGTTGCAACAGCTCATCCGAACCACAGCCACAGACAATATTGTCCGCTTCCAGGCCTTCTTCACGCGCGATTGTCTCACGCAGCATGGTGGCGCCACCGTCAGGATAGATGTGCAGGTCGCCGGAGGAATTGCGGAAAGCTTCCGCCGCCTTGCCTGAACAACCCAGGGCGTTTTCGTTGGAAGAGAGCTTTACCGGGTTTTCGATACCGGGCGCATCCGCAGCACCGGGCTTGTAGGGGCGGATGTCGAGAATGCCGTCACAGGGCTGGATCGTCATAGGAAGCGCCTTTCTCGGAACGCAGGTCAGTATTGATCTGCTGGGGAGATAGCGCGGGGCGGGTACGTTCATCAAGGGCTCGCGCTCCATTGCGCGCAGCACGGCCCAGCGGTCGCAGAGCATTGGTGCGTTTCACGGCTTCCACCAGGATCAATCCACCCAGGCCCGGCCAGAATTTCTCGCCCGCCTTTTCCCAGGCACTGGCAATGCCCTTGCCCGACGCCCAGCGCCAGGGCGGGGCATACAGCGCGCGTGACCAGGCCACCGGTTCGAACAGGGCATCATCGAGCAGATGCGTCAGCTGACCGCGTGAAAAGGGCCGACCATGCCCAAAGGGCGTGGCATCGGACAATGCCCAGACACCGGCTCGCGCGGCCGTCGCGATGACCACCCGCCCCTCCGGCGCCATCACCCGCCAGGTCTCCCGCAACAGGCCGGGCAGGTGTTCGGCCTCTTCCAGCATGTGGATCATCAAGACGCGATCAAACATCGCCTCGGGAAACGGCATGCGCGTCTCGTCGCCCATGACGATATTGGACGGGCTAGCCGGGGCAATGGCCCCCTGGGCGCTGGGCATCAGTTCGATACAGCGCCGGGCCGAGGCCTGCATATCGCGCAGATAGGGCGTGGCATATCCCACGCCCAGCACATCCAGGTCCTTCAGATTGGGCCAGATCGCTCCCAGACGTCGCTCGATCATACGTTGTGCCAGGGCGCCGCGGGTCGTACGGTAAAAACGATCAAGTTCGATGGCATCACGACGCACTAGGTCTGCTCCGCAGTTTGTTCTAGACAGGTCCAATCCACTCCGCAGCGGTTTTGAAGTCAATCATGAGCGCATTAGAAATCCGGCAATTTGCATGTCTTTCCGATAATTACGGCTATCTGATCCACGACCCGGACAGTGGCGAGACGGCTACAATCGACACCCCGGACCCGGAGGTCATCCTGCGCGAGGCCAAGGCGGCCGGCTGGACGATTACCCAGGTCTGGAACACGCATCACCACCGGGATCACGCCGGCGGCAATGAAGCCATCAAGGCCGCCACCGGCGCCCGCATTGTCGGCCCATCCTATGACGTCGACCGCATTCCCGGCATTGATCACGAAGTTGCCGACGGGGACATCGTGGAGCTGGGCCGTTTTCGCGCCAAGGTGATCTTCACGCCCGGACATACCCGCGGGCATATCTGTTTCCTCTTTCCCACTGAGAAAGCCGCCTTTGTGGGCGACACGATGTTCGCCCTGGGGTGTGGGCGCCTGTTCGAGGGAACACCGGCTGAGATGTGGCACAGCCTCAACCGGCTGGCAGAGCTGCCAGACGAGACCAAGATCTATTGCGCGCACGAATACACGGCCGCCAATGCCGCCTTTGCCCTGACTGTCGACCCGGACAATACCGACCTGCAGGCCTATGCAGCGATGGTCGAGGCCGAGCGCGCGCGCGGTGAACCGACGGTGCCAACAACAATCGGGGCCGAAAAGGCGGCCAACCCCTTCCTGCGCGCCGGCGACCCGGCCATCCGTCTGCGCCTGAACATGGTCCGCGAGGATGATGAAGACGTCTTCGCCGAGATTCGCCGCCGCAAGGACAGTTTCTGACCATGACCCAGACCGCACAACAGATCATCGACGCACTGGACATGCAGCGCCATCCGGAAGGCGGCTGGTATGTCGAGACATTTCGCGATGTGAACGGTCCGGACGGGCGCGCGCGCTCAACAGCGATCTACTATCTTCTGGAAGCGGGGGACCGCTCGCACTGGCACCGGGTGGATGCGCTGGAAGTCTGGCACTGGCATGCCGGCGCCCCGCTGCGATTGAGTATCAGCACAGACGGTAAAACCAGCCGAGATATCGATCTGGGTCCAGACGTCGTTTCGGGGCAACGCCCCCAGGGCATTGTTCCGACACAGGCGTGGCAGGCTGCGCAAAGCCTTGGCGACTGGACACTTGTCGGTTGCACGGTTGCACCGGGGTTTGAATTTTCCGGGTTCGAGATGGCGCCATCAGAATGGGCGCCGGATGACCGGCGGGTCGACGTCCAGACCTAGCTGGTCTCGTCCATCAACGCGTTGGCGATGAGTTCGGAAGACGGACGGCCGGCATAACCGAACTCCGGAGCAATCGACACGACGAACTCGTCATCATCCCAGCGTGCCCCGGGCTCGCCGCCAATGACAATGCGCAATCTGGCAAGCTCCGGCATGCGACGACGGTCAGAGCGCAGCTGGCGCACAGCTTTCTCGATGACATTGAATGTATCGTACTGGACACCCAGTCCCGCGCGCGGCGCCGGTTCGTATTCCAGGTCGAAGCTGGTGCTGAGCAGTTCTGCCAGCGTACCGGCCAGGTCCTCGGCACGGTCCCGCACCTCGTTCGGCGAACGCGGCTGGGGCGCCAGGCCACCAGCCGGGCTGGCATAGTCCGCAATCACGCCATCGGGCGCATCAAGGGGGAAGTAGGTGGTGCCGCCCAGAGCAGTCAGCCGCACGACTTCACGTCCGGTATCGGTGACAAAGGACGTACCACCACCCGGCGCACGATTGGCGAACAGGACCAGGACTTCGGCGTCCGGGTCATCACGTTCGCGCAGCAGGGCCACGGTATTGGTGCGGTCGAAAAGGAAAAAATCGCCACTGTCGGCACGTTGGTACCAGGACGACGCCAGTTGCGATCGTTCATTTCGCAAAAGGCGGTCGCGCAGCGGGTTAGCCTGGTAACCCGCTGCAGCGCCTGCGCACATGGCAGCCGTTAGTATGGCAATTAGTATTCGCGTCATCCCGTACATCATTCTGCCCTCCATCACGGCAATTTTGGGGCAGAATGTGCAAATTGGGTTTACGCCATGTATTGACCGCCATTGATGGTCATCACGGAACCGGTCATGAAACCGGCATCCTCACTCGCCAGATAGACGACAGCCTTGGCAATCTCGTCGGCCTCGCCCAGTCGATTGACCGGAATGCCGGCGATGATGGAGTTGAGGACTTTCTCCGGAACTGCAGCCACCATGTCGGTATTAATATAGCCCGGGGCGATACAGTTGATAGTGATGCCCTTGCGCGCGGTTTCCTGGGCCAGGGCCTTGGTGAAACCGATCACACCCGCCTTTGCAGCGGAATAGTTTACCTGGCCCATCTGGCCTTTCTGGCCATTGATGGAGGAGATATTGATGACCCGGCCAAAGCCGCGCTCACGCATGCCGTCAATCAGCGGACGTGTCGTGTTGAACAGCGATGTCAGGTCCACACGGATCACGTCATTCCACTGTTCCGGGGTCATCTTGTGGAACATGCCGTCGCGGGTGATGCCGGCATTATTGACCAGGACATCTATCGGCGCTCCGGCCAGTTCCTCGGCCTTTGCGATGCCTTCCACGCTGGCATCGTAGTCACCGACGTCGAACTTGACGACGGCAACGCCGGTCTCTTCGGAAAAGGCCTTCGCTTTCTCGTCATTACCGGCGTAATTCGCGATCACAGTGTATCCGGCATTTTTAAGCTGAACCGAGATCGCTGCGCCGATACCGCGCGTGCCACCTGTTACCAATGCAGTGCGTGTCATTTTGCCCCCACCATGCTGCTTTTGCGAACAAATTGATTCTTCGCGCTTGCAGCACACCACCTCAAGCGCGTAAACCCCTAGATATATAGATCAGTGTCCTTGTCGAGCGAAAATCCTATGAAGAATTCGCCTGAAGGATGAGATGGGGAGTTCGCAGTGGCACAATCCAAAGGCACAGCTTCGGTTATCGTTATCAAGAAGTACGCAAACCGGCGCCTCTATGACACGTCCACGAGCCAGTATGTCACGCTCGATCACCTCCGTGATCTGGTGAAAAACGGGACCGATTTCCAGGTTGTGGATGCCAAGTCCGGTGAAGACCTGACGCGCGGTGTCCTGGCCCAGATCATTTTCGAGGAAGAGGCGCGCGGCGCCAATCTCCTCCCTGTCGACTTTCTGCGTCAGCTGATCAGCTTTTATGGCGACAGCCTGCAGAGTGTTGTTCCCGGCTATCTGCAGATGTCGATGAATAACTTCTCCCAGCAACAGGAAGAGTTCCGTTCCCGGATGAGCGAAGCCATGACCTCACCGCAAGCCAGCATGTCCATGCTGGAGGAACAAACCCGTCGCAACATGGAAATGTTCGGACAGGCCATGCGCATGTTCACGCCCTTTGCCGCCGGCACCACGCCGGAAGCCGAGGCCCCGGCCCAGCCAGCGGCCACTGCTGCCAAGGAAAGCGACGATGTCGCTGCCATGCGTGCCGAGCTGGATGCGATGCGTGCCAAACTGGACAAGCTGGTCAAGGACTAGCCGCCTGACCGGTTGCGGTACGGCTTGTGGTTAACAAAATCGTACCCGAATGAAACACATGGCCCGGTGATCGATCCGATCCCGGGCCATTTTTGCGCTTGCGGTTGTGTTTTGCGACCAGAATCATGGTTAATGAGTGCTTAACACTTGGCACGCGCCTTGCGACACCATTGGCATGACTATGATCCGCAGCCTCGTCACCGTCCCGACCCCGACCTCCCGGCGTGTACCGCCGGTGGGTAAGGCGAGCGGATCCAATGACCGTCCGTCGCAGCCACAAAATGCGCTCGTGCCCGTCCCGACCCAGCGAGAATCCGAGCCCCGTGCCAAGACCTCGCTGCGCGCGCGCAATGCTGCGGCGGAGGTTGTTGTCCAGGTCATCGCCGGCAATCCACGTCGCGGTATCCGCGCCGAAGCCAGCGAACAGGCGCGCTATCGCCGCGCCTATGCCAACGCCGCTGCCACCCCTGCCCCGCGTCCGCGCTGGGAGAAGTGCGCATGAGCACCCTGCTCAATGAAAAATTCGGCTTCTGGTGCGACGTCGCCCTGGGCACGGTCCTGGTGTTTGTGACGTTCTAAGTTTTTTTGGTCGCCCGCCAACTCGCTTCGCACGCGGCTCCGATGGAGCGGCGCCTGTGGCGCTTGCGATGTGGTACTGGGTTCGCTTCGCTCACGCCCCTCACCCTCGCTGCGCTCGACCTCTCCCCGTGGGGGGGAGAGATAACGCGTCACCATCTTTCTCCCGCGGGGAGAAGTGCCCTTCGTAGCCTTGGCGAAGAACGGCGATGAGGGGCTCACAAAACAACTCACACCCCACCAACAAAAAACGCCGCCCCGAATGGAGCGGCGTTTCTGGTTTAGCGTGTACTGTCAGGATCAGGCTTCGCCACCGACCGCCAGGTCGCGGCGGGCCGCAACGATGGTGACGACGAAACCAGCCACCGTGTCCATCAACGTCATCAAGGTGATGAGGAAGAAGGCTGCGGTGCCGAACTGGCCCATCAGCAGAAAGAGCGCCATGGCGATCACGAAGATCAGCATGGACAAACCGTGATTGACGATCGTCGCCGTGCCGGATCCGGCAGATTTGATGAGCTCGACAAAGAGCATCAGCATGCCGAGAATAATCAGGATATCGCCGACAGACAGCTCGAGCGAGCCATTGACCATCGGTACAGCGAATACACCGGCCGACATGTCGACGCCCATGAAGGCTGCGACCGCATAGGCGGCCACCGGAATAATCATCATTGGAAATACATTGAACATGGAGCCACCCCTGTTTGACCGGCCACCGCCACCTTGTGCGCGATTTGCCGCCATCATACCTAACAATACGCCGTTGTCCCCTCCGGCCATATCGTGTCCTTTCCTTTGCGCGACAAACGCGCCTTTCAAGACTTCAAACTAGACTTCATCCGCACCACGCGAATTCCGTGCTCTCGAATTTAACCACATCATCCCCATCATGTCTGTCAAAGAGGCGAAAAGACGGCCAAAATTCGTATATTTTGAAGCTCCGATGGTGCGGTGGCGGTGCGTAACCGGGCGGAATTCACACTTGAAACCCTCTCGATTCATCAGAGCAGGCAGGAATCGGTGCTGGTGATCGAAGAAGGGCAGCAGCAGATAGACATCACGCTTGAATGCCTTGAGACCACAGCCGGTATCATTGCAATCATCATTCAGCATGCGCTTGCGAATTCCGTTGCCGAAGCGCGAGGCGAATTTCTTCCAGGCTGAATCCTGGCGATTGGCGCTGCGATCGCCGCCCACAAGAGCCAGGTCTTCCGGTGCGTCCTCGCGCATCAACGCGTCGATCACGGTCGGCAGGTTCTCCGGCGGGTTCTGGCCGTCGCCGTCCAGCGTTGCCACGACCGTGCCGCGGGCAAACATCACACCGGTGCGAACGGAACGGGACTGACCGGCATTGTGCCGGTGCGCGAGCACGCGCAAGGCTGGCAATTCAGCCTTGGCGTCAATCAGTTCCTGGCGGGTGGTGTCCTTGGAACAATCATCGACAAAGATCATCTCGTAATTGCGCCCTTCAAGGGCGGCAGCGATCTCGCGGGCCAGCGGAACAACGTTTCCGGCTTCGTTATAAGCCGGGACAACAACGGAAATATCTGGATTTTGGCTCATCTGTGTGTCTGCTTGAGCTTGCGTCATGTGCGTTCCCCGTTACATACCGGGTTTACGACACGACGCGAGGTATTTTTACGCCTCGTGGCATTTGGAGTTCTACATGGCCGAGCTCGCTCGCGGCACCCGCGCCTATGTGATCATTGGGTTGATTGCACTGATATCCGCTTTTGCCGGGATTTTCACCCTGCCGCCGCTGGACCGGGATGAAAGCCGTTTCGCCCAGGCGACCGCGCAGATGCTCGAGACCGGCGATTTCGTCGAGATCAACTTCCTCGACACCGAGCGCAACAAGAAACCGATCGGTATTCACTGGCTCCAGGTGGTCACGGTCTCGGCCCTGTCCGACGCGGAAGCGCGCGAGATCTGGGCCTATCGGATTCCATCGGCTCTGGGTGCCCTGCTGGCCGCCCTCGCCTGTTTCTGGGGTGGCAGCCGGCTGATCGGACGCGAGGCCGCCTTTGCGGGCTCCGCCATGTTCGCAGCAACAGTGCTCCTGGGCATTGAGGGCGGGATCGCCAAGACCGACGCCATGCTGGCCGGGTGCACAACCCTGGCCATGGCCGCCTTGATGCATGTGCGCAGCGGCGAGACCGCCGGCTGGCGCACTGCGTTGATCTTCTGGTTCGCCATCGGGCTGGGCACCCTGATCAAGGGACCCGTCACGCCTATGGTCGCCGGACTGGCCGTCATCGCGCTGTTTGCCTGGGAAAGAAAACTCGCCTGGCTGAAACCGCTCGCTGTCTGGTGGGGACCGATCCTGGCCATCGCCATGGTCCTGCCCTGGCTGATCAGTATCCAGATCGCCACCGACGGCAATTTCCTGCGCGAGGCGCTTGGGGATGATCTGGGACCGAAACTCGTCTCCAGCCATGAACGTCATGGCGGGCCGATCGGATATCACCTGCTTCTGGCGCCCCTGCTCTTCTTCCCGGCGGTGCTGTTCCTGGTCCCGGGCGTCGCGCGGATTGTTGGCGCTGTGCGGGGCGAGGATGATCGTGCCGCCTCCATCGCGCGTTTCCTGATCTGCTGGGCGGTGCCGACCTGGCTGGTTTTTGAACTCCTGCCGACCAAGCTGCCGCATTATGTCCTCCCGGCCTATCCGGCACTGGCGCTCATGGCGGGCTGGGCCTTTGTCGAGATCGGCAAGTCTGCCAATTGGCAGCGCTGGGTCAGCTGGGGCCTTTTTGCCTTTGCCGGACTGGTCTTTGCCATCGTCATTCCGACCGCCTTCCTGATCTATGGCAACAATGCCAGCTGGGATGCGGTGCGCCTGTCTCTCGCCGGTTTCCAGGGCGGGTTCGACCTGGCGACGGATCCCACAGTCGGGGCGATAGTGGTCCTGACGAGCGGGATCTTCGCGGCCCTGGTGGGCGCGACGCTGCTCAGCGACCGTTTGCGGTCGGGCGTGCTGGTTCTGGCCCTGGTGGTTGCCTCCGGCCTCGCCTGGCAAGTCGCCGCCCGCGGCGTCGCCCTGCCTAATGCCTATGCGGTCCGGCTCGCGGACCAGGTGCGGGCGGCGCGGGAATATTCGGAGACGATTACGGGCGTGCCCGCCGGCGAAATCGTCACGGCGTCGAGCTATACCGAGCCGAGCCTGGTCTTCTCACTGGGCTCGGACACGGTGCTGGGTACAACAGAAGAGGTTCTCGCCTTCGCAGAAAGCCGCGAGGAGCCGACGATGGTCGTGCTGGATCTGTCGCGGGATCGACGGCTCTGGGAACGAATGCTCAACGGTCGCGAATACTGGGCCAGAGAGCTTGAGCTTAATCCCGACTTCAACGATTTGGTTGCTGAAGAGTCTGGGATCTCGGCGGAAGCCTTATTGGATTTCGATCACGATCTAGCGGTTTGCTATAGAAATCTCGCTTCCGGAACAAACTACTCCCGTGGCGACGAGACCGTGCTCGTAATCGTTTTCACCCGATGTCAGACAGCAGGTGGCGAAGTATTCGGTACCACTCGGGAGCTCCCCAATGACCCGTAAGATTGAAATCGTTGAAGTTGGTCCGCGTGACGGGCTGCAGAATGATCCGGTTCTCATGCCGACGGACGTCAAGATCGAGTTCGTCCAACGCCTGATCGATGCGGGTGTGAAACGCATGGAAGCGGCCAGTTTCGTGCATCCCAAACTCGTCCCGGCCATGGCCGACAGTGCCGAGGTTATGCAACAGGTCCCGCGGGTCGATGGTGTCAAATACATCGGCCTTGCCCTTAACGAGAAAGGCATGCGCCGCGCCCTCGACAGTCAGTGCGACGAGGTCAATTACGTCATGGTCGCCTCACCCGGTTTCGGGCTTAAGAACCAGAACGCCACGCCGCAGCAGACCGCCGACCTGTTCGACCAGATTGCGGTGCTGGCCCATGATGATGGCGTACCGGTCTCGGTGACGGTTTCAGTGGCCTTTGGCGACCCGTTTGATGGTGAGGTTGATCCGAATATCCTTGGCGAACTGGCCGCGCGAGCAAAAGCCGCCGGAGCCGTCGAGTTCGCGCTGGGTGATACGATCGGTGTCGCCGATCCCTGGTCCGTGCGCCGGGCGCTGGATATCGTCAAGGCGCAGTCCGGAGACATGCGCATCCGCATGCATTTCCACAACACCCGCAACACGGCCATGGCCAATATCTATGCTGCGATCGAAGCTGGCGTCGACGTTATCGATGCCTCGGTTGGGGGCATTGGCGGATGTCCGTTCGCGCCCGCTGCAACGGGCAATGTGGCCACTGAAGACGTGGTCTACATGCTCGACAGGGCCGGAATTGAGACGGGACTGGATCTCGACAAGCTGATCGCGACGGCAAAATGGCTGGAAACAGACGGGCTGAAACACCCGGTCGAAAGCGCCCTGTCCCGCGCGGGCGGTTTTCCGAAAACCTGACCGGGCGCCCTATTCGGCAGCCTGGTTGGTGTGCTCGCCCTCGGTGGACTTTGCGGACCTGCCGAACAGGCCACCGAGCTTGCTGCGAACATCCGTCCACAGCACCCGCACCCAGATTGCCAGGAAGATCGGCCCGCTGAGCAACAATGTCGCTGCGCGCTGCAGCGGCCCGGGGTAGAATTTCCAGAAATATTTCACAAAGCCAGACGCCTTGTGGGTTTCGACCTTCCACGGGCTGCTCTCGCTCGTGCCGCCATAATGGAGAATATCCGCGCGAGGCTCGAACCAGACTTCGCCACCATGCTCCCGAAGCGTTCGACAGAGGTCGATATCCTCGACGTGCAGAAAATAGCGCTCGTCAAAACCGCCGATCTTTTCGAAAACATCACGGCGCATCATCATTGCAGCACCGGAGACCGCCGGGACCAGAATCATCTTCTCAGGCAGCGGGTCCTTTTCCCAGTGAATGGAGTGCGGTCCGACTGAAATCCGGTCCAGGCCCATGAAACTGCTGGCCGCGCTGACCGGTGTCAGCTCACCACGACGCGCACCACGCTGTTCCGTGCCATCATTGTTGAGAATACGGCCACCGATGATCCAGTCGCCACCATTCATGCGACGCGCGCTCTCCTTGAGGCGCTCGGCTGTTGAAGGCACCAGAACTGCATCCGGATTGAGGAAGAGGAGAAGATCACCGCTCGCCGCTTCCGCTCCGATATTGCAGCCTTTACCAAAACCCAGATTTTCTCCGGTTTCCAGCAGGGTGAATTTCCGGTTTTCCGCAGCAAGGTCCCGCAGCTCGGCCACCACCTCGTCCGGATTGTCATGATTGACCAGAACAAACTCGTCGACATTCGGCGCCGCCAGCACGGACTTCACCGATTCCATAAGCCGTTTGCCTGTTCTCCAGGACACGGTGACAACGCTGAGTCGTTGTTCACTTACCATCACACTGACTTCCCTGAGCGCAGCAGCAGAACCGCCGTAGTCGCCAGTGCGACTGCCCCCTGATGCCATTCCTGCCACGCACCATAAGAGAAAAGCAGCAGGCTTGCATAGACTAAAACCACCCAGATGATTGCCATAGCCTGAAATTTGGTGAGCGATTTAGCGGCGTTCAGTCGCTCACCAAGACCAATCAGCGCGATTGCGAGGAGCCCTGCACCCACCAATCCGGTCTCCAGCCAGACATGCAGCGCGGCATTGTGAGGATGCAATGGCAGGGCACTGACTTCATAACCGGGGATCTCAATATCAGCCTGGAAATTCCTTGACGCATCAAGGCCGTGTCCAAACCAGGGCGATTGCCAGACCGTTTCTGAAGCAAAGGTCCAGATCTCGATGCGCCAGACCCACGAGAGGGGCAAAACCTCGCGCGCACCTTCAGGAATTAGCCCGATCAGGTTAGGCAAGACCAGAGGCATCGCCAGAACCGCGCCGGCCAACCCTCCCAGCGTTATGGCAACGGTCTGGCGCGGGAAGAACCACGCGAACGCCATTCCGAGCGTGCCAGCCAGGAGCGCAACCGCGTTGACCTGCATCTCGAAACTCGCTGCTGCCATCAAAACCAGCGCTGCCAGGATACCACCAAGCAATGGCCCACCCTTTTGCCAGCTCAGCAAGACAGCGGGACCGCCGACGAGCAGCAAGGGGGCCACGCCATGCCCCAGGGAGCGGTTGACGACAAACTGTATGTCGTGTGCTGCCCCGCTCAGGCCCTCGGCGCCTGTCTTGAAGGCCTTCGTCGCGCTGCCATCGGTCATCGCCTCGAAGAAGAAGAACAGCGAGGCACCGAATGCGAAAAAGATCAGCGCCGCCTCAATACGGGCACGCCAGATGCCGGACTGCTGCCCGACCCGGTAAGCGAACAGCGCGTATAGCGGTACGCCGAACAGGAGTTTCGGAATTTGCTGGGGGTCATCATGCGACGACCAAAGGAAGCTCAACGACGCCCAGACCAGAAACAGCCCTGCCGGAACCACCACCCAGTTCCGGTTGACGCTACGCCAGGACGCAGGCCGCAATGGCGTGATGGCCATGGCCGCCAGGGCCATGATCGGTGCGATCAACAGCCCCCCTGCCATGACGGCCGGGTAGGCCAGGATGAACATGGCACATCCAACAATACCGACCCGGGCTTCGTCCTGTGTCATACGGTTCGCCGTTCAGTTAAACCAGACTAGCGCTTGAGATCCGGCGGGGTGGCCTTGTCGCCCAGTTGGGCAATGGCGTCCGCAAGGGACATGACTTCCTGCGTTCGGCCTTCCTCGCCCAGGAAGCGCAGCGCGACTGCACCCTCCTCGGCTTCCTTGCGACCGACCACAGCGATGACCGGCACCTTGCCGACCGAGTGTTCGCGGACCTTGTAATTGATCTTCTCGTTGCGCAGATCCGTTTCCACGCGCAGTCCGGCGTCGGACATGGCCTGGCAGACTTCCTCGGCATACCCGTCAGCGTCCGAGGTAATCGTCGCAACCACGATCTGGCGCGGCGCCAGCCAGAACGGCAGCTTGCCGGCATAATGCTCAATCAAAATGCCCGTGAAGCGTTCCAACGATCCAAAGAGTGCCCGGTGGAGCATTACCGGGCGATGATCTGCACCATCCTCCCCCGTAAACGTCACGTCAAATCGTTCCGGAAGATTGAAGTCCACCTGGATCGTTCCGCACTGCCAGTCACGGCCGATCGCATCACGCAGGACAAATTCCAGTTTCGGGCCATAAAACGCGCCCTCACCCGGATTGTAACCATAGGGTAGTCCCGTCGCTTCGAGCGCATGTTTGAGTGCCGCTTCCGATTTGTCCCAGACCTCGTCATCACCGATGCGCGCTTCCGGGCGATCAGAGAATTTGATGCGAACATCATCAAAGCCGAAATCTTTGTAGATATCCAGGATCAGATCGACGACTTTCAGACACTCGTCCTGCAGCTGTTCAGGTGTACAGAATATATGTGCGTCGTCCTGCGTGAAGTGTCGCACGCGCATCATCCCGTGCAAGGCTCCCGACGGTTCGTAACGATGCACCTTGCCAAATTCCGCCATACGTAGTGGCAGCTCTCGGTAGGAACGCTGACCAAAGTTATACACCTGAACTCCACCAGGGCAGTTCATGGGTTTAAGAGCATATTTCCGATCATCCGGCATAACCGTCGAGTACATGTTCTCACCGAATTTCTCGGCGTGACCAGAGGTCTCCCACAGGGAGTAGTCCAGCAAATCTGGCGTGTTGATTTCAACATAGCCGGCGTTTTCCTGTCGCCTGCGCATGTAGGAGATCAAAGATTGGAACAGCGACCAGCCATTCGGGTGCCAGAAAATAGAACCCGGCCCCTCTTCCTGGAAATGGAATAAACCCATCTGTTTTCCAAGGCGGCGATGATCACGCTTTTCCGCCTCTTCAAGGCGGTGTAGGTGAGCCTTGAGTTGTTTGTCATCCAGCCAGGCCGTGCCATAGATCCGTTGCAGCTGGGCATTGCGATGGTCACCACGCCAATAGGCGCCCGCCACTTTCATCAGTTTGAACGCCTTGCCGATCTTGCCCGTGGACGGCAGGTGGGGACCGCGGCACAGGTCGAACCACTCGCCCTGACGATAGATGGTAATCGGCTCACCGGCCGGCAGGTCCTCGATCAGCTCGGCCTTGAAGGATTCGCCCATCTCCTTGAACTTCGCAATTGCCTCATCACGATCCCAGACCTCGCGCTCGAAGGGTAAGTTCGCGTCGACGATTTCACGCATCCGCTTTTCGATCGCTTCAAAGTCTTCCGTCGAAAACGGCTCCTCGCGCGCGAAATCGTAATAAAATCCATTCTCGATGGCCGGCCCGATGGTGACCTGCGTTCCGGGATACAAGTCTTGAACCGCCTGCGCCAGGATATGCGCCGTATCGTGACGTACCAATTCGAGGGCCTCGACCTCGTCCTTCTTGGTGATCAGCGCGACGTCGCTGTCCCCCTCGAAAGGACGTTTCAGGTCCCAATCTTGCCCATTGACCTTGGCAAACAGCGCTGCCTTGGCCAGGGATTTGGAAATCCCCAGGGCCAGATCCAGCGGTGAGGCGCCATCTTCTAGCTCGCGTATAGAGCCGTCGGGAAGCGTGATCTTGATCATTTCTCTTTGTCCTCATGCTCGGCGTGGCCAGCCGAATACAGCGTCTCGGGTCTCGTATCTGGCAGGTCCGTCCGGAAGGCCCAGACTTTCCACCAGGGTGAAGCGGTTCGGTCCACGGGGGCCGGGTCAAAGCCGAACGTGCCGCCAGGGCGACACCGGCCGAGCCGACCAAAAGTCAGCCAGAACCCGCGCCATGCCCCCTGCTCCCGGATCGACTGCATCGAATAGGCCGAACAGGTCGGCTCATGTCGACAACGAATGCCGATCGCGTAGAACACGGGCGAGAGCGTCAGCTGATAGACGCGCAAGGCGGCGATCATGAGCCAGCTCAGCGGCCCTTTGGCAGACTTCATTCGTTCGTGCGAACACATGTCATGCAAGCCTTTTAACGCTGATGTGCGCCCTGTCCACTCTAGACCTGTTTCGGGCGCGATTTGCCACTGTTTTTCCTGTGATGATTTTGTCTTTTCGGACCGTTCGCTCCCCCTGCCGGCACGGCCGGGACGAACAGCCCTATCCAGTCAACCGGGTGGTTGTTTCAGTGGCTGTTGTTAAGGCTTCAACGGCGGCTTCAAAAGCCAGCATCACGGACTGGTGCCGGGCCGGGTATTCACGTGCGCCGTCCAGCGCAGCCAGTTCGGTAAAACGCCCCTCGGGCACCGGGCCATCCGATTTCAGCATCGCCAGCAAGCCGTCACGCGCCGCTGTGACGTCGTCTAGGCTGGCACCACGCAGATGGGCCGAGAGCACCGCCGCGGACGCCTGCCCCAGCGCGCAGGCCTTCACCCGCAGCGCATGGTCGGCAACAACACCGCCATCAATCACAAGATCGAGTTCCAGCTCGGATCCGCACAGGCGCGACACCCGGCGCACGCGGGCGTGCGGCGCATCAAGGCGTCCGATGTGCTCGATGTTTGCGGCCAGCCGCAGAACATCGCTGGAATAGAGATCGTCGATCATGGGGTCTATGTAGTCTAGGATATCGCCTGTGGCTATCAGTTCAGCGCGATATATTCCCGCTGGCCATGGCTGAGCACACGCGGAAAATCCAAGGACCCTTCCGGCAGGGCCAGATCACGCGCCTGAATACTCGCATCCAGCACTGCATAGTCTGCCAGCGCTGCTGACGCCCGGGACAGTGTCACGGCGCTGTCCTCGTCAAAGGACATCACGCGATAAACTGCATTGAACCGGCCCTTGTCATCGGCACCGGTGAGCAGGACATCAAAGACAGTCATAAGATCATCCCTAAAACTTGCATCGAGCCTAGCCCGGTTCGCTAAAACGACCAACGTTTTTTAAGACTTGCGACGAAACGCCCGGACAGCATCACTCGGCGATCTCTTCCTCGTCCAGATAGACCGGCTCGGTGCGACCGAGGACTTCGGCGATATCGCCGATATCGGCCGGGTCGAGATCGTCCGGTGTCCAGACTTCCTCGACCTACTGCGTTGTGCGGAGCATTCAACATGATAACTAGTATAGCTGGTGTGCAGCTTGACCAGGCACCGTGAACGCTCGCCCGACCGCCGCTGCCAGGCGCATGAGGAGCCATTCGCAATCGATAGCGCAAGGGAACGAACAAGTTGGGGTTTGAAAAATATACGCCAAGAACTGCAGCTGAATTGCTGGAGCTTCGGACCTGGATCGCCACTATAGGCCAGGATTACGTGGAGACCGGTTCAGTACCCGCCGATTTAAGGGATATCTCAGATCGCTCACTTCCCGCGTCGTTCGATGAGTTGACGCGTGGTATCAGCCACTTGTGCAAACCGCCGTTGCGGGCTGAAGCATTGCAGGTCGTCGCCGAGGCGAGGGACAGCTACGACCGAAAAGAGTTTGAAAGGGCCGAACTCGAACTATTGAAATTCGAAGACCTTATTCTGGACCGGATGTAAGAGGTATCACAACCAGTTTTCGGCGCAGATTAGAGGAATTGGCCCCCAAAGAATGAAGCTTCAAACGATTTTCCACATCCTCAATCCGTTTCCTTCTGACGCAGAAGGAGAGCGGATGTGACCCAAGCTTAAAGTGTTTGTAACGCCCACTATCTGGGTGTTTGGCTTCGGGAGCTTGGTACAATCGTTGGAAGGAAACCTGGATCTAGCGCTCGGCTCCATCCGGATAGCGATATTGCTTCTGGTAGCGTCGCTTTTTTGCGTGCACCCACCTCAAAGGGAGCAATAGTCGAAAATTTCGTAGGGAAATAAAAAGCCGCTCGAAATAGAGCTTGGTTCGCCAACCGCGTTCGTGGCAGCGTGCAAACAGGCGCAGATCAGGGATAAGCGCTGACACCCCGCAATCACTCCGCGAGTTCGTCCTCGACCAGATAGACCGGCTCGGTGCGACCGAGGACTTCGGCGATATCGCCGATATCGGCCGGGTCGAGATCGTCCGGTGTCCAGACTTCCTCGACCTCGACCGACCAATAGCCTTCCGCCTGCGCGGAACCAGCGGCCAGCATGCCCGCCTGCTGCTCATCCCCGGCGATGACGCCAAAGGTGATGAAACAGGCACCCACAGCGTCCTCAGCCTGGACCATGACGTTGAAACCAAAAAGCGACATCACCTACCCCTGTTTCCGCCAGGTCGAGCCTTCCGGGCCGTCATCGACCTGGACGTTGAGCGCGTTGAGCTCGTCGCGGACCGCGTCGGCCCGTGCCCAGTCCTTGTCGGCGCGCGCCTGGTTGCGGGCAGCGATGAGGCCATCGATCTGCTCGCGTTCGGCCGGGTCGATATCGGTCAGGCCGAACCAGGCATCCGGATCCCCCTGGCCAAGGCCCAGAAGGGCGCCGGCGGCCAGCAGTTCACCCTTGGCGCGGGCCCGCTCCTCCTCGGTCTCGGCCTTGTTGGCACGGGACGCGATCTGGAACAGGACGGACAGGGCCTTGGGCGTGTTGAGATCATCAAACAGCTGATCCAGGAATTCCTGGGGCGCGGTGACGTCGGCCGCTTCCACATCTGCCAGGCGACGCAGGACGCCATAGATCCGGTCGAGCGAGCGGCGCGTCTTGGCCAGGAGGTCACTCGTCCAGGTCAGCGGCGCCCGGTAGTGCGCGGTCAGCAGCGCATAGCGCAGCACCTCGCCCGGATGCTCCTTCACCAGGTCGTGCACGAGCTGAACATTGCCCAGCGATTTCGACATCTTGTCGGTGCCCATGGTCAGGAAACCATTGTGGATCCAGTAGTTCGCCATGGCCTTGCCGCCATGGGCGCAGACGGATTGCGCGATCTCGTTTTCATGGTGCGGGAAGACCAGGTCGACACCGCCACCGTGGATATCGAAGGTTTCGCCCAGGTGCTCCGCCGTCATTGCAGAACACTCCAGGTGCCAGCCCGGACGACCACGCCCCCAGGGGCTGTCCCAGCCGGGCTCGTCGTCAGCGGCAGGCTTCCACAGCACAAAATCGCCCGGATCCTTCTTGTACGGCGCCACTTCGACACGCGCACCGGCGATCATGTCATCCAGCGAACGACGGGAAAGCTTGCCATAGGCCTCATAGGCTCCGACCGAGAAGAGGACATGGCCCTCTGCCTCATAGGCAAAACCCTCCTCGATCAGCTTGGCCGCCATCGCCACCATCTGCGGGATATGCTGGGTGGCGTGAGGTTCGATATCCGGCATCGCGACGCCGACAGAGCCCATATCCTGGCGATAGATCTCGGCATAACGTGTCGTGATCGCCTCGATCGGCTCACCCGTTTCCCTGGAGGACGCGATGATCTTGTCGTCCACATCGGTGATGTTGCGGGCATAGATCACCTTGTCCGCGCCATAGATATGGCGCAGGGCGCGGGCGAGAACATCAAAAACGACAGCGGGACGGGCATTGCCAATATGCGCGTAATTATAAACAGTTGGACCGCAGACATAGAGGGTCACACGCTCGGGGTCGATCGGTTCAAAGGGCCTCTTGCGGCGGCTCAGCGTGTCGTACAGGGTCAGCGCGGTCATGGAAAAATCCGTCGTGGACTGAAAAAATAAATAGTTGTCATGCGGCAATTCAATTGGATTTGCCACCAAGACGCCCTACATAGCCTGAAGCGTGAGAGCGCGAAACCGGAGGATTTCAGGCCCGGACTGCAAAAAGTCTTGAGCCAGTCCCCGATCCGGAAACCGGAACTACGACAGCGACGTACAAGTCCTGCCGACCCGTCAACGAAAGGATCCATTTCAATGGACGCCATGACACCTGAAGATGCCCGCATCCCTGCGGAAGAAAAAACCCGACCGACCCGCGAAGAAGCGGAAGCAGCTGTCCGCACCCTTCTCTCCTGGGCCGGTGATGACCCGGACCGTGAGGGTCTGGTGGAAACCCCGAAACGCGTCGTCAAGGCGTATGAGGAATGGTTCTCTGGCTACAAGGACGACCCGGCGGCTGTCCTTGGCAAGACGTTTGAAGATGTGCAGGGCTATGATGACATCGTCATGCTGACGAATATCGACGTGGAATCTCACTGCGAACACCATATCGCGCCGATCCTGGGCGTGGCGCATGTCGCCTATCTGCCGACCAAGGCTGTTGTCGGCATTTCCAAGATCGCCCGCGTGGTCGAGATTTTCGCCAAGCGCCTGCAGACCCAGGAAACCATGACCGCGCAGATCGCGGACGCCCTGACCGAGGCCATGGAGCCGCTCGGCGTGGCCGTCTATGTCGACGCCAAACACCAGTGCATGACGACACGCGGTGTTCACCACTCCAACGTCTCCACGATCACGACGACCTTCACCGGTCAGTTCAAGACCGATGCCGACCTGCGCAACCGCTTCTTGCGCCTGGTTGAAAAAGCGTAGCGGTTTCGGCCTTGCACAAAAAACAAGGGCGGCTCCATCGAGCCGCCCTTTTTTTGTGCCGGATCAGCGTCGTGACTATTCCAGGCCCAAAGCCGTGCGCGCCAGGGCAAGCGCCGTGGCCAGTGCGTCTTCTCCGCCCTCGATATCCGGCTGAACACCGACACCTTCCCAGTTCGTGCCGGTGCGGGGGTCAATCGGCTGTTTGGTCGGCAGCCAGGCGCGGACCTGGCAGACCAGGTCGAAAGTCTCCGGCGGGTTGGCACCACCGCCTGTCGCCGCCCCCACGACCACAGCGCGGCCGTCCGTCTGCAGGCCATAGGACAGCGCTTCCGCAGCGGAGAAACTGTCCCCGTCCACCAGGATATAGACCGGCTTGTCCGCCCCATACCGAACCGGCAGGTGCAGGGGCTCGAATTCGCCAAACCATTCCTCTGAGTGGTCAACGCCATGGCGATCGACGAATTGCAGGCGCGGATAGTCGTCACGGCCCAGTACATACCGACGCACGGCATCCACCGAAGCGCCCTCTCCGCCCGGATTGCCCCGCACATCAATAATCAGCGCGCTGGAGTGCGAGAGAAACTGGAAGGCCGACTGATAGGTCTCACCCGCGATTTCGGTATGGTGGAAACCGGTCAGGCGCAGATAGCCGATATTGCCCTCCATCACCTCGACCCGCTGGACACCGAAATTCGTGACCGGGGCATTGGCGACCCAGGCCGCTTCCCAGTCTTCCTCGGCCGCATCCGGATCAAAGAAGTCGAACATGAAGTGAAGATCGCCGGTCACGTCGCGCAGGTGAAATGTCAGCTCGCGGCCAAATTCCTCGGCGGCCAGGTTTTCGATCACCCATTCATCCGTGATCGCCGCGGCGGCGCGCGCACCGACCTCCGGGATCACATATTGCTCGGCGACGACTTCTCTCAGCTCGGCAGCCAGTTCCAGCGGGGTTTCGCACACCGGATTGGCGGCGAGCGCGATCAACATACTCAACATCACTTGTCTTCCTCAGTTTTCAGGGCACGCCGGATACGGTCGGCGAAAGGGTCGGCTTCCAGGCTCTCAATGGCCTCGGCCAGAAGTTCGGACAGCGGATAGGCCAGGCCTTCATCCAGGCTCGCGGCAGCCTTGCGCGTCGCAGCCCACTGACCTTCCAGCGTTTCGCGAAGGCTCTCGCCATGGGCACTCAGCGCGATGCGGCGCTGGCGGCGATCCTCCGACCTGGCATCCACGACCAGATCCGCCTTTTTCATTTCGCGCAGGGTCTGGCTGACCGCCGGCTGGGTCAGGCCGGACCTGTTCGCCAGCTCGCCCACCGTCATCGCCCCCTCGCGCAGCAAGAGGCGCATGACCGGCGTATAACGCGGCCGATAGTCCAGCCCGGCCTGTTCATAGAATTTGACGACATCACCATCGAGCAATTCCAGCAAGCGGCGAACCTGGGTTCCAAAGGTTTGTTTGACGCGGGTCATAAGCATTTCCATAAGCTCTTATATAAATGCTTATGGAATGGCCGCGCTGATGTCAACTCCCGGGTTTCAGGCAAGAACAGAGGCGGCCCGTTCGAGCCGCCTCCGCTGCAGTCATGACAGGCGTTCAGGCTGCTTCGAGCAGACCCTCTGCCAGCATGGCGTCACGCACGCTGGGCCGGTTCGCCAGACGGGTCATGTAACGCGCCAGGTTCGGCCAGGCCTCAAGCCCGATCCCGGTTGGATGTGCCCAGTTGGCGACGGTGAAAAGATAGGCATCCGCCACTGTGAAACCGCCACCGATCAGGAATTCCCGGCCATCGGACAAATCCTTCTCCAGCAGGTCGAAACGACTGGCGACCTTTTCGCGTGCGGCGGTTTTCATGACCTCCGGGCTGGCCGGATTGAACAGCGGCGAGAAGGATTTGTGCAGCTCGGTCGAGATAAAATTCAGCCATTCCACCAGGTGAGCCCGCTCGCGACTGCCAGCCTTGGGCGCCAGACGTTCAAGCCCGTTGGCATCGGCCAGATACTGGACGATCGCGACACCTTCCGTCAGCAGGTCACCATCACCGAACTGCAGTGCCGGCACATAGGATTTCGGATTGATCGCGGTGAAGTCGCCGCCGCTCTCCGTCGTCTTGGATACCAGGTCCACACGCTCGATCTCGAAATCGAGACCGGCTTCGCGCAGGACAATATGGGGCGAAAGGGAACAGGCGCCCGGGGCATAATAGAGTTTCATGATCGTCTCCTTTTTGATGATCAGTTCAGGGGGGTGGTCAGTTCGTCCATCAGGGCATCGAGCGTGCGATGTTCGAGAATGGGTGCGCCCTGGCCGGAATAGAGGGAGGCGAAGTCTTCCTGACCGGCCGCCAGTGCTGCGCGCTTGAGGAAGCCCAGGAACCAGGCCAGCACCGGGAAGGGGGGCAGGCGCCCGGCCCGTTTCTCCATCTCCGCAATCACCCGGTTGTCGATGCCTCGGGCGAGGCGCCCGGTATAGGCGCGGGTCAGTCGGGTCTTTTCAGCCCGACCGGAGAACAGGACATCGCGGTGGGCGTCATGCGTGCCGGACAAATCCGTCGCCAGGAAGGCCGTACCCAGCTGGGCGGCCTCAGCGCCCAGACACCCAACAGCCTCAATGCCTGCGCGATCCGCGATACCGCCGGCGGCGATGACGGGCCGCTTGATCTCCCGGGCGATCATGCGCACCAGGGGCAGCGTGCCGATAAGATTGTCTTCCGCCGGCTCCAGGAAGGCGGGTCTGTGTCCGCCCGCATCTGCGCCAGTCGCGAGGATGTAGTCCACACCGGCGTCGTCCAGCGCCCGGGCCTCTGCCAGCGTTGTCGCCGCACCCAGCGTGCGGATCCCCCTCACCCGGCAGGCTTCCAGGATTTTTGCTGACGGGATGCCGAACACCCAGCTGAAGACGGGCGGAGCATTTTCCAGCACCGCCTCGACCTGTTGCTCGAACCGCGGATGGTAGTCTCTTGGCGGTTCCGGGCGGTCGAGGCCGTATTCATCAAAAAAGGGCTCGAACAGTTTCCAGCTCGTCTCGAACGCCTCGGCCGACACATCCAGCCCGCCTGGATCATGGTCCGAAACCCAGAGATTGATATTGAAAGGCCTGTCCGTTTGCGCGCGCAGGTGCTGGATCAGCTGATCAATGCCATCGGCCTCGAACACATGTGCGCCGTAAGACCCCAGCCCGCCGCGATTGGAGACACCGGCGGCCAGTTCCATGGTCGACAGCCCACCGCCAAAAGGCCCCTGGATGATCGGATATCGAAGACCCAGCTCATCCTGGATCCGTGTCGTCTTGGACATGTCCTGCCCTCCCGTCTGTGACTGGGAGAGACATGGCCGCTGGACTTACCAAATGTAAGTAGCTGACTGGACGTAAGCGGCAGTTTGCACTTACCCTGCCGTAAGTAACTGTCCGGAGAGTGACGTGCTGAAACGCCGCAAAAACCAGAGCCAGAAACTCCACCCCGATTGCCCGATCGGGGAATGCATGAAGCTGATCGGCGGGGCCTGGACACCCAATATCATCTGGTATCTGTCCGGCGGACCGCGCCGTTTCAGCGAGCAGGAAAGCGACATCCCGCCCATCTCTGCCAAGATGCTGTCGACCCGGCTCAAGGAGATGGAACAAAAAGGCCTGATCCTGCGCGAGGTCCAGCCCACCTCACCCCCGTCCGTGGAATATTGCCTCACCCCGCTGGGCGGAAGACTGGTCCCGGTCATCGAGACCATCGTCCAGGTCGGCAAGGAATTGAAGGGCGAGGCCTAGGCGCTGCGCTCGGTGCGACCCTGTGGGGGGCGTGGCTAGACGAGAGACAAGTGCTGGTTCACCCTGCAGGGATTGCCACCAGAGAATAGTCCACGAAAAGGTCCCGAAATGAAGGATAGCATCCGGAATATGTTGGCTGAGGGTTTTGGAGTCGCTCCGGAGGATCTGGATTTTGAAAATCGAACGGTTCCTGGCTCGACACCGTCATCCAAACGTGAGTTTCGATATATCGGGAGCATTCAGCGTGCGGATCTACTCGCCACAATCAAAATGTTGATCGACGCTCCGATCGAAAACAAACCCACAACCGGTGGAGCGCTAACCGACGGGTGTGAAATTGTGGTACCCGGCGGAGATGTGTTTCAGTGCTTTTCATACAAGGGCGACTTAGCAGAATGGCGGATCATGATTGAGAGAGCCACCAGCTTGTTGAACATTAAACTGGCCTGGATCGAGGATGATGCGATTGTCACGCGGAGTGGCGACAAGTTCAGTTTGAAAGACTGCAAGGTATCGTTTTACTGAAAAGCAATGACACACGCCTTTTGTTCCAGCACGAGCCTGATCATCGCGCCGCCTGTGCTCTGCTATCCGGCTGACCGGCGAGCTGAGATCACCCGGACAAGCCGGGTGATGACGGTTGATTGAAGTATTCTGCGTCAATCCCGCCCCACCTTGTCATCCTGACGAAGGTCAGGACCCAGTTCGCAAGGCGGGATCCTGCTCCAGAAAGCACCATCACTTGAAACACCGGCGCCCGTCGAACTGGGCCCCGATCTTCATCGGGGTGACGGTGATGAGGGGCAGAACCCCTAACCAACCCGCTCCACCTCGGGCACCCCAGCACCATCACGCGTCAAACGCCAGGCGCTTTCCACTGCTGCGGAATAATTGCGCTTGAGCACGGTGGAGACGCTGACATATTCCGCATCCATCACCGTGGGGGTCAGGGTCATGCGGATATAGCCGTGGTCGGTCATGTTGCAGTGGCTGACGGCGGTGTTGGCGTCGCGCATCATCTCGCCATAGTCCACACCCGGCGCCGCGAAGCTGGAGAAGGGTGACGGGCTGGTGACGGAGGCGGTGACAAACTCGGTGCCCACGCGATTGCCGTCATTGTCGGCCAGGTCATTGGTCCAGAAGGAATGCACGTCGCCGGTGACGGTGATGACGTCGGCATCCACCGCGCGCAGGGCGGCGAACAGGCGCTCGCGTTCGGCGGGGAAACCGTCCCACATGTCCAGATTGAACGGGATCTCGAAACGGGTGGAATTGATGAAACGCCGCGCAAATTCATTGTCACGTGTCGCGACCCAGCGCAGCCAGCCCGGCATTTCAGTGGTGAAATCGGGGAAATTGACCCGGCTCATGATCACCTGATTGCCCAGGATACGCCACGGCTTGCCCGCCTGGACCGAGGCCGCACAGGCGGCCTGGACGTCGGCGATCTGCTGTGCGCCCATCAACTCGCGATCATCGGCACCGATCTCGTCACGTTTCCAGTCGGCGACAATGGCCAGGTTTTCCTCGGTCATCTCCGAATTCGGATCGATCGGGAAATCCTCGTAATCCATCACTTCGGAGCGCGCGGTCAGGCGGGTTTCCAGCATGCACAGGGTTGCCAGATCGCCGATCTCGAACACGCCGCGGCGATCAATCAGGTTTGCCGGCTCGCGTGACGGGGTCCAGTCATACCAGGCCCGCACGGCGGCATCGCGCCGCTCATACCAGTCGCCCTCGCTGGAATCATGGTTTTCCGCCCCGGTGGCATAGCTGTCATTGGCAGTCTCGTGATCATCCCAGACCATGATCCAGGGCGCGGCGCCATGCAGAGCCTGCAGGTCCGGGTCCGACTTGTACTGGGCGTGGCGCGCCACATAGTCGGCATACTCCACGATTTCGTGCACCGGATCGGACACGCGATTGAGCTCGACAGACTTGGCGGACGCATAGCCATCGGCCGGGTATTCATAGATGTAATCGCCCAGGTGAAGAACGAGGTCGAGTTCGCCGTTTTCAGCGGCCTCGCGATAGACGTTGAAATGTCCGGCCGGGAAGTTGGAACACGAAAAGACGCCAATCCGGTACTGCTCGACACCGCCCGCCGGAAGCGTGCGCGTCACGCCGACAGGCGAATAATCGTCGTTCAATCGGAAGCGGTAGAAATAGGTCATCCCCGGCAGCAGGCCCTCCGCCAAGATTTTCAGCGTGCCCAGCGGCTGGGGCACGACATACATGATCGTCTCACCCTGCTCGAAGATGATGTCCTGAAACTCCGCATCACGGGCCAGTTCCACGCCGCGATAGCCACCGCCATCATCGCTCAGCGCTGTCCACAGCATGACGCTGGTCTGGTCAGGGTCGCCGGAGGCCACACCGTGGCGGAAATGTCCCTCGGTCGGCGGCTCGAAACGATCAATGCGCTCGGAACAGGCCCCAACCGCGAGGCCGGCACCGGCTGCGCCCAGAAGTGCGCCACGGCGCGTCAGCTTGATCTTTTCCATCATTTCCCCCTGCACAAATCACGCATCTATTAGACCGCAAATATTGCGCCCAAGCGACAGCAAGGCTAGTCGCTTTCCAATGAGCGATGCAGAAAACACAATCCGCGAGATCGAAGCCGAGGCCGAACACCAGGGTCAGCGGCTGGATCGATGGCTGGCCAACAGCTGGGAAGAGCTCTCCCGGTCGCGCATCAAGGCGCTGATCGAGGAGGAACGGCTGAGCGTTGACGGACAAATGCTGAAAGACCCTTCGGCCAAGGTCCAGGCCGGCTCGACCTATGCGCTGACCATTCCGGCCCCGCGCCCGGACAAGCCGATCCCGGAAAAGATGGATCTGAACATCCTGCACGAGGATGCGGATCTGATCGTGATCATGAAACCCTCCGGCCTGACGGTGCACCCGGCAGCGGGCCACTGGACCGGCACGCTGGTGCATGGCCTGCTCTATCATTGTGCAGGCTCACTGTCGGGCATCGGGGGCGTGGAACGTCCGGGTATCGTCCACCGGCTGGACATGGACACGTCCGGCGTGATGGTGGTCGCCAAGTCGGATGCGGCGCACAAGGGCCTCACCGACCAGTTTGCAAAACACTCGGTCGAGCGCGCCTATATCGCCTTTACCAAGGGCATGCCAAAGGCCAAGGCCGGACGCATCGAGACCCAGCTGGTGCGCTCGTCCAAGGATCGCAAGAAATTCGAGGTGCCGCACGATCCCCACAGCGAGGCGGGCAAACACGCGATCACCAATTACCAGACGCTCGCGCGTTTCGGTCAGGCCCCCAATGCCGCCATCGGCACAGGCCTGGCGGCCAAGGTGGAATGCCGCCTGGAGACGGGACGCACGCACCAGATCCGCGTGCACATGGCCCATATCGGCTGTCCGCTGCTGGGTGATCCGGTTTATGGAAGCCGCCGCGGCGGTATTATCGGTTCCAGCGACAATGGCCGCGAGCTCAAGGAATTCCGCCGCCAGGCCCTGCACGCGGCCATACTGGGTTTTGAACATCCGGTGACGGGCGAGCAGATGCGCTTCGAGGCCGAAATGCCCAAGGACATGCAGCGGCTGGAAAAATTCCTGGAACGACTGTGATCGGCTAGCCTCTCCCCTTGCATCTGATCGCCCGATGTGGAGATTGGATCCAATAATCGGTGACACACCGTATGGGGAGAGTGCGCAATGACAGTGACCATGACACGCGGTGTCGGCGGATCCACGGCCGAGGCGGAGCTGGCCCGGCTGGACAATATGCTCGGCCATTGTCAGCCCATCCCGGTCGAGGAACACAAGGACCGCATCTCTGCTCTCCAGGCACGCATGTCAGTCGCGGGCCTGGATGCCGTCTATATCGATGCTGGCAGCAATCTGACCTATTACACCGGCACCAAATGGTATCAGACCGAGCGCCTGATGGGCGCGGTCATCCCTGCGAGTGGCGATATCATCTATGTCGGACCGGCCTTTGAGGACGGGACGATCCGCGATTTCATGACGGTCGAAGCCCGGCTGGAGGGCTGGCAGGAGCATGAGGATCCCTATGCCCTCACCGCCAGCCTGCTGGCGGGATGCGGCAAGGTCGGGCTGGATCCTTCGATGCCACTGTTCCGGGTCACGGGCCTCAAGGCGACCTGTGATGCAGAGCTGGTTGATGCTGGCGACGTCATTCTTTTCGGGCGCTCCCGCAAGTCGGAGAACGAGCTGGCACTGATGCAGGCGACCAAGACCGCCACGCTGGAAGTGCACAAGGCCGCTGCGCGCATCCTGCGCGAGGGCATCACGACCCGGGAAGTCACCGAATTCATCCATGCCGCCCACAAGAAGATCGGTGCCCCGGACGGTTCGACCTTCTGCATCGTCCTGTTCGGACCGGACAGCGCCTTCCCGCATGGCGTCTCCACGCCCAAGGCGCTGGAGAGCGGTGACATGGTGCTGATCGATACCGGCTGTGCCATCCATGGCTATCAGTCCGATATCACCCGCTCGTATGTGTTTGGAGAACCAACGGCGCAGCAGCGCCGGGTCTGGGAGGTGGAAAAGGCCTGCCAGCTCGCGGCTTTTGATGCCGCCCAGCTGGGCCAGCCCTGTTCAGCAGCCGATGATGCAGCCCGAGCAGAGGGCGAGCGCCGCGGCTTCGGTCCGGGCTATCAGCTGCCGGGAACGCCGCATCGCACCGGCCATGGCATTGGCCTGGACATTCATGAAGGGCCCTATCTGGTGGGCAATGACAGGACACCGCTGGATATCGGCATGTGTTTTTCCAACGAGCCGATGATCTGCGTGCCGGGTGAGTTCGGCATTCGTCTGGAAGACCATTTCTACATGGCCGCAGACGGTCCGCGCTGGTTTACCCAACCCAGCAAGTCGATCGATGACCCGTTCGGCTAGGCCGGAACAGGTTTGAAGTCTTCGGTGTAATTGCGCTCGAAAACCGAACGAACAATCGGATTTTGCTCACACGCCCGCACCGCAGCCAGCAGGCGCGGACAATGGGTCTCGAACCAGTCCCGGCGCGGCGACCAATAGCTCATCATGGCGACATAGATGTCCAGCAGGCTCATCGTGTCTCCGAGCAGGAACGTCCCTTTGCTATCAGCAAAGGCTGCCTCCATAACGATCCACAACTGTTTGCGACGCTCATTGGCCTGTTCCAGCAAAACGTCATGGGTTGCCGGATCGGGATGGAAACGTTCCGGCCCGTCCGAGATGGTGAAGGTTGAATAGAGGCCCGCGCTGAGAAAGCCGAGCCAGCGCAGATACTCCACCCGGGCCACGTCATTGGGCCGCGGCGCCAGCGTGTACTGGCCATCAAGATCGCCCAGATAGATCAGGATCGACGCGCTCTCGGTCATGATCCGGCCATCGGGCAGTTTGAGCGTAGGAATCTGGACGAGCGGATTGATCTCACGGATGCACGCCTTGTCCGCCTCGCTGCCAAGCGGATCCGCCTCGACACGCTCATAGGCCTGTCCGAGCAGTTCCAGGGCAAGCTCGATACAGACAGAACCGAACCCTTCGGCGCGCAGGAGTGTGTAGCTCATCTTGTTTCCCTTTCAGCGGGCAGACCTTCTAGCCCGCCCCTGCTGACAGCCTTGTGTCAGGACTTGCCGCGCTTGATCGCCGCCTGGACCTTCAGCGCCTGCATGGTCATGCGCACATCATGCACACGCACCATAGCGGCTCCGGCCTGGGCCGCACGCATGGCAGCGGCCAAGGAGCCGCCCAGGCGTTCCATCTCGTGAGCCCCGTCATCGATTGCCGCTATGAAACGCTTGCGCGAAGCCCCGAACAAGACGGGGTAGCCCAGCCGGATCACCTGATCGAGATCTCGCATGAGCGCGAGGTTGTGGTCCAGGGTCTTGCCGAAGCCGATTCCCGGGTCGAGCCAGATGCTGTCGGCGGTGACACCGGCCGCCATGGCCAGGTCCGCACGCTCGGTCAGGAAATCACAGACCTCACCGACGACGTCTTCATATTGCGGCTTGTCCTGCATGGTTTTCGGGGTGCCGGACATGTGCATCAGGATGACCGGCACCCCGAGCTCTGCAGCCGTCTCCAGCGCGCCAGGCTCCTGCAGGGCGCGGACGTCGTTCCAGATATCGGCGCCCGCCTCGACGGCGGCCCGGGCCACTGCGGGCTTGAAAGAATCAATGGAAATGCGGGCAGCCGAGCGCTCGCGTAGCGCCTTGATGACCGGAACAACGCGGCGCAATTCCTCGTCTTCCGGCACCGGGTCAGCCCCCGGCCGGGTCGACTCGCCACCGACATCGATCACATCCGCGCCATTGCGCAGCATTTCCAGGCCGCGCTCGACCGCCGCCGCCCGGTCCACAAAATCACCGCCATCGGAAAAACTGTCCGGCGTGACGTTCAAAACGCCCATGACAAAGGGAAGGTCGGTTTTTCGGCGGGCTTTAAAATGGGGCATGACGAAGCTTTGATACGACGTGAGGGGTCCGCAGATATACGATTGCCCGCGTGCTTGTGAAAGAGGGCTGAGCTTATGCCGGACGGCGAAAGCTGGACATTCCAGAACGAACACCGCCTGCGCGGCTATGTGGCGCATGAATTCGGGCCGGGCGAGATCCTGCGCTGCTGGTCCCACGCCGTCGCCAATGATGCCCCGCACTATGTCCTGCCCAATGCCGAGATCAATATCGTCGCGCGTTATTCCGGGCGCTATTCCCGGGTCGAAATCTTCGGCATGGCAACCGAGGCACGCTGGTTCCAGCCAGTCGCCGGAGAAACCCTGTTGGCCGTCACCCTGTCGCCGGAGCGCGCCATGGCGCTGGGCCTGCACCCACGCGACTGGACGGACCGGCTTGATGATGCACCTGACGCACTGCAAGACCGCCTCGCCCCGTTGGCTGACCGCCTGATCGGCCAGAGCGAGGCTTTCGCCCGCCATCACTGGCTTGACGCCATCAACCGGCTTTCCCGCAAGCGGGAGAATACTTTTGCCGCCTTCAGCCAGTCCCACATCCGCGCTTCCCAGGGTCAGGTTTCCCTGGCAGGACTGGCGAGACGCATGCAGGTCAGCGAGCGCCAGCTACAGCGCCGCTTTCACGACATGCTGGGCCTGACGCCCAAGCGCTATGCGCAGCAGATCCGGCTGGCCGAGACCATTGCCTTGGCCGATGCCAACACCAGCCCGGCCTGGGCGGACCTGGCAGCCGCGAACGGTTATTGCGACCAGTCCCACCTGATCCGTGATTGCAAGAAGCTCACGGGGGTCTCTCCCGCGCGGCTTCACACACTTCGCACGGCGTCGGAAAAGTCCAATACGCCTGCAACCGCCTAGGCAAGAGTGATCGTCCCTTCAGTGAGTTTTAAAAGGACGAGCACATGTCAAAACTGGCTACCGGCCTGATCAGCGCCCTGCTCCTTGGCGCAAGCGCAATCGCGCAGGACACCCTGCAATATGACGGCGAGACCTGGCAGGTCGCCGCTGCGGATAACGGCGCGGTTCGTGTCGAACAGGCACTGGGTCGCGAGGCGCTTTATATTTCCCGCGCACAGGCCTGGCGCCGCGATGTGGATCTGCAGGATTTTGTCCTGGAGTATGAGTATGCCTCGACGGATGAGAGCGGTTTCATTGGCGTGAACTGGCGCGCCGCTGACGAGAACGCGCTGGAACAATTCTATGTACGCCCCCACCAGAGCGGACAGCCCGACGCCGCGCAGTATCTGCCGGTGCTCAACGGCATCGCCGGTTGGCAGATCTATGCCGGTCCGAACGAAACACAGGCCACGGACCTGCCGGCGCGGGAATGGATCCGCGTGCGCATCGTGGCCATCGGCGATGCCGCGGATATCTTTGTGGGCGACATGGAGACCCCGCTCCTGCACATCGCGGATCTGGGCAGTGAGACCAGTGGCGGCGCCATCGGTTTCTACGTGAGCGACCGCTTCTGGGTTGAAGGTACCGGCAGCTGGTTCAGCAATATCTCCATCCGCCCGGTCACGCCGCAGGACCGTTTGATCGGCGAGAGCCGCGAGACCGATCCGCTGCCGGACACGCTGATCGGGAACTGGGCGGTTTCCGAGGCGTTTGACGAGGCCTTGCTCGATGCCGGCTATTCACTGCCCGAACTCGATGACGAACGCACCCGCCTCGCGGTCGAACCCAATGGCATTGCCAATCTCTCTCGCCTTGCCGGGCCGAGCCAGGGCGCCAATACCGTACTGGCGGAAGTCACGCTCAGTGCCGAGGAGGCGATGACGCGGGAGCTGAGTTTTGGTTATAGCGACCGCGTGCGGCTCTATCTCAATGGCGAGCAGATCTTTGCCGGCAATGCCGGCTGGCGGGTGCGTGATCATCGCCATCTGGGCACGATCGTGCGGGTTGACCGGGTGCCATTGCGTCTCCAGGGGGGGCGAGAATGTCCTAACCGCGGCGGTCTCGGAATCCTTTGGTGGCTGGGGCGTCAGCGCCTCGCTCGACAGTTTTGACGGGCTCAGTATCGACACAGACTGAAACAAAAAACCCCGGTCGATGACCGGGGGTTTTCTTTGACGTCAGGCGCCTTGTGGTTCGGGGCCGCCATCGGGCTCCTCACCGGCATTTTCCTCGGTCGTGGGCACAGCGCTCGCCGGTGCGGTCGGCGGCGTTGTGGAATCACTGTCGGGACGTGATGGCGGCTTGCCGTCCAGCAGGTCCGTGATCTCGTCACCCGTCAGGGTCTCGTATTCGAGCAGGCCCTGGGCCAAGGTTTCCCAGTCATCCTTCTTCTCATCGAGAACCTTCAGCGCCTTGGCATAGGCATCCTCTATGAACCGACGAACCTCGCTCTCGATCAGCTCCTTGGTCGCAGCGGAAACCGAACCCCCAAAGGTCTGGCCGTTGTAACCCTCATGCGTCTCCGCATAGTCGACATTGCCGACCTTGTCGGACATGCCCCAGCGCAGAACCATGGCACGGGCCAGCTGGCTGGCCTGCTGGATATCACCGGACGGACCGTTGGAAACGTGATCCTCACCGTATTTGATGACCTCGGCAGCCTTGCCGGCCATGGTCATGGCGAGTTTCTGCTCACACTCGTCACGGTGCCAGTTCAGGCGATCCATTTCCGGCAGGCTCATCACCATGCCCAGCGCACGACCGCGCGGAATGATCGTTGCCTTGTAGACCGGGTCACACAGCGGCATGTTCAAGCCGACAATGGCGTGGCCGGCCTCGTGATAGGCGGTCTGTTCCTTCTGGTCCTCGGTCAGGACCATGGAACGGCGTTCCGGGCCCATCATGACCTTGTCCTTGGCGTCCTCGAATTCGAGCATCGACACAATACGCTTGTTGCGACGAGCCGCCAGCAGAGCGGCCTCGTTCACCAGGTTCGCCAGGTCGGCACCGGAGAAGCCCGGCGTGCCGCGTGCAATGACCTTGGCATCCACGTCGGAGGCCAGCGGCACATCTCGCATGTGAACCTTGAGGATCTTCTCGCGGCCGGTGATATCGGGATTGCCGACATTGATCTCGCGGTCAAAACGGCCCGGACGGCGCAGCGCGGAGTCCAGCACGTCCGGACGGTTGGTTGCGGCCAGGATGATGATGCCTTCATTGGACTCAAACCCGTCCATCTCCACCAGAAGCTGGTTCAGCGTCTGTTCGCGTTCGTCATTGCCACCGCCATGGCCGGCACCACGGGAACGGCCCACGGCATCGATCTCGTCGATGAAGATAATACAGGGTGCGTTTTTCTTGGCCTGTTCAAACATGTCGCGAACACGCGAGGCGCCGACACCGACAAACATCTCGACAAAGTCCGAACCGGAAATCGAGAAGAAGGGAACATTCGCCTCACCGGCAACGGCACGGGCCAGCAGGGTCTTGCCGGTACCCGGAGGGCCGACCAGCAATGCGCCCTTCGGGATCTTGCCACCCAGGCGCTGGAACTTGCTCGGGTCCTTGAGGAACTCGACAACTTCCTGCAGCTCTTCCTTAGCCTCGTCCACACCGGCGACATCGTCAAACGTCTTGCGACCCTGATGTTCGGTCAAAAGGCGCGCCTTGGACTTGCCAAAGCCCATGGCGCCACCGCGTCCACCGCCCTGCATTTGCCGCATGAAGAAGATCCATACACCGATCAGGAGCAGGAAGGGGAACCATTGGACCAGCAGGGTGAAGAAGAAATTGCCCTCGGCCTGTTCCGCCGCGATTTCGACCCTGACACCGCTTTCCGTCATCCGGTCGACAGTCGTATCGTCATTCGGATGCAGACGTACCCGGACCGTCTCGCCGTTGGATCGGCTGGCGATCACCTCATCGCCCTGCACCATGGCATCAGTGATCTGCCCGTTTGAAATCAGCGAATGGAATTCGGAATAGGCGACCTCGTTCGTCGGTTCTGTCACGGTCGCAGAGCGGTCCAACAGGTTGAACAGCGCCAGCAACAGCACAAACACAACGGCCCAGATCAGGAAATTTCTCATTTGCATACGGCACATCCGTTCAGACAAATCGGTCGGTCAGACCAGATATGGGCATTCACACCGCCCATTGCGAGTCATCCACGCAGCTAGCGTCAGGCTTGCGAGATCAAACTTGTGCGAGGTGACAAGAATGACGGATCACAGGCCGAAAGGCGACTCTCTAGACGGTCCGACACCAGGAAACGACAGTCTACACTATCAGCTCCTAATAAACCCGGAATAGAGATGACACGGCCGTTGCGACGGAAACAAGGCAGAGACGCACGCGCAAATCCGGGAATTTCAGCCAGCGCGTCCCTCTCCACGAGCCCGGAATAATCAAGGCCAAGTGGCTCTGGACATTCGTCCGAAGGATGAAGCAGGCGACCATCCCAGACAGTCTCGTTCTGACTTGTGACGACCGCTGTTGATCTGGCGGGGTGGTCGACACGGCCCAACACCGCGCCGGGGTCGCGAACCATCCAGGCGGATTGTCCAGTGACCTGCAACATGATCCCGCCAGCGGTGGTGTTCGTGGAGCGGGCCAGGGCTTCTTCCAGCCGGAAGACCGCATTGCTCCCCACCTCGCGGGTCGAACCCGATACGGCCTGAACGAGCAAGCCCAGCAGTCCACGGCGATAGAGCGGAGCAAGCTTTGCCAGACGCCCTGCATCCAGCCTCACCCCGCCCCATGACATCACTTCGGCAATTTGCGGCATCAACTCCGCGCAGGCCTTGCGTACGGTGTGACGCGCCTGCCCGAGCTCGAACGCCAGATCAGCCAGACGCTGCCCCGGCCCATCGCCGGCCCTGTGAAGCGCCTGGCGCAGGCGAATGCGAGTGAAACGGGTATTCTCGTTCGACGGATCCTCAATCCAGGCTTCCCCCCGCCGGGTGAGCCATTCGCGCAAGTCGCGGCGACGCAACGAAAGAAGCGGTCGACCCAGCCTGATTTCCCGCCCAAGGGGCCAGCTCGGTGACACATCATCCACGCCCATGCCCGCCAGTCCCTGCCAGCGTGCACCCGCTTGCAGACGCATCAATACGGTCTCGGCCTGGTCGTCCCGCGTGTGCGCCAACAACAGCCGGGTGATGCCGGCCAGATTGCAGGCCTCGGACAGGGCGTCATGGCGCCAGGTACGTGCTGTTTCCTGGATGGCGCTGTGAAGCTTATCCTTGCGACAGGTCAGCATACGGGCCTCAAGACCCTGCTTTCTCGCAAGGGAGCGCGCATGCTGCGCCTCGCTGGCGCTTTCCGGTCGAAAGCCGTGATCAACGGTCAGCGCAAGCAACTCAACCCCGCGCGAGCGCGCCCAGTCGGCAGCCAGCAACATCAATGCGTGACTGTCACCACCCCCGGAATACCCCAAAGCAACGCGCCCTGCGTTACCGCAGAGCGCGTCAAGCTGATCATGAACATGTTGTTCGAGCGCTGCCGTCACCGGCAGTTGGCGCGAACCGACTCGCGTGCGGCACGGTCACGGGCCTCGGCCGGAGCATTGGGGAATTGGCGTCCGAACTGGGACAGGGTTCCACACGCCTCGTCGACGCGGCCAAGTCCGCGCAGGGATGCCGCAAGCTGGACCAGCGCATCCGGGGCCCGCTGACCGCTCGGCTGGTTGCGCAAGGAAGCGATATAGGCATCTGCGGCTTCACCGAAATTGTCCTGGACGTAGAAGGTCTGGCCGAGCCAGTACCAGGCCTCGCCGACATTCGGATGATCGGCGTTCTCGGTGACGAAAGTCTCGAACGCCACCTGGGCACCACCAAAATCATTGTCGACAAGACGCGAGCGACCGGTTGCGAACAATTCTTCCGGACTGATGGTAGGCGTAGCGTCGGCAACATTGCCGCCCAGAACGCCCGTTGCCTCCGAACGCGCTTCAGCGAACGGATCATCCGGGTCACTGTGCGAGAGATTCGGATTTTCCAGCTGGGTGATCGTTTCACCGCCTTCTTCGCCGCCAACTTCCAGACCATCAGTCATCCAATTGGCCGTGGCATCATCAATCGCAGGGGCGCGCGACGCTTCGATTTCCGCCTGCAGCGTTTCCACTGTTTCGCGAAGCTGGCGATTCTCGAACCGCATCTGCTCGTTGGCGCCGGTCAGTTGCTGGATCTGATAGTCCAGCGCATCGAGGCGCTGAAGCAGGGTTTCCACCACGGGGTCACCGGCAAGGAACTGGTTTTCCAGCTCGCCGATACGCACTTCGGTCGCGTCGATACGCTCCGCAAGTTCGCGGCGGGACTGGGCTTGGGCCGGCGTGGCCGCGGCCAGCGCGGTAACGACGACAGACATGCAAAGAATTCGGATCATCATGCGCACCTAGTGCACGAGCACGGCAAAAATGCGGCGCTCAAGGGTCTTGTGAAAAAGAAACGTCCGCGAACCATGCGGGATCGCGGACGTTGCTGATACTCAAATCAACGCAGCTTAGTTGGTGTAGCCGCTGGTGATTTCGGTGATCGCATTACGGTTGGTCGCCCAGCACTGCTCGTTGGACTGACGGCAGATCGGACGCTCCTTGCCGAAGGAGGTCGTCGTGATGCGCGACGGATCAACACCCTGGCTGATCAGGTAGTCGCGGGCCGCATTGGCGCGACGGGCGCCCAGGGCCAGGTTATATTCACGCGTGCCGCGCTCGTCACAATTGCCGGCGATCGTGATGCGTGCATCGCTGTAGGTCATCAGCCAGGCTGCCTGATCGCGAAGCACGGCGCGTGCCTCAGACGACAGGTCATGACGGTCATAGCCGAAGAAGACGCGGTCGCCCGCAGTCTGTACGAAATGATCAACGGAACCGGCAGTCGGTCCAGTCGGCTGGGCCGGTTCAGCCGGACGTGTCGGCTGCGGTTCCGGAATCGGATCCGCTACCGGCTCCGGCGTAGACGCACACGCGGTCGCAAACGCGGCCAGGGCTGCAATCGCAAACAGTTTGATCTTCATGATGTAAACACCCTCATCCAGCCAGATTTTTCTGGCGTACTCCCGATCACGCCCCAAAAACAAGACGCAGAAAATTGTCGGCCCCCCCACTGGCGCCGCGCATTAGAAAGAACCCTACTCAGAAAAGGGCTAGTCGATCAAGGGCGACCATGCCGGATCCGAGGCCATTCCGCCTGTGGCCAGCCGCCTCAGATTGAACCCGGCCAGATCAATACTCCAGATTTCATATCGCGTGCCGTTTGTGCGCGGTTCACCGCGAGTGAAGAGCAGTACGCGGCCATTGGGCGACCAGGCCGGTGTGTCGACATAATACCCTTCGAACAGGATGCGTTCGATGCCGGAACCGTCAGCGCGCACGACGCCAAGCAGGAAACGGCCATTGGACTGTTTGGTAAAGGCGATCAGATCGCCTCGCGGAGACCAGACCGGTGTCGTGTAGCGGCCTTCGCCAAAAGTAATACGCTGCACATCCGTACCATCCGCATTCATGGTATAGAGCTGGGAACCGCCACCACGCGAGGAAGAGAACACGATCCGTTCACCATCCGGTGAAAAAGACGGCTCCACGTCGTCAGCCGGATGCTGGGTCAGGCGGGTCAGCTCACGCGTGCGAAGATCGAACATGTGGATGTCGTGACCATTGCGGGTCTCCACGGAAACCGCCAGTTGGCTGCCGTCCGGGGAGAAACGCGCGGACAAGCTCTGACCGTCCGGATCGATCTGGGTCGCAGCACCGCGCCCGCCGGACGCGAACAGGGCTTCCTGGCGACCGGTCTCAAGATCGTAGAGATAGGTCGTCGCCTGCCCCTCGAGGAAGGACACATAGGTGATTTCCTGCGCACTCGGAGAAAAGTTCGGCAACAGCGCCATGTAGGAACGATCCGTCAGGAATGACGGATTGGCACCGTCCTGATCCATCCAGGCCAGCTGGTGCAGCGGCTCACCATCCACTCCACGTCCTTCGGCGACATAGACGATGCGGGTGTCGAAATATCCCTCTTCACCGGTCAGGCGCTGATAGACAGCGTCGGCCACCTTGTGCGCCACCCGGCGCCAGTTTTCCGGCGCGGTGACGTATTGAACGCCCAGCATCTGGGTTTCCAGACGCGTGTCCCACAGCCGGAAGGCAACCAGCAAACGCCCGTCATCCTGTTCAGTGATACGCCCGACCAGCAGGGCCGAGGCATTGATCACGCGCCAGTCGGAAAAGCGCGGGCGCAAGTCGATATTCTCGATGTCCTCGATATAGGCGCTCTGATCGATCGGCGCGAACAGGCCGGAACTGGCCAGGTCATTGGCGATCACACGCGTGATGTCCGCACCGCGTTCGGCAAATTCCTCGTCAACAGCGATGAAATCAGGAAGCGCCACCGGCAGCGGGTCGAGATTGCCTTCGGTGATGTCCACACGCAGCGGCTCCTGCGCATGCGCTGCGATTGGAGCAGCGAGCGCCGCGACGAGGGTCAGGATTGAGGCAAGCAGGCGGATCATAATCTCGCTCCGGTTCAGAAATCAGTTGCCGTATAAAGACGGCGCGAAATTGGCCGTAATTTGACGCCACTCGGAATATTGTTCCGGGGGCAGTGGATAAGGTGCACACACCGAGGCTGCGCGCAACGCACGCTCACCGGCAACACGCAGGTAGGGGTTGGGGGAATTGAGCACGCGGCCCTGGTCGACCAGGCGCGGCGGCCCCATCAGTTCACCATTGCGATTGAGAGACAACTCAACCTCGACGGCCAGCTCATCCGGATGCGGTGCATCCAGCGAATTGCGCCAGCAACGTGCCAGATGGTTTTGCAGGATTACTTGCAGGGTCGCGGTATTACTCTCGCCATTGCCAACGGCGCGGCGGCGCTCGCCCGCATCGCTGGCACGCTCGTCGCGCGCTTCATCCACCGTCGCGGCCAGGTCGTCCAGCGAATCAAAGAAGCTGGGCTCCGCCGGTTCGGGTTCCGGCTCCGGGTCCGGACGGCGCGGTTCTTCGCGCACCGGCTCAGGTTCTGGCTCGGGCTCCGGTTCGGGTTCAGCGGCTTCCTCAACCGGATCCGGCGAGATCACGGCAGGTTCAGGCTCCGGTTCCGGGGCCTGTTCCGGTTCGGGTGCCGGATCAACGATCGCGTCTTCCACCGTCGGCTCTTCCTCGACAGGATCCTCGATGATCTCTTCTTCCGGCTCTGGTTCAGGCTCGGGTGCCGCGGCGGTCACATTTGTCGTGTCGGACAGGCTGACCAGCTCGATCGGCACATAGGGTGTCGTCTCGAGCAGATGGGCTGCCCGAGGCAGATAGATCACGCCCGCAGCAATAAAGCCGGCATGAACTACAAGCGAAACGACAAGACCGCGCAACGGATTAGCCCTCCACGGGATCCGTGATCACCTGAACACGCGTAAAGCCCGCAGCCTGAATATCTCCCAGAACCTGGGCGATATGCTGGCCATTGGCGGACGCGTCCCAGCGATAGGCGACCGGGTGATCCGTGCCGGATGCGGCGATGGCGCGAAGACGCGCGCTCAGCTCACCCAGCTCGACCTCGGTTTCCTGCAGGAAGATCGTACCCTCTGCCGTCAGTGTCACCGTGATCGGCTCCTCGATGGCGGGAAGTTGCTGGGCTTCCGTCTCGGGCATGTCGATCTCGATACCGACCGTCAGCAGGGGTGCGGTGACCATGAAAACGATGAGAAGCACCAGCATGACGTCGACAAAGGGCGTCACATTGATCTCGGCCTTGGGCTTCCAGCGGGCTCTGCCGCGTCCACCACCGCCGCTGTCGAGCGAAACGGCCATGACTATTTGCCTTCCCGGTCAGCGAGAGCGGAAAGCTCGTCGACAAACCCGTCAAGGCGCGCGCCATACTTGCCGATATTGGCTGACAGCGCGTTGAAGAAAATAACCGCCGGGATTGCCGCCAGCAGGCCCAGCGCCGTGGCGAACAGCGCCTCGGCGATGCCTGGCGCAACGACGGCGAGATTTGTGTTCTGTTCCGCGGCGATGGCGCGGAAGGCATTCATGATGCCCCAGACCGTACCGAACAGGCCGACAAACGGCGCTGCTGACGCGATCGTCGCCAGAATACCCAAGCCGGTTTCCGCATTGTTCAGCTGACGGCTCGCCTCGGCACCCGCAGCCTTGGCAACACGACCGCCTGGTGCTGTGCCCTTCCATTCGCGCAGTCCGGCTGCAAACGTATGGCTGAATGGATCGCGCGGGTTCTTGGCAAACTGGTCTGCCAGTGCGTCCAGCGGACGGCCGGACCAGAATTCACGCTCAAAGACTTTGGATTTGCCATGCAGCCCGCGCATCTGCAGCGACTTGTCGACCGCGATGGCCCACGACCAGATCGACATGAAGGCGAGAATGCCCATCACGCCCTTGACCACCCAGTCTGCGCGCATGAACAGGTCATAGAAGGAAAAGCCCTCTACCGCCTGGGCGACATCAACCACACTAGTTTCCATGAGTGTATTCCTTGGCTGCGTTCCGTCACAACGCGTCGGATACGCGACGCAACTCTTCAAACTCTCCCCGGCGTGCCGCGCGCCTTCCCCAATGCATTGCGACCTGGCTGGACAGCCAATGACGCAGGAATGCGGCAAATTTCTGATGTGATAGCACAAGACCCGCGCTGAATTGCAGACCCTTATCGCATGAGGCGAGAAGAAATCTCTGCAACCCGTTACAGGGGCATAAAACTTCGGTCATTCCCGGGCGGTGCCTGATTGACCGCTCGTTCGGCAATGTCCCAGTGCTCCACGATTTTTCCGTCCTCGACACGGAACAGGTCACAAGCGCGATATTCATGGCCTCGAAAGTCAATGACCGAGAAAACGGCCGCAAAGTCATGATAGGCGACGACATCGGAGATGCAGACGTACCTCAAGGCATCGACGCGGCTCATTTCTTCATCCAGGAATTGCACGAAACCCTGATAGTCGGCCAGCATGTACGGGTTGTGCGTGATGAAACACTCGCGGTCGAGCCAGTCAGCGCAAGCAGCGACATTGCCGCCCGACAACACCTGGGACACGAAGCCGATCACGGCGGCATGTGTCTCTTTCGTATCCGCGGCAGCATCCAGAGCCCGTGTTCCGGCGACTCTGGTAAAGTCCGGATTGTCCCGCTCTACCTGCCTGTTGGTCACCTGGTGGACAATCCGACCAGTCGCCCCGGGCTCCATGCTCAAAAGGCTCATTGTGACCCATTGCACGCCCGGCGCCGGGAACTGGACCATATGCATGAACAGATAGGGGTCGTCCGGAAACGATCGAACAACTTCGAATTGGAAATTGGGCGGCGCAGACGGCCGTTCTTCGCCATACCTAGCATGACGCATTTCGTTCAATTCGCCAGTCAAGCCAGCTTGCTTGTTCATACGGCCTCCCCCAAAGCCAATATGAAAAGCGTAGCGGGTTTTGGTTAGCTGTCTACCGGAATAACCATATTCTGCCATTTCGCGGCCATGGATCTGGGAGGACGCTTGACCGCGCCATCCAGAGAGATGCACACCGCCTGGACATCTGCTGACGCAATCAGCGTCTCGCCGCGCATCAAACGCTGTTCGATCATCAGTCGCGCGCCTTTCTGGGGCCGGAACAGGGTTTCCACCACCAGGGCATCGTCCACCCTAGCAGCGACTGCGAACTCGATCGACATCCGGCGCACGGCAAAGGCCAGCGGGTCGTCCGCCTGTGCCAGTTCAGAATGATGGATGCCCAGACAACGCAGACTGTCCGTGCGGCCTCGCTCGAAAAAGTGCAGATAACGGGCGTGATAAACGACGCCGGAGAAATCGGTGTCTTCGTAATAAACGCGAACCGGCAGACGATGGACCTTGTCGTCGCACAGAACGCCAGCTGTCGGCTCCAGGCTCATTTGCCACCTCCGAAAAGATCCGTGTCCGCTGATCGCGGAATCTCGATGCCCATATGCTCCCAGGCCCGCGGAGCCGCCATTCGGCCACGCGGCGTACGCTGGATAAACCCCTGCTGGATCAGGAAGGGCTCGACCACATCCTCGAGCGCATCACGCGCCTCGGCCAGAGCCGCTGCCAGCGTTTCCACGCCGACCGGGCCACCCCGGAACGTATGCAGAAGCGCATGCAGATAGCGCCGATCAAGACTGTCCAGGCCGATCTTGTCGACCTCCAGCCGGCGTAATGCCCGGTCGGCCACCTCGGCCGAGATCTGTTCGGCGCCCTCGGCCTCGGCGAAATCGCGCACCCGGCGCAACAAGCGCCCGGCGACACGCGGGGTCCCGCGCGCCCGTCGAGCAACCTCCAGCGCGCCTTCCGGCGAGGCATTGATGCCGAATTTCGCGGCATTGCGCGCCACGATCGAGGCCAGCTCCGCGGCGTCGTAGAATTCCAGCCGGACCGGCACGCCGAAACGGTCACGCAGAGGTGTCGCCAGCAAACCGGCCCGTGTGGTCGCGCCCACGAGTGTAAAGGGCGGGAGGTCGATACGGACGGTGCGCGCTGAAGGCCCCTCCCCGATCACCAGATCCAGGCAGAAGTCCTCCATCGCCGGATAAAGGACTTCCTCCACAGCCGGAGAAAGGCGGTGGATCTCGTCGATGAAAAGCACATCGCGCGGCTCGAGATTGGTCAGGATGGCAGCGAGGTCGCCGGCCTTGGCGATAACCGGACCTGAAGTCGCCCGAAAACCGACACCCAATTCACGAGCGACGATCTGCGCCAGCGTCGTCTTGCCCAGCCCGGGCGGCCCGGAAAGCAGGACATGGTCCAGCGCCTCTTCACGGCGGCGCGCCGCCTCGACGAAGACCTTCAGGTTCTCGATCGATGCTTTCTGGCCAACAAAATCGCCAAAGGAAAGCGGACGCATCGCCTTGTCGCGATGATCGCCCGCCTGCATCTCAGCCTCGATTATCCGGTCGTCTTGTTCAGTCATGGTCCCCGGGATTGATCACAATCCGGTCTCCCGGATCAACCAGCGAATTCCCCTTACCGAGATATTCGGCCATCTTTTCACCGGAAATATGGGCTGGCACATGTACGGCAACATGCCGCGCGCCGGCGAACCGGCCGCTCAGCTCGGCCTGTCCGGTTTCCGATTGCACGAACCAGATCGGGTACAGCACAACATCAATGTCCTCGTCATCAAGGACCGTGAAATCGGCTTCGTCGGGATTGGTATCCCCCAGATGCAGGACCGATGTCCCGCCCAGCTCGATGATGAAGGCATGATTGTCCATGCCCTCCATGTGGAACATCGGGACGGCACGCACGGAAAGGCCGTCCGGCAGCTCCGTCGCGCTGGCGCTCAGCTGGCTGCTGACCTGGTCCGGAGCCATCAGCACCAGCGCGTCATTCGCGGCGAGAGCCAGACCGGCTTCCCCGGCGTTGAAATGATCGCCGTGTTCATGCGTGAACAACAGGGCATCAACGCCGTCAAACTCGCCGGAAGCAGTGATCATGGCCTCGCGGTCATCGCTGGTGGGAACATGAAAACGCCCTTCGTAGACGTCCGTGAACAGGGCATCGAAAAGTACCTTGTTCTCGCCCTGGCTCACCATGACTCCCATATTGGCAACAAGGCGAATTTGGACAGTATCGGGGGTCGTGTCCGTCGTCGCGGACACGGTAGATGCCAACGCAAGCGCGCCGGCAAAAGCGGAAATCATGGAGCCAACTCCTTCAAAGACTGGCGAATGACTTCCCCGAGCTCCAAGCCTTCACCTCCATTACGCTGTACTGTCGCCACGGCTTGCCGGGCAACGGTCTCTGCATAACCCAGATTAAGCAGGGCCGATACGGCCTCCTCCCTCACAGCTCCGTCATCGGAGGAAGCCTTGCCGGAAGTGCTTGTCGCGCTCGGCGTAGCAGCGTGAGCAGGCAGGCCGATCCCCAGATTGCGCCCGACCGGCGGCGCCTTGTCCTTGAGTTCCGTGGCAATTCGCGTGGCCAGTTTCGGCCCGACACCCTTGGCCCGTCCGAACGTGGCCTTGTCACCCAGCGCCACCGCACTCGCGATCTCCGATACCGGCACAGCATCCAGAATGGCAAAGGCAGCCTTGGCGCCCACTCCCTGCACAGACTGAAGGTGCACGAACCAGGCCCGCTCCGTCTCATCCAGGAAACCAAACAGCTTGAAGGCATCTTCGCGGACATGCGTCTCGATGTGCATCTTCACCTGGGCGCCAACTTCCAGTCTCGCCAGGGTCTGTACACCTGCCGCCACAAGATAACCCACACCGTTGACGTCAATCACGGTCTCGTCCGCCCCGACCGCGTCAACGACACCCTTGAGCATTCCGATCATGCGACTTCCCCTCTCACATGGGTATTCCTGTTGTGGGCATGGCAGATGGCAATCGCCAGCGCATCTGCAGCATCGGCAGTGGCCTTCACGCCTGGCAGCAGGACACCGACCATGACCGAGACCTGGGTCTTGTCGGCGCCACCTGTTCCAACCACAGCCTTTTTGACCAGGCGTGCGGCGTATTCGAACACGGGTCGGTCCGTGGAGGCCGGTGCGAGAAGCGCAGCGGCGCGCGCATGACCGAGCTTCAGTGCAGAGGAGGCATTCTTGGCCATGAAAGCTTCCTCGATGGCGCATTCATGTGGCTGGTATTCCTCGACCAGCTGCAGCATACCGCGGAAAATGACGGTCAGGCGATCGGACAGCGGCTGGTCAGTCGGCGGCTTGATCGTGCCATGCGCGACATGGCTCATGCGGTTTCCGGAAACGTCGATTACGCCCCAGCCCATACATCTCAGACCCGGATCGATCCCAAGCAAGCGTGTTCTTGATGTCATCAGCGCCTCCGGTTGTGACTAAACACTGCTCCGCACAAGAGAACAAGCCGTGAACATCAGAGAATCTCTGCAAAGTGGCGATTTAAAACGGCATTTTCTCGCAAGGGTAACAGCGCAATGAAAATCAGTCGCAAATATCATGACAATTATTCGCAAAAACACCAGTTAAGCGATTGATCCCTATTGATATTTTTTCTTGAACTTTTGTTTGCCCTGCTCGCGCGCCGCGCGTAGCCTCCAGAGTATATGCGTGACCGCGTCGGGCGGTCTTATGACTACTGGGGAGACTATAAAATGGCTAAAAAGGGCAAAATGAGCCGTCGCTCATTCCTGACCCGCGTTGCAGGCGGCACGGTTGTTACCAGCACTGTTGCTGCAGTTGCGGGCGCGACGATGCTTCAGCGTTCCGTCGATGCAGATCCGGTTGATGCTGCAGCTCGCACCGGCATCACGGACAGCGATCCGAATGACTACGCAAACCACGGCTCCAGCTACACCGGTGTCACCGACAGCGATGGTGGTGCTTGCGCCGACACGTCCGGCTATGGCCGCGGCAATACCGGCTACACCGACAGTGATGGCGGCGCCTGCAGCGATCCGGGTGGTCGCGGTCGCGGCCCGGCATAGTCGGGTTCAATTCCAAGGGGCGGCCTGCACAACCGCCCCTTTTCCGTATCTTGCGGGGGACAACGGGCCCGCTGTGGCCCGCTAGCTAAATTGGGAGCAAGACATGGCTAAAAAAGGCAAGCTCAGCCGCCGTTCCTTCATGACCAGCGTGGCTGGTGGTGTCGCGGCGACCGGTGCGGTTGGCCTGGTTACCGGTGGTAGCCTGGCGCAGAACTATACCGGCCGCACGGACAGTGACGGTGGTACTTATGCCGACCGTTCCGGATATGGCCGCACGGGAATGACGGACAGTGATACAGGTGGCGGCAGCGATCGCGCCGGTTATGGTCGCGGCCGTTCAGGCCTAACCGACAGCGATCCCAGCGATCCGGCGGGCAATGGTCGTGGACGTTCCGGCCTAACTGACAGTGACCCAAGCGATCCGGCAGGCAATGGCCGCGGTCGCACCGGCCTCACCGACAGTGACCCCAGTGACCCGGTCGGCAATGGCCGTGGACGCTCCGGGGTCACGGACAGCGATCCGAGTGACCCCGCCGGCAATGGCCGCGGTTCGTCAACGGACAGCGACAGCGGTTCCTGTTCCGATCCGGGCGGCCGTGGGCGCGGTCACGTACAGCCAGGCACGACAGACAGTGATACGGGCGGCTGTGCCGACCCGGCTGGTCGCGGACGTTCGCGCCGCTACTAGACCTTTGGGTTGATGACGGACTTCCGGCCCGCCGGGAGTCCGTTCTCATTTGTGGAGACAGGTAATGGCTAAACGTGGAAAGATCTCTCGCCGCTCCTTTCTGGTGCGCGTAGCGGGCGGGTCCCTAACTCTGGGTGCTGGCAGCGTCGTCAGCGCCTGCGCGACAACAGGCTACACGGACGCAGACCCGTTCGATCCGATTGGCGGAGGCCGGGGACCTGGATCACGTGGCGTGACAGACGGCGATGCCGGCGCCTATGCAGACCCGGTCGGTCGCGGCCGAGGCGGCTATCGTTCCGGCATCACTGATGCCGATTCAGGCGCCTATGCCGACCCGGCTGGCAATGGCCGCGGTGGTTCCGGTGTTACCGACAGCGACAGCGGGTCCTACGCAGACCCGGCAGGCAATGGTCGTGGTGGCCGTCGTTCCGGCGTTACCGACAGCGACAGTGGCTCCTATGCGGACCCGGCAGGCAATGGACGGGGCGGCTCGGGCATCACGGACAGCGATAGCGGTTCCTATGCAGATCCGGCTGGCAATGGCCGCGGCGGCCATCGCACCGGCATCACTGACAGTGACAGCGGAACCTATGCCGACCGTGCCGGAAATGGCCGCGGGCGCGGCTGTACCGACAGCGATACTGGCAGCTATGCAGACCCGGTGGGACGCGGTCGCTGCTGACCCCGTATCAACTGTAAAAACAAGGCTTCGCGACGATCTGTCGCGAAGCTTTTTTTCGTGCGCAAAATCAATTTCCACGCTTAGATGCCGGTATTGAAAATGGGGGAGTGAATCCATGAAACCCTGGGCCAAGGACGTTTTCGGCTATCTGTTCGATCCGGTCTCTGCGGAGGAGTTCTTTGCGCAATACCATGAGCGCAAGGCGCTGGTGAGCAAACACAAGGACGGAAACCGGTACCGCGATCTGTTGTCGATCGAGCGGATTGATGAACTGGTCTCCAGCATCAATTTCCAACCTGGCTCACTGGACATGACCCGCGCAGATCCGCCGGTGAACCGCGAAGACTATACGTTCAACTCCGGCGCCATCGACCGCGGCGGCGTCGCCCGCCAGTTTCAACAGGGCGCAACGCTGATCCTGCCACAACTGCATGAGGTTGACGCCACCCTGGCAGATTTCTGTCGGGCCATGGAATCGCACCTGTCCTGCCATGTGCAAACGAACATCTATCTCACCCCGCCGGACGCGCAGGGCTTCAAGACACATTATGACGACCATGATGTGTTTGTCCTGCAGGTCTCCGGCTCCAAATCCTGGCGCCTCTATGACACGCCGGTCGACAAACCCTTCCGGGGTGAGGGTTTCCGCAGCGGCGAACACGAGATTGGCGATCCGGTCGAGGAATTTGTTCTGGAAGCCGGCGATTGCGCCTACGTACCGCGCGGGCTGATGCATGATGCGCTGACACATGGTGACGAGGCCTCCCTGCACATCACGGTGGGCCTAATTGTAAAGACCTGGGCCGATCTGATGCTGGAAGTGATTTCCGAAGTCGCCCTGCGCCACCCGGAATTCCGCCAGTCCCTGCCTGTTGGTTTCGCGCGTCCGGATTTCGACATGGAAAGCGTGCGTCCGCACTTTAAAAGCCTGGTCTCGACCTTTGCCAAGGAAGCGGATCTGGACGAAGCCTTCCATATCTATGTGGACAATTTCATCCAGTCACGACTACCGGCCACGGAAGGCACGATTGCCAATTTCCAGACACCAACAGACCCGTCCAAACGCTACCGCCTGAAGGCCAATACGCCCTGGCGCATGGCCGAGGATGGCGAGGAGATCGTGATTATCACCTCGGGTGGAGAGATCCGTTTCCCGGCCAAGGCCGAGCCGGGCCTGCACACCCTGCTGGATGGTGGTGAAATCAGCCTGGAGACGTTCGCCGACCTGGACACCAAAGACCAACAGGCGACCATTGGCCGCCTGTTCGCATTCGGTCTGGCTGAACCGGTCTGATACGAACCGGCCGCAAGGCGCTCGTCAGGCGAGCGCCTTGCGGACGGCATCGGCAACAGCCGGCGCTGTGATATTGAAATGCTCGTAGAGCTCGCCGGCCGGCGCGCTGGCACCGAATCCGGACATGCCCACAAACTGTCCCTTGCGGCCGATAATGCTGTCCCAGCCATAGCGCAGAGCCGCCTCTACACCGATCACCGGCAGATCTGTTCCCAGCACCTCGTCCTGGTAGGCCGCATCCTGATCGTGGAAGATATCCAGGCACGGCGCGGATACGACCCGAACGGCAATTCCCTCCTCGGCCAGCTTGGCCTGGGCTTCAACAGCCAGTGAAACCTCCGAACCGGTCGCCACGATAACCGCCTTGGCGTTGTCCGCATCGCGCAGGACATAGGCCCCGCGGCTGGACAGGTTCTCAAAACCGTCATCCTCACGCAGGAAGGGCAGTTTCTGACGCGACAGTGCCAGAACGCTCGGACCATTGTCGCGCTTGAGTGAGAGCTCCCAGGCTTCCGCGGTCTCCAGCGCATCGGCCGGACGGAAGACGTGCATGTTTGGAATAGCGCGCAGGGACGCCAGCGTCTCGACCGGCTGGTGGGTCGGCCCATCTTCGCCCAGACCGATGGAGTCATGGGTCAGAACATAGACTACCGGCTGTTCCATCAACGAGGACAGGCGCATGGAGCCACGGCAATAATCGGCAAAGACCAGGAAGGTCGCGACGTAAGGCGTGACACCGCCATGCAGTGCCATACCGTTCGCACACGCTGCCATGCCATGCTCGCGCACACCGAAATGGATGTACGGGCCGGCATAATCATCAGCAGAAACAGCACCGCCATGGGTGGTCTTGGTCAGGTTGGACCCGGTCAGATCCGCAGACCCACCAATCAGGCCTGGCCAGCTGCGGATGATCGCTTCCAGCGTCTTGCCCGAAGCCGCCCGGGACGCCAGATCGGGACGTTCTTCTGCCACCTGCTTGCGCCAGGCGGAAAGCGCTTCAAGACCCGCTTCGCCCGGCTCACCGGAAAGCTGGGCAACCAGCTCGTCGGCCTTGTCGGTGGACGCCAGGCGATCACGCCAGGCTTCATGAGCTTCCGGGGATCCGACAGCACGCCAGTTCTCATAGACCTCGTCCGGGACAACAAACGGCGCGTGATCCCAGCCCAGCGCCTTGCGTGCGCCTGCGATTTCTTCCTCGCCCAGCGGCGCACCGTGGCTGCCAGCTGTGCCGGCCTTGGTCGGCGCACCGAAACCGATCGTGGTCTGACAGGAGATCAGTACCGGCTTGTCGCTCTGGCGCGCTTCGGAGAGCGCCTGGTCGATCGCGTCCATGTCATGGCCATCAACGCGCGCCGTCGCCCAGCCCGCGGCCTCGAAACGCTTGAGAACATCGGTGGACTCCGAAACGCTGGTCGCACCATCGATGGAGATTTCATTGTCGTCCCAGAGCACACAGAGACGGTTCAGCTTGAGATGACCGGCAATCGAGATGGCTTCATGGCTGATGCCTTCCTGGAGGTCACCATCGGAAGCGATAACCCAGGTACGGTGATCAACGAGGTCATCGCCATATTCCGCGTTCAGCATGCGCTCGGCCAGCGCCATGCCGACCGCCATGGAAATGCCCTGCCCCAGCGGGCCTGTGGTCGCTTCCACACCCGGTGTGTGACCATATTCCGGGTGTCCGGCGGTCAGCGATCCCATCTGACGGAATTTACGAAGCTCATCCATCGTGATGTCTTCAAAGCCGGTCAGGTGCAGCAGGGAGTAGATCAGCATGGAGCCGTGGCCGGCAGACAGGATGAACCGATCCCGGTCAGCCCAGCCCGGCGCGGCCGGGTCAAACTTCATGTGGCGCGCCCAAAGCACGGTGGCCACATCTGCCATACCCATCGGCATGCCCGGATGTCCGGAATTAGCCGCCTGCACTGCATCCATCGACAGGGCGCGGATTGCATTAGCCATGTCAGTGTATTGCGAACCGATATTCGTGCTCATGATCGCCTCTTTAAGATCCGCTGTCCGTGTAGCGGGATTCGGAGTGGGATGAAGCCTTACCGGCCCCCAAAACCGGTCCGGTCCAGCAACGCTTTTGTGGACGCGTCGTACTCTTTCGTATCGCCTTTGAGAATACCCGTTGTCAGGACTTTCCCGAGCTCGACGCCCCACTGGTCGTACGGATTAATTCCGTAGACAACACCTTCAACGAATACCTTATGCTCGTGCAGGGCAATCAGCGCGCCCAACGTCGCCGGATTGAGATCGTCCAGCAGCAGCATAGCGGAGGGGCGCCCGCCCGGCATGGATTTGTGGCTTGCCAGCTCGCCTTCGTCTGCCGTGTCCAGCTGGCGACCATCCAGGAGCGCTGCGCCCTGGGCCGCCATGTTCGCTGCCAGTGCGCGTTCGCGGGCATCCTCGCTGGCGAAGTGACGTTTCACGCCGATGAAGTCGACGGGAACGATATCCTTGCCCTGGTGCAGCCACTGGAAGAAGGAGTGCTGGATCTCGGTACCGGCTCCCCCCCAGACCAGGGCGCCACCCGCAGTTGGTGCGGGCTCTCCGTCCACGGTCACGGACTTGCCCAGCGATTCCATTTCCAGCTGCTGGAGGTAATCCGCCAGCTTCCCAAGACGAGCGGAATAGGCCGCAACACAGCGGCTGGGATAACCCAGCGCGACCCGGTTCCACGCATCGACCAGGCCTTTCAACACCGGCAGGTTCTGGGCAAGGGGAGCTGTGGCAAAATGCGTATCCATCTGTCGGGCACCCTCGCGGAAAGCTGCGAAGACTTCCGGCCCCAGACCAATTTCCAGACTCAGCCCGACCGCGCTCCAGACAGAATAGCGACCGCCCACCCAATCCGGGAAGTCAAACACGCGCTCCGCCGGAATGCCAAAGGCCGCCGCCTTGTCCGGCGCCGCGGATGCTGCAGCGAAATGTCCCCCGAGCCGGTCTTCAGCGACATACGCGGACAACCAGGCGCGAGCCGCCTCTGCCCCCATCAGGGTTTCCTGGGTCGAGAAAGACTTGGACGCGACGATGAAAAGAATGCTCTCCGGATCCGCCCCCTCGACCGCGAGGCGAAGATCACTGGGATCAAGGCTCGCGACAAATCGCATTTCCGGTCCGCCATCAGCGAACTCGGCCAGGGCATCCGCAATCAGCCGGGGACCCAGATCAGAGCCGCCGATACCGATATTGACGACGCGGGAAATCGCCTTGCCGGACGGCTGATACTCTCCTGCCCTTACCGCACGAGCAAATTCACGTGTCTGGGCCTGGGTACGCTCAACCAGTTCGGCGGCATCAGAACCGTCGATTTTCGCGCCTTCACGATAGGCCATGTGCAGAGCCGGCCGGCCTTCGGTCGCATTGACGATGCCGCCGGACAGCAGAGCATCGCGATGGCTGGAAAGGTTCAAGCCTTCGGCGAAGTCCAGCAATGCCGTCAGCGCGGCCGGATCGAGACACTGCTTCGTCAGATCCAGTTCGACACCTGCTGCGTTGAACACCCAGTCGGAGAGCGCGTCGCCCCGCCCGTCCACGATGGAACGAAGGGAGCCGCCAGCCAGACGGTCTGCATGGGTTTTCAGGGCGTCGAGAGACATGGGGGACTACCTCGTCAATTCGGTAAAACTCAGGCGTATCGCTCAGGCGACAACGTCATGTTTACGCTAACACAGATCTGAGTCGAGTAATTTGTCGGCTTCGATCAGGGCACCGATAATGTGATAGGGCGTGCTCGCAGGCATGTCGTCGCCAACCGGATTTCCGGCGCCGTCAAAATGCTCGATCCACCCGCCGGGCAAGGATACAGCGAAGTGCTTGTCCAGCATGGCCCGCCCCGCCATTTCCAGGGCCACGTCAGCTCCCTCAAATCCCCGTGTCTTCGCCACACAGGCCGCGCGGAACCACTCATTCTGCATCCAGGTGCGGGTTCCGTGCTCGGACACAACACCCGTCTCGTCCATTGAGCTGATCAAAAGCCCGCTCGACGGATTTATCCCCATCCTCATGGCATTTCGGAACAAATGCTCGGCAGCAGGGCTGATATCCTCGCCACTCAGCAGGGCGTACTTGTTCAGCAGCCACACCCATTCAAACATATGCCCGGGCTCGGCAACCGGCCCGGTTTCGGCGGACAGGCGTTTCAGATCACTCTCGAAAAACTCGAAGAGAACGCCGTGATCTTTCGAATAAAATCTCTGATGAAAGAGAGCGTGGATTTCAGTGGCTCGCGCCAGTCCACCCTTGCCTCCCGCCTGCCGGAAAATCATCAGCGCTTCGAACAAGTGCATGTGTGGATTCTGCCGCCTGGGTACATTCCCCGCCCCGACCGCTTCGATATATCCGCCCGTGGGATGGCACATGCGCGTGTCCAGAAACTCCAACAAATCGTCGCAGTCCTGCAGATATCTGGGATCACCGGTGACTTCGGCCAGGAAGCTTGCAGCCAGAAGAATGAAGGCGTGATCATAGAGGTCACGCAGGTCCGAGATAATCTCGCCACGGGCATTCAGACGATGGGCATAGCCCCCATCGGGATGGCGCGCATGTTTTTGCAGATAGTCCCAGCCAGACTGAGCGGCCTCCAGTCCATCACACCAGCCGCGAAGGTGAGCCCGGGCGAACGTGTAAATCTGACGTGCCTGAACCCTAACTCGTCGGTCAGCATCGCGTCGAGGTTCGCCCCTAGCGTCAAAGACTTCGAAAAAGCCGCCGGTCTCGGGATCGAGCGATTTCTCGCGCCAAAGCGGGAAGAATGAATGAACACCCCAGTCAGCCAGTGCCTTTACAGTGTCCATCCCACTCCCCGATCTCAGCTGGACAATCAAGCGTTAGCCATGTCCTCGTCGGAAATGTCGAAATTTGCGTAAACATTCTGGACGTCATCGCAGTCTTCGAGCGCTTCCATCATCTTCATCAAGGTATCAACCTTGTCACCTGGAACCTCGATCAGGTTCTGCGGCTTCCAGATGATTTTGGCAGAAGACGGGTCCTCGAACTGTTCGGAAAGCGCGGAGACAACTTCCATCAGATCTTCACGCGCCGTGAAAATGACGTGCTGGCCCTCGTTTTCCTCATCACCCTGTTCGGATGCAACATCTTCGGCGCCGGCCTCGATGGCCGCTTCCATCATCGTGTCCTCGTCAGCCTTGGACAGCGGGTAGCGGATCTCGCCGACATTATCGAACATGAAAGCCACGGAGCCTGTTTCGCCCATGTTTCCGCCATTCTTGGCGAAGGCGGTGCGGACTTCGGCGGCTGCACGATTCTTGTTGTCCGTGGAGACTTCCACGATCACCCCGATACCGGCCGGCCCGAAACCCTCGTAACGGATGTCTTCATACGTATCCGCATCACCGCCGGACGCCTTGTCGATGGCTCGCTGGATATTGTCCTTGGGCATGGACTGGCCCTTGGCGTTGGCAACAGCCAGGCGCAGACGCGGATTGGCATCAGGATCAGGGCCACCCAGTTTCGCAGCGATCGCGATCTCCTTGGAGAGGCGCGAGAACAGCTTGGAACGCACCGCGTCCTGACGACCTTTGCGGTGCTGGATATTCGCCCATTTGGAATGTCCGGCCATTGTACAATCCCTTTGTGTAACAGTCTTTGTCCGCTTAATACCGGCTCCGCCAATTTATGGCTACCGGGTGATCACATTGATTGCCGCGTCAGAGCAGGTCGAGTCGCCCCTCGGTCCGCAGGGTCTCCACGAGTTTCTTGACGTCCTGGTCATTGGCCATGTCAGCCACGAGGACCGCGTCCTCGGTTGCGACCACCATGATGCGATCACAGCCGATGACACCCACACGCGCACCCGTCGAATAAACAAGGCTGCGCCGGGTATCGATCAGATGCGTATCGCCAATCATCACATTGGCGCTCTCATCCTTCTCGCTGACATCCCAAAGTGAAGACCAAGAACCGACATCGGACCAGTCGAAATCGGCCGGCACGACCGCGGCGCGATCAGTTTTCTCCATCACGGCATAGTCGATGGAATCTGACGGACAGGCGGCAAAGGCATCAGCGTCGAGACGCGATACAATTTCCTCCCGGCTCGCATCGCCAAGCGCCCGTCGGCAGGCGGACAGGATCTCCGGCTGCAGCTTCTCCAGCTCGGCGCGCATCGTGCTCGCCTTGAACAGAAAAATCCCTGCATTCCAGTAATAGCGACCGTCCGAGAGGAATTTCCTGGCCGTGGCCAGGTCCGGCTTTTCAGTAAACGCCTCGACCTTGTAACCCTCGCCCTGCGCCCTGCCGCGGCAGATATAGCCAAATCCCGTCGCAGGACCCGTCGGGCGAATACCGAAAGTGACGATATTGCCTGCTGCGGCCAGGTTGGCTGCGCGCGAAACCGTCACGCGGAAAGCTTCCTCATCCTTGATGTGGTGATCGGCTGGCATGAGCAAGACCAGAGCGTCATCGCCATGGTTCTGCGCCACCATCTCCGCCGAGACGGCTGCGACAGCCGCTGTATTGCGCGCCATCGGCTCTACCACGTAGGAGATATCGTCCCGATCCTTGCCAAGCAGGTCGCGAGCACCGTCGAGCTGGTCACCACCGAGGACGATCACCGGTGGGTGAAATGCCACTTCATCGCCTTGCTGTGCTCGCCGCACCGTCGCCTCGATCATGGAGATATCAGAGACCAGTGCATGCACCTGTTTCGGGCGCGCAGCGCGGGAGAGCGGCCACAATCGCGTACCGGCGCCTCCGGACATGATGACGGGGACGATCTCGCTCATTGAATCTGCCTTTTCGATCGTTTGTTTTCTGGCCTTCCGGGAACGACAATTACCGCGGCACGGCAATGGCTTGGCGCAAACTAATCACGACTCTCCGACGAGGGGAACCGCTTGCGAGTGGACAGACCGGGCCCGTTCCGGTTCACTGCTGGACGAGCGGGTTGGGGGAAATCATGCGCACTCTTGTCTTCATCTTTGCAATCGTCAGCATTCTCGTGGCGATCCTATTGCTCTGGCCAGCCCGGTTTGACCCCGCCTATTGGGACGAAAGCGAACCACCAGCGCTCGAAGGCGTGCTGGAGCCGAGGGGCCGCCTCGCCGGCATCGAGGAGATCGGGCGTGGCATAATCAGCAATTCCGAGGATATCGCACTCGCCGACGACGGCTCAGTCTGGGCCTCACAGCATGATGGCAGTGTCGTGCGTTTGGCCCGTGACCGTGACGGCAGCTGGCAGGTCGCTGAACGAGTCCAGGTCTCCACCCTGCCCGCTCTTGGCCTGCAATGGGATGCGCAAGGCCGCCTGATCGTGGCCGCGTCCGATGGCATGTATGCCGTAACCCCCGGATCCGACCAGGTGGAAACCCTGACCCTGACAGCCGGGGATCGCCCGCTTGGTTTCGCTGACGATCTGGATATCGCTGCGGACGGCATGATCTATTTCACCGAGGCCAGCTGGAAATGGGCCAATGATCCGCACCTGCGCACCTATGCCTATGACATGGCTGAAAACCGGCCTTATGGAGCGCTGGTCTCGCTGGACCCGCAGACCGGGGAAACCGAGATCCTCGCCGACGAAATGTACTTCGCCAATGGTGTCGCGATGTCAGCGGACGGTCGCTCGGTCTTTGTGTTGGAAACCTATCGCTATCGCCTTTCGCGCTACTGGCTTGAAGGGCCGCAAGCGGGTCAGCTGGAGCTGGTGGCGGACAATCTGCCAGGCATTCCGGACGGGGTCATGGGCGATGGCCAGGGCCGACTCTTCATCGCCATGGATACCCAGCGTGTCCCGTTGCTGCGCTTCTTGCACCGCAATCCATTCCTGACCCGTCTGATCACCAAGTTTCCCGATGATGTCTGGATCCGCGCCGGCGCCCCGCGCGCCTTCGTCCTGGTGCTCGACGAGGACGGCAATTACCTCGACAGTTTCCACGATCCGGACGGCCGCTTCGGCCTGCTGGCCAATGCGGTCCCGGATGATGAGGGCAATCTCTGGCTCGGCTCGCTGACGGCCGACGTCATCGGCCGCATGGAGCTTCCAGCGGAATTGCGCGACTAGCGCTGATTGTGCTGGCGCTGGATCTCGCCCTTGATCCATTCATAGGTGATTTCCATGCCCTCGCGCAGGCTCTGCGACGGTGCCCAGCCCAGTTTCTCGGCAATCAGGCGATTGTCGGAATTGCGCCCCCGAACGCCCAGCGGCCCCGGGATATTGCGGATATCCATGGACTTGTCAGCAATGTCGATGACCATGCGTGCAAGATCATTGATCGAGATCATCTCCTCGGAGCCGATATTGACCGGGCCTTCAAAGTCAGAGCGCAGCAGACGGATCGAACCTTCCAGACACTCATCGATATAGAGGAATGAACGCGTCTGCAGGCCGTCGCCCCAAACCTCGATCTCGCCACCATCCGCGGCCAGTGCCACCTTTCGGCACATGGCGGCCGGAGCCTTTTCCTTGCCCCCATCCCAGGTCCCCAGCGGGCCGAAGATATTGTGGTAACGCGCCACCCGGCATTCCATGCCGTGATTGCGGTTGTACGCCAGGTAAAGCCGCTCGGAGAAAAGCTTCTCCCAGCCATACTCGCTGTCCGGATTGGCGGGATAGGCGCTGTGCTCGGCACAGTTCGGATTGTCCGGGTCGAGCTGGTTATGCTCCGGATACATGCAGGCGGACGACGAGTAGAAGACCCGCTTGATATTGCGCTTGTGGCAGGCGTCCAGAACGTTGAGATTGATCGTCGCCGAATTGTGCATGACGTTGGCGTCGTTTTCACCGGTGAAGATATAGCCGGCGCCACCCATGTCGGCCGCCAGCTGATAGACCTCGTCAAAACGACGGTCGATCACCTCACGCACCACACGTTGGTCCCGCAAATCCCCAATCATGAAGTCATCGGCCACAGTGTCCGCATGCTCGTGGAATTTCACGTCCACACCGCGAACCCAGAAGCCCTCGTCCTTCAGTCGCTTGACGAGATGGCCGCCGATAAATCCGCCGGCTCCACAAACAAGAGCGGTCTTTTGCGTCATGTGTTTTTCCCCCAGGCACAGTCCGGCGGAAATAGTCCACAGCGCGTCAGACAGGTCAACAACTTGTGGCGAAAAACGAGCCTAAACACATATTTCTACATGTGTTTCAATCGGGAACGTGTGTTGCGAGCAGTCCGCCAACCCGAATGGGCGAAACGGCGGTCGCCAGACCATCCGGCCCTGTATCGACCATCACGCCGCAAAGCGTCGCCTCTCCGGTTGCCGGCTCGAAACGCGAAGAGCGCATGCGTGTAGTAAAACGACGGACCGGTTCTTCCTTGTCCATGCCGATGACGCTGTCATAGTCACCGCACATGCCAGCATCAGTCTGGTAGCCTGTGCCGCCCGGCAGGATGCGCGTGTCGGCCGTGGGAATATGTGTGTGCGTGCCAACGACCAGGCTCGCCCTGCCATCGCAGAAAACCCCCATGGCATTTTTCTCGCTGGTGGCCTCGGCGTGCATGTCGACCAGGACAGCATCGGCCACAACGCCCATCGGCGCTGCAGCCAGTTCGCGCTCAATCGCTGCAAACGGGTCGTCCAGCGTCTCCATGAAAAGATTGCCCATAACATTGACCACGAGCACGCTCTCGCCCTTGGCCGTCTGGAACAGGTTGGCGCCACGTCCCGGTGTCGAGCCTACCGGATAGTTGGCCGGTCGCAACAAACGCGGCTCGCGCTCAATATAGGTCAGCGCTTCGCGCTGGTCCCAGGCGTGGTTGCCCAGGGTCAAAACGTCAGCGCCATAATCGAAAAGCTGGTTGCAGATGCGTTCGGTAACACCGAATCCAGCTGCCGCATTCTCGGCATTGATGACGACAAAATCCAGCGCAAGCTCGTCCTTGAGACGCGGAAGGTGTTCCTCCACAGCCCGTCGCCCTGCCTTGCCGACAATATCTCCGAAAAACGCAATCCGCATCGTGATGCTCCAGAAACCTGATCAAAGGATATGCACCCTGATCGGGTAAAGGCCAAGTCAATCAGGGCACTCTCATACACCCCTCGCCGCCTGAACTTGCAAAAAGCCTCACGGCGACACTAAGTTGGCCGCGTCTTCCGTTTACGTGGTCTGATCCAGCATGTTCAGTGACAGCGCGCCCATCTCCCTGAAACTTCCACCAAGGACGCTCGCGCTCGTGGCAGTGTTTCTGTTGACGGTGCCAGCAATCCTGATTGCGATCACCATGCTCCAGCCAATGGTCGATCCCAAATGGATGTATCTGGATGTGATCGCGGCCGCCCGCGAGGCGGAGGAGTGCTGCCACGTCACCTTTGGAGCCATGTCGCAGCTGGGCATACTGCTGTGGGCCTGCGTCGCGGCCATTGGACTGTTTACCGCGCTCATTCTTTGGGTGCGAGGTGAACGCGGAGGCTATTTCGCGCTGGCCCTTTTTGCAGGCCTGCTCAATGGCTGGCTGGCCCTGGACGATGCCCTGCTGCTGCACGAAAGCATCCTGCCAGGCCTGGGCATTCACCAGTATGTGGTGCTGGGGTCCTATGTGGTGCTGGGCGTGGGCTATGTGCTGTCAGGCGTGCGCATTCTTTTGCGCAGTGACTGGTGGCTGCTGGCCATCGCACTGATGGCCGTTGCTGGAAGCCTGGGCCTCGACCTTGTCGTGTACGACCGCTCTACCACGGCCGTCGTGCTGGAGGACGGGCTGAAGTTCTACGGCCTCTTCGTCTGGGCTGGCTATCATGTCAGCCTGTTGACACTGATTCAGTTGCGCGCGCCTCAGGCCGGCTCATAGTCCAGGATCGGCCCCAGCGCCCGCTCACTCTCCGCCAGCGTCCAGCCCTTGCGGCGGGCATAGTCCTCGACCTGGTCGCGCTGTATACGCCCAACTGCGAAATAGTGACTGTCCGGATGCGCCAGATAGAGCCCCGACACCGACGAGGCCGGGGTCATCGCAAAACTGTTGGTGAGCCCGATACCGATGCGCGTCTGCGCTTCGAGCAGGCTGAACAAGGTGCGTTTTTCGGAATGGTCTGGCTGTGAAGGATAACCCGGCGCCGGCCGGATGCCGTCATAGGCTTCGGCAATCAGCTCCGCATTGGAAAAGCGCTCGCGTTGCGCATACCCCCAGTGCTTTGTGCGCACCTGTTCATGCAGCCACTCTGCCGCGGCTTCCGCCAGCCGATCGGAAATCGCCTTGAACATGATCGAGGAGTAGTCGTCCTGCTGGGCATCAAGCGAGGCCACGAATTCGGGATTGTCACCTGCGGTGACGGCAAACCCGCCGATGAAATCCTCTACGCCCTTGGGCCCTACAAAATCGAACTGGCAGAGGCTGGGCTTGTCGCCCTCCTTGCTCATCTGCTGGCGCAGGCCATGGAAACGCGCCCGTTCGCTCGCACGGCTCTCGTCGGCGTAAAGCACGACATCATCGCCCTCGCGATTGGCCGGCCAGAAGCCGATGGCGCCCCTGGGGGCGAGGAGGCCCTCGTCGATGATGCGTTGAAGCATGCGCTGGCCGTCGGCGAGAAGATTGCGGGCTGCCTCACCGCGCCTTGGATCTTCCAGGATCGCCGGATAGGTGCCCTTGAGCTCCCAGGTGAAGAAAAATGGCGTCCAGTCGATATAGTCGACCAGCGTGCTGACCGGGATGTCGAAATCCTGCACGCCCGGCTGTTTCGGAGCTGGCGCCTGATAGCTGGCCCAGTCACAGGACCAGGCTTTTTCGCGCGCCTGGGCCAGGCTCAGGCGGGACTTGGCCGTCCGTGCCGCCAGACGGCGCTCACGGATCCTGGCGAGATCCGCCTTAACATCCGCCGCATAGCTATCGCGACGGTCCGACAACAGGGTTGAAACCACGCCAACCGCTCGGCTGGCATCGAGCACGTGCACGACCGGTGCGACATCAATTTTCGGGTCGATCTTCACCGCTGTGTGCGCTGGGCTGGTCGTGGCGCCACCGATGAGCAGCGGGATGTCGATCTTCTGACGCTCCATCTCGGAGGCGACAAACACCATCTCGTCGAGCGATGGGGTGATCAGGCCTGACAGGCCGATAATATCGGCTTCCTCGTCGAGCGCGGTTTCCAGGATTTTCTCGCAAGGCACCATCACGCCCATGTCGACGACCTCATAACCGTTACACTGGAGAACGACGCCAACGATATTCTTGCCGATATCGTGCACATCCCCCTTCACCGTCGCCATGATGACCTTGCCGGCAGATTTGGAGGCCTGGCCACTTTCGGCCTTTTCCTTCTCCATGAAGGGGATGAGGTGTGCGACTGCCTGTTTCATCACTCGCGCCGACTTCACCACCTGTGGCAGGAACATCTTGCCCTCGCCGAACAGGTCGCCAACGACATTCATCCCGTCCATCAACGGGCCCTCGATGACATGCAGCGGACGTTCAAACGAGAGGCGTGCCTCTTCGGTATCCTCAACGATGAACTCATTGATGCCGTGCACCAGCGCGTGTTTCAGACGCAGGCCAACATCCTGCTCGCGCCAGGACAGATCGCGCGTCATCTCGGCGCCCTTGCCCTGCCCGCGATACTTCTCGGCTGTCTCCAACAGTCGGTCCGTCGCATCGTCGCGGCGATTGAGGATCACATCCTCGACCAGCTCGCGCAGCTCCGGATCGATGTCGTCATAAATGTCCAGCTGGCCGGCATTGACGATGCCCATATCCATGCCCGCACGCACGGCGTGGAACAGGAAGACCGAGTGCATGGCACGGCGCACCGGCTCATTGCCGCGGAAAGAGAAGGAGATGTTGGAGAGGCCGCCGGAGACATGACAGCCAGGCAGTTCCGCACGGATACGGCGCGTCGCGTCGATGAAGGCGACAGCGTAGTCGTTGTGTTCTTCAATACCGGTGGCAACCGCGAAGATGTTCGGGTCGAAAATGATGTCTTCCGGCGGGAAACCGACCGTATCGACAAGCAGGCGATAGGCCCGCTGGCAGATCTCGAACTTGCGGTCCGCCGTCTCGGCCTGACCGGTTTCGTCAAACGCCATGACGACCACGGCGGCGCCATAGGACAGACAGGCGCGTGCCTGTTCGAGGAAGGGCGCCTCGCCTTCCTTCAGGCTGATCGAATTGACCACGGCCTTGCCCTGGACGTTTTGCAATCCGGCCTCGATGACCTCCCATTTGGAGCTGTCGACCATGACCGGGACCCGCGCGACATCCGGCTCACCAGCGATCATGCGCAGGAATGTGGTCATGGCCTCGACACTGTCGAGCAGGCCCTCATCCATGTTCACATCGATGATCTGGGCGCCATTCTCGACTTGTTGGCGCGCAACGGATACCGCTTCGGAATAGTCGCCTTCGGTGATCAGCCGTCGAAAACGAGCCGAGCCGGTCACATTGGTGCGTTCGCCAATATTGACGAAGGTGGAGACGAGTAAGGTCATCGTCGTTTCACTCAGGCCGATAGTTCGAACGGTTCGAGACCGGACAATCGCATGCTCGCAGACGCCGCCCGGACCTGGCGTGGCGCGGCGTCTCGCGCCTGGCGCGCAATCTCGGCGATGTGCGCAGGCGTGGTGCCGCAACACCCACCGACAATATTGACCAGCCCCGATTGCGCCCAGTCGGACAAGTGGCTGGCCGTCTCGTGAGGTTGTTCGTCATACTCGCCCATATCATTGGGCAGGCCCGCATTGGGATAGGCCAGCACGCGAGTGTCCGCGACGCGAGAAATCTCAGCGATATACTGACGCATGTCGGCCGCGCCAAGGGCACAGTTCAATCCGATCGCCCAAGGCTTGGCGTGGCGCACGGAATACCAGAAGGCCTCGGCAGTCTGTCCGGATAGTGTGCGGCCGGAGCGGTCGGTGATCGTGCCGGAGATCATGATTGGAACGTCCTGCCCCGTCTCATCACGCAGATCCAGCACGGCCTTGATCGCGGCTTTCGCGTTCAGCGTGTCAAAGATCGTCTCGACGAGGAAGAAATCAACAAATGGCTGCATCGCTCGAGCCTGTTCCAGGTAAGCATCGCGGACTTTGCCAAAATTGGTGTCCCGATAGCCTGGATCGTTGACGTCCGGCGAAATCGACAGTGTTTTGTTCGTCGGGCCAATCGCGCCGGCCACACCCTTGGCAATCCCCGTGGCCTCGGCTGCAGCGTCAGCCGCCTCGCGGGCCAATCGCGCGCCGTCCCTGGCAATCTCTGCGGCCAGATCTTCCATCTGGTAGTCTGCCTGCGCGATGCGCGTCGCCGAGAAAGTATTGGTTTCGACAATGTCCGCACCTGATGCGAAATAGGCAGAGTGAATGTCCCGGACCGACTCCGGGGCGGTCAGATTGAGAATGTCATTATTGCCCTGGATCGGCACGGACCAATCGGCAAAACGCTCGCCTCGATAACCCGCCTCATCCAGTTTGAGATCCTGGATCTGGGTGCCCATGGCACCATCCAGGATCAGCACACGCCGCCGCCCGATCTCTGCAAGTTCTTCAGCAATATTCATGGCAGGTCTCCCGGAGCCAAGGCCGGTTGGGGACGCACGCCCAGCAGGCGACAGGTCGACAGCGCCAGCTCCGCCCGGTTGAGCGTGTAAAAATGGAATCCGTCCACACCACCCTCCTCGAGCTTGTTGACGAGATTGGCGGCAACATGGGCAGTGACCAACTGACGGGTCGAGGCATCATCCTCAAGCCCTTCATAGAGTTCGTGCAGCCATTGCGGCAGCGTCGTGCCGCACAGGCCGGCGATACGCTTCAGGCCGACAAAATTCGGCTGCAGCATGATCCCGGGGATAATCGGAATGGTGATACCCGCCCGTACAGCCTCGTCGCGATACCGGAAGAAAACATCCGGATAGAAGAAGAACTGGGTGATCGCCCGGGTCGCGCCGGCATCAATCTTTGCTTTCAACAGATCGAAATCACGCTCCAGGCTCGGGCTCTCCGGATGCTTTTCCGGATAGCAACCGACTGAAATCTCGAAGTCCGCAATGTTACGAATGCCCGCCGCCAGTTCGGCTGCATTGGCATACCCGTCCGGGTGCGGCACGTAGCGTTCGCCTATGCCTTCAGGCGGGTCGCCACGCAGAGCTACGATATGGCGTACGCCGCTGTTCCAATAGTCCTCGATCACCTCGTCAACTTCACCGCGCGAGGCACCGACACAGGTCAGATGCGCCGCCGGGGCGATGCTTGTTTCCTGAGCGATCCGGCGGACTGTGCGGTGTGTACGGTCACGCGTCGAACCACCGGCACCATATGTCACGGACACAAATTCGGGAGCCAGGGCCTCAAGCCGCGAGATCGAATCCCACAGCGTCTGCTCCATGGCCTCGCTCTTTGGCGGGAAAAACTCGAATGAAATTATCTTGTTAGCCACGGGGAGGCCTCGGCTTCATTGATTATTACAACATAAAGATATCTTTATATAGCATCTTTGGCGATCCGTTAATACGGTCGCTGCATGAAATTAAAAACTTGCATCTTGGGTAGATGTCTGATCTATCCCGCGCCACATAAAGCAATCTTTATATGAGGATCTTGTAGTGAGCCGTACGTCCTACATCTTCACCTCCGAAAGCGTTTCCGAAGGCCATCCCGACAAGGTCTGCGATCGCGTTTCGGACGCCATCGTCGACCTCTTCCTGTCCAAGGACCCGGAAGCACGCGTCGCCTGTGAGACCCTGACGACAACCAACCAGATCGTTCTGGCCGGCGAAGTGCGCTGTGCCGGCGCAATCTCGGATGACGAGATCGAGGCCGCCGCCCGCAATGCGGTGCGCGATATCGGCTACGAACAGGCCGGCTTCCACTGGGAAAAATCCGCGCTGCAGAACTTCCTGCACGAACAATCCACCGACATCGCTGCGGGTGTTGATGCAGGCACCGGCACGTTCACCGAGGAAGGTGCTGGCGACCAGGGCATCATGTTTGGCTATGCCACGGACGAGACGCCGGAATTGATGCCGGCGCCGATCCAGTTCTCTCACGAGATCCTCAAGCGCATGGCCGTGGTCCGCAAATCCGGCGATCGCCCGGAGTTCGAGCCGGACGCCAAGTCCCAGGTCACCCTGCGTTATGAAAACGGTGTACCTGTCGGGGCGACCTCGGTGGTCGTATCCACCCAGCACAAGGACGGCTACTCTCCTGCCGATATCCGCGAACTGGTTCGTCCGATCGTCGCGGACGTCCTGCCCGAGGGCTGGTTCCCGCCGGAAGAGGAATTCTACGTGAACCCGACCGGCAATTTTGTGATCGGCGGACCCGACGGTGATGCCGGCCTGACCGGTCGCAAGATCATTGTCGACACCTATGGCGGTGCTGCACCGCACGGTGGCGGTGCCTTCTCCGGCAAGGATCCGACCAAGGTTGACCGCTCTGCTGCCTATGCGTGCCGCTGGCTGGCCAAGAATGTCGTTGCTGCCGGGCTCTCCAAGAAATGTACCATCCAGGTCTCCTATGCGATTGGCGTGGCCAAGCCGCTCTCGCTCTATGTCGACCTGCACGGCACAGGCAATATCGCGGAAGCAACGCTGGAAGACGCGCTGATGCAGATCGCCGACCTCTCCCCGCGAGGCATCCGCACACGCCTGCAACTCAATCGCCCGATCTATGCTCGCACGGCCGCCTACGGTCATTTCGGCAGGACGCCGGATAACGATGGCGGCTTCTCCTGGGAGAAGACAGATCTGGTCGATGAGCTGAAATCGCTCATCTAAACCAAACAAGAAATCCAGGGGCCGGTTATCCGGCCCCTCGCACATACACAGACCGCAAGAAGGATCGAAAGATCATGACGGAATCCGCCAACAAACCGTACGTCGTCAAAGACCTGTCGCTCGCCAAATGGGGCCGCACAGAGCTCGACATGGCCGAGATCGAAATGCCGGGCCTGATGGCTCTGCGTGAAGAATACAAGGACGCCCAGCCGCTCAAGGGCGCACGCATCGCCGGCTCCCTGCACATGACCATCCAGACCGCCGTGCTCATCGAAACGCTGACGGCGCTGGGCGCGGAAGTCCGCTGGGCGTCGTGCAACATCTTCTCCACCCAGGACCAGGCCGCTGCCGCGATCGCTGAAACCGGCGTTCCGGTCTTCGCGACCAAGGGCGAGACGCTGGAAGAGTACTGGGACTACGCCGACGCGATCTTCCATTGGGCAGACGGCGAGACCGCCAACATGATCCTGGACGATGGTGGCGACGCGACCCTCTACCTTATCCTCGGCGAAAAGGCCGAGAATGACCCGTCCATTCTCGACTACCCGAAATCGGAAGAGGAAACCGCTCTGTACGCGCAGATCAAGAAGCGTATTGCCGCAACGCCGGGCTGGTTCGCCAAGGCCAAGGCGTCCATCAAGGGCGTGTCCGAGGAAACCACCACCGGCGTCATGCGTCTTTATCAGATGCAGAAGCGCGGCGAACTGCCCTTCCCGGCCATCAACGTCAATGACAGCGTCACCAAGTCCAAGTTCGACAATCGCTATGGCTGTCGCGAAAGCCTGGTCGACGCCATCCGCCGCGGCACCGATGTGATGATGTCCGGCAAAAAAGCCCTCGTGCTGGGTTATGGCGATGTGGGCAAGGGTTCCGCGGAGTCCCTGGCAGGCGCCGGTGCGCGTGTGTATGTCACCGAAATCGACCCCATCTGTGCCCTTCAGGCCTGTATGGACGGTTTCGAGGTTGTCCGCATCGAGGACGTGATTGGCGAGATGGACATCTTCGTTACCGCAACCGGTAACAAGGATATCATCACCGTGGACCACATGCGCGGCATGAAGGACATGGCGATCGTCTGCAACATCGGCCACTTCGACAACGAAATTCAGGTCGAAAGCCTGAAGAACTACCAGTGGACGAATGTGAAGCCGCAGGTCGACCTGGTGAACTTCCCGGAAGGACACCGCATCATCCTGCTCTCCGAAGGTCGTCTGGTGAACCTCGGCAATGCGACGGGCCACCCGAGCTTCGTGATGTCCTCGTCCTTCACCAACCAGACTCTGGCGCAGATCGAGCTGTGGACGGATGGCGATAAGTACGCAAACGAAGTATACATCCTGCCGAAACATCTCGACGAGAAAGTCGCTGCCCTGCACCTGGACAAGCTGGGCGCCAAGCTGACCGTTCTCTCGGAGGAACAGGCTGACTATATCGGCGTGCCGCAACAGGGTCCGTACAAGGCCGAGCATTACCGCTACTAGGGCTGGCCCAACAAACAAAAACGCCCCGTCATTGACTGGGCGTTTTTTTATCCAGCTTCCCTGGGTTCGCAGCCGCATCTACGGGCCACGGCCCTGGGCTCCCTGATCCAGCATCGCGCGACGTCGAGGTCCGCAAAGCCGGAAACCTTGGCGCCTTCGCCATGAGCAACAGTCGTCACGATCATTGATACAACGTCCTGCGCCTCGGGACGCGCAACAAAAGCCAACTTGCAGCCGGGTCGGAGGTCATTGATGAGCCCCTTCACTTCATCGATGATCTGCGCAGGCGACGCCAGGATCTCGGAACCGACGATATTTATAATGGCCCCGCGGGCAGCTTCCTCATTCGCCTTGCGTGCCAGATCAAGCCTCGAAGCGTGGATCTCAGCAAGGTCCACGGTCTCGAAATGCGTCAGTTCTGCCGATCCATGTTCGGCCTCGAACTCAACCCGATACGTCAAATCATCCTCACAAGGCTCTGATCGCCGTTGGTTTTGTTATACCACTACACTCGCATCGATGTGAACTCTGGGCACGCGCATTTTGTGAACTAGGCGAACAAAATGCAATCCATACGCCTGTCGTGAGTCTCCCGGGGCACTGCCTCAAACAACTGTTCCTTGAAACAGACCCCGATGGTCAGCGCCGTTCGCCCCTGCTCGTCGAATGCGGCAATCGTCCGATCATAGAAACCGCCACCATATCCCAATCGCCCACCGTGGCTGTCAAACGCCAAGCCGGGGACCAGGAGCACATCCGGAACAATGACCGGCGCATCCCCCAGTGGCTCAGCGACGCCAAAACGCCCCTGCCGCACTGGCTCGCCAACACGCCACCGCCGGAACTCCAGCGGCTGATCTCGCGAGGTCACAACCGGCAAAGCCGTTTGGAGGCCTGCTTGCCAGGCCATGTCCACCAGCGGCAGGACATCAAACTCACTGCGGATGGGATGATAGCCGCCCAACACACGGCAGTCGTTACGGCGAAGGATCGCGCCCAGCGCTTCAGTCATTTCCGCCAGATCGCGCTGTGCATTCCCGGCCGCCATGTCGCGCAACTGGCCCGCGCGCTGGCGCAGGACCTGTTTGCTTTCGCACAGCCTGTCGGAAGAAGGGGTCATGTGGCGGCTCCGCCTGCGCCGGCAAGGCGTGTGTATCCCCACAGACCCGACAAGTCAGGTGGGCACCGCGTATAAGGGACCACGGTCCCGAACAGAGGCAGTTCCCGAGTGGTGATGTACGGTCGGTAGGATGAACGTCTCATCGCACGCTGCAGATAACCGCCGCCACCTATGTGGCGACAAATGCGCTCAAGCTCAAGCCTGTACCTGCTCAAGAGACGTTTTCTCCTCAGCCGAACTGGCCGGAGTGTCAGGCTTGCCGTCGAGCTTGTCCGCCAGCATTTCCATGCGATCGGCCAGTGCCGTGATGGTCCGGGCCAACTGCTCGCGTTGCTGCTCATTGTGCGTGTTTTCGCCGACCGAACGAGAGCGCAGCTGATCGACATGCGCCTCGAGCGTTTCCGACTGGCGCTCGGCTTCCTTGAGCTCGTCGACCACCACCAGGGACGCCATCAGCAATAGGCGAAGATCGCCTATCTGACCAACCTGTTCGGTGATCCCCTGAACCTTTTCATCAAGATAGGATGCAAGCGATTTGAGATAAGCTTCCTGGCCTTCCTCGCAGCCGATGGTGAATTCTCGCCCATTCAGAAACACAGTGACCTTGGACATCTATTCCTCCGTCACCAGGGTGCGCAGGTCGTCGATGGCCATGTCAAGCGCTGCGGCCGCTTCCTGCGCCGCCATCTGAAGGTCCGCCTCGCGGGACTTGGCATGATCGAGCGCCTCGGCCAGTCGCGCCCGGTCCAGATCCGCATCAGCGCTATCACCGATCGCGTTCTCGGCTCGTTCGACACGATCTACAAGCTTGGCGGCCAAACCTTCGACACGCGTCATCGCACCGTCAAAGCGTGAAAGCGCCAGTACAAGCGTATCGTGATCGGGGCTGCGGGCATTGTCCATGCGCATAAAATCAACTGCGTCGCACAAAAGTTCAAGTGGAGCGGCAGGATCAGGAGCCTTCCTGCTGAATCTCAACCGCGTTTGAAAACCAGCTTAGCCAGATCTTCGGCATAAATTGGGCAGGATTGTCACGTCTTGCAGCCAAGGCTCATGGTTGACGCCCTGCGCGCACTCGGCCAAACAGTCCAAGCATCCAGAAAGCGAGTGCACCGTGAAGCTTCCGAGCCTGCCCGACTGGGCCTTCTTTCCCCTGTCTGCATTGGTCATTGCAGCAATGGTCTACTCCGCGCTGCAATTCGGCAGCGACAGCCAGCGCTCTACCGAGGAGATCCTGGCCGAGGGCATTGTCGTCGAGGGCGACCTGTTGCAAGGCATTGTTACCGGCCCGGGACTAGCCGCCACTTTCCTGGATGACGGAAACCGGACCATCGCGCGCATCATCGCTGACCGCGGGCCGCTGGACGGTCCGCAATCTGCCGGTGCTTTCATTACCTTGGCGCCGAACGAGCTGGAAGCACTTCAAGGTTACAATCTGACGATCCGATACCGCGTCCGCCGCTCTCCGACCGATGGTGCCGCGGGGCTGCGAACGGCATTTTTTGTGCCCGGGATGAGTCAGAATGACTGGCAGTACACCGAGGTGGACGGTGCGTTTCAGGATGTCGATTTCGAGCTGACTCCGCCTGCCTGTGCGTGGGATTTCGGCTGGGCCGGCATGTGGCCGGACTGGGATGATGGCGGCAATTCGATCGATGTCGTGCGTATCGAAGTGATCGTGGGCGCGCCGGCCGATTGCAGCTAGAGCGGTCGGGTATCCGAAGCCCGAGTCAACAGTGCCAGCGGATTCCAGGTCATCGCAGAAAGCACGTCTCGAACGGATACAGTACGTTGCGCCTGCAGGGCCTTGCGTTCGCGCCTGATACGTGGCCAGTCGCGCAACCCGTCTCGGATCGCCCGACCGAATAATCGGAACTGGCCAAATCGGGCGGCTGACAACCACAGCGCCAAGGTCGCAAGGACATGGCCGGGTGCCAGCAGTATCAGCCCCCATCCCGGCGTGTTGCGCAGGAACACCCACAACCTGTTTCTGACGCCATAATACGTCGCAAATTCTGAACGTCTCCCGGAGGACCCATATCCGAGATGATCGACCTTGGCATCGGCCAGCTGGACTGTGTGCCATCCCAGCAAACGGGCCCGGTAGCCCAGATCCACATCTTCGTTGTAACAGAAGAAATGCTCGTCAAATCCGCCCAGCGCATCCCAGGTTTGCCTGCGAACAGCCAGAGCGGCCCCGCAGCCCGCAAACACACGCCCTGTAGGTGGTGGGGCGGTCAGACGTTTTCCATACTCGGCGCGATATGCAAGACCCGCCGCGTGATAGACATCGCCACAACCGTCGAAGACGCCGTCCTGATCCGCAACATATTGTGTGGATCCGAACAAGTTCACGTCCGGCATGCGGCGCGTCGCCTTTTCGATCTGCTCGAGCCAATCCGGATGGGGATAGGCGTCGGGATTGAGCAGCACGACCCACTCGCAAATTACTTCGCGTGCGAGCTTGTTGTTGCCACCCGCGAATCCGAGGTTTTCATCAGACGCGATAAACTGGACCCAATCCGGCAGCGTGGTCTCGTCCAACCTCTCCCCGTGCGGCGAACCGTTTTCCAGAAGCAGGACCTGAGCAGGTCGAACCGTCTGCCGAGCCAATGCGTCAAGACAGCGATCGATCGTCCCCTGACTACGATAAGCAACGATCAGGACAGAAAACTCCGTCGCCGCCTGCGTCATGGCGCTGAGGCCCAAGCAACGAACGCACCGTTCAGATATTCATCCTCTTGCTTGCCATATGGAAATGCCTGTCCGCACGGTTGGGTCATGTCACCGCCAGCCGCGCGCAGGACTGCATGCCCAGCTGCGACATCCCACTCCTTGGTGGGGCCGAAGCGCGGGTAGACATCCGCCTTTCCCTCCGCAAGCAGACAGAATTTCAGCGACGACCCAGCGTTCACCGTTTTCATCACTGCCAGCTCCTTCAGGAAGTCCAATGTCTGGTCGTCCTGGTGGGAACGGCTCATGACTGCCGTTAACCCGTCCGCCGCGCGATCGCGTCCACCCAGCCGTTCTCCGGCTGCCGGGTCGATGACTTCACCAGCGTCCAGGGAGAAAGCCTGTGCGGTGTCACCTCCGATAAAAAGACGCTTGATGGCCGGCGCATACACGGCCCCCGCACGCGGCACACCATTCTCGACAAGCGCGATATTGATAGTGAACTCACCGTTGCGCTTGATGAATTCCCGCGTCCCGTCCACCGGGTCGACCAGCAGGAAGCGCGCCCCGACATCGTCCGCCTCCTGCCGAGAATAACTCTCCTCGGCGATGACCGGGACACCAGGCAAAAGAGATTTCAATCCCGCCAGGATGACCTCTTCGGCCGCTTCATCCGCCGCCGATACCGGAGAATTATCACCTTTATAGCGAACCTCGAAATCCGAGGCGTAAATCTCCATAACCGGAATGGCCGCTTCACTGCACAACTGACCAAAGGCCAGAGCCAACACGTCCGCGCTGGCGTTTTCCAGACTTGCCACGCTCATCACCTACTTCGCATGCTCCCGTGCCAGCAGATATTCGATAACCTGATCTGCGGCCTCTTCGGCCGTCAACTCTGAAGTATCGACCCGGAGTTCCGCCTTGACTGGGGCTTCATAGGGACTGTCCAGGCCGGTGAAATTCTTGATCTCTCCCGCCCTCGCCTTCTCGTAGAGGCCCTTGGGGTCCCGTTCCATACAGACTTCAATCGGCGTATCGACGAAAACTTCAATGAACTCCTCATCATCGACGAGTTCACGCACCATCTGTCGCTCGGAGCGGAAGGGGGAGATAAAGGAGCAGGTTACAATGAGGCCCGCATCCACGAACAGTTTCGCCACCTCACCAATGCGTCGGATGTTCTCGACTCGATCAACATCTGTGAAACCCAGGTCTCGGTTCAACCCATGCCGGACATTGTCGCCGTCCAGCGAGTAGGTATGCAATCCGGCCTCGGTGAGTTTGCGCTCGACAATATTTGCCACCGTCGACTTGCCGGCGCCGGAAAGGCCGGTGAACCAGAGGATGGCAGGCGATTGGCCCTTGATCCGAGCGCGTGTCGCCTTGTCCACATCCATCGCATGGCGGTGAATATTGGACGCCCTGCGCAAACCAAACCGGATCATGCCTGCACCGACGGTCTGGTTGGTGAAACGGTCAATGAGGATGAACGCCCCCATGTCGCGGATCTGGTGGTAGGGGTCAAAAACAACGGGGCGCGCGCAGGCGATGTTACACAACCCGATTTCGTTCACCTCCAGCTTGGTGCACGGCTGTTTGTCGAAGGTGTTGATATCAACCTTGTGTTTCAGAGCTGAAACGGATGCGGGTGTCGTGGTTGTCCCGATTTTGAGCAAATAGCTGCGCCCTGGCAGCAGATGGTCTTCGCTCATCCATAGAACTTCGGCTGCGAACTGGTCGGAAACCTCCGGTCGATCTCCCGAAGCAGCCAGAACATCACCGCGAGATATATCGAGTTCCCGATCAAGAACGAGAGTTACGCTTTGCCCCGCCTCGGCCGCATCAAGATATCCATCTGCGGTCACAATTTGTTCTACGCAGGCAACCGTTCCGGAGGCCGCTATCACGACCTAATCCCCCGTCTGAACCGTGCCGGACACGATCAGACCAGAATAACCTCGAAAGTTCAGATCCGGCCGGTTGACCCATTGCACAGGCATGCGAAACGGTTCCGCGGCCACGCTGCTCGAAACGTCTAGTTCTTCGAGATACTCCAGCAAGGTCGGCCCGGTATACCAACTCATCTCATCCGTTTTGCGTGTCAGATTATCGCCATAACGCGCCGACATCGGGATCGGGATAATGCTGTCGAAACCGAGGCCCTCGGCTACTTTGAGATAAGCCGCGATGATCTCGTGAAAGCGACCGCTGGAATGTCCGGCCAGGTCCATCTTGTTGACCGCCAGAACAACGTGGCGGATGCCCATCATGCGCGCAATATAAGTGTGACGCAGCGTCTGGGTCAGGACGCCCTTTCGCGCATCAACAAGAATGACCGCAACATCAGCCGTCGATGCTCCGGTTGCCATGTTGCGAGTGTACTGCTCGTGCCCCGGTGTATCCGCAACAACAAACTTGCGCTTGCTGGTGGAAAAGAAACGATACGCGACATCGATCGTGATGCCCTGTTCCCGCTCAGCTTCCAACCCGTCAACCAGGAGTGCGAAATCGATATCCTCGCCGGTCGTGCCGTGTTTCTTGCTGTCCCGCTCCAGAACATTCAGCTGGTCCTCAAACAACAGCTTGGAATCATAGAGCAGTCGGCCAATCAGGGTCGATTTGCCGTCGTCTACCGAACCGCAGGTCAAAAAGCGAAGAACACCGCGACCACCGGACTGGGTGAGACGGCTGATGGCTTCAGCGCGCAGGTCTTGATGCGTCATTAGAAATACCCTTCACGCTTTTTCTTTTCCATGGATCCGGCTTCATCGTGATCGATGAGGCGGCCTGACCGCTCCGAGGTCCGTGCGGTAAGCATTTCCAGAACGATTTCCTCAAGCGATTGCGCGTTGGACTCGATCGCTCCGGTCAGCGGGTAGCAGCCCAGCGTCCGGAAGCGGACCATGCGCATTTCCGGAGTCTCGCCGTCTTCAATCGGCAGCCGCTCATCATCGACCATGATCACCTGGCCGTCGCGCTCGACCACGGGCCGGTGACCGGCGAAATAGAGCGGTACGATCGGGATGTCCTCTTCCAGGATGTACTGCCAGATATCCAGCTCGGTCCAGTTGGACAGGGGAAAGACGCGGATGGATTCACCGGTCTTGATCTTGGCGTTGTAATTGCGCCAGAGCTCAGGCCGCTGGTTCTTCGGGTCCCAGCCCTGCTTGGCATCACGGAAGGAGAAGACACGTTCCTTCGCACGCGATTTCTCTTCATCGCGGCGTGCGCCGCCAAAGGCAGCATCATAACCATGACGCTCCATCGCATTGCGAAGCGCCTCGGTCTTCATGACCTGTGTGTGCAACTGGGAGCCATGGTCAAACGGATTAATCCCTTTCGCCCGCCCTTCCTCGTTGATTTCAACTCGCAATTCCAGGTCAAAGGCCTCAGCCAGCGCGTCGCGAAATTCGATCATCTCCGTGAATTTGAAGGTCGAATCCACATGCTGTAGTGGAAATGGCAGGCTGGAGGGATAGAACGCCTTGAGCGCAAGGTGCAACATCACTGCGCTGTCTTTGCCTATGGAATAGAGCATGACGGGCCGGTCAAACTCCGCCAAGACCTCACGCATGATGTGAATGCTCTCGGCTTCAAGCGCCTGGAGGTGGGGACTGAGAGCCCGGGCACGAGGCTGGGGCTTCTGGAACCGCTTTGCATAGCGGGCAATGGAAGTCTGAATGTCGCCGGTCACGGAATGATCACTCTTCGATCTCGTGTAACAAGGGCCCTAATCTCACTACACTAATATAGCAAATTTGACCCGTAACCGACCGGGCTGTGTGGACTTAGTCGCTCCGCGCGGCTTTGGCAAGAACGGCTAAGGCACTAGCGAGCAGCTGGTGGTAACTGCAGCGCTATTTTTTGTTCAGTGCCTCGCGGAAACGTGGCTCGACCTCGTCACGGGGGCCCACTTCGACCAGTGAGCCTCGATCCAGCCATATGAGAGTGTCGCAGAAGGTGTTGATGATCGGCGCCGAGTGCGACGCAAGAATCAAGATTCCGGCATCGCCGATCAGGTTTTCCATTCGGGAACGCGCCTTGGCCTGAAAGCGAGCATCCCCGGTCCCCATGATCTCGTCCACCAGGAGCACGGAAGGTTCAAGTGCGGTGGCTATACCGAATCCGACCCGCGCGCGCATTCCTGTCGAATAGGTACGCATCGGCAAATGCGCGAAGTCCCCGATTTCAGCAAAATCGATAATATCCTCGACGACGCGCTCCCGATCACGCCGCCCCATTCCCATCAAGGTCGCCACATCACGGATATTGTCCATGGCCGTAGCGTGAACGGACATGCCGACAGTTGTTGAGAATAGAGTAGATACCCGTCCCTGCACGGATACACGTCCGCCGTCAGGCTGGTAGATACCGGCCAGCAGGCGAAGCAGGGTCGACTTGCCCGACCCGTTTATTCCAACCACGCCGACACGCTGTCCCGCGCGGATGGTGAGAGAAACCTCGTTGAGTGCCTCGATACACGTGCGGCCATTCCGCTTCACGAGCTTCCCACCCACCCGCGTTTGGGCTCCCAACTGGGGGGAATTGGTCCGGAACCAGATCGAGGCTCCCTCGAGTTGTACTGACGGTGAGGTCACAGCCATCGCCTCACATTCCGGCAGTTACCGGCAAAAAGCGCGAAACCGATCAACATCGCTGCAGCCACTGTTCCAAAGGCGACATTCACGTTCAGGATACTGGGCATCTCGCCCAGGATTGGCGCCCTGATCAGATCGAGCAAGTGGGCGAACGGATTAAAGAGTGTGATTTGGTAACGCAGGCTTCCCGTGACATCTCCTGCGAACCAGAAAACAGGCGTCGCGAACAGCAGCAGGCGCATCAAGCTCTGGATCATGAAACTCAAATCCCCGACCAAGACGCCGACGACCATAAGGCCTGCGGTTACAAAAACGGCTGCAATCAACAACACCGCGAGCGCCGGCAGGATCCATATCAGGCTGGTGGTCACGGTGATTCCGTCGATCAACATGGCGCCGACAACGGCCATCGACTGGATCAGCAAGTGGGTAAAAGTCGCGGTCACATGGCGCAGGGCGCAAGCAAAGATCGGCAACGGCAAATTGAGCAGTGGTCCCTTCAGGCGCGTCATCGCGCCTGTTCCACCCGCAATAATACCTGACATAAAATTGAACGTTACGACGCCGGCCGCAACGTAGGTGAGATAATCCGACCGACCTTCTGACAGGGCCGGCCCCAGGAAGACATAGACCACGCCGATCCAGACCAGCGCATTGATCAATGACCATGCCACCCCGATTCCCGCCCGGGAATACTGCAGAACCACATCGCGGACTCCCAGCCGCAACCAGATCGCAGGGCGGGAGAGTGATTGCTGGATATCGCGCATGGCCAGCCAGAATGTGGAAGTACCACTCATGATTGCCCTACCCTAACGCTCCGGCCTGCCTGTACAAAAACAGTTACGCGCCCGCGAAGTTTTCCTCAATCAACCGAACAATGGCCTCGGCGCTCTTGCCATCACCATATTCCTCGATTGACGACCGCGGCGAAGTCCAGTCCGCCATGGTCCACAGACGATTCCAGCCACACTCTACAGTTTCGACCCACTCGGTTTCATCGCGCAGGGTAATACAAGGTGTTTCATGGAAGTAGGCTTCTTTCTGCAGACCTCCGGAATCGGTCAAGACGAGGCTGGCAGAATGCAGCAAGCGGTTCAGATCGATATACCCGATCGGCTCGATCATTTTTACGTTTTCCGGCGCCCACTCCATCGTTGAGAGCTTGTTGCGCGTGCGCGGGTGCACGGGGAACACAACAAGGCGCTCGGCGGCAACTTTCTCGATCTGCGCAAGCATTTCGAGGAAACGCTCATGATTGTCCGTGTTTTCGGCACGGTGCAGCGTGCAAACGGCAAAGTCCGACGTATCCTGCAGACCGAGCTCAGCCATAATCCCCGAAACTTTCAGCGCCCGCTCTTTCGCGAACAGCGTAGCGTCATACATCACGTCCCCGATGTGATGCACACCCTTGGTAATCCCCTCGTTGGCGAGGTTACGAACGCTTGTCGTGGTTGAGCAAAGCAACAGCTCGGAAAGGTGGTCGGTCAGAATGCGGTTCAGCTCCTCCGGCATGGTCCGGTTGAACGATCGCAATCCGGACTCCACGTGGACGACGGGAATATGCAACTTGGCGGCTGCGAGCGCACCCGCGATGGTGGAATTCGTGTCGCCGTACACCATAACGATGTCCGGCTTGTCCTCCATCATGGCTGCTTCCAGCTGTTCCAGCATGCGTCCGGTCATCTGACCGTGACCACCGCCTGACACGCCTAGGAAACGGTTGGGTTTGCGAATCTGAAGGTCCTCGAAAAACACGTCGGACATATTGGCATCGAAATGCTGCCCCGTATGGACGAGAATCTCGGTGAGCTTGTCCGAGGCATCCAGCGCGCGACTGACCGGGCCCGCCTTGACGAATTGCGGACGGGCACCAACGACGGTGAAAACGGTTTTCATAAATCTCTCCGGGCCGGAACGGGCGGTTGAGCTGGTGTGAACAGACCTAGTTGCTCTCGATCAGATTGAACCAGGGCTTGGTGTGGATATCCCAGTTGCTCTCCTCCATGAAGCGCTCACACGCCTCCTGGGCAGCGCGAATATCCTCGTCTGTCAAGCTGTTGACGATGTCTGCGATCTGGCGAGGCGACGGATCAACCGGCAACACCCAGCCAATGTCATTACGGGTGATCGCCTTGTAGATTTCCAGCACCGGGCTACCCAGGATCGGAACGCCGGCATTGGGGTACTCCCAGAGCTTGTTGGGCGCACAGGCCCAGTGATTCAGGCCGTCATTGGGATAGGGAATGGCACCGATGGTCGCGCCCTGGGTCCACAAATGCAGCATTTCGCGCGGGGCCGGCGGCACGACCCGGATTTTATCGAAGTCCTCCAGAGAGAGATTGAAGGTCTCGGAAAGGTGCTGTTTGCGCAGGTTTGCGTCGAGAGACTTCTCGAGACGTTCCGCATAGTCCGGCCAGCTCTGCATGACATCAACGGTGGATGCAAGATAGGCCTTGAGCGCAGCTACCTTGGAGACGGACTCCTGGGCCTCGCCGGAGTTCTCATCTCCCTCTCCCTCGCCGCCGCCAGCTTCAGTGCCGGGCATGTTCACGGTGACATTCACAGCGGTCGGATCCGAACCGCGGCGATCTTCGCCTGCGCCATCTCCCTCACCGTCTTGCTCTTCACCTACACCTGCGCCTGAGCCGCCATCTTCGATGATTGCTGCAAGCTTGGCCTGGTAGTGCTCAAGGTCACCGATAGGCGAGAAACTATCGACAATCTTCGAGATCTGGTCGCGGCGCTCGCCCAGATTCAATGCGCGCTGTTCCTTGAAGATTTCCTCGCGCTGTTCGGCGAGCCACAGATTGCCGATACGCTCGGCTTCCTCATTGATGAACCCTTCGAGCTTGCCCCATCCCATACAAACGATGGCCCAATCATCGTTGAGGTGTTCAGCTGCACGCACAAGATTTTCGATACCGCGCTCGGGCGAGAAACCACCCTGATACAGCAGGATCTTGCGGTCATGCGGCAGACCGGCTGCATCGTGCAGGCGGCCATCATATTCCGGACGATCTGCCTTGAGAGTCGAATTCGGGAGCACCGTGATCCGCGGCAAGTCCTCGTAGTGCTCGGAATAGATCTCGCGCATGGCTTCGCTGACGACCACCATGTCATCGACATGCGGCAGCAGGGTTGAGTGAAGCTTCTTGTAATAGTCCGAGATATGCGCCGACGCCTGGTTGAGGCCGTCATACATCTCATGGGCGTCATAGATCAGCTTGACGCCAAATTCCTTCTTCAGGCGCACCGCAGCGGGCAACGCCATCACCTCATGGCAATAGATCAGCTCCGGCTTGAGCTCGCGCCCCTTCTCGACCATCGCCTCGACACGAGCACGCTGGGTGGTGGAGAAGATTGTCTTGTTGATGAAGCGATCCAGCGTGCCGCCGATGACATAGTGGAACAATTTCCCGGTGCCAAAGGCGGACAGGAATTCGTCACGCGCCTGATTGGACACCTTCTCCATCTCTGCATAGTTCGCCGTGAAGTTCGCGAAACGACGTAGCGGATCGACCAGTGCGCGGACTGCGCGGCGGAGAAGTTTCAGCCCCCAATACGCGGCGCGAAAGACAAACCAGGCAACCACCAGGGCAATCACCGCCATCAAGCCACCCACGAGCAGATCGAAGACTCGGGCGGCGGTCCAGCCGGATTGAAGACCATCGCGTTGCTCGACGATCCAGTTCACCACGAAATCTTGCGAGCCGAGCACCAGCCCGAAGAGCCAGGCGGCGCCTTGGCCAATACTCTCGCCAAACAGCAGGCCAATCATCGCCAGTACGAGCACCACAGCGCCCACAATGAACGCACCGAAGAGAGCCATTCTGAGCAGAGCCATCTGGTAAGCGCGCGCCTGCCAGGACACGCGGTGCACCATCACACGCTCTTCGATGATTGCCGCAACACTTGTGTGATCACGCTCGCGTACGCCTACCACATGAACTTCGTGTCCCTGATCAGCCAGGCTGATCGCCTCTTTCATCACGCGACCGTCTCGCGCTCCAGAATTCGGAACAAATGCAACGACTTTCATTATGACCCCCCGGACCGTATGCCGATGAACGGGTGGTTTTAGACCTTCGGAGTTGATAAGCAACCTTACAAATGGGCGAGTTGACGAAAATTGACACTACCGATGCGGTCGACCGAATGCGGCTTGATGTAAATAGCTAATTTTATTATATTTCTTTGACCTTCCCCCTTCTTCAGTCGAGTTGGTACGCTGTCGATCATGCCGGACCTCCCCCCCCTTCCACGCGTTTTGGTGCTCATCGCGAATGAAGCAGTCGATGATCCTCGCGTCGCACGCCAGGTGGCCGCCCTCGATTCTGCCGGGCATGACGTCGACGTCATTGGCGTATCCGACAACGCGACGCCACCGGTTACCATGCCCGGTGCGCGTTCACTGCGTCATGTGAGCGGCCTGAAGGCGACCTATCAGGAAATCAGCGCAATCGCCCTGACGGCCGTGGCTCTGTGCCTGCTCGGCCTGATTGCGATCGCAATTCGGTTTCCTGACCTGTTCGACCGGACATGGCTTGTCGGGGGCGTGGTATTCGTTGGCGTGATTTGTCTCGCTACCGTGAGGCATCTGGCAATGCGGCGTGCGCAAGGCAAACGTACAGCTGATCCCGCGCCGGGGGCCTGGCGTTTGAAAATTGCCGAACAGCTGAATCGGTTCGCGGCCTGGCGCCTAACGCAGCGTTTTGTATCCGAAGCCGGCAGCGCCGATTACGATGTTGTACACGCGCATGAACCCGACACACTCTTCGCCGGAAAGCGCATCGCCACACGCCAGCAGGCCAGACTGATATACGATGCTCACGAATACTATGCCGGTCAGCAAGGCGCATCGGAGCAAACAGTCCGGCAATACATGCACACGCTGGATTCCTGCGCCGAAGACATCGATCTCCTCGTCACTGTCAGCAACAGTATGGGCGAGGCAACGCGCCAGCTTCACCCCGCTCTTCCTGAATACGCGCTCGTCACCAATTCCGGCGCTCGGTTTCCGACCGCTTCGTATGACAATCGGCTGCATGATGCCTGTAATGCCCGACCGGGCGATCGGATCTGCCTGTTCCAGGGAGGATTGTCGCGAGGTCGGGGGTTGGAGAAGTTGGTCGAAGCTGCCCAGCAGCTCGCCGGGCACTGGCGCGTCGCCGTTATCGGTAGCGGCGCGATAGCGGCTGACCTGCAAGCAGCGGACGTGTCCGGGCGCGTGTACTTCCTGGGCCGCAAGCCGCCGGACGAGTTATGGCGTTGGACACAGGGGGCGGATCTTGGATTTGTTGGTTATGAGGCGAGTTGCGAAAACCACCGGGTCAGCCTGCCGAACAAGATCTGGGAATACGCCGTGTGCGAAGTACCGTCGCTGGTAGGCGATCTGCCGGAAGCGCGTGACTATGTCCTGAAACACGAATGCGGCTTCGTACTGCCCCCCAAATACACGAGCGCCGACCTGGTTGAACAGATCGGCGCCTTGAATACGACCCGGCTCGCATCAGCAGTCGAAGGCGCCCGAAGGATTGCCGCAGCGGAGCGGGCGGGCGCCTATCAGAACATGCTGCTGTCGGCTTATGCCTCCGCGGCTGCTGCCCCTGCGAAACGGTCACGATAAGCCTCGAACGAGTCGATCATCTGCTCCTCGATTTCCCGCTTCATCCGCATACGTGCCGGACGCAATGGAAGGTCAATCTTCACCCGCGGTTTCTCACTTACCAGGCGTTCGAAATTGGAAAGCATCGCGATCTCGATTTCATAATGCCTACGCGCAAATTCCGCCAATGTATCAGTGGAGTAGATCGGGGTTAACTGGCTGGCTATGACCTCACCCGCATCGGCTTCCTCATCGATGAAGTGAAGCGTGTTGCCGACCGGCTGACCATCCAGAATGGCCCATTTGAAGGAATCCAGCCCGCGAACAGACGGGATCAGGCCCGCATGGCCATTGATGATCTTGTTGCGATAGCGTCCCACAAATCCGGCCGGCAAAAGATTGGAGCCGGCAATGATCCAGAAATCGATGCTCTCGTCGTGAATATCATCAGCGCTCTCAATCACGGTATAGGGCGCGTCCACACTTGCCGCGATCTCACGCGCGTGTCCCCCGTTGGACTGCACCGGACGATGAGCGAGCGCCACATCTCGTCCCGGGCGAGAAATGAACGGCAGGGCGTAGAACACATATTCGTAGGAACCGGCGATCTGCAGCCCGGAGACAACCTGTTCCGTTTTCAGGTGTTGCGTATCATAGGTGAGAATTCCAAGGCGCATGCGATCAACTCCGCTTTAAGTCTGGCGTAGATTTCGGCGAGCCAATAGCAAACTGGCCATCGTCTCGCAACACAGCGATCTTCTAGGCGCCCGGATTTACATCGCGCCTGATCGCCCCCTGTGCTTCCAGGTAGTCGATCAGCTCGGCGGAGCGGGCGCAAACATAGTCCAGGACCGTCAGATCGTGTTTGTCACGAGCGTTGATGTCTGCCCCGTGCTTCAACAGAAGGTTCAGTAGCTCGAACTTCCCGGACGCGAAGGCAGCCGTCTTGGCGTACATAAAAGGTGTTGTCCCGGTCTTGTTGGTCAGGTTGACGTCTGCGCCGGCCGCAATCAACACCCGGGACAGCTCGAGATTGCCCGCTCTGCAGGCGGCGATCAGCGCCGTCCAGCCGTATTCATTGCGAAGATTTGGATCCGCACCAGTCGCTAGAATCTCCTGTACGGTACCCGTATCGCCGGTTGATGCGGATGCAATCAGTCGATCTGCAACATTACCGTTATTCATAACCGTCTTCCTTGTGTCACTTTACGAACATTTAAAGCGGAGCTATACGCCACGAACCAAAACGAATGATCGCACTCAATTCAAAATGGACAAGGCGTTATGCAGGCAAATGTAAAGGTCGCAGTAATCGGTTGTGGGCACTGGGGAAAGAACCACGTCCGGAATTTTGCGCAGCTCGGGGCGCTGGGTGCCGTCGTTGATCCGCACGCGCCGACCGCCCAAAAGTTCGCAGACGAATACAATGTACCTGCCCTAAGCTTTGACGAGGCTATCGCATCGGACGCGGTGGACGGTGTTGTTATCGCAGCGCCTGCCGAGCTGCATTGCGACCTCGCCGTCAAGGCGTTCGAAGCCGGCAAACACGTCTTCGTCGAAAAGCCCATCGCCATGACGATGGAAGAAGGCGAGACCATGAAAGCGGCCAGCGAGAAAGCCGGCAAGGCGCTCATGGTTGGCCACCTCCTGCAATTCCATCCGGCCTTTGTCGCCCTGCGTGAGGCTGTCCAGCGCGGTGATCTCGGCGAGCTGCGCTACGCCTACTCCCACCGGTGTTCGCTTGGGAAGTTCCGCGTCGAGGAAAATGCTCTGTGGAGCTTCGCCCCGCACGACATCTCCATGCTGCTCGCCCTGTTCGGCGATGCGCCGACATCAGTTTCCGGCAGCGGTGGTTCCTACATCACCCCGGGCATCGAGGACGAGTGCCGCCTGGACATGGAATTCTCCGGTGGTCGCCGTGCGCACGTGCTGGCCAGCTGGCTGCACCCGTTCAAGGAACACCGCCTGATCGTTGTTGGCGAGAAGGCCATGGCGGTCTTCGAGGACTCGGCGGCAGGTGCCGAAAAACTCCGTCTCTACGCCCACAGCATTGACACTTCCGGCGCCGTTCCGGTTCCAAGCAAAGCTGACTGGACGCCTATGCCTTATGGCGATGACGAACCGCTGCGCACCGAGTGCCAGCACTTCCTCAACGCCTGCTCTGGACAGAAACCGCTGACCGATGCGGATGAAGCCCTGCGCGTGCTTGACGTCATGATCAAGGGATCGTCCTGAGCGACGGACTCACGAACTTTCGCAGTTGAATACAAGAACTGTCACAGAAATTGAGTTGATAGGCCGCTGAGCTTGGCACATTCAACTCCGAACGATCAAATATTGGAAAGTGATATGCAGTTTATCGATCTTCAGGCCCAGCGCGCACGTATTTCCGACAAAATCAACGCAGCGGTGGCAAAAGTCATCGAAGAAGGCCGGTACATCATGGGGCCGGAAGTCAAGGAATTTGAGCGCCAGCTCGCCGAATTCAGCCAGGCAGAACACGCCCTGGGCTGTGCCAACGGTACCGAAGCTATCGCGCTGCCGTTGCTGGCATGGGAAGTTGGTCCGGGAGACGCAGTCTTCTGCCCGTCCTTCACCTTCGCCGCGACAGGCGAGGTTGTTCCGTGGGTCGGCGCCAGCCCGGTTTTCGTCGACATTGACCCGTCCACCTACAACATGGATCCGGCCCATCTCGACGCCGCCATCGAAATGGTCAAGGCCGAAGGCAAGCTGACGCCCAAAGTCGTCATTGCTGTCGACCTGTTCGGACAGCCGGCCGACTATCCGGCCATCTCCGCGATCGCCAAGAAACACGGCCTGAAACTGATTGCTGACAGCGCCCAGGGTTTCGGCTGTACGCTGAACGGAAACCACCCGGTGCACTGGGCCGACGCAGCGACGACCAGCTTCTTCCCGGCCAAGCCGCTAGGTTGTTATGGTGACGGCGGTGCGGTGCTGACCAATGATGCTGCCACCGCCGAGCGCATGGATTCCCTGCGCGTTCACGGCAAGGCGACGAAGTCGGACATCGAGGGTCGCACGTTCGAGCACGACACCAAGTACTTGAATATGCGGGTAGGAATGAACTCCCGCCTCGATACGATCCAGGCCGCCATCCTGATCGAGAAGCTGGCAATCTTTGCAGACGAGATTGAGGCTCGCAATCGGGTGGCAACACGCTACAATGAAGGCTTGGACGGCTACGTGGAAAGCGTACCTGCCGTCATTGATGGGGGCGTGTCCGTGTGGGCTCAATACACAATCGAGCACAAGAACCGTGCTGGTCTTCAGGCGCACCTGAAAGCCAATGGTGTTCCGTCTGCCGTCTATTACCCGATCCCGATCCACAAACAGGATGTGTACTCCCGCTATCCGCTGGGCCCGAACGGTCTGCCGGTCTCGGAAGCCAAGGCCGAGAGTGTCGTCTCGCTGCCGATGCACCCGTATCTGGATGAAGAAACCCAGGACCAGATCATCAACGCGGTCCGCTCGTTTAACGCTTAAAGGACGACGTCATGAACGCTCCTACAGTCGCAGAATTTGATACCCTTGATACGCTGGCACTCGACTTTGAACGCCGTGCGACAAACAAGACCCTGACCGTTGGTGTCATCGGTCTGGGTTATGTTGGCCTGCCTCTTGCCCAGGCTTTCTGCCGCCAGGACATTCGGGTCATCGGTTTCGATGTGTCCGAGTTCAAAATCAAGGAACTGTCCGAGGGGCGTTCATACATCAAGCATATCAAGGACGAAGCGGTCAAAGTCATGATTGACACCGACCGCTTCGAAGCCACAACGGACTTCGATCGCCTGGACGAGCCGGACGCGCTGCTGATCTGCGTTCCGACGCCGCTCGACAAACACCGCGACCCGGATCTTGACTATGTGATCAAGTCCACCGAGGCGATTTCCAAGAAGCTGCGCCGCGGCCAGATCGTCGTCCTCGAATCGACGACCTATCCGGGCACGTCCGAAGAGGTGATGAAGCCGATCCTTGAAGGTGCCAGCGGCCTGGTCGCCGGCCTCGACTTCGCAATTGCCTACTCGCCGGAACGCGAGGACCCGGGCAATCCGCAGTTCGAAACCTCCACCATCCCGAAGGTTGTCGGTGCGAACACGTCAGCGGAAACGCGAATGGCCGTTACCATCTACCAGCAGATCGTACCGCAGGTTGTGCCGGTTCGTGACCTGCGCACGGCGGAAGCGGTCAAGCTGACCGAGAACATCTATCGTGCAGTCAATATCGGCCTCGTGAACGAGCTCAAGACCGTTTACGGCGCCATGGGTATCGACGTCTGGGAAGTCATCCAGGCAGCGTCCACCAAGCCGTTCGGTTTCCACGCCTTCTATCCGGGCCCGGGCCTGGGCGGTCACTGTATTCCGATCGACCCGTTCTACCTGTCCTGGAAAGCCCGTGAGTTCGGCCTCAGCACGCGCTTCATCGAGCTGGCCGGCGAAGTCAACAATGCCATGCCGGGTTCGGTCGTGAACACGGTCGCGGAGGAGCTTTCCACCCGCCTCGAGAAGTCGCTCAAGGGCGCCCGGGTCCTGCTGTGCGGCCTCGCCTACAAGAAGAATGTAGACGACATGCGCGAAAGCCCCTCGCTGCTCCTGCTGGAACAGCTCGAGGCCCGCGGCGCAGTGGTTGATTACTACGACCCGTACATTCCGGTCGTCCCGTATGACCACGACCACCCGGAGTATGAAGGTCGCAAGTCCGTCGACTGGACCCCGGAATCCCTGTCCCAGTTCGATGTGGCCCTGATTGCCACCGACCATGACAAGGTCGATTACGGCCTGCTCCTGAACTCTGTTCCATTCGTTGTAGATACCCGCAATGCGACGGCGATGCTTCAGAACGAGCACGAAGACCGCATCGTCAAAGCCTGATTGGCATGACCAGAAATACCGAGCCGGGAACCGGGACTTCGCTGAAAGTCCTGGTTCTCGCTCGCCACTTCCCGCCAGCGATTTCCGGCGGAGCGCGGCGTCCCTACATGTGGGTCAAAGGGTTCCAGTCCGTCGGCGCCGACGTCTTTGTCGTCGCGCCGGAACTGCCTGACGATGTCGTCGGAATCGCCGTCGAACACCCCAATCCGGACCCGACCACCGCCCTGCCCCGCTCCAAAGGCCTGCGCGACATTGCGCGAGAATGGCTGCTTTGGCCCGACCCGGATGTACGCTGGGTCCAGCGCGCGTGGCGCCTTGCCATCGAAACCTGTCCATTTCAACCAGACCTGATCTTCACCACCAGCCCCCCGGAATCCATCCATGTTTCCGGCGCTCCACTCAAGGCTCACTGGCCATCGGCAAAATGGGCGATCGATGCGCGTGATCACTGGCTGATCCGTGCTTTCCGCCCGGAGCGGCGCAAGCCCGTTCGCCGGATGCTGGAGAGCCGGATTGCACCGCGCATCCTGCGCGAGGTCGATGCGGTATTCGCCGTCAATGAAGCGATATCCGAAGAATATCGTAGCTTCCAACCGAACGCACTACACGCGGTCGTGCCGCACTTCCTGCATGCCGTAAAACAGGTCCACGCCTTCCCGGACGATACAATCGACATCGTTCACACCGGCAGTTTCATCCTGTCTGATCCCGATGTGCGCATCGATCCGCTGCTGGACATATTCGCAGACATTGCACGCGAGAGCCCACAGCTGGTCCTGCATCTGGTCGGCCGGCTTCGGGATGATGAGACAGCCCGGGTAGAGGGGTTCGGACTAGGCGACCAGGTCAGGATCCACGGCACTGTACCGCTCGAACAATCGCTGGCCATGCAGCGCGGCGCTGATGCACTGGCCGTGATTGCCGCTCCAAACTCAGCGGTGCCGCCAGGCAAAATGGCCGAGTATCGCGGCTCCGGCCGGCCGGTCATTCCCTTTGGCAGCGGTGCGTGGCTGGGCAAGATCGATGACGACACCCGAACAGCAGGTGAGCGGCTACGCGCGCTGACCCGCGGCGAGACACTCGCCGTCCACGATCAGATCGCTCCAGCCACGCCAGAAGAGATTGCAGGGCGGGCCCTGCAAACGCTCTTCCCGGACGCGGGCCTATTCGACCGTGACTGATTTGGCGAGGTTGCGAGGCTGATCCACGTCAGTGCCCTTGAGAACCGCGGTGTAATAGGCCAGCTGCTGGATCGGAACAGCCGCGACAATCGGCTGGATCACCGGGTGGCATTCCGGAATCTCGATTATTGCACTGGCATCATCCACGGCCAGCTTGGCCCCCTTGCGGTCGGTAATCAGGATCACTTCGGCACCACGAGCAGCGACTTCCTGGACATTGGAAATCGTCTTTTCGAACAGCTCGTCATACGGTGCGATCACGACAACCGGTGTGCCCTCTTCGATGAGCGCGATCGGACCGTGCTTCAATTCGCCTGCGGCATATCCCTCAGCGTGGATATAGCTGATTTCCTTGAGCTTCAGAGCCCCTTCCATCGCCAGCGGATAGAATTGGCCACGCCCCAGATACAACACATCAGACGCCTTGGAGAGCGAGCGGGCAATCTCCTCGACATCACTCACTTTCTCCAGTGCCTCATTGAGCATTCGCGGCGCTTCAAGCAGGCCATCGATCAAATCGCCGATCTCGTTATCAGAGAGCTCGTCACGTGCTTGCGCAGCACCCGCAGCAACACAGGCCAGGGCCGTCAGCTGTGCCGTGAACGCCTTGGTGGATGCCACACCGATTTCCGTACCTGCATAGGTAAACAGGGTCGTGTCCGCATCACGGTCAATCGAGGATTCCGGCACATTGACGACGGCAACCGTCGGCACGTTTGATGCCTTGCAATAGCGCAGCGCGGCCAGGGTATCCGCGGTCTCACCGGACTGGGAGACAAAGAAGGCACGGTCAGAGTCCAGCAAGACCGGCGAGCGGTAGCGGAATTCCGACGCGATATCGACCTCAACCGGCAAGCGCGCATAACGCTCGAACCAATATTTCGATGTTGCCGCGGCGTAAAATGCGGTTCCACAAGCAGACCCAAGCAGCCGACTCGTCGACTTCCAGCCATCCAGATTTGCGGAATGGAAACGACGCTCCACCGGGTCGATGTAATTGGAAAGCGTACGACCAACAGCGTCGGGCTGTTCGTAGATTTCCTTCTCCATGAAGTGGCGGTACTCGCCCTTGTCGGCAAATCCCGGTGTGGCGTTGGAGACCTGTTCCGGACGCTCCACACGCTTGCCATCCATGGTGTATATCTCGACCTCGGTTGGCGTGACCATGCACCAGTCATCTTCCTCGAGATAGATCACCCGGCGGGTCCATTCAGCCAATGCGATTGCATCTGATCCCAGGAAGCTTTCCGTCTCCGTGCGGCCAATGACCAGCGGGCTGCCACGGCGGGCGCCATACAACTGGTCCGGATTATCCTTGCTGATTGCGGCGACAGCGTAAGCACCACGCAGGCGATTCACTGCCTCGCGAAAGGCCTCTTTCATTGCGAGCCCCTTGCCCAGGTAGTAGGCAATCACATGAGCAATGACTTCAGAATCTGTTTCGCTCTCGAAGTTGTGCCCCGTCTGGGCGAGTTCTTCGCGCAGTTCACGAAAATTCTCAATAATTCCATTATGGACGATAGCGACGCCGCCGAAGGCATGCGGGTGGGCATTTGAGGTTGAGGGCTTTCCATGGGTCGCCCAGCGGGTGTGCGCGATACCCAGGGGCCCGTCACAGGGCTCATCGCGGACAACGGACTCCAGGTTGCGAATTTTTCCCTGCGCACGCCTGCGCTGCAGCTCACCTTCTTGTAGCACCGCAATACCGGCAGAGTCATACCCCCTATATTCCAAGCGCTTAAGACCGTCTATCAAACGTTCCGATGTCTCAGTCGTGCCTGCAATTCCGATAATCCCACACATGCTCAACCTATCTGTTTTTGGGCTTTGGCTCAGAGATGTTGTAGACGTTTTCCTGTAGAGGATGTAAAGAAGAAACTGATGGCTGAGTGCTATTTTTTGCAATGGGGGAACGTCGGATTGGTCTTGTTCGGGAACGAACTTGAGAGCTGACCCGACGACAAATGGTTCAGAATGAAAACTTACTTCGGAACTGACGGAATCCGGGGGCGGGCAAATACTTTCCCGATGACACCGGAAGTTGCGCTTCTACTGGGCAAGGCAGCAGGTTCATATTTTCGACGTGGAAACCACAGGCATGTGGTCGTAGTTGGCAAGGACACTCGCCTGTCCGGCTACATGCTCGAATACTCACTGATCGCCGGTTTCACATCCGCCGGTATGGATGTTCGAACGGTGGGGCCAGCGCCCACACCTGCGATTGGTATGCTCACACGCGCCATGCGCGCTGATCTGGGCGTGATGATCACAGCATCCCATAACGCTTACACTGACAACGGCATCAAGCTTTTTGGACCAGATGGGTTCAAGCTTGCTGATGCCGTCGAGTTGGAAATCGAGAAGCGCATGGAGAATGTCGGTTCGATCCTCGCCGTGCCGCCGGTCGAGATTGGACAGGTCGCTGTCTACAATGATGCACGCGGTCGCTATGTCGAAGCCGCCAAAGCGGCCTTTCCGCGCGAGCTCAGCCTCGACGGCCTGAAGATCGTGCTCGATTGCGCCAACGGCGCGGGGTATCGGGTCGCCCCGCAAGCCCTTCAGGAACTGGGCGCTGAAGTCGACGCGATCGGTGTTTCCCCAAATGGACAGAATATCAATCTGAACTGTGGCTCCACTTCACCGGAAGCGATGATCAACCGCGTTCTGGAGACTGGGGCCCATATTGGTATTGCACTCGACGGTGATGCCGACCGCATCATCGTGTGCGACGAACGCGGTCGTGTAATCGATGGCGATCAGCTTATTTGCCGCATTGCTAAAGACCACCGCGACGCTGGCACCCTGAAAGGCGGCGGCGCCGTCGCGACGATCATGTCGAACTTTGCCATGGACCGCTTCTTTAAGGACCAGGGCATGTCGCTCGCCCGCACTAACGTTGGTGACCGTTATGTTGTCGATAGGATGCGGCGTAGCGGCTATTCGGTTGGCGGCGAGCAGTCTGGCCATCTGGTTCTGACCGATTACTCGACCACCGGCGACGGCTTGATCGCCGCCCTGCAGATTCTGGCGGCGTGCGTGCGTAATGACCACCCGGTCTCCGAGCTGTGCTCGATGTTCGAACCGGCCCCGCAATTCAAGCAAAACGTCCCCTATACCGGCACCATGCCGCTGAATGACGTCGCTGTTCAGGCGGTGGTCGAAGGCGTACAGAAACGTCTTGAAGGCAAGGGACGCCTGGTCGTGCGACCGTCCGGCACTGAACCGGTCGTCCGCGTCATGACCGAGGGCGAGAATGAGTCACTGATCATCAATGCTGCGACCGAAGTTGTCGAAGCGCTCAAACATTACGCCCACGCGCCTGAACCGGCGGAGTAATCCGCCGGCCTGGTGCCGCTGGCATCCAGCTTTGGCAATCAGAGCTTCTGGTCGAACTCGCCGACTTCCTCATATCCGGACAGGGTCAGGGCGATCTCATCAAAGATCGCCTTGACGTCGTCCGCAGAATTTGGGCTCTCGACCACGACGACCAGGTTCGGTGTGTTCGAGGACGCCCGGACCAACCCCCAGGCACCATCATCAAGTGAAAAGCGCACTCCATTGACGGTGTTGACCGCCGCTATTTTGCGACCGGCCACCGTGGCACCCTGTTCGGCCTTGGCCTGGTACTCAGCCACGATACGGTCGATGACGCCGTATTTGACTTCATCGGCACAGGCTGGGGACATGGTCGGTGACTGGAAGCTGACGGGAAGCGCGCGGCGCAAATCTGCCATCGTCTTGTCCGGATTGCGGTCCAGCATCTGCAGGACAGCGCGCGCGGCGACAAGACCATCATCATAACCCCGGCCGATCGGGTCCTGCAGGAAGAAATGGCCGGACTTCTCAAATCCTGCCAGCGCGCCCAGCTCCTTGGAGCGGCGTTTGATGTAGGAATGTCCCGTCTTGAAGTAGTCCGTCTTGCAACCGTGCTCCTCAAGCACAGGATCAATCGCAAAGAGGCCGGTCGATTTCACGTCCACGACAAAGGTCGATCCGGGATAAAGCGGCGCGAGATCGCGCGCGAGCATCAAACCGATCTTGTCGGCGAAGATCTCCTCGCCCTCATTGTCGATCACGCCGCAACGGTCACCGTCACCATCAAAACCCAGCCCTACATCGGCGCCGTGCTCGAGAACAGCATCGCGCATGGCGTGCAGCATCTGCATGTCTTCCGGGTTCGGATTGTAGCGCGGGAAGGTGTGGTCCAGATCACAATCCATCTCGAAGACCTCGACACCCATCGCACGCAGTGCCTGGGGTACGAAGGCGCCGGCTGTGCCATTGCCACAGGCCGCGACAACTTTCAGCGGACGCTTGATATCCACGCCCTCGGCAACGTCGGCGATGAAACGCTCGGCAACACCTTGCTCGCGGACATAACCGCCGCCCTCACGATGCTGTCCTTTACCGCCCAGGACGATTTCCTTGAGGCGGCTCATCTCGTCCGGACCGAAGGTCAGCGGGCGCGCCGCGCCCATTTTTACACCGGTCCAGCCATTGGAGTTGTGACTCGCCGTGACCATGGCCACGCAAGGAATATCCAGATCAAACTGAGCAAAATAGGCCGTCGGTGACAGGGCCAGGCCGATATCATGCACCTCGATCCCCGAAGCCATCAGTCCAACTTCCAGCGCCTGTTTCACGGAGAGGGAATAGCTGCGGAAATCATGACCGACGACGATCTTCGGCTCGACGCCCAGCTCGTGGATCAGCGTACCCAGGCCAAGACCCAGAGCCTGCACGCCATAAAGGTTCAGCTCGGAGGGTTTGTCGGAACCGGGATGGCCAAACCACCAGCGGGCATCATACTCGCGAAAACCGGTGGGCTTGATCAGCGCCTCGTTCTCGAACTCCCAGGAATTGGGTGCAAGTTCAGCAAACGGTTTCTGGCTCATAATCCCCTCCGGTGCCTTTCCGGCACGTTCTGTAGTGAAGCTGTCTTACCTGTGATGTAGTGCGGTCTAGTCGGCCGGCCGGCCGATGCTGGAATATTTAAAGCCCGCTGCGCTCATCTCTTCCGGCAGATAGATATTGCGAAGGTCGACCAGGATGGGTGCCTTCATCAGCTCTTTCAGACGGTCCAGGTCCAGGGCGCGGAACTCGTTCCACTCGGTGATGATCACCAGGGCATCCGCATCCTCAACACAGAAGTAAGGGCCGGAGGTGAACTCAACATCGCTGAAGTGATGCTCCGCCTCGACCGTGCCGGCCGGATCAAAAGCCTTGATACGCGCACCGGCTTCCTGAAGCGCCGGAATGATTTCCAGGCTGGGCGCCTCGCGCATGTCATCCGTGTTTGGCTTGAAGGTCAGGCCCAGCACAGCAATGGTCTTGCCGGAAACGTCTCCGTCACAAGCCTTGATGACCTTGTCGGCCATCGCACGTTTGCGCTTGTCATTGACGTCAACGACCGTCTCGACGAGTCGGACCGGGCTTTCAAACTCCTGTGCCGTGCGCACCAGAGCGAGCGTGTCCTTCGGAAAACAGGAACCGCCATAACCCGGGCCGGCATTGAGGAATTTGCCGCCGATACGATTGTCGAGCCCAACGCCGCGGGCGACTTCCTGGACGTTTGCGCCGACGCTCTCACACAGATCTGCCATCTCGTTGATGAAAGTGATCTTGAGTGCGAGGAAGGCGTTGGCCGCGTATTTGATCAGCTCAGACGTGCGGCGCGAGGTGAAGACGATCGGCGTCTCGTTGAGGAAGAGCGGGCGATAGAGTTCGTGCATGACATTGCGCGCGCGCTCTTCATCCGTACCCACCACCACGCGATCCGGGCGCTTGAAGTCATCGATCGCCGCGCCTTCGCGCAGGAATTCCGGGTTGGAGACCACCGCAAAGTCAGCATCCGGACGGGTTTCACGGATGATGCGCTCGACCTCGTCACCCGTTCCAACCGGAACCGTCGACTTGGTGACAACGACCGTATAGCCCTCCATCACCTCTGCAATTTCCTTGGCGGCGGCGTAGACGAAGGACAGGTCAGCAAAACCGTCACCGCGACGCGAGGGCGTACCCACGGCGATGAAGACAGCGTCTGCTTCTCGCACCGCATCCGTCAGGTCCTGGGTGAAGTGGAGACGGCCTTCACGCACATTGCGCTGGACCAGCAGGTCCAGGCCTGGCTCGTAAATCGGGATACCACCGGATTGCAGGGTTTCGACCTTGGACGCGTCCTTGTCGACGCAGGTCACATCATGTCCGAAATCAGCAAAACAAGCACCGGATACAAGACCTACATAACCGGTTCCGATCATTGCGACGCGCATTGGTATCGCTCCTTTTCACTCTCCCGCCCGGTATCGCCGTTCGATGGGGTCCGTGCAAGGATTGATTTCCCAAATGACAGCTTGAAGCTCAGTTTGCCTGTGCAGCCTTGAGGACGGCGGCCTTGATATTGTCAACCACCGGTCGGATCTGTCCTGCCGGTCCCTCCGCCATGACCCGGATCAAGGGCTCGGTACCGGACGGTCGCACAAGCACCCGCCCCTCTCCGGCGAGCTCGTCTTCAGCCAGCCGGATCGCCGCCTCGACCGTGCTGTCCGCCATAACATCGGCAGCTTTCTCGACGCGGACATTCTCGAGCAATTGCGGGACAGGGTCGAAAGCCTGGAGCACCTCGCTGGCCGGGCGATCACTCTCGATCAGAACCCGCAAGACCTGCAGCGCAGCGATCAGGCCATCGCCGGTCGGACAAAAGCGCGGCGTGAGGATATGTCCAGACGGTTCCCCGCCCAATGCTGCGGCACTTTCCTTCATGCGCTCGGCGACATAACGATCCCCGACCCGCGTCCGGTGGAGGCGCAGCCCTTCCCGCTCGAGGAAGCGCTCAAGACCGATGTTCGACATCACCGTGCCGATGATCTCCGGGTGATCCAGCTCGCCTTCCTGTTTCCAGTGCCGCGCCAAGAGCGCAAGGATCTGGTCGCCATCGACAGTCTCACCCTTCTCGTCACACAGAAGGACACGATCACCATCCCCGTCCAGCGCGATACCGATATGGGCCCGGTGTTCCAGAACGGCGGCTCGCATCTGGTCCGGCGCTGTGGAGCCGCACTCCTGGTTGACGTTGAACCCATTGGGCGAAACGCCGACCGAGATCACGTCCGCGCCGAGTTCATAGAGCACTTTCGGAGCGACTTGGTAGGCCGCGCCATTCGCGCAATCGACGACAATACGCATACCAGACAATCCGCGAGTGCGGGGGAATGTCGCCTTGGCCAGTTCCACATAACGCGCCTGCGCATCTTCAATCCGCTTCACCCGGCCCAGTGCCTGCGGTTCCGCCATGGGATCGGTCAGCGCGGATTCCATCCGTCGCTCGATACGCATCTCGGCCTCGTCATCCAGCTTCAGCCCGTCAGGGCCAAAAAGCTTGATGCCATTGTCATGATAGGGATTGTGCGAAGCCGTGATCATCACGCCCATGTCCGCGCGCAAGGACAGCGTCATCTGCGAGACGCCTGGCGTCGGCAGCGGCCCGAACTGAACCACATCCATCCCGACCGACGTGAACCCGGCAACGAGTGCGGGCTCGATCATATAACCAGACAGGCGGGTGTCCTTCCCGATCACGACAAGGTGGCGGCCTTCGCGCTTGGTAAAGTAACGCCCCGCCGCCAGCCCCAGTCGCAGGGCGGTTTCGGCTGTCATCGGGAAGCTATTTGTCAGCCCCCTCACGCCATCAGTACCGAAGTATCTCTTGGTCATCGCGGATTCCTCACTGATTCGGACAGGATAGCGGGTGTCGCATCGTCGCCAAAGCAGGTTACGGGCTGGACTGTCCCGCAGGGCTCGGATACGCCTAGTGTCAGTAATCCATGGGCAAATTGATGACTAAGATTCGTAAAGCAGTCCTTCCCGTCGCTGGTCTTGGCACACGGGTTCTTCCGGCAACGAAGTCCATCCCCAAGGAGATGCTGCCAGTCTTTGACCGGCCGGCCATCCAGTATGTGGTGGACGAGGCGCTGGAAGCAGGCATCGAGCACATCGTCTTTGTGACCGGCCGTAACAAGGCTGCGATCGAGGATTATTTCGACAGCGCCTACGAGCTTGAAGCGACGCTGGAATCCAAGGGCAAGTCTGACATTCTCGAGGAAGTCATCCGCACACGTCCCAAGCCGGGCTCGATGAGCTTTGTGCGCCAGCAGGCGCCGCTGGGGCTGGGCCATGCCATCTGGTGTGCGCGCGACATCATCGGATCCGACCCGTTTGCCATTCTCCTGCCGGATGTCCTCATCCACGGCAAGCCGGGCTGCCTGGCCCAGATGACCGAGGTGTTTGACCGCACGGGCGGCAATGTCATCGCGGTTGATCCGGTACCGGAAAACGAGGTCAACAAATACGGCGTCATTGATCCGATCGAACGCGATGGCGCGATGATCCGCATGCGCGGCATGGTCGAGAAGCCGCCGGTGGAAAGCGCTCCATCCAATCTGGCCATCACCGGTCGCTATATCCTGACCGGGGAGATTTTCGACTTCCTCGCCGACCAGGCCGCCGGTGCCGGCGGCGAGATCCAGCTCACCGATGCCATGGCGCGCCTGATGCAGAAACAGGATTTCCACGCGCTCGAGTTTAGTGGAACGCCATATGATTGCGGCAGCAAGCTAGGCTATCTGCGGGCCACGCTCGGCTTTGCCATATCAAACGAGGAACTGGGGTCACAGGCCCGAAAGTTGATCGAGGAAAGCCTGGGCTGAACACCCTAGCTCTGCTGGTTCCACTCACGGAACCAGGTCGCGAATTGCGTCAGCCCGTGTTCCAGCGAAATTCCCGGGCGATAGTCATAATCCCTCACCAGCTTGTCGACATTGGCGTAGGTGCGGGTGACATCGCCCGGCTGCATAGGCAGCATTTCTTTCTCGGCCTCGATCCCGAAGGCGCGCTCGAGCGTCGAGATCATGTCCATCAGCTTTTCCGGTGATGATCCGCCGATATTGTAGACTTCGTGCCGCCCTCGCGCGGGCGCATCCACGACCATGCGCTGAAGCGGTTCAACGATATCGTCGATATAGGTAAAATCGCGCTCCATCTCACCGTGATTGAAGACCTTGATCGGGTCTCCACGCATCATGCGTTCAGCAAACAGCCAATAGGCCATGTCCGGGCGCCCCCACGGACCATAGACCGTGAAAAAGCGAAGGCCCGTCGCCGGAATGCCATAGAGATTGGTGTAGGACGCGGACATCAACTCGTCCGCCCGCTTGGTCGCGGCATAGAGAGATTCCGGAGCCTCGCTCGCGCTCTCTTCGCTGAAAGGCACTTCGGCCTGTTCCCCATAGACCGAGCTGGATGAGGCATAGACCAGATGCCGAAGACCGTCTCCCAGGCCGCGCGCCAGTTCGAGAATGGTCAGGTGACCGAGCAGGTTTGAACGCGCGTAGGCGAACGGCGCCTCAATCGAGTAGCGCACGCCCGCCTGGGCGGCGAGATGACAGATTGCGTCCGGCTTCCACGGCAGGGTGACTGCATGGACCGCTTCGGTGTCGGCGAGGTCGAGCTTGTGGAACTGGAAGTTCTCGTGCGGTAGGAGCTGATCCAGACGTGCCTGCTTGAGCCGCGGGTCGTAATAGGTGTTGAGATTATCAATCCCCATCACTTCATGACCGGCCGCCAGCAGGGCCTGAGACGTGTGAAACCCAATAAATCCGGCCGCACCGGTAACCAGGATTTTCAAGCCAACCCCCTCCAGTTGAAACAGAAGCCGCGTTTAGTCCGCGGTCAGCTTTTGCAAGTATGCGCCATACTCCGAGCCCTTGTACCGATCAACAGCAGCTGGAATATCTGCCGAGGTAATCCAGCCGTTGCGCAAGCCGATTTCCTCCAGACAGGCAATCTTCATGCCCTGGCGACTTTGCAGAGAGCGCACGAATTCGGCCGCCTCCAGAAGGGAATCAGCCGTACCGGTATCCAGCCAGGCCACACCGCGGCCCAGCTCTTCAACGGCCAGCTGGCCCTTGTCCATATAGGCCTTGTTGACGTCGGTTATCTCGAGCTCACCTCGCGCGGACGGACGGATGGACTTGGCAATATCCACGATCTGCTCGTCATAGATATAGAGCCCGGTTACGGCGAGATTGGATTTCGGCTCCGCCGGTTTTTCCTCGATGCTCAGCGGCTGCCCGGCCTCGTCGAGCTCGATCACACCGTAACGCGCCGGATCTGACACCCGATATGCGAACACCCGGCCGCCCTCGCGATGCTTGCTGACGGCGTCGGCGAGCTGATCGCTCAACCCGTGGCCGTAATAGAGATTGTCCCCAAGGATCAGGGTCGCGGCTTCACCGTCAAGGAACTCCTCGCCAAGGAGGAAAGCCTGCGCCAGTCCGTCAGGGCTGGCCTGAGTCGTAAATTCCAGTCGAACACCGAAATGACTGCCATCCCCGAGCAATTGCTGGAAACGGTTGAGTTCCTCCGGTGTCGTAATGATCAGGATCTCGCGGATGCCCGCGATCATCAGCACCGAAAGCGGGTAATAGATCATGGGCTTGTCGTAGATCGGCAGGAGCTGTTTTGACGTGCTCAACGTCATCGGAGCCAGTCGTGTGCCCCGACCACCAGCAAGGATAATTCCCTTCATCGATCAGCCTGTCCCTGATTGCCAGACGGAGGCGACCCTCCAGTCTCAATGTGTTCGTCCAGCCTCTTACCTCAAATCGGGCGGGCATGCTCAGTGAAATCGGTTCAATCTGCTGCGATTGGAAACAAAACTTGCTGAGCTTTCACTTCTCATTTCCTCAACGATAGTTATCTGCTACCGCACGGATGCGGTACGGGAAACAAAAAGAGACGCATGTACATGTTCGAAGTCGAGCCCCTCTCACTGCCCGATGCGTGCCTGATCCGGCACCCTGTCTTCGCGGACGAGCGCGGGCGGTTTTCGGTCACGGCCCATCGTGACGGGCTTGCGAGTCTGGGGCTGGAGCATGAGTGGATCCAGGAGAATGAGAGCTTCTCCAGCCATGTGCACACGCTGCGCGGTCTTCACGCCCAACACGCCCCCTTCGCCCAGGCAAAGCTGGTTCGATGTGTTGCTGGCCGCATCCTTGATATCATCGTCGATGCCCGTCATGGTTCGCCGACCTTTGGCCAGTCTGCATCAGTCGAGCTGAGTCAGGACGCCCCTGTGCAACTGCTCGTACCCGCGGGTTTCCTGCATGGTTTCATCACGCTCGAACCCGATTGTGTTGTGAATTACAAGGTCGACGCGCCCTATTCACCGGAACATGATTTCTCCGTCGCCTGGAATGATGCTGATCTGGCGCTCGGCTGGCCGGCTAAAGCTGTTCAGCCGGTCTTGTCGGACAAGGATCGTGCGGCTGGTAGCTGGCAGGAATTTCTGCGGCACAATACCTTCACCTACACACCGCCGGAGGCTGTGAAATGAGAATACTGGTCACCGGCGGCTGCGGGTTTATCGGTTCGGAGATCGTACGGCACGCGATCGGGAATGGGCATCACGTGCTCAACATCGACGCCCTCACCTATTCAGCCAATCCCGACAATCTCACCGGCATCGCGGGATCGGATTTCTACAGCTTCGCCCAGATCAATATCTGCGATGCGGTTGCCGTACGGCAGGCCGTGGACGACTTCCGTCCGGATGCAGTCATCCACGCGGCAGCGGAATCCCATGTCGATCGCTCCATCGATGGTCCTCTGGAATTCGTCACCACAAATGTTTCCGGAACGGCTGTCATGCTGGCCGAACTCGAAGCCTACTGGCGTACGCTGGACGAAGAATGCCGGAGAAACTTCCGCTTCCTGCACATTTCCACGGACGAGGTCTTCGGTGCGCTCGGCCCGGAAGGCGTGTTCACGGAAGAAACTCCCTACGCGCCCAATTCGCCCTATTCCGCGAGCAAGGCGTCCTCGGACATGCTGGTCCGCGCCTGGTTCAAGACCTATGGCTTCCCGGTCCTAATCTCAAATTGTTCGAATAATTACGGTGCCTTCCAGTTTCCGGAAAAACTCATCCCGGTAGTCATTCTCAACGCTATTCGCGGACATGACATTCCGGTTTATGGTAAGGGTGAGAATGTTCGCGACTGGCTGCATGTCAGCGATCATGTCAGTGCGATGTTTGCCATGCTGGAGAGAGGACGTGTCGGCGAGACCTACGCCGTTGGTGGTGGCGCGGAAGTGTCCAACATCGAACTGGTGCAGATGATCTGTACCTTGCTCGACGAGCTGCGCCCTTCCCCGTCGCCCTATGCCGAGCAGATCCGTTTTGTCACCGACCGCCCCGGCCATGATTTTCGCTATGCGATTGACGCCGGCAAGATCGAGCGCGAACTGGGCTGGACGCCTGAACATGATTTCGCGTCCGGACTCCGCACGACAGTAAGCTGGTATCTGAATAACCTCGACTGGTGCCAGAAAGCCGTCAGCCGTGTTGGCCAAGCGGACAAGCTGGCCCGTCTGGGAGTGCGCGCTTGACCTCACTGCTCGTCTTCGGCGCCAACGGCCAGCTTGCCAGATCCATAGCCCAGGCCGCCGAAGAGGTATCCATTGAATGCGAGCGTGTGGGACGGGACCGGCTGGACCTGCTTGCAGAGACAAATCTGGACGAACGCCTCGATGCCGTGCTGGCCGGAAAATCATCATTTAGACTGGTCATTAATGCGGCGGCCTATACCCAGGTCGATCGAGCCGAGAGCGAGCAGGCACAGGCCTATCAGCTGAATACGACCGCGGCCGGTGCTATCAGTTCCGCCTGCGAACGAGCCGGACTTCCCATTGTGCATATCTCGACCGATTTTGTGTTTTCCGGCCCTCGGAACACGCCCTGGTCAGAGACAGACATCACTGCTCCTCTGGGCGTTTATGGCACAACAAAACTGGCCGGCGAGACGGCCGTGGCCCGCGCCAATCCACGTCATCTGATCATTCGCACGGCCTGGCTCCTCTCGGAGTTTCCGGGGAATTTTCTCACCACCATGCTGCGTCTTGGCACACAGCGTACATCGCTATCAGTGGTCAATGACCAGGTGGGCAGCCCAACCAGCACACACGAGCTGGCGCGCACGCTCGTCTCGCTCGCCCAGATGAGCGAAGACGACTGTCCGCCCTGGGGGGTCTATCATTTTGCTGGCCCGGACACGATGAGTTGGGCGGAACTCGCACGACGCATTTTCCAACGCGCCGGCCTGGATACACCTGTCCAGGATATCGTCGCAGCGGATTATGGCGCACCGGCACCGCGACCGGCCTTTTCCGCGCTCGACAGCGGGAAACTACAAAGGGCGACGGGATTGTCCCATCGCCCTGTGGATGTCGTTCTGGATGAGATCCTGCAGCGGCGGGACTAGCCCGCCGCCAGCCCGGGCATCAAGCCCACTCGTCCAAGCTGGAAAACACATCGATTGTCCCGCCCGGTGCGGCCGGAACCGCATTGGAAAGATCGCTCCACTCGTCATCCTCGCTGGTCGGCGCAGACTGTTTGGCGAGCGTGTCCTGGACCTGAACGCCCTTGTCAGCCACACCAATGGTGAGGGTTTCCTGCACCTGTGCCGACTTGTCGAGCGTATCTGCCACGGGCTGATTGTTCAGAAGCTGTCCCATGTCGACAACGCCCAGATTATTGTGCTCGCCCAACTGTGCCGCGATATCCGCGCCCGTACCGAAATCTGCCGGACTGTCGCCAGCACTCCAGCCGAAATCGTGCAGATGGATCACCGGACCGCTAGCCTGGCCATCGAGCATGTCGTAGAGCTCAACCGGGTCGATGGTCTGGGCAGGGGGATTTGCCTGCAGGTCGACGACCTCGGCGACCGGCTCTTTCGTGCCGTGGCTGTGGCCGTGATGGTCGTGCGTATCGCACGCCCCCGCCGCGCAGCAGATACAACCGGGATCCTGAACCGAAATGCTCAGTTCGCCGTCATCAAGCGGGCGCTGGCCCTGCGGGTAGGTCACGTTATCCGGAATCTCGGTGTCATAGACGATGTTCTCGACATCGATCAGCTCGACCACACCGTTCGGAGTGCCGGCACGCAGATCAGTGATGACCGTATTGCCGGATCCGTTGGTGCTGATGGAATAGTCACCCGCGCTGCCCGACAGATAGATGGTGTCCGTACCGGCACCGCCGTTGAACACATCCGTACCGCCTGACGCGTAGTAGGAATCCGTTCCGCCGTTACCGGTGATGGAATTGTTCGCGGCATTGCCGATGAAGACATCATTGCCGCCACCACCGATCGCGTTCTCGATCACAGTGCCACGGGAGATCGACAGGTTCATGCGACCGCCGAGCACGTCAGAGAATTCCTCGTCACGCAGATCCAGCTCCTGGGCGCCATTGAAACCGGAGAAGTCCAGCGTGTCCGTGCCGCCCGTGTCGAAGATGTTGTAGGCAACGGCACTGCCCCAGGCCGTCGCATCATAGATGGAGCCGGCATTGGTGTTGTAGCCATAGGTCGTATTGCCATCGCGAACCGTGGTTGGCGTGCCGTACATGGCCTGCGCGGCAAGCACATCCGCCACCATCGGGGTCATCAGGAAGGCGAAGGTCGCATCCAGGTAGGTGTTCTCGTTCTGCGAGAAATACGACATGATCGTGTGGGACCAGGAGTCGTTGAGGTAGATCGCGTCAACGGCATAATCGGCCGAACCGTCATAAGGGCCGGCATGGCCCAGGCCCAGCGCGTGCCCGACCTCATGGATATAGGTCTGGAAGGAATAGCCATCCAGATTGGTGCCATACGTGTCGAGCCAGTCAGTGCCGACATTGACCGTCGCTCCGGTGAAGAAACCTCCGGAAATGCCACTCGGTCCGGCAAAGGCGCCGTCCTCTTCATCGTCAAAGACGATCTGGCCACCGCTGCTGACCTCGCTGAAGATGATGCCGGTCACTTCCGTCCAGGCGTTCAGCGCAGCGCGGGCCAGTGTCTGGCCGGCGGCCGTCAGTCCGGTTATGTCGACCGTCAACGTGTCGCCAGAGGTCACATTCCACTGCGCGCCATCCCAACCATTCTGGTCGAGATACGAAGCAATCTCGTCATTGCTCCACTCACGAAGTGGATCCGTGTGCTCGATCGTCAGGGTATACTCACCTGTCGTGCCAGGCTGGGTGTCACTCGTGTAAGCGCCCACGGAGACGTAGTAGACGCCGCTGGTCTGTGCCGTGAAACCAAGTCGGGAATCCACGACCACGCCAAGTGAGATATCGTCGTTTTCAGCGATCAGTGTTCCGGACTGATCGAAGAGGCGAAGATAGGGATCGTCCAGCTCATCCGCGCCAGTACCAGTCAGGTTGAACTCGTAGCGCTGGCCAGCGACCAGTTCGACACGGATCCAGTCCTGCTCACCCTGGACGTCCAAATTGCCGACAAAGCTTCCGCCGGAAACCATGGAGATCGTGGTGGTGTCATTGTCCGGAATGTCGCCACTGTCGGCAGCATCTCCAACTGTGACCGATATGTTCTGGTCCACACTCTGAACGCCGTCATTAATGGTCAGTGTGAACTCGTAGACGTTGTCAGTATTGCCATCGCCCGGGGCTTCAAAGTCCGGTGTGTTCCTGAAGCTGACCTCACCGGTCTCGCTGTCGACCTGGAAAAGCGCAGCGTCCGTGCCAGAAAGGCTGAATGTGATTGTGTCTCCCTCTTCGGCATTGGTCCAGCGCGTCGCATAGGCTGACGTCTGGTTTTCCGACACAGAGGATGTGGTTCCTGAGACGAACACCGGGGCAGAATTGCTCGACCCGGTGACCGTTACACTGACGTTTTGATCAGTCGTAAGCGATCCATCGCTCGCGGTAAGCACGACCTCGTAGACATTATCACCATTGGCATCCGCAGGCGCCGCGACTGACGGCGCGTTGATGAAGGTCACCTCGCCCGTATTCGCATTGATGTTGAAGAGGGCGGCATCGGTTCCCGACAGGGAGTACGTGATGGTGTCACTTTCCGGATCTGTCGCGGCAGCCGTGAATGCGCTCGTCTGGTTCTGCGGCGCGTTGAATGAGCTCGAGGACGTGATCGTCGGCGCCTCGTTCACATTGGTAACAGTGATCGAGACATTTTCGCTGTCACTCAGATCCCCGTCCGTGACAGAGACCGTGAGCTGATAGACACCATCGCCGTTCGCGTCTGTCGGCGCTTCGAAATTCGGAGCATTGACGAAGGTAACAACACCGGTGTTCGGATCGACACTGAACAATGCAGCATCAGCGCCGGAAATCGAATAGACGAGCGGTCCCGAATTATCCGCGTCTGTCGCCGTGATTGTATAGGCCGACGTCTGGTTCTCTGCTGCATTGGCCGAAGTCGCAGACGTGATCACCGGCGGAACGTCAGAGACATCGTCGACCGTAATCGTCACGGCCTGGACATCGGAATTCACTCCGTCGCTGGCGACGAGGTTGATCTCGTAATCATTGTCGCCATTCGCATCCGCGGGCGCCTCGAAATCGGGTGCGGCGATGAAGGTGACAACACCGGTCGCACTGTCGATGTTGAACAGCGCCGCATCGGCACCCGTCAGCGAATAGCTGATGGTGTCTCCGTCCGCGTCCGTGGCCGTGCCGGTAAAGGCAGCGGTCTGGTTCTCGTCCACATTGAACGCTGCGGCTGAGGTGATGTTCGGATTGTTATCGTTCCGGTTGGTCACCGTGATGGTGATGTTCTGAACCGCCTGCTGCCCGCCATCGCTGGCCGTGACCGTGATCTCGTAGTCATTATCGCCGTTGGCATCGGCCGGCGCCTCAAAATCGGGTGCCGCGATGAAGGTCACGACGCCGGTATTCGCGTCAATGCTGAACAGCGCGGCATCGGCACCACTGAGCGTATAGGTCAGCGCCTGGCCGTCAGGGTCAGTTGCGTCCACGTCGATCGCCGTGGTCTGGTTCTCCGCGACGCTTGCCGTGGCAGAGCTGGTGATCGTCGGCGCCTCATTGACGTTGTCCACGGTGATGGTGACCGCCTGGACGTCGGAATTCACCCCGTCGCTGGCAACAAGGTTCACTTCATAGACATTGTCGCCATTGGCATCGGCAGGTGCCTCGCGGTCCGGGGCATTGATGAAGGTAACTTCACCGGTCACGCTATCAATATTGAACAGCGCCGCATCCGCGCCCGTCAGCGAATAGCTGATCGTGTCACCATCGCCATCCGTCGCAATGCCGGTAAAGGCGACAGTCTGGTTCTCATTCACATTGAAGGCCGCGGCCGAGGTGATGTTCGGACTATTGTCGTTCTGGTTGGTCACCGTGATGGTGATGTTCTGGCTCGACTGCACAGAGCCATCGCTGGCCGTGACGGTGATTTCGTAATCATTATCTCCATTGGCGTCCGCAGGCGCCTCGAAGTCCGGCGCCGAGATGAAAGTCACCTCACCCGTGTTCGCATCAATGCTGAACAAGGCCGCATCTGCACCGCTGATCGTATACGTGATCGTTCCCGTACCTTCCGGATCGGTCGCATCAACGTCAATCGCCGCAGTCTGGTTCTCCGCTACGCTGGCTGTGGCAGGGGAAGAGAATTCCGGCGCTTCGTCAACATCATTCACAGTTACCTGGACGGTCTGGGTGTCGGAGCCGCCGCGTCCATCGGTCACACGAATGGTCACTTCATAGACGTTGTCCGAGTTGCCGTCTGTCGGGTTTTCGAAATCCGGAGCACCGTTGAATGTCAGAGCGCCTGTGGAGCTGTTGATCGAGAAGAGTGCACCGTCTGCGCCACCGCTGATGGAATAGGAAAGCGTGTCGCCGTCCGCATCGGTCGCCGCGGCGGTGTATCCCGTCGCCGTCGTGTTCTCATCCTGGTTGGCCGTGGTGCCACTGGTAAAGCTCGGTGCATTGTTCGGGGCCGGCGGAGTCGTCCCTCCACCACCGCCGCCGCCACCGCCACCGCCACCGGCAGCAGCGCCTGCGAGACCGAGGCCACCAAGGACGCCAAGGATGGCACCGCCACCGCCCCCGCCTGCCGCGGCAGCACCTGCCGCTGCCGGAGCAGCACTCGTTACGGCTTCGGCGTTGAGATAGAGCACGCCTTCAATAACCTGCGCGTCCGTCGCAGCAACCGTCACGACCTGACCATCATTCATGACCAGGCGGATACTCCCATCATCATTGATGGTGTAGCTGTTGACGTTTGCATAGTCGCCTATGGCGCGGTAACCGTCCGGCGCACTGGCTTGGGCAGCCGCCTGCCCACCCAACATGGCAACACCTCCTGTCGCCAGAATTGTTGCAGCCATGGCCGACCGGCGGCCGTTTCGCTTTGCCGGATCTACGTTGGACATCTCTTACCCCTTTGAGCACTCTGAACGCGTGTTTGCCCGCTCATAAAAGCACACGCACTTAACCCGAAACGCTACCCCTCGTCGCTGGCCAGCGTCCAGAAGAAAATTGCTTTTCACTACCGTGATCTAAACGAGCCAACCATTTTGTGAATATTTTCATACGACAGGCCGCGTACAACCTGGGATAAATCCACTAAATGCGACTGAAATGCTACACTTCTCTCGCCCTGAAAGGGAATTCCGAAACGCTCGCTCGCGCTATTCGGGAACTGCGTTTCATCGGATAGAAAACAGGGTGCGACAGGGAATGATGAGCGCGGCTCAGAGCGGAAGACGATCTGCCAGCAGCAGGAGTTCCAGCCGCTCGCGGGCCAGCTCGAACTGCAGGCGCACAACATCCAGCGCTGCCGTCTCATAAGCAAGGCGGGCCTCGACCAGGTCCGGCAGCGTGCCAAGGCCGAATTCGAACTCCCCCTCGATGGCGTCGAAGTATTCGCGCTGACTGCGCGCCACGTCCATACGCCGAGCAAGCTGGGCCTCCAGGGACAGGACACGGCGATAGGAGACTTCCGCCCGCTCGCCCAGATCACGCTGCAGCTGTCGCAACTCATTTTCGCTTTGCCGCAGCCGCGCCTGCGCCCGTTCACGCCGGGCACCGATCGCATTACCGGTATATAGCGGGACAGACACATCGATGCCGACACGATCACGCGCTTCCCAGTCTTCGCGTTGATCGTCATATGTGTAGGACGAGATCCCAACGACATCGACCACCGGCAATCGCTCACGCCTCTCACGCTCGCGCTGGGCATCCAGGCTGCGCAGGGCACGCTGGGCTGAAGCAATCTCCGGATTGCGCGAGAACACCGCTTCCCAGAGCTGATCGACGGTTTCAAGCCCTGAAAGGCCACCTTCCAGCTCGCCGACCACCTGGCCAACCGGACAGGTCGCAACCAGCAATCCTGTCCAGGCGCGAAGTCGGGATTCTGCCTGTTGCTGCTGGGATTGCAGCTCCAGCACATCAGCCTCCGCCTCCGCGCGCTGGGCCGAAACCTGGGCGCGCTCGGCGCGAGTCGCGCCACCATTTTCAAGCAATTCGATGACCGCAGTTTCCTGGCGCGCAAAATAGTCACGTCGCTCGGCGATGACGTCGATCATCTCGCCTGCTTCCAGCCCGATCAGATAGGCGTGGGCAATGGTGAAGGCCGTCTGGGCTTCCTGCGACGCCAGGGAATACGCCAGGCTCTCACTATTGAATTCCGCTGCGTCGATGGCCAGGCGGGAATCACCAAAGTCCCAGACACGTTGCGATACGCGAAGGCCGACCTGGTTCTCGATCTGTGAAGATGTAAGGCCAGTATCGCCGACACCGGTGCGCCCGAATGATGTCACCTGGGGCAGACGCAAGGAACGCGCTTCATCCACGTCGGCTTCCGCCTGGTCGAGTCTGCTCTGGGCGACCGCGACCTCGGGCGACTGGCCGATACCGATCTGCATCAGGTCGCGCAGCAGCGTACACTGCTGTGCCTCTGCCGAAACAGGTCCCAGCGTCGCGAGAACCATGGCCGGCAGGACTACACCCCAACGCTTGAACGGCATCCTCATCCCCTGCGCGCACCCCGGAAGAGCGACTCGCTGATCGGCTCCAACAGATAGTCCAAGGTGGTACGGCGAGTTCCCGAGAAGATAAAGACCTGGGCCGGCATCCCCGGCGTCAGGGAGAGTCCATCAAGCCGATCGATCTGATCGGACGGCACGACAATACGCACCTCGTAATAGGGATCGCCGGTCACCTGGTCGGTTTTCAGGTCAGCGCTGACACTCGTGACCTCACCATCCAGACGCGGCGTCATCCAGCTCTTGTAGGCCGTGAAATGCGTGCGCACAGCCTGCCCCTGGAACACGGCCGCCCGGTCCCCCGGGCCGATGCGGGCAGAAACGGTGACTTCCTCGACTTCCGGAACAATCTCCAAAATCGCCTCGCCGGGACGCACCACACCGCCGCGGGTGGAGAAGGCGAGGTTGAGAACCTCACCGGCCTGCGGGGCGGAGATCACGATACGGTTCAGAACATCCTGGGCTGCAGACAGGCGCTCCTCGGCCGCTTCCAGCGTGGTGCGTGCCTCCAGCTGTTCCGTTGAAATAATGCGCAGGAAATTCGCTTCGGTCTGGGCGATCTGGCTTTCCAGGTCCTCAACAGTGGTTTCCGCTTGCTGGGCGTCGCGGCGCAGGCCGCCAATCTGGGTCTCCAGGTTGGCGACATCACGCTCCATCGCCCGCAGCTCGTCGACCCGCGCCATCTGCCGATCCACGCGCTGCTGCAGCAAATCAGCCTGGTCCTCGGCAGCGGCGAGCGCGCGTTCCGTTGTCGTGATTTGCTGGCGATAGAGGCGGATCGAGTCACTGGCGCCATCACGGCGGGCCTGCAACACCCCAAGATCGGCCTCAAAGGACTGGCGCTGCTGGTCGAACAGGTCCTGCTGGCGCTCGATAACAGCGGCGCGCTCTGCACTGCCAAGCTCAAGCATATCTATGGCGGAGAAGTCCGGAGAAGCCTCTTCCTCGCGCAGCGCCTCGAGGCGCGCCAGCGAGGCAAGCGAGCTGGCGATTTCCTGGAGGATCTCGTCGCGAACGGCTTGTGAGGCGGTCGCCTGCAAGCTCAGCAGCGGCTGACCCGCTTCGACCTGGTCGCCATCACGGACGAGCAATTCCTCGATAATCCCGCCTTCCAGGTGCTGGACGACCTGGCGGCTGTTCTCCACCACGACCATACCATTGGCTGGGACCCCCTCGGAAAGCGGCACGAAACCCGCCCAGACGAGAAACCCGCCAAGCCCCACAGCACAGGCGATTGCGGAAAAGCGGACCGTCGGATCTTTCATCAGCTGAACCATGATCAGGCCACTCCCTGCCCGCCAGCTTGGCCACCACCCGGCCCGGCATTGCCTGGGCCGACCGCGAGTTTGAGATACTGGTCAGCCGGCGCTGCCAGTACGGCACCATTGCGCAGGAGGAGCACGGTGGTGCTCTGCTCAATCACCCGGCGATCATGCGTGGAGATGATGACTACAGCACCCGCTTCCGCGATGGCCTTGACCGACTTGATCAGATTGCTTGCAGAAGCACTGTCCAGATTAGCCGTCGGCTCGTCCAGCACCAGCAGAACCGGCGCCCCGAACAAGGCTCGTGCCAAGCCCACCAGCTGTTTCTGGCCTGCCGACAGATTGACCCCGCCCGGACCAACCGGAGTGTCATAGCCATCGGGCAGCCCCAGGATCATCTCGTGCGCTCCAGCGGCCTTGGCCGCGTTGAGCACAGCCTCGTCATCGCATGGTCCCAGTCGGGAGATGTTTTCGGCTATCGTGGCAGGCAACAATTGAACATCCTGCGGGATATAGCCAATGTACCGACCGCGATCCTCGCTCGGCCAATCCTGCAGCTTGCGACCGCCCAGGCTGATCGAGCCCTCATAAGTCGGCCAGGCGCCCGCCACCGTTTGCAGAAAGCTTGTTTTACCGGTTCCGATACCACCGGTCAGGGCGATAATATCGGCCGAACCTGCGGTGAAATTGAAGGCCTGCAACAGGGGCGTTTCGCCACCGGGAACACCTATAGCCGTGCGATCAAGCACCAGCTCGGCAGCCGGACGCGGCAGCGGCGTGTATTCGGCGCGTTCTTCCTGGGCCTCTGCGATCTCGCTCATCTCTAGCCAGCCGGTCCAGGTCTGGACGCTGTTTCGCCACCCGCCGACAATCTGGTCGATCGGCCCCAGCACGCGCGCCAGGATGATCGAGGAGGCCACGATCGAACCGGGCGAAATCTGCTGGCTGAGCGCGAGTGCTGCACCGCCACCCAAAACAAGGATCTGCAATGTCTGGCGCAGTGCACGCGAAATGGCGGTGAACTTGCCGTCTTCGCGAGAGGCTCCCAGGGCCAGTCCCTGCCCCAGATCGCGCACTTGCTGCCAGCGCTGATAGGCACGGCCGAGCAGCCCCATGGAAACCAGTGCAGAGCGCTGGCGTTCAAGGTCGGCAGCAAACTGGCCAGCCTTGCCCAACGTCGCCTGGGACGCCTGGCTGCCCTGTCGGCTCGACATCTCCGCCAGAAACGCCACACCGAATACCAGCGCCGCACCGATCAGGCCGAGCATGCCGATAAAGGGATGGATCAGAAACAGGACGATCAGGAAGAGCGGCGCAAAGGGCAGGTCCAGGAATGGCAGGAGCGAGCCTTGCTGGACATAGGTCTGGGCCTTGGAGAGGCGCGACAAATTCAGCGCCAGATCGGGGCGCCCCTCGAGCTGGTTCTCGAAACGCTGGAAGATTTTAGGCGAAAAATACGCGTCGATTTCCTTGGCAGCCAGCGCTGAGACACGACGGCGTCCCATTTCCGCTGCGCCATAGATCGCCAGCAGAAACACGGCCAGCGCGCTCAACCACATCAGCGTGTCAACCGAACCGGAGTTCAGGACCCGGTCATAGATCTGAAGCATGTAGAGCGGGGAAACGAGCAGCAGGATATTCGCCGCGAAACCGAACCCGGCCAGCAGGCGCAGGTGAGGCTTGAGGCGATTCCGCAACTCCAGCGACACTCCCTTGATCATCGATCACTCCACACGACACGAATTTACGTCAGGGACGGTATTCTACCCAGCCACCCTGCTAAATGCACGTTTTCACGCGTTTTACGACCTCTAATTACTTCAGGCCGATGCGCAACAAATCGTGCAAATGCAATAATCCTGCCGGGCGATTTTCCTCATCCACCAGGAAAAGCTGTGTGATCTTGGGCGTGCCGACGGTCATTTCACGCAGTGCATCAGCGGCCAGCATGGTCGGGCTTCCTACTTTGGGATCGCGCGTCATCACTTCTTCAGCGACCCGGTCAACCAGGTCATTGCCCATGTGACGGCGCAAGTCACCGTCGGTGATGATGCCCATCAGCCGACCATCGGCATCAAGGATACCCGCACAACCAAAGGACTTGGCCGTCATTTCCAGCAGCACCTCGCTCATGCTGGCCTGACCCGCCACCAGCGGCATCGACTCCCCGGCATGCATAACATCGGCTGCACTCGCGAGCGCGGCGCCCAGAGCTCCGCCCGGATGGAAAGTGCGAAAATCCGTGGCCGTGAAACCGCGGGCCTCGAGCAAAGCCACCGCAAACGCGTCACCCATGGCCATCATCAACGTCGTGGACGTCGTCGGCGCGCGCGTTTCAGCACAGGCCTCAATGGCGTTGGGTACAAACAGTTCGTAGTTACTGGCGCGCCCCAAAGTACTGTCTGCGTGTGCAGTCATACCGATCAGCGGAACTTCAAACCGGCGGCAATAGGCAATGAGGTCGCCCAGCTCGCGGGTCTCCCCTGACTTGGACAAAGCCAACACAGCGTCGTCGCCGGTGATCATGCCCAGATCGCCATGGCTGGCTTCGGTCGGATGCACGTAATAGGCAGGCGTGCCGGTCGAGGCGAGTGTCGCAGCGATCTTGCGCGCTACATGCCCGGACTTGCCCACACCGGTGCAGATCAACCGCCCCTTGAGGCCTGCGGCCAGCGTGACTGCAGCCGCAAACGGCTCGCCGATCATATTCTCAAGTTGAGAGAGTCCATCCCGTTCGATGGCGATCACGCGGCGCGCGACCTCCAGAGCGTCGAAGTCCTGCATCTGAGTACCTTTTATCGATGTTCCCAAGCTCAATAGCAGAACCGCGCACGTCCGGGGAAGAGACGTGCGCGGCTGGTTCGGCAATCGGACTGCAGTCAAGGGGGACGAAGTAGCCGCAGCACTCGCGCAGGTGGGGTAGCGCGCCTGAATGCCGTCAGTTTTTGGGACCACGCTGCTTCAAAGGACGGATTGGCTCAAAAATGTTAGAAGCCCTGAAAGGGTACCACAATCCCACCTCCATGAGTAGCAGAAAATTTTGTTACGCAACCATACAACTCCCGTCTTGCCGTTTGCCTGTGAGAGGAGTATCGCTCGCGCAAATCGACGGAGAGTCTCATGCCCAAACTCGTCCTGGTCCGGCACGGCCAAAGTGAATGGAATCTGCAAAACCGCTTCACCGGCTGGGTGGACGTGAACCTGACGGAAGAAGGTGTCGCCCAGGCACAAAAGTCCGGCGATCTGCTCAAGGCAGCGGGTTTTGAACCGGACCTGGCATTCACCTCTGTTCTCAAGCGCGCCATCAAGACGCTGAACTTCGCCCTGGACGGTCTGGACCGTCTTTGGGTTCCGGTGGAGAAGTCCTGGCGCCTGAACGAACGCCACTATGGGGGGCTGGCCGGGCTCAACAAGGATGAGACACGCGACAAGCATGGTGAGGAACAGGTCCATATCTGGCGCCGCTCCTTTGACACACCGCCGCCGCCTCTCCCGGAAAACCATGAGCTTCACCCCCTCAACGACACGCGTTATGCGGATGTTGATCCGGACCTGCTGCCCGCAACGGAATCCCTCAAGACCACACTTGAACGGGTCGAGCCTTACTGGAACGAGGCCATCCTGCCGGCGCTGACATCGGGCAAGGACGTCATCGTTGCAGCGCATGGCAACAGCCTGCGTGCACTGGTGAAACTGCTCTTCACAGTTTCTGACGACGACATCATGGGCGTTGAGATCCCGACCGGTAATCCGCTGCTGATTGACCTGGACGAAAGCGGCACCAAACCGGTCTCCGCCGCCTATCTCGACCAGGACCGTGCCCAGTCCCTGCCTGCCTTGCCGGCGTGACAACGCGCCTGAACGACCTGCGCTGGATGTCTCTGGCGATGGCCGTCGCCAGGTCCCAGCTGGGCCGGACGGCACCCAATCCGGCGGTCGGTTGCGTGCTCGTGCGCGATGACAAGCTGGTCGCCTCCGCCGCCACAGATGATGGCGGACGCCCCCACGCGGAGCGGCGCGCTCTGGACCTGGCCGGAGACAATAGCAACGGCACAACGGCCTATGTCACCCTGGAACCCTGCGCGCATCACGGCCAGACGCCCCCGTGCGCGCAAGCCCTGATCGATGCGAAGGTCGACCGGGTGGTGATCGCCTGCCTCGACGAGGATCCGCGGGTCGCCGGCAAGGGTATAGCCATGCTGCGAACAGCTGGCATCGCAGTGGAAACTGGCCTGTGCACGGCCGAGGCCCACCCGCTCTATGAGGGATTTTTCTGTCGTTTGGACACCGGCAAGCCGGCGCTCTATGCGGACGCCTTTGACGGCGGATTTGATGCGACCCTTCCCGCGCTTACAATCACCGAACTCGACGCCTGCCTGGACAAGCTGGGTCAGACGGGAGCCAGCCGCGTTCGAGTCGCGTCGGACCATCCGCTCGCCCTATCGGGCCAACTCAATCTTCTGTAACGAATTGGAACACCTGTCGTTAACGTATCTGCGCTAGCCTCAGTCGACTTACGTTTCTCGTCAGGAATCTTCGTGCTTAATGGCCGACCGCAAGATTGAACATACGCGCCTCGACCAGATGACTGTGGACGCCATGTGCGAACGCCATGAGCGCCTGTGGTCCGGTCGCGCCGGCGGTGCCCGTGCGAGTTTTGCCTACACGATTGTTGAAGGCCTCGACCTGTCCGGACGCGATCTTTCCGATGCCGATTTTTCCGGTGCCGTCTTGCGCAAAGCGAACCTGTCCGGCTGCACGCTGAACAGTGCGAATTTCTTTGCGGCCGACCTGCGCCAGGCGAGCCTCGAGGGCGCATCCCTGCGACGGGCCGATCTGCGAGGCGCGATCATGCGAGGCGCGAACCTGACGGGCGCCGACCTGACCGAGGCCGATATGCGTGAGGGCGCAATCGCCGAGATCGACAAGGAAAAAGGCCTCGCCATCCTGAAGCACAAGACTCAGGAAAATGATGCGGGCAAGGCGAACTTCACGGGCGCCAATCTCTCGCGGTCCAAAATGGCCGGCATCGCGGCCCAGACTGCTGATTTCACAGATGCCATGCTGCTGGGTGCGCGGATGATCCGCGCCAATCTGCGCGGCTCGTCATTCCAGGGCGCCAACCTGGAAGGCGCGGACCTGTCCGGCGCGGACCTGACAGATACGGATTTCAAGGACAGTGTCATGATCGGTGTGAAAACCGTCATGGCCAAGACGTCCGGCATGAATACCGAAGGTGCACTGACAAGCGAACCGGTGGGCATTGATCCGAGCGATATGGATCAGCCGATCGCCCAGCAGATTGCTGATCACGTCAAATGGTGCGAAACCGATGGCCGGGAAGGCAAGCCTTCCCTCTTTGACGGTACAGACCTGCGCGGCCTGAATGCGCTGGCCGAAAAGACACTGACCGCTTTCCACGCGCGCGGCGCGACGCTCTACGGCCTGGACCTGGAAGGTGCCCAGCTTCAGGGCGCGCGACTGGAACGCGCCGACCTGCGCATGGTTTGCCTGCGCGGCGCAGATCTGCGCGGTGCCGATCTGACGGGTGCCAATCTGAACAATGCGGACCTGCGGGATTGTCGTTTCGGACCGCTTCTGCTCGAGAATAACCGGGTTCTTCCCGCCTCTCTCGCCGGCACAAAGGCGCGCTATGTCGACCTTCGCGGTGCCGATTTGCGCCAGGCCAAGGCAACCGGTGCAGACTTCTCCTATTCCCACCTGGACGGTGCCAATGTGACGGATGCGCGTTTCAGCGGCTCCTGTTTTACGGGCACCACCGTCAGCGAAACCTTCCTGCAGGACGTGGCGGAAGTAGACGGTGCGGTTGATCTGGATGCCGCCTAACGAAAACGGCAGACCTCTCGGCCTGCCGCGTGTTCGTGTCTAAAGGGGTCTTCTCTCACGCGACTGGGGGTCAGGCCGCTTCGGTTTTCCCACCTTTAATCAGCTTGGCCTTGGGTGCCGAACCGGTATCGATCGCGATACTGCGCGGCTTGGCCGATTCCGGGATCTCGCGAACGAGCTGGACAGAGAGCATGCCGTTGCGCAGTTCCGCTCCGGACACGATAACGTGATCGGCCAGATGGAAGCGGCGCTCGAAAGCGCGCTCGGCAATCCCGCGATGCAGGAAGCGGCGCGTATCGGCTTCGTCTTTTTCGGCAATTCGACCGGTCACGGTCAGGACATTGCCCTGGACCTCCACCGTCAGATCATCGTCGGAGAAACCGGCAACGGCGAGTTCGATGAGATACTCATCCTCGGCGACGTGCTGGATGTTGTAGGGCGGATAGCCTTGTGACTCGACCTTGGTGGCGGAGTCCATCAGATCGGCAAGGCGATCAAATCCAACGATGGAACGATAGAGCGGGCTGAAATCTACTGTACGCATTTTCCTCATCCTCAATTGAGCGATAAGACCATCCGACGAACCATTCGCCGGATTTCAGTCGACCTGCCCATCGGCCCTCGGGCGGATTGTGGCGCAGGTCTCGGGCCCCGTTTCGGCGACCCGTGACAAACACATGGGTAGCCCAAAATCCGGTCGCAACCCCCGCCCCCGAAAAAACTTGTTTGCCTTGCCGCCAGCCTCCGACTACCTATTCCGCATCTGATCTACAGGAGTGTCTTGATGTCCCGTTTCCACCTTGTTGTGCCAAGCTTGCTGGCCCTGTCTCTCGCAGCTTGCGGATCCCCATCCGAAGAGGCGGAAACCGCCACAATCCAGGACACGGCCCAGACCACGGAAAACGGTGTCGAGATCGTCGCGGACGCCCTGCCGACCGACCTTGCCAGCGCTGTCGCAGCCGAATGGCGCGGCGAGCGTTCCGAGCGGGACATCTGGCGCAATCCCGCGGCAACGCTGGAAGCCCTGGGCGTTGACCCGAGCGGCACGGTGATGGAAATCTGGCCGGGCGGCGGCTGGTATGCCGATATTTTGATGCCGTGGATCAATGGCAATGGCGGCACCTATGTCGCCGCGCATTTCCCGGTTGAGGGGTCCAGCGAGAACCGCGTTCGCTCCCGCGAGCGTTTCATCGAACGCTATTCCAACGCGGACCGTTATGGCGAGTATGTGCTGGCCGATTTCGACAACAATACCGGCGCCATCGTCGAGCCGGGCAGCGTTGACACGATCCTGACTTTCCGCAACGTCCACAACTTCATGATGGGCAATTACGCCGAGAAGGCGTTCGACGACTTCTATGCCGCGCTACGTGAAGGCGGCACGCTGGGTGTCGTTGATCACCGCCTGCCCTCCACGCGTGAACAGGACCCGCAGGCCAGCTCCGGTTATGTTCAGCAGGACTATGTCATCGCCCTCGCCGTGGAAGCCGGTTTCGAACTGGTCTCCGCCTCCGAGGTCAATGCCAACCCGGCGGACACGGCAGATCACCCGTTCGGCGTCTGGACTCTGGCCCCGACGCGCCGTTCAGCTCCTCGCGGCCAGGAAGCCGCGGCCGACTTTGACCGTGCCGGTTATGATGCGATTGGTGAAAGTGATCGCATGACACTGCTCTTCCGCAGGCCGGTCAGCGAATAACCTGGCTAGCGGGTGGCGACATGTTTCAGGAAGCCCAGCGCGACCTCGTGCAGTTCAGGGCTTCCTGCCGCCACCACCTGGCCACCACCGGCCGCTGATCCGCCCGACCAATTGGTGATGACACCCCCTGCTCCGCGAATGACCGGGATCAGGGCCTGGACGTCATAGGGCTGCAAACCGGACTCGATCACCAGATCCAACCCACCACCGGCCAGCATCGCATAACCATAGGCGTCAAATCCGAAACGATGCAGCTTGCAGCGGCGACGGATCATGTCGAACACAGCCTTCTCGTCACTGTTGAAGAGATAGGGGTCGGTCGTCGCCAGCATGGCGTGTTTCAGCTTGGCGACTGGGCTGGTGGCAAGCGCCCGGGACTGGCCGGCTCGCTGCAGCTCTGTTCCGTCTGCCGTGCCAATAAAGCGTTCATCGATATAAGGTTGGTCGATCACACCGAGCTGCGGCTCGCCATCAACCGACAACCCAATCAGAACTGTCCAGGTCGGGAAACCGGCGATGAAGGCGCGTGTGCCATCGATCGGGTCAATGACCCATTCACGACCATTGCCGCTGGCCTGGGAACCGTATTCCTCGCCGAGAATCGCGTCGTCGGGCGCCATCTGTGACAACACCTCGCGGATCGCCCGTTCGGACGCCTTGTCCGCCGCCGTGACGGGATCAAAGCCCTCGTCGAGCTTGTTCTCGATTTGCAGGGACGTCCGGAAATAGGGTTCGATGGCCTTGCGTGCCGCATCAGCAGCAGCCGCAATCGTGGCACGGTCTTGATCAGTAATCATGAAGAAGCGCCTAGCATGGGCTTACGCCGCACGCCAGACGCATCTTGTCCCCCGAAACTTCATGACGTGACCCTCAGGCCGCGTCGTTTGCAGCTTCGTCCGGCTCAAGCGACTTGGCGAGCTCGAGCAGGCGTTTGCGCGGACGTTCGCCGAGCCGGTAATAGGCACGGATAAGGTCTACGGTTTCCTTCTGCGAGAGCACATCGGCCGCCAGGCTATCGCCTTCATTGGCCGCCTGATCGCGTTGCGACAGGCCCTCATAGAAGTATTGCACCGGAACATCGAGCGCTTCGGCAAGCTCAAAGAGACGGCTCGCGCTGACGCGGTTGGCGCCGCACTCATACTTCTGGATTTGCTGGAACCGGATCCCTACGGATTCGGCAAGTTGCTGCTGCGTAAGTCCCAGCAAACGGCGCCGACGGCGCAGTCTTTTACCTACATGCAGATCAATATCATTCGTCATAACTACTCGCGGCCTCGTCTTCGCGTATCAAATTGCGCCGCAATGGGACGCACACCTCACAGGGGAGCAAAGCGCGTGCCGGGCGAAGACACTGCCTAGTGTTCGCCTGAAATGGGCATGATTATGACGTTGGGAGACAAGCCGTGAGTGGTTCGCGTATCACGCTGATTAATTGACAGAATTCGCCGCGCAGGCGATCCAGCCCCGCGGTGGGTTGAACCCTGTTTTCGTCCAGATAGAGGCTACGATTCACCTCGATCTGGATCGCATGCACGCCCGATTCGGGACGCCCATAGGAGGCCGTGGTGTGTCCACCGGCATAGGGAGTGTTCCTAACCGTTACAAATCCCTGTTCCCGGAATCGGGCTTCGATGAGATCGCTGACCCGCGGATCACAGGACTGGCCGAAACGGTCGCCCAGCACGATATCCGCACCACGCGCGCTCTGATGGGGCATGGAGTGGACGTCGAGCAGGACCGCAGCCCCGAACCTAGTCCGTGTTTCGTCAACCAGGGCGGTCAGGGCATCATGATAGGGCCAGTAACAACGCTTAAGCCGTCGTTCGGCCTCTGCAAATTTCAAACGCCGGCCATAAAGCGGCCGGCCATCTGCACTGATACGTGGAATGACGCCGAGGCCGGAAGCTGTGCGGCGACTGTCCCGGATCAGCTCCGCCCGCACGCGATCACTGTACATTCCCGGATCCAGCTCCCCCGCCGCCCGGTTCACATCCACAAAGACACGTGGGAAATTCGCGGCGACCGTCGGGATGCCCAGTTCCGGAATGCCCTCGATCAGCTGATCAACATAGGCATCCTCTGAGCGTCGCAACACGCCAAGTTCGTGGTGGGTCAGATTTTCAAATTCCCCCCGATAGTTGCGCCCGGAATGCGGGGAACTGGCCACTATGGGATAAGCCTGCCCGCCCGCCGGCCGCACCACGCTTACAGGACCCGGGTCGATATCAGCATTTGCCGTCGGCGCCATTGCGAGCGATGATGAGGGAGTCGCGTTCATGCGCGGAGAGTGATCGGCTGCAGTGTTTCGGTCAAGAGATGCAGCCCGTTCAGCAGGTTTTTACTTTAGGCATGTATGGTGCCACCAATCCGTGATTTGACAAGGGTGGGACAAAACCATGGCCAAGATCCTTCTAGCCGAAGATGATGACTCCATGCGGGACTTCCTCGCCAAGGCACTCAAGCGTGCCGGGCATGAGGTGAAAGTCTGTTCGGATGGGGAAGAAGGACTGGATGCGATCGGTAAAAATCCGGCGCAATATGATCTTCTGCTTACAGATATCGTCATGCCTGGCGTTGATGGCATCGAACTGGCGCGTCGCGCGACCGAGGTCGATCCAGCCCTCAAGATCATGTTTATCACAGGTTTTGCCGCCGTGGCCCTCAATCCCGGTTCCGGTGCGCCAACCAATGCCAAAGTCCTCTCCAAGCCCTTCCACCTGCGCGAGCTTGTTGATGAAGTGGCCCGTGTCATGGCTGCCTGATCAGCTCAGGGATAACCAACAAAAAGCCCCGCGGTGATACCGCGGGGCTTTTTGTTGCGCCCGATTCCCCAATCTACGCGCAAAGAAAAAGGGGCGAGCAAAGCTCGCCCCTTTCCAATTTGGTTTCAACCAGTCTTAGAACTGCTTGATGACGTTCGCGAAGAACGTACGGCCGTTCATGGAGTAACCCAGACCGAACGGCGTACCCGTCGCACCATCGCCAGCAATGGCGGTGTCTCGGACGATGACTTCGTCGAAGACGTTCTGGACGCCCATGCGCAGGACCCAGGAACCCGTCGACCAGGTACCGGTCAGGTCATGCAGCTCAACAGCCGGCAGATCGATGTACTCGGTACAACCGCTCGTGTCCGCATTCGGGTCACGTGCGAGAAGTGCCGGAGCACAAACCGTACCACCACCAAACGGATCGTTACCGTTGAAGGTTGCTTCGCTGTAGCGGAAGCGGTGGAGGATACGGAAGTCACGCCAGCCGAGCTGGGTCGTGAAGTTGATCTGGTGCTCCGGGAAGCCGAACTCGCCGAGATTGACGTCGAAGGTTCCGTCACCGGAGATATCTTCGTCGTTCTCGAACGAGGTCGTGCCACGGTACGTCATGGACATGTTGATCGGATCACCGCCCGGCGCGAAGAACTCGCCGATTTCCGGAAGGTCCGTCAGGTCCATGCTGAACGTCATGTTCAGGTCGATACCGCGAGAGGTGATCGCACCCAGGTTGAACGAGGCTTCGTTCACGCCCGTCAGGAGACCCGTGACCGGATCACGAGACTGGAACTGACACAGGTCACCGGTGATCTGGCCAACGCCAACCGCCTGAGCGTTCGGGTCGTTGAAACAGGTACCGAGGATCAGGCCCGTGGTCAGCTGACCAATGGAGTCCTCAACCAGGTATTCGAAGTAGTTGACAGATGCATTGAAGTTGAAGCTGTCAAACCACGGCTGCTGGAAGGTGATCTTCGCGAACAGAGCTTCGGAGGTCTCCGGACCAACATCGGTGGAACCACCGTTGGAAGTCAGAACCGAGAAGTTCTGGAAGGAAGCACCGACCTCACCGATACCGAAGAGGCCGAGGGCAGCAGCGCCATCAACATCATTCGGGCCGGTCGGCAGGGAGACACCGATCGCATCACAAAGCGCGATGACAGAAGCCTGGCGCTCGTCTTGCGTCTGATCATAGATGATCAGGCCGGTGTTCGGATCGGTAACCAGCGTGTTGGTGGACGGCAGACACGGGTCAGCACGGCTCAGGGACGCGAATGCGATACCCGTGCCGAACTGCTCACCGGTATCCGGAGCGCGGTAGGACGTACCGAAACCAGCTGCAAAGCTCAGCCAGTCAACCGGAGCCCACTCACCCTTGACCTGGTAAGTCCAAGCGTTACCGAAGAACTCTTCGTCCGTGTAACGAGCAGCAATGTCGAGCTGCAGGTTCTCGGCGAAAGCGTGACCTTCGAGCAGCGGGAAGCTGGCCTCGAAGAAGCCTTCCCACAGACGACGCTGACCGGTGGAACCAACGTCCGTGTTCAGGCTGTTGAACGCGTTCGGTTCAGCCGTCAGGGATGCGTTCTGAGTCTCGATGACGTCAGTGCGGTGCTCGAAACCGATAACCGCAGCAGCCGTACCGCCGGTCGGGATGTCGAAGAGATCACCCGTTGCGATGGCAGAATAGGTCAGCTGGTCAACCAGGGTGTTCTGCATAGCAGTACCCAGGATGAAGTCATTGCTGGCCTGATCGAGGAAACGACCGGTCAGGATGAAGTTCGGGTCAAAGAAATTGACTTCCGGACAGATGGTCGGCGGCGTGGTGAAGCTGCCATTCGGACGGGTTGGCTGTGCAATAGTCTCGTCGAGAGCACAGACAAACAGACCGTTATTGTCGAACGAACCATTCAGGACACGCGCCGTGTTGTTCGCACGCAGGTCACCGTAGTTACGCTGCGTACCGCGCGAACGGTGCATCATGAAGCTGGTGTCGTAGGTCCAGTTGGACAGCGGACCCAGATCATCCATGAACGGCAGATCGCCGCGAACACCGAATACACCACGAGCAACCGTCAGGTTCTGATCGATTTCCTGGCGGATGAAGTGAACCAGAAGCGTGTCGCCGAGGCCCGGGTTGCCGGGAGTGTCAGCGGTCACTTCCAGAACGCCCTGGTTATAACCAACCGTCTCGATGTTGCGCTCAGAGTAGTTGAACTCGAAGTACAGGTTCGGGTTGGAGTAACCGTCCAGGTCGTATTCACCCGTGGCGTACAGGCTGAAACGGGTCTGGTCCGGAACCAGCGTTGCGAACTGATCCTGCGGGTGCGAACGCGCATACGGATCGTCAGCAGAACCGAAGAAACCAGCGGAGTTGTACGGCGCCAGGTTGTAGTTGGCCCAGCCCGGGATGCCGATGTTCGTGGAACCATCAAGCGTCGGGAATGTACCACCGGTCGGTCCGAAGATCGCGAAACCAGCGAGGAAGTTGGAACAACCGCGGAAGATCTCACCGGTATTGGTGTTGATTTCCATTTCCGGGTCACAGTAGATGCCCAGCTCGTCAGCGCCGTTGATGGAACGACGATCGAAGCGGGTTACAGAGTCCTGGATGTTGTATTCAAAGCCAACATTGACGAAACCACGGTCGGCATCGAGACCGAAGGCACCAGAAACAACGCTCTGACGGCCATGGCCGATTTCCGGCGTGGAGTGCGTTACGTTCAGCTCGAAGCCGTCAACATCATCACGCAGGATGTAGTTGATAACACCGGCGATAGCGTCGGAACCGTATACGGAAGACGCACCGTCGAGAAGAACCTCAACGCGGCTGATCATGGAACCCGGGATCAGGGAGATGTCCGGGTTAGCCGGAGCACCACCAACACCGATCGGGCCATAACGGCGGCCATTGATCATGACCAGGTTACGCGAACGACCCGTGATCGAAGAACCCAGACCACGCAGGGACGGCGTCACGGAACCAAAGGTCGTGAAAGCCTGTTCCGGCTGGATAACCGTGGAAACGGCGAGGTCGGTCTGCTGGCCCTGAACAACCGTCAGCTGGTTGAGAACATCATCAGCGTCGATCAGGCCGAGGTCGCGGGAAACTTCACCCGAGAGAACCTGGACCGGAGAGATGGTGGTGAATTCGGAACGCGCAATACGCGAACCTGTTACGACGATGCGATCTTCAACTTCGTCTTCTTCTTCTTCTTCCTCGGCGTCAGGTGTTTGCTGAACGTCTTGAGCGAAGACAGGCTGGGCGCCCATCGTCAACGCAGCGACACCTGCAAGGATAGTCGAACGCAGAAGGCGCTCTTTATCTGCAAAAATTGTCACGATCTTACCCCTTATGACTTTTAGAAGCCTGAGCGTCCGTTTTGCCCCCGGAACACTCAGCTTGTGACAGAGTCTCCCCTGCACATTGGCAGAAGATAGCCGAAAGCCTTCCCCTGCAAGCCCTTAGTCAGCAAAATCGGGTCGTTCGTTGCATTGCGTGCTCCGGGTGTTGCAATAATGTCAACAAACATTATAGCCGCGGCCGCCAGCGTGCCGAGCCTACTGCAAACAATCCGACAAGCTGCAGATCAACACCTTGCCTCGCCCGAAAAGGAAGGCTAAACACCCGGCTCCCAAACGGATGGGCGATTAGCTCAGCGGGAGAGCACTTCGTTGACATCGAAGGGGTCACTGGTTCAATCCCAGTATCGCCCACCATCCACTTCCTCCAGGTCACCGGCTAAAGCAGCAACAGGACTTCTGTCTGCGCCCAAAAGTGCCTATGTCTCTCGCGCCAATGGAGAGATGACATGGACGCACGCCTCAAAGCCGCCCTGGAAACCGTGATCGAACGCCAGTCCGGTCGGAATATCCTCGATGCCAAGCGTGTCGACAGCGCAGCCATTGCCGGTGACACGGCGACCGTCATCCTGACCCCGCCGGTAGCCGGCGATCCCGATCTGGATCGCCTGCGTGAAGAGATCGAACCTGCGGTAACCGGGATTGAGGGCGTTGATCGCGTTCGCACCGTCATGACGGCCCACAAGTCCGAGGCCAAACCCGCTCCGAAACAGCGCCAACCGAAACAGGCGGCACCGGCCAGCAAACCGGCGCGTCATGTCATCGCCGTTGCGTCCGGCAAGGGCGGGGTGGGCAAGTCCACCGTCGCAGCCAATCTCGCTGCCGCGCTGGCCAAGTCCGGCATGAAGGTCGGCCTCCTGGATGCCGATATCTACGGCCCGTCAGCACCGCGCCTGTTCGGACTGAATGACGTTCCGGGCCTGCGCAAGACCGACGCAGGCGTCCAGCCGATTACTGCGCATGGTGTCGCCATCATCTCCATGGGTTTTGTCGTCAAACCGGGCGCCCCGGTTGTCTGGCGCGGCCCCATGGTCCAGGGCGCCATTCGCCAGTTCATGACCGATACCGACTGGGGTGGGCTGGACGTGTTGATCCTCGACATGCCGCCGGGCACTGGCGACGCGCAGCTGGCCATCGCCCAGGACCTGCCAGTGGATGGTGCTGTCATTGTCTCCACGCCCCAGGACCTGGCGCTGGATGATGCCCGAAAGGCAATCGGCCTGTTTGAGCAGACCCACGTTCCAGTCCTTGGGGTGGTGGAGAACATGTCCATCTTCATCTGTCCGCATTGTGGTGAGGGCAGCCACATCTTCGGCTCAGGCGGTGCCAAGGCGGAAGCGGAGAAGATCGGTGCGCAATTCCTCGGCGAAATTCCGCTGCATCCGGACCTGCGGACGCGCTCCGACGCCGGCCAGCCGATCGCTCTGGATGACGGCCCGATCGCCACGGCATTTCTGAAGACGGCACAGGCCGCTCTTGCCGCTGCTGACGAGGCCTCCAAACCCCTGCCGGAAATCGTTTTCGATTAATCGATAAGGCGGGCAGCGCTGGGTTTCAGACCGCCATCCACGGCAATACCGAATACATCTGCGAGCAGTTCTGCGGTCAGGGCCTCATGGGCACTGCCCTGCGCCCGTACCCGCCCCTCATCCATCACCACGACATGGTCGGCATAACGTACGGCCAGATCCAGCGCATGGATCGCCATGACGACGATCGCCCCCTGGCGAGCAGAGGCGCGGACAATCTCCATCACCCGCAATTGATGCCGCGGGTCCAGTGCTGCAATGGGTTCATCGAGCAGGATCAGATCCGCCCCGGTCGCAAGCACACGAGCCAGATGGACACGGGCACGCTCACCCGATGACAGAGAATCAACCCGACGGCCGGTCAGATGCGTGATATCCGCCGCTTCCATCGCGCTTGTGATCGCAGCCTCATCCTCGGTGCTCATCCGGCGTAGCGGTTGCAGGAAGGGGGCACGCCCCAGCGCCACAAGACGCTCGACTTCCAGCGACCAGGCCACTGACGTGTCAGCGGCCAGATAGGCGATGCGCCGCGCGCGGCCCCGGTCTGCCAGCGCAGTGATCGCTTGACCATCCAGCAGTGCCTGTCCCTGCGACGGAGCCAGCAACCCGCCTGCACAGCGAAGCAGGGTCGACTTGCCCGCGCCATTGGGACCGACCAGCGCCACGACCTGGCCGGCACCGGCCGAAAGACTGGCCTCGTGCAGAACCGGCGCACCGTCGTATTGGGCGCATAGACCAGAAAGTTCGAGCTGGCTCATGGCGCTCTTCCCTGTGTTGATCGGACCAGCCAGACAAAGAAGGGCGCTCCAAGCAGGGCCGTCAGAACTCCCAGATAAAGCGGGATACCCGGCCCGGACAGGAGGCGCGTGCCGACATCCGCAAGGCTGAGAAGGGCTGCCCCTCCCAGCGCTGACGGCAGCAGTAGGGCCGCTGGACGCGAGGCCACGAAGGGACGCAGGAGATGGGGCACGACAAGTCCGATAAAGCCGATCGCACCGGCAACAGCGACACCGCCTCCGACAGCCAGCGCACTGCCCAAAACAATCGCCAGCCTCAGCCAGGGCAGGTTGACGCCGAGGCTGCGGGCCGTCTCTTCGCCCAAACTCAGTGGATCGAGATCATTGCGCACCAGGACAAGCAGGGTCGTGCCGGCCAGGATCAGCGGCGCGGCAAAACGCACCTCATTCCAGTTGGCATCAGCCAGTGACCCCATCAGCCAGTAGGCGATCTCGGCCAGCGCCCAGGGATTGGGGCTGAGATTCATCAACAATGCCGTCATGGAAGAGGCGACTGCACTGACAGCGACGCCGGATAGTATGAGTGTCGTGGAACTGGCCCTGCGGCCCGCCAGCAAAAGCAGGAACCCGACACCGACCAACCCGCCCAGGGTCGCCGCCATGGGTATCATCAGCAGGGAAATACCGGCCAGGCCGAAATAGAGCGCGATGACCGCGCCCAGGCCTGATGAAGCAGAGACACCGACAATGCCCGGATCGGCCAGCGGATTGCGGAAGAAGCCTTGCAGCGCAGCGCCGCTGGCGCCCAGCCCCGCCCCAACCAGGGCACCCAGAATGGCGCGTGGAAAACGAAGCTCGGCCAGGATTCTAGTGCCCAGGCTTTCCTCACCTCGAAGCAGATCGCCAAAGGCACCTAACAACAATCCATCCCGGCTGACGAGAAGATTGGCCAATACGGCCAGAATGACGAGACCGACAAGAGCAATCAGATGACGCGATTTCATTGCAGCACCGTCATTTCGTCCAGCGCATCGGCGATCGCCTCTGCCGCATGGATCAGACGCGGGCCGGCACAGGGCCAGTCGCCACTGGGAATTTCGATACGCGTGCCGGCCTCGAGCAGGTCATCATAGGCGGCATGATAGCGCGCCCGGTTGAGACGACCGTGATAACCGTCCGCAAAAAAGCTGGTGACCACCAGATCCGCCGCCAGCCCCAGCACCAGTTCCGGGTCGGATCGGGTCCAGCTCCGCCCGCCGCGTTCGGTCATCAGATTGATCCCGCCTGCAGCAGTAATGGCTGCATCAACATATGTGCCGACACCGGCTGAACCTCCGGATGATGAGAGGTAGAAAACGCGCGTCTCATCCCGCCGTTGCGCGGACCGCGCTTCCAGCTCGGCCAGACGGGTGTCCAGCGTGGCGATCTGCTCATCCGCTTGTGCGACAAGGTCCGCGGCCTCGCCTAGCAGGGAGATATTTGCGCGCACCGTGGCGAAATCCTCGCCCCATTGAAGCTGGACGACATCGATACCGGCCGCGGCGAGCAAGGGCGCGAGCCCGGCCCCCTCCCCCGGTCCGAATACGACCAACGCCGGATCGAGATGATAGAGACGTTCTGCATCCGCCCAGGCCTGAGGATAGCCGCGCGCCCAGTCCGGTGCGGCAGAAACCGGCTGGTCGACCTGCCAGGACAGCGCCTGGATCTCGCCCGGACCGAACAGGGCGAGCACATAGGCGTCCGCACACAGGGAAGCGGAAACGACGCCGTGCGCAGACGGCGTCGCTCCGTGATCCTGGGCCGGGCTAGCCGTGATTGAAACGAACGCCAATGAAAGCGCCGCGACCACGTGTGTGATAGCCGAAGACATCCTGGTATTCCTCATCCAGCAGGTTCTCCCCGCGCACATACAGGCTGAAATTCTCACCTATCCGTCGGCTGATCTGGCCGGAGACAAGTGTGTAGGCGTCCAGCGTGACCGGCGTGAATGTGCCGAAATCCGTATCCCCCTGCTCGCCAGTGTAATCGAGGCTTGCCGACGCAGACCAGTCACTCGCGGCCGGCGCCCAGCTGAAGGTCACAGAGGCCAGCTCCTCCGGCCTGCGGATTTCCGCTCCGGCCGGGTCCTCGCTGCTGAGAAAACTCGCCGAGGCGAAGACCGAGACTGCGTCACTGACCTGGTACTCGCCCTCCAGCTCAAGGCCTTCGCGGGTCGAGGTGCCGTCGGCATTGAGCGCCGTAGCCGGGAAAACGCCAAAATCAGTGTAGATCTCGTTTTCCAGTTCCGAGCTGAACCAGACGGCAGACCAGCGGGCCTGGCCATCGAGCAGCTGCTGTTCCCAGCCAATCTCCCAGCCCTGCGAGGTTTCCGGCTGCAGGGACGGATTGCCGACAAAGAAGGCCGGGAAGAAACCGAACAATTCAAACACGCCGGGATTCTTGACCGCCTCACCGATGCTGGCCCGGATGCGCGCATCGAGGTGCTGGAGTTCGAATGCTGTTCCCACACGCCAGGTCGTGGCGTCCTCGAAACGGTCATTCTGCTCGTGGCGCGCGGACAGGCTGAGATCGAAAGCAGCCACGGACAGACCGTAATCAAAGGCAAACGCCGTTGTCTCCAGTTCGCGCGACTGATTGGCGCCATTGCCCGGGCCCGCGAAATTCTCGGTCTCGTCGACCTGGTGCTCGAGCAGTCCGGTCAGGCGATTGCTGAAAGAGCCGGCGGACCAGAGCGCAGTCGCCTGATAGCTCAGCTCGCGACGACTGCCTTCAGAGACGCCCGTTCGGGCACCGGCCAGCAGGCTTTCCGCCTCGTCGGAAGTGAATTGATAGGTCAGGCGGTGGTCCAGCTTGTAGCCGTCCAGCTCCTGTTCGCCAGCAAGGCCAAGACGCCCGAACAATTGCTCGCCGTGGCGCTCATTCTCGGTGTTTTCCAGACGCCCGTCATAATCGGTGTCAGCATCGGAATCTGTCTCATAGCTGATCCAGCGCACAGAGGCGTCGAGCGTCCAGTCGGCTGCCAGATCATACTCGCCGCCAAAATAGCCATTGGTATTGATATAGCCTTCGGTCTCACCGTCGAGGCCGGAGACATCAATACCGTCCGTGCGGTAGTGGCCGAGCCCGGCGCGCAGGCGCAGACCATCACCGCCATAACGCACACCCGCATTGGCACGGGCCGTGCCGAAACTGCCAAGCTCGGTGCTCAGATTCCACGAACGTCCATCATCGGGCCGCCGGGTCGTCAGCGCGATCACGCCACCAATGGCATCAGCCCCCCACAGGGCTGACTGTTCACCGCGCGCCACTTCGATGCTGCCCAGGTCGTCAAACAGGAAGTTGGCGAAATCAGCCTCGCCGGTGAAGGGGCTGGCCGCTTCAACGCCGTCGATCAGGACAAGAACATGGTTCGCTTCCGAACCCCGCGCACGGATCTGGGTCAACTGTCCGACGGGGCCGGACCGCGACACGGCCAGGCTGGGCACAGCGCGCAGGATATCGGCCACGAAGAGCGGACCGCGCGCTTCCAGATCGGCCGAATCCAGCTGGGTCACCGAAGTGGTGCTGTCCTGGGCCAGAACCGGCACACGCGCTGCCGTGACCAAGATGACATCATCCTGAGCGAAAGCCGGAGCGGACAGGGAAAACAGGGCTGTTGAAGCCAACAGCGAGGAAAACAATCGCATACTACGTCTCCATAGCGATCAGGCCGGCACAATGGCCGGCGGTTGCAAGGAGTCGTCAAAACGGAGTTACCGCGTCTACCTCGTGAACTCCCGCACGAGCGGACAGACGACGGTGACGGCAGGTCTTCCGGCTCACGGGTCAGGGCGATGAACGCGCCTTCCCGGACCTGAGGGTCCAGTGGCATGATGCGCCATCACTCGCCGATTACGGCTGCGGGTACAGCGCCGGACTTGCTGCTTCCGGATCAGATCCGAACCTCGCGCACCGGCTTCCCTGTTAGTCCCTCGCGGGAACCATCACGGCGGCGGAAGCTAGTCGGAACCGGGCTGGGGTTCAACCGGGTTGTCACGCCCCAGAGCCGCGAGCTGGTCCTCCAGCGAGCGGATACGCTGGTGCAGAGCGCGTTCGCGCTGTTTTTCCGGCGAGGACAGAAGGGTCTCCAGTTGCCGGAGATCATTCTGGGTCCGCTGCCAACGCCGCCACAAAAGAAGGACTTTTGGACCATCCACCAGGTAGCGACGCCACATCCGCTTGGGCTCAAGCAACAGTCGATGAAGCCATTCCAGGCGCGCCGACTGCATCCATTTGGGCGCACGCTCCGCCTTGCCGCCCAGGAAATCCAGCGAGGCACCAACACACAGACCCAGACCAGTGCAATCACCCCGGTCGAGACAGGCTTCCGCGACCAGTTCTTGTTGCGGGGAACCGACGCAAAGGAAGATGAAACGGGCCGGGTTCTCGGCGACAAATTTGGCACATTCAGCGATCGCTTCCGGCTTATTGCGAAGCCCCATCGGGGGCTCGTGCCAGCGCAGGTTTGTCAGCCCGTAACGCTCGCGTACGGCCTCGATTACATCGCTGGAACAGCCAACAACATTGATCGCGTCATCCGGGTCAATTTCATTTTCGAACAGGTGCTGGGTCAGGTCCGAACCCGGCGTGACCTCGATTTTCTCTCCCGAGGCACGGCCAAGCAGCTCCAGCACGCGACTATCGCAGACCGTCAGCCAGGCCTGGGCATAAAGCCGAGCAAGCACCGTATCGGTCTCGAGGCGCACCAGGTGATCGACATTGGGGGTCACGACATAGGCAAACGGCTGCTGCGCCGGGCGTTCAGCCACACGACGCACGGCGATATCCATACCGATCTTGTCAAAGGCTGAATTGAGGAACCAGATGTGCCGCGCACCTTTGCGGCGTTCCATTCCGGTACCATCAGCAAGCATATCCACCATTCTGGCGCGTCCCGTTTCGTGTCAATTCACCGTCCTGGACGCGTTAACTGCAAAACTCCTGCCGCTTTTTTCGGGTCGGCCTGCATCCAAACCGCCCCCTGGCGGCATCTTACGGGCACAAGGGGGAAAGGAGCGGTCAGATGGTGGTGAAATCTATTGTGGTAGCAAGCGTCCTGGCGACGCTTTCCGCGGTGCCGGTTGCGGTTCCCGCATTGACGGGCACGTCCGTGAACCTCGCACTCGGCCCATTTGAAGCGACTTTCAACCGACATCTCGAGATCGATTTCGGTGTGCGTGGCGAATGTATCACACGCGATTGCAGCTTCATGGAACTGGCGTTCGGTGACGGGTTCAGGCTCGTCTTGTAGCGCGGTTCAGGACTGGCGACGGGCGCGTCGCTCTTGGAAACGCGACGGTTTGAACGCCTCGACACCGATGGATTCGAGGGCCCAGGGCTCACCGCAGATCTGCGAGGCGAGCTGTTCGGCCAGAAGGGGCGCATGCGCGAAGCCGCGGCTTCCAAGACCGGACAGGACGAACTCGTTTTCACCGACCTCCCCGACAACAGGCAGGCGATCCGGCGTCGACGCGCGGCATCCGGACCAGGACGAACTCGCCCGCGACGAAACCGTCGCCGCCAGTTCCGGTCTCACCGCTTCGAGCGACGCGTGAAACCCGGTCAGTTCGGCCTCGTCGTCGCCGGCGTCCCAGCCCTTCACATGTGTTGCCCCCAGCACGACCTGGTCCGCCGATACCGGCACCAGGTATCCGCCCCAACTCAGGGGTTGATGGTGCGCGTTGCTTGAAAACACACCGACCCGGCCAGCACTGGGCGTAATATCGCCATCCAGGGTGAAGCCGGGGCCTGTCGCATGGATGGTGATTTCGCCGGGCTCCGCCTGCCCGGCCCCAGCGACCTCGATCTTGTCCAAGAGGGAATGGACCAGGCTTCGCGGCTGAAACCAGCCCGAGCTTGCCATCTCCAGCGCACCGTCAGCCCAGCGATACCCCTCTCCCATGAGTTCTGCGAGTTCGGGGAAGCGTTTCGCGTCCTTATCACTCCCGGGCAGACGCGTAACGCCGGTGGCATTGAACCCGTCCAGCGGCCCATAAAGCCGGCGCGCGAAATCGAAGGCAGCCAAGGTGGCACGCACATGTGGCCGGTCCGCCTTTTCCAGACGCGGGGTTAGCAGACCCGCCGGCGCCGAAGAGGCCCCCACACCAAGTCCACCCGGATCAATCACGCGAACAGCACAGCCCCGCATCGAAAATGCCCGCGCCAGCGATGCACCGGCAATGCCGGCGCCACGAATGCAGATCGCCGGGCGCACCGGCTCGGCGGCCCTCGCCTCGCCTGCATAACTCGCCTGCAGACGTTCGCGCTTTCGTCCGAAACCGGGTTGTTTGGACACTTCAAAGCCCGCCGCAGCAAGGCCTCTGCGCACTGCACCGGCGACGGTGAACGTGCCGACCATCGCGCCAGGACGGGACAGGCGGCCGAGCTGATCGAAAACCGGCTGTGACCACATGGCCCCGTTTTTTGCCGGCGCGAAACCGTCGAGGAACCAGCAATCCATCTGCGCCCGCATCTGCGCCAAGGCCGTTTCAGCCTCGTCATGAAACACCGTGATAGTGAAACGATCCTCCGGGAAGACCAGGCGATGCGGGCCTTTCAAGCGGGAGGGCCATTGTTTTAGAAGACGCCCTGTGAGGTCCGCCAGTTGTGGCCAGTCCGCAAAGGCGCGTTCAGCCTGTTCAAGGCTCAGCGGATGTTTTTCGACACTGAGGAAATGCAACCAGCCATCGCGATTGCCATGCTCGCGCCAGAGCTGCCAGAGGGCCAGCGCATTGAGCCCGGTTCCGAACCCCAGCTCGCCTACAACAAAGACCGGTCGGTCTGCCCATGCGTCCGGTAAATTGCAGGCCTTGAGGAAAACCTCGCGGGTTTCTTCCAGACCATCCTCGACCGAGAAATAGACATCGCCATATTCGCTCGCGCGCGGGCCACCGGGCTGGGACCAGTCCAGCCTTGCCGGTTCACACAGGAGCTGCCCCGCCGACATGGATCAGAGCGACTGGGTGAATTTGGCAAAGGCCATCAGGCCTTCCGGCCAGGGCCCATGACCGCTTTCCTCGGTGAAATGTCCGGCCTCGCCGGCATTACCGAACTGGACATCCCAGTCACGCGCCCAGTGCTCAGCCTTTTCAACCTTGCAGGTCTCGTCATTGGAGCTGGCCAGCATCAGGCCGCGAAAACCCAGTGGCTTGCGCGGGACCGGCGCAAAACCGTGGCCGGGGAAGCGCTCTTCCAGCGAGTCACGCTCCCAGTCCGATGCGCCAACCAGGAAGGCACCGGCGACCTTGGAATGATCCAGGTCCGGCGCGGCGTGCACGACCGTCAGCACGCCTACGGAATGCGCTACCAGAATTGCCGGTTTCTCTGCCTCTGCGACCGCTTCGATCACCTTGGCCGTCCAGACCTCCCGGTTTGGATTGTCCCAGTCATCCTGTTCAACCTGGCGCGCGGTGGACATGTTCTGTTGCCAGCGCGACTGCCAGTGGAAGGGCGAGGAATTCCCGAGCCCGGGAATGATGAGGATATCGGCGTCTTTGATTTTCATGGCGTCTATCTACTCCCTCATGCCGCAAAAACAAGAACGCGGCGCCCATGAGGCACCGCGTTCGATCAAAGCTACGATGTCGGTGTGAACTAGCCGACCTCGTTGGGGATCTCGTCGAGTGCCGTTTCCAGTTCGGCAAAGCTGGGCTGCATCTTGGTCGGAACACCGCCCCGGCCGATCTCGACAGAGATCTGGGCGGCATTACCGTGCAGATGCGCGACCAGGACATCCTGGATGATCTTGTAGAACTGGTGTTCCTCATCATACACCGCCTGGAGGTAGGCCGCGAACGGGCCGACAAATCCATAGGCCAGGAAAACGCCGAGGAAGGTACCCACCAGGGCACCACCGATATAGCCACCCAGAACAGCGGGCGGGCTTTCGATCGCGCCCATCGTCTTGATCACGCCGAGAACCGCCGCAACGATACCCAGGGCCGGCAGGCCATCGGCCAGCGTCTGCATGGCGTGGGCCGGATCAGCAGCCTCGTGATGATGCTTCTCCAGCTGTTTCTCCATCGCGTCCTCGACCTGGTGCGGATCTTCCAGGTTCATCGTCATCATGCGCAGCGTATCGCAGATGAAATCGACGGCGAAATGATCCTTCAGGATGCGCGGATAGCGCGAGAAAATGGCGCTCTCGGACGGGTTCTCGATATGGCTTTCAAGCGCGATCACCCCCTTTGTCTTCATTGTCTTTGTTAGCAGGAACAACAATGACAAAAGGTCTGTATAGTCTTGTGCCTTCCACTTGGCGCCAGCGAAGATCTTGGCGAAATCGCCCAGCGTCTTGGTCACCGTCTTCGGCTTGTTACCGATCAGGAAAGCACCAACCGCGGCACCGCCAATCATCATCATCTCGAAGGGCAGCGCCTTGATGATCACGTCGAAATGGCCGCCCGCGAGTGCAAACCCGCCGAACACCATGACGAACACGACCACAATGCCGATAATCTGGAACATTTACCCGTCCACCTTGTACAGCTCCGGACCTGTTTTTTACGGCCCGATTGAAGCGCACTATGAACGGGTAAGCTTAATGTCCGGTTGAATAAGGGTTAGCGAAGGGTTTACTCGGCCTGAAAATACACCATTCGCACCGAAGGTTGCCACGGCTGGGCGTCCCGGTCCGCGCCTTCGACGCGAACGTCCATATCGAGCGTCCACCATTCCAGCACAAAACGGTTATCGCCACGTTCCGTGATCCGCAGCCGGCTTTTCTGGGCCCGGCCACCCGGACCTCCACGATTAAAGGTAGAGGTATCCAGATTGGACACATCAAAGGCGTTCGTGCCCTCATAGATGTCCACAAACCCTCAGAGATTGTCGACAATACTGGCGCGGTAGACGTTGGAGAAACGGTCCCAGGACCACCAGACATCATAGCGCCAGCGGTCATAGCCCTCCGCCCCGGTGGAGCCGGGTGAAATCGGGAAGCCGGAATTTCTCTCCAGCATAACCGCTCCGTCCAGTCGCGGTTCAAAAATGGAAGAGGCCTCGGCCCACTCGGCCCATCGCCAGCCTTCCGCTGCGTCGGCATCGGCCGCGGGGTAATAAAGCTGGATGGTCCATTGGCCCTCCAGCGCTGCATACACTGAGAGCTCTTCAGGAGCGCCCGGCTCAAAACCGGGTGTGTAGTCGAACTGGGCCCGGGCGGGCGTCAGGGCGAGGCCGAAAAATGCAAGACATGCAATTACGTATTTCACGTGCGATCCCCATCTCGTTATGAGTGTGGGTATAACTTCGCCTGGCTAGCGGCCCAACGGGCCTTCATCCCGCCAGCTCGGGCATTCGTCACAAAGAGAGCGTCCAGCCACGTGCCACCCCAGTTTGATCCTTCCAACCCGTCTTCTGATCCTGAACGCAGAGCTGCTTTCCGGCTGTTATTCCTGTGCCTGATGGCGACCGGGATCGGCAACAACATGCTGTTTGCCATCCTGCCCCCCCTGGCGAGGGGGCTGGGCGTCGAGGAGTACTGGGTGGGCGCGATCTACACGCTTTCAGCGACGCTGTTCATGATGATGACGCCGATCTGGGGAGCGCTGTCGGACCGTCATGGCCGCAAGCCCTACATCGTTTTCGGTCTCAGCGCCTTTGCCTGTTCCACCCTGATATTCGCGGCCGCGGCGCTGGCCGGGGAAAACGGCTGGATCCCGCCGCTCGGGGCGATTTTCGCGATGGCGCTCGCGCGCACCCTGTTTGGCAGCCTCGGCTCGGCCACCAATCCGGCCTCCCAGGCTTATGTCGCAGACCGCACCTCGCCGGAAGAGCGTACGGAAGCCTTGGCTGGACTGACCGCGGCGTTCGGGTTGGGTGCGGTCATTGGACCAACACTCGCAGCCACCTTTGTGGAATGGGTCGGCGTGGCGACCTTCATGGTCATGATATCGGTGATTGTCGGTGCGGGCGCCGCAGGTATCTGGCTGCGACTTCCGGAACGCACACCGCCCCGGGTCCAGAGCCGGCCGATCAACCCGCTCAGCCAGTTTGCCTTCGGCGCCGACCCGCGCATCCTGCCCTTCGTGATCTATGGCGCGATCATCTGGATCACCCAGTCTTTGAGCCTGTCTACCCTCGCCTTTTTCCTGATGGACCGGCTGGTTCTGGATGAAGCACAGGGCTTACAACTCTCCTCGATCGCCCTGGCGGTGGGAGCCGGTGCGCTGATCGTTGCACAGCTGGTGGTCATTCCGGCGCTCAAGGCCAGCCCGCGCACATTGATGACGCAGGGCGCGATCATCACCATTGCCGGCAGTCTCTTCATGCTGGTCGCGCCCAATTATGGCGGCATGGTCTTTGGTTATCTGATGACGAGTTTTGCCTTTGGCCTCGCACGCTCCGGCTTCGTCGGTGGCGCTTCAGTCTCGGTGACGCCCGAAGAACAGGGACAAGCGGCGGGCCTTACCACGGCCACGGCCGGCCTGGGCTTTATCGTCGGGCCGGTGGGCGGCCTCTACCTGTTTACCGAGCTAGGCATGTTCGCGCCTTATATCGTCGCGGCAGCGCTCAGCGTGGTTGCCGCAGCGGTGGCGTGGTTCCACCCCGGAGTGGCCCGAGCGACCGAAGCCGTTCGCATCAAACCCGAGCCAAAGGCGCCACTATAGGTGCAACGGATATAAAACGCCCCGGGCATTTTCGTTTTCTAAAGGCACTTGCTGTATCGAGCACTCATTCGGAGGGATGATGACAGCTCGCGGCCTGACAATTCGGTATGTCCTGGCACTCAGCCTGATCGCGCTGATGGCGGCGAGCGTGCTTGGCATTTCGCTTATCGCTGGACGAGCTGCATCCGAGGATGCCAGCCTGGTCAACATGTCGGGACGACAGCGAATGTTGAGCCAGCGCATCGTCATGCTGACGCTGGAAATGCAGAACGAGGTCGATTTCGCCACACCGGCACAGCGGCTTGAAAACAGCATTCGATTGTTCGCGCGATCGCATGATGATCTGGTACTCGCAGCCAGTATGAGCGACCGCATTCTCGACATCTATCTGGAACCCGGAACGAATCTGGATGCACTGTCCTTGCAATTCGTTGAGCTGGCTGACCGCATCAAAGCTGGCGACGCAACACCAACAAACATGCGTGAACTGGCCGAACGCGCTGAAATCATACTGCCCGTGCTTGACGCGGCCACCAATGCTTTCACGCTCGAAGCAGAGCGCCGCGTCCACTTCATGGATCGGCTGGAACTGACAGCGTTCACCATCACCTTGTTTGTTCTCCTTCTGGAAGGCTGGTTCGTCTTCAGACCCGCGGTCCTGTCCATCTCGAAATCCATGCGGGAACTGGAAACAGCACGTCACGATGCCGAGCGGGCAAGCGCTGCCAAGACCAGCTTCCTGGCCCAGATGAGCCATGAAATCCGGACACCACTCAATGGCGTCATCGGGATGGCCACAGGCCTGGGCACCACAAAACTGGACCAGGAACAGCGCACGATGGTGACCACACTGCAGTCGTCCGGCGAATTGTTGCTGACGGTGGTCAACGACATTCTCGACATTTCCAAGGTCGAAGCGGGACAAGTTGAACTAGAGCAGGCGGATATTTCGCTGGAGCAAATCCTGAACTGGATCGACTCGACCTATCGTCCGGCGAGTGCTGCCAAGGGATTGCGATGGGAAACGCGGCTCGCAGATGATGCCAAGGGCTGGTATCGGGGCGACGCCACACGGATCCGTCAAATCCTCTCCAACCTGGTGTCCAATGCCATCAAGTTCACACCGGTTGGTGAGGTCCACGCGGAAATCCGGCGCCTGCCTGACCCGGCAACAACAGACGCACATATCGAGATATGCGTCAGGGATACCGGCGTCGGCATCCCTGAAGACCGTATCGGAGCCATCTTCAACCCGTTCGAACAGGCTGATGTCTCCACGACACGCAAATTCGGGGGAACCGGGCTCGGCCTGGCGATCAGCATGCGTCTAGCCGAGCTCATGGGCGGGCACATCCGTGTGGAATCAACCCCGGGACAAGGTAGCCGCTTCACGGTCACGCTGGCGCTTGAACCCGGTGAGCCCCCGAAGCCACAAATTGACCTGGACACCCAGCCTTCCGACGCACTGGCTTCGCGATTACGGGCCCTGGTCGTTGACGACATTGCAACCAACAGACTGGTGCTTCAAACCCTGCTCGCCCCTCTGGAAGTCGACGTGACATGCGCGGGCAGCGGACAGGAAGCCCTCGACATTCTCGACCGAGAACCTTTTGACATTGTGCTGATGGACATCCAGATGCCCGAAATGAACGGCGTCGAGGCTACCCAGCAATTGCGCCTTCGCGAACAGCGGGACGGAAGTCAGCCGACGCCCGTCATTGCTGTCACTGCGAACGTTCTGCCGGAGCAGGTCGCCGCCTATCAGGCCGCTGGACTGGATGAAAATCTGGCCAAGCCGGTTCGGCGCGAAGACCTGGTGGAGCTGCTGACCCTGATCCGCGTCGAGCACAAGCACCGCGAAAGCGCCTGATCATTCCCCGTCCGACCCCACGACGACTTCATACATCTGGGTGCCCAGATACCCGTCGGGATCATGGCCATTGGCACGCTGGAAAGCCCGCAATGCCCGGCGTGTGTTGGGCCCGGCGATTCCGTCCGGCGTGCCGGAATTGTGACCGAGCTCATTGAGAGCGGCCTGGACCTCACGGGTCTGGCTGCGGGTCAGTGGAACGTCATTCTCGGGCCAGCCGCCCACAAAAGGCTCCCCACCGGCGATACGGTCTGCCAGATGGGCGACGCCCAGCGCATAAGCAGTGGAGTTGTTGTAGCGCTTGATGACGCGGAAATTCCGGAAAGTCAGAAAGCCCGGACCTCCGCGACCCGCTGGCAATTCCAGACGCGCGGACTGCATCAGGTGATCCGCTGCCCATTCTCCGTCACCCGCCGGAGAAAGACCGCGCATCGCCCATTCACTGACCGGACGGCTCTGACTCGGCTCCCAGCTCATCAGGTCGAAATCATCGCCGAGTTGAACTTCCACAACGATCGGCGCACCGCGCTGCCAGCCTTCACTGGAGAGCAGGTTCGCCGCCGATGCGAGGGCGTCGCCATTATTCGTCCAGATATTGCGCTGGCCATCCCCATCCCAGTCATAGGCGCGCTCGAGATAGGTGGTGGGGATGAATTGCATCTGCCCCATGGCCCCAGCCCAGGATCCGGTGAGCTGCTCGCGCGTGGCATAACCTTCATCGATCATCTCGGCGACGGCGATCAGCTGGGCCTCGGCCCAGTTGCGGCGGCGGCCTTCCCAGGCCAGCGTGGCCAGAGACCGGATGGTATCGTTATTGCCGGGAATGGCGCCATAGGAACTCTCAAGCCCCCAGATTGCTACCAGGATCTCCGCCGGAACACCGAAGCGTTCCGAGATCGCGTCCAGCTCGGCGAGGGTATCGGCATGTGCCTCTCGACCATTGCTGATCCGCAGATCCGAAGCGGCAATGCCCAGATAGGACCAGATCGGACGCACGAATTCCGGCTGGCTGCGGTCACGGTCGATAATGCGGTTGTCGGGCGTCAGCCCGTCCAGCATCGATGCAGCCGTGGCCGGCTCTGCGCCGGCCGCCAGCAGCCGGTCATGGAACCCGGCACGCCAGGTGTCGAAACTCTCGTCCTGGGCCTGAGCCGTGGACGCGGAAATAATCGCTACTGTTGCAGCAGCCAGAAACTTGAACGCTTTCATCCCTTCCCCAGGAGCAAGGCCGGATCCAGTCCGGCGATTTCGATAATAAGCTTGCGACGCAGCGCGTCCACGAAATCCTCATGCTCATTACTGGGCGAAATAAAGGCACCGGGGCCGGCGATCACATTATTTTCAAAATAGGAGGCCACATCGATGCTTACCGTGGGGCGGAACGGGCTCTGGCGTTCCGCCTGGATGGGCAGGCCGTTGATGGTGATATTGCGAACTTCCGCATCGGCCCGTGCCTGGACCAGGCTTGGACCGGAATTCTGCGGCCCGTCGCCGGACAGGTCGATGACATGGCGCACACCTTCATAGGAATTGGTGTCGACCAGCTCGACCGAGCTGTTGATCGCCGCGCCGATTGCCGTGCGCTGTCCGGAGATGAAGGGCGAAGTCGCCAGTAGTGCGGCAAAGGCGAGCGCGTCTTCCTCGGTCTCGATCACCGTCCAGGGTGCGACAACACGCTGAAAATCCGCATCCGCCCACTCCAGATACACCACGGCGATTCGGCCATAGCCACCGCTCTGGATCGCGGAAATGACTTCCGGATCAGCCAGGGCTGCAACATGGCCATTGCGCTGGCGCCGCGCCTCATACTCGTCAATCGAGGAGGATACATCGACAGCCAGAACCAGTTCCAGATCGACCATCTCCCGGCCGTCCTCGGTGAACTCGACCGGACGCGGTTCATAACCCGGGTCCTGCGAAAACAACAGGAGGGTTGCGGCCAGGAAGCTGGTGATGATCACGGCGCGCGACCCAGTTCGACAGGAGCCGGCGCGGCGCCGGCGATTTCCAGTACCAGCTTGCGCAGGATCGCCTCGGCGAACTCATCTTCCGTACGGGCCGGCAGGACAAAGGCGCCCGGACCGGTGATCACGTAGTCTTCGAAATAGGCATCGAGATTGACCTCGACCGGGCGCACCCAGCGACCGTCACGCTCGGAAATAACCGGCAGTCCGTTGACCACGACATGCCCTTCTTCCGCAAGCGCGTGGGCCGCCTCCAGCGACATACCCTGGTTCTGGGGACCGTCACCGGAAATGTCGATAATGCGCCGCGGTGCGTCGTAATCATTGTCCCGAATACGGGCGACACCATCTGCAATTGCCGCACCGATCGCGGTGTAATGCCCCCGCTCCAATGGCGCGGCGGCCACTTGCGAGGCAAAGGCCAGGGCATCGGCTTCACTGGAAATCACCATCCAATCCGCTGCTGCGCGCTGGAAACCACTGTCCGCCCACTCGACATAGGTCACGGCGATGCGGCCATAGGGCCCGCCCTGGATCATGTTGATCACGTCTTCCGAAGCGAGCGCAGCAACATAGCCCTCGCGCTGACGGCGTGCCTCTTCCTCGTCGACGGAGTAGGAAATATCCACGGCGAGCACGAGTTCAACATCGACCTCGATACGCGCCTCCTGAGCCGCAAACGCCCCCCCGGACCCTGCAAGCAAAACGGCCGCTGTCGCGACCGCGAAATTTTTGACCGAACACATCATGTGGCGAAAATTAGGCACATGCCCGCTCCGGGGCAACTGACCATGTTGTAAGCTAACATTTCCGCCAAGATTCCAACAAAAGTGTAACCCCCAAGAGAGGTAGCGGTTGGGTTTGCCCTGCTAGTAAAATCGGGCGGTCTTACCCCGCTTTGAGATTTGGGTGATCAACGCCCGGTCCAGATTGTGCCCGTCCTTTGCCCGGACGGGCACATTTCGTTTCTGCAACGCCAGCGTGGTAAATGAGCCACTCCGCCAGATTCCTTGACGCTTGAGACTCGCTTCCGCGTTAACCCTTCGCTAACCTGACCTCAAATTGCCCTCGAAGAAGGGTGCGTGTCTTGTGTGTAAGGGGTACCCGATGGTGGGTTTGGTAACAGGCATTGGCCTGGTTGGCTGGGGCGGCATCGCCTCGATCGGCGGTCTTGTGGCTGGCGCTCTGGCGCTGCAGCAACGCATGCGTGATGGCCGCGCAAAGGATGGCCAGCAGGACGGCGTCGTGCGCAATGATGCCGGCATACCTCCCGGTGGCCCCGCGGCGGACATCTCGCCCTACGAGGCCTACAAGCTGGGGGTCGAACGCAAGGTCGCGGAGTTTTCCACTGCCCGCCAGAGCACCGTGATCAAGATTGTTCACCACGATCCGGACGAATACGTTGACCACGACACGGCCGTCGAGGTCATCGACACGCTGCGCAAGGCGGGACCTGACGCCAAGATTGATGTGGTTCTGCATACGCCGGGCGGCATCAGCTCCGCGACCCAGCAGATCCTGCACGCCCTGCTAAACCACAAGGGCCCGAAAACAGCCTATGTTCCCTATCGCGCCAAGTCGGCCGGAACCATGATTGCTCTGGCCTGTGACGAGATCGTGATGGGGCCGAGCGCCGTGCTGGGACCGATTGATCCGCAATACAGCTGGCTGCCGGCGCACTATCTCGCTGAACTGCCGAGCGACAAGTCGGCCGATCGCATCTCAGACGAGATGCTGGTTCTGTCCAAGATGGCCAAACAGGCGATGAAGGAAGCGCGGCGTTTTGCCTGCGAGTACGTCAATGACGCCCACAAGCAGGACGGTACCTGCTCGCTGACCGACGATCTGATCGGAGGTGGCCGCAATCACGACTATCCGATCCTGCCGGACGAGGCGAAGGGCTTCGGCCTCAAGGTGCGCACCAACATGCCGGACGCCTGTTACGGCATCTGCCAACCGCCACCCAAGGACGAACCCTTCCTGATTGTGTCGATGTTCAACGCCGAAGACGGCGAGAAAATCGACCCGGCCAAGGCCCCGCAGCTGCCGCGCGACCGCAACGGCTTCCGACTTGGACGCGACGTGTTTCGCTAGGCGGTTTACGACGCTCATTCGATGGCGCGGATGAAATCTAAGCCGGCGCCGGCTGCGGCCAGCGCATACCGGTCAACGTCTCGCTTTCGCGCCACAATCGGGCGGCTGCGTTTTCGTCCAGTGCCTGATCTGCCACCAGGGCATCGCTGACACGGCCGCGGGCCTCGCTCATGCTCTGCGGGCCGTAATAGGCACCGCGTTTGGCTTCTTCTCCAGCCGCGGCCAGAACGGTCGGTATGGCACCCTGGGCGGCGTCCTGGGCCAGCAGTGGGTTGAGGATCTTGTAGAGCGGGCGCCAGAAACTGCGCGGCCCGGTCGATTGCAGATTGGTATTGGAATAGCCGGGGTGACAGGCATAGGCGGTCACCTTGCTGCCCGAAGCCGCCAGGGTACGATCCAGCTCGAAGGCGTACACCAGATTGGCCAGCTTGCTCTGGGTATAGGCCTTGGTCGGCGTGTATCCGTCGCGATGCATGAGGTCATCGAAATTCAGCTGACCGTATTTGTGGGCGATGGAGCTGACGACAACAATCCGCCCAGAACGCGCCTCCAGCATATCGACCATCAGGGCATTGAGCAGGAAATGGCCAAGATGATTGGTGCCGAACTGCAGCTCGAACCCCTCGGCAGTCTCCGATTGCGGCGTCTGCATGATCCCCGCATTGTTGATAATGCTGTCCAGCTCGGGAAACCGAGTCCGCATGTCCTCTGCACAGGCACGGACCGAGTCGAGACTGGCCAGATCCAGCTCAGCGGTTTCAACAAAGCCCGTGCCCAGAAGACGGACGGTCTCGGCGGCTTGCTCTGCCTTGTCCGGATTGCGCGCTGCAATGATGATATCGGCGTTTTTCTCAGCCAGCATCTTGGCGGTCTCGAGCCCCAGACCCGAATTGCCACCCGTGATGAAATGGATTTTCCCGGTCAGGTCTGGAAGCCGCTCGGGTCGCCAGTCACGAACTCCAAGATCGGAAATATGTTTAGCCATGGAAGGCTCCTCAAATCGGGGCGGTTTGCGTTTGCCGCAAATCGCGTTGAATCTGTGCCGGACTCCGCAAAAGCGTTTCGGAGGGACGCAGCTGAAGCAGCGCCCGACGAGACAAGGTTTACAAACTAGATCTATTTTGTCAATATTGAACCATGTTTGATAACGAACAACTCATCGCAGCCTTCCAGACATTCCTGCGCTACGGCTTCAAGAAAACCTCCATGGAGGATCTCGCCCGGGCCATGGGCGTGTCACGCCAGGCGCTCTACAAGAAGTATGGCTCGAAGGAAGCGATTCTCGAACGCGTGACCAAGTCACTGGTGGAGGCATCCACGCACGCCGCCCTCGCGGCCCTGACAGCCGATGGCATGACGCTGGGCGAGCGGCTTTATCAGGCGCTTGACCAGTGGGTAGGACAGCATGTCGAGCCGATGCGATCATCGCCGCATTCCGGCGAGGTCCTTGCGATGACAGACCACTCTGCTGACAGCCCGATCAAGACGCTGGAAGCCAGTCTGCGCAAGGCCTTCGAGCTGCGCCTCGAAGCTGAAAAGCCGGAGCTGGCTGCCGCCGATGTGACCTACGCACTCTTTGCGGCGTCCTACGGTCTTCTCTACAAGGCGCAGGACCATGCCGAGTATGAAAGCGGGATGCGGCGTGTGTTGACCGCGTTCGGCCTGGATCAAGCGCATCTGGCCCATTGACACCACACCGGCAGGCCTGTATCCACCGCGCTCCTTATTAACTTGAAGTGAAATCCAAGGCCGAACGATGAAAGTCCGCAGCTCGATCAAGTCGCTGAAAAACCGTCACCGCGATTGCCAGGTCGTGAAGCGCCGCGGCCGTGTCTATGTAATCAACAAGACCGATCCGCGCTTCAAGGCTCGCGCAGGCTAGTCCAGCGATTATCGAATTCCGCCTCGCGGCGGTTGACGAACACAAACCCGTGCACTTCAAGTGCGCGGGATTGTTGTTTCTGGAGCAGGCGATGACCGTCAAAGCCGTATTGTGGGACCTGGGCAATGTGCTGATCGACTGGCAACCCGCCCAGCTTTACCGGCAGCATTTCGACGATGAGGCCGAGCTCCGGCACTTCCTCGACAATGTCTGCAATATGGAGTGGCACGTGCACCATGATCGCGGCGTGCCCATGGCCGAGAATCGCATCGGCCTGATCGAGCAATATCCCCACTACGAAGAACAGATCCGCCTCTGGGAAACCGGCCTTGCTGACATGGTCACCGGCACCCTGCCCGGCACGCCGGAAGCCATCGAAGCGCTTCATGCCCGTGACGTCCCGCAATATGCGCTGACCAATATGCCGGCGGAATGGATCGACTGGGTGGTGGAGAGCTTCCCCTCCATGTCCCGCATGCGAGACGTTGTCGTCTCTGCCCACGAAGGCGTGGTGAAACCGGACCCGAGGATCTACACCGTCACGGCAGAGCGCCTGCCGCATGAACCCGGCGAAGTTCTGTTCTTTGATGATCGGATGAAAAACGTCGAGGCGGCACGCGCGCACGGCTTCCTGGCCGAACAGTTCATCGATGGCGACAAGCTGCACAACGACCTCCGCACCCACGGCCTGCTCTGACCCGTGCAAATTGACGTGGACGTCAAGGTAAGTTTCCGGTTCACTTTCTCTGATTTTGCCCCATTATCCCCTTCATACAGGCTGACCGGCGGACCCAACCCCTGCAGCCCGGCACAAACAGTGCTGTCGATAAGGAGGAGACGATGGATCTCAACTTCACCCCGGAAGAAGAGGCTTTCCGCGCGGAAGTCCGGCAATTCCTGAAGGATAACCTGCCGGAAGAGCTGACCACCAAGGTGCGTAACGGGCTCGAGTTCACCAAGGAAGATATCGAGCAGTGGCACGCCATCCTGCAGAGCCGCAACTGGCTGGCAGCGACCTGGCCGGTTGAACACGGTGGCCCGGGATGGAATGCCACTCAGCGGCACATCTTTGATGAGGAACGCTCGCTCGCCAATGCCCCCACAGTCGTGCCCTTTGGTGTCGGCATGCTGGGCCCTGTCCTGCTGAAATTCGGTACGGAAGAGCAAAAGGCCACGATCCTGCCGCGTATTCTGGATGGCACGGACTGGTGGTGCCAGGGCTATTCCGAGCCGGGTGCCGGTTCGGACCTCGCCAGCCTGAAGACCCGCGCCATCCGTGACGGTGATGACTACATCATCAATGGCCAGAAAACCTGGACCACGTTGGGCCAACACGCGGACAAGATCTTCTGCCTGGTGCGCACCTCGACCGAGGGCAAGCCGCAGGAAGGCATTTCCTTTATCCTCGTCGACATCGATACGCCCGGCATTGAAATGCGCCCGATCCGCCTGCTCGAGGGTGGTTACGAGGTCAATGAGGTCTTCTTCACCGACGTACGCGTGCCCGCCTCAAACATGGTGGGTGAGGAAAACCAGGGCTGGACGATCGCCAAATACCTGCTCACCCATGAGCGCACGGGCATCGCCGGCGTCGGCTATTCCACCCAGGCGCTGATCGAGCTGAGAGCCCTGGCCAAAAAGCTCAAGCGTCGCGGCAAACCGCTGGCCGAGGATCCCATCTTCATGTCCCGCGTTGCCGAGATCGAAATCGATCTGGAAGCCATGCGCATCACCAATCTGCGTATGCTGTCCGGTGGTGGTGCCATGGGCACGGTGTCATCAATGTTGAAGATTAAGGGCACGGTGATCCGACAGGCCATCAATGACCTGGCTCGACGCGCGCTGGGCCCGGCTGCCTGCCCCTTCCCGTCCGAGGAAGTACTGGGCAATCTGGCCGTCGCCCCGCCGGAAGCGGCGAACAATGCGGCAAGCTATTTCAACAACCGCAAGCTTTCCATCTTCGGTGGGTCCAACGAGATCCAGCGCAATATCATCACCAAAGAACTGTTCATGGGTTAGGGCAATGGATTTCAATCACACCGAAGACCGGCGCATGATCTCCGATAGCCTGCGCCGCTATCTCGCTGAACAATACGACAACGAATTCCGCAACAAGATTGCTTATGAGGCGCCCTATCACGATGCGTCCAAATGGGCCGAGCTGGCGGAACTGGGCATTCTCGGCGCACTCGTTTCCGAAGCCGATGGCGGGTTCGGCGGCGACGGCTTCGACATCGCCGTTGTGTTCGAGGAACTGGGCCGCGGCCTGTGCGCGGAGCCCATGCTGGCCAATCTGATGGCCCTGCGCCTCTATGCAGCCTTTGGACAGTCGGAGCGGGTTGATGCCATCATTGGCGGCAGTGAACGCGCTGCGCTGGCCGTCTGGGAAACCGATGCCTTCTCGACGCTGGACGACATCGCGATGACGGGCGGTGACAAGCTGTCCGGCCGCAAGACGGTGGTCTATGGCGGTAACAGCGCCGATCACCTGCTTGTGGTCGCGAGGACCGCCGCAGGCAAGTTCGGTCTCTATGAGGTCGCAGCAGCGGACGCGGAGATCCTCTCCTACGCTATGATCGATGGCGGCGGCGCGGCCGAGATCGTGCTCGACAATACGTCGGCAAAGCTGATCTCCGACGACGCTGCGGACGCAATCAACGCGGCACTCGACGCAGGTCGCCTGGCCCTGTGCGCCGAGGCCGTCGGCATCATGGATGTGCTGCGCGACACGGTGAAGGACTACCTGATGCAGCGCCAGCAATTCGGACGCCCGATTGCCATGTTCCAGGCTCTGCAACACCGGTTGGTCGATTTCTCGATCGAGATCGAACAGGCCCGCTCCATCGTCATCCTGGCCAGCGCCCGGCTCGACGCCGAAGACCGCGCGCTGCACATCGCCCGCGCCAAGAACCTCATCGGACGCGCCGGCAAACTGGTCGCGGAAGAGGCCATCCAGATGCATGGCGGTATCGGCATGACCTGGGAATACGCTGCCTCACACTACGCCAAGCGTCTGACGATGCTGGACGCCCAGCTGGGCGACGCAGAAGACCAGTTGCGTGCGGTTATGGAGCTGGAAAGCGCCTAGGCAGCCGCGGGCCGGCGGAGGCTACTCCGCCGCCGTCTCGCTCTCAGTCACGATGGGACCGTGTGCCGGGACCAGGCCTTCATGATGACGCGCGCCCTTTTCTTCCAGCACGGGCTGGATGCGATTGTACAGGCGCTGATAGTTGTAGAAGGGCACGGACGGCCAGAGATGATGCATCAGGTGCCAGTTCTGCCAGAGGAATAGATAGTTCCAGCTGGTGAAGCCGATATTGCGGGTCGCTGAATAGCGGCCCGTTTCGCTGAACGGGTGATGTGGCAACCACTGGAACATGATGATCAGCATGTTCATGGCGATGAAGACCATGCCATAGACCAACCCGACAAAAACCCAGCCAAAGCCGCCAACTGCCAGCCACCAGACTGCGATACACATCAGCCAGTTGGCGATGTGGTGCTGGGTCTTCTCAGAACGCGTCATGATCTGGTCTGCATTGACATAACCGCGCGCCAGCGAACGGTCCCGGAAGACCAGCTTCAGGATCAGGATCGGTATTGGCTGAAGCAGGGTAGAGATCAGATTGCGCAGCAACAGGCGTGGGAAACTGAGCTTTACATAAAGGTCGGGATCGCGCTCGGTATTCACAAAGGAATGGTGATGTTTATGCGTGCGCTCCAGCAGGGGCCAGGTTGAAAACAGCATCAGCGAGCCGTACCAGCCGATCAGAGTATGCACCCAGGCAAACCGCCGGTCGCGGACGATATTCCCGTGCACACATTCATGCACCAGCGTGTAGTGAGCATAACTTGTGAATCCGAGCGGCAGGATCAGCCAACCCAGCACGACGGCGCCGGACAGGACCAACCAGATCATGCTCCAGTGCACTGTGACCAGCACAGCCAGGAACCCGAGCGTTGGCCAGGCGACCTCAGGCGTCAACGCCCTAGCCTCGTGTTTTTCATTGATGATGCGACCTGTCATGGCATTATATAAACACCGTTCATTTAATGGCGCAACACCACCCGTGGCATTGGCTGTGTTCGTAAAACCGGGTCTGGCGTGTCGCTTTCAATGTCGGGCGGTTCAAATCGCCAAACGCGCCGCCCCCTTAAATCTCTTCAATCTTCTGGGAGGATGACTGGACGTCAGGGCTTGCTCGGCTATCCTCACTCGCATGATTCCGCTTTTAGCCAGCCTGGCCCTGCTCTGGCAGGATGTCGACACGGTTCAGATCGAGCCCAGTGTGCCCTTCCAGACGGCGGATGAACGCCTCGGAGAACGCCTGGACGCGCTGGCATCAGCGGATGAACGCGCCGCCGCGCCACTCATCGACGAAATCCATGCGCTGTGGGCGCATTCCGGTTCCGACACCATCCAGCTGTTGATGGACCGTGGTTTTGCGGCTGAGGTCGCCGGAAATGATGACATCGCCGCGCGCATGTATGACCACGTCAATCGCCTGGCTCCGGACTATGCCGAAGGCTGGCTCGCCTCCGGCCGTGTGGCGATCGCCTTCGAGGACTGGGCCTTTGCGCTGGAAACGGTCAACACCGCGCTGACCATCGAGCCACGCCGGTATGACGCCTATTTCTCCATCGGCCAGGTCCTTGAACAGGCCGAGGAATGGGATGCCGCGCTGGAAGCTTATGAGGAAACTCTCGCCATCTTCCCGGCCTTCACCCCGGCTGTAGAAGCCCGCGACCGCCTGGCGGCGGCGCTGTCCGGACGGGCACTCTAGACCGTGCTGGGTGCAGTCCTGGCAGGCGGATTTTTGCTGGCCCTGATCGCCGGCTTAATCATCGCCAATTCCATCCAGACCAGAATTGAGGCCGACCATCCGCCCGCCGGCGAATTTGTCGAGGTCGACGGCACACGTCTGCATATGCGCCAGACCGGACCGAGCGACAGGGAGCCGATCCTGGTCCTGCATGGCGCTGCGTCGAACATGGAGGAACCCTTCCTCGCCCTCGCGGACACGCTGAAGGACGAGCATGTCCTGTGGCTGGACCGTCCGGGGCTGGGCTGGAGTGATCGTCCCGATGCTGAATGGTCTCCGCGCGCGGAAGCTGCCCTGATCACCCGCCTGCTGGACACACTGGAAATCGACCGGGCGCTGGTCATCGGCCATTCCTGGGGTGGAGCAATCTCGATGCGCCTCGCGCTGGACCATCCCGAACGGATCAGCGGCCTGGTGCTCATCGCCCCGGCTCTGGGTGCGTGGATCGGTGACGCGGCCTGGTTCAACAAGGCGAGTTTCTGGCCCGTCATCGGACCGCTTTTCACCCGCCTGCTCGTTCCCCTAACCGGCAAGCCGCAATTGCGCTCGGGCGCCGTGAACGCCTTCCATCCCGAACCGGTTCCGGAGGGCTATGCCGAGACAACGAGTCTTGCCCTCCTCCTGCGCAAGCCGAACTGGCTCGCCAATGCCCGCGACATGGCGGATGTGAACCGGCATCTGGAACAGCAGGAGCCGCACTATCACAAGGTCGAACACCGCACGATTTTCCTCGCGGGCAAAGGCGATACGGTCCTGTGGAGCCATCGCCATTCCGGCCTGACGGCCAGCCGGATGAAGAATGCCGAGCTGCGCTGGATCAAGGGCGCGGGTCATAATCTGCACCACCATCAACAAGATGCCGTGGCCGCTGCCATTGCCGATGTGCGGGCGGGCTGACAGGCCTGTAAATTCTTGTGCCGCGACGGCTTGAGAACGGTCGCGCCAGCGCCTAGTTTCGCGAACCCATTCCTAACGAGGTTCCGACATGGCTTTCACCGATTCCGCACCCGAAACCGGCTCCATCGACCAGTCTGACAGCATTGGCGGCGCAGCTCGCGAGCAGATCAAGGCTTTCGTGGCGCGTATCGAACGTCTGGAAGAAGACAAGGCCAATGTCATGGCCGACATGAAGGAAGTCTATGCGGAAGCCAAATCCATGGGGTTCGACACCAAGATCCTGCGCAAGGTGATCACCCTGCGCAAGGTTGATGCCCGCGAGCGCCAGGAAACCGAAGCCCTGCTGGAACTCTATCTCGGCGCTGTGGAGAGCTAGGCGCTCTGACGCGAAAGTGAGTTCAGCCGCGGCTCCTTGACCTCTAGTTTGCCCACCGGGGCTAACGGGATAGGAGATAATCATGCGACAGCTACTGGCTGCACTCACACTCATGGTCGCGACCACTTCGGTGGCCTTCGCGCAGGATGACGCCGATATCGAAGGCGTGCGCGCCGCGGTCATGGCCTATTTCAATGCCGGCAATACTGGCAGTTCCGACCTGGCTCGCGAGGCTTTCCATACGGAAACCGGCAAGATGTTCATCTATCGCAATGATGACGAAGGCGAGCGGGTCGACACGATGAATCTGGGCGATTTCGCTGCCCGCTTCGGTCGAGCCATGCCAGAGCGGACGGTCACTTTCCACGACATCAATGTCGCCGAGGGCTCAGTCGCCTACGCGCACATCACGATCGACTGGGCAGATGGTCGTTTCGTCGACGACATGTTCCTGCTTTACAAGATCGATGGCCAGTGGAAGATCATCGCCAAGGCTTTTGCTTGGCACTAGAGGCGGTATGCCCCGCGAGATCGACGACAAGAAGACCCGCAAGGCGCTCCGGCGCCTGGCCCGCGCCAAGCGCGCGGCCGCGGAGTCCGATGCCGACGATACGCAATTATCCGAATGGGAAGACGAGTTTCTCGGATCGCTGGAAGAGCGCCTCGAGAAATTCGGCTCCGCCTTCAATGATCCGGACAAGGGCAATCTCGACGATGCGCTGTCCGGCCGCCAGTCGGTAAAACTCCGCGAAATCGAGAAGAAGGCCAAGGGCAAGGGCCGCAAACCCATGTCCCGCGGCAATGGTTTCAAGCGCAAGACGCCGACGCATTCCTCACGCGATCGCGATATCAATGAGGATGCGCCTGTAGAGGACCTGCCTGCTTCGGACGCCCACGTCAAAAATTCTCCACCACCCGCGACCGGCTTCAAGCCCGTCATAATCGAAGGCGGGAAGTTGAAGGACTGACGCAGAAACACGTGTACGCGCAGACAATACTACTCTTAGCTGCCATCAGGTATGCGACATGACTCAGGTTTCAATTTCTATTAAACTTGTCACCGTTTTGTGAGCGCGAGGGATCGGCACAGCTGGTAAGGCGAAGTGCCCATCGGAGACCCGCAGATGCTGAAACAAATTGCGATGCTGCAAAGCCTCGAAACCGGAATTATCGACCGGCTCGACGAGGCTCTGGATCACGGTCTGGGCACGCAGGGCGGGCGCGACGCGCTGCAGTCAGCCATGCGTGAACTCAACACGACGGCCGAGCTGAAGAGCGAGTTGATCTATTCGCCCCTGCTGGAAGATCCGGCGACACGCGACTATATCCGCCATCTCGATTTCAAGCTCTATGGCCTGATCGAGCGCATCGAGGTGTTGCGCTCTTATCTCGAGCTCAGCATGCAGGCGGACACGCCTGATGCCGACATGATAGAGCTGACGGTTCACCGCCTACGCCGCCGCCTTCTGGTCCTGTTCAAGAAGGAATCAGCCCTGCGCCCGGTTTATTCGAGTTGGGTGGACCGTCACGCACCGACAGCTGGCGACACGGCGCGCCTCGATCACGCGCCCACCGCCATCCACTAGCGCGCCAGAGAGCCGTTCGTCAGCATGTTCGGACGGAAGCGGAAGACGATATCGCGGTCCGGTGCCTGGTCCTCACGGATCGGTCCGGGGTGTGGAACGGATCGCAGAATATCCCGGATCACATTGATCCGCGCTTCGTGTTTGTTGTCAGCCCGGACAATGCCCCAGCGCCCGTGTTCGTGGTCACTGCACTGAAGCATGTGGTCACGCGCAACGGTATAGGCGTCGTATTTCTGCAGCGCGACGGCATCGATCGGGCTGGTCTTCCAGGTCTTCAGCGGATCACTCTGGCGTGCTTCCAGCCTCGCTGCCTGCTCCTCGCGCGAAATGTCGAGATAGTATTTCAGAAGCGTCGTTCCGGCCTCGACCTGCATGCGCTCGAAAGGCACGACCTGATCGAGGAAACTGTCACGCTCCTCGCGTGTGCAGAACCCCATCACCGGCTCCACGCCTGCCCGGTTGTACCAGGAGCGGTTGAAAATCACGCACTCTCCGGCGCTGGGCAAATGCGGGACGTAACGCTGGAAATACCAGCTGCCACGATCCCGTGCGTTCGGCTTACCCAGGGCAATCACCCGGGTTTCGCGCGGGCTGAGATGTTCGGTGATGCGCTTGATCAAGCCGCCCTTGCCGGCCGCATCACGCCCCTCCAGCAGGATCAGCAAGCGGTGATTACCAGCGATGAGATGGCGCTGCATGGCCACCAGCTCGATCTGCAGGTCATGCAGATGAGCGCGGTATTCATCCTTGTTCATGCCGCCACTATCATGGGTATATGCACGTTTGGGCGAGGGGGCAGACATGACACCTGGACAGCGCACATTCTGGGAGAGTTTCAAGGCAGCGACGGGCGAAACCGCCGACCGGCCGCAGGACATCTCCGCCTTTGGCGACAGCCCTGAAATGGCGGACGAGCTGTTGGGCCTGATACTTATCGGCCAGAAACGCGCCACCTGTTCCCTCGCCCGCTGGTATCTCGGCCCGGATGCCGACAGCGAGCTGCCGCGCGTGGGCAATCTGGCGATCGTGCTCGATGGCAGAGATGAGCCGCGCTGTGTGCTGCGGATCACATCGGTCGAGATCAAGCCGGTCCGTGACACCGATGCCCAATTCGCCTGGGACGAGGGTGAAGGTGATCGAACGCTGGAAGACTGGATGCAGGGCCATTGCGCCTTCTGGCAGCGCGAGGCCGAGCGCGAGGGTTTCACCTTCTCCACCGACATGGACGCGGTCTATGAGCGGTTCGAGCTGGCCTGGGTCCCCGAGCGCTGACACAGCAAACGACAAAGGCCGGCGATCCCCCGATCACCGGCCTTCACATCCCCCGATGTGCGTCGTGGATCAACCCGTGGCGCGAACGCCATCCACGTCCAGGTCGTATTCGCGAACCTTGCGATAAAGCGTCGAGCGTCCCACACCCAGCCGGCGGGCAACCTCGCTCATTCGACCGGCATAATTCTCGATAGCGAACTCGATGAGATCGCGCTCGATGTCTTCCAGTGATCGCAGATGACCGCCATCATCCATGATCTCCACCGGCGCTGAGCCCCCTGCGACCACTTCAGCGAGCACATCTACCGCGCCGACCGGACCGTCTGCCTCGATAGACGGCGTCAGTCCGGAAATCTGCGGGAAGTCCTCCGGCTTGAGATAATCACTGTCCGCGAGCACGACCGCCCGGAACACCGAATTCTCCAGCTGGCGCACATTGCCGGGCCAGTCATAGCTGGACAGAAGCGCGTGCGTTTCCGGCGCCGCATCCAGGATCGACTTGTCCTCCTGGGCATTGAAACGACCGATGAAATGCCGAACCAGGGCCGGTACATCTTCCTTGCGTTCCTGCAGCGAGGGCACCTCGATCGGGAACACATTCAGACGATAGAAGAGATCTTCACGGAACTGGCCCGCGGCGACCTGTTCGGCCAGGTCCCGGTTGGTTGCAGAGATGATCCGCACATTGACCTTTACAGGGCGTTTGGAACCGACCGGGTCGACCTCGCCTTCCTGCAGGGCCCGCAACAGCTTGACCTGCATGTCCAGCGGCAGTTCGCCGATCTCGTCCAGGAATAACGTGCCACCATCGGCTTCCTGGAATTTGCCTGCGTGTTTGCCCACAGCCCCTGTGAACGCGCCCTTTTCGTGACCGAAAAGCGTCGACTCCACCAGATTCTCCGGGATCGCACCGCAGTTCACCGCAACAAAGGGCTCTCCGGCCCGTTTGCTTGCCGCCATGATCGATTGCGCAACCAGCTCCTTGCCCACACCACTCTCACCGGTGATGAGGATCGGAATGTCCGACTGTGCTGCACGCTCGCCCAGGCGCACAACCTGTTGCATGGCCGGTGCACCGGCAATCATGTCGGAGAAACCGAGACGACCCTCGACCTTCTTGGTCAGGCGTTTCACCTCACCGGACAGGTTCTGGACCTTCAGTGCATTACGGATGGATACCGTGATCCGTTCGGGGCTGGCCGGCTTGACGAAGAAGTCTGCCGCGCCGCCGCGCATGGCCGCAACAACTGTCTCGATACCGCCGGAAGCAGTCAGGACAATAACAGGGAGATCCGGTTGTTTGTGCTGAACAGCCTCGAGCGTCTCCATGCCGTCCATTCCCGGCATGATCAGATCGAGCAGCATCACATCAACTCCCCCGGATGCGATGCGGTCCAGGGCATCCTCGCCGCTTTCAGCGGTCTCGGCCCTGAAACCCTGCTTTTCGATCACCGCCTGCAACAGGCGGCGTTGTGTCGGATCGTCATCGACGATCAGAACAGATTTCACCATCACCCACGCCTTTTCGGTCGCTTATATTCTCGCCGGGCCTTTGGCCTCACCGCCATCGCTGACGGGGCGTCTATGCGAACCGTTATGGGACACTTGTCTAAAAATCGCGTGAAAGCGTCGGCAACGAAGGGTTAAGCATAAGACTCAGGGCGTTGTTGTGATATGCTCACCTCAGCTAGCCACAGGCCGGAGCCCGCTGAACATGTCGACACACGAACCGGCCTGGAGATTTCCGGAAAAAGACGGGTTCTCGCGCATTGCGCCGGAACACCGCCTGGCGATCATCCACAGCCTGCCGGGCATGATCGTCTGGCCGATCCTGCTGTTTGTACTCTTCATTGCTTTCTCGATGGTTGTCGCCTCGACCTGGCAGATGTTCTCGCTGTCACCGGACGCACAATTGCTGAACACGGTGATCTTCACGGCATCTGCTGCGGCTTACGCAACGCTCGCCCTGATCATGTGGGTCCGCTTTTCCAGTTACGGCGCCGCGCGCTCGGCCTTCTCGATCATGCCGGTCAAGTTCTCCGAGATTGCCCTCGCCATTCTGGTTCTGCTGTTCGTCATCACGATCGGGGGTCGCCTATCGGTGATGTTCCACGAATTTGCCATGGTCGATGCCAGCCTGACCCTGTCCGGTGGCGCGGCACCGGAAGACCTGACCAATGTGGATGACGTCACCCAGTCCGGCGCGGCCCTGTGGGCCGTTGTCCTCCTGTCGGTCATTGCCGCCCCCATCGTGGAGGAGATCCTCTTTCGCGGCTGGATGCTGCCCATGCTGATGGCGCGCGGCGTGCCGACCATCTTCGCCATCCTGATCTCGTCCGTCGCCTTCGGCCTGATCCACACACCCCAGGGCCTGCTCGTCATGACGACGACCTTCTTCCTCGGCGTTGGCCTGGGCATCGCCCGCGTCGTCACCGGACGCGTTGCCGCCCCCGTACTCGGACATATGGCCAATAATGCATGGGCCGTATTCGTCGTCCCCCAATTGCTCGGTTTGCAGCCGGGTTGAGATTGACGCCCTGCCCGGGCGGGTCTAGCGCTAGGGCATGACAAAAACAAAAGTCTCCCCGATGAAGCGTCCGCCTGCTCCGCTGAAGGAGTTTGCCGGCGCCAAACCGCCGGCTCCGGCATGGTTCGAAAAAGCCCTTGAAACTTCCGTCGACACCGGCATATCCGTAGTCGAGGAAGCCAACATTCACTGGAAAGCCTGGGGCGAGCGTGGTCAGCCCGGCCTGGTGCTGGTGCATGGCGGTGTCGCCCACAAGGACTGGTGGGACAGTATCGCGCCCTTCCTGGCGCCGACCCGACGTGTGGTGGCGCTGGACCTGTCCGGCATGGGCGACAGTGATCACCGCGACACCTACCGCATGGATCTTTATGCCAAGGAAGTCATGACCGTCGCCCGTGACGGCGGTGCCTTTGACGCAGGTGCACCCTATGTGGTCGGTCACTCCTTTGGCGGGTTTGTCAGCCTGGCCACGGCCATGGAATATGGCGAGAAATTGCGCGGCGTCGCCATTCTCGACAGCCCGATCCGCCCGCTGGAGGAACAGCGCCGCTCCAGCCCGCCCAGCCGCGGCGGCAATACCTATGCGACTTTCGAGGCAGCGCTGGAACGCTTCCGCCTTCTGCCGGAACAGCCATGCGAGAACGCTTTCCTGCTCGACCACATCGCCCGTCAGTCCCTGAAACAGGCAACGCGCCCGGATGGCACGACAGGCTGGACGTGGAAGTTTGATCCGCATCTCTGGGAAAAGCTGGAATATGACCGCAAGCCCCCGGCGGAGCTGGCGGCGTCCCTGAAAACCCGCGTCGCGCTGTTCCGTGGCGGCGACAGCATCCTGGTCAATGACGAGATCTGGGCCTTCATGCGCGAGACCTTCGGGCCGCAGACCTCGATGATCTCAATCCCGAACGCCCAGCACCACCTGATCCTGGACCAGCCGATCGCTGTCGCCTCGGCGCTGGAAGTGCTGACAGGTCCGGGCTGGGGCTAGTTTATCGTCGCCATTCATAGGGAAGTGGGCTCGCCATAGCCTTGGCGAAGGCGAGCCAGCCCCATCTGGCTCTTCGCTCAATAGACGAAGAGATTGACGCCAACCGCAACCGCGAAGAGCACGGCGAGCGCAACAGCTGTCGCAAACAACATGCGCCGCCAGCGTAAATGTGGGCTGGCATGACGCCCTTTAACCACTGCCCAGGCCAGATAACCGGCCACCGCGACAACCAGCGTGAAAAACCCGATCGATATGAACGAATAATCTCGCCCGAGCCCCATCAGATGGAGCAGGCCAAACACACCAAGCAGGGCGGCAAAGATGCGAAACAGAGCCAGCCTGCTCCTGGTCGTCACGGCGCACTCGCCTTGATCGCCAGGGCATGCACCGGGCCGACCAGTTCCTCGGCGAGGGCCTCGTTGATCATGCGGTGAATGGCGACACGGTTCTGACCCTTGAAACGGTCAGCGACAATTTTCACTGTGAAATGACTTTGACCACCCGGGCGGGCACCGGCATGTCCGGCGTGGAGATGGCTGTCATCGATCACATCCAGCTCGGCCGGCGTGAAGGCGGCTTGCAGCTTGGTTTCGATCAGGGCGCGGACATCAGACATTTTTGATCTCTTTTCTCGTCGCTTTCATTGCCGCTTTACCAGCGAGCCCCCATACTTAGAAACATGGCTGAAGCATTCAACTATAAACCGCGTTTCAAGGACATCCGGATCAAGCCGCCCAAGGACGAGCCGGCGCCGGAGGAACGTGTGTGCGAATGGCCCGGCTGTAACAAACATGGCGACAGCCGTGCGCCCAAGTCCAATGACCAGCTCAACGACTTCTACTGGTTCTGTCAGAGCCATGCAGCTGAATACAACAAGTCGTGGAATTTCTTCGAGGGCATGAGCGAAAGCGCCGCCCAGTCCTTCCGCGAGAGCGCGGCCTATGGCCATCGCCCGACCTGGAGCTGGCGCAATACGCACTCGGCCTCGGCCAAGGCCTCCAAGGCGTCGAAGAATTTCCAGGATGGTTTCTCCGACCCCTATGGCATGTTCGGCGATCGCAAGGAGCCCGAACGCGAGGCGGATACCGGTCCCCGCATGGGCCGTCTGCAGACCAAGGCGCTGGAGACCATGTCGCTTGATTCGGATGTGAAACCCTCGGCGGTTCGCAAGCGTTATGCGGAACTGGTGCGCCAGTTCCACCCGGATTCCAATGGCGGCGACCGCTCCTCCGAGGAACAGCTGGGACGCGTCATCGCGGCCTACCAGATCCTCAAGAATTGCGGCATGGCCTAGCCTCCAACTGCCGAGCGTTTTGGCACTGGCCTTCCCCCGCATCGGCAGCGTGCTATAGATCTAGTCATCTTATTCACTGGCCCAGCCACCTCCCCAAGAAGACCGGTTCCATGAGCGATAGTTTCCCCCTCCAGGCGCCTGACGCCATTGCAGATACCAAAGCGCTGTTCGGTTTCGATGCCGGCTTCGAGGTGCCGATGTTCTCGCAGCGTGACGAGCACACGCCGATCATTGACAAGGACTATGTCTTCGACCCGGCGACCACGCGCTCCATCCTGGCGGGTTTTGCCTATAATCGCCGCGTCATGATCCAGGGCTATCACGGCACCGGTAAATCCACCCATGTGGAACAGGTCGCCGCCCGCCTCAACTGGCCGATGGTGCGCGTAAACCTGGACAGCCATGTCAGCCGTATCGACATGGTCGGCAAGGACGCCATCGTCCTTAAAGACGGCAAGCAGATCACCGAATTCCAGGAAGGCATCCTGCCGTGGGCCCTGCAGCGCCCGGTCGCCCTCCTGTTTGATGAATATGATGCCGGTCGTCCGGACGTGATGTTCGTGATCCAGCGCGTGCTGGAAGCCTCCGGCTCTCTGACCCTGCTGGACCAGACCAAGGTCATCCGCCCGCACCCGCATTTCCGCCTGTTCGCCACCACGAACACGATCGGTCTGGGTGATACCACCGGCCTCTATCACGGCACGCAACAGATCAACCAGGGCCAGATGGACCGCTGGTCCATCGTCTCGACGCTGAACTACCTGCCGTTCGAGACCGAGAACAAGATCGTCCTGGCCAAGATGAAAAAGATTGCAGCGGCCGATGGCGGCGAGGACATGGTCGCCAACATGGTCAAGGTCGCGGATCTTTCCCGCGAAGCTTTCATCAATGGCGATATCTCCACCGTGATGAGCCCGCGTACGGTTCTGACCTGGGCGGAGAACTACGAGATCTTCAACGATCTCGGCCACGCCTTCCGCCTCACCTTCCTGAACAAGTGTGACGAGCTGGAACGCCCGGTCATCGCGGAAATGTACCAGCGCGTCTTCGCAGAAGACCTGCCCGAAGCCCCGATCAAGGCCGAGGTGGCTTAATCCCGCCGCGCCATTACCGTTCGTGCCGCGCGGGTCATCTTGATGATCAAGAGGAGGAAGCCCGCCAGCACGGTCAACAGGGCAGCGCCTGAGGCGGTGATGATCAGCGGGTGGTGGCTGTTCTCGCGTGCCTCGTAATCCATGATGTGCAACATCCAGAAGAAGTCATAGAAGCGCCAGGCATCATTGCGGCGAGCGTCGACACGGCCGGAATGGGCAGCCACATAGAGCCGCGTGCCCTCGCCGTCATCGATGGACACCCGCCAGGCCGGATGGGCGCGGCGATACTCCCAGGTGGGCTCTTCGAAATACTCCACAACCGCGATTATCTCGTCCCCGGCATAATCGGCTCGGGCAACGGCAATGGCCATCTCCTCGCTGAGCGGTGAGAGCTGCTCGCCGGTCACGGCATCGACAAGGGCGACATGCCCCTCGGCCGGATGGAAGCGATAGACCGGCCGGTCCAGCCAGCGCCCCAGCACGACACTCTCCATGCCCGAGGTGTCCAGCTCGGCGATCCGGGCGGCTTCGCCTATCTCCAGCACCTCGCCCACTGGCAGCGGCGCAGGTTCGCCTGCCTCCTCGATATTGTGCTCACCCCGCACAATCTCCAGCGACAGCGCGCTCATCACCAGACCGCCGGCGATCCAGAGAACGATCTGGATACCCACGATCAGGGCAACCCATTTGTGAATGCGAACGGCCCAGCGCTGGATAATCATCTAGTGGTGGTGACTCTCTGCTTCCTCGGGTGCGGCAGCGATGACTTCCAGGCCGTTTTCGCCATTGATGGCGGTAATGACCAAGGCTGCGCCCGGCTCGAATAGCGTGATGTCGACATCATCGGCAATACGAAACTCCATTACCATGGCCGGCATGGAAAGCTCACGCATGGCTTCGTGACGCAAGAGCGTGGTGCGGTTGGCGATATCGACCGTGCGAACATCCGCCGCGACCATCGACTGGCCCTGGGCGTGGTGAGCATGACCGTGGCCGGGCTCATGGTCGCTGGTGAGCGTGGTGCTCGCCAGGGCAACCGCAAGGGCTGAAACAATCATCGAAACTATCCTTCTGAAATACCGTCACGTGTGAGCTCGGATGCGGAGGCCAGTCGCGCCTCCCCTTCCGGATTGGAATACCAGCCCGGATCCGCATCGCCTGTCAGTCCCGGGCGCACTTTGAGAATGGTGAACATGCCGCCCATGGTGATGTAATCGCGCGGCCCACGCGCACCGATCATGGGCAGGGCGTTTTCCGGAATGGGCATATGACCCATCTCCAGATGCGCGCCCATCTCGCCCATACCGTCATGACCCATCGTCATATAGCTGGGCAAAAGGCCACCGACAGCGCGGTCAATGCGGCGCGCATCAACGCCGGTCATGTTGGGCAGGTCGTGGCCCATCTGGTTCATCACGTGGTGGGTCATGTGACAGTGCATGGCCCAATCGCCCGGATTGTCAGCGACAAACTCCACTGTCCGCGTCGAGCCGGTTGCGACCAGTACCGTCGTGTCTGGATGGCGCGCAGTCTCAGGGATGACCCCGCCATCGGTCTCGGTGATGGTGAAGGCATAACCGTGCAGGTGGATCGGGTGGTGGTCCATGGCCGAGAGATTGCCAAAGCGTAGTCGCACGCGCTCACCCTGTGCCGCCACAAGCGGCGATGTGCCGGGATAACATTTCGCATTCATGGTCAGGATATTGAAATCTGCCATCGCATTGGGATCAGGTCGCGAAGCACCGGCCGGCAATGACCATTCCGACAGCATGATGGCGTAGTCCCGGTCCGGCAACGGGCCTTCCGGACGGCGCGGATGCACAACCATCATGCCCATCAGCCCCATCGCCATCTGGGTCATTTCGTCATGATGGGAGTGGTACATGAAGGTGCCGTGCTGGCGAAAGGTCCATTCATAGATGAAGGTCTCGCCGGGACGAATGGCACGCTGGTTGAGCCCGCCCACCCCATCCATGCCCGAGGGCAGGATAACGCCGTGCCAGTGCACCGTGGTGGAGGCCGGTAGGCGATTGGTGACATAGACCCGGACCCGGTCGCCCTCGACCGCCTCGATCGTGGGGCCGTGCGTGCGTCCGTTATAGCCCCAGGTCCTGGCGCGCAGACCCGGTGCAAACTCATGCTCCACCTCTTCGGCGATCAGGTGGAAGACTTTCACCCCGTCAACAATCCGCCACGGCAAGGTGGCACCATCCGGCGTCACCACGGGGCGATACTCCTGACCAGGTCGACCCGGGGCATAGTCACCAGTCGGATCGACGGTCACGGAATGGGCAGCTCGCGGAGCGGGCTGGGCGCTGGCGCGACCGCCACTCAGTCCCGCTGCAGCCAGGCCGGCACTGCCAACCAGAAGGGCATCTCGTCTGGAAATGGGCATCAGTGTCCTCCCGCCTCGCTCTGGGATGCCATCGATATCGCCGCGTCGCCGGCCGCGGCAGGCGAGCCACCCGCTGCCAGGTGGTCCAGGCTGATCCGGGCCAGGTCTGCCGCTTCGCGTGCATCAACCCAACTCAACCCGGCCCGCGTACGGGTCTGGAAAGCGGCCAGGAGATCGAACACGCCAACCTGCATCGCATTGTAGTGCAGCAGGGTCTGATCCAGCATCGCCTCACTGGCCGGCAACAAGTCCTGTTCGACACGACTGGCCTGTTCCGAGGCGAGATTGTGCACATTGCTGGCCGTCGACCAGGCAAGCTCGATGCGCGTGACCAGGGCGGCATGGCGTTCCAGCGCCTGTTCTGCGCGCAGGCGCGCTGCGGCGCGCCGGTGCTGGCCCTGGTCGAAGACCGGAAGGGAAAGCTCGGCCATCCAGCCGCGCGCCCATTCCCGATCCTCCCGCTCTGCGGCCAGGCCGATCTCGGCGTGGTCCAGCAGGCTGGCCCAGTTTTCCAGACCGGCAGCGCGCGCCGCCGCTTCGACCTCGGCGCGAGACCGGGCAAGCAAAAGGCTGGCTTCCAGAATGTTCTCGGTGGAGACGGCGGCGGGCATCGCCTGAGCTGGCAGTTGGTCCGGCAAATCCTCCAGCGCGACCGGCATACCGAGGACTTGCTCAAGCTTTGCCCGGGCTTTTTCCGCTGCCAGCCGGGCTGCGCCCTCCTCGAGCTGGATATTCACAAGCATATTCTGTTCGCGCACCAGTGCGATCGGCGCCCGGTTCCCAGCCGTATCCAGCTCCTCGGCGACAACCAGAGCGGCTTCAGCGGACTGGAGAATGCGTGCATAGAGATCCTGGCGCTGTTTCGCAGCCACAACGGAGACCCAGGCCCGCTGGACGTCGGCACTGAAATCGATCAGGCGCAAGACTGCATCGCTGCGCTCGGCCTCATAGACCGCGCGCGCCTGTCGCGCACGCCAGGGTGTCGCGATCACGCCCATCACCGAGGCGCGCAGATCCACATCATAAACACGACCATGATCGCCACCGGGCAGGCTGACAATTTCCAGCACCGGATTGAGCGGGCGGGATCGTGTGTTCAGCTCTGCCGCCGCAATACCGACCTCCAGCAGATCGCCCGCGATATCGCGATTATGCGCCATGGCCAGCGCAACCGCGGCTAGCGGCGTCTCCAGCGATCCGCTCGCAGAGAGATCAAGCACGGCCCGCTGGGACGCCTGCGCGATCACGCTCGGCGTGACAGAAGCAGGCTCCACGGTAGCGCAACCGGCCAGCGCTGATGCAACCAAAACCAGGGTCGACAAGGAGTTTCTGTTCATCATGCGCTTGCCTAACATACCCCCCAGGGGTATACAATGGATATGAATGCTACAACCGCCCCTCCTGCTGAAGACCGCAAGAAATCGCTGGCCCGCCTCAAGCGGATAGAAGGGCAGGTGCGCGGCGTTGCCCGCATGCTGGAGGAAGACCGTTATTGCATTGATGTTCTGACCCAGCTCTCGGCGGTCAAATCGGCATTGGGCGCCGTTGAGCGGGAAATTCTCAAGGACCATTCCCGGCACTGCGTGGCGCACGCCATCGACAGCGGAAATGCGGCCGATCAGCACGAGAAGATGAACGAGCTGATCGAGCTGCTTGCCAAACACTATCGCCTCTAGGCGTGACACCGGGCCCCGCGCGCCTAGTTTATCGCCATGCGCGTTTTTTACTCCGACACCTTCAACCTGCCCCTGCCGGACCGGCACCGCTTTCCCAACACCAAGTATGCGATGCTGCGGGAAAGGCTGATCCGCGATGCGATTGTGTCCGAGGACATGCTCGAACTGTCGCCGCTGGTCGAGCGGGTAGATGTGCTGCGCGCGCATGACGTGGCCTATGTCGACGCCTTCGAGCGCGGGGCGCTGGACGAGAAGGCCATTCGCCGCATCGGCTTTCCCTGGTCAGAACAATTGGTCACCCGCACGCAGGCCACCGCTGGCGGTGCCGTGGCAGCCGCCCGTGCAGCCCTGGACGACGGTATCGCCGGGCAGCTGGCTGGCGGGACACATCATGCGCACCGCGATTTCGGGTCGGGCTATTGCATCTATAACGACTTTGCCATCGCCGCCCTGAACCTGGTCGAGACGGGCGCGGCCGCACGTGTCGCGATCATCGATCTCGACGTGCACCAGGGTGATGGCAATGCCGCCATCCTGGCCGGACACGAGCGCACATTCGTCTTCTCGATGCATGGAGAGAAGAACTTCCCCTTCCGCAAGCATGACAGTGATCTGGACGTGCCGCTGGCGGACGGAATGGAAGATGCGGACTTCCTGGCGACGCTTGCGGAACACTTGCCAGCGGTGTTCGCCTTTGCGCCGGACATTGTGCTCTATCAGACCGGGGTCGATGGCCTGGCAGAGGACAAGCTCGGCCGCCTTGCCCTCACACATGACGGGCTGAAACAGCGTGATCGCATGGTCCTGTCCGCCTGCCAGGCGCGCGGGATACCCGTGTCCATGGGTATTGGCGGTGGGTATGCAGACCCGATCGAAGCCTCGGTCGAGGCCTATACCAACACCTACCGCGTCGCGGCAGAACTTTACGGGTTCTAGGACGCGCTCGCCGTGACGACAGCGTCAGCGAGGGCCCGGCCGCTGAGAAACGCTGCCTCCACCCGCGCCGCCAGACACCAATCCCCGGCGAGACCAAGCTTGAGCGCACCATCCCACAAACAGGCCTGCCCCAGCGGACGCTCGACCTTGGCATAACGCCAGCGATGCACGTCCGCATGCGCCGGCTCCGGCAAGATCACTCCGGCGGCGGCCTGGAACTGCTTCAGCAGGAGCGGCCGGATCGCCTCGGGCGTTTCCTCCAGATATCGGCGTGACCAGTCGGCACTGGCCTGGACAACCCAGCGCTCGGCGTCACCTTCGCGCTGCGGTCGCGCCGTTTCCCGCGCCGCCCAGGCGATATCACCCGCCCGCTGGATCACTGACAGCGAGATTGGCAGAGCCTCATCAAACACAAACATGCCGGTCCAGCACGGTGCGATGTCCACGCTCTCAAGTCCGGGAAACGCTGCTGCGTGCCCGGCAAGGAGGTCCAGGGCCTGGACCACGGGCACAGCCAGCAAGACAGTGTCAAACGTCTGCTCCTCGCTCGTCTCCAGTGACAGAACCCAGCCCGGGCCCTCCCGGCGCATCTGGGCGACCCGCTGCCCGGTGCGCACATCGAGGCCTTCCAGCATCGGCTTGACCAGCCCGCTCATGCCCGGCGTGCCGGTCCACCAGCTCTCATCCCCGCTCGCGGGGTCGACCCAATGCGCCGCGCGTCCGAGCCCGGCCGCATGATCCAGATAGGCCTTGAAGCCGGCATCGCGCGCCGTGACGAACTGGGCGCCGTGGTCAAAACCGCCATAGACGCTGCGGCGCGTCGCCAGGCGACCGCCCGTGCCGCGGCTTTTCTCGAATACCACCGGGCTCAAGCCGGCTTTGCGAAGTTGGGACGCACAGCTCAAGCCGGCCATGCCTGCACCAATGATTGCAAGCGTCATCTCTGCCTCATTGTTTCTGCAGATAAACCTAGCGCGGGTGCTAGCGGAAGAAACCCAGGATCATGCGGGGCGCTTCATTGGCAATGCCCAGCGCCTGTACGCCCAACTGCTGGCGCACCATCAGGGCGTTCAGCTTGGCACTCTCCTCGCCCAGATCAGCATCGACCAGATGGCCAATGCTTGCCTCGGTCACATCAGACTGTTTCTGCAGCAGCACTTTCTGGACTTCCAGCGTACGCAGGGATGTGCCCAGGCGAGAGACCGCCGCATTCACATCCGTCATCGAACTGTCGAACGTGTTGATCATGGCCTGATCCGGCTGGGTCAGGATGTGCGCGGTATCGGGATAGGGCAACGTGCCGGTCAGCGCGACATCCACAATGCCACCACCATCGGTCATGTCTTCGGCAGCGATTGTCATCGTGTCGCCCGGCTGGGGCCCGGTGACGACGCTTAAATCGGTCGCGCCGGCTTCCAGCAGGTTGATACCGTTGAAGGCTGCCGCCTCGACCAGGCGGTTCATCTCATTGCCCAGCGACACATATTCGCCCATCAGATTGCGCCAGCTGGCCTCGTCAAGACTGGTATCGGTGGCAGCGACCAGCTTGCTCTTCATTTCAATCATGATGTCGGAAATACCGTTGGCCGCAGCGAGAGCGACTTCAACAACGCCGGTGGCAGCATCAATCGAGCGCATGGCCGTCACACGCCCGCCATTGGACGCACGCATGCCCTGGGCCAGGGCCCAGATCGTGCCATTATCCTTGGCACTGCCGACTTTCAGCCCCGTTGCAATACGCGTCTGGACCTCGAGCGTGTCTCGGGTCAGACGATCGATATGCTGCAACGCTGCATTCGTTTCGGCCATGGAATGAACCGAAAAGCCCATCCAGCCTACTCTCGCCACCTACGGTATCTGCCGGTTTTCCGGTCAGATGTCTGGCCCCGCTTATACGGGTGCCAGCCTTCAGTGTGCCGAAACGGGGTTAGCAGAAGGTTGATGCAATTGACGGTTCCTGCCCCCTCGCAATTGCCCGCGAAACCGCTAGTTTGCCTGTATGAGCAAGCCGCCCGCTGATCCCGACGCCTTCAAACGTGCCCTCTCCATTACCACTCGCGCCATCGCGGGGGAGAAGGATATCGATGTGCGCTTTGGCGGCGATGTCGCCGGGCTGAGCGGGGGCCGTATCGTTCTGCCGAATCCGGGCACCGAGCCCTCGCCGCGGGCCGCGGCCGCGGTCCGCGGACGTGCCGATGCGCTGGCCCTGCGCCTGGCGCACCACAACGAGAGCGAACACGTCAAATCCCTGCCACCGGGTGCAACGGCGCGCGCGATCTTCCACGCGGCAGAGCAGGCCCGTGTCGAGGCCATCGGCGCACGTGAACTGGCAGGGGTCGCCGAAAACCTGGACGCCTCTCTGGTACAGCGTTGCAAGCAAAAAGGCTGGCAGCGGGTCGAGGATCGCCAGGGCGCGCCGATGGAAGAAGCCATCGCTATGCTGATCCGCGAGCGCATCTCCGGTCGCCCCGCCCCGATCGAGGCCCTCGGCCTGATGACCACCTGGCGGGATCAGCTGGAAAACCTGGCCGGCCTGTCGCTCGACGCCCTTGCCGGCAATGCGAACGATCAGGCGGCCTTTGCCGAAGCCTTGCGCACCGTGATCCAGGATCTCGACCTGGCGGACGAGCTGGGCGGTGATCCGGAAGAGAGCGAAAACCCCGACGACGAGGATGAAGGCGTCGATCGCGAGCAGCGCACAGGCGAGGACGAACAGCCTGATGGCGATGATGGCGGCGATCCGGATACGCCTGATGCCTCTGGCACGGCGGCCGACGAGGACGAGATCACGGCCGACACCGATGATCTCGACACCCGTGTCGAAGCCATGGATGACGACGGCGCGGCCCAGACCATGATGCGCCCGAACTGGCGCCCGTCGGATGACATGAATGCCAAGGCCTACAAGGTCTTCACGCGGGAATTTGACGAGGTCGTCCATGCGACCGACATGTGCGAGACGGAAGAGCTGGAACGCCTGCGCCGTTATCTCGACAATACGCTGAAAGGGCTCGACCAGGTCGTTGGCCGCCTCGCCAACCGGCTGCAACGCCGGTTGATGGCCCAGCAGGAGCGTGCCTGGAAGTTTGATCTCGAGGAAGGCGTTCTCGATGGCTCACGCCTGGCGCGCGTCATCGCCGACCCGACCCTGCCGCTCTCCTACAAGCAGGAAAGCGACACCGAGTTCCGCGACACTATCGTAACCCTGCTGATCGACAATTCCGGCTCCATGCGAGGACGACCAATCACGGTGGCCGCGGCCTGTGCCGATATCCTCGCTCGGACGCTGGAGCGTTGCGGTGTGAAGACCGAGATCCTCGGCTTTACAACCAAGGCCTGGAAGGGCGGACAGTCCAAGGAGAGATGGCTCAAGGACGGCAAGCCGCCACATCCGGGTCGTCTCAATGATCTGCGCCATATCATCTACAAGGCCGCCGACACACCCTGGCGACGGGCCCGCGTCAATCTCGGCCTGATGATGCGCGAAGGCCTGCTCAAGGAAAACATCGATGGCGAGGCCCTGATGTGGGCCTGGAAACGCCTGGCCACCCGCCCGGAACAACGCCGCATCATGATGGTGATCTCGGACGGTGCGCCGGTCGACGACGGCACCCAGTCCGCCAATTCCGCCGGCTATCTGGAAAAACACCTGCGCGAGACGATCGCCATGATCGAGAAACGCTCCGAAGTGGAATTGCTGGCCATCGGCATCGGCCACGACGTGACCCGCTGGTATCGCCGCGCCGTCACGATCAATGATGTCGACCAGCTCGGCGGCGCCATCACCGACCAGCTGGCCGCCCTGTTCGACGAGGATGGCGGACCGACCGCCAGCTTGTCCGGTGGGCCGGGCCCAGCGATGAAACGGATCGATTTCGCCTCGATCGCCGGGCGCGTTTAGGCGAGAACCGCCTGCCACAGCAAAATCCCGCCGATCGGAAAGAAAAACATCCAGGAGAGGTGTTTCCCGCGCGACAGCAGCAGCGCCGCCAGTCCGCAAAAAACGAACGTCCCGCCGAACACGGCCAGCGTCAGCTGACGGAACTCTGCAACAGCCAGCTGGTCCAGCACCAGGATGGCCGCCAGGGCGAACCACATCAGTGTCAGCAAGTGCCAGCCCGCCTTCAGCGTCACCCGGCTCATGGCACGGCTGCCCAGAATGGCCGGCAGGTCGTCCCGCGCCACGATCGGCGCGATCAGACGTCTGCCCCCGATCAGGGAATGGAACAGGCCAACAAGCATAAGCAGGACTGCAGCGATCAAACTGAGCATGGAAACCTCCAACCGGGATCGCTCGGGATCCTATCGGAGATTTCCATACACGGGCGGATGGGCGTTATGTCTGCGGTGTGTCGTCGCGGGCGGTCTGGCGCAGACCGATATGCAGATAGCTGAACCCGGTGGATTCCAGCTCGTCACGGACGGTATTCATGAACGTGTCCACGGAATTGTGCACTCGCAAATCGCCGTCCGGGACACCGTCCACCAATGCAATTTCATTGGCGCCACTTCCCAGTGCCTCCAGCAGAGCCAGGAATTCCGTTTGCCGCGAGGGAGCGCTGGTGTCATCAAACCAGACCTCGAACGGAGGAGTACTCGGACGAAGCCACGGCTGCGCGTTCTCTCCGAAAATCATTTCAAGAGAACTCTGCGTTTCCTGCCCTACCTGCTCCCATTTGACGAACGGCCCCCATTCGGGGATGTCAGCAGAGCAACGCAGAAAGAGAAATTGGCTCACTTAGCACCCCGGGCAGTTATGGAAGCTATCGGGATGTTCCCAGGTCACCTCGCCATCCACCACGGTCATCCACGGCGTCACCGTGAGGATGTCAGCGTGTTCGATGGTCATGATATCGCCGGAGAAAATGGTGAAGTCGGCGCGCTTGCCCTCCTCGATCGAGCCGAGCTCGTCCTCGCGGAAGGAGGCATAGGCCGGCCAGAGCGTGAACAGTTTGAGCGCGTCATCGCGTGACAGCGCCTCGTCCGGACGCCAGTTCTCGCCCTGGAAACCGGAGAGGTCAGCCCGGGCCACGGCCGCATAGAATTCGATGCGCGGATCGCCCTGTTCGACCGGTGCGTCGGAGCCGCCGGTCAGGTGGGCCCCGTGATCCAGCAGGGTCTGCCAGGCATAGGCGCCGTCCAGACGGTCCTCGCCCAGGCGGGCCGGTGCGAAATGCAGATCACCAATGGCGTGCGAGGGCTGCATGGAGGCGATCACGCCCAGCTCGGCAAAACGCGCGAAATCATCCGGGTGCACGATCTGGGTATGTTCATCACGCCAGCGATGTTCCGGCAGGGCGCGTTCATCGGCGGGAACCTGGGCCTGGGCTTCCTCGACCCAGTCCAACAACAGGCGATTACCGCGGTCACCGATGGCGTGGACATTCATCTGGATGCCATTGCGCAATGCCTCGATGAAAACACCCACCGTCTCGTCCGGCTCGGCAATGTTGAGACCGGAGGTTTCCGGGCGATCGCTATAGGGCGACAACAGCGCTGCCCCCCGCGAGCCCAGCGCGCCATCCATATAGAGTTTCACCGCGCGGGTGATCACCATGCCATCATCGGCGATGCGCGGAACTTCACGCGCCAGGCGGGCGAAACCGCCCGGATTGATGGAGACATAGACGCGAGTGGACAAGCGATCAGCCTCGGCCAGACCCTCGATCATCTCGACATCGGCATAGGGCACCGACATGTCATGCGCCCCGGCCCAGCCCAGGCTGGCCAGGCGCTGAGAGCCCTCGGCGTAGATATCCGCGCGCTCCGCACCGGTGGGCGCAGAGACCAGCTGGCTGACCGGATACATCGCTGTATCGATCAACATGCCCGTCGGTTCTCCGGCCTCGTCAAACAGGATTTCGCCGCCTTCCGGCGCCACACTGTCCCGTGAGATCCTGCCGGCGTCCAGTGCTGCGGAATTGGCGACCAGGGCATGACCGTCAGCACGCACAAGGATCACCGGATGGTCCGGGGACACCGCGTCCAGATCCCGGCGATTGGGGAAACGACCTTCCGGCCAGTGCGTCTCGATCCAGCCACGACCAAAGACCACATCGCCCGCGCCGGCATCAGCAACCGTCTCGGACACGCGCTGGACGAGTTCCTCGATGGAGGTCACAGCATCCAGGTTCAGCGTGCGCTCCCGCGAGCCGACGCCGAGAACATGCACATGGCTGTCGGTGAAGCCGGGATACATCGCACCACCATTGAGGTCGATGATGCGGGTATTCTCGCCGAAATACTGCTGGGCCTGGGCCTCGTCGCCGACATAGACGATACGGCCATCACGGGTGACCACCGCCTCGACCATGCGCTGGTCGTCATTGGCGGTGTAGATCTGGCCGCCCCAGAAAATCATGTCTCCCGGCTCGCTGGCAGAAGATGTCTGCGCCGCCGTTGTTTCGCTGGATTGCAGATTGGTGTTTTCTGGCTCTGCTGGTGTTTCCGTCGGGGCCTGCCCGCAGGCGGCCAGTGAAATCGCAGCGGCAGATGCCAGCCAGAAAGACAGACGCATGGTGTTCCCTCCCCTTAGTCGGGGGCAGGCTAGCCCTCACGCGCACAAACAACAACGCCCGCTGCTTGCAGCGGGCGTTGATAATTCCGTTACCGGAAAAGCTGTTAAGCCTGGTTGGCCTTCTTCAGCTCGCGCTTGATCTTCAGAGCGCGATCGGAAAGCTGCTCGTCGCGAGCTTTCAGAAGGAAGGCGTCCAGTCCGCCGACATGGTCGACGCTGCGCAGAGCTTTAGCAGCAATACGCAGTTTGAAACCGCGACCCAGCTTGTCAGACGTCAGCGTGACATCGCACAGGTTCGGCAGAAAACGGCGGCGGGTTCTGTTGTTGGCGTGAGAAACATTGTTTCCCGTCATAACACCCGTACCGGTCAAATCGCAGCGACGCGCCATGGTGGCACCTTTCAAACAAATAAATTCTTTGCGCAGAGGCCTTGCGGCCACAGCGGGAGCGGGCGAAATAACGGAGTGGACCGGCTGCGTCAAGCTTGTGGCGTTCATCTTGCAGTCGGAATTGAAGTATTATTGCAGTTGAACACATGTGTAAAAGGGTCGGCGGGGCCGAACTTAGGGAGAGTAAAGCGTGAAAAAAGCACTGATTCTGGCGACCGGACTGGCTCTGGCAACAAATGCGATGCCAGCCTCCGCTGACGATGCGGCCAATGTCACGAGCGCGAATTCACAAGGCGTGACAGTGCAATACGCTGGCTCGGTGATGATTTTCCAGGTCGCCAATATCGTCATTTCCAGCACGTTCCAGGAAGAAACCTACCAGGCTTCCGCGCGGTTTACCGCTGCGGGACTGGCCGCGCTGTTCACCGATGCGGATATCGAGGCCGGTGTCAGCGGGTATCGTGAAGGCCCGCGTCTGCAGCCCTGGCGCTACAGCCACCTGAACCATGCCAGTTCCAAGAATCGAATCGTCGGCATCGACTTTCCCGAGGGTGTCGCGACCCCGGACATCAACCCGCCCTTTGGCAATATGGGAGAACCGCCTGCCAGTGCAGAGCAACGCGCCGGCGCAGCCGACCCGCTCTCCACCCTGCTCAGCGTCGGTCTGGGATCTGTTGCCGACGAGAATGGTCGTTGCGATGGCACCCTGGCGGTGTTCGACGGGCGGGCGCGGTATAATCTGCGCTTCGAATATGCCGGCGAGCATTACGTCCGCACCCGTGCCTGGCAAGGCGATGCCCAGGTTTGCCAGGCCTATTACGAGCCGATCTCCGGTTATGAGGAAGACGAATTCCCGTCCGATGACGTGATCGCCGAACCGATCACGATGTGGTTCGCGCCGGTCGAGGGCACCAATATCCATGTTCCTGTGCGCATCCGCACGAATGCAGGATTTGGCGGCGCGACCATCACTGCCCGCTCGATCGAGGCGCATTAGACGACTGGAGCTGATCCTCGCAAATACCGGTCATTGGCCCTAAACAGGCAATGATCAAAAAGGGATGGCGAGATGGCCATGAGATCTGGTGCGGCGGAGAATATCACTGCCGCGCTTGGCCCCACCAATACTGGCAAGACGCACCTCGCAGTCGAACGCATGCTGGCCTATGGCTCCGGCATGATCGGTCTGCCCCTGCGCCTGCTTGCCCGAGAGATCTATGACCGTGTCGTCAGTGTCAAAGGCGAAGGCCTGACAGCACTGATCACCGGCGAGGAAAAGATCGTTCCGCGCACGGCGCGCTATTTCATCTGCACGGTCGAATCCATGCCAATGACCCGCCAGGTGGACTTTGTCGCCATCGACGAGGTACAGCTGGGCGCCGACCGTGAGCGCGGTCATGTCTTCACCGACCGCATGCTCTACGCCCGCGGCACGCAGGAAACCATGCTGCTCGGCTCGGACACGATGAGCGGCATGATCCGCTCGCTGGTGCCGGACGCGGAACATGTCGAGCGAGAGCGTTTCTCCCAGCTCACCTATACCGGCCCGTCCAAGCTGACACGACTGCCACGCCGGTCCGCCATCGTCGCCTTCTCCTCGGAGTCCGTTTACGCCATTGCCGAGCTGATGCGCCGCCGCCGCGGTGGTGCGGCTGTGGTCATGGGCGGATTGTCGCCCCGCACCCGCAACGCCCAGGTCGAGCTCTACCAGTCCGGCGAGGTTGATTTCATGGTCGCCACCGATGCCATTGGCATGGGGCTGAACATGGAGATCGAGCATGTTGCCTTTGCCGAAAGCCGCAAATTCGACGGCGTCAAACACCGCCGGCTGACCTCCGCCGAGCTGGGGCAGATTGCCGGCCGCGCCGGGCGTTTCCGCACGGACGGCACTTTTGGCGAGACAGCGGAATGCCTGGAGTTCGACCCTGATCTTGTCAGCGCCGTTGAAAACCACGGCTTCGCCCCGGTCGAGCGCCTGCAATGGCGCAATCCGGACCTGGATACGTCCAGCATAGAACGCCTGCGCTATACGCTGAACAAACCAGCCTATAATCCCGCGCTGGAACGTGTTCGTGAAGCCAGCGACGAGCGCGCCCTCAACATCCTGGCCGAAGACAGCGACATATCTGATCGCGCCCGCTCGCCCGGACTGGTGGCACGTTTGTGGGATGTCTGCCGCCTGCCGGATTTCCGCAAGGCAACGATTGATGCCCATGCGCGGCTGGTAAAATCCATCTACATGCACCTCAGTGACGGCAATGGCCGCCTGCCAAACAGCTGGATGCAGGCGCAGTTTGACCGGTTGGACAAGAGCGCCGGCGATGTCGACGTGCTCGCCTCGCGCCTGACTTTCGTGCGCACATGGGCCTATGCCGCGCACCGTTCGGACTGGACGGAAAAGCCGGAATACTGGCGTGAACGCGCCCGCCAGGTGGAGGATCGCCTGTCCGATGCCTTGCACGAACGGTTGATGCAGCGCTTTGTGGATCGGCGAACCCAGGCCCTGGTCAAGGGTTTACGGGATGACAAACACCTGCTTGCCGGGGTATCAGCCAGCGGTGAAGTAACGGTTGAGGGACACTATGTGGGTCGGCTAAAGGGACTAACCTTCGAGCCCGACGCGCAGGGAAAAGACCTCAGCGCACGTGCCTTGCGCTCCGCAGTCCTGCGGGCCTTGCGACCGGAAATGGACAGACGATTGAGTGAACTGACGAATACCATCGCCGTAAACCTCTCCATCGAGGAAGACGGCCACCTGAAAACCGGTGACGATGTCATTGGCAAGCTGATCACGGGTTCCGACCTCTTGCAGCCGGCCATCAAGAGCCTGGGCGGCGAGCTGGGTTCGGCCGAAAACCAGGCTGCTGCCAAGGCTGCCCTGCGTGATGCGGTCGACATGAAGATCCGCGAGACACTCAAGCCCCTGTTCGATCTGCGCGGCGCCTCTGACCGCAGCGATATTCCCGGCGCGGCCCGCGGTGTGGCCTGGCGTCTCTACGAGGCGGGCGGCGCGATCGTACGTTCGGAGATCTCCGACGATATCGTTGCACTGGACCAGGAGGCCCGCCGCTCCCTGCGCCAGCTGGGCGTGCGTATCGGCCAGCACATGATCTACATGCCGATGCTGGTCAAACCCGCGCCCTCTCGCCTGTTTGCGCTGCTGCGCGGTGTTTTCAATGGCGAGGTCGATCTCAGCTGGCTGCCGGCACCGGGCCTGACATCCGTTGCCAATGACCGCGCCCACTCCCGGGCTGACTACGCGGCCGTCGGTTTTTACCCGTGCGGTTCGCGCGCCGTGCGTTTCGACATGCTCGAACGCCTGGCAGACGAGATTCGTGAAGCCCGCAAGACGCTGGAAAAGGGCCGTTTCCCGCTGACCGCCAATATCATGGCGTTGATGGGGTGTTCGGTTGAGGACGCCCGCGGCGTGCTCTCTGCCCTAGGCTATAAGCGCTATCAGAAGGGCCCTGACCCCGAGAAGGCCGAAGGCGAGATCTGGGGGTCCAAGCCCGGACGCCGTCCAGCGGGTGCTCCGCCCAAGAAGCAGGCGAGGCCGGCCCCGGCAGCGGCACCGATGGACCCGGACAATCCCTTTGCTGCCCTGGCCGCGCTGAAACCGGTCGAGGAACCGAAAAAGCCAGCCAGGAAGAAAAAGCGCCGCAAGCCGAAGAAGACCGAAACGGCAACAACGCAAGAACCGGCTCAACAGGTTGAGGACGCCACCGTTCAGGCTGCGCCAGCTGCAGAGGTCGCGACCGAGACAGCCGCGGAAACACAGGCTCAGCCAGCCACTGACACCACGGCACAGCCGAACGAAGCTGTTGTCGCGGATACGCCCAGCGCCCAGGAATGAGCGAACCGGAAGCGCACGCCCAGCGCATTGACCTCTGGCTGTGGCATGCCCGCTTCTACAAGACGCGCACCCTGGCCACCCGCGAAGTGGGCAATGGTCGCATACGGTTGGCACGGACGGGTCAGATCCGGCGGATCTCCAAGGCTTCGGCAACACTGACGGTCGAGGATGAATTGACCTTCCCGAGGAATGGGAAGATTGTTCGCATCAGAGTTCTGGCCCTGTCCACGCGGCGTGGACCGGCCAGCGAGGCGCAGACCCTCTACGAGTTACTCGACGAGGACTGAACCGTGCGGCAAGTGAGGGCGGTATGAGCTTTCTGAAAAAAATCTTCGGCGCCAAGGCGACGACCAGCAATCCTGAAATCAACCCGCATGTGGCGGCAACAGCCCTGCTGGTCGAGGCGGCCCTGGCCGATGGCATTTATGCCGATTGCGAACAGGAACAGATCCTGGACACGCTCGGCGCCGCCTTCAAGTTGCAGGGTGATGAGGCCAAGGCCATTTTGGACAAGGCCGAGGAACTGGCCGAAACGGCGGTCGACCATCACCGTTTCACCAAGGTCGTGAAGACCTGCCTGAGCGAACAGGAACGTGTGGCCCTGATCGAGGAATTGTGGATGGTCGCGCTGGCCGACGGCGAGAAATCTCCCTTCGAGGACGCGTTTGTGCGCCGTATCGCACCGCTGCTGGGAATCGATGATCGCGAGCGGGTTTTTGCGCGCTCACGTGCAGAAGCCAAAGCACGCGCCCGTTGACAAAGCGTCCGCGACGTCCCATGTCGCGCCCGCATTGTTATTCCCACTGAAGTCCGCCGACCATGACCTATATCGTCACTGACGCCTGCGTCCGCTGCAAATACACCGACTGTGTCGAGGTTTGCCCCGTCGATTGTTTCTACGAGGGCGAGAATTTCCTCGTCATTCATCCGGATGAATGTATCGATTGTGGCGTGTGCGAACCGGAATGTCCGGTCGAGGCGATCAAGCCGGACACGGAAGATGACAAGGACGGCAAGTGGCTCGCGGTGAACTCCAAGTTCGCGGAGATCTGGCCAAACATCACGCTGCGCAAGGATCCGCCGGCTGATGCAGATGCGATGGCTGAGGAGAACGGCAAGTTCGAGAAATACTTCTCGGAAAAGCCGGGCGAAGGAAACTAGCCTGTTTCCTTCGGGAAATCGATCCAGTTTGAAATTTTCCGGTTAATGTGTTATACATAACACATTGATGGGCTGTGCGGGTGGCACGGCCCCCTTTTCTACGTGGTGACCTGTGCACTGAAATTGCCGTTCTGGAGCCCCGGCCAAGCCAGCTCTTGATGAACGCTTAGTGTCGTCTTGTCGTCGCCCCGAAAAGGCCCGGAGAGAGAGCATCAATGACGAAGAAAACCGCCAACGACAACAAATCATTCAAACAAGGTGATTTCATCGTGTACCCGGCTCATGGCGTCGGCCAGGTCACAGGCGTGGAGAAAGATACCGTCGCAGGTTTCGACATCGAGGTTTATGTCGTCACCTTCGAACAAGACAAAATGACGCTGCGCGTTCCGACCGCCAAGGCGGACGCTTCGGGCATGCGCCCGCTGTCCAGCGACAAGATCGTCAAGGACGCCATGAAGACGCTGAAGGGCAAGGCCCGCGTCAAGCGTACCATGTGGAGCCGCCGCGCTCAGGAGTATGAAGCCAAGATCAATTCCGGTGACCTGATCATGATTGCAGAAGTCGTGCGCGACCTGCATCGTGCTGAGGACCAGCCGGAGCAATCCTACTCCGAACGCCAGCTCTATGAGAGTGCCCTGGACCGCATGGTTCGCGAGCTCGCTGCGGTCGAGAATATCGAGCACGACGCAGCCCGCGAAAAACTGTCCGAGTCGCTGCTGAAAAAAGCCGCCTGAGGCTTCACATATGTGTTTCGAGAACGCCCGGCCCTGCCGGGCGTTTTTCGTTTCTGCTCCTGCTGCTGAAATCGAAGTCCTGAAGTGATCCAGCCTAACGCCGGCAACGTATGTCATGGTGAAAGGATTGTGTCATGGCCGTTTCGTCTTCTCCCCGCACCTCCGCCTCCAGCTCACCCGAGTTGAGCCAGCAGCGTTTCATCAAGACCGCGATGAAACATGATCTGTTGTCCCGGGAGGAGGAACTCGACCTCGCCCGACGCTGGATCGAGAATCGCGATGAACGTGCCATGCATCGGCTGACCCAGGCACACATGCGCCTGGTCATCGCCCTGGCGGCTAAGTATCGGCGTTATGGCCTGCCCTATGCCGACCTGATCCAGGAAGGCAATATCGGGCTGATGAAAGCGGTAGAACGCTTCGACCCGGATCGCGATGTACGCTTTTCGACCTATGTCAGCTGGTGGATCCGCTCCTGCATCCAGGATTATGTCCTGCGCAACTGGTCAATCGTCCGGACCGGTACGACCTCGGCCCAGAAATCACTCTTCTTCAACCTGCGGCGCCTCAAGGCGCAGATTGGTGCGCTGGACAGCAATACCCTCACACCGGAGCACAAGACCTGGATCGCTGACCAGCTTGGCGTGCGCCAGCAGGATGTGGATGCGATGGCCAATCGCCTGGCTGCCAATGATCGCTCCCTCAATGCGCCCGTCGGCGAGGACGATGTGGGCCAGTGGCAAGACCTGTTGCCCGATGAGCGCGCCACACCGGACGAGGAAGTCATGCAGAGCCGTGACAGCGAACGCCGAACCGGTTGGCTGCGCGATGCCATTGGCACACTGAATGATCGCGAACGATTCATCATTGAAGAACGCCGCCTGAGCGAGGAAGGTTCCACGCTGGAAGCCCTGGGCAAGACACTGGGCATCTCCAAGGAGCGTGTTCGCCAGATCGAAAATGTGGCCCTGAACAAACTCAAGAATGCACTGACCAGTGCGGTCGGCGATCCGGAAGCGGCGGGCCTTATTCCTTCGACCTAGTCCTCGAGAACTTCCATCCGGTCAGGATTGGGAGGAATGATCATTGGGCCATTTTCGTCTCGAATGACGCCGCGTACACGGATACGCCTTTGCTCCAAGGCGGCGAGGTCGCCCCAGCGTGCCGTAAACGCTGCGGCCAGCTCCGCATCAATGCGAATGGTAAAGTCGGTCCGGTAGTTGCTGCCAAAATTGAGATAGACCCGGCCATTGCCCAGCACGGCCGCGTCTGTCACCCGCCCTGCAACGATCTGAATCGTTCCGACATCCTGCATCAGCATGTCCGGATCAACATCACGCACCCGGAATTCTGGCTCCCCCCAGATCCCCGCACCGCTGGTTCGGCCCACCTCTTCAGCCAGGCGCCAGGCCGGCAGGTGATCAATGGCGTCAGGATAGGGGTAAAGCCAGGCCAGGCCCTCCGCCAACAAAAGCGTGTGCAGGTCCGTACGCTCTCCGCCCGCCTCCAGCCAGATTGTGCCCAGCCTTCGCTGGTAACGATCCGTGGTCTCATTGAGAAATTCGACATCCACCTGAGGCGAGGACAGCAAATCGGTCAGAAAGGCCTGGGTGCGTTCCGGCACCGGGCTCACCAGCGAGGCCAGCCGGATCTCGACTGCCTCTTCCCCGATTGCGAGGCGAAGACTCAACGGACCAGAAATCTCGACAATCCGGCCCGGGGTGAGCTGCGCATCACGCGCCCCCGCCTGACCACACGCGGCAACAACAAGACAGAACACAAACAGGGCAGGCTTGATAATCGGTGTCATGGCTCTCTCCATCGCCACCAATATACCACCAAAACGTGTATTTAACCGTGACGCCCGTCACAAAAAATGAATTCAGTTAACTTTTCCTTTTAACCTTTCGGCGAATCCTTACGGCGAATCTTTTCGCGACTCACCAATCAGGACGCGCCCCATGAACGCCTTCGCTTACGACGACAACCCGGAAACTTCCGCAGACAACACCGACATGCACGCGATTGCCGAGGCGGTTGGTGAAACGGCAGCGCGTGCCTCCCAGGGCGCAGAGGCTGCACAGGTCGCGTTCGACGCGATGAACCAGGTCGAGGAGAGCTCCCAGGTTCTCGAGCGCCGTGTAGAGGCCCTGACGGACGCCTCCCAGCGCATCAACGCCATTCTGTCCACCATCGAGGCGATCGCCAGCCAGACCAATCTCCTGGCCCTGAACGCCACGATCGAGGCCGCGCGCGCCGGTGAAGCCGGTCGCGGTTTCGCAGTCGTTGCCGGTGAGGTTAAGGCCCTGGCCGGTCAGACCGCCAAGGCGACCGAGGACATCGCCAGCCGCATCTCGGCCCTGGACAATGAAGTCAAGGAGATCCTCGACGGCGTACGCGGTTCCGGCGTTTCCGTGGCGCGCGGCAAGGAAGCCGTTGACCAGATGACCGCTGCGACCCAGGAAGTCGCCCACCAGCTCGACAGCCTGCGCGAACGCGTTCGCTGATCAACTGGCACATTCCGGTTTCAAACGGCTCGCCTCGGCGGGCCGTTTTTTGTTTGTCGTGAGCATTGGCAGGGTTTGCCCGACCGGTCGGCCGTTAAAAAGAAAAACGGCGCGCCAGATCCTGGCGCGCCGCCTTGTTTGATGGGCTGAGTGCCGGGCCAAACCTATTCCGGCTTGCGGAAGCGCAGGGTCATGCGATCGGATTCACCGATCGCCATCGTGTCCGGATTATTCGTGGTCGTCGGCGGCAGGCGCCAGACATAACTGTCAGCCGGATCATTGGGGTTGGCATTAATCTCGCTGCTGGCTTCCAGCACGAAACCGGCCCGCTCGAACGCGGCCACAACATCACTTTGCTTGAGATAGCCATTATCGCCGGTCGCGAAGCTGGCCTCCGCGCCTTCCGGTGCGCGGTGCTGAACCACCCCGACAACACCGTCGGGGGCCAGCGCGTCGAAAACCTCTGCGAGGGCGGTGTCGATCATTGGCTCCTCGAAACGGAAAAGGTGATGCAAGGCGCGGAAGAACAGCACGGCATCGACCTGGCCGTTTTCCGCATCCGGGATATCATCGAACGCATATCCCAGCGTCACCTGCCGGGGCTCGACCCCCTCAACGCTCATATAGCGGCCCATCTGGGTGATATCGGCGCCAAAGCGCTCATAATTGTCCGCGCTCCACTCCGGGAACATGCGGCTCCACAAACTGTCGGGATACGTCACCCCGATCAGGCGCCCCTCCTCCGCCAGCAGCGGGGTCAGGATCTGGGAATACCAGCCACCATTGCCCGGCAGGGCTTCGATCACGGTCATGGACGGCTCGACACCGAAGAAGCTCAGCGTCTCCACGGGGTGACGCCATTCATCACGCGCGCGGCGCTCGTCCCGGCGCTCGTGGTCGATCACCGCCGCCAGTGCAGCTGCCGCGTCCATCTCCTCAGTCATTGCCCCGCTGGCCTCGCCAGCCTCGGTCGTCTCGCCCGAAGGCATCATGTCATCGGCCGGAACCGACGCGGTTTCATCGCCACCGCCACAGCCGGCCAGCAAAAGCGCCATGGCGCTGACATATCCAATCGCTTTCATCTTTCCCCTCCCTGGGTGTGCGTCCTGCTCTTGTCCGGATATCGCGTTTGACGCGTGAAATCACTGAAGGCGGAAACACAACTTCGTGTGCCAGGGACTACGGCGTGCGCATTCCGACGCGGGAATGTCGTTTGGGGTCTTGCCCCGCCAGGCCATCTCGCCCAAAACGACGATACGGCCCCGTAGCTCAGCAGGATAGAGCAACAGATTCCTAATCTGTAGGTCACAGGTTCGAATCCTGTCGGGGTCGCCAGCTCTAACCGCGCAAACCGATCACGCCGCCTTGGCCACCGAATACGCCGCTCTGGCCCTGGTGATGAGAGCGCCTGGCCGAGAAGAGTCGCGCTTCCTCGGCATAGGTACACAGCTCCGATCGCCAGATCTGGTTGTTGGGTACACCCTCCTCAAGCAGTTGGTGATGGCAGGCAGCCGCCACGTCCAGCTGGGCCCCACCGTCCGCATCACGTGGAGAGAGAATACCAAGATCGCCGGGAAAGGCCTCGAACTCGGTCACGACTTCTGGGCCAACGCGGTAATTGGCGGGTGAGATCGATGGGCCAATGGCAGCCCGCAAGGCCTGCGGGCGAGTGCCGTAGAGGTCAGCCATCCGGCTCAGGGTCGCCTCGACAATATTCTGGACCGTGCCACGCCAGCCGGAATGAATGGCTGCGACAGCACCGTTCTGCTCGTCAAACAGCAGGATGGGCGTACAATCCGCGGTCTGGCAGACCAGGCCGATGCCGGGTCGATTGGTCACCAGCGCATCGGCCTCCCCGACCGGTTGCTCCCCCAGCGGAGCCGCCTCGATCACGGCTACAGCGCGGCCATGCACCTGGGTGGCAAAGGCGAGATAGTCCAGGCCGAGCGCCCGGCGGACACGTTCACGGTTTTCCGCCACATGTTCCGGACTGTCCCCGCGGGACCGGGTGATGTTGAGGCTGGCATAGAGGCCTTCGCTGAGCCCGCCCGGGCGGGTGGTGAAACCGTGCGCGATGGCATCGGCGTCCAGCAAGTCACAGCGGACAAGGGATAATTCGCTCATGTCTGCACACTTCCAGTGCCCGTGATCAGCGTCAAGCCGGTTGGATAAAACCCACGCGCTCAACACCCAGGCCATAGCCCTCACCAATTGCACGGACATCGCCCAGCAGCGCATTCAACGGCGCCCAGTCGTCCTCGTCGGCGATCGCATCCCAGACGCGCTCCACCTCGTCGATGACCATGCTGACCGGTTTGTCCTGCTTGAAGATCGCGTGTTTGAGCCGGGCCGGCAGGACGGGTTCGCGTTCGAACAACATGTCCCGGAAGACCTTGTAGAGATCGCCCTTGTAACCACGGGCATGAGCGCGGGCAAAACTCGCCTCGCCGCAGAAGTGATCAAAGATCACCTGTTCCCACGGCAGAAGACTATCCTGCATGAAGGCCAGGAAGGCACGCACCAGTTTTTCATCCTCGTCACGTCCGGCGCTTGTCACGCCGAAACGGGCCATGAAGGCGTCGAGCAGTGCAACACGATAGACGGCGGGAAAGGTATTGAGATCGGCCAGTAGCTGTTTCTGATCCCCGGCCAGGGCGAGAGCGCCGGCAAACTGTTGCAGCGCCCAGAACACCGCTTCTGGCTGACGACCATAGGCATAAAGCCCGGTCTGGTCGAAATAGGCCGCTGTGAACCCCGGCTCGTAATAGGGCAGGAAACGCCAGGGACCGTAGTCGAAACTCTCACCGGTGACGTTGAGATTGTCGGTATTGAGCACGCCGTGCACAAACCCCGCCGCCATCCAGCTGGCGACGAGTTTCGCATTGGCCTCGATCACCGCCTTCAGCAGGGCCGCGGACGGATCCTCGCCCGCCTCTATATCGGGATAATAAAGCTCCAGGCAATGCTCGATCAGCTGGCCGATCCGAGCCGGGGAGTTCTCGAAAGCGTGGCGCTGGAACGTTCCGAACCGCATGTGCGAATGCCCCAGCCGGGTCAGCACAGCCGAGCGCGTCGGCGACGGCTCGTCATTGCGCTCCAGCGCCTCCCCGGTCTCGAAGACGGCAAAGGGTTTGGACGTATAGACACCCAGGGCTTCAAGCATGTTGGCCGCCAGGATTTCCCGCACCGCGCCCTTCAGCGTCAGGCGACCATCGCCGCTGCGCGACCAGGGCGTCTGGCCGGAGCCCTTGGTGGCAAGATCGAGCAAGCGGTTTTCACGATCGCGTAACTGGGCAAAGAGAAAACCCCGCCCGTCACCCAGTTCGGGATTATAGCTGCGGAACTGATGGCCGTGATAACGCATGGCCAGCGGTTCGGGCTGGTTGTCCGCCAGCGACTCGAAACGCTGGAAATGTTTGACACGCTCCGCGGCACTCAGCCCTTCCAGCCCCAGCTCGGCCGCCCAGGCCGCGTTCCAGTAACGCTCGGTGGCTTGTGGAAAGGCCGCGGGCGCGACCGGATCGGAAAAGTCCGGGCCCAGGGTCACAAATTGCGGATCGGCTTTGTATTCGACAGCTTCGCTCATGGTCCTGAGCTAGGTGTTTCGGTGGCCGGAGGCAATGCCTATCCGCGCAATCCGTCACCCAGCGCAGCAGAGACGCGATTCACCAGATCCTTGGCACCGGGCAGGACGGCGGTCATGTTGAAATAGCCATGCGGCATGGCCTTGCCGAGCACGTATTCAACCGGAATACCGGCCGCCGCCAACCGATCCCGATAGGCCGTGCCCTCATCATAGAGCGGGTCCAGTTCCGCGGCGGCGATAAAAGTCGGCGGAAGGCCTGTCAGGTCGTTTTCCAGCAGCGGCGAGACGCGCGTATCATGGGCTGCCTTTTCGTCCGGCAGGTAGGCCCGAACAATCTGCTCCAGCGTGTAGACAGACAGGATGTGTCCCTCCAGCGCCTTGAGTTTCGGCTTGCGCCGCTCGATCAGCTGCATCAGCGGGTAGATCAGCAGCTGGAAGCGGATCTGGTCCCGACGTTGCTGGCCCAGCATGGCCGCCAGACCACCGCCGGCACTGTCACCGGCAACGGCGATGCGTGTCGGGTCCGCACCGGTGCGCTCAAGACCTTCAGCGCTCGCCAGCCAGTCAAAAGCCGCCAGCGCATCCTCGACCCCGGCCGGGAACATGTGTTCGGGCGCCAGGCGGTAATCAATCGCGAGAACACGCACGCCACTCTTGGCAGCCATGCGGGCGCAGAGGCGGTCATGCGTCTCCAGATCACCGATCACATACCCGCCGCCATGTGTGAAGAAACAAAGCGCGGCGGGCGTCTCAGAGCCTTGCGGGATGTAGAGGCGCGCCGGGATCTCGCCAGCCGGACCGGTTATGGTGAAGTCCTGAACGGACTGCAGCGGCGGTGCGGCGCTGTCCAGGAAGGGCGCGGCCTGGCGCAGGGTTTTGCGCATGCGCGGCGCAGCCTTGGCTGGTTCAAGCGGGTCTTCGATACCGAATCTGGTGAGGGCCTCGGGCCAGTTTTTCGTTTCCATTCGCCAGCCGTATCACGACCGCCACAGCTGGCAAGCAGTCAAACGGTCTCAGGGGAAACTAGTGAACCGTGATGGTCTCTTCGCGACCCAGCCGACCGGCCAGGGCGTCTTCCATCACCGAACGCAGGGCACGCCAGGCATCGGCGCTTTCCGGGCTGCCCTTTTCGTCCAGCTCCATGACGGCATCATCGGCATATCCGATGGCCTGGGCGCCATGCAGGTCGACGAGGGTCCAGGCGATCTGGTGCATGTCCTGGGCGGTGATGGCTACGTGCGGGGTCATGTCCGGCTCCGAGTGAAAACGATTTGGTCTTTCAGGAGCAAGCCCGGGGCCAGAAGCAACACAAGTACAAACGTTTGTTTTATATCATAAAATCACCCAGGCGACAGAAATCTCCCCCCGGAGAATTCTGCCACCGGATAGATTTGCCGAGTCGTTTCGGCCTAGTCGCTCTCGAGCAGCGGCAGCACCGCGTCCCAGATCGCGTCGCCAATTCGCTCGTAACGGATGTCGACCGTGTTGAACATGATGGCCAGCGTCGCATCATCGGCGGGACGGTATTCCACCTTGCCGATAAAGCCCGGATCATAACCGCCGTGATACCAGCGCTCTTCGCCGTTCGTGGTTTCCTGCCATTGCAGACCGATGCCGTAGGACCAGTCATTGTCCGCCGCTCCGTGGTGATTGAGCGAGGCGCGCAAAATGTCGAGATATTCGTCGGAAAGGGCCTCGCCCGAGAACCAGGCATCACCCCAACGCGCAAGGTCATGGGCGGTAAAGACCCAGCCTCCGCCTCCCCACTCAAATGCCGGGTCATAGGTCAGCCGCTCATACTCTCCGGCCTTGGTGGGAACACCCGGGAAGGTTTGCTGGAAACGCTGATGCATATAAGCCGCGGTCAGGCGCGGCATTTCCCGGCGCTGGCGCTCGGTTTCGGTGAGGCCCAGCGGCTGGATGAAACGCTCATCCACAAAGGCTTCCAGCGTCTGGCCGCTGACATGTTCCACCACGAAAGCGATGATCGTGTAATTGGCGTCGGAATAGTGGAAGGCCTCGCCCGGCTCGAACAACGGCTCCAGCCCGCCCAGCGGGCGCAGCAAGTCCTGGTGCGTCAGACCCTGATCGGCAAAATCGAGGTTTTCGACTGCGGACAGGCGCAGCGCCTCGCGGATCGGCTCGGTCTCGAAATAGTCGATCGGTATGCCCGAGGAATGATTGAGCAATTGTTCCAGCGTCACCTCGGCGGCGTTGGGCAGCGGATCAAACCAGTCCTGGCCACCCAGATACTGCGCCGCGCGATCATCCAGCGCCACACGCCCGTCCTCGACCAGCGCCATCAGCGCGGCAGCCACAAAGGTCTTGCCCATCGAACCACCCAGCAGGCGGTGATCGGTACGCATCTCGATGTCGGCCTCGCGGTCCGCATCACCCGCAACAACCGTGATTGTGCGATCGTCCGACAGGCGCAGCGCCACGCTGGCACCGACATAGGTGGTTGGATGTTCCGATGCGCCATACTCGGCCAGCACGGCCGAGATCGCCTGTTCAATCGCGCCGAGATCCTGGGCCTCGGCATTCATCGCCAGACCGCTCGCCGACAGGCCCAGACTGCTTGCCGACAGGCAAAGTCCAAAAATCAGATGTTTCCAACAGCCCCCTGCTTTGATCACAGGATGGGCGAAACGCCTGGCGGGTCCGAGTTAAATCGCAGACAGAATGTTGCGATCAGGACTTTTTCCGGCCGGGCGCATAACCACCGGTCTGAAGGTACTCGATCTCTTCCGGCGTGCTTTTCCGCCCCAGCGCCTCGTTGCGATAGGGGAAACGGCCGAACCGCTCGATCACCTCACGGTGTTTGATGGCGTGGTTCAGCGTGCCTTCGCCTTCAAGGCGGTCCCGGGCAAGGTCGACACACAGGTTCTGGAAGTCGATATGCTCGCCATGCATGAAGGGCATATAGACAAAATCACGTCGGCTCTCATCGATGGCCCAGTCAAATCCGCGGTCCATCATGTCCAGCGCCACAAAACGGGCCATGGTGTCGTAGGAGAAGGCCCGACCAGAGCCGCGCCAGATATTGCGCGGAAACTGATCGAACAGCAGAACCAGCGCAAACGCACTGTCCGGACCGCCAAGCCAGGGGTGATTGCCCGCCCTCATCTGCTTGGCATGTTCATCCACCGTGCGCGCAAACCGTCGGCGTACGGTGGCGTCAAAGGCCGGGGACGTGGCGTACCACTTCTTGGGCCCAGCTTCGTTGAACCAGAAATGGATAATCTCGTCGGGGGTCGGTTTCAGCACGCTCATACGCGCAGTTTACCGCCCACAATCTGCTCGTACAGCTCTTGTGTAAGTCGCACATATTTCCCGATCGTCGGGTGATCGAAATAGAGCGGATCGGTGATCTTTTTCGGGTCGAACCCATCCTTGACCAGATCCACCTTGCGCAGCTTGAACGTGCCCGTCGTATCACCCTGCTCCTGCAGGCGCAGGAAAAGCGGGCGGGCGAAAGTCGGCAGGGCATCATGGATATGTTCGCGCAGGGCATCCAGATCGATCTGGCCGGCCTTCGCGACCAGGGCGGCCATGCCGGCACGGCCGGAATGCCCCTCGACCTCGACGCCATAGACATTGGCCTGTTCGATGCCGTCAAAACTCAGAGCTTCGGCGACCTCGCCGGTTGCCACATTTTCCGACTTCCAGCGGAAGGTGTCGCCCACACGGTCGACGAAGTAATAATATCCCAGTGCGTCACGCGTCATCAGATCGCCGGTGCGGAACCAGGCATCGCCCTCTTCGTACACATTGCGGAGGATCTTCTTCTCGGTGTCTTCCTTGGATCCATATCCATCAAAACGGAAACGCGCATCGCTCGGATCGATCCTGCCGATGGCCTCGCCCACCTCGTCCGGACCACATCGTACGCAGTGACCGTTCGCGCCACGCACCGGCGCTTCCTCGTCCATGTCGAACTTGACCAGGTCGATGTTGAAACGGTGTTTGAGATAGTTCGGAACCCGCCCGATCGCGCCCGGCTGGTTCATCGCATTGACCAGACCGACATTGCCCTCGGTGGAGCCGTAGAATTCGATAATGTCCGGCAGGTCGAAGCGCGCCTGGAATTGCTCCCAGACATCGCGGCGCATGCCATTGCCGATCGCACAGCGCAGGGAATGGCCCTGCTCGTCGGCGACCGGATCGGAGTTGACCAGGAAGCGGCAGAGTTCGCCGACATACATGAACAGCGTGGCCTTGTGACGCTGGACATCCGGCCAGAAATTCGAGGCAGAGAATTTCGGACGCACGATCACCGAACCGCCAAAGGACAGCGCACAGCCCACGCCGCACAATCCGCCCGTGGCGTGATAGAGCGGCAGGACCATCATCATCCGGTCGCTCGGCTTGGCCTTGGACGCGATGGCAAAAATGTTGAGGTAATAGAGCGCACGGATGTGCGTCATCAGCGCTGCCTTGGGCAGGCCAGTTGTGCCCGAGGTGAACATTTTCAGGACCGGGTCTGACGCTTTCACATCCTTTCGTTTCTCAGCGGGAATACGCGCACCGGACTGTTCCGCAACGGCGGCATTGAAATCACCGGACCAGTCGTAGGCGCCGTCGACGACCCAGGGCTTGGCCTCGATTTCAGCGACCTCGCAGGCCGAGCGATAGGCGTCCACCAGCTCGTCGGCAATGATGGCATGGCGGGTTTCGCCGATATTCAGGCAATGTGCCAGCGACTGCCCGGACAGCTGGTTGTTAAGCAAGGAGGTAACGACGCCGACCTTGGACAGACCGAACCAGATGGCGATGTATTCCCAGCGATTGGGCATGAAAAGCGCAACCGTCTCGCCCTTCTTCAGCCCCTGCGCCAGCGCCCAGTTGGCCACGCGGTTCGCATAGGCGTCGAACTCGGCATAGCTGATCTCACCCTCATCGGTGATCGCCATCGGTCGATCGGCGAACTTGTCGACCGTCTTTTCGATGTGATCCGGCACGCGGACACCGGAGCCGGGCCCGACCTTCTTGATCTGTTTGAGGACGCGCAGCATCCCGGAAACGTATTCAACTTCACGACCGATCGCGGTGAACAGGCCCATTATCAACTCCCCGATAGACGGATTCATCCGTTCTGCTTGGGAAAAACGATACGTGGGTCAGGGTTTCCGTCAAGCAAACGCGCCCGCGCACACGGCAAGTGTGATGCGCATTTCAAAAGATTTCCGAAGGAAATTGCGTCAAGCCCGCCGACCGTAGCGATACTCGCGAAATTCTGCCGCTAGCGCCACACAGATGGCGAGCAGGGCCAAGTCCTTGATTAGAAAGATACCTGACCCGCTGAGGAAGGGGAATCCGCCCAGATCCGAAGACCAGCTTCCCGGAAAACTGATGAGGAAGGACAGCGTAATAAGAAATGTTGCCGACGCCATCATCAGACCGATCGAATAGAGCCCGCGATTGAAGCTGGCCGCGAGCAGGAAAAGCACGGTCAGGATCTCGATCACGCCGATAATGTAGGAGACAATCTGGATCTCCATGAAATTCAGCATCCAGGAAAACAGGATGCTCGTCTGGATCAATGGCTCGATGCCCCGCGCCTCGACGGCGGTGAATTTCATCGCCCCGATCCAGAACAGCACGATTGTCAGGCCGCCCATCATCACCGGTCGGCTCCAGCGGCGAAGGTCACTGTGACGGCTTGAGAACATGCGAGAGCGATCAAAACTGCCCGCCCACATCGCGAGCCCCAGAATACCGAGATATTTCAAGATGCCCTGCCCCGAACCGATGGCCGGGAAACCGCCGGCCGCCTCGATCCAGACCGGATTGGTCAGGAACACGGTCAGCGCCAGGGCGCTGTAGATCCCCAGCATGATGAAACCAATGCGACGAAAACTGCCACTGGGCAGAGGCGCGCCAATCAAGCACGCCATGATCACCTGGTAGACACCAATCGCCTTGGCGGCGGACGCGGCCTGCGGCAGGAGCCCCGACAGGAATACGTGTCCCGAGATCCAGTTCATCATGACCAGATCGCCCTGGGCGGTGAAACTCATCGCCCCCATCCACAGGAAGATAACAGCCAGGCTCGCCCGCGCGAACAGCACCGCATTGGTGATCGAAAGCAAGATCATCTCCCCGACAGACTCGCAACGCGCACGACGCTAGCACTGCTCGCCCCGGCTGTGGAGTAGGCAGGTGGACCACCGCACAGCGAAGCCCACACCCTCGCCATTGATGGGCGAGACGGACCATTGCGAAGCAATGGTGGAGTGGGTGCGCGCCGAAGGCGCGGCTTAAAGTCGGCCCTCCGGGCCGCACCCTATCCGTCCGCGTCACGGCCACCTTCGGCACTTCGAACATGCCCCCGGCATGTTCTCGGGTGCCTCAGCCCATCAAGGGAAAGGAGGAAAACAAGTGTGTCGGTGCCTATCCTCTTCCTCGGGGAGGTGTCCCGAAGGGACGGAGGGGCCGGAGCGCGTAGCGCGGAGGTCTAGGGCTCACTGGCGTTCGCACCCCCTTCGACCTCGCCTTCGCCGATGGCTACGGCGAGCCCACTTCCCCGCGTGTGGGGAAGATATCCCTAGTGCTCAAACCTCAGGCATAATCTCCCGTGATCCATGTCGTGGGAGGCGAGAGCTCAGTCTTTTCGGGCGTGGATGTGCGGGACGCGGCTGCCGACCCTTCGGGGTCATAAGGGCATGGCAGACAGCAGACCCGTGTGCGGGAG
>Ga0189285_100028_pt1 | contig 183077 bp, 162 predicted proteins | sample GEYOminimetaG_FD_130315 | JGI IMG/M metagenome (GOLD analysis project Ga0189285, IMG submission 130315) | Marine microbial communities from the Costa Rica Dome - GEYO mini metaG | ecosystem: Environmental > Aquatic > Marine > Oceanic > Photic zone | place: Costa Rica: the Eastern Pacific...
AAAGTCCGCCGGGTTTCCAAACAGCTGCTGGAAGATGCCGCCGCCACTGCCATCGCCGGCCGTGCCGCTGGCCTGGGAGCGCCAGACCGCCACAAAGTTGTCCCCAGAGAGCCCGGCCAGCGCTACCTGGCTTTGGGTACTGGAGAATTCGGAATTCACCTGAAACTCGCCATCAACCCGGTTGGCTGCAGCGTCGTACTGCTGCGCGAAGACACCCGTGCCACTGCCGTCGCGACCACTGTCGTCGCGCCAGCTCACCACGAAACCGCCACCATCCAACGCGGTGATCGCCGGTTCGTACTGGTTGCTGGAGACGTTCTCATTGACCCGGAACTGGCCGCCCAGGGGGCTGCCATCCGCCGCAAAATGCTGGGCATAAACACCATAGCCGGCAGTATCCAGTCCATTTTCATCGGTCCAGGCCACCACAAAGGTGCCGTCTGCCAAACCCGCAACCACCGACTCCCTCTGGTCACCGGACACCTCGGTGTTTACCGGAAACTCGGCACCCACCGGGTTGCCCGCCGCATCGTAACGCTGGGCAAAAATGCCCTGGCCGCTGCCATCACCGGCAGAACCGGAGGTAAAAGATGTCCAGGTCACCACAAAACCGCCACCACTCAAACCGCTGACGCTCGGCTCGTATTGGAAGGAGCTGAATTGGGTATTGACCTGGAACTCAATACCGATCGGGTTACCCGCCGCATCAAAGCGTTGCCCTTGCACACCGGCGGAACTGCCGTCCGAGCCACTGTCATCCCGCCAGACCACGACAAAGCCACCATCATTCAGCGCGGCAATGGCAGATTCCTGCTGAGACGAACTGGTGATGGTATTGACCTGGAACTCACTGCCAGCTGGCAACCCATCCGCATCAAAGCGCTGGGCAAAGATCCCCCAGCTGGAGCCATCGGCGTTGGACACCTGGTCGGTCCAGCTCACCACAAAACCGCCACCGGCGAGGCCGGTGACCTGCGCTTCGACCTGGTCACCGAAGACCTGGGTGTTGACGATGAACTGCGGCCCGGTGATTACGCCCTCTGCGGTATAACGCTGAGCAAAAATCCCATAGCCGGAACCGTCTTCGTTATCCGATTCCCAAACCACCACATAACCGCCATCGGCCAGGGAGGCGACTGACGGCTCCCGCTGTTCACCATCAACGAAACTGTTGACCTGGCGTTCGTCGAAGACCGGTCCAACGCCGTCCGTGGATGGCGTGATATTGATGGTTACTATGACCGGCTCAGAAGTACCGCCGTCACCGTCGCTGAGCTGAATGGTGATATCCCGGGAAGCCACCGGATCGTCCGACGTGTTCTGATAGGTGAGATTTTCAACCAGCGCTTCAACATTGGTGGGATTGGCACTGGCATTGAGCGTGACCACCAGATCACCGCCGTTGCTGCCGTCGGAAGTGATGGATCCGATAACGATGCCGCCATAGGTTACGTCGGTGCCTGATACACCGATCTGGCCGGCGGCAGTGCCCTGATTGCGGAGACCGAACTGTTCCTGAGACTCTGCATCCTCCCCAAACTGATCAAAGACACCGAAACCGGTGAGCCGGCTGACAATCAGTGCGCCGCCATCAAAATCTCCTGAGTCTGCATCGCTGACTGCAGAGGCTCCGTTTAGGTCTATCAGCTGCGGGCTGGTGTTCAGGTCGTTTTCTGAGTAGGTGACCATGGTGGAGATACCTCCCACCTCCGGACTCGCCTGAATGGTAAACGCAGCCGGGTCACCAAAGGTTTTACTGAACACACCATAGCCAGAACCGTCACCAGCCGAGCTACTGGTGTTCGATGACCAGGACACAACAAAGCCTCCGTTGTTCAGTGCGGTCACTGTGGGCTGGTACTGCACACTGCTGGTCTCTTCGTTCACCTGAAACTCAGCACCCACCGGGTTACCGGAGGAATCAAACTCCTGACCGAAGATGCCGTAACTGCTGCCGTCCGCGCCTCCCTGGTCGGTCCAGACAATAACGAAGCCACCCCCCGATAGAGCAGCGATTACAGGCTCCTGCTGATCGGCACTGGTCGAGGTGTTGACCTGGATTTCGCCACTGAGCGGAGCACCGCTGGCATCAAAAAGGCGAGCAAATACACCGTCCCCAGAACCATCGCCAGCCGATCCGCTGGTTGCTGAAGTCCAGGTCACCGCAAAGTTACCACCCGCCAGCTCAACGACAGTCGGCTGCAACTGGTTTCCCGATGTCTCCAGATTGACCTGTATTTCCCCGCCCAATGCAACGCCGGCGTCGTCATACCGCTGCACAAATATGCCGTAACCACTACCATCTCCGGCTGTCCCACTGGTGAAAGACGCCCAGGCCACCACAAAGCCACTGCCCAGAGCACTCACACTGGGCTGAATCTGCGCACTGGATATTTCTGTATTGACCTGAAACTCAGTACCGACGGAGTTGCCGGCAGCGTCATAGCGTTGAGCGAAAATACCATCACCACTGCCGTCCAGGCCCCCTCCATCACGCCAAACCACAACATAGTCGCTATCCGTCAGCCCCGTTACCTGCGCCTCAGACTGGGTGTTTGAGGAAGTGGTATTGACCCGAACAGCGTCTCCCACTGGTTGATTACTGGCATTGAATTGCTGTTTATAGATACCGGTGCCGCTGCCATCTGCGGCGGCCCAGGTCACCACATAGCCGCCGTCGGACAAAGCCGCCACCGCCGCCACATTCTGATCCCCGATAGCGTCATCACTGACCTGGAACTCCGGCCCGATGCGAGATCCGGACTCGCTGAAACGTTGCGCAAAGATGCCGTCGCCGCTGCCATCCTGGTTCTGTGACGTCCAGACCAGGATATAGCTGCCATCGGCCAACGTGCGCATGACGGGCTCATCCTGATCACCACTGGTATAGAGGTTCACTTTGTCTTCGTCAAAGGGGCTGTCATCGAGCGAGTACTGATAGGTCGCCATCGCAACGGATGAAAGCGGGAGAGTGGAAGGCGTACCCGAATCATCCATGATTGCCCAGTTTCTGCCCGCGTCGGTATAACCCAATTTGGTTGGAGATGCAGAAACCTTAACGCCCCAGTGATGGCCCAAGGCCTCCAGAAAACGCGCGCCGCACTCCTGCGCCGAAACACTGCACGCGATCAGCCCCAATGTCTTGCCGCTCATCCACTTTGAAAGCCCCAGGTTCAGATTCGTCCGTTCTGCCAACTGGTTCGTATCAATCCCATGTGCCCCCAACTTTAATTTTCCGGGGGAGCCATGACACAAAATAAAGTACTGGCTGAACTCGAGAGTTGCCGAGTTCAGATAGCGCTCCAATTTATACAAGGCGTCATCATCACGCTGGACTAGCAAGATGTGGTCGGCTTTCAGTTCACCGGACAGGAGTAGTTCTATGCCTTTCAGTTCGGCGTCAGCAATGAGTAGGGTTTTGGATGGGTTATTGGTCTGAGAATTGAGTACCATGTTCACGTCGAGAACCCCTTCTAGAGTTTCAGTCCATGAAGAACCCGGCGGCATGACACACGAATGCGCAGCACGAATTCCGGATGCGGGTGTTATTGGCACAAGGATTTACTGATCCATAATCCTTTACAGCATGGCCTCGGGTCGAGACGGCTTAAATCCCAATAATTCACTCAGGCAGGGTAATCGACCACTTGATGTGTTTTAGCAAAAACCAAACCACAAAGTTTTTTTTTGCCGCGAAACAATAATTTATTTCTTAAAGATATTTGAAAACACCCTGTTTGGCCCAGATGCACGAGGATGGTGTAAATTTTTTGGACATTTCGTCATTCACCCAACACACCCAACCCACGCCATAAGGAGGGGATATATTCAATAGGTTAAATACTGAATTAGTTGCACGGCTGCATGTCTCGGCATGCTCACGGCATGTAAAGTTCCTGGACAGTTGGAAACCTTTGCTGCTGAGTATTCAGCATATGAGTCACCACGACTTGTTGTTCCTATTTTTCTGGCAACACGTAAAGGCATTGGTGGGGGGGGGGGCGTAAAACATCTAGACCGTCTAATTGGATAGGGCCTTTACATAACTCAATTTGATAAACCACGACCATGTCAACTTTCAGATGTTGTATGACCCAGATCGAATCTGATTGGTCCACTGATCCTAGAGCTTCTCGTCATGCTCCACTATGATCAACTCTTCCAGATCAAATCCCTCTTCTATTACCCGCTCCCTGAACGCCTCAATCGCCTCTTCGCTGACTTCCGGCGTGCGTGAGAGAAACCAGAGATAGTCACGGTCGTAACCGGTCACATAGGCATACGAATACTCGTCTTTGTCGAGTTCGAATACCACGTAAGAGGCGTAAAAGGGCCCGAAGAAGGACACCTTCAAATGGCCTGTGTTTTCGTCCTCGACAAATACGGCGCGGCCGTCAGCTTCCTCCCATTGCTCTTCTTCGGCGTTATAGCCGCGATTAATGACCTTTATGCTGCCGTCGTCATTACGGCTGTATTCGGCACGAACATTGGTGAGACCGCGCTCGAAGGAATGGTCCAGGCGGGCGATTTCGTACCAGGTACCCAGGTAGCGGTCGCCATCAAAACCGGTGACTGGCTCAATATCCTCCGGAATGCCGGTGCAGCCGGACAGGGCTACCAGCCCGGCTATCAAGGACCATTTTCTTAACACTGCCATCATCGTTAGCGCCCCATTTTCGAATATCAGATACGAGAAGGGCCAGCAGTTGCTGGCCCTTGATTCATACGTTGTAGAAGTCCCGATACCAGTCTACAAATCGGGCAATGCCCTCCTCTACGGGAGTGGCCGGCTTGTAGCCTACGTCGTCGATCAGATCATCGACATTGGCGTAGGTGGCGGGAACATCGCCGGGCTGCAACGGAAGCAGGTTTTTCTCCGCTTTCTTGCCAACCCGTTCCTCAATAATCTCGATGAACCGGGACAGCTCAACCGGGTTGTTACTTCCGATGTTATACAACCGGTATGGCCCCTTGCTGGTGCCGGGGTCCGGAGTTGCACCACTCCACTGATCGTTGGGCTCGGCAACATGATCCAGAGTGCGAATCACGCCTTCCACGATGTCGTCGATGTAGGTGAAATCCCGACGATGGTGGCCGTGATTGAAAACGTCGATGGGCTCTCCGGCGAGTATCTTCTTGGTGAAGATAAACAACGCCATATCCGGTCGGCCCCAGGGACCATAGACAGTAAAAAACCGCAGACCAGTCGTCGGCAGATTATAGAGATGGCTGTATGTATGGGCCATGAGCTCATTGGCCTTCTTGGAGGCCGCGTAGAGACTCAGCGGATGATCCACGTTGTCGTGCACCGAGAACGGCATGGACTCGTTGGCCCCGTAGACCGAGCTGCTGGAGGCGTACACCAGGTGCTTCACCTTGTTGTGCCGGCAGCCCTCGAGGATGTTCATGAAGCCAACAAGGTTGGCATCCACGTAGGCGTGGGGGTTCTCGATGGAATACCGCACACCCGCCTGGGCCGCCAGATGCACCACCCGTTCAGGCTTGTGCTCGGCGAAAAGCGCTTCCATGGCAGCCCTATCAGCCACATCCTCGCGGACCTCGGTAAAGCCCGCCTTGTCGGTCAGGCGTTTCAGCCGCGCTTCCTTCAGGTTCACATCGTAGTAGTCGTTGACGTTATCAACGCCAATGACTTCATCGCCCCGGTCAAGCAGCCGATGCGCCAGGTGTGAGCCAATAAAACCGGCTGTACCGGTAACAAGAATCTTCACGTTTCTCTCCTTGGAACGAATGCCGGCCTCAGAAGGACACGCCAGCACTCACAAACGGCCCGCCAATCTCAACATCCAGGCGGTCATTGCCGTCTTCGTAATCAATGGCCATCTGACGGTAGCCCGCGCGCAACTGAATCAGTGAGATCTCATACTGGCCGTAGGCGTTAAAATCATGCACCGAGTCACCGTCGAAGCTGATGAAGTTGCCTTCTGCGCCAACCGACACGCCGGTTAACGGCAGATCAAAACGTGCCGCCAGATAGCCCATGGGGATGACTGCATCAACCGTAGTTTCGTTGGCAGCAAGACCGCCTCCGATCTCTTGGACTATCAGTTCTCCGGAGAGATCTCGCGCTGTTATGCCAAGGTCCAGGTTGACCCAGTTATCCAGCACTTCGTAGTAAAGCGTCAGATCAAGCTGGTCGAGATCGAAATCAGACTGAACCTCGACACTCCCCGGAATACCAACGAACCCGGACGTTCCAAGCTCACCACGACCACTTTGCTCGATTACGGTGTAGTTCAGGCGAACATTGGGCAATAAGGGCACCGGATGCTCCAGATACAGCGACGCATTGGCGTTGGAGTCGCTATCAAGGTTAAGGTCGTTCTCGACGTCAACAACGTCATTATTACTGGCAGCCTCACCGGACAAGTCAGAATCCCAGTAACTCACGCTGGCGCCCAGACCAACAACGTCCGCCTGGGACAAAGGCGCCACCAGAATCAGTGAACCACCTACAGCAAGCATCAGTTTACGCATGACACACCTTTTGAATTTGTTGTCAGTTTCAGTCAGTCGAACTGGATTCCCAGACGGCGCCCGACTTCTTCGTACGTTTCAATAACCTCACCCAGACCCTGCCGGAAACGATCCTTATCCATTTTCTTTCGGGTTTCCTTGTCCCAGATCCGGCAACCGTCCGGGCTGAATTCATCGCCCAGCACGATCTTTCCTTCGCTGCGCCCGAACTCCAGTTTGTAGTCCACGAGCAGCATACCAGCATCATCGAACAGGGCCTTGAGCACGTCATTTACCCGGTAGGTCAGCGCTTTCATCTGCTCCAGTTCGTCGGCTGACGCCCAACCAAAGCTGACGGCCAGGGATTCGTTGACCATCGGATCGTGGAGTGCATCGTTCTTGAGGAACAGTTCGTAGGTGGGCGGATTCAGTTCCTGCCCTTCCTCTACGCCAAGCCGACGGCAGAGACTGCCAGCGGAGACGTTGCGAACCACGCATTCAACCGGGATCATGTCCAGTTTCTTTACGAGCGACTCGGTCGACGACAACAGTCCCTCGAAATGGGTCGGTACGCCCGCCGCCTCGAGTTTTTCCATTACGAACGCATTGAACTTGTTGTTCACCATGCCCTTGCGATTAAGCTGTTCCTTTTTCTCGCCGTCGAAGGCGGATGTGTCGTCACGGAACACCAGCACGAACCGCTCGGGGTCGTCGGTACGGTAGACGGATTTAGCCTTGCCGGCGTAGAGTTCTTCGCGTTTTTCCATTGGGGGTCTCCGAAAAGCGGCCGCCCTGAGCGGCCTCTTCCTGAATCAGTATAGGTAATCGAATAGTTGCGCGAGCAGATCCGGCGTCGTGCGGCTGCCTGTGTAGTCCGGAACCTCTTCGGCAGAGATGACAATGGCGTCGCTCTGCTGGCTGAGGTTTACTGTGTGGGTGTGCCGGGGCGCCTCTTTATCACTGAACCAGCTGAACCAGCCCGGATCCCGCTCGTCTTCGGTCCGGAAATCGACATGGAACCAACCCTCACTGCGGTTCAGATCAACAACAGGAATGCCCGAGTCTGTCAGCGCCCGGCTTAGTTCAGCCCAGGAACGACCATAATCAAGCTCCATGCGGATCGAGACCGCCTCATCGTTTTCCGAGATCAGGCGAACAAGCGGATCGCTAACCATGCCGGATGCGGCTCGGGAAAAGGACTTGGTTTCCTCCCGGGCCCTGAGAAAATCTCCCAGGTCTGACAACAGGCGTCGCTGAAGCTCCAACGCCTGCTCCGAGGGGTCGGACACACCGCTCCAGGGGATCAGTTCGTCTGGCTGCTCCGGCACTTCCAGTTTGCGCACCTGCACTTCGGTGGTCTTACGACGAACGCCGGGAGCCATACGCAGCTGGAGGACGACTTTCTGTTCGCCAGCAGACGGATTATCGGAAAGCTCCACCAGTTCCCTGGCGCGCTTGCTGAAGTTGGCAAGCTCCGTCTGCAGGAGGCCGAGCTGGGGGCTGTCAAAGCCAACACCCAGGCCACGGTCCGACAGGTAGCTGTTCACCGCGGGCCAGATTCGTCCGGGCACATCGTTCACCAATAGCCAAAGCCGGCCATCGAGCTCTTCAATCACATAGTTTTCATCCAGGATGTCCGAGGTCATGTCCGGCGGACGTGGTATATCGGACGGGTACATCTTGCTGGCATCGGCCGGCTGAACATCACGGATTGGCATGGTCTGGCTGAAACGGGAATCGTCGGCGGTCGGAGGCAGTTCCAGCGGTTTCCCTTCCGTCGCATTTACATAGCGTTCGGAACGATCTTCAACAAAGCTGCATCCTGAAGCTGCTGCGAGAAGCAGCAGCCCGGATACCATAACAGCGGGTTTCAACATCAGGTTACTACCGGTTCCTTTTAGAACCTGCATCAGGTTACTCCGGGGCTGGGATGATTTAAGCAAACTCAGAGTACACCTGAGGCCTTGAGGGCATCTTCCACTTCGCTATGGAACTTTTCGCTGAGCGGTGTCAGCGGCAGGCGGATGCCCTCCCCGATCATTCCCATTCGGTGAAGCGCCCATTTAACCGGAATCGGGTTCGCCTCAAGGAACAGCTTCCGGTTGAGCGGCATGAGCAGTTCGTTCAGACGCTCGGTCTCTTCGCGGTTTCCTGCTACGGCCGCTTCGCAGAGCTGGGCCATGGCTTTCGGAGCTACGTTGGCAGTCACAGAGACGTTGCCTTTGGCACCCGCGAGCATCAACTCAGCCGCGGTGGCGTCATCACCGGAGTAAACCGCAAGACGGCCATTCAAGGCTTCGATCAGTTCAGCACCGCGGGGAATATTGCCCGTGGCGTCCTTGATACCCACGATGTTCGGGATATCAGCAAGCCGCAGCACGGTCTCGTTCAGCATGTCGCAGGCAGTCCGGCCGGGCACGTTGTACAGCATCTGGTTCATGCCGGGGACGGCTTCGGCGATGGCTTTGAAATGCTGGTACAGGCCTTCCTGGGTCGGCTTGTTGTAGTAGGGAACAACGAGCAGACAGGCATCTGCGCCAAGCTTATGGGCTTCGGCCGTCAGTTCAATGGCCTCACGGGTACTGTTACCGCCCGTGCCCGCAATAACCGGGATGCGACCATTAACGCGTTTGATGATGTGGCCAATGGTCTGGCAATGCTCTTCCGGGTCGAGCGTTGCGGATTCGCCAGTGGTGCCCACAGCCACAATGCCGTGCGTGCCGTTTTGAATATGAAAGTCTACCAGCTTGTCCAGATCCTCCCAGTGAATATCACCGTTTGGATGCATGGGCGTGACCAGTGCGACAAGGCTACCCGTAATCATAAAAGCTCCGTCCGAATAAAACCGATATGGTAATGTTGGGCACGAACTGACACAAGGGAATTAAAGGAGATGTCATGCCATCCGTTGAGTTAAACAAACCCGTTCCGGATTTTGAAGCGCCGGCTACCGGAGATCAGACCATAAGGCTGGACAATCTGAAGGGTCAGAATGTGGTGATTTACTTCTATCCGAAGGACAACACCCCTGGCTGCACCACCGAGGGCCAGGACTTCCGGGATCGGATGAAACAGTTCGAAGAGCTGGACACGGTTATTCTTGGAGTATCCAGGGACGGCCTGAAAGCCCACGAGAACTTCCGGGCCAAGCATGAGTTTCCCTTCCACCTGATTTCAGACAAGGACGAAGCCCTCTGCAACCTCTTTAACGTGATCAAGCTGAAAAAGCTCTACGGCAAGGAGTACATGGGCGTCGACCGCAGCACCTTCCTGATTGATAAGGACGGCGTGTTGAGGGCGGAATGGCGTGGCGTGAAGGTCAAAGGCCATGCGGACGAGGTTCTGGAGGCCGTACAGGCGCTTTAGGCGCCTGTCAGGTATCGCTGGTTTCGGCCAGCGGCGCAGACTCCTTCACCGGCCAGGCGGCAAATACGGCCTTGAGCATGGTTGCCAGCGGAATAGCAAAGAAAACACCCCACAAGCCCCAGATGCCTCCGAAGAACAATACTGCAACGATAATGGCGACCGGGTGCAGATTGTTTACTTCCGAGAAGAGAATCGGAACCAGGACGTTACCATCCAGCGCCTGAATAACACCGTACACTACCATCACCCAGATAAACTGGCTGCCCCAGCCGAAGGCGAACAGTGCAATGACCGCAACAGGGATGGTGACAACAGCGGCGCCAATGTAGGGAATGACCACGCTCAGCCCCACCAGCAGGGAAAGCAACGCAGCGTAGGGCATGCCCAGTAACTTGAAGGCAATGTAGGTGGCGCCCCCCACGATCAGGATCTCAACCGCCTTGCCGCGCACGTAATTGGCACACTGAAGGTTCACCTCGTGCCAAATCTGCAGCATCATCGGACGCTGGGGTGGCAAAAGCCGGGCAATGGAATTCAGCAGCACTGCCCTGTCCTTCAGGAAGAAGAACACCAGAATCGGTACCAGCACCATGTAAATCAGTAGCGCCACAAGGTCCGGAATGCTGGACAGCGAGAACGACACCAACCATTGGGTCATGTGCCCCACTTCGGTGCTCACCTGACTGTATACGGTACTGACAGCCTCTCCAGAGATCAGGTGGGGGTATTGTTCCGGCAGCAGCTCAAGATAGGATTGGAGCTCCCGGATGATACGCGGTGCTTCACCTGCCAGGTTACTCAGCTGCGTCCAGATCAGCGGAAGCAGGCCAAACAGGAAGCCGACCAGTACGCCGAGGAAAACCAGGAACACGCCAATGATCGAAACCGTCTCCGGCACGCCGAGCTTGTTGAGCTTGGTAACCAGGCCCTGCAGAATAAAGGCGACAATGAGCGAGGCAATGGCCGGCGCAAGCATGGCACCGAACCAGATAACAAAAACGGTTCCTGTCACCAGTATCAAGAACAGGATGACCGCTTCTTCATCCGAGAAGTATTTGTGCGCGAGACCGCGTAATGTCCTGATCATTTACAGCTCCGAATTCTTAACCGCCGCACTTTATCACAAACCGGTACTGCCCGGCGGTTTCGGAACTGCTCATTAGCTTGTGATCAGACAGTTGCAGAAAGGCCGGAATATCCCGTGCGGAACCCGCGTCTGTTGCGATCACCTCGAGTTCTTCACCGGGCGCCATGCTGTTAAGCTCCAGTTTTGTTTTCAGCAAAGGCATCGGGCAGCGCAACCCGGAGGCGTCAAGCGTTCGATCAACCATACTAGCGATACACTCTCGCGAAAATTATAAGCGGATTTAACAAGCGGGCATTATGCCGACAGTGATAATGTATTGCATCACAATCCTCTTCAAGCAGGGGATCAGAACTTTTTATCGTAAACCGCTGTCAAACCGGCGACTCAGACCACAGGCACCCGGCACTACATGATTGTTAATCAACCCCGACCCCGAACGCTAGCGGGACTGGCGGTAACCGCCTTTCTGGCACTGTTGTTTGCTGCATTACCGGGCCATGCCCAGGAAAGCAGACTACCTAGCATAGGTGGCAGTGGCGGAGGCCTGATTGCAGGCCAGCAGGAATCGGATATCGGCCAGCAGGTCATGGTGTCTATCCGCCGATCAGCACCCCGGATAAGCGACCCCCTGGTTTATGACTACCTCAGCGCTATCACCTATCGCCTGGTTCCCTCGGCGCCCCTGCAGAATCGGGACCTGACCCTGGCGCTGATAGACAGCCCGGCAATCAACGCCTTCGCCGTGCCCGGTGGCATTGTTGGGGTCAACGGGGGTTTGTTCCTGAATGCCGCTACCGAGCAACAGTTTGCCTCGGTACTGGCGCACGAGCTTGCCCATCTTAGCCAGCGGCACTTTGCCCGGCGCATGGAACAGCAGGAAACCAGTGCGCCGCTCACACTGGCAGGCATGATTGCCGGCATTGTGTTGTCGGCGGTCACCCAGTCGGATATCGGTTTTGCGGCCATTGCAGGAACCCAGGCTCTGGCGGCCCAGAACATGCTGGCTTATAGCCGGGCCCATGAGCAGGAAGCCGACCGGGTCGGCCTCGACATTCTGGCCAATGCCGGCATGGATCCCCGCGGCATGCCGGAAATGTTCGAAATCATGATGAGGCAGAACCGGATGCAGGGAAATCGCCTGCCTGAATATCTGTCGACGCACCCGTTGACCCAGAGCCGTGTGGCCGACACCCGCAGCCGAGCCGAACAGTATCCGGACGAAAAGATCCGTGATGGCCAGGAATATCACCTGATGCGCAGTCGGCTACAGGTGCACTACGCACCCTCAGCCGATGTCGCGGTGGAAACCTTCGAAGCCTACCTGGATAGAACGGATGTTCAGAGGAATGACGCTATCCGGTACGGCTTGTCCGTGGCCTATCTTGAGAACAGGCAGTACGACAAGGCGGTGGATATACTGGAAGACCTTCTGGCCAGGAATCCCGGCCGGATCACCTTCCAGGTGACTCTGGCAGAAGTAAGGCTGGCGCAGAATCGTATGGACGATGCGCGGGCTCTACTGAAAGACGCGCTGGCAAGAAATCCGGGTAACTACCCGATCACCCATACCCTGGCACGCACCGAAATAGCTGACAGCAATGGTGCCGCAGCGGCTGAGTACCTCAAACAGCTGACTCGCCAATTCCCGGCGCAGGAACATCTGTGGCTTAAACTGGCCGAGGCCGAGGGTATGGCAAGAAACATCGTCGGCGTGCATCGCGCACGGGCGGAGTACGATGTCTTGATGGGTGATCTGGAGTCTGCCCAGCGTCAGCTCCGGCAGGCACAGGAGAAGTTGCCAGCAGGGGCACCTCAGCGACAGGTTGTGACTGAGCGGCTGGCCGAAATCACCAGCCGCCTGAACGCCCGGGCCAACAGCTGATCAGGCGTTACCTGCCGCCTTGAGATTCATGTTGGCGGTAAAATCCAGCATACGCTGAAGCGGCTGCAGCGCTTTTTCCCGCAAGCCAGGGTCCACAAGCACTTCCTGATCACCCTGCTCCAGTACCTGCAGCAGATTCTGCAGGCCATTCATGGCCATCCAGGGGCAATGGGCGCAGCTCCGACAGGTAGCGCCATTGCCTGCGGTAGGCGCTTCAATGAGCGTTTTGTTCGGAGCAAGCTGCTGCATCTTGTAGAAGATGCCGTTGTCTGTGGCAACAATGAACTTTTCATTGGGTAACGTCTGCACTGCGTGAATCAGCTGCGAGGTTGATCCTACGACATCCGCCATCTCAACGACGGCATCCGGGGATTCCGGGTGGACCAGCACCGCTGCATCGGGATACAGGGCCTTGAGATCCTCAAGCCCGCGATACTTGAACTCTTCATGGACGATGCAGGAACCATCCCAGAGCAGCATATCAGCGCCCGTGGTTTTCTGAACGTAGTGCCCCAGGTGCTTGTCCGGCGCCCAGAGAATTTTCTCGCCGCGGGTGTCGAGGTCTTCAACAATTGCCTGGGCACAGCTTGAAGTAACCACCCAGTCTGCCCTCGCCTTCACCGCCGCCGATGTGTTGGCGTAGACCACAACCGTACGGTCCGGGTGCTGATCGCAAAACTCGGCGAATTCGTCGGCAGGACAACCCACGTCCAGAGAGCAGGTAGCCTCAAGGGTTGGCATCAGAACACGCTTCTCCGGGTTCAGTATTTTCGCCGTCTCACCCATGAAACGTACGCCAGCAACCACGATGGTCGAAGCTGGGTGCTGATTGCCAAACCGGGCCATTTCGAGGGAATCCGCAACACAGCCACCGGTTTCCTCGGCAAGACGCTGGATATCCGGATCGGTATAGTAATGAGCTACGAGCACCGCATCCTGCTCCCGCAGGGCCGACTTGATACGAGCTTCCAGTTCGGACTTTTCGTCCTCGCTGAGCGGCTTCGGTTCGGCGGCATGGGCCAGGTGTTCTTGAACGAGGATACGGTCTTCGGCGTATGTCATTACTGCGTCTCTGTGTTGCGTTAACCGGGGCATTATAGCATTCGAACCCGGCCTTAATATTTCTGAAACAGGGCTATCACAAAGTTATGATCGGAATTCCTGTTACCTGTTTACCTAGGTAGGAACGTATACGCAAAAAAAAAGAGCCCGGAGGCTCTTTTTTCACAAAAACCCGCAGGTTTCTGTTATTTGGTGGGTCGTGAAGGATTCGAACCTTCGACCAATTGGTTAAAAGCCAACTGCTCTACCAACTGAGCTAACGACCCTGAACTGCGACCGAAGCCTAGGCCTCAATCTATACCGAATGACTCAGCCCACCCGGTATTTCGTATTTGGTGGGTCGTGAAGGATTCGAACCTTCGACCAATTGGTTAAAAGCCAACTGCTCTACCAACTGAGCTAACGACCCAAACGAGGCGCATATAGTAATGATTTTTGGCCGTTGATCAACCCCTTTTTCTCAGGTTTCTCAACATTTTTGCCGCGCCCGGCAATCAGCTGTTCTGGGACTCCAGAAACTTTCGGGCCAGGTCGGCAGCGCTGCTTGAGGGATAATCCTCAATCACGGTTTTCATGCTGCGTTGGGCCTGTTCTTCTTCACCCAGGCGATCATGGGTTACGCCCAGCTTGTAGACGGCATCCGGTGCCTTGCGGTGATCGGAAAAACGCGTGGCCACAATGGTGAACGCCTGCTTTGCCTGCTCCAGCTGCGGCTTGACCAGATACACCTCACCCAGCCAGTAGTAGGCATTCACCGTCAGATCACCCTCCGGATATTCATCGATAAACTCGTATATCCGGCTGATGGCTTCGTCGTATTTTTTCTGGTTACGGATCAGGTCCTGAATCTGTTCGTAGGCCTTTCGCTCCTCAGCACTCGGCTGACGATAATCCCTGGCCTCCGGAGCGGCGGCTGCCGAACCAGGACTGGTGCTGGCTTCCGGCGCCGGCTGCGATGCGACCTTTTCCGACAGGTCCAGAATACGCTGGTCCAGATCAATATAACGATCACGCCCCTGTTGCTGCAGGCGGTTAATCAGGTGTCTCTGCTCTTCGACTTCGCCCTGGAGCCGCCTGACTTCGCCTTGAAGCTGCTGGATCATGTAGAAGAGCTCAGCTGTCGCCTGACTGCTATTGGCGTTTCGCTGAGTGTCCTGAGCTGATTGCGCCAGAGTAACTCCCGCCTGCCCAAGAGCAAGCGGAAGAACCACTGTCGCCATGAGGAATTTTCTCATGGTCCTTCCTGTGTGATTACTCAAATACGAGTTCCACACGACGGTTCTGGGCCCACGCGCTCTCGCTGGAGCCCATCACTGCCGGCTTCTCTTCACCATAGCTTACGGTTTCGAGCTGGCCACGTGAAGCGCCATTGACGATTAGGAAGCGCTGTACCGCGTTGGCGCGACGCTCGCCCAGAGCCAGGTTGTATTCCTTGGTGCCGCGCTCATCGGCGTGACCCTCAATACGCACATTCTGCCCCGGATTATTGGCGAGGAAGCGGGCATGAGCTACCAGCACGTCCCGGGCTTCCTGTTTGATTTCAGCAGTGTCGAAATCAAAGTAAAACACCGTAATTTCGCGAAGCGCCTGCTGCTCCGCCTGTTCACGGGCGGCCATGCGCTCTTCCTCGGTCATGGCTGAAGAGGAAACACCACCCTGGTCATCACCACCATAAACTGTAGAACCACCTTCCTGATCAACAGCAGCGACATCGGAACCGTACTCACCGCCTTCCTCGGAGGTACCACCGGTGGAGCTACAACCAGCTACCAGGCCGACAGACAGCAACAGTGCGAATGCTTTTGATTGAGCCGAGAAATTCATAGTTTCTTCCTTTCAGTTAGGTCATGTGATCAGTTTAATAATCGCCATCGCCGACAATGCCCGGCGATCAGCGAACTAAAGGTCCCCAGGCCGGCTCACGGACATCGCCTTCGGATGCCGGCAAGCTGTAGGCTGCCCCTCCATCCGCAGATATAACCGTGAGCACATTGCTTCCATTCTGCCGCGTGGCATAGATCAGCATCCTGCCGTTGGGTGCAACGCTGGGCGACTCATCAGATTCCGTACGGGTGAGTATCGTTTCCTCCCCGGTTTTCAGTTCGGTACGGGCGATGTGGAACGCCCGATCCCGCTGGTGCACGTAATAGACATATTTGCCTTCATTGTCTGGCCTGGGCCGGGCATTGTAGCGGCTGCCAAAGGTGATACGACGAGGCTCAGCACCCGGTGTTTCCATATGATAAATCTGGGGCCCGCCTGAGCGATCCGAAGTGAAGAAAATACCCTTGCCACTGGCGTCGTAGCTCGGTTCGGTATCAATGGCCCAGTGGTTGGTCAACTTGGTCAGTTGCCGACTATCGAGATTCATCCGGTAGATTTCGGCGTTACCGTCCTTCGAAAGGGTCATCAGCAGCGACCTGCCGTCGTCGGACCAGGCTGGGGCCGAATTCAGGCCCGGAAAATCAGCCACCTTGGTGCGCTGGCCGGTTGCAAGTTCATGTACGAAGATTACCGGCTTTCCGGTTTCAAAAGAGACATAAGCCAATTTTTTACCGTCCGGGGACCAGGCGGGGGACAGAATGGGCTCCTGGCTTTCAAGGCGTATCCGGGCACGTTTGCCATCAACATCGCTCACCTGCAGCCGGTACCGGGGCTTGCCATTAGCGGTATCCAGCGTCACGTAAGCCAGCTTTGTGGAAAAGGCACCGGGTACACCGGTGATCGCCTCATACACTTTGTCGGCGATGTAATGGGCCAGAGAACGTGCGTTGGAAGCAGGCGCCGCCGCCGTCTCCCCGAGAATCCGCTCCTCGCGGTTCACATCGAACAGTTCATACCGCGCCTCCACGCGGTCGCCGCTTCGGGTGAGCGAGCCAACCAGCACATAGCGCTGACCGAGCAGACGCCAATCCCGGAAATACACTTCTTCCCGCCGGGACGGCAGGCTCAGCATCTTTTCTGGAGGAAGGGTACGGAACTCGCCCGTCATGGTCAGATCGGCCTGGACGATGCTGCCAACCTTGTCCCCAGCGGGCATCTGCCCGGACTCGGCGAAGGGCACCACTGCCACGGGAATGGCGGAATCCGCACCCTCGGTAATCCGGATCAACAGCTCGGCACGGGCTGCTGAAACTGCGGCAAAGATCAGGGCGAAGGCGACGAGTAGCGTTCTGGACGGTTTGTGCCAAATCCGATGTGTCATGGTGTTATCCGCATCCTTATCTCAACCGACGTGGGTTGAATTCAATCGTAAACTGTCGGAAATACCGTTCGAAGGTATCCCGATCATTCGGTATCGGGTAACGGCTCAACGAGCGCACGGCTCCCAGAGCGGAATTATCGAAAGCCGTGTTGCCACTGCTGGTAACCAAACGTACTCCTGCAAGCTCACCAGTTGGCAACAAGGTAATCTGGAGCCGCGCGGTCATATCTTCCGTGGCCGAGGATGGCGGATACCACGCCTGGCTCAAACGCTCGCGGATCAGCGCCTGGTACTTCTCGCTCTCCGACAGCATCTGAGCTTCCCGGGCTTTGGCGGCAGCCGCCTCCTGCTGGCGACGCGCCTCTTCTTCCCGAGCTCTTTGGGCCGCCTGCGCCTGGGCCTCCAACTGCTGTTCGCGAAGCTTGCGCTCCGCCTCAAGACGTTTGCGCTCGGCTTCCTGGCGTGCCAGTTCTTCCTGGCGCTTGCGCTCAGCCTCTTCGCGTTTCCGTTGCTCTTCCAGCCGCCGCTTCTCTTCTTCCGCTTTTCGCTGGGCCTCTTCCTGACGACGCTTCTCTTCCTCGGCTTTCTGTCGCGCCCGTTCCTTGGCTTCCGCCTCTGCCTTTTTCCGCGCCGCTTCCTCTTCACGCGCTTTCCGGGCTTCCCGTTCCCTCGCCTCGGCTTCCTGGCGTTCCTGCTCCTTCTGCTGCTGCAGTCGCTTCTGCTCTTCCTGGCGCTTCTGCTCGGCGATACGACGGGCTTCTTCCTCTTGCCTCTGCCGCTCAGCCTCTTCCCGACGTCGCTGTTCCTCGGCCCGACGCTCCTCGTCGCGCTTCTGTTGATCGTCTGGTTCAACAACCGGGCTGGGCTCCGGCTCCTGTTGGGTAATCAAACGTGCCGATATGCTTCGGGGTGGCGGCTCGTGGTCGGTACTGGTCCACGACCAACCCGCCAGCGCAATACCCAGAATCAACGCATGCAGCGTGACCGAGAGCGCCACCGGTGATTTCCACGGTGCCATGCCGGTTGTGGTTACGTCCCGCTCGTGATCTCTCACAACACTCCTGCCCGCACCACTGTCAGTTGTCGTCCCGAGGTGATTCGGTGATCAGGCCGATACTGCTCGCCCCGGCACCCTGTAATTCCGCCATCAATCTGACAACGGTGCCATAGGGAACGTTTTCATCACCGCGAACCAGAATCTCACTTGAAGCACGCTGCGAAAGAATCTTGGAGATCTGCTCCCGTAAATCCCCCAGGGTCATGGGGTCACTGCCCTCATCACCGAATTCGACGTAATAGGCACCGTTTGCATCCACGGAAACAATGATGGACTCAACATCCTTATCTGCCTGGATCGGGTCCGAGGTTGTCTGGGGCAGATCGACCTTGACCCCCTGGGTCAGCATCGGGGCGGTGACCATGAAAATAATCAACAGCACCAGCATTACGTCAATGTACGGAACCACGTTGATCTCCGACATTGGTTTGCGCTTGTTTTCCGGCATCATTCCCATGCCTTTCATAAAGCAGCGCTCCTAGGCTGATCTACGCCCATGAATTTCCGTGCCATCATGCGGCACCCTTTTCGCTCTGGTGCACGCGACGATGAAGAATGCTGGAAAATTCATCGGCGAAGGTTTCATAGTTTTTCAACAGGGCATCGGACATTGCCGAGAAACGGTTGTAGGCGATAACCGCCGGTATTGCGGCAAACAGGCCCATGGCAGTCGCAATCAGGGCCTCGGAAATACCGGGCGCTACCGTGGCCAGCGTTGCCTGCTGAACCTGAGCAAGGCCACGGAAAGAATTCATGATGCCCCAAACAGTACCAAACAGACCGACGTACGGGCTGGTGGAGCCCACCGTAGCCAGAAACGGCAGGCTTGTCTCAAGCCGCTCGTGCTCCCGCGAGAACGCCACACGCATTGCCCGCTGGGTGCCCTCCATAACCGCATCGGCGTCCCGGCTCTGCTGACGCAACCGGGAAAACTCCTTGAAACCGGCCCTGAACAGGGATTCCATGCCGGAAAACGGCGTCGGGTCGGCATTCACCTCCCGATAAAGCTGCCCCAGATCCATACCGGACCAGAAACGCTCTTCAAACGCCAGTTGCGCCCGTTTGGCCTTGCGGAATACCTGCAAGCGCTGGAATATGAGTGCCCAGGACATGATCGACGCCAGGGCCAGCAAAAGCATGACCAGCTGTACCAAGACACCGGCATTCGCAATGAGGTACCAGACTGAAAGTTCTGAATCCACTTCTTACTCCTGGCTCGTTCTGTTTATCGTTTCATTAGGCTGGACATTCCTGGCCAGCAATTCCTGCATGTTTTCGGGCAAGCGCCGCGGGCGTCCGGTATCCAGCGCAACGCAGGCGACCCGGACATTACTGTCACTCAAAAGCTTGCGGTCGGTGGCCCGCATGACCCGCTGCCGAAAGTCCATCCATACCCGGCCGAAAGCCACCGGTTCGGCGGTGACAAGCAACTCGTCATCAAGCTTGGCAGCAACAGCATAGTGAATATCCAGCCGCTGGACGACGTAACTGATATTGTCTGCCAGACCCGCCCTGAGACCTACCCCACAGCTTCGTACCCACTCGGTGCGGGCCCGTTCCATGTAATGGAGATATTTGGCGTGAAATACGATGCCGCCCGCGTCGGTGTCCTCGATGTAGACCCGGATCGGCAGCTCGAATCCTGCCTCTGGCGCCTGCTCAACCAAAAAGATCGTCCTCCCTGCCCGACTTCGGCGGAATGACACCAAAATGCTGATAGGCGTTGGAGGTTACCATCCTGCCCCTGGGCGTCCGGACCATGTAGCCCTGCTGGATCAGGAAAGGTTCAAGCACATCCTCGATGGTGCCACGCTCCTCGCTGATAGCTGCAGCAAGGCTCTCGACACCCACCGGGCCACCATCGAACTTTTCAATCATGGCCAACAGCAGCCGGCGGTCCATGTGGTCGAAGCCCTGATTATCAACTTTAAGCATGTTCAGGGCCTGATCGGCAATGTCAGAAGTAATGCGACCGTCGGAGCGAACCTCCGCAAAATCGCGGACTCGACGCAACAGACGGTTGGCGATACGCGGAGTTCCCCGGGACCGTCGCGCAATTTCAAACGCGCCTGCTTCATCAACGGCTACCGACGACAGACGCGCGGAGCGCAGAATGATGCTGGTGAGATCTTCTGTGTTGTAAAACTCCAGCCGCTGGACGATGCCGAAGCGGTCGCGCAGCGGCGACGTCAGCAAGCCAGCCCGGGTCGTAGCCCCGACAAGGGTGAACGGAGGCAGATCCAGCTTGATGGATCGGGCAGCCGGGCCCTCACCAATCATGATGTCGAGCTGGTAATCTTCCATCGCCGGATAAAGGACTTCTTCGACGGCGGCGCTAAGACGGTGGATCTCATCGATGAAGAGAACGTCACCTTCTTCAAGGTTGGTCAGCATGGCCGCCAGGTCACCGGCTTTTTCGAGCACCGGACCAGAGGTTGTCTTGATGGACACGCCCATTTCGTTGGCGATGATATTGGCCAGCGTGGTCTTACCCAGACCAGGGGGCCCAAAAATCAGTACGTGGTCCAGGGCTTCCTGGCGGCCACGGGCGGCGGATATGAAAATATCCATCTGTTCACGAACCGTGGGCTGGCCAACGTATTCAGCCAGGAGGGTCGGGCGAATGGCCCTGTCCTGTACTTCCTCGTATTCACCGGCCCGGGCCGAGATCAACCGGTCGGATTCGATCATGGCATCACCCATAGTGTGGGAATCAACATCGTGCCTCACGTTTGCCCGCTATTCCAGCGCAGCCCCAATTGTACAAAGGGGTTTGCAGGTGTCACGTTACGCTCTCTACAGGTTCACGACAGGTTTTCGCGATCAGGCCGGTATCATGTTTCGTAGGGCCAGTCTGATGAGGGTTTCGCTGCTCATGCCCTCTTCGGCGACTTTGCTGATGGCCTTTGCGGCCTCCTGTGGCTTGTAACCCAGAGCAATCAATGCGGCTTCCGCTTCCTCGGTGGCCGCCGGGCCGCCAACCGGACCCTGCCCGTCCACTTGCCCCAATCCTGTCGTCTCAGGCGACGTTGGCACAAATTGCCCTTCAAGTTGCCCTATCCGGTCTGCCATTTCAATAAGAAGCCGTTCTGCGGTTTTTTTGCCAACACCAGGCAGCTTGACCAGTGAGGCGGAATCGCGATTTTCGACGCATCGTATAAACTGCTGGGCGTCCAGACCGGAAAGAATGCCAACCGCCAGTTTCGGGCCAACCCCGTTAACCTTGATCAGGAGGCGGAACAGGTCCCGGTCCAGGCTTGAGGCAAAGCCATAAAGACTCTGGGCGTCTTCCCGGACGGCAAAATGGGTGTGGAGGGTCACTTCATCGCCGGTGTCCGGCAGATGAAAGAAGGTGGTGTAGGGAATGTCGACTTCGTAGCCCAGACCCGCGCATTCAACCAGCGCCTGGCCCGGAGACTTTTCAACCAGAATACCTCGGATACGACCAATCAAGCTGAATCTCCTGTCGCTCCTGGGAGCGGTTTATTGTTGTCGCACGCGACCGCTTCGGACCTTTCCGGCGCCACTGGCGACCCGCAGAATACTCTGGCTCATGTGGGCATGGCACAGGGCAATGGCCAGTGCATCGGCCGCGTCCCCCTGGGGTTTGCGTGAGAGCGAGAGTAACACCTGAACCATGTGCTGAACCTGGGATTTGTCAGCACCACCCTTGCCGACCACCGCCTGTTTGACCTGCCTCGCCGAGTATTCGTGAACCGCCAACCCGCTGTTGGCGGCACTGACGATGGCTGCGCCCCGGGCCTGGCCGAGTTTCAGTGCAGAGTCCGGGTTGCGGGCCATGAACACCTGCTCGATGGCGAATTCTTCCGGCCGATACTCACCGATTAGAGTGGCAAGGCTCTGGAAGATGGTCTGGAGGCGCTCAGCCATCGGCTTTTCCCCCACCCGGATACACCCGCTATCGATGTACTCGATATGGCGACCATCCGCCCGAATGACGCCGTAACCGGTAATCCGTGACCCCGGATCAACGCCCAGAATTATCGCCACATCAATGCCCCTGACTGGTCAAAGCGATTCCATGATCTCGCCGGAAATATCCGCGTTGTGGTAGACATTCTGGACATCATCCAGATCTTCGAGCATATCAATGAGCTTCAGGATGGTTTCTGCGCCGTCCCGATCCAGCTCAACCCGCGTGGCCGGAACCATGGTTACTTCGGCATTGTCCGGTACCAGCCCGGCATTGACCAGCGATTCCTTGACGTCCAGAAACTGCTCGGGTGTGGTGACAATTTCCCAGGATCCGTCGTCCTGGCCTGCGAGGTCTTCGGCGCCAGCATTGAGAACGGCTTCCACCAGCCTGTCCTCTTCCCACTCCGGACCGTAGCTGATGATGCCCTGTTTGGTGAACAGGTAGGCTACCGATCCGTCGGTCCCGAGGTTGCCACCCATCTTGTTGAACGCGTGGCGTATCTCGGCAACAGACCGGTTTTTATTATCAGTCATGACTTCCACGAATATCGCCACACCACCCGGGCCATAGCCTTCGTAGGTCAGCTCTTCGTAGTTGTCATCATCGCCACCACCGGCGCCACGTTCTACCGCGCGCTCGATGGTGTCTTTTTTCATATTGGCGGTGAGCGCCTTGTCGATGACCGCGCGAAGACGGGGGTTATCATCAGGATTACCCCCGCCCTGGCGCGCAGCTACGGTCAGCTCACGAATGATTTTGGTGAAGATCTTGCCCCGCTTGGCATCCTGTGCCGCCTTGCGGTGCTTGATGTTGGCCCACTTACTGTGACCCGCCATACAGCTCCTCTCTTAAATCATTGACTTACTGGTTGCCCTCGCCGGCTTCCGCCTTATTGCCTTCAACCGGCTTTGACGGCTTGCGCAGACGGATATGCAACTCACGCAGCTGCTTCTCGTCCACTTCGCCCGGCGCCTGAGTCATCAGGCAGGTGGCGCTCTGGGTTTTCGGGAATGCGATGACGTCACGGATGGACGTAGCGCCGGTCATCAACATGACCAGACGGTCCAGGCCGAAAGCCAGACCACCATGGGGCGGGCAGCCGAACTTAAGGGCATCCAACAGGAAACCGAACTTGGCGCGGGCTTCTTCTTCACCGATTCCCAGGATCCGGAACACCGCTTCCTGCATTTTCTCATCGTGGATACGGATGGAACCGCCACCCAATTCGGTGCCGTTCAAAACCATATCATAGGCACGAGAGAGCGCGTTGGCCGGGTCTGCAGCCAGCTCTTCCGGACTGCAGGAAGGCGCGGTGAACGGGTGGTGAATCGCGGTGAGGCCGCCGTCCGGAGTCTCCTCGAACATCGGGAAATCCACAACCCAGAGCGGTGCCCACTCGGACGTCAGCATGTCCAGATCGTGACCGATCTTGATGCGCAGTGCGCCCAGGGCCTCGTTGACCACATTGGTCTTGTCCGCGCCGAAGAACACGATGTCACCGTCTTCGGCACCCACGCGCTCCATGATAGCGAGCGCAACGTCATCACCCAGGAACTTGATGATCGGGGATTGCAGGCCTTCTACGCCCCTGGAGAGGTCATTGACCTTGATGTAAGCCAGCCCTTTGGCACCGTAGATGCCTACAAACTTGGTGTAGTCGTCAATCTGCTTGCGAGTCAGCTCGCCACCTTTCGGTACGCGCAAAGCGGCTACACGGCCTTTCGGATCTTTTGCCGGGCCCGCGAATACCTTGAAGTCCACGCCTTCAACCAGATCGTTCACATCCAGCAACTCAAGCGGGATCCGCAGATCCGGCTTATCGCTGCCATAACGCTGCATGGCCTCGGCATAAGGCATCTGCGGGAAGGACGGAAGCTCTACATCCAGAACATCCTTGAACAGCGAACGGATCATGTCCTCGTTCAACTTCATCAGGGTCTCTTCGTCAATAAAAGAGGCCTCAATGTCCACCTGGGTAAACTCCGGCTGACGATCCGCACGCAGGTCTTCATCCCGGAAACACTTGGCAATCTGGTAGTAACGGTCGACACCAGACACCATTAGCAGCTGCTTGAACAGCTGCGGCGACTGCGGCAGTGCGAAAAAAGAACCCTCATGGGTACGGCTCGGCACCAGGTAATCCCGCGCACCTTCCGGCGTAGCACGGGTCAGGATGGGCGTTTCCACATCCATGAAGCCGTTGCTGTCCAGATAGTTACGGATGTAGCTGGTTACCCGGGAACGGAAACGCAGGCGGTTGATCATTTCCGGGCGACGCAGGTCTACAAACCGGTAGCGCAGACGCACGTCCTCGCCAACGTCGACATGCTCATCCAGCGGGAACGGCGGGGTCGCTGCGGCGTTCAGAATGCTCAGCTCCTTGCCCAGAAGCTCAACCTGCCCGGTCGGCATGTTGTTGTTTTCTGTGCCAGCAGGACGGCGACGCACCCGACCGGTTACCTTGATCACGAACTCGCTACGGACTTTTTCCGCAAGCGCAAAGCTCTCAGGGGTATCAGGATCAACAACCACCTGAGACATACCATCCCGATCCCGCAGATCCAGGAAGATAACCCCACCGTGGTCACGGCGGCGGTGGACCCATCCGCAAAGTGTGACTTCCTGATCGATGTGGGATTCGTTAATCCCACCGCAATAATGACTGCGCATACCGGTTCCCGTTACGTTAAATGTGTTCGTTTATCACAGATGTCTGGGCAAGCTGGTGGCGATGGCTTTCCGAAACCGTGCGGAGCCATGGATGGCGGAGCCGAGCGTACATGGATGTATTCACAGCGTGTTTCGGAAAGCCATCGCCACCAGCTTGCTTGCAGCATGTCTGGATCGCAAAAATTAACTCGCGACCTTACTCGAAAAGCCGCCCATTATAAACACAATGACGCTGAAAATCAGGCGCCCCTGGAGCGTAAATTGGAAGGCAGGATGACTGCCGAGTTTTAGAGGGCTAGAATGCTGATTTTTAACGGCATCGGGATGGAGTCTCACCTTGGCAACCAGAGCGGAGCAGAAACTGAAAACCCGGCGGGCACTGATGGATGCGGCGCTTTCGCAACTGAGTGCGGATCGGGGCTTTGGGAGCCTGAGCTTGCGGGAAGTGGCCCGGGAGGCGGGCATCGCCCCGACGTCCTTCTACCGGCACTTTGCGGAGCTTGATGAACTTGGGCTGGCGTTGGTGGATGAGGGCGGCGTAGCGCTCAGGCAACTGATGCGTCAGGCCCGCAAGCGGATTGCCCGGGACGGTGGCAGCGCCATTTCGACCTCCGTGGAAACCTTCATGGAGTATCTGGGCAACAACGCGAACCTGTTCCGGCTGATGCTCCGGGAGAGAACCGGGGTATCCAAGCCGTTCCGGACGGCGGTGAAGGCCGAGATCGATCATTTTGTCACGGAACTGGCGGATGACCTCCGGCGGATCGCCGATGAGCAGAACAGACCGCTTTCCGAGGCAAGGCTGGTCGCCGAGGCCATGGTGACACTGGTGTTCAACCAGGGTGCCGAGGCACTGGACGCGACGTCGAAAGAACGCGAAGAGCTTAAGGCCAAGCTGAAAACCGAGCTCAGGATGATTCTGGTCGGCTCCCAGACTCTGGCAAAGCGCCCGTAATCTGAGCGGGCTTTAAACGCCCGATTTCAGTTCCGCCAGCACCGGCGCCAGCCGTTGCCGAACCTGCTCCAGCTCCTCATCGGTATAAGGTACCGGCGCCTGCTTGCCCCAGATCGGACCCGGCCAGGCCGGATCGCCCTCGAATCGCACGATATGATGAAGATGAAGCTGGGGCACCATGTTGCCGAGGCCCGCAACGTTCATCTTGTCACCGCCAAAAACCTCCATCATCGCTTCACTGAGAGTCGAGGACTCGCGGACCAGCTGGTGCTGCTGATCCGCCGATAACTGGTAAATCTCCCGGATCCCGGCAACCGCCGGAACCAACAGGACCCACGGCCAGGTACTGTCGTTCATCAACCGGATTTCACACAGCGAGGTGCTTCCAAGGCCCATCGTGTCGGCCTCCAGTCGCTCATGTAACCGGAAAACCGCCGGTTCACTCATGATTCCCTCCCCATTATCTGGATTTACTCCGAGTGGAACTGCGTGCGGCCACGGCCGATGGCGTAGTAGATAAGGCCGTAACGTTCCAGCATCTCTGGCTCGTAGAGATTGCGGCCGTCAAAGACCACTGGCTCGCGAATGGTCGCAGCAATGGATTCAAAGTCCGGCGAACGGAATTCCTTCCACTCGGTGCAAATCGCCAGCACGTCTGCGCCCTTGAGCGCCTGCTCTTTGGTGCCGCAAAGAGTCAGGCCATCCTGGTCACCATAGATTCGCTGGGTTTCTTCCATCGCCTCGGGATCAAAGGCCTGCACCCTGGCACCAGCTTTCCAGAGATCTTCCATCAAGGTGCGGGAGGAAGCTTCACGCATATCATCGGTATTGGGCTTGAACGCCAACCCCCAGAGCGCAACGACCTTGCCCTCCAGCTTACCACCAAAATAGTGACTGATCTTGTCAAACAGGACGTGTTTCTGGGCGTAATTCACCCCTTCCACAGCATTCAGCAGGCGGGCTTCATAACCACAGTCACTGGCGGTTCGGGCCAGGGCCTGAACATCCTTCGGGAAACAGGAGCCGCCGTAGCCACATCCCGGATAGATGAAGTGGTAACCGATCCGCGGGTCGGAACCAATACCCCGGCGTACGGCTTCGATATCGGCACCCAACCGCTCTGCCAGATTGGCTATTTCGTTCATGAAGCTGATCTTGGTGGCCAGCATCGAGTTGGCCGCGTATTTGGTGAGTTCCGCAGACCGCAGATCCATAAAAATCATGCGATCATGATTGCGGTTAAACGGGTAGTAGACTTCCCGCAGAAGCTCCGCCGCCCTCTCGCTGTCGGTACCAACAACAATACGATCAGGCTTCATGAAATCGTTTATCGCAGCGCCTTCCTTGAGGAACTCGGGGTTGGACACCACATCGAAATCCAGTTCCAGACCACGCCGATCCAGCTGGGCGCGAACCGCAGCCCGAACCTTGTCGCCGGTGCCAACGGGTACGGTCGACTTGTCGACCACCACCTTGTAGTCCTCCATATGCTCGCCAATGGAGCGCGCAACCGCGGTCACGTACTGGAGGTCCGCAGAGCCATCTTCGTCCGGAGGCGTACCCACGGCAATAAACTGCAAGGTACCGTGGCGAACCGCTTCTTCTGTATCGGTTGTGAAGGACAGGCGACCCGCTTCCACCGTATGTTTGACGATGTTGTCCAGGCCTGGCTCATAGATGGGAATCTGACCATTCTTGAGCTTTTCGATCTTGCCCTGGTCCACGTCCATACAAAGAACGCTATGACCAACATCCGCCAGGCATGCACCAGTTACCAGGCCCACATAGCCTGTTCCAAAAATCGTTATTTTCATCCTTTGAATCCCGATACAAGTACTGAAAAGGTTATTCGGTGTCGTCGGCTTTTTTCTTCTGCCAGATCGCTTCCCACGCCAAAGCGGTGCCGACAATGGTATCCAGATTGTCGTAGTCTGGCTGCCAGCCCAGGGTCTGGCGAATCAAGGTGTTGTCCGCCATCAGCCCTGCCGGATCGCCGGCGCGCCGGTCGGTTTCGGTAACCGGGAAGTCAACGCCGGATTGCGCCTTGACCACATCAATCACTTCCCGAACCGTAAAGCCGCGACCATAACCGCAGTTCATGACCTTCGAGTGACCACCATTGGCCATATAGTCCAGCGCCATCACGTGGGCCTTGGCCAGATCTTCCACATGGATGTAGTCGCGAATGCAGGTGCCATCCCGGGTATCGTAGTCGGTACCGAAAATACTCATTCCGTCACGCTGGCCGGTCACGCACTCACAGGCCACCTTGATCAGATGCGTGGCTTCAGGTGTCGCCTGCCCCAGCAGCCCTTCTGGATTGGCGCCCGCCACATTGAAGTAACGGAGAATCACGTAGTTGAGACTGGAGGCTGCAGCCAGATCCATAATCATCCGCTCGCTCATCATCTTGGACGCGCCGTAGGGATTAATCGGAGCCAGCGGCAGATCCTCGGTGAGCACCGTTTGCTCAGGCATGCCATAGACGGCCGCAGTAGAGGAAAACACCATGTACGGTACGTCGTGTTTGTCGACCGCTTTCAGGAGGTTCAGGGTATTGCGGGTGTTGTTGCTATAGTACTTCAATGGGTTGGCAACAGATTCGGGCACCACAATATTGGCCGCAAAATGCAGAACCGCTTCAAACCGGTGACGGGAAAACAGATCCTCCACTGCCGCTTCATCGGCCAGATCACCAACCACCAGTTCGCCAGCAGTCACCGCCCAGCGGTAGCCTGTGGAGAGGTTATCGAACACCACGATGTCGTGACCGGCCTGGCCCAGCTGGCGAACCACATGACTGCCAATATACCCGGCTCCGCCGGTAACGAGGACTTTCATAGGCGAGAACTACTCCTTCCCTGAATTCTGTTTGCGCAGACGCCGGATCTCTGCCCGCCGCCGGCTGAAAAACTCACTGATCACCCGGCTGCACTGATCGGATAGCACACCACCAACGGCAGTCACGTCCCAGTTCAGATGGGGCTCTTCAAGCGTTCGGCGTGCGGACTCTATCGCTCCGGCCTTGGGCTCGGCTGCGCCATATACTAGCCGACTGATGCGGCCATGAACGATGGCGCCCACGCACATAGTACAGGGCTCAAGAGTAACGTAAAGCGTGGCATCGGGCAGCCGGTAATTGCCGACTCGGGCAGCAGCATCGCGCAGGGCCCGGATTTCCGCGTGGGCAGTGGGATCGCATCCGGAAATCGGCGCATTGAATCCGGCACCGATTTCCTTGCCATCCAGAACCACCACTGCGCCAACAGGCACTTCGCCTTTTGCTGAGGCCTCACCTGCCAGCTGCAGAGCGCGATTCATCCAGTATTCGTCTTCCGCTGCCACCTCAGACATCGGACCCAGTCATCTGACGCTTATTCCCACTCAATCGTCGCCGGCGGCTTGGACGAAACATCGTACGTCACTCGTGAAACGCCAGTGATCTCATTGATAATCCGGTTGGAAACGGTTTCCAGAAGATCATAAGGCAGGTGCGCCCAGCGGGCGGTCATGAAATCGATGGTTTCAACGGCACGCAGTGCCACCACGTATTCATAGCGGCGTGCATCCCCGACCACGCCCACCGACTTGACCGGCAGAAATACTGCAAAAGCCTGGCTGGTCTTGTGGTAAAAATCCGCCCGGTGCAGCTCTTCCAGGAAAATGGCATCCGCCCGGCGCAGGATATCGGCGTATTCCTTTTTCACTTCACCCAGGATGCGAACACCCAGGCCCGGCCCCGGGAACGGGTGACGGTATACCATGTCGTACGGCAAGCCGAGCTCCAGACCGATCCGGCGCACCTCGTCCTTGAACAACTCCCGCAAGGGCTCAACCAGCTTCATTTTCATGGTTTCAGGCAGGCCGCCCACATTGTGGTGAGACTTGATCACATGGGCCTTTCCGGTCTTGGAAGCGGCAGATTCGATCACATCCGGATAGATCGTGCCCTGAGCCAGCCAGTTCACGTCCTTGATATTGGCGGCTTCATCGTCGAACACGTCGATAAAGGTGTTGCCGATAATCTTACGCTTCTGCTCAGGATCACTGACGCCCTTGAGCTTCGACAGGAACAGGTCTTCGGCATCAACCCGAATCACTTTCACGCCCATGTTGCTGGCAAACATGTCCATCACCTGGTCGCCCTCGTGAAGACGCAGGAGGCCATTGTCCACGAACACGCAGGTCAGCTGATCACCGATTGCCCTATGCAGCAGCGCAGCTGTTACCGACGAGTCGACGCCACCGGACAAGCCAAGCAGCACCTTGTCACTGCCGACCTGCTCACGAATCTGCCGAACCGCATCATCCACGATCTTGGCCGGTGTCCAAAGAGCCTCACAGTTACAGATATTCAGGACGAAGTGCTCGAGGATCCGCTTGCCCTGAAGAGTGTGGGTAACTTCGGGGTGGAACTGAACACCGTACAGATTCCGGCTGAGATCCTGCATCGCAGAAATTGGCGCGCTCTCGGTGGAGGCCAGAAGCTCAAAGCCTTCCGGCATCGCCACAACCTTGTCGCCATGGCTCATCCACACGTCCAGCAGGGACTCGCCAGCAGGCGTCAGATGATCGGTGATATCCGCCAACAGCGGGCCCTTGGCGCGCACCTTCACCTGGGCATAACCAAACTCACGCTTCTCGGAGCTGGCCACGCGACCTCCGAGCTGCTCTGCCATGGTCTGCATGCCGTAGCAGATGCCGAGAATCGGAATGCCGCGATCAAACAGCCCTTCCGGAGCACGGGGACCGCCCAGTTGAGTAACCGACTCCGGACCACCCGCGAGAATAATCCCTTTGGGATTGAACTCATTGAGTTCTTCATCGGTGATATCGAACGCCTTGATCTCACAGTAAACGCCGATCTCCCGCACACGGCGGGCAATCAGCTGGGTGTACTGGGAACCGAAATCGAGAATCAGGATGCGGTGGTCGTGAATGTTCTGGGCCATGGAGTCCTCGGAGCTGAATAAACAACGCGGCCCTCTGGGGGCCGCGTCTGGTAAGGCAATGATTAACCGATACGGTAGTTTGGCGCTTCTTTGGTAATGGTTACGTCATGGACGTGGCTCTCGCGCATGCCGGCATTGGTGATCCGCACAAATTCCGGCTTGGTGCGCATTTCTTCCATGGTGGCACTACCGGTGTAGCCCATGGAGGCTCGAAGACCACCAATCAGTTGGTGCACGATGTTGCGCATCGGCCCCTTGCAGGCAACGCGACCTTCGATGCCTTCCGGTACCAGCTTCTCGATGCCTTTGCTGGCATCCTGGAAATAACGGTCGCTGGAACCCTGCCCCATGGCTCCGATCGAGCCCATGCCCCGATAGGCCTTGTAGCTCCGGCCCTGGAACAGCTCAACTTCGCCCGGCGCTTCATCCGTACCAGCCAGCAGGCTGCCAATCATAACGCTGTGGGCGCCAGCGGCAATCGCCTTGGCGATATCACCAGAGAACCGGATGCCACCATCGGCAATCAGTGGCACGCCACGGTCTTTAAGAGCTGCGGCGACGTTGGAAACCGCAGAAATCTGGGGAACACCAATACCGGCAACAATCCGTGTGGTGCAGATGGAACCAGGACCGATTCCCACCTTTACAGCATCTGCGCCGGCATCTGCCAGGGCGATGGCTGCGTGAGACGTGGCAATGTTACCGCCGATTACCTGCACATCCGGGAAATTCTTCTTGATCCAGCGAACACGCTCGATAACGCCACGGGAATGCCCGTGAGCCGTGTCCACCACGATCACATCAACGCCGGCCTCGGCCAGTGCCGTAATTCGCGCTTCGGTGTCGCCACCGGTACTGACGGCAGCACCTACCCGCAGACGACCCTGGTCGTCCTTGCAAGCCAGCGGATAGTCTTTCGCCTTCTGGATATCCTTGACGGTGATCAGCCCGCGCAGCTCAAAGTTGTCGTTAACAACCAGAACCTTTTCGATCCGGTGACGATGAAGCAGCTCTTTAACATCATCCAGACTGGCCCCTTCCTTGACCGTTACCAGTTTGTCCTTGGGTGTCATGATGTCCCGAACCAGCGTATCCATGCGGCTTTCGAACCGTATATCGCGGCCAGTCACAATACCGATCAGGTCGTGGCCGTCCACCACCGGAAGTCCGGAAATACTGTTCGCCATGGTGATATCGACCAACTCGCGAACGGTGGTCTCTGGCGATACGGTGATCGGATCCTTCACAACACCGCTTTCAAATTTCTTGACCTTGCGGACTGCCGCCGCCTGTTGCTCAACGGTCATGTTCTTGTGCATGATGCCGATACCGCCTTCCTGGGCCATGGCGATAGCCAACTCCGCCTCAGTAACGGTATCCATTGCGGATGACAGAAGAGGAATGTTGAGGGTGATACCCTTGGTCAGCTGGGTCTGCAGGCTGACCTCGTGGGGCAGAACTTCTGAATATCCGGGAACCAGCAGAACGTCATCAAATGTGAGGGCTTCTTCGGCAATTCGCAGCATTGGGATCCGCCTTTTGATCGTGCTAAGTTGGGAATTTCCGTGCTGTACCCGCGGCGGTACAGCAAAGCAAAATCCTTAATCGATCCATTATAATGGCGCTCTCGGGGACAGTAAACCGGCCCGTTTTTAAGGTTCGATTGCATCTTTTTGAAATTTCGCTATTTTTACCCTCCCCTTTTTCGGCTATTGCGTATGTATAAAGACGGATCAGCACCGGCAACGCCGCACCTGCAGGACACCCGCCCCCGGGCACTGAGCGTCAGTGAACTGAACCACCAGGCCAGACACTTGCTGGAATCCAGCTTCATGCAGGTTTGGGTGGAAGGCGAACTGTCAGGATTTTCACGCCCTTCATCCGGTCACTGGTATTTTTCCCTGAAAGACCAGAAATGCCAGGTTCGCTGCGCCATGTTCCGGGGAATGAACCAGCGTATCCGGACATTGCCGAAGGAGGGAGATCAGGTACGAATCCGCGGCAAGGTTACACTCTATGAGAACCGCGGTGATTTCCAGATTATCGTAGAGCACATCGAGCCGGCAGGCCTCGGTGCCCTGCAACAAGCCTTCGAGGAGTTGAAACGCAAGCTGTTGGCCGAGGGCCTGTTTGACCAGGCCCGCAAAAAACCGCTGCCCTCATTGCCGAGACACATCGGGGTGGTCACCTCACCCACCGGCGCCGCTATACACGACATACTGACTGTTCTTGCCCGTCGCTGCCCCGCCATTCCGATCACGCTTTACCCGACGGCCGTACAAGGCAAAGCGGCCACGGCCGACATTGTCCGCGCCATTGAGGCCACCCAGAGCCACGGCGTTGCCGACGTGCTGATCATCGGTCGCGGCGGCGGTTCTCTGGAAGATCTCTGGTGCTTCAACGAAGAATCGGTAGCCCGCGCCATTGCCGCCTGCCAGATTCCTACCGTCAGCGCTGTCGGCCACGAAGTGGATGTCACCATTGCGGATTTCGTGGCGGATCTGCGAGCGCCAACGCCCTCGGCGGCAGCTGAAAAGATCTCACCGGATCAGTCTGACTGGCTCAGACAGCTTGGGGAGCGTGAATCCCGGCTATCCAACGCCATCGGCCTCGCTCTCAAGCGCCTGAGCACCCAGCTCGGGCATCTGGGAAAGCGGTTGCGGGACCCAAGAAGGGAGCTTCTGGAAAAGGCCCAGCGCATGGACGAACTGGAGTTGCGGCTGAAGAAGGTCATTCAGCAACGCCTGTCGACCGTTAGCGTTCGCAATGACCACCTGCGCCAGAGACTGGCTATGCAATCACCCCGCCGCCAGCTCACGGAGGGCAAGGAAGTCCTGCAGCGCGTGAACGAGCGATTGACCTCCGTTATTCAGCAAAATCTGAAGCAGAGCCGCGCCAACCTGGAACATGCGGCCCAGACCCTGAATGTTGTCAGCCCCCTCGCTACGCTGGGCCGGGGCTATGCCATCGTGCGCGACAACAACGGAAACATTCTTCGGGATGCCTCAAACGTTAATCCGGGCGACACCATCTCAGCCCGAGTTTCACGCGGCGAAATGACCGCGAAGGTGACTTCGGTCAAATCTTCAGAAGAAACTGGCCCCTAGCGCCCCCAGACTAAGCCAATGGTCTACTAGTCCATGATTTCAAACGGCCTAAAGTTGTCAGGAAACATACTAAAACAACAACAGGCACGATGAGGTGGAATGTATGGACTACCACTCGGAGTTCCGGCGGTCGATCGACAAACCGGACGACTTCTGGCGTGAGCAGGCGGACAAAATTGACTGGATTGAGCCGCCGAAAACCATCTGGCAGCCAACCGACAATGGCCACGGGCAATGGTTTCCCGACGGCACCCTGAACACCTGCAATGTCGCGCTGGATGCCAACATCCGCGCGGGGCGCGGCGAGCAGAAAGCACTGATCTACGATTCTCCGGTTACCGATACCCAGCGCTCCTACACGTACAACGAACTGACCGATGAAGTGGCCCGGTTTGCTGGTGCCCTGAAAGATCGCGGCATCACCAAGGGCGACCGGGTCATCATTTACATGCCAATGATTCCAGAAGCTGTCATTGCCATGCTGGGCTGCGCGCGGATTGGCGCCATTCATTCGGTGGTCTTTGGCGGATTTGCAGCCCACGAACTTGCGGTTCGCATTGACGACGCCAAACCCAAGGCAGTCATTACCGCCTCCTGCGGCATCGAAGTTGCCCGGGTGATCGAGTACAAGCCTCTGGTCAACAAGGCCATCGACCAGGCCAGCCACAAACCCGAAACCTGCATTGTTTACCAGCGCCCTCAGGTGCAGGCGGATCTTCAGGATGGCCGTGACCACGACTGGAACGAGCTGATGAAAACGGCCAAGGCGGCCGACCCTGTGCCCGTCAAGTCAACCGACCCCCTCTATATCCTTTACACATCCGGCACCACCGGTAAGCCTAAGGGTGTGGTGCGCGACAATGGTGGTCACGCGGTCGCGCTGAACTACAGCATGAAGCTGGTCTACGACGCGAAACCCGGTGACGTTTACTGGGCCGCCTCTGACGTTGGCTGGGTGGTCGGCCATAGCTACATTGTGTACGCCCCCCTGTTTGCCGGCTGCACAACCATCCTGTACGAGGGTAAGCCGGTGAAAACGCCGGATGCCGGTGCCTTCTGGCGGGTGGTTCAGGACCACAAAGTGAATATGCTGTTTACCGCGCCCACCGCATTCCGAGCCGTCCGGAAGGAAGACCCGGAAGCGGATCAGTTGTCACGCTATGACATCAGCTCGCTAAAACGCCTATTCCTGGCCGGCGAACGCCTGGATCCGGCCACCTATGAATGGCTTAAGGAACATACCGGCCTGCCAGTGCTTGACCACTGGTGGCAGACCGAAACCGGCTGGGCCATCTGCTGCAACCCGGTGGGTATCGAATTAATGGCCACTAAACCCGGATCGGCGACTGCGCCCTCCCCGGGCTACAACGTCCAGGTCGTGGATATGAACGGCAGCCAGATGCCTGCAGGAGAGCAGGGGCAGATTGCTGTGAAACTGCCGCTGCCGCCAGGCTGCATGATGACGGTCTGGGGCGATGACGAGCGGTTTCGGAAGACCTATCTGGAGCCGATTCCAGGGTTCTACAGTTCCGGCGACGGTGGTTTTATTGACGATGACGGCTATGTGTTCGTGATGGGCCGTACCGATGATGTGATCAATGTGGCCGGCCACCGTCTTTCCACCGGTGAGATGGAAGAAGTGGTTGCCTCCCATCCGGCCATAGCGGAGTGCTGCGTGGTCGGTGCGCACGACGATATGAAAGGACAGATCCCCATCGGACTGGTTCTGATCAAGGACGGCGCAACCATCGACCACGACGAACTTGAAGACGAACTGGTGGAGATGGTTCGCGACAAGATTGGCGCCATAGCCTGTTTCCGCCGCGCTCTGGTAGTGGATCGCCTGCCAAAGACTCGTTCCGGCAAGATCCTGAGACGGGTTATCCGTCAAATCGCCGATGGTGAGGAGTACACAGTGCCAAGCACCATTGATGATCCCGCCATTCTGGAAGAAATCAGCCAGCAGTTCCGCCACTGACAAAGGCGTTCATCACCTGCCCGCGCCCGCTTTACGGGGAGCGGGCATTTTTTGTTCAATCAAATCCCAAGCCATTGTTTTTGCCGACAATAAAACCTGCATGAAAGCTGCAAAATTTCGTTGACGCCCCATAAAGTCGGTCTATACTGAAATTGCTGTGAAAATACAGCGGTATTTGGTGAATGCGTTTCAACGTCCTGCCGAAGTGCTCTTCGTTGCCCCTTCCTCAGTACTCTCTGGATTTCTCAGCACCGATTCCATGTGGAATTTTGAAGGTCCCGTGAGGGCAAATTACAGGAAGACAGGAAAGATCAATGTCCGATACTAAAACCGGCCACGTTAAGTGGTTTAACGAGTCCAAAGGCTTTGGCTTCATCGCTCAGGACGGTGGCAGCGACGTGTTTGTTCACTACAGCGCAATCAACGCAAGCGGTTTCCGCACCCTGACCGAAGGCCAGCAGGTGCAGTTCACCGTAACACAGGGCCCCAAAGGCCCGCAGGCGGAAAACGTAACCCCGGTCTGAGGGACTACGCTCCGTCCTTTGCCCCTCACGGGCATCGGAAAACCAACAAGCCGGCATTCGTGCCGGCTTGTGTCGTCAGGGCACCAGGTTATCAGGCGCCCGCCGTTTCAACTTCAACGTCTTTCTTGGGCATATCAACACCCACGGCCTGGGCCACCGCCGAAAACAAAGCCTGCAGGGTGGCGGATGTCGTGTCTTCCGCAAGAGCCGCCGCGCTGCAATGCCTGCCGCTTGCGGTCAAGCGAATACAGGCCAGCGCATTGGCATTGGTGCCCTCACCCAACGCAAACTCGTCGTAAGCCTCGACAGCAATGGAGATACCAAAACGCTTCTCCAGCGCCTCCGATACGGCTTCCACCGCGCCCAGCCCATGGCCATCCAGACGAACCGGCGACGCATCGCGACCCACCGACACCTCGGCATGCACACCCTCTTCATCCCGATGCAGGTCGTAGGACCGCAGCGCCCAGTCGGCATGGACCTTCAGATAACGATCCTCGAACAGGCGATGGATGGTCAGTGAGTCAATCTCGCCACCGTTGGTTTCCGCCTCTCTCTGAACCACCTTGCTGAATTCGATCTGCAGCCAGCGCGGCAGGCTGATGTTGTAATCCCGCTCCAGCACATAAGCCACACCGCCCTTGCCAGACTGACTGTTGATGCGCACTACTTCCTCGTAGCGGCGGCCAACATCAAACGGATCGATGGGCAGGTAGGCGACATTCCAGGTTTCTCCGTCCTTGCGGCGTGCCAGACACTTGCGGATGGCATCCTGATGGCTGCCCGAGAAGGCGGTGAACACCAGCTCGCCGGCATAAGGGTGCCGCGGATGCGTGGAAATCTCGGTGCAGGCCTCAACAACCTCGGTGATCTCCGCCATGCCGGACAGATCCAGAGTGGGATCAATGCCCTGGGAATAGAGGTTCATGGCCATGGTCACCAGATCCATGTTGCCGGTGCGCTCGCCGTTGCCCATCAGGGTACCTTCGACCCGGTCGGCTCCCGCCATCACAGCAAGTTCGGCAGCGGCCACGGCACAGCCACGATCGTTGTGGGTGTGCACACTGATGCTGATGTGCTCGCGGCGCTTGATGTTGTCGCAAATCCACTCGATCTGGTCGGCGAACACATTCGGTGTCGCCATTTCAACGGTGGCAGGCAGGTTGATGATCATCGGCTGCCCCTCTTCCGGACGCCACACCTCGCTCACGGCATCAATCACTTCCGCAGCGAAATCCAGCTCGGTACCAGTGAAGCTTTCCGGCGAATACTGGAAGGTCCACTCGGTCTCCGGGTGACGCGCGGCGATGTCGCGAACCAGTTTGGCACCATTGACGGCAATATCCCTGATGCCATCCCTATCCAGGCCAAACACCTGCTCCCGCTGAACTGTGGAGGTAGAGTTGTAGACATGCACGATTGCTTTACGGGCACCAGCCAAGGCTTCATATGTGCGTTCGATCAACTCAGGGCGGGCCTGGGTCAGCACCTGTATCTTCACATCCTCGGGGATGCGATCTTCTTCAATCAGCTTGCGGCAGAAATCGAAATCCGGCTGGCTGGCAGCGGGAAAACCGATCTCGATTTCCTTGAAGCCCAGCTTGACAAGCAACTCGAACATCCGCGTTTTCTGGGCGACAGACATGGGCTTCACGAGCGCCTGGTTGCCATCCCGGAGATCCACGGCACACCAGGTGGGCGCCTTCTCGATGACCCTGTCCGGCCAGCGACGGTCAGTTTTGGCAACAGGTTTGAACGCAACGTATTTGCGATGATCGAAAGCCATGCGTGTGATTCCTTGCGGGTTCGGGAATGGATTCTTCAATGTGCACAGGTTAACGCGATAAAGCTGGAATTTGATTGCGAACTTCGGTGCGAATGGGTACTTTATAACTTATATATTGCTCGCCAAACATAATTTGTAGAATTTTATGGCTGAAAATCAGAAAACCCTCGTCAAAATTGACAAGATGGACCGTCGAATCCTCGAACACATCCAGCAGGATGGTTCCCTGACCAACCAGGAACTGGCAGAAAAAGTCGGGTTGTCTCCGTCACCCTGCCTGCGTCGTGTGAGAGCCCTTGAGGATGCCGGCATTATTGTCAGAACCGTCACAATACTCGACCACAAGAAACTCGGCCTCTCGCTGACGGCAATCATCCTGATCGGGATGGATCGACACACCCCCGAACGTTTTGCCGCGTTTGAAGAGCAGGTGGCCGAATACCCGGAAGTGCAGGAGTGCTACCTGATCACCGGCCAGGACGCCGATTACATGCTCAAGGTGGTGGTACCGGACATGGACCACTACCACCATTTCCTGCTGAACCGCATCACCCGCATTCAGGGGGTCAGCGGCGTGCATTCGAGCTTTGTGCTCCGAAGGGTGATCGACAGTACCGCCCTGCCCCTGGGTTATCTCTCCTGATTCAGGCTAAAAGCTCGCGAACATACGCCCGGGCCATGCACTTGAGCTCTTCCACCAATTGCCGGCCCTGCGCCTCCGGCAGGGTCACGGCCAGCCGAAGCACAGTGCCCGCAGACCTTGGCAGTAGCAGGCTCGCAGTCCAGCGCCGGTCTTCCGGAATCTGGGGGCATTCCGCTCGGAGCTTCTCGTCCAGGTCGCGGGCGTTGGTATAAAGCTCTCTGAGGTCCAGCTCCCTGAGTTCCGGCATCGCCTCAACACCACTCCAGATAGCTGAGTAGGCGGGCTCATGACGGTAGAACTCGTAGAACTGATCGATGAGAACATCTACCGCATCGACCAGACTCAGTTCCTGCAGACGCTCTCTCAGGGCGCGCTCCATCTTCTCCACATGCTGCTCAGCAATGGCATGAACGATGGCCGCCTTGTTGGGGAAATACCGGTACAGCGAAGCGAGGGACATTCCGGACTGCCGGGCAATGGCGGACATACTGACTGCGTCAACGCCGGTCTCGTGAAAAATCATGGCGGCATGGCGAAGGATGGCGTTGACGCGCTCCCGGCTGCGCGCCTGTACCGGCCGGCGCCGCGGGGCCACATCAATAGATTCGTCGGTCATCATCTGTACCTTGTGCAACAGGCTCCGTACAATAATGGCCACTTTACGACAAATAAAGGCTCCGGCGGGCCAACCGCCGCCTGTCCATTAGTCTAACACTTCAGATTTTTTACAAACGGAAGACACGATGCGAGCAAGCCGTTACCTGATTGCCACCCAGAAAGAGACCCCCGCTGACGCCGAGATCATCAGTCACCAGTTGATGTTGCGCGCCGGCATGATCCGAAAACTGGCCGCCGGGCTGTACACCTGGTTGCCCATGGGCCTGCGTACTCTGCGTAAGGTTGAGCGGATTGTTCGTGAAGAAATGGACAAGAGTGGTGCCCAGGAAGTGTTGATGCCGGCGGTCCAACCGGCAGAGCTCTGGGAGGAATCGGGGCGCTGGACCCAGTACGGCGGCGAACTGCTGCGGATGAAAGATCGTCATGGCCGGGATTTCTGCTTCGGGCCGACCCACGAAGAGGTAATTACTGACCTGATCCGGAATGAGATCAGCAGCTACAAGGAGCTTCCGGCCAACTTCTACCAGGTCCAGACCAAGTTCCGGGACGAGCGGCGCCCCCGGTTCGGCGTGATGCGGGCCAGGGAATTCCTGATGAAGGATGCCTACTCGTTCCACCTTAACCCAGAATCGCTGAACGAAACCTATCAGCTGATGCATCACACCTACTGCGCCATCTTCGACCGTTTCGGTCTGGATTACCGTGCGGTTCAGGCGGACTCTGGCGCCATTGGCGGCAGTGCGTCCCACGAGTTCCATGTGCTCGCGTCTTCCGGCGAAGATGACATCGTGTTCAGCACAGACAGTGATTACGCGGCCAACATCGAGAAAGCCGAGGCGGTAGCTCCGAGCGGTACCCGCCCTGCGCCGGCCGAAGAGATGAAGGAAGTTGCCACGCCGGACCAGAAAACCATCGAGGCGGTGTCAGCGTTGCTGGGCATTGATCCCACTCGCACGGTCAAGACTCTGCTGGTGAAGGCCGAGGCGGACGAAGACGGCAATTCCGGCCTGGTTGCACTGGTTCTCCGCGGGGATCACACCCTCAACGAAATCAAGGCCGAAAACCTGACCGGCGTCGCCGAGCCTCTGACCATGGCCACCGATGAGGAAATCGAACAGGCCGTGGGCTGCAAGGCCGGGTCTATCGGCCCGGTAAAGCTCAACTTACCGGTCATTGTTGACCGCAGTGCGGCCCACCTGGCCGACTTTGTCTGCGGCGCCAACCGTGAAGGTTTCCATCTGACTGGCGTGAACTGGGAGCGAGACGTGGCGCTTGATCGCGTGGAGGACCTACGCAATGTGGTTGAGGGCGACCCCAGCCCGGATGGCAAGGGCACTCTGGAGATCCGGCGCGGGATTGAGGTCGGGCATATCTTCAAACTCGGCAACAAATACAGTACCGCCATGAACGCCACGGTTCTGGATGAGAACGGCAAGACCGTGACCATGGAGATGGGTTGCTACGGCCTCGGCGTTTCCCGGGTTGTTGCTGCAGCCATTGAACAGAACCACGACGAAAACGGCATCATCTGGCCGGACGCCATTGCGCCTTTCCAGGTGGCCATCGTCACACTGAACGCCCACAAATCACCCACGGTTGCCGAAGCCGGCGAAAAGCTTTACGAGCAGCTGCGCCAGGCCGGCTACGACGTGCTTCTGGATGACCGAAAAGAGCGTCCGGGTGTGAAGTTTGCCGATATGGAACTCATCGGTATCCCGCACCGGTTCGTGGTGTCCGAACGCGGTCTGGCTGCCGGTACGCTTGAGTACAAAGGCCGGAGGGATGCGGAGAAACAGGATGTGCCGGTGGCTGAAGCGCTGCCCTTCCTGGTAAACGCCTCGCCTCGCAAAGGGCTTTAACCACATGCCCGCCGCCGGCGGGCGAACCTCTGACGGCACCCGGCTGCAAGGGTGCTGTCAGGGGTTTTCTTTCCCCGTACCACCCACGATTCCCGGTTCAATTTCCAAAGTGACTCCGAACCGCCCCGCCACGGATTGACGAATTTTCTCAGCAAGCTTGAGTATGTCGGCCCCAGTGCCGCCCGAATGGTTAATCAAAACCAGAGCCTGCCGGTTATGAACGCCCACCCGGGCATTCCGGAAACCCTTCCAGCCACTTTGATCAATGAGCCAGGCCGCCGCCAGTTTGACGCCTTGCTCCTGAGGATAAGCCACAATATCGGGGTTACGTTCCCTGAGAGATTCAAACGTTGCGCTATCCACCACCGGGTTTTTGAAGAAACTTCCGGCGTTAGGAATGATGTCTGGATCCGGCAGCTTGCGGCGACGGATTGCCATCACAGCCTCCGCCACGTGCAACGGGCCAAGAGCGGTTTGCGCCGTATCAGCAAGGTATTCCTCCAGATCCCGATACCCGAGCACAAGGGGCCGCGTGCGCGACAGAGCCAGACGGATTTCAGTGATGACGTAACGGCCCGGAGTCTGTTTGAACAGGCTGTCGCGGTAAGCGAACCGGCACTCCGCGTTCTCGAGAACGACCAGCTCACCAGTCTTACGGTCGAGGGCTGTAACCGATTCAAGACAATCGCAGAGTTCGACCCCGTAAGCACCAATATTCTGGACCGGAGCGGCACCCGCGGTTCCGGGAATCAGCGCAAGATTTTCAATGCCGCGATAACCGGCACGGGTGGCATATAGGACCGCCTCATGCCAGTTCTCACCTGCGCCGAGAACCAGGGTAGCCTTGTGATCTTCAATGTGCTCCCAGCGGCGGCCACGAATGGCCAGGCGAACCACCAGCCCCGAAAAATCACCCGCGAATACCAGGTTGCTTCCACCACCGAGAATCAGCACTTCCAGGTCTTCGGAGGCAGCCCAGTTTAGAGACTGGACCAGCTCATCGGAGGTGTGAACCTTCACATAAAAACGAGCCCTGGCGGGCACATGTAGGGTGTTCAGTGCCTCCAGCTCGACGTTTTCCTGGATTTCCGGCCGCTGCTTCAAGCCAGGCGCCCCCGGATATCCGCCAGCAGGCCTTCGCCAGCCTCGTTTATCAGATCCAACACGGTTTCGAACCCTTCCTCACCGCCGTAATAGGGATCTGGCACTTCGTGATGGGCCGAGCGGCCATATTCCAGAAATAGCGCTGGCCGGGTGCCGCCGTTCTGGTGCCAGACATCCTTGATGTCGGCAAGATTCTGGCGATCCATGACCAGTACGTAGTCAAAGGTATCGAGATCCTCCGGACTGAACTGACGTGCCCGCAATCCGCTGATATCGATACCCCGGCGCAGGGCAGCCTCCTGGGCGCGGGTATCCGGGCTCTTGCCAATATGCCAGTGTCCGGTGCCACACGAGTCGATGTATATCTGATCCGCGAGTCCGGCTTGCGCGACCAGGGAACGAAACACACCTTCGGCAGTGGGCGAGCGACAGATGTTCCCCAGACAAACAAAAAGCACCTTTACCGGTTCAGCCATGGTCTATCTCTCTCCTTTCCAGCCAGTGGCGCACCCTTTGCAGATCAGCCTCTGTATCAATGCCACCCTGCGGGTTCACGGCGGCCACATCCACATGGATCCTGGCGCCATTGTATAGCGCCCGCAACTGTTCCAGTGATTCGGTAACCTCTGTAGGGGCTGGCGCCCAGCTCACAAACTCACCAAGAACCGACGCGCGATAGCCGTAAATGCCAATGTGCCGGAAATACCCGATGTTGTCTGGCAAAGACCTGTCGACGCCCGTCAACGGTGTTCCTTCCTGCCACTGGTCCCGGGCCCACGGAATCGGCGCGCGGCTGAAATAGTGCGCCATCCCCTGGTGATCAAACACCACCTTTACAATGTTGGGATTGAAGACCTGCTCCGGGTCATGGATTCGTTCACACAGGGTTGCAATTGCGGCTTCCGGATGAAACTCAAGGTTGTCTGCCACCTGATTAATCAGTTCCGGTGGAATCAGTGGCTCGTCGCCCTGAACGTTGACTACCCGGTGGTCGGCTGCAAACCCGAGTTCCCGAGCGACTTCTTCGAGGCGGTCAGTGCCACTGGCGTGATGGGGGGATGTCATGACCACCTCGGCACCGAAGCCTTCACAAGCGGAGCGGATTCGTTCATCGTCGGTGGCCACAACCACCCGGTCTGCCCGGCTTTCCGCAGCACGCTCACAAACGTGCTGGATCATGGGCTTTCCGGCAATGTCCGCCAGCGGCTTTCCTGGCAGACGACTGGAGGCATAGCGAGCCGGAATCACAACGGTAAAAGACATGACGTAACTACCCCGGTGGACTTGGGTTTAGCGCTTGTGCAGACGCTCATCGGTGGACAGGGTCCGGGCCTCTGTGGCCAGCATTACAGGAATTCCCTCACGGATCGGGAATGCCATGGCGTCCTGGTAACAGACCAGCTCGGTTCTGTCCTCGTTGAGCTTCAGATCGCCCTTGCACACTGGACAGGCCAGCATTGCCAACAGTTTCTTATCCATCTTGCTTACTCACTTGAAATCACGAAGTTATAGGCTCGGAACACTGACGAACCCGGGCCAGAAACGCATCCCGGAACGGCCCCGGCAACCTGGCCTCGACCACCAGGCTCCACGCATTCTCGGGCGCGAACTCCCGGCATTTCACCGCATCCTTTGCCGTCATGACAATCCATTCATCGGTCTCGGTTGTCAGATCCTCCGGGCGGAACCGGTGATGATCCGGAAAAGCCGACTCGGTCACCGAAGCACCCAGCGCCCTGAGCGTATCGAAAAACCGGGCCGGATTGCCGATGCCCGCAACCGCCTTAACCGTTTTTCCCTTCAGGTCGCCCACAGCTCTGGACGCCCCCGATTTGAGGTGGACCAAGGTCGTCGGCTCCAGAACCATGGAATAGATGGCCGGATGGTCAACGCCGGCAAAGCTCTCCAGAGCCTGCTCCGGGAGCTGCTTGTCATTTACGATAACAAAATCCACGGAAGCGAGCCGGGAAACCGGCTCTCGCAGGGGACCAACCGGGATCAGGGCGCCGTTGCCGATGCCACGCTGCCCATCAAATACCGATAGCTCAAGATCCCTGGGCAGTTTGTAATGCTGGAGCCCATCGTCGCAGATCAGCACATCACCGAGGTTGTTCTCGAGAGCGTAATCGGCTGCGCATCGCCGTCGAGGATCAACCACGACCGGGCGACCCGTGCTGAGCGCCAGCATGACCGGCTCGTCACCGGCTTTGGCGGGGCTGGTATCTGCCGTGACTTCCAGCGGGTATTGGCCCGCATCACCGCCATACCCCCTACTGAGGATCACCGGCCGCCAGCCAGCAGATGCCAGTTCAGAGACCAGCCAGGCGGTGAGCGGCGACTTCCCGGTTCCGCCTGCAGTGATATTGCCAACTACAATCACTGGAACGGGCAGCGACGCATCCCGTGCTTCCCAGGCCGCGCGGCGGCGAGCCTCGGCGATACTCCGGTACAACCAGGACAAGGGCGCCAGGAAAAACAGGGGCCGTTTGCTGCCATACCAGAGACGTTCAACCAGCGAACTCAGGGCGGATTTCACCCCACTCATGGCTGCTCGCTGAACTGCATCTGGTGAAGTTGCGCGTAAGCGCCGCCAGCCGCAAGGAGTTCGTCATGGCGCCCGGACTCTGCAATGCGTCCGTTATCCATCACCAGAATCCTGTCGGCTTTCTCGATAGTGGAAAGGCGATGGGCTATGACCAGTGTTGTACGGCCCTGCATCACCGTTTCCAGCGCCTCCTGGATATGGCGTTCAGATTCGGTATCCAGCGCCGAAGTGGCCTCGTCAAGGATCAGAATCGGTGCATTCTTCAGCAGTGCCCGGGCGATGGCCAGCCTCTGCCGCTGCCCACCCGAGAGCATTACACCGTTATCGCCGATCATGGTGTCCAGGCCTTCGGGCATGCGGTCGATGAACTCGAGAGCATGGGCCTTGGCGGCGGCTTCCCGAATTTCCTCGGGGCTGCAATCTCTCAAGGCACCATAGGCGATGTTGGCAGCGATGGTGTCGTTGAACAGAACAACGTTCTGGGTGACCAGCGCGATCTGTTTCCGCAGGGCTTTCAGGGAAAAATCACGGAGCGAATGGCCGTCGATCCGGATGTCGCCGCCGGTATACTCATAGAACCTCGGCAACAGGCTCACCAGCGTGGACTTTCCGCTCCCGGAGCGACCGACCAGAGCCACGCTCTGCCCTGCCGGAATGCTCAATGAGATGCCTTCCAGAACATTGTCTAACTGATCACGGTAACTGAACGCGACGTTGTCAAACTCGATATCGCCATCAACGCGATCCGGTGCGTAAGTGCCCGGATCCTGCTCCGGGGATTCATCGATGGTTTCGAAGACATCGTAGGCCGCAGCAACACCTTTCTGAATCTTTGCGTGGACCGAGGTCACCTGCCGGATGGGCTTTGCCATGGTGGTCGCAGCCGTAATAAAAGCAACCAGTTGCCCCGTGGTCATTTCGCCACGGATTTCCGGCGCCAGCATCATCCAGACCAGACCGGCAATGGCAATGGCCACCAGCACCTGAATCACCGGAACACTGATCGCCTGAGTCGATGCCATCTTCAGACTTTGCTTGAGGTTCTTTTCATTAACCTCCTGAAAACGCAGACGTTCGTAATCCTCGCCACCAAAAGTCCGAACAACCCGGTAGCCAGTAATCGATTCCGAGGCCACGTGGGTAATGTCGCCCATGGACCCCTGGATACGCTTGCTGATCTTGCGAAAACGCTTGCTGGCATAGCTGACAACGGCGGCAATAAGTGGCCCTACTGCCAGGAAAATCAGCGTGAGTTTCCAGTTGGTGTAGAACATGTAGCCCAGCAGACCAACGATGGTCAGGCCTTCGCGAAGCGTGATGGTCACAGCGTTGGTCGTGGCCTCCGCCACCTGCTCCACGTTGAAGGTAAGCTTGGAGACCAGGCGCCCAGCTGCATTGTCGTCAAAGTAGCGGGAGGGCAAGGTCATCAGGCGATCAAATACATCGTTGCGTAGTGCATTAATGACCTGGCGACCGACATAGCTGATGAAATACTGGCTCAGGAAGGTGCCCAGGCCCCGGAATGCAAACACCCCTACTATGACCAGGGTGAGCATCAGGCGGTTCTGGTCGGTGGGGTTCTCGATGGCGGCAATGACGTATTCCATCGCAGCCGCCATGCCGGTTGAGGCGGCGGCATAGATGATGTTGCCGAGTACCGCCAGGGAGAACGCCAGGAGGAACGGCTTAACATAGGCAAGCAGGCGCTTGTAGGTTTCCCAACTACCTGCCGGTAACCCGGCCGAGGGGTCGGGCAGAGGCTCGGTTACCTTCACGGGCTCTCAGCCTCCCGCTCAGTGGTAATGCTGAGCTTGGCGAATCCCAGCCGCCCGGCGACATCCATGGCCCGAACCACAAACTCGTGGGGAGTGCGGGCATCGGCGGTGATAATGAACGGGAGCGAATTGTTGCCCTCAGCCAGCTCACGCACACCCCGCTCAAGGGTCTCGCGCCGATTGTTGACCAGCGTCCGGTCATTCAGGATGTATTGCCCCTCGGCATTGATCACCACGTCAATCTGCTGGACTTCCGACGCCGGCGCGGGCTCGCCACTGGCCTCGGGAAGCTCCACCTGCAAATGGCTTTCCCGGGTAAAGGTTGTGGAAACCATGAAGAAAATCAGCAGCAGGAACACCACGTCAATCAATGGTGTCAGGTCTACCCCGACTTCCTGGCTTCTCTGGCGCTTGAACTTCACGGCGTTCAGGCTCCTTCCACGTCGATTTCGCGGTCTCCGTGTACTACCTCAACCAGCTTGATGGCTTCCTGCTCCATACCGACAACCAGCTCATCCACCCGGCGGATGAAATAGCGATGGCAGATCAGCGCCGGAATGGCCACGCTCAGACCGGCAGCCGTGGTGATCAGCGCCTCGGAGATACCGCCCGCCAGGTTACCCGCGTTGCCGACCCCGGCCAGCTGGATCTCGGCAAACACCTTGATCATGCCAATAACGGTGCCCAGAAGACCCAGCAGAGGGGTAATGGTTGCCACAGTACCCAGAGGATTCAGGAAGCGCTCGAGATCATGAATGACCTGGCTGGCCTCGTGCTCGATGCTCTCTTTCATGATTTCGCGGCCATGCTTTGCGTTGAGCAGGCCACCGGCCAGAATCCGACCCAGGGGCGAGGAACCCTGCAGGGCTTTCAGCTTCCGGCCATTGAGTTCTTTTTTCTTGATCCAGCGCCATAACTCGTTAATGGTCTGGGGAGGCGCTACCCTGGAAGCGCGAAGAGTCCAGATACGCTCCAGAATGATGGCCAGCGCCAGAATGGAACAGGCAACAATTGGCACCATCAGAATGCCACCGGCTTTCAACAGCTCGAACACGCTTGGTCTCCCTCATTGTTTGCAAGCCGCGCTACTTTAGCATAGCTACCGGTGGAGGCCACACCTGCAATGTCACGGTATTTTACATTGGTCCCGGGCGAGTCCCGGGCCGCCAATCCAGAATGGCGTCCCATGGCGCATTTCCTTCAACACCAACCGGTTATCCTCGATGGTCATCACTATGCTGCCAGAACAGGCTGTATTGAACGAAACGGCTCCGATCGCGGCATAGCGAGCGGTTACCGTCGGGTGAGGATGGCCGTACCGGTGGCGATACCCGGCAGTGTAGATAACCTGATCCGGCTTCAACGCCCGAACCCAGGCTTCTGAGGATGACGTTTTGCTGCCATGGTGTGGCGCCACAAGCACCCGGGTAACCGGTGCCTGAAGATCCTCTCGGTCAGCAAGATAAGCCAGATACCTGGCTTCCATCTGGTCGGTAATATCCCCCGGCAGGAGCCATTCGGTGCCTGATTCGGGATGGTAAATACGCAGCACACAGGACGCATCGTTACCTTCTGTCGCACCTTTGCCCTGCCAGAACTCCAGAATCAGGCCGCCCAGCTTCTGGTTTGAGCGCTTGCAGCCCGAAACAGGCAGATCGGCGACCTGCTGTCTGACGGCCACCGGCTCGCCAGCAATAACTTGCCCGACTTCAATCTTCTGGGTGAGTTCGGCTACCCCGCCGGCATGATCACTGTCTGCGTGGCTGATTACGAGGGTGTCGATCCGACGTATGCCTTCGGCCGCCAGATTCGGTAGCAGGGTTGATTCAACAGCCGAAAACACACCCGGAACGGCAGGACCGGTGTCGTACACCAGGGCTTCATCGCCATCACGGATCAGAACCGACAGGCCCTGCCCCACATCCCAGACCCGTATTTCCGGTGTGCGCAGATAGGGGGTCTTCATCAAGGCTTGGCCCGGAACCATTAACCAGAACACCGCCAACAGAGCGGCAACCAACCGGAATCCGGTAAACGGCACGAATACCAGCGTAACGGCCAGCAACCCCCAGCCAACTACCTCGGCAAGGCTGGCCTCAATGTCCGGCGACTGCCACTCCGAGAACCATTTCAGAACGTGCCAGAGCACGCCCAGTGCCCAATCGAACATTGGCACAAACACCTGGTCAGCGCCCGGGACCACGGCAGTAACCAGCCCTCCGGTCACCAGCACCGGCATGACCACAAGAGATACCCACGGAATGGCCACCAGATTGGTCAGCAGACCAACCAGAGGCTGACCCTGGCCGAATACTTCGAGGATTGGCCATAAACCGCCGAAGACGGCGAGCTGCGCAATAACGAGCCCGGCTGCCGGTCCCGTCCCCGCCAGCCGGGCCGAGAACACAGCTATCAACACGGCGACAGCGGTGAATGACAACCAGAACCCTTGATCCAGGGGCGCAAAGGGATCCAGTACAAGAACGGCTGTAAGAGCAGCCAGAAACGCCTGCCACACCGGCGCCTGACGACTGAGCAGAATCAGCCACCCACCTGCGATAACCATGATGAGGGCGCGTCGTGTTGGCACAGTAAAGCCGGCGGCCAGCGCATAAACCAGACAACAAATCACTATCGAGGAAAATACGATCCCGCGTCTGGCCTCATCGCTGACCCATCGCGCCGGCCATAACAGTAACAGCCGCCTACATACAACGCCGGCACCCAGGGCCACCAGACCGAGGTGTAGGCCCGAAATCGCCACCAGGTGAATGGTGCCGGTCGCCTTGAGCACATCCCAGTGGTTCTGTTCCATGTGCCCGCGGTGGCCAATCAACAGCGAGGCAACCAACGGAAAGTGCCTGGCGCTGCCAAACTGCTCCCTCGTCCAGCGTTCAAGCGAAAGATGCAGGCGCCGGTACTGGCAGTGCAGCGAACAGTCTACCGTCGTGTCCAACCGAACATTCCGGACGCTTCCCGTGGCACGATACCCTTTCCGGAAGAGCCAGTCCTCATAGCGAAAACCGGCAGGATTCAGCGTGCCGTGGGGACGCTTGAGAGCAACGTCCAACCGCAGCCGGGCGCCGGGAAGGTATTGGCTGCCGCGACCATACCAGGCCAGCCTGAGCAGGCCCGGCATCCTTGCTTCCTGCCCGGCTTCGATGGGAAGGTTGTGCCAGTGGGTGACACAAAGACTAAAACGTAAACTGTTAAAGCTTCCGGGAGAAGGAATGTCGCACAGGTATCCCGAAACCGAGAGGCGCTCCCCTTCCAGGCTGGCCGGGAGGACGGTCGAAAGACGGTCTCCGGCATTCCAGGAGGCCCAGAACAGCCCCAGGAAAAGACCAAGGGCGAACACTGTTAGCCGAGAGGCAAGTGTCGAAAGAGAACAGGACAGGGCAACGGCGAGCAGAAACATCGCGGCGAGCAACCACTCGGAAGGTGGCAGTATCGACAACCAATACAGTAAGATAACGCCACAAGAGAAGGCGACAACGCCCACTACTGCGGAACCGGACTTGCCATACGAGCATGCCGGTCGGTTGAGACTTCCGGACAATCCTTGTCCTCCTGTTTGTCATAAACACCGGCGACATCCAATGTGCCGGTATACTAACTCCGTCTAAAGGCAGAACTTCCAATGCCAAAGAAGTTCATGAAACGCTATCTGCCCTCACCAGAGAAGGTGCAAGCGATGCAGTCGCTGAGCTTTCTGGGCGATATTCTTCATGAACCAAACCTCTGGCACATCAACCGGCACAGTGTTGCCAGGGCGTTTCTGGTCGGTATCTGGTTCTGCTTTATTCCCATGCCCTTCCAGATGCTCGCCGCAGCCTTCTTCGCTATCTGGTTCAATGCCAATCTGCCACTGTCGGTGGTTCTGGTCTGGATCAGCAACCCGGTGACCATGCCGCCGATGTTCTATTTCAACTACAAAATCGGCGCCTGGGCCCTGGACCGACCTGTACTCAGCTTTGAGTTTGAACTGTCCTGGTCCTGGATCAGCGAGCGGCTGCTGGATATCGGCATTCCGCTCTACCTCGGCTCACTGGTGGTCGCAACCATATCAGCCTGCCTTGCCTATTTGATCATCCAGTATCTCTGGCGCAGGAAAATCCGCTCGGACTGGCAAGTGCGCCGAACCGCAAGATTGAGACGCCGCCGGGCTGCTGATCAGACTTCCTGAATCAGCCGACCCTGTTCCAGGCGCATGACCCGCCCCAGACTCCGGGCCATTTTCATGTCATGGGTTACCATGACAAAGGCAATGCCCAGCTGGTCCCTCAGGGACTCGATCAGGGCCTGGACCCCCTCGCCGGTATGCTCATCGAGGTTTCCCGTTGGCTCATCCATCAACACGCAGTCCGGCTCATTTACCAGTGCCCGTGCAATGGCCACCCGTTGGCGTTCGCCACCGGAGAGCTCGCCGGGTTTGTGATCCAGCCGTTCTGCAAGACCCACCCGTTCCAGCAAACTGCTTGCCTTGTCCCGAGATTTCGAGACGGCCATGCCACCCAATGCGCACGGCATCATGACGTTTTCAAGCGCGGTAAATTCCGGCAACAGGTGATGAAACTGATAGACAAATCCCAGATGGGCGTTGCGGAACCTTGCCCGCCGAGCTTCAGATAGCCGATGGATGTCCTCACCGCAGATAGCAATCTGGCCGGACGACGGCTTGTCGAGCCCGCCCAGGAGATTCAGCAAGGTGGTCTTACCGGCACCGCTACTGCCAACGATGGCTACGGTCTCGCCCTGGGCAACTTCCAGCGAAATATCTGAAAAAATGGTCAGTTTTCCGAGGCCCTCGTTATAGGTCCGGGTTACCTGACGACAATCGATCACCGGTGCAGAATGCGCCATAGCGGCATGTTCCTTACTCATAGCGAAGCGCCTCCGCCGGATCCACCCTCGAGGCCCGCCAGGCCGGGTATATGGTTGCCAAAAGGCTCATGGCAAGTCCGGCGCCGCTGATTATGAAAACATCCTGCCATTGCAACTGGGATGGCAGGTAGCTGATGAAGTAAACGTCCGCACTCAGGAACTGGTGGCCCAGCGCGCCCTCCAGCCAGGAGATAAAGGCACTGATATTAAGTGCACCAAAAACGCCAAGCGCTGTGCCAACGATGGTTCCGAAGATACCGATGACCGCCCCCTGGACGATAAAAATGCGCATGATCCGACCCGGCGTTGCTCCCATGGTCCTGAGGATCGCGATGTCTCCGGTTTTGTCAGTGACCACCATGACCAGTGTGGAGACGATATTGAAGGCCGCTACGGCAACGATAAACATCAGCAGCAGACCGATCATGGTTTTCTCCATGCGGATGGCCTGGAAAAGATTGCCGTGGGTGCGGGTCCAGTCAGATACGTAATAGCGGCCGCCCAACGCCTCAGCCGCCTGCTGCGAAACCTTGGGAGCTGCGAAGAGGTCATCCACCAGCAGACGAACGCCCTCCGCCTTGCCCCCGGTTCGCATAAGCTTGGCTGCGTCATCCATATGAATCAGCGTGTAGTTGCCATCCAGTTCAGCACCGACACTGAAAATGCCCTTCACCGTAAATCGCTTGAGCCTTGGAAGCACTCCCGCCGGAGTCACCGAGGCTTCCGGCAGCACGACAGTCACCTTGTCACCCACCTGCAGCCGAAGGCTGGCCGCCATCAAGCGACCGATGATGATGCCAAACTCCCCGGAGACCAGGTCGTCCAGCCCTCCTTCGATCATATGGTTCTCAATGATGGACACCGTGCGCTCTTCTTCTGGAAGAACACCATTGAGCATAACGCCACGAACATTACCGCCACCGGTCACCATCCCCTGCCCCTGGATAAAAGGGGCGGCGGCCAGCACCCGGGGATGCTGCTGAACCCGGGCATCCACCGACTGCCAATCATCCAGAGGACCGGCGCCCTGAATGGTGGCGTGGGGCACCATCCCGAGAATTCTCTGCTTGAGCTCCCGGTCGAAGCCATTCATGACGGACAACACAATGATTAGCACCGCAACTCCAAGCATCAGCCCGATCATCGAAGTCAGTGAAATAAAGGATATGAAGTGATTGCGGCGCTTGGCGGCCGTGTATCGCAAGCCAATGTAAAATGATAAGGGTCTGAACATGAAGAGGTGCCTGTTGCTACCTTCCGGTCTGTCGTGGTCTGATTTTCCCGAGTACCTTCTGCCTTCCAGCACGGAGGGAAACTGCTAAACTGTTCTGTGCCAATAAAAATTCAGTTTTCCGGAGCCGCGATGCAGTCGTCCGACATTCCAAACGAACCGGTGGACTATTCCCCCGAACGCCGGGACTTTTACCGCATTGAAGACCGGATCGGCCTGGAGATCCGCAAGCTGGCCCCTGGCACCCCACTGGACGGGAATGCCTTCGATGGCGACCACCTTGAAAGCCTGAAAGCTGAATTCAGGCGGCTGGACCAGGACGTAAAATCCCAGCTTGCCAGTCTTGCCGAAAAAGACCGACTGCTTACCGGACTGATCAAATCCCTGAACGGCAAGCTGGATACGCTTGCGCGCATTATGGCCTTTGAGCAAAATCCGTTGCAACCTGAGGACTGGCAGGATGTAACCCTGAGCGAAGGCGGCCTGTCATTCTTCAGCAGCACCCCTGCCTGGCATCCCGGAGACCGGCTTGCTGTCCGGATGACCCTCCCGCCCGAACTTTTCCAACCCCAGGCACATGCCCGTGTGATTGAGGTACACCCCGACTCTTCAGGCGGGGCAAGGGTCCACACCGAATTTTCCCGGATTGATGACGGCGATCGCCAACAAATCGCACGGCATGTGATGCGGTGGCAGATTCGACAGCGCCAAAAAGAGTAGACTGGGGAAAAACGGGTGACTTTTGCTAGTCTTTTTCGGATATTACGCTTTATCCATGTCCTTCCGAGGACGCCAGTTTTCATGGAGACCCATCAATGAGAAAACAAACTACCCTGTTCGGCGCACTGGCAGTGACTGCCACACTGGCCTTTCTTCCGATGACGTCCGCGGTAGCTGAAGAAATCCGCGTGCCGGTTGGCTCCCAGGCCGATCGTGACCAAGCCAGCTTTCCCGGCTCGGGAATGAGCCAGTCGTCAGTCCGCGCTTCCTGGGGTGCGCCCATGGAAATTCAGGGCCCGGTAGGCCAGCCACCGATCACCCAGTGGCATTACCAGGACTTCGTGGTGTATTTCGAAGGCAACCGGGTTATCCATACCGTTCTCAAACATAATCGCTGAGGGCCCGAGGGACTTTTCGGGTCGGAAATACCTTCCTTATGTCCTGACGTTCAACCAATCGTTGGTTAGAATGCCGTCTTTTATGATTCAAGGTGACGTAGTGACAACCAAACGAGTGTTGCCCGCCGAGTGGGCTCCCCAGAGTGCCGTGATGCTGACCTGGCCCCATCCGGGAACCGACTGGGCAGGCGTTATGGAAGAGGTGGAGCCGGTCTTCGAAAACATTGCGAAAGCCGTTCTCCGACACGAGCATCTGGTTGTAAGTTGCGAACACGTGATACGTCTGCAGGAGCTTGAGCAGCAACTGAATCTCTACGCTGAGGAGAACGGGCTCCCTGGCCGTGTAAAGAGCGTTCCAGCGCCAGCAAACGATACCTGGGCGAGAGACCATGGGCCGATTACCATCCTGACCGATGAGGGGCCGGCACTGCTGGATTTCCGGTTCAACGCCTGGGGCGGAAAGTTTCCGTCGGAAAAAGATGATGCGCTGAACACTCACCTGTTCAACGCAGGTGTATTCGGCACAACCGCGATGCAGCAGGTGAACTTCGTGCTTGAGGGCGGCTCCTTTGAATCGGATGGCCAGGGTACCCTGCTGACAACCTCTGAATGCCTGCTGACGCCGACCCGAAATCCTGCCATGGACCGGACAGCCATAGAGCAACTTCTCTCAGAAATATTGGGCGTCCAGCGGATTCTCTGGCTCAACCATGGCTACCTTGCCGGCGACGACACCGACAGCCATATCGATACCCTGGCCCGATTCTGCGCACCGGATCATATCTGTTATGTAGCCTGCCCCGATGTGGCCGACGAGCACTACAGTGCGCTGGCGGCCATGGAAGAAGAGCTCCAGGAGTTTCGCCAGGCCGACGGCTCTCCTTATCGATTGACGGCTCTGCCCTGGCCCGATGCCATTCATGACGAGGACGGAGAACGCCTGCCCGCAACCTACGCAAATTTCTTGATAATCAACAATGCTGTGTTGCTTCCGGTGTATGACGTGCCGCAGGACCAAGACGCCATTGCTGTCATGAAAGAGATTTTCCCGTCCAGGGAAATAATACCGATTGATTGCCGGCCCTTGATTTACCAGCATGGCAGCCTCCACTGTGTGACCATGCAAATCCCGGCCGGAGTAGTCAGTTAATGAGCAGCGAAGCGTGCAAGAACCAGATCAACATTGCTGCCATCCAGCAGGCCTGCAGCAGTGACAAGGCAGCCAGCCTGGCCGTTACCGAAAAACTGGTGCGCGAAGCCGCAGCCAGTGGCGCAGACCTGGTTATTCTGCAAGAGCTCCACGCCACCCTTTACTTCTGCCAGACTGAAGATACGGCCGTTTTCGAATTGGCCGAGCCGATTCCCGGCCCCACCAGCAATCGCCTCTCCGATCTGGCCCGCGAACTGGGTGTAGTGTTGGTTGGCTCCATTTTTGAACGGCGGATGAACGGCGTTTACCACAACACTGCCGTCGTATTTGAGAAAGACGGCTCAATAGCAGGGCTGTACCGGAAGATGCACATTCCGGACGACCCGGGATTCTACGAGAAATTCTACTTCACCCCGGGTGACGCCCAGTTCAATGATGGCAGGAGCGGCTTCACGCCCATTGATACATCTGTTGGCAGGCTGGGCGTGCTGGTTTGCTGGGACCAGTGGTACCCCGAGGCTGCCCGCCTGATGGCCTTGGCCGGAGCGGAGATGCTCATCTACCCCACCGCTATCGGCTGGGATGTTACCGATGACCCGGATGAGCAGGCGCGTCAACTGGAAGCCTGGGTCACCGTCCAGAGAGGCCATGCGGTTGCCAACAACCTCCCTGTCGTGGCGCCGAATCGGGTCGGCACAGAACCGGACCCCTCCGGACACAGTGACGGCATTCGTTTCTGGGGCAACAGTTTTATCTGCGGTCCGCAGGGTGAATTCCTCGCCCGGGGCGATGACAGCTCCGAGTGCATTCTTTCTGTAACCCTCGATCGCACCCGCAGTGAATCGATTCGCAGGATCTGGCCGTATTTGAGAGATCGTCGCATCGACGCCTATGGCGACATCCTCAAACGCGTAAGGGACTGAGTCCGGAATGAAAAAACTGGTTGATACCGTAGTCAGTGAACTGAACCAGATACTTCTGGGCAAAGAGCAACAGGTGCGTTTGGCCCTGTGCGGGCTACTGGCGCGGGGGCACCTGCTGATCGAAGACATCCCCGGCATGGGCAAGACCACGCTCTCCCACGCCCTGGCCAAGGTCATGGGGCTGAGCTACCAGCGCATCCAGTTCACCAACGACCTTCTTCCGGCCGATGTGCTTGGTTATTCCATGTACGACAAACAGGCCGGCAGCCTGGTGTTCCATCCTGGGCCGATCTTTGCCCAGGTGGTTCTGGCTGACGAAATTAACCGGGCATCACCTCGTACCCAGAGTGCCCTGCTGGAAGCCATGGAAGAACGGCAGGTATCCATTGAGGGCGAGACCCGTCCACTGCCCCACCCGTTCTTCGTGATTGCCACCCAGAACCCCATTGAACAGGGAGGGACCTACCCTCTTCCCGAGTCCCAACTGGACCGGTTCCTTATGCGCCTTCACCTGGGCTACCCGGACCCCCGGGCCGAACGGGAACTGCTGGAAGGCGAAGACCGCCGCACCATGACCGAAAAGCTTCCCACCCTGCTCTCCCAGGCCGACCTGAAAACCCTGCAGGAAGGTGTAACAAGGATAACCGCCAGCCCGGCGCTTCTCGATTACGTGCAGCGATTGCTGGAACAGAGTCGGAGAATGCCGGGCCTTCTGTACGGGCTTTCGCCCCGCGCCGGCCTGGGACTCGTCCGGGCCGCCAAGGCCTGGGCGCTCATGGAAGGACGGCATCACGTGTTGCCCGACGACATTCAGGCGGTTTTCCCAGCAGTAGCAGCCCACCGCCTCGAACAGGGCGAGTCCGGCAAAAGTGCGGAAAGGGTTCGTCAGCTGCTGGCAACCGTTTCCGTGCTTGAGTAAATAGCAAGGTTTTATAAGCGGAATTGGCCAAAACGAATGGCAGACCGCGCCTTTCATGTTAGCCTTTGCTCCTTTCCCCGAAGCGTCTGGCCCGGAACAGGGCCTGGCAACGTACGGCTTTTTCAGTGAGAGAATTCCCAATGAGCGACACCAAACATTCCCGACTGATCATCCTTGGTTCCGGCCCCGCAGGCTACACCGCTGCTGTCTACGCAGCCCGCGCCAACCTGAACCCGACCCTGATTACCGGTATTGAAGTCGGCGGCCAGCTCACCACAACCACCGACGTCGACAACTGGCCCGGAGACAACGACGGCGTTCAGGGCCCGGAGCTCATGCAGCGCATGCTCAAACACGCCGAACGCTTCGAAACCAGCATCGTCTACGACACCATCAACGAGGCTGACCTGCGCAACCGCCCCTTCCGGCTCAAGGGCGACGGCGGTGAATACACCTGCGATGCCCTGATCATCGCCACCGGCGCCTCAGCCATGTACCTGGGCCTGGAATCGGAAGAAAAATTCAAAGGCCAGGGCGTCTCCGCCTGCGCCACCTGCGACGGTTTCTTCTATAAGAAACAGAAAGTCGCCGTTATCGGTGGCGGCAACACCGCCGTCGAAGAGGCCCTGTACCTGTCCAACATCGCCGACGAAGTCACCCTGGTACACCGCCGCGATAGCCTGCGCGCCGAAAAGATCCTCCAGGACAAACTGTTTGAAAAAGCCGAAAACGGCAACGTGAACATCGTCTGGGACCACACCCTCGACGAGGTCCTCGGCGACGGCACCGGCGTGACCGGCATGCGCATCAAGAGCACCAAAGACGGCTCCACCCAAGAGGTGGACCTGGCCGGCGTTTTCATCGCCATTGGCCACAAACCCAACACCGACCTTTTCCAGGGCCAGCTGGACATGGAAAACGGCTACATCCGCATCCGCTCCGGCCTTGAGGGCATGGCCACCCAGAGCAGCATCCCCGGCGTCTTCGCCGCCGGCGACGTAGCCGACCACGTCTACCGCCAGGCCGTCACCTCCGCCGGCTTCGGTTGCATGGCCGCCCTGGATGCGGAAAAGTTTCTGGATCAACAGGATTGATCTAGTCTTTTAGAAGACCATACGGAAGCTGATCGAGGCCGGGAGGGCCAGCCTTCTAAAACTGTGCGGAGCCATGGGTGAAGAGCAAAGCTCTTCACGGGCAGGCCAAGGACGGCCTGCCCTGGACCCTCAGCGCGACGCAGGAGCATTTAGCGCTGAGGGGCGGAGCCAAGCGTACACGGACGTATTCACAGCGTGTTTTAGAAGGCTGGCCCTCCCGGGCGCGACTCCAAGGCCCGTAAGCAGCAAGACCAACGCGAACTAGGCAGTAAAAACCGGAGAAGGATGACCTCACTACCCTGGCTAGACCCGGACCAACTCTGGTTCCCCCCCGCCAACGAAGCCCTGGACGACCCGGACGGCCTCCTCGCCCTCGGCGGGGACCTGTCCACCGAACGACTCATCCTTGCCTACCGCAACGGCATTTTCCCCTGGTACAGCGACGACCAGCCCATCCTGTGGTGGTCACCCAACCCCAGATGCGTCCTGTTCCCGAACGAAATCCACGTGTCACGCAGCCTGCGCCGCACCCTGAACCAGCAACGCTTCGAGGTGACCGCCGACAGACACTTCGGACGGATTATCCGACTCTGTGCGTCAACCCGGGCCGAGGGCACCTGGATTACCGAAGAAATGATTGCCAGCTATTCCGAGCTGCACCGCATGGGCGTCGCCCACTCCATCGAAATATGGAACCGTCGCGGTGAACTGGCCGGCGGCATGTATGGCCTGGCCATTGGCCGGTGCTTCTTCGGGGAATCCATGTTTTCCCTGGAAACCAATGCCTCCAAGGTTCTCATGGTTCATCTGGCGCACCAGTTACAGCTTTGGGGTTATCGGATCATGGATTGCCAGGTGGAGAGCAGGCACCTCCTGACCATGGGCGCACGGACTATTCCACGGGAAGAGTTTTTATCTATACTCAGGATGAGCATCGATCAGAAACCGGATCAGACCGACTGGACCTTCAGATGGCGTTGGCCCGGGCCGGAGGAGTGAATGAGCAATCTCAGAACCCTGGTGTTCTTCGCAACGCCGCCCCACGATTGCAGCTACCTGCCAGACCGCGAGGCAACCACCATGTTTGTGGATCCGCGGGCCCACATTGATAAAAAGCTTTACAGCCAACTGACCGCTCTTGGTTTTCGCCGCAGCGGTTCGCATTATTACCGTCCCCATTGCGAACAGTGTAATGCCTGCATCCCGGTCCGACTCAAGGTTGACGATTTCAGCCCGGACAGAAGCCAGCGACGGGTTTTGAAGAAAAACTCAGACCTGAAGTGCAGCATGGTGCCAGCGACCTTTGCGGAAAGGTACTACCAGCTGTATGCCAACTACATTGAGCAGCGACACCAGGATGGCGACATGTACCCGCCGACCCGGGAGCAGTTCACGTCGTTCCTGGTGGAAGGGGCAACGGACTCCTGGTTCCTGGAAATTCACAAGGATGAGCGATTGGTGGGGTTGGCGGCCGTGGACCTGCTGGACGACGGGTTGTCGGCCATTTACACCGTTTTCGACCCCGATCTGGATGACAGGAGCCTTGGCACTTACGCAATCCTCTGGCAAATCGAGGAAGCTCGCCGCAGGGGGCTGCCCCACCTGTATCTTGGCTACTGGATCAAGCAATGCCGGAAAATGAACTACAAAACCCGCTTCCGCCCGATCGAGGCGCTAAGAGACGGCCACTGGCGTGAACTGGACCCAGGCTAACTTTGCCAAACGCCGATAAATCAGGCAGAATTGCGCAATTTAAAATTACGGAAAGCATATCCAAACGAGGTTTCTACTGAATGCCGAAATCAGATGCCATTGAAATGGAAGGCGTTATCATCGACACCCTTCCAAACACCATGTTCCGCGTTGAGCTCAGCAACGGCCATGTTGTGACAGCTCATATCTCCGGCAAGATGCGCAAGAACTACATCCGCATCCTGACAGGTGACAAGGTCAAGGTTGAGCTGACTCCCTACGACCTGAGCAAGGGCCGCATTGTCTACCGCGCCCGTTGATGCTCACGTGACATCTGAAAGCCCCTTCGGGGGCTTTTTTCGTTGCAGCTAAAAAAAACCGCTGCCGGTTGCCCGGGCAGCGGTTTTTTATTTCCTCAAGTAGATCAGACCGCCTCGGCAGGCTCGTCCTCGTACTCGAATACCAGCTCGTCATCACGAAGGTGGATGAAAACATCACCGCCGTTCTCCGACAAACGCCCGAACAGGATCTGCTCGGCCAGCGGCCGCTTGATCTTGTCCTGGATCAGCCGCGACATCGGGCGGGCACCCATGGTGACGTCGTATCCCTTCTCGGCCAACCAGGCTTTGGCATCGTCATCCACATGCAGAACCACATGCTTCTCGTCCAGCTGTGCCTGCAATTCGGTGAGGAACTTGTCCACCACGTGAGTGATGGTATCCATCTGCAAGTCACCAAACTGGATGATGCCGTCCAGACGGTTACGGAACTCCGGCGTGAAGGTTTTGCTGATGATCTCCATGCCGTCCGTGCTGTGGTCCTGTTTGCTGAAGCCAATGGACCGGCGGGCCATACTTTCAGCCCCGGCGTTGGTGGTCATTACCAGAATGACATGGCGGAAATCCGCTTTCCGACCGTTATTATCGGTCAGCGTGCCATGGTCCATGACCTGCAGCAGCAGGTTGAACACTTCCGGATGGGCCTTCTCGATCTCATCCAGCAGGAGCACGCAGTGCGGATGCTTGTTGACCGATTCGGTCAACAGGCCGCCCTGATCGTAGCCAACGTAGCCCGGAGGCGCACCGATCAGCCGTGAAACCGTATGGCGCTCCATGTACTCGGACATGTCAAACCGTACCAGCTCAATGCCAAGAACCTTGGCCAACTGCTTGGTAACCTCGGTTTTCCCGACACCGGTCGGTCCTGCGAACAGGAACGCACCCTCTGGCTTCTCGGGCGCCTTCAGCCCGGCTCGTGCCAGCTTGATAGCGGTAGACAGCGATTCGATCGCCGGATCCTGTCCGAACACGGTCATCTTCAGATCCCGTTCCAGGTTCCGCAGCAGATCCTTGTCGCTGGTGGAGACGTTCTTCGGCGGGATGCGGGCAATGTTCGCAACTACATCCTCGATCTCGGTGACATCAACGGTTTTCTTGCGCTTGCCTTCAGGCTGCAGCCTCTGGCGGGCACCCGCTTCATCAATCACGTCGATGGCCTTGTCCGGCAAATGACGATCAGTGATGTAGCGGTCTGACAGTTCGGCGGCTACGCGCAGGGCCTTGTCGGTGTACTTGAGATCGTGGTGCTTTTCGAAATTGGGTTTGAGGCCCTTCAGTATTTGATAAGTATCCTCAACGCTTGGCTCGTTTACATCGATCTTCTGGAACCGGCGAGCCAGGGCGCTATCCTTCTCGAAAATACCCCGGAACTCCTGGAACGTGGTTGAACCAATGCACCGGATTTCCCCGGAACTGAGCATGGGCTTGAGAAGGTTGGAGGCATCCATCACGCCACCAGATGCGGAACCCGCTCCGATGATGGTGTGAATCTCGTCAATGAACAGGATTGCGTGGTTTTCTTTCTTGAGCTCGGAAAGCAACCCTTTCAGGCGTTTCTCGAAATCGCCCCGGTACTTGGTCCCGGCGAGCAGAGCCCCGAGGTCCAGCGAGTAAACCACCGCATCGGAGATAATGTCGGGCACCTGACCATCAACGATACGTTTCGCAAGCCCCTCTGCAATCGCAGTCTTGCCGACACCGGCCTCCCCCACCAGCAGCGGGTTATTCTTGCGACGACGAACCAGAATCTGAACGACCCGTTCGACTTCGTGTTCGCGCCCAATCAGCGGATCAATACGGCCCTGACGGGCCTGCTCATTCAGGTTGGTGGCATAGCTTTCCAGCGGTTTGGACTGCCCGCCTTCCTCACCGGCCTCATCATGGGACGCCTGATCATGGCTTTCCTGGTCTTCCGCACCCTGAACACGAGAAATGCCGTGAGAAACGAAGTTCACCACATCAATCCGGGCAATGCTCTGCTTTTTGAGCACATAGACCGCCTGGCTTTCCTGTTCGCTGAAAATGGCCACCAGCACGTTCGCACCGGTTACCTCTTTCTTGCCGGAGGACTGCACATGGAAAACCGCCCGTTGCAGCACACGCTGGAACCCCAGTGTTGGCTGTGTCTCCCGCTCACTATCACTGCTTGGAATGAGTGGTGTGGTTGAATCCACGAATTCGACGAGTTCTTCCTGAAGCCGCTTGAGGTCGGCGCCGCAAGCCTTCAGAACGCCCACTGCCGATTCATTATCCAGTAGGGCCAGCAACAAATGCTCCACAGTCATGAACTCATGACGCTTGTCCCGGGCATTTTTGAAGGCCGTATTCAGCGTAATTTCTAGATCTTTGCTCAGCATGGGCCACCCCAACGTCTTTCAGTCCGCACGTTCAATCTCGCAAAGGAGCGGATGTTCGCATTCCGAGGAATACTGGTTCACCTGTGCCGCCTTTGTTTCCGCGATGTCCCGGGTATATACCCCGCATACAGCTTTTCCCTGCGTATGGACGAGCAGCATCACCTGCGTCGCCTTTTCTTCGTTCATTCCGAAGAACTTCATCAACACATCCACAACAAAATCCATGGGCGTGTAATCATCGTTCAGAAGCACCACCCTGTATCGCGCCGGGCGCTTGAGAGCAGGCTTCTCGGGAGCAACGCTGAGGTCATCCTGTCGCCCCGGTTGTTCGTCCTCCCCCTGATTAAATACTAGTAGAGAATTCTCGATAGTCCGCATCATTCCTTACCGGTTTATCGGTGCTCCTGTTAAATGTGGATGTCCGCCCCCGGGTTTTCAAGCGGGGCATGAGATATTTATCAATACGAACATGATACCGCTTCCAGACTGCGTTCAACCACACATTCCCGGCATAGAAACTATTGACTCATCGCTATGATTGGCCGAAAGTTAAGTTGCATTGTAAAATAATGTAAATCCATGCAAGGATTGTGTAACAGGATTCGGACCGACCGTGCGACGGCACCGATAGGCAAACAAAGAATCAACAAGAATAGAGACAGCAAAAGAACAGGGGAGTTCATCATGCCAAGAGGCAAGGTCAAGTGGTTCAACAATGCCAAAGGGTACGGATTCATCATCGAGGATGGCTGCAGTGACGACCTGTTTGCGCACTTCTCTTCGGTGCAAATGGACGGCTACAAGACCCTGAAAGCCGGCCAGGCCGTAACCTTTGACAAAAAGCCCAGTGACAAAGGCATTCACGCAGTCAACATCGTCCCTGACGAATTGCCCGCCAGCAAAGCGCAGGCTGGTACCGGGAGCGAATCTGCCGGCAAGTCGAGTCAGCAGGAATCAGGGCGCGACAACTATCCGCCCCGTGCCGTAAACGCCTGATCGGTTGCGACATTGGAATACTCGCACCCACCGGTACTCTACTGGTGGGCCTACCCCTTCTTGCTTTTCAGAATCATCCCCTGATGAGCGATATCAACTTCGCTTTGCCACTGCCCCTCTTTGCAGTACCCTGCTGTCCACAAACACATCGTAATCCCGGGAATACAGCAGCGCATGGCTGAACTCGTGCTTTTTAACAAACCCTTCCAGGTTTTGAGCCAGTTTACCGATGATGGGGTCTCCGGTGGTGACTCACCGAGAGCCACCCTGGCGGACTATCTGCGAATCCCGGGTATCTACCCCGCCGGTCGCCTCGACTATGATTCCGAGGGCCTGCTTCTTCTGACCTCTGAAGGCCCACTGCAACACAGGATTGCCTCTCCTTCGCTGAAGATGCCAAAAACCTACTGGGTGCAGGTGGAAGGCGATATTACGCAAGACGCTCTGAAACATCTGGCGGCCGGCGTTCAGTTGAAAGATGGCCTGACCCGACCGGCAAAAGCCACCAGAATAGCCGCCCCTGCAGTCTGGCCCAGGGTTCCGCCGGTGCGCCATCGAGAAACAGTTCCCACCAGCTGGATTGAGCTGACCATCACCGAAGGCAAGAATCGGCAGGTCCGAAGAATGACTGCCGCCGTGGGCTTTCCAACGCTCAGGCTGATCCGGTACCGGATTGGCGACTGGACGCTGGAGGGCCTGAATTCAGGAGCCCACCGGACTGTTACCGTTAATCTTCCAGCTTCAGCAAAAACAACCCGCCGCGGCAAAGTCGCCGGCGCCCGACCCGGGAGAAACCGCAGATCATGACCTGGACACCCCACGCAACCGTCGCCGTTATCGTTGAAGATGGTGCGGGCCGCTACCTGATGGTCGAAGAAGTCAGCGGCGGCAAGGTTGTTTTCAACCAGCCCGCAGGCCATGTGGAGGAAGACGAAGCCATTCTCGATGCGGTTCGCCGGGAAACCCTCGAAGAAACAGGCTGGGACATAGAGCCGTCACATTTTCTCGGCATCTATACCTACAAGGCGCCCGCCAACGGAGTGACCTACTATCGATTCTGCTACGCGGCCAGGGCCCGGAACCGGCTTACCGACCATCTGGACGATGGCATCATCGCCGCCCACTGGCTGACTCTGGAAGAGATTCGCGCATTGGGCACGCAATTGCGTAGCCCGCTTGTGCTTCAGTGCATAGAAGATTACCGAAATGGTCGCCGATACCCGCTGGACGTGGTGGTGGATGCGCAGACGGCGCCACCGGAAAGATGATAAACTTGCGGCTTTTTAACCGGTAACAAAGCTGTCATGACCAACGCATCCGACACCCATACTTCAAACGGCGCAACCCACACCCGCGTCATTGTCGGCATGTCCGGCGGCGTGGATTCTTCCGTGGCCGCCTGGCTGCTCAAGGGTCAGGGTTATCAGGTTGAAGGCCTGTTCATGAAGAACTGGGATGAGGACGATGGCACCGAATACTGCACCGCCATGACGGACCTGGCAGACGCCCAGGCCGTGGCGGATGCCATCGGCATCAAGCTTCATACCGCCAGTTTCGCGGCGGAGTACTGGGACAGGGTGTTTGAACACTTCCTGTCCGAATACCAGGCCGGGCGGACACCGAATCCGGATATCCTGTGTAACAAGGAAGTGAAGTTCCGGGCGTTCCTGGACTACGCCATTACTCTTGGCGCCGATTACATTGCCACCGGCCACTACGCCCGCCAGCGTCCGATTGCTGGCTCCCCGGGCAAGGCCCAGCTCTTGAAAGGGCTCGATCCCAACAAGGATCAGAGCTACTTCCTGCATGCTGTCTCCGGCGACCGCATTGCAAGGACACTGTTCCCTGTGGGCGAGCTGGAAAAACCGGAAGTCCGTCGTATTGCCGAACAGCAGGGTTTCGTTACCCACGACAAAAAAGATTCCACCGGTATCTGCTTTATTGGTGAGCGCAAGTTCAAGGATTTCCTGAAGCAATACCTGCCAGCCCAGCCCGGCGATATTGAGACACCCGATGGCCAGAAAATTGGCCGGCACCAGGGCCTGATGTATCACACCATTGGCCAGCGACAGGGGTTAGGCATCGGTGGCCTCAGTGAATTCGGGGATGAGCCCTGGTATGTGGCGGAGAAAGATCTCAGTCGTAATGTCCTGATTGCAGTTCAGGGAAAGCATCACCCCCTGCTCTTTTCCCGGGGCCTGGTGTCCGGGCCGATTGACTGGGTAGCCGGCGAACCACCGGCAGGAACCTTCCGCTGCAAGGCCAAAACCCGCTACCGGCAGCCAGACCAGGATTGCGAAGTTGAGGTTATCGAGGGCGGCGTCCGGGTGGACTTCGACAATGCTCAGCGCGCCGTCACGCCCGGGCAATCCGTCGTTTTCTACGACGGCGATGTGTGTCTCGGCGGCGGCGTTATAGAAGAGACCTGGCGAGACGGCGAACCCTTGCCAGACCGCCTGACCGGAACCCGGCGCCAGGAAGAAACCGCATGAGCCGCTCCCTCAAGGATCAGACGCTGGCGCTGGCCGGCGTGTTCCAGGCCGCGAACCTGGTCCAGCAGATTGCCCACAATGGCCAGTGCAACGAAGCCAGCCTGGAAACATCTATTCGTTCCCTGTTTGCCACCGATCCGGCGAACACTCTGGATGTCTATGGCGGCGAACTTCGCGACATCCGTGAAGGCCTTGTCACCCTGTCCTCGGTGCTCAGCCAGCAGTCCCGGCAGCAGGACATCGAAGTACTGCGCTACGCCCTCAATCTGATCCAGCTCGAATCCAAACTGAATCGCCGCTCCGACATGCTGGACGTGATTGGTAGCCGTATCGATCAGGCCAGGCATACCGCCAGCCACTTCGGGTACACCCACCCCAACCTGATCAGCAATCTGGCATCGGTCTATGCCGATACCATCAGCACCTTCCGACTGCGGATCCAGGTCAGCGGCAACCCAGCGGTGCTGCAGCGGGAGGAGAACGCTGCCAAAGTGCGCGCCCTGCTGCTTGCGGGCATTCGGTCCGCCGTGCTCTGGCGCCAGACTGGCGGCCGCCGCTGGCAGCTGATCTTTGCCCGGAAGAAAGTTATCCGGCTCGCCGGCGAACTGGCCGAGGAAGCCAATCGCTCCCTGTACCACTGACGGCGCTGATTCAGTGCCTTCGGTGGTGTATGATATGCACCCCTTATTTTCTTTTGACCCGAATCTTTGATGACTTGAGAGGTTTTCGATGGAACTCACCGCCCTGACCGCCATTTCCCCGGTCGATGGACGCTATGGCAGCAAGGTCAGCGTCTTCCGTGAAATTTTCAGTGAATATGGCCTGATCAGGAACCGGGTAACCGTCGAGATCCGCTGGTTGCAGAAGCTGGCCGCTCATCCCGGTGTAGCTGAGGTCCCCGTGTTTTCGCCTGAAGCCAACAGAGTTCTGGACAGTCTGGTCAGTGAGTTCAGCCTTCAAGACGCCGAGCGTATCAAGAACATCGAACGCACCACCAACCACGATGTGAAAGCGGTCGAGTACTTCATCAAGGAAAAAATTGCCGGCGTTCCGGAACTGCACGCCGTCACCGAATTTGTTCATTTTGCCTGCACCTCCGAAGACATCAACAACCTGTCCCATGCCCTGATGCTGCGGGAAGGCCTGGACCACGGCCTGCTGCCGGCCATGGACCGTGTGGTCGACAAGCTGGCGCAGCTGGCTCATGACCACGCCCAACAGCCGATGCTGTCGCGCACCCACGGCCAGACAGCCTCACCCACTACCGTGGGCAAAGAGCTGGCGAACGTGGTCCATCGTCTGCGCCGCCAGGTAAAACAGATCCGTGACACCGAGCTGTTGGGCAAGATCAACGGCGCAGTGGGGAACTACAACGCTCACCTGTCGGCCTACCCGGAAATCGACTGGGCCCTGAATGCCCGGGAATTCATCGAGAGCCTTGGCCTCGACTGGAATCCGTACACCACCCAGATCGAACCCCACGATTACATCGCCGAACTGTACGATGCCATCGCCCGATTCAACACAATCCTGATCGATCTGGATCGTGACATCTGGGGCTATATTTCACTCGGCTACTTCAAGCAGAAAACGGTGGAAGGCGAAGTGGGCTCTTCAACCATGCCCCACAAGGTCAATCCCATCGATTTCGAGAACTCCGAGGGTAACCTGGGCATCGCCAACGCGCTCTTCAGCCACCTCTCTGCCAAGCTGCCCATTTCACGCTGGCAGCGGGACCTGACTGACTCCACCGTGCTACGCAACCTGGGCGTTGGCTTTGCCCACAGCCTGATTGCCTACGAAGCCACATTGAAGGGTCTCGGCAAACTGGAGATCAACCCGGCTCGCCTGGATGAAGACCTGGACCATGCCTGGGAAGTGCTTGCCGAGCCGATCCAGACCGTGATGCGCCGTTACAACATTGAAAAGCCCTATGAAAAACTCAAGGCTTTGACCCGCGGCAAGGCAATGACCCCGGAAGTGATCAAGAATTTCGTTGAGAGCCTGGACATTCCGGAGCAGGCCAAGGCCGAACTGATGGCCCTGACTCCGGGTCGTTATATCGGTAACGCCGTCGATCAGGCACAAAACATCTGAAACCGGGAGCAACACCCATGGACATGCTTGGCGGACTGACACCTTCTGAATTTCTGCGAGACTACTGGCAGAAAAAGCCGCTGGTTATCCGTCAGGCATTTCCGGGCTTCCAGTGCCCGGTCAGCGCTGATGAACTGGCAGGCCTTGCCTGCGAGGAAGGCGTGGAGTCCCGAATTGTCATCGAAAACGACGATGGCAAACCCTGGCAGCTCCATAATGGCCCCTTCTCGCCGGACCGGTTCAGCTCACTACCTGAACAGGACTGGACGCTGCTGGTGCAGGGCCTGGACCATTGGGTGCCCGATATTGCCGACCTTCTCGAGCATTTCCGGTTTATTCCCAACTGGCGCCTGGATGACATCATGGCCAGCTTTGCCCCGAGAGGCGGCAGTGTCGGCCCGCATTACGACCAGTACGATGTATTCCTCCTTCAGGCCCAGGGTCACCGTCGATGGACATTTGGTGGCCATTGCGACCACACATCACCCAGGGTGGAGGGCACCCCGCTCCGCATTCTGAGCAGTTGGGATGGCGAGGAAACCGTTACCCTGGCACCTGGTGACATGCTGTACCTTCCCCCGGGCATTGGGCACCACGGAGTTGCGGAAGATGACTGCATCACCCTGTCGGTGGGATTCCGGGCGCCGACCATTGACGATATTCTTACCGGCTTTACCGACTTCCTTTGCAGCCGCTCCGACGCGGCGGATCACCTGAACGATCCGGACCTGAAGGTGCAGGAGAATCCCGGCACCATCCAGCCTGATGTGGTAGATCGCCTGGAGAATGTGATCCGGGAAAAGCTTGGCGACCGCCGGCAACTGGCGCTCTGGTTTGGCCAGTTCTCGACTGCACCCAAGAGCATGGATATTGTCGTTCCTGCTGACGAGCCCGCGTCCAACGAGGATGTTGCGGAAGCGATTCACGCAGGCGAGCAGTTGCGCTGGAACGAAGGCTCCCGTTTCGCCTACTACGACTTCGCCAGCGAAACCGCGCTGTTTGTCGATGGCGAGCAGTTCCTGCTCAAGGGTGACGCCCGACCACTCGCTCCGTTACTGTGTTCCGCCGCCCGCGTGGATATGGCTGCCCTGACCGGGTTTGCTGACGATGACGCGTTGCTTGGGCTTCTGACCACGCTCTACAATCAGGGCTCCGTTTACTTCGAATAGGCATTATGAGCATCCGGTTTCGCAAATACAGCTGGCAACTGGCTCCGGGGTCCATCCGCGACATTCGCCAGCAGGTGTTTATTGAGGAACAGAACGTCCCATCGGAACTGGAATGGGATGAAACCGACGAAATTGCCGACCATTACCTCGCTGTTCTCCCTGATAACACCCCGGCCGGCGTAGCCCGGCTGTTTTCAACACTGGAAGAAACCGGCCACATTGGTCGCATGGCGATATTGCCCCAATTCCGTGGCCGGGGCATTGGGGAAGCACTGCTGAGGCACCTGATTGCGGAATCCGCGAATCGATTTTCCGAGCTCAGACTGTCTGCCCAGGAGCACGCCATTCCGTTCTACCAGCGCTCAGGCTTCCATGTCTGTTCTGGCGTTTATGACGACGCCGGCATACCCCACTTCGACATGCGCTGTCTGGCGCCGGATCTTGCCGCCGGAAGTCTCGGGGCCAGTGATCACCCCATGATTCTGGGCAGCGATACGGATTCCTGGCTATTCGATACCGAATCGAGACTGCTGGGCCTGATGGATTCAGTGGTTGGGCAGGCCAGCCAGCGGATCTGGCTGTACGACCGCCTGCTCGAACATGATCTTTATGACCGGCATCGGTTCCGGGAACTGATTTCGGCCCTGGCCCGCCGGCACCGGCTCAGTGAAGTCAGGTTGCTTATCCATGACGACAAGCCTCTGGTCAAACGCCGGCACGCCCTGGTCGAGCTGATGCGCCGACTACCCAGCCGAATGGAGCTTAGACTGGTGAATGAGGACTATCCGGTTGAGGACCAGCCCTTCATCCTCGCGGATCGTGAAGGTGTGGTTTACCGGCACGACTTCTACAAACCAGAAGGCTTTGCCAAGTTTTCGGACGGCGGCCGGGTGAAGCTGCTGTCTGAAAATTTCCAACGCATGTGGGATGCGGCGCGCCCTTCTCTGGAACTTCGGGAACTACCGCTCTGAGTGATGTGCCTGGGGCGCGTCCGGCGCTTCGAATCTGGCACCGAACGGGGCAAACTCGGTATCCACCTCGGTGGCCACCTCGGCAATCAGTTTACGCAACCATTGGTGATCCGCATTGTGCTGCAGCAGCGGACTCCAGGCCATTTTCAATTCAAACGGCGGGATCTCGAACGGCGGAACCTTCACCACCAGGTTCGGATTGTCTTTTTGCAGCCAGGCCGCTCGGGATGGCAAAGTTGCTACCAGGTCGTGCTGCTCGGCCAGCAACATCGCCACCTGGTAGTGCCGGGTGAACACCGAAATCTGGCGCTTGCGCCCCATTCTTGAGAGAGCCTCGTCTACCCAGCCCAGACGCTGGACATCCTTGGGGTTTACCCCCACGCCAACGCCAAAACCGGTCTTGCTGACCCAGATATGGCTGGCATCCAGATAGGTATCCAGAGTGAACGGTTCTTTCAGTACCGGATTTCTGGCGTTCATCAGGCAGGCAAAATATTCGGTCCACAAGGTCTTCTGGTGAAAAGATTGCGGGATCTTGTCGAACCGGTTAATTGCCATATCGAGCCGCCCCTGTTCCACATCCAGAAAGCTGACATCACTGGGCGTAAGTACGTCCAGCGTAACGTGAGGTGCTTCCTGACGGATCCGCCTCAGTACCCGTGGCATCAGGCAGGACTCGGCATAATCACTGGCCATGATCCGGAACACGCGTTGGCTGTCCAGGGCCGAGAACGGTGTTTTCTCCTGCACGGCCTGCTCAATATCCGACAGGATACCCCGCACCAGCGGTTGCAGCTCCCGCGCGCGCTCCGTGGCCGTCATGCCCTCGCTCGTTCGCACCAGCAGCGGATCGCTGAACAGGTCCCGTAGCCGCCTCAGGCCATTACTCATGGCTGGCTGGGTAATACCCAGGTGGTTAGCAGCCTTGGTAACATTCCGCTCGCGCAACAACACATCCAGGTAAACGAGCAAATTCAGATCAACACGGGAAATATCCACAAAAACTCCGAAGCACCAGAAACGGGAAATCACCACCATTCACGAAAACAATATACATGATACAGTGGATTCACGGAATCAATCCGCAACACGAACTTTCACATTTGAAAACGGATCTGGGGCGGTATTTCTGCTAGTCTTTCTGATACTTGCTGAATAATATCGGTATTTTTGAGGCCGGTTTACAGACCCGCCATCATTTGATCCTGAAGCCGGAGTCGTTACTGACAAAATGGATACCACTACGATCGTCCTTCTGCTGGCGGCCATCGTTACCGTCTCGATTGTCATTATTGTGCTCAGCCAGATGCGCGAGCGCGCCCGTATTGAGCGGGCTCGCAAGATTACCGCCCAGGAAGACGCCTACAACAGGGCCAATCGACTACTGACTGAAATTCCCGGCCAGTATCTGACGGCCGATCTGAAGCTGCTTTTGATCAAGCGCATGGAGGAAGCCTGTGGGGAGCTTGCCGGGCTCAAGTCCAACCTGCCGGTCAAGGAGTGGCAGAACGCTGCCGCTGAGCTGAAAGCCGAGATCATCGAAAAGCGGGACAGGACCACTCCCGTCAAGATCGATTCAGCCGAAAAGTCCAACTATGTCAAAGAGTTGCTTCAGAACCTGTTCAAAATGATTGAAGCAATGCACAAGAGTGGCCGAATTGATGCGGCGACTGCCAAGAAAAACCTCAAATATGTGCTCTTCCTGGTCCACAAGACCCACGCGGATCTGCATGTGTTTCAGGCCAGGGATTACGTGCGCCAAAACCAGTTTCGCAAGGCCATCCACGCCTATCACCTGGCCAGTACCGAAATGGGCAAATCCCGCGACAACCCTTTGGCTATGAAAGCGGTCAAGAGTTTCCGTACCCGCATCAAGGAGCTTGAGGCGCTGAGTGCAGAGGGTAAGGAAAGCCCTCAGGGAGAGTCCAAACTGGACCGCGAGTGGGATACCTTCCTCCACGACGACGAGTGGAAGAAAAAGGCCGACTACGACGACTGAAGGCACCGAACGGGTCGCCATTGCAGACCCGTCAACAGGGATAGTGCAAACCCGTGAGCAAGGGCTTTAAACAACGACTTTCCTATCGACTGACCCGGGACACGGTACTGGTTGCCATGGCACTTGGGCTGGTGCTGAATGTTATCCAGATTACTCTGGACTATTTCAGCGCAAAGGAGTCGATGGAGAAGGAAATCCACGCCCTGATCGACATCAGCAACAGCCCCGCGTCACAGATTGCCTACAACATTGATGTCCGGCTGGCGGAAGAATTGCTCGATGGCTTGCTTCGCCACCCCGCCACCATTGATGCCCGGATTACCGATAACGACAACGAGACCATGGCCGCCGCAAGCAAAAGCAGCCCGGTGTCGTCCTATCGCTGGGTCAGTGATTTGCTATTCGGCCCCGACAGGGTATTCAGACAGGAGTTGCAGGTCCCACAGCTTGAAGATTTGCCGCTCGGCCACCTGATCGTCACCATCGATACCTATCACTACGGCGCGCAGTTTCTTCAGCGCGCCGGCTACACGTTGATCAGCGGCCTCTTGAAGAGCCTGATTCTCTCGGCCGCATTGCTTGCCATCTTCTATTTTGTGCTTACCCGCCCCATGCTCAATGTGATCAGTGCCTTGAGCCAGGTGCAGGCCAGCACTCCAGAGAAAGTCAGGCTTCCGATCCCGGCAAACCATCGGGAAGACGAGATCGGGACCATGGTTGGCATCATCAATCAGCATCTTGAGACCATTGACTCAAGCCTCGCCCAACTCCGGCACGCAGAGAGTGCCATGAAGAACTACTCCACTCAGCTTGAACAGGAAGTGGCAGACCGTACCCGGGAAATCTCGGAGAAGAACGAGGCCCTGCAACGGGGTAACCGTGCCCTGGTAAAAGCCAAGGAGGATGCGGTTCGGCGAGCACGGGCAAGGGCTAATTTCCTGGCCAGCATGAGCCACGAGATACGCACGCCCCTGAATGGCGTTCTCGGTATGCTGGGGCTGGCCCTGGAGGGCGAACTGGACCCGGCTCAGCGCAACCGGATGGAAATTGCTCTGAACGCCGGCGAAAGCCTGCTTGGCCTGCTGAACGACATACTGGACATTTCGAAAGTGGAAGCCGGCAAACTCAGCCTGGAAAATATCCCCTTCAGTATCCGGCACCTGATCGAGGAATGCGCCACACTGCACGCCCAGCAGGCGCGTCGGAAGCAGATTCTCCTGGTTACCGAAGTCGACCCTGATCTGCCCGAAAACTTTCTGGGCGACCCAACACGGGTACGCCAGGTGCTCAACAACCTGCTGAGCAATGCCATCAAATTCACCGACGAGGGCAGTGTTCGAATTCGGGCAGCCTATTCCGGGGGCAGCTTGAGAATTGACGTTGTGGACACCGGAATAGGCATGTCCAAAGAGGGCCTGCACCGGATATTCTCTCCTTTTTCCCAGGCTGACGTGGACACCACCCGGCTTTATGGCGGTACCGGCCTCGGCCTGACACTCTGCCGTCAGTTAGTGGAACGCATGCATGGCCAGATCCTGGTGGACTCCCGGGAAGGCAGCGGAACTCACTTTACCGTCACCCTGCCATTGCCGATACACGAGACTTCCGGGGCACAGGACCTGCCGAGAGTGGACCCACGGTTAAAAGACATTGGCATTGCCATGGCGATCCCCGCGGACAACCCGTACCGTTCGGCCATCGAGGCTCAGCTGCGGAAATGGGGGATTCCAATCCGCGGAGCAAGCAGGGACCCGGACGGAATTCTGTTGGCGCTCGCCAGCGCCGAAGACAAAGAAACCCTGGAGTTTGCCAACGATTGGCAGGGCCCTGGCGTGATTCTTGCCGACGCTACCGGGACCCTGCCCCCCGGTAAAGCCAACCACCAGCTACTGTCACTGCCGTTGCGACGGGACGAACTACTTCGCTGCCTTGGCCTGGCCGCGGGCCTGGTTCATTCGGACGATCAGCATGCACACAGGGCTGAAACGATTGACCAAAACGCCGCTGAACCTTCTCTGTCTATCCTCCTGGTAGAGGACAACCAGGTGAATCAGCTGGTGGCAACCAGCCTGCTGAAAAAGCTCGGTCACCGGGCGGACCCCGCCGAAAACGGCCTCAAAGCTCTGCAGGCGCTCGAAAATAACCACTACGACCTGGTGCTGATGGATTGCCAGATGCCAGTGATGGATGGGTACGAGGCAACACAGACGATTCGCCAGAATCCGCAATGGCAGCAACTACCTATCATTGCGGTGACGGCCAACGTGATGCAAGGCGACCGGGAAGACTGCCTTGCATCGGGCATGAATGACTACATAACCAAGCCGTACAAGCGGGAAGAGCTCCGGGCCGTGATTGAACGCTGGCGACCCTCTGACTCAGCGGAGGTCTCAGGCCGGTAGAAGTTTCTCGATATCGGCCCGGATATCCTCCGGCTTGGTTGTGGGCGGATAGCGGCGTACAACCTTACCATCGGGCCCTACCAGAAACTTGGTAAAGTTCCATTTCACCTTTTCGGACCCCATCAACCCCTTGGCCTCTCGCTTTAGAAAGCGGAACAGCGGATGAGCGCCATCGCCATTGACCTCAATCTTGGCGAACATTGGAAAATCGACACCGTAGTTCAGGCTGCAGAACTGGCTGATGGCGTCCTCATTGCCCGGATCCTGATTCAGGAACTGGTTGCACGGGAAACCCAGAACTTCAAAGCCCTTGTCGCCGAGTTCCTTGTGAAGGGACTGTAAACCCTCGAACTGCGGTGTGAAACCACACTTGCTGGCAGTGTTCACGATCAGGAGCACTTTACCCTGGTACTCTGCCATGCTTTTTTCATTGCCCTTGATATCCCGTGCGGTGAAATCGTAGACCGTCTCGCCTGCCATAAGCTTCTCCGTTTGATATTTCCATTCGTCCCGGACCATTGTTCACAATGCAGAGTAAAAAACCATGGCATTGCAGGCTCTACGGCCATCATTTTTAAAAAACGGTTCAGGTTTGTGAGCTAAATCTGCCCCGACACGCCACAATTCATCATAATTCCCCTGTTGCCGCTGGCCCTCGCTCCGCTAGAATAAAGGCCTGTCGTGTTGGCAGATGCCATTTTCCGCTCTCAAAAGAAGGACATCCGGGTCTTATGCAGAACTACTATAAATCCGCCAAGCTGGATAACGTGTGTTATGAAATCCGTGGCGTAGTTCTGCGGGAAGCACGCCGACTCGAAGAAGAGGGTCATCGCGTGCTCAAGCTCAACATCGGCAACCCAGCCGCCTTCGAACTGGACGTGCCTGAGGAAATCCAGCAGGACGTCATCTACAACATGCACATGGCCCAGGGCTATGTGGAATCAAAAGGGCTTTTCTCCGCTCGCAAGGCAGTGATGCACTACTGTCAGCAGCGGGGCATCGATAAAGTCGACATCGACGATATTTTCCTGGGTAACGGTGTCAGTGAGCTCATCGTCATGACCATGCAGGCCATGCTGAACACCGGTGACGAGGTGCTGATTCCCGCCCCGGATTACCCCCTGTGGACAGCTGCGGTCACCCTTTCCAGCGGCAAGCCCGTGCATTATCGCTGCGATGAGCAGCAGGACTGGTTTCCGGATATCGATGACATTCGCAAGAAAATCACCCGGCGAACCCGCGCCATTGTTCTGATCAACCCGAACAACCCGACTGGGGCGGTGTACTCGAAAGAACTTCTGGAACAGGTCATCGAACTGGCTCGAAAGCACAACCTGATCATTCTGTCCGACGAGATCTACGACAAGATTCTCTATGACGGTACCCAGCATGTTTCCACCGCCTCACTGGCAGACGACGTGCTTTTCTTCACCTATAACGGCCTGTCCAAGAACTACCGGGCAGCGGGTTACCGTTCGGGCTGGATGATTGTCAGTGGTGCCAAGCATCGGGCGAAGGATCTGATCGAAGGCATCGACATGCTCTCCAACATGCGGCTCTGCGCCAATGTGCCGGCCCAGTTGGCCATTCAGACAGCCTTGGGGGGCTACCAGTCCATCAATGATCTGGTGGCACCGGACGGGCGACTGTATGAACAGCGGGAGATCGCCTGGCGAATGCTCAACGACATCCCGGGGGTAAGCTGCGTCAAACCTCAGGGCGCGTTGTACCTTTTCCCGAAACTGGATCCGAAGCACTTCCCGATCGTGAATGATGAGAAGCTGGTCCTGGACCTGCTTATTCAGGAAAAAATTCTTCTGGTGCAGGGGTCTGCGTTCAACATTGACGACAAACAACACCTGAGAGTGGTATTCCTGCCACGGGAAGACACCCTGGAAGACGCCATGGGCCGGCTCGGAAACTTCCTGGCCCAATACCAGCAATAACGGGGAAAACCATGGCCGATATTCACGTCGAGGAATTCTACAAGGATGCGGCGATTGCTCTAGTGCAGCTCTATGGCGCCTTCCCGCGCCGGATAAACCTGTTTGTCGAAGACATAGCCGGGCCGGATGAGCCGGACGAGTTCGGCCTGCACAGCAAGCGGCACATGGCCTGTTTTGGAGCCCTGCTCTGGCTCTCTGAGGAAGGCCTGCTCAGGTACGTCGATACTATCCGCCAAGAGGCTCTGGATCAGGCTGTACTGACACGGGACGCGTTTATCCGCCTCAGCTCTCCGGCACCACAAGCTTTGGCCAGGGAATTCGGCGTTGCCGAGGAAAATTCGGCAGGCTCGCTGCCTCCTTCGGTCAAGGAAGATCTTTCCACCCACATTCATCTGATCCGGACAGCCCTGCGCAGTGGTAACTCCGCCAGAATCAGCCATATCATGCAGACTACCTTCTTTGCGGACCGCGGCAATCATTAAATCACCGTAAGCTCGTTGATTGATTGAACCACGTCCGCATATAACGGTCTGAGTGACGGTTTTATCTTCTGTGACGAACTGATCAGGGAACCAACATGCGTATTCTGCTGTTTCTGGCAACCAACCTTGCTGTAATCCTTGTCGCCAGCTTCACACTGCGACTTCTGGGCGTAGACAGCTACCTCGCCCAAAATGGCATTCAGTACGGCTCTTTGCTGGCTTTCGCTTCGGTCTTCGGATTCGCCGGCGCCATCGTGTCACTGCTGATATCCAAGCGAATGGCCAAGTGGAGCACCAGGGCCCGGGTCATTGATTCCCCGCGCACGCCGGCCGAACGCTGGCTGGTGGATACTGTGGCCGAGCTGGCCAGGAATGCCGGTATCGGCATGCCAGAGGTCGCCATTTTCCCGGCGTCCCAGTCCAATGCTTTCGCTACGGGCTGGAACAAAAACGATTCGCTGGTAGCGGTCAGCGAAGGGCTTTTACACCGCTTTAACAAGGACGAGATCCGGGCAGTGCTGGGCCACGAAATCGGCCACGTTGCCAACGGTGACATGGTTACGCTGGCATTGATTCAGGGTGTGGTGAATACCTTCGTGATCTTCGCCTCCCGGGTGATCGGCTCCTTTGTCGACCGGGTGATTTTCAAGAATGAAAGCGGGCACGGGCTCGGCTTTTTCGCGGTCAGCATCGTTGCCGAGATTGTCCTGGGCATTCTGGCGAGCACCATCGTCTTCTGGTTCTCCCGTCGCCGTGAATTCCGTGCGGACATTGCTGGTGCCCAGTTAGCGGGTCGCTCAGCCATGATCAGCGCGCTGGCACGGCTGAAACAGGAGAGCGAGGTACCGGATCAAATGCCGGACTCACTGCAGGCATTCGGTATCAATCGGGGAGCCCGTGGTGGCCTGAGCGCCCTGTTTATGACGCATCCGCCACTGGAAGACAGGATTCAGGCGCTACAGCAGGCCAAGCTATAAAAAAACGGGGCCCAAAGGCCCCGTTTTTTGTTCAGGTGTTGCAGGATCAGATTTTCAACTTGAATCCGATAGCCCTGAAACTGTCCTGCAAGGATTTGCTGGTGCCCTTGAGCTGGATCTTGAGGCTGGAGCACTCCCGGCGAACCGGATAGTCCCTCCGTAGCCTGTCAAAGGCTGCGCCACGCTCCTCAGCGGATCCGGTCATGGTATTGCGCAGTCTGGCATCGTCGCGACGAGGGTCGTAGCAGGCTCTCAGCGCAATACGGATGGCATCTTCTTCATCGGCAGAACTGGTAAATGAAATTTTGCTCAGGGCCGGCTCCGGCAAAAACTGACCCGCCTTCTTGCGAACCGGCAGCCCCAAAAAGTGGCTCAGGGCCTGGTAGATCATTTCGGTTCCCTGAACCTTGCCTTCCAGGCTATATCCGGCGATGTGCGGTGTTGCCAACCAGACCCTTTCAACCAGCCCGGGGTGAATTCTGGGTTCCTGCTCCCAGACATCCAGGGCCACAGTGGGCGGGTTGGGCTGTTCAAGGCGGGCCAGCAGCGCTGACGAATCAATCACTTCTCCCCGACCAGCATTGATCAGGAGCTGATTCGAATTCAGGGCCGCAAGCTCGGACTCGCCGATCATATGCAGCGTGGGATGATCCCCCTCGCGGGTCAGCGGAGTATGCAGGGAAACCACATCACACCTCATGGCTTCCTCAAGCGCCACAAACTCCTGATCGCCCTCTTCCCGATCCGCTCTGGGCGGATCGCAGAGGCGCACATCGAAGCCCAGGCGTTCCAGTTTGTGCGCCAGCTCACCGCCAACATTCCCGACGCCGACGATACCGACGCTGAGCTGGGACCAGTCGGCAAGTCCACGCCGTTCAGCATGCAGGGATAACACGGACAGCACATACTCAGCGACACTGTTGGCGTTGCAACCCGGCGCCGCAGAGAACCGGATCCCCGACTGCTCGAGCCAGTCGAGATCAACATGATCGGTACCGATGGTGGATGTGCCCACGAAACGGACCCGACTGCCCTCCAGAAGCTCACGGTTTACCTTCGTGACGGAACGGACCAGCAGTATGTCAGCATCACGGACATCCGCGTTCGACATGGTACGACCGGAGACCCGATGAATCTCTCCGATATCGCCGAAGAAGCAATCCAGTAAGGGAATATTCTCGTCTGCTACGATCAACATGATGGTATCCGGCCCTGTCAGTTCCTGCGCTGACGCTGATTACGACCACCCTGACCACGGCCGCCTGAACCCTGTGGTCGTCGGCCACGTTTGCGGGTAATCGGCGGGTTCTCCATGGGCGCCATAAGCGCCTCATCGGGCACCGCAGTCTTGAGCTTCTGGCTGATGTAGGTCTCGATGGCCGGGAGTGCGAACGAATCATCCTCCCCGGCAAAACTGATGGAAACCCCATGCTTGCCAGCCCTGCCCGTACGCCCGATACGGTGCACGTAATCCTCGGCGTTATCCGGCAGATTGTAGTTGAAGACATGGGTCACGCCGTTCACGTGAATGCCACGGCCGGCCACATCGGTAGCAACCAGCACCTGGATACTGCCCTTCTTGAACTGGTCCAGGGTTTTGAGGCGTTTGTTCTGGGCGATCTCGCCAGACATCAGAGCCACCTTTACGCCCTGATTCCTCAAGTCCTCTTCCAGGTCGCGGCACTGGTCCCGGCGGTTGGCAAACACCAGTGCCTTTTCCACTTCCGGCCGTTTCAGGAAATTAACCAGGACCGGAAGCTTCTCATCGTCGCCCACCAGGTACACGGTTTGTTCAACCCGCTCCGCTGTTTTCTGTTCCGGCTCGATTTCCACGAACTCTGCGTTACTCGTCCACATGGAGGCCAGATTGAGCACGTCCTGGTTGAAGGTGGCGCTGAACAACAGGGTCTGACGCTCCTCCTTGGGGGTGCACTTGCGGATGATCCGCTTCACATCGGGGATAAAGCCCATGTCGAGCATTCGATCAGCCTCATCCAGAATCAGGATGTCGAGCTGGTCCAGAAATACATCCTGGGATCCTAGAAAGTCGATGAGGCGCCCAGGAGTCGCAACGAGAATGTCGACGATCTCGTTCTGCAACTGGTCCCGCTGCTTGTCATAGTTCATGCCGCCAACGACGGTCACCACATTGTGCCCGGTGTGCTGGCACAGTTGCTCGGCATCCTTTGCAATCTGCATCGCCAACTCCCGTGTCGGCGCCAGGGCAAGTACCCGGGGTTCGGAGGCAAAACGATCTTTCTCGGGAACCGGGGTTTCCAGCAGACTCTGGATGGCCGTAATCAGAAACGCAGCGGTTTTACCAGTGCCGGTCTGTGCCTGACCAATCAGGTCTTCACAGGCCAGTGTCCAGGGCAGTGTTTCGGCCTGGATGGGTGTGCAGTATTCAAAACCAATGGCCGTAATGGCATCCAGCAAACGCTTGTCGAGGTTCAGATCACTGAACCTCAGGTCACCGGTGTGTTTTGGGTCAGATGTCATAGAGTTTCAGTTTTCCTGGGAATGTCCTGATTCAGAATAAGACGGAGCGATACGCCGGGCATCTTCAAGCCAGCGCTCTTCAAGGGTTTCTCCGGTACCATAAAATGTTGCCAGCGCATCAAAAAATGCCTGGGCCCGGCGCGGCAAACCTCGCTCCAGATACTCGCCTGCCTGGCTCCGGACGTTGTGTCTGAAACGCGCTTCATTGGCGGCGCCAACTCCGGAGAGGTTGTCCACGCTGATGTGGAAACGGGAACCTGCAGCCACCGAAAACAACCATTCAATGGCTTGCGGTTTAACCTCGACCTGCTCGAAAGCCTCTTGCTGTTGCAGTGTTCGGCCATCCGGACAGTACCAGTAACCATAGTCATGAAGTGTGCGCCGGTGCTCACCAGCAATACACCAGTGGCTTATTTCATGCAAAGCGCTGGCATAATAGCCGTGAGCAAAAATAACCTGAGCGAGGCCCTCGGGCCCGCTGGCAGGCAAGTATTCAGGTTCATCGCTGCCTTTGACCAGAACTGTCCGGTATGCTTCCCGGAAAAGGTCATTGAACAGCATGATAAGATCATTCGGACTGTGATTCATTGGGTGGCTATTGTGCGACTTTACTGCCCCCAATACCAGAGGGAACTTTGATAGCCCCCTCGTGTCCATTGCTGGCGTTGGCCGGCAGCGATTTTGCTGTAACAGTCCGCTTTTTAAAGACTCTGATTAAAGAGACACTAACCGGGAAATCATACAATCGATGATGGCTTTCGCTGCAGTATCAAAGATGAAACGCCAATGGGCGAAATCGCTTGGCCTGTTTCTCGCACTTACCCTCGCGCTGTGGGCCTCGGCTTCCTGGGCCCTTGGCGGTAATGGCAGCTCCCTGTTTGGCGGCCAGGGTAACGAGTTCCTGCCGGTAGATGAAGCACTGCCCTTCAGCTTCACCACCGATGCCGACTCCGTGGTTCTTTCCTGGGATATCACACCCGGGCACTATCTCTATCGAGAACGAGTCAGCATTACCGCCAAAGACTCTAATGTCGCTCTCGGCGAACCGGTTTTCTCGGCGCCGGGAACGGTGACGGAAGACGAATTCTTCGGCAAAACCACGGTGTTTTTCGACCCCATTGAAGCCCGTGTTCCGGTCTCCCTTCCTGCCGGCATCCGGGAAGCTGAGCTGCAGGTAACCTATCAGGGCTGCGCCAAGGCGGGACTGTGCTACCCGCCCCAGACACGAGATGTACTTTTCTATCAGGGAAGCGGCGGCTCAGGCTCGCAAGCCGCCTCGGCAGCCGGCTTTTCCGGGGGGCAGAGCGTCCCCGTAAACACCGAGACCGCCACCGGTCTTGCCGGTTTTCTCGCTCAGCAATCTACCCTCGTCATCGCAGGCGTGTTTCTGCTGCTGGGGCTGGGACTGACCTTTACCCCCTGCGTCCTGCCCATGGTACCGATAATCTCATCGCTGGTTTCTGGCAGGAACACCCGAACCACCGGTCATGCCCTGCTCTTGTCCGGCAGCTACGTTCTGGGCATGGCACTGACGTACGCCGCAGCCGGCGTACTGACCGGCTTGCTCGGCGCCAGCTTCAACCTTCAGGCACAGCTGCAGTCACCCTGGGTTTTGAGCGTCTTTGCCCTGCTGTTCGTTGTATTCGCCCTGTCGATGTTTGATCTGTTCGAAATCCAGCTTCCCCGCTTCATTCGCGAACCACTCAATGACGCCAGCCATCGCCTCACCGGTAGCCGGGTATTCAGCATCTTCGGTATTGGCGCCCTGTCTGCCCTCATCGTATCGCCCTGTGTCTCGGCGCCGCTGGCGGGCAGTCTGCTGTATATCTCCACCACCCAGGACGCCGTAATCGGTGGTGTCGCGCTTTTTGCTCTAGGTCTGGGCATGGGCATTCCTTTGATTCTGGTGGCCGTGGGAGGTCGGAAACTGCTGCCAACAACCGGCCACTGGATGACCGCGGTGAAACACTTCTACGGGGTAATGTTACTGGCGGTGGCCATCTGGCTGGTTGAGCGTCTGGTCCCGGGCTGGCTGGCGCTGACATTGTGGGGTCTTCTTGTTGCCATCACCGGCGTGCAGCTGGGCGCCTTTGATGCCGCAAAGGCAGGTTGGGAGCGCACCCGTAAAGGACTTGGCCTGGTTCTTTTCGCCTACGGCCTTGCTCTGCTCGCCGGCGCTGTGGGCGGCGCCAACGACCCGCTGAAGCCTCTGGCACCCTTCACGATAGCCTCGGCGTCATCCGGTGCCGTTGGCACCGCTGGTCTTCAGCACGCGGATTTCGTGCGCGTCGAACAGCCCGCTGAAATCCGGACAATGTTGCAGCAGGCGCGGGAACAGGGCAGGCCCGTTGTGCTGGATTTCTATGCCGACTGGTGTATCTCCTGCAAGGTCATGGAGCGCAACGTGTTCAGTAAGCCGGATGTGATTCAGGCGCTTGCCCCCTACACCTTGCTGCAGATCGACATGACCGACAATACACCGGAACAACAGGCAATGCTGGACGAACTCGGCCTCTTCGGACCGCCGGCCATACTGTTCTATGGCACCAATGGAGAAGAGCTGCCCCAACGAAGGGTGCTGGGCGAAATGGATCGGGAGGAATTTCTGGGGCACCTCCGGACGCTACGCCCGGAGGTTTAACCAACGAGCAGCTCTTCTATTGCCCCCGGCGTATCAGGTAGACAAACAGGTCATCGTCTTCAACCTTACTAATCAGCTCGTGGCCGAGGAACTGGCAGAATCTCGGTATATCCCGGGTCGTGGAAGGATCAGTGGCCACAACTCGCAACACGCCACCGGGCTGAACATCGTTTATCCGGTTATGCAGCATCATGACCGGCTCCGGACAGAAAAGACCACGGGCGTCCAGCTCCAGGTCGTATTCGGTTGCGCTCACACTAGTTCTCCTGTCATTGAACCTGATTTTTCGTAAAAACCTGCTAAATTATTGTTTATAACCATTAAAACACTTGGAGGTTTGTCATGATCCGGGTTCTGATTGAACGTCATATTGCCGAGACTCTGGAAGAAGCTTACGAAGAACGTTCCCGTAAGGTTCTGCAGCAGGCCGTGAGTGCACCCGGCTTCATTTCCGGAGAAACCCTGGCAGACAGCCATGACCCCAATCACCGGTTTACCCTGGCCAATTGGCGATCCGAAGCGGATTGGGACCGCTGGTTCCACTCCGACGAACGTCGCGAGCTCATGCTGGAACTCATCCCCATGATGGACGAAGACGAGCACATCACCGTCTTGGAACAGAGCGTCTTTTAGCCAGTCCGTTCAATAAAACAGGTGATCTCCTCCCTGTCATGATACAAGTGGCGGGCCTTGAGACGAAAGCCGATGCCCGCCTGGCTCAGGCCATTCACGAGGATATCCCGACAGGTTAGCCACTCGTCGTACCGCTTTTTCATCGGCAATTTGAGATTGAATACCGTGTAACGACAAAGGCCTTCGCCGAGCCAGGTCACCGCCAGCTTTGCAGTCTTCCGGGGCTGGTCCACGATATCGCAAACCATCCAGTCGATCCCCCGCCTGGGACGCCAGCCATAACCATCCGCTTCCACATGCTCCACCTGCCCCGACGCCATCAGTTCGGCCTGCATGGGACCGTTATCAACGGCCGTTACCATCATGCCCTGGCGTACAAGCTGCCAGGTCCAGCCACCGGGTGCGGCCCCCAGGTCTGCGGCTTTCTTACCACCACCAAGGTATTCAAGCTCTTGTTCCGGTGGTAAAAACACCTTCCAGGCCTCTTCCAGCTTGAGCGCAGACCGACTGGGCGCCGATGCTGGCAGCCGCAGCCGCGGAATACCACCAACATAGCGGGCCCGGTTATCCGTGAGGCTGAAACCGACAACCGCGGAAGAGAAGTCCTGCAGAAGAATTTCGAGACGCGCCGGAGCCTGGGCATTCTGGTCGGCCTTGAGCAGGCCGGCTCCGCGCAGGCCCCGGGAGAGCGGCGATACCCACTTTCGGGCAAAATTTCCAAGATCGCTGTCGGCATTGTTTTCTGGCAACCTGACCTCAAGCCGCGCACATCCGGGATAGCCTCGCCCGAGATCCCGAAGCCCTTCTATCACGGCACCCACCCTGTCAGTTTCGGGCAAGCTGAATTCTCCGAGCACGACGATCCAGTCCCGAATAAATACCAGCTCTTCAAGCATGAGGCGGGCCATCACATCTTCCGCGGTTTCGGGCGCAGCCGGATAAAAACGCACCAACCCCTGGTCTTTTACAGGCTCGAAATAGCCGAAAATACCCTTTTCCGCGGCTGAGTCAGTCATTTCACGACCCGCTTCGGTTTCAAAGCCGGGCCGGCAAAACACGAGAATCTGTTCCATGCATTTCCTGAAAGAGGGCTGAAAACCAACCCGTAAAAGTTGAATCTGTTTAACAGCGCGGATTGTCCTCTCTGGCTACACTTGCCGCTCTGATAGACGCGGGAAGCCATGAATGACGTCCGTTTTGCGCTTGATTGCCATTCTCAGCCTTTTGCTGATCCCTACGCTGGCACTGCCAGACGCAGGATCCCGGCCGTCTGGCTGCCCCACACTCGATGCGACCGATCCTGCTACCCGCGCGTCACTGATGCAATATGTTTGCTATTACAGCGCGCCGCCGGGCGCACCCGGCCATCAGGCAAAGGATCCGACCGAGCTTCCTGAAGATCTCGAGTGGACGCCAGCGAACGGGCGGGACCTGGTTTTCAGTCACACCAAATCCGTTTATTGGGTCCACCTGGAAGTCAGGAACCCCGGAACTGAACGCTCCGCCTGGTACCTTAAGGTCAACTATCCCCTGCTGGACGAAGTGACCTTCTGGCAAACGGGCGACGGAATTACGGAAACCCTTGCTACCGGTGATCAGCGGCCTTTCGCATCACGAGCGGTAGACTACCGGTATTTTCTACTCCCCGTCACCCTGGATGGCGGCGAGACACGGTCTTTAACAATCCGGATCCACAGCAATGGCGCTCTCAACGTGCCGCTCAGCTTTGAAACTGCTGCAGAAGTGATTGCACGCAGCAATCACCTGACACTGACCCACGGGCTTTTCTACGGAGCCCTCCTCGTATTCGCGGTTTTCAACCTGCTACTCTTTTTCAGTTCCGGGACCGGCTATTACTTCTACAACGCGTTCTACCTGGCGGCACTGGGGCTCTTTCTGTTCGCCATGGGCGGCTTTGCGAATCAGTACTTCTGGCCAGACAACGCCAGCTTTGCCAACACTTCAATCCCTCTATCTTTGTCGCTTTGCGCCCTTGCCATGATACTTTTTGGCCGTTCGTTCCTGGAAGTGGAAAGGCGAACCATCTCCGAGACCGTGCTCAAGGGGCAGGCCTGGTTCTGCATCGGGTTTCTGCTTCTCACACTGATCCTGCCCTACAACAAGACCATTCTGCTGAACACGGTGCTGGCGATGACGGTTATTTCGAGCCTGTTCATCATTGCGGCCGTCCGCTGGAAGCAGGGCTATCAACCCGCCATCTGGTACCTGATGGCGTGGCTGATCATGCTGGTTGGAGGACTGATCTACGCCCTGGCCGCATTTGGCTATCTTACAGACTTCCTGGCAAGGGAAGCCCTGATGCAATCAGCGGTTGGAGGACAGGTGATTCTTCTGAACTACGCCATGGTCCAGAGATGGCGCCTGCTCAACCAAAAGCTCCTCGATGTGGAACACAATGCAAGGACAGAGCTGGAATTCAAAGTGCACGAGCGCACAGCGCAGCTGAGAAATACCATGAGGGAACTGGAAAAGGCCAACCGGAAATTATCGACAATGAGTCTCAACGACGCCCTTACGGGCCTGCATAACCGGAGACACCTGAACAACATATTCCCCGAGCTATGCGCCGAGGCCCGTCGAACCTCCCAACCATTGACCCTGGCCCTGGTCGACGCTGACCACTTCAAGAGCATAAACGACACCTGGGGCCACGGCTTCGGCGATACCTGCCTTCAATTCATAGCCGAAATGCTGACCCGGCATGTAAAGCGTCCGCGGGATGTCGCCATCCGTTTTGGCGGTGAGGAGTTTGCATTGCTGCTACCGGGAACCGATGCCGCAGGCGCCCTGAACGTCTGTTCGGCCTTGCTGCAAGACATCGCCAGCACGCCGCTTCTGGGTCCGGATGGCACCGAGGTGAGAATGACGCTGAGTGCTGGAATCGCGTCGCTCAACCCCGGTGAGACCCAGAACCAGCTGTTCGAGCGAGCGGATGAAGCGCTCTATCGTGCGAAAAGCGAGGGTCGCAACCGCGCTCAGCTGTCTGACACGATCGCGGCGGAGTAACGCTCAGAATTCAAACCGCTCATCTACAAAGATCCGGGTTTCCCGGGCAGCCTGCGCAATCAGTTCACTCTGGGTCTGTGGCTGACTTTTCAGGGTCTGGAAATCGTGATTGCCGCCTTCCAGCCAGCGCAAATCGATGGCTTCGAGTTCCTGTTGGTGGTCCGCCAGCTCATCGGGCTTGCCAAACGGGTCCCGCGTTCCCTGCAGCACCAGAATCGGGCAGTTCAGATCCCGGAAGTGTGCGGTTCGCCAACGGTCCAGCTTCCACGGTGGATGGAATGGATAGCCAAAACAGATCACACCATCAATATCGTCCCGACGGCTGGCGAGAATGCTCGCCATGCGGCCGCCCATGGACTTACCCCCAACCAGAATCAGACTGCCGCTTCCAAGCTCTGCCCGAACCCGGTCAATTACCCCGGAAAAGTACTCCAGCAGTACCGGCTCCCGGTCTGGCGGACGCTTCTTTCCATCCTGGCGACGTTTCTGCATGTAGGGAAACTCAAAGCGAATAGTTCCAATACCCTCACGCTCAAGAGCCGCAGACAGCTCTTCCATGAAGGTCGAGTCGGCCGGCGCTCCAGCACCGTGCGCCAGAATCAGCGAGACTTTAGAATGACTTTCATAGCCTTTGGTCTTAATCAACTCCACAGAATTCACCTCATCCCTTTAAGCGACTATCATTGCTCTCAGGCAACACATATTCCCTACGCTTAAACAACTCCAATAACGGTACTGAAAAGGAAGCCATGTTGCTGATTTCGGCGCATTTGACGGATGTCAGGAGTTGACCTGAGTCATTGCAAACAGCTTACCGTTTCTCCATACTTGCGCCCGCATATTTCCCCACTATAAACCCATTGGTAAGGCTATGAGCACAGTAAATGCAAACCTGACATACAACTACAAGGTGGTGAGACAATTCGCCATCATGACAGTGGTATGGGGTATTGTAGGTATGGCGCTGGGTGTGCTGATTGCAGCACAGCTGGTCTGGCCGTCCCTCAACCTCGACCTGCCCTTTACCCACTTCGGCCGTCTCAGGCCGCTGCATACTAACGCCGTTATCTTCGGCTTTGGTGGAAGTGCCTTGTTCGCTACCTCTTACTACGTGGTGCAGCGCACCTGTCAGGCCCGACTGATATCCGATGGGCTGGCTTCCTTCACCTTCTGGGGCTGGCAGGCGATCATTGTCTCCGCAGCAATTACCCTGCCGCTCGGCCTTACCTCTTCCAAGGAATATGCCGAACTTGAATGGCCGATCGATATTGCCATCGCCATTGTTTGGATAACCTACGCGCTCGTGTTCTTCGGAACGGTCATGAAGCGTAGTACTCCCCACATTTATGTGGCCAACTGGTTCTACGGCGCATTCATCATTACCGTCGCATGCCTGCACATCGGGAACAACATGGCGCTGCCCGCCAGTGCTTTCAAGTCTTACTCTGCGTATGCCGGTGTCACCGATGCAATGATGCAATGGTGGTATGGCCATAACGCGGTAGGCTTCTTCCTGACCGCCGGCTTCCTGGGCATGATGTATTACTTCGTTCCCAAGCAGGCCAACCGGCCCGTTTACTCCTATCGCCTGTCGATCGTCCACTTCTGGGCCCTGATCGCCACCTACGTTTGGGCCGGTGGTCACCACCTGCACTACTCTGCACTGCCGGACTGGGCGCAAACCGCAGGCATGGTAATGTCCCTGATTCTGCTGGCACCTTCCTGGGGCGGTATGATCAACGGCATGATGACCCTCTCGGGCGCATGGCACAAACTGCGTACCGACCCGATCCTTCGCTTCCTGGTGGTTTCACTGTCTTTCTACGGTATGTCCACGTTTGAAGGTCCGATGATGTCCATCAAGACGGTAAACGCCCTCTCTCACAACACTGACTGGACCATCGGCCACGTTCACTCCGGTGCCCTTGGCTGGGTTGCCATGATCAGTATCGGTGCCGTTTACCACCTGATTCCCAAACTTTGGGGCGTTCAGGCCATGTTCAGTACAGCTCTGGTCAATGTACACTTCTGGCTCGCGACCGTCGGCACCGTGCTTTACATCGTTGCCATGTGGGTCAATGGCATCATGCAGGGGCTGATGTGGCGTGCAGTCAACCAGGACGGCACCCTGACCTACAGCTTTGTTGAAGCCCTGGAAGCCTCATATCCTGGCTATTTCGTTCGTTTCGTAGGCGGCGCGATCTTCCTGAGCGGCATGCTGGTCATGGCCTATAACGTTTACATGACGGTGCGTCAAAAAGATGCAGTGGCCCAGGACAACGCGGCGACGCAGCCAGCGTAACGGGAGAGAGATCAGATGAAACACGAAGTAGTCGAGAAAAACCTTGGTCTGATGATCGTTCTTATCATCCTGACCATCAGCGGTGGCTTCCTGGTCGAGGTCGTTCCCCTCTTTTTCCTCAAGGAAACCAATGAGCCGGTTGAGGGCCTCGAGCCCCTGTCAGCACTGGAACTGGAAGGTCGGGACATCTACATCCGTGAAGGCTGCCATGTGTGCCATACCCAGCAGATTCGCCCATTCCGGGCGGAGACGGAGCGTTATGGCCACTACTCCGTTGCGGGCGAGTTCGTATACGATCGCCCGTTCCTTTGGGGCTCCAAGCGCACAGGTCCGGATCTGGCCCGTGTAGGCGGTCGTTATTCCGACGCCTGGCAGCGCCAGCACCTTTATGACCCGCGCAGCGTTGTGCCCGAATCCAACATGCCGGCTTTCCCCTGGCTCTTTGAAGACAGGGTCGACCACACCAAGACCGCAGCCAAGATGGAAACACTGCAGACTCTGGGCGTGCCCTACACCGATGAGCAGATTGCAGAGTCCTCTGCCCAGGTGGAAGGAAAATTTGAAATCGAAGCTCTGGTCGCGTACCTGCAACAGCTGGGCACAGTGATCTCAGAGAAACGGTGATTCGATGGATATCAATGAGTTACGCGGTGTTCACACCCTTCTCGTAATGGCGGTTTTTTTGGGAATCGTCTGGTGGGCCTACAGCGCCCACCGCAAGAAGGCCAACGACGAGGCAGCCCATCTGCCGTTCGACGACGATGACGTCGAGAAGCGTACGCTCGAACAGGAAAAAACGGAGAAAAAAGAATGAGTACCTTTTGGAGCATCTGGATCAGCGTGATCGTGCTCGGTACGATTTTTGGCTGCTGGTGGCTGCTTTGGGCGACCCGCAAGAGCCAGACGACCGATACCGAAACCGATCGCACCATGGGCCATTCCTTTGATGGCATCGAGGAATACGATAACCCACTGCCCAAGTGGTGGTTCTATCTGTTTATCGCAACGTGCATTTTTGCACTTGGCTACCTCGCGCTCTACCCGGGCCTGGGTAACTGGAAAGGCCTTCTGGGCTGGACCGCCGTCAACCAATGGGAAGCCGAAGTAGCAGAGGCCGAAGAGAAATACGGTGAAATCTACGCCCAGTACGGCCAGACCCCGGTCCCTGAGTTGGCCGAGAATGACGACGCCATGAAAATTGGCCAGCGTCTGTTCGCCAACAACTGTGCGGTTTGCCACGGCTCTGCCGCCCGTGGCCAGGTTGGCTTCCCCAACCTGACGGACGACGACTGGCTCTGGGGCGGAACCCCTGAGGCGATTCTGGAGACCCTCCACAATGGCCGTATGGGTAACATGCCGGCCAAAGGCACCATGCCCAGCATGACCAACGAGCAGGTTGACCAGGTTGTGAACTATGTTCTGAGCTTCAGCGGTCGTGAAAAAGACGCCGAGGCCGCCAAAGCGGGCGAACAGGTCTTTGCCCAGGCTTGTGTGGCCTGTCATGGCCCCGAGGGTAAGGGTATGCAGGCCTTGGGTGCGCCCAACCTGACTGACAACACCTGGCTCTATGGCTCTACCTATGAGTGGATCAAGGAAACCGTCATGAACGGTCGCCAGAACCAGATGCCGGCACAAAGCGGTCGCCTATCAGAGGACCAGATTCAGATTCTCGCGGCTTACGTCTATAGCCTCTCGAACTGAGTCAGCCGGCCGGGGTTTGACCCCGGCCCGGTCTTTTCAACCCTGTGTCTGCGTGCGGGCACAGGCTTGAAAAGATCAGCAGACTAGAGGCCTGTTGCCCCGCTTTACCCTTTTCCAGGAGGTAACGATGAGCAGTGAGATTCCGGTCAAACAGGTTGACCCATCCTCTGACCCCTCCGACAACAATAATAAATCCGGAACCGTCGAGCTTTACGCCAGCCGCAAGAAGATTTACGTCAAGGAAGTCAAAGGCTTCTTTCAGCGTATTCGTAATGTCAGCCTGACGTTGCTAATGGGTATGTACTTTGCGTTCGTCTGGTTCACGCTGGACGGACAACCCCTGATCCATTTTGACCTCCCTGCCCGTGAGTTCCATTTGTACGGAGCCACTTTCTACCCGAAGGATTTCATCCTGCTATCGGGAATGCTGATTATCTGTGCCTTTGGCCTGTTCTTCATTACCACCCTGTTTGGCCGGGTCTGGTGTGGCTACACGTGTCCGCAGACAGTCTGGACGTTCATTTTCATGTGGGTTGAGGAGCGCATAGAAGGCAGCCGAAACAAGCGGATGAAACTGGACAAAGCTCCCAGTTCCACCAGCAAGATTGCCAAGAAATCCGCCAAACACACGGTATGGCTCCTGATCGCCCTGGCTACCGGCCTGACCTTTGTCGGCTACTTTTACCCGATCCGGGAACTGATCGCAGACCTGTTTACCTTGCAGGCCAATGGCTGGGCCTATTTCTGGGTGGCCTTCTTTACTGTCGCCACCTATCTGAACGCTGGCTGGATGCGTGAGCAGGTTTGCCTGTACATGTGTCCTTATGCCCGCTTCCAGTCCGTCATGTTTGACCCCAACACCCGCGTGGTCTCCTACGATCCAAACCGCGGCGAGCCACGGGGTGGCCGCAAAAAGGGCGTGGATCCGACAGAGGCCGGCCTCGGCGATTGTATCGACTGTGGCCAGTGCGTCCAGGTATGCCCAACCGGCATCGATATCAGAGACGGGCTTCAGTACGAGTGCATCGGCTGTGCCCTTTGCATTGATGCCTGTGACGAAATCATGGATAAAATGAACTACCCGAGGGGCCTGATCCGCTATACCACGGAGAATGAACTCGAGGGTAAGACCTCGAAGCTCCTGCGGCCACGAACCTTTGGCTATGGTGCGGTCCTGTCGTTGATGGTTGCGGCCATTATTTTCACAATAGTCACCCGGGTACCGGCGCAAATGGATGCGCTCCGTGATCGCGGCGCCCTTTACAGTTTCAATGGCGAAGGTCGGATCGAGAACTCCTACACGCTGAAAATTGCCAATATGACAGAAGTTCCCCAGACCTTCACTCTCGCCGTGACCGGCCTGGAGGGGATCCGGATCCTGACTGACACCTCGGTAACCGTTGAAAGCGGGGAAAACCGCTCATTGCCGACCGTTGTCGATGTGCCTCCGGAATCCATTACCGAGTCCAACAACGATATCCTGTTCAGGGCGCAATCCGAGACAGATTCTTCGCTCAGCCTTGAAACTGAAAGCCGATTTGTCGGTCCAACGCGCTGATTTCTGATTGCGCGGACCTGACCGCATTAACGAGACACCGATTTATGACAACTGAAACACCCGTAGCACCCTGGTACCGCCAGCCCTGGTTCTGGTTCCTGCTGATATTCCCGGGCGCATCCATTATTTATTGCGCCGTTGCCATTACGATTGCTGTCAGCACTGAAAACGCAATGGTCACCGACGACTGGTCCAAGGAAGGTCGCGGTATCAATATGTCCATTGCCCGGGACCAGAAAGCTGTGGATCTGGGGATGGAAGCCCGGATCGATTTTCAGAACCGGAACATCACCGTGGACCTGAATACCGTTGACGGTCCGGCGGATTTCCCCTATCTGATTCTCAACCTGTTCCATCCAACGCTTTCGGACAAGGACCGCACCATCCAGTTCCAGCAAGTTGCCCCGGGACGATTTGCCGGAAAGCTCCATAACGATATTGACGGTCGCTGGTACTACGACCTCCGTGGTCCGGCCAACGAATGGCGTCTCAAAGGAGAAGCCTGGCTGCCTTCCGAGAGCGGCATAACGGTCAAGGCCGGGGAGTCTGCCCAAGGTTGACCAGCCTGGATTGTTTTCACTGCGGTGAACCGGCAGATGGTGAGCCGCCCATTACCCTTGAGCTCGATGGCACAACTCGCCACTTCTGCTGCCAGGGCTGCAAGGCGGTTTGCCAGACCATCCATAGCGAGGGTCTGACGGGTTTTTATGATTTCCGGACAAAACCGGCTGTCACACCAAAGCAACTGACCGCAGCAGAATTGAACCGTATCAGGGAACTTGACCATCCCCTGATTCAGGAATCCTTTGTTGCCCCTGTCAAAGGCGCCCAGGAAGCCCAGCTGCTGATTGGCGGGATTACCTGCGCGGCCTGCATCTGGCTGCTTGAGAACCACATGAAACAACAGCCAGGTGTCGTTTCATTTTCGGTAAACCACACCACACAGAGAGCCCGGCTGGTCTGGTCCCCCGATAAGGCACCGCTCAGCGACCTTCTGATTGCCATTCATGAGCTGGGTTATACGGCCCGCCCCTACCAGGCAGACGAGGCGGAACAGGCCCTCAAGGCCGAACACCGGTCCATGCTTATCAGGGTCGCCATCGCGGGCATAGGCTCTTTCCAGAGCATGATGCTGGCCTTTCCCCTGTATTTTGAGCTGGTCAACGATCTGTCGCCGGAGTTTGTCAGCTTCTTCCGGTGGTTCAGTTTGCTGGTTGCCACCCCCGTGGTTCTCTACAGCGCTGCCCCTTTTTTCCGAAACGCGCGCCGGGATATACAGAGCCGGCATCTGACCATGGATGTGCCGGTTGCCATTGCGATCGGGCTTGCCTACCTTGCCAGCGCCTGGGTAACCATCGTTGGCGGCGAGGAAGTCTACTTCGAGTCAGTATGTATGTTTACCTTCTTCCTGCTGCTCGGTCGTTATATTGAGGTGCAGGCCCGTTACCGCGCGGGGCTAACCGGAAACGCCCTTGCAGGTTTCCAGCCGACGGTTGCCACACGAGTCAGCGGTGATGATACGGACATAGTGCCGACCCACCAGATTCGGCCCGGCGATATCGTTCGGGTTCGGCCCGGTGAGACCCTGCCCGTGGATGGCGAGATCGTGCGGGGAGAGTCCACTCTCAACGAGGCTGCGCTGACGGGAGAATATCTGCCTGAAACCCGCTACCCCGGGGATACCGTTCATGCCGGCAGTGTCAACGGCGAGAATCCGCTTGATGTAAGGGTGGTGAAGGCCGGCGCACAAACCCGGCTGTCAGGTATTCTCCGGGTGCTGGACCGGGTGCAATCGGAAAAGCCCGAGGTCGCGATGATGGCCGACCGTATGGCGGGGAAATTTGTTGGGCGGGTACTCATACTGGCTCCGGTAGTCTGGATGGGTTGGTGGCTGGCTGGCGCCGACAACGCCTTCGACATTACCCTGTCGGTACTGGTGGTAACCTGCCCTTGCGCGCTGTCACTGGCAACCCCGACCGCCATCACCTCGGCAACAGTCAGGCTCCGTCGCCTTGGCTTTTTGCCGACGAGGGGCCATACCCTGGAATCAATGAACACCATCGATACCGTCGTGTTCGATAAAACCGGAACCTTGACCCGCGGAGAGCTCAGTCTCACCGGGACAGAGGCTGTCGGTAGCATGGATGAGGAGACCTGCCTGCAGCTTGCGGCCGGCCTCGAGAAATACTCTGAACATCCGATCGCCAGAGTATTCCATCGTCGGACTACCGCCGCAGTTGAAGATGTGGAAAATCATTTGGGTGGTGGGCTCTCAGGCCAGCTGGGCACTATGACGCTGTTCATTGGCCATCGGGGATTTGTCGAACAGCATGTAGGCGCACCCGCACCCAAATTCGGGCAGCATCAAGGCATGGAGATCTGGCTGGCATCAGATCGCGAATGGCTGGCCTGCTTCAGGCTCGACGACCAACCCCGGGATGATGCCCGAGTTGCCATCAAGGCCCTCCAGGAATCCGGCATTCGGACTTTGCTGCTCAGTGGCGACCGCTCAGGCCATGTTGAGCAGGTGGCGGGTATGCTGGGCATCGATGAAGCAATCGGGCAGGCTTCTCCGGAGGAAAAGCTGGCGGTATTGCAGAAGCTGGAATCTGAGGGCCGGCAAATCATGATGGTCGGCGACGGGTTGAACGATCTACCGTCCATGGCCGGCGCCGGAATCTCCGTTGCCATGGGGACAGCCGCAGACCTGACTCAACTGAAAGCTGATGCAGTTCTGCTGAACGGCCAGTTACTGCAATTGGTCGAAGCCCTGAAAACCAGCCGTCAAACACGGCGAATCATCCGACAGAATCTCTGGTGGGCACTTGCCTACAATGTCTGCGCGTTACCCCTCGCAGCAGCAGGCATGGTTCCGCCCTGGCTGGCAGCAATCGGTATGTCCCTCAGTTCCCTGGTCGTTGTGTTGAACGCGCTGAGGCTCGGCAAAGCACCGAAGCAAACGGTTCAGCAAAACCCGGCGGTTGGCGCCCAGGCCCTGTCCTGATACCGTAAACCCTATACTCTTTCCTACGAGGTTTCGCCGTGCAAATCGTAATGTTCCTGGTACCGGTGATGCTCATACTGGTGGCTCTGGGCATCGTTCTGTTTTCATGGGCGGTCAAGAACGGTCAGTACGATGATCTCGAAGGCCCCGCCCATCGGATTCTTTACGATGACGACAAGGACATGATCCCGGACGACGCTCGCACCGATAAACCGGCTGCCGAAGAACAAACCCCTGAACAAGTATCGGAGGCCAGCAAGGCCGTCAATCCGGATGAGGATAACTCCCAGAAAGGATGAATCCGGAACTCTACCTCAGTTATCCGAGCGCCTTCCTGATCGGACTGCTCGGCAGTACGCACTGCCTCGGCATGTGCGGTGGTATCAGCGCTTCCCTGTCAATGGCGCTTCCCGTGGGCCGGGGTTTCCGGTTCCGGCAAACCGTCATGCTTCTGGCTTTCAACTTCGGACGAATCGGCAGCTATGTGCTGATCGCCACCCTGGTCGCGCTGGCGAGTACATCGGCCGCCAGCCAGTGGGCCTCTGCAGGCCTCGCGCTCCGTACTCTGGCGGGGCTTCTGCTGATCTTCATGGGGCTTTCCATGGGGCAATGGTGGCAGGGGATCCGATACGTTGAGCGGATAGGCGCACCAATCTGGGCACAACTTTCACCCCTGACCCGCCGCTTACTGCCGGTGAATCACGGCGGCCAGGCACTTGCTCTGGGAGCTCTATGGGGCTGGCTGCCCTGCGGGTTGGTTTACAGCACGCTGGGGTGGGCAGCACTGCAGCCCACGGTGGGCTCCGCAGCGCTGACCATGCTGTTTTTCGGGCTTGGCACCCTGCCCTCCATGCTGGCCACGGGGTTCGCAGCCAATTGGATTCGCGGCTTGCAGAGCCACCGGTTATTTCGCAAAGTCACCGGCGGCCTGCTGATCCTGTTCGGCCTCTGGACACTGCCTTTCCTGCATCTGGCCGGACACTAGCCGGCTATATATTCAGTACATCCAAACGCCCGAAGTCTGTTTGTGCCTCGGGTTCCGCCGTATGAACGGCCTGGCGCTTGCCACCGAGGCGCTTGCCTTCCTTGAAATCATACAGATTGGTATCCGCCAGGTGCGAGGGCTCCACATTGCACATGGCGCGGAACATGGTCTCCAGCCGACCGGGGTGCTGCTTATCCCAGGCCTGGAACATGTCTTTTATCACCTGGCGCTGAAGATTCTCCTGGGAACCGCACAGGTTGCAGGGAATGATGGGGAACTGCCGCAGCCCCGCATAACGGGCGATATCTTTTTCCCGGCTGTAGGCCAGCGGCCGGATAACCGTATTGCGGCCATCGTCGCTGTGCAGAACCGGAGGCATCGACTTGAGCTTGCCGCCATAGAACATGTTCAGGAACAGGGTTTCCAGCAGATCGTCCCTGTGGTGACCAAGGGCTATCTTGGTAACCCCGTGCTCCTCCGCAAAATTATAGAGAATTCCACGACGTAGCCGGCTGCACAGACCGCAGGTAGTCTTCCCTTCCGGCACTTTTTCCTTAACAATACTGTAGGTGTCCTTCTCGATGATGTGATACTCGATACCCATGGAGGACAGGTATTCGGGCAACACCTCTTCCGGAAATCCGGGCTGTTTCTGATCAAGGTTGACGGCTATCAGCTCGAACGAAACCGGGGCGCTCTTCTGCAGGTTGAGCAGAATATCGAGCATGGCGTAAGAGTCCTTGCCGCCGCTGAGGCAGCACATGACTTTATCGCCGGCTTCAATCATCGAGAAATCGGCAATCGCCTGCCCGACTTCGCGGCGCAGACGTTTCTGCAGCTTGTTCAACTCCAGCTTCTGGCGGCGCTCCCGCTCTGGGTTGAGGGACTGTTCGGAACTGGCGATCATTGCTTCGGACATACACACTACGTTCATAGGGCAAATGGACGTGCGATTATACGCGTCACATGGATTCAGGGACAGGATACCGACATGGATATGTTGCAATCGAGCGAAGAGGTCGCAGGCAAACGGGAACAGAACCGGATTCGGAACCGCGGAGCGATCCTGCATGCCGCACGGGAATGTTTCAGGGAGCGGGGCTATGAGAACTCAACCATCCGTGACATCGTCCGGCGCACGGGTCTTGCCGCCGGCACTTTCTACAATTATTTCTCCAGCAAGCAGGACATTTTCGCCGCGCTGCTCACCGACTTCCTGACCAATCTGAATGACAATCTCACCCGCCACCGGCGCGCGGCCAATAACACCGAAGATTTTATCCACTACGCCTATCTGGCACTTTTCACCGCGACTGCCAGGGATCCGCTGGTCTATGAGCTGGCACACCGCAATGATCGCGCACTTCGGGAGCTGTTCGGTTCGGACATTCTCGGTCTGACCATGCTCTCTCTGGAGGATGACGTCCGTGAGGCTATGGAGCGAGGCCTGCTTCCCCGAATAGATCATGAGTACCTGTGCGCCGCTTTTTTCGGGGTCGCCTACGAGACCAGCCTGACGCTCGCACGACGCGCGCACAGGAACCCGGAGTCAGCAGATGCCGAAGCTTTGAGGGCAACGCGGTTTTCGAGCGCTCTGTTCATCGGCGGCCTCCCGAGGTTGGCGGAACTTCCCTGATGACCGGGAGTGCCCTAACATGGGTTCTATGACAGACCGCCATTCTCCAACGCGTTCCGCTTACCCGGGCGCAGTAAATGAAGACGACTGCCTGGAACAACAGATTCAGCATCTTCTGGTGGCCGTTGAGCACGAGCTCCGGTCGGCACCGGCAGGCATGAACGAATTATCGCTGATCAAGGCCCTTCAGAAACCGCCGTGGGAACTGCTTGGAGACGTTGTGTTCAGCGAACCGGAAAAGCTCTACCCGGTTCACTTCCTTCTGTTCCATGTGCTCTACCGCCTGCGGGACCAGTTGTCTGAGGCCGGCGAGAGCCTCACAATCTCGCCTCTTAATATTCGCATCGAGGCGCAGACGGTAGTCGGTGGCGAGGGTGTTCCGGACAGTGTCGACACACTCCGCCATTTCTATCTGGACCTGTCCCAGTACCGTCTGCCCGAGGAAGCAATCCAACAGATGATGAATGATTTCTGGGCAGGTTCGCCTGGCCAGGCGCCTGCGCAAGCCGAAGCGAAGGCGGCGGCGGAAGTACTTGGATTCCAGGCCGTTCCCGGGGATTTTCCAACGGTCAAGAAGCGTTTCCGCCGGGCCGTGATGCACGCCCATCCAGACCGCGGCGGCAAGACCGAAACCATTCAGCATCTCAATCAGGCCTTTGCGGTACTGAAAGCCCATTTTCGGCATAGCATCTGACCGGTCCGCTCCAACTGAGCCAGGACACAGAAACACAGGAGACGATATGCAGCTTAAAGCATTCCTGAAATCTTCCATGATCGTCACTTTGATGGCGACTGGCACCGCAGCGCGCGCAGATCTCGTTGTCCTGCAGTACCATCATGTCAGTGATTCAACGCCGCCCGCCACCAGTACGTCTGTGTCTCTTTTCGAGGGCCAGCTGGATATGATCTCGGATCTGGAGCTGGAGGTTGTGGATCTGCACAAAGGCACAGAAGCAACACTGGCCGGTACCGATGGGCAAGGTAATCGCATCGCGATTACCTTCGACGATGCCTATGACTCCGTCTACCATACCGCGGCGCCACTTCTGGCCGAAAAGGCCTACCCCTATACCATTTTTGTAAACACCGAAGCCGTTGGCCGAAACGGCTATATGACCTGGGATCAGATTCGGGAACTGGCCGAGCGTCCGGGCGTTACCATTGCCAACCACAGCGCAGACCATGGACACCTTGCCCGAAAGCCAAACGAGAGCGAAAGCGACTGGCAGACCCGGGTTACTAACAGCCTCGATTCGGCCCAGGAATCCCTTGAAGAGGAGCTGGATTCGCCTGCACCAATGTTCGCTTACCCGTACGGAGAGTTTGACCAGGCACTGGAACGCAAAATTGCCGAGCGAGGCTGGTATGGTTTTGGCCAGCAATCCGGAGCCATCGGACAACAAACAGAGAAAACCCGGCTGCCTCGCTTTCCGATGGCGAACGCCTATGGTCAGTTAGGGAACCTTGAGAACAAGCTACGCAGTAAAGCCTTCCCTGTTAATACCGGAGAGCTGCCAGATGGCGTGATCTCCGAGAATCCGCCCACATTGGTTTTCCCGCTCGTGGACCCCATTGATGCCAACCGACTGACATGCTTTGCGTCCGGTCAGGGACGAATCGACTTTGATGTCATCGACGGCAATGTGGAAGTGAAAGCCCCTGAGGCCTTTAACAGCCGGCGGTTCCGCTATAACTGCACGCACCCCGTCGGTGATGGCAGCTACTACTGGCTGTCCCAGCAGTGGCTGGATCTGAGTAAGCCGGAGGACTGACGCCTCACTCCTCCAACTGCATCAGGCCAATCTCACCATGACTGACATGGGGGATTTTCCGGGGGCCGGTACTGGTTTCGGTAACAGTCTGGCCCTTCAAATCTTCCTCCCTGGTAAAAACGACCAGCCAACGCTCTCCCTGGCGGGGGAATGCAGGTACCCAGGCCTCCAGGTAGCCGCGTCGGTGCCAGTTCTCCGGGGTAAAATCCATGACCAGGTCTGTCACCAGCCTTAACGGCGCCATCGTCTCATCCAGAAATACCAGGGAGGGCACAAACACGCCGTCCCTGGCGTAGGAGCGCAGGCGGATGACCAGACTTGCCTGCTCGTCGGGGTCGGGAAGTGCAATCAGTTGGTAGGGACTGGTTCCGGTGAGAAACGGATGGGTTGCTGAATCCTCACTAAGGGTAACGCCGAACTCCCTTCCTGATTGCCACCCTTGCCGACTTTGAACATCCAGTGACTCGCAGCAGGTGGCTGAAAATCGGGCAAAGAAGTTATCGGTTGGAGCCTCAATGCCGAGTATGGCAAAGGCGTCGGGGTCATAACCCTCCACCGGCGTCTGGTCTGCCTGATCCGGCCCGGCATGGTACACGCTGGCTTCGGTAATCTGGACCGGCGGCTCAACCAGCCCTTTTTCAACGTCAGAACGGGTATCGGGCTGGTAATAGCTAACCCGGACATTGCCTTCAGCATCGCGCCAGGTGAAATAAGGCTGCCTATCCCCGGGTCGAACGTAGCCGTCCTTCTCAAGCTCGGTAGCATCAGGGTAGTTTTCAAGGGTGTACTCGGTTTCCTCCTCCAGCCCTGACTCTGAGCTGGCCGGATTTCCGGACCGCTCTGGCTCTGCCTTTACCTCCGGATCGAGCTGCTCACTAGCGTCTGAATCAGAGTCCCTACTCCCTGCTCTGGCAATGGGGGAGTATCGCACCCTGCCCTGTTCGTCGACCCAGGTAAAATAGCCTTCCCGCTCCGAAACCGTGGAGCCACCTATCTGGCAGCCTCCGAGAAGCGCTGCCAGAAAGAGAAACAAGGCTGATTTACCTACAGAGCCGTTAATCACTGCGAATGACTACCCTTCGGTTAGTGGCATCACTCAGAACTTGGTCCGGAAACTGAGGCCTGCCATGACAACCCTGAGCGACGTCTTGATATCGAGACCCGCATACGGGTTGTAGATAATATTGGTGATGTTGTCGCAGTTTACGTTACAGCTGGTGTCGGCGGGAATCGACTCTACCGAGTGAAGATAGCTGAGATTCATGTCAATTTCTGTGTCTTTGTCCCACTGGTAGCCCATACCGATGCTGTACAGGTTTGCCCCACCGAAGGGAGCCATTACCTGTCGCTGATCGTCCGGGATAACGGAATCCCGTATCTCTACCCCGGCTCGCAGGTCCAGACGGGAAGACGCGTGAAACTCCATGCCGAACGCCCAGTTCCACTGGCTCTTGAAACCGAGCGGCAACCTCAGGGTATTGGGCGTGGCATTGTCTGGGGACAAAATCCGGGCCGCATTGAGAAACTCCAGATTACGGTCAAACCGGAAAACGAAAGCATCCCACTGTTTGTAATCGGTCCAGCCAATGTCGGCATTGAGGGTCAGTTTCGGATGCACGTCAACACTGATGCCGGTCTGGAAATGCTGGGGATACACCAGATCCATACTGACGTTCCCGGATTCCTTGGGCGCGCCGGACGGCAGGCTCAGGATCGCCGAGGTGATGGCTCCGAGGACTGATCCGTTCACGCTTTGCCAGAAGCCGGACCAGTCGTCGGTGTACTGGATCTCGAAGGTGCCCTTCATATTCATTTCGGCTTCCGAGGTGTAGCTCGCACCCCAGCTGAACCAGTCCGTCGGCTCCCACATGACACCCAGAGCATAGGTCGGGGACAGGGTTTCCTGAACATTGATGTTCAGTGCGCCAATGTCGTCCCAGGGGCCAACATTACCACCACAAAGCGCCAGCCAGGGCTGGAGCGGCTCATCACCACTCTCACAGTTGAAGGCGTCCTGCAGGACTTCAGCCACCCCGAGCAACAGGTTCGGCGCGCGCATGTACTGATCCGCCGCGATCCCCATATGGGACAGGTGTATTCCGGCTCCCACCGACCAATCGTCATTGATCTCGTAACCCACCGTTGGTGACAGGTAGGTGGTACGCTGCAGCGCCGTGGCCTGGGGCTGATAACGGCCGGGGTCGTCCTTGTCGCGGTAGAAACCGGCCGCCAGCGGCAGGTAGAAGGCATTACCGAAGGTCAGCTTGGAGCCCGGGGGGTTGATGCTGATCCCTGCTGAGGGTGCCAGGGCCGGTCCCGGAGGCGCACGCAGAATTCCGTAGCCGGGCAAATACAGCGCCACGTTGTTGGTATGGCTGTGGGTATTGGCAACCGGATCCCGTTGCTTCCCCGTTTGCGGGTCAATCTCAAGTCCGTCGATGCCGAAAATCTCATAGCCCTCTGGCGCTGTGAAATCCGCATCAATGTCCAGATAGACGCTCATCAGGTTCACTTCCAGCTGACGCCCGTCCAGTTTTGTCAGGCCCGCAGGATTGTAGTGAATCGCCATGATCCCCGGAGGATCGGCGGTCACGGCGTTGCCGAGCGCCAACGCCTTGGGATGAATGGTCAGGTTCTGCGCCAGCTGGGCCTGCGCGCCACAGGAGATGGTCGTGGCGATCAGGGCCGCGAGAATCTGACGGTTGTGGCTTTTCTGTCCCATGAAATCCTTCCCTTCCCGTAGATCGTCAACGACACCAATCACTCTTTGAGTCCGGAGAAGTTAATGGGCAGGGAGACCCCCAGGGAGAAGTCCGGTGCGTCCTCGGTAAGGCCAATACCCAGGCTGGTATTCACAATCGTTGTATCGCTGACACGGGTACCCAGTGACATGCTCAGGAATCCGGTCATCTGGTCCTGTGCAACAGCCTGGTCGCCATTGGAGAAGGTGAGAATGGTTTCATCGCTGTAACTGAGCTGGGCCGAAATGCTCAGTGAAATGTCGTAAGACAGGGAATAGGCGAAACCAGCCGAGCCGGACAGTCCGAAACCGGGATCTACTTCTTCCAGCAGGCGTGCGCCTCGCACCTGCTGCAGGTTTTCTGCCGGCAGGTTATAGGTGGCACTGACAGAACCGAAAACCACCACTGGATCGAGAACCTTCGAAAGACTGGCTCCACCCCCGATGGAGTAGTATCCGCTGCCAGTAGACAGCTGCTCGTTGATATCGATCTCATAGGGGCTGACACCGGTCTTGGTGGACAGGGTTCCGAACAGGGTTGTCGACATCTTGCCCGGGACGTATGCAAACGGCTGCCAGCGCCCGGTAAAGGAAATATCGCCAAAATCGTAAACGTTTAACTCGTCCTGGGTATCATATTTGACCACCAACGGAATCCGGGTACCCACCGTGAGGTTGTCCAAAAGGCCGTAATCGTAGGAAAAGGAATTCGTGAAGCTGTGGGTTGCCGATGGCACCACGTCCAGATTTCTGACTGATCCATTGGTGATGGCCAGATCCAGCCGCTGGTCTGCGGTATAGGAATAGTCGAATGAATAGTTCAGGGAATGGGAGCCCTTCTTCTGCAACGAGTAGTTCTTCTCTGCAGCCTGGAACACCTCCTCAAGCTGCTGTGAAGCGTCCTCGTCTCCCTCCTGCTTGGCCAGCGCTTCCCGCGCCTGATCCACACTTCCTTCCTGCGCCAGGGCCATGCCCGGAAGCAGACCTGCCGTGGAAACAAGGATAAAACCTCGCACAAACCAACGATTCATCCTGACTCCCTTATTTTATTTGTAGTGTTCCTGACCGGGGGATTGCCCGGTGAATTAGTTTCGACGGTAGTGCAACTGCTTTCGGGTGTTCTCTACACTGCCGTCGGGATTGTTTTTCTGGCGTTCCAGCAGATTCTGGATCCGCCTCTGGGTGGACTCGTGAAACGCCGGTATCCGTTCCAGCGCCAGAAGTGTCATTGTCTGGTCATCCACAAAACGAAGGTCTTCCTCCTTCAGCTCGAGGTTGTCCAGCGGCTTGTCACTGCCCGGAAAGACAATGAAGAGCACGTTGTCATCCCACTTCTCCTCGAACTGGGCGAGGGTGAAAGAGATGTTGCCTACTGAAGGATCGGCCAGGTAGGCGCGCCCGTCGCGGATCGTTCGTAACACAACGAAATGTTTGAAGCCCGCGTGATGGATAGGCACGATTGCCGGGTGATCAAGGTCCTTGAGGTCATCAATGGTGGCCCGGAAGCCACCTGATGGATAGCCCAGTGCGGTAACCAGTCGCTTCATGTCGAGCATGGAAAACGCGCGTCGCTCAACAATGCGCTCGCTTTCGCCGTAATGCAGCAACCCCTCCATGACCTGTCGTTCTGACAAAGTCCGGCCGAGGTAGAAATTCAGTACGGTGGTCAGCGCGGCACTACCGCAGCTGTAGTCATAGGCCTGACGCACGATGTTCCGGAATTTCTGCTCAACCAGCGGCTCGACCCTGACGTCGGACCTCAGCTCAACCGGACTGGAATCCACATCCTGCTCGATAACGATCTGGCCCTTCTCGAAAGGCTCCACCACGGTGGCTTCCTGCACCATGGTGAATGTAAGAATGGATCCGGCGAGCACCAGCAGCATGTCAGACGAAGTCCCTGTTTTTATTGGCCACGTTATAAATCGGGTTACATGTTGTTACGGTAAGATACCGAAAAGCCTGCGCCCTGAAAGATAACTGTGCCTCAAATCTGTCGCTGCAGGAGGGGCCTTGCGAGGTGGATTTGAGAACTGGTTCAAGGCGCTGATCGAAGAAGCCTCGAGGGTTGACTTAACGGGCCAAAAGGGGGTATCAACACCAGTCCTGACACTCAAATTCCTGATGTAGATCCTGATGACAACAACTCTGAACCCGGGACAGATCACCTTTATCACTGCCAAGAACCAGAGCCCGGTGTCCCCACCCGCACTACTTCCAAGAGAGAAGTTCAACGATCTTCTGCATGGCCTCGAGCCGGTGAGTCTGCTCCTGGTTCATGCACCGGCCGGGTATGGCAAAACCACCACCATTGCCGAGCGACTGGCCAGCCTTGAGGCACGTTCAGCGTGGTTCCGCCTGGAAGCCAGTGACAACGCCCCGGGCCGTTTTGCCGGGTACCTGGCCAATGCCCTTGCCAGCGCCACCGAGGGGAGCTGCCAACCGGTTTTGGAAAGACTCCAGACCGAAGGCTATGACAGCCTCGAATCTTTCCTGACTGACCTACTCGCCGCCCTGCCCCAGGATGACGAGCCGCTCTACCTGGTGCTCGATGATTATCACCTGATCAGCAACGGCGAAATCCATGAAGCGCTACGCTTTCTTCTGCGGCATCTGCCAGGGTATCTGACTCTGGTTCTCATCAGCCGAACGATGCCGCCGGTGGGAGTAGCCCAGCTCCGTATGCAGGGGCGTCTCACTGAAATAACCAGCCGGGCCCTCGGTTTTGAAGCGGACGAAGCCCAGCAGTATCTCCAGAGCCGGCTGCCTTTTGAGATTGCGCGTGAAGATATTGAGCGGGCGGTCCGCCGGGTTGAAGGCTGGATCTCCGCCCTGCAATTGCTCGCCGCTTCATCCGCCACCAGTGTCGAATTCAGCGAGTTTGTCGATCAGCTGGAACACGGTAACCAGAATATCTTCGATTACTTCGATGAGCTGGTGGGCAACGACCTGAGCGAAGAGCAAAGGCGGTTTCTCATGCGCACGAGCATCCTCGACCGGTTTAACGCGGGAATGGTAATGCGGGTCATGGACGACGCGGACGGACAGGCACTGCTCAGCAGCCTACTGTCCATGGGGCTGTTCATAACCCCCGTGGATAACTCAGCACTCTGGTTCCGGTACCATCCGCTATTCTCGGTTTATCTGCGCCATCTGCTCACCTGCACTACTCGCGAGAACCAGAGAGACCTCAATCAACGGGCCGCCGACGCCTGGCTTGAACTGGACCATGCGGAGGAGGCTGCCAAACACGCCATTGCTGCGGAAGATCCCGAGCGAATTACCCGCGTGCTCTCCATCCACGGGCGCAAATTCTTTACCGAAGGTCAGTTTCACCTGCTTCAACGCTGCCTGGACACGCTGCCACAGGAAATCATCGCCGAGGATCCCACGCTGACTCTGCTTAGAGCGTGGGTTGCCCAGGGGCAGTACAAGTTTGATGAAGTCGAAAACTGGCTCTCAGCAGCGGAAACCCGTCTGAGGGCATCCCTGAACGAGGACACGCAGCGCGCCGTTCACGGCGAATTCAGTGCCATTCGCGCCCAGGTGGCGATGAATTATGGCGACGGCGAACGCGCCCTGACGCTTGCCCGCGAAGCCATCGAACAGGAAGCGCGCTTCCTGCCCACTTCCAGAGTAGCCGCCGCCTCGGTCATTGGTGAGGCGCTGTTTGTGCGCGGAGAACTTGAGGAAGCCCTGGCCCGCATGCAGGATACCGAGCATCTCGCCCGGGCCCATCAGGCCCACCAGAACGTGATCTGGGCGCTCTGCCAGCAAAGCGAAATCAGTGTCGCCATGGGTCTCCTGCAAAAGGCCTACAACATTCAGGAACGTGCTTTCCAATACGCGGAAGAAAACCAGCTGAACCACCTGCCGATCCTGGAATTCCTCTTCCGCATTCGCAGCCAGATCATGTGGGAGTGGCACCATCTGGAAAGCGCCGAGCGGTGTGCACTTCAGGGCATCGAAATTCTTGAAGCCCAGGGAGAACGCTGGTATGTCCAGAGTTACACCTCCCTGGCCAAGGTTGCCCAGGCACGGGGCCGACAGAGCCTGTGTGCGGATTACATCGCCAAGATCCAGAAAATGCTGGCGGCGGAAGATTACCACCTGGATTGGGTGGCCAATGCCCAGGCCACCATGCTGTCATACTGGGATGCAGTTCGGGATCACGACTCTATCCAGCGTTGGCTCACAGTTGCCCCACACTGCGATCCGGTGAAGGCCACTAACCATTTTAATCAGTGCAACGGCCGCAACCAGGCCCGAGCGTTAATCAGCCTCGGCCAATACGAACTGGCACAACCACTCCTCGAAGAGCTAACCACGGTAGCGCGGGAGTTTGGCCTTAAAACAGACCTGAATCGCAACCACATAGCCCTCGCCTACCTTTACTGGCAACTGGATGAACGCGAACAGGCCCTCGATCATATGAAAACAGCGCTGGAACTGGCAAGTACCACCGGTGCTGTCGGCAGCTTCCTGCGGTTGGGTAAAGAGCTAATTGTACTGCTTAAGGCTCTGATCAACGATGAAACCATTGAAGGTATGGAACTCCAGCGGGCAGAGCGTCTGATTCAACTGGCCCAGCAACAGCGGGACTTCAGCCGCGCCATCCGGATTTCGCTGGATGAAGCGATTATCCAGGACATCATCGACCGGCCGGATGTCCCGGAACTGATCCGCACATCGCCGCTCACCCGCCGGGAGTGGCAGATCCTCAGCCTGATACATGCCGGACTGTCCAATGACCAGATTGCGGAGCACCTGAAAGTGGCCTCGACAACGGTGAAGACACACATCCGCAGCCTTTATCAGAAGCAGAACATCAGCCATCGTTCAGAGGCCATTGAACTGGCCAAAGACCTCCTGAGCAAGATCCAGGGAGACTAGGCTCGGCTGGCCTACATGGAGAAAACCACACCAAGAAGCAGATAACTGAGCAGTGTCACCACCACAATACCCATCAGATTGAGGGCAAATCCGGCTCTGATCATATCGCTGATCTGCATATGGCCGCTGGAGAACACGATGGCATTGGGTGGCGTGGCCACAGGCATCATGAAGGCGCAGCTGGCCGCGATCGCAGCAGGCACTGTCAACAGCAATGGTGACACTCCCTGACTGAGGGCCAGTGCCCCCAACAAGGGCAGAAACGCCGCTGCCGTTGCCGTATTGCTGGTCACTTCCGTCAGAAAGATGATGATGCCCGCCACCAGCACAATCATAACCAGTGTTGGCAGAGCGCCGGCTACACCCAGGCTCTGGGCGATCCATTCAGCAAGACCTGAACTGCTGATCACGCCAGCCATGGCCAGCCCGCCACCGAACAGAAGCAGCACGCCCCAGGGAATTCCCTTCGCGGTCTCCCAGTCGAGAACGAATTCTCGGCTGCGGGTATTGACGGGTATGAGGAACATGGCAATGGCCGCGGCAATGGCGATGCCGGTGTCACTCAGCCAGGGCATGAGGTTCTCGGACAACAACGGTCTGAAGATCCAGGCGGTGGCCGTGATCAAAAACACCAGGGCCACGAGTTTTTCCCCTTTTCCCAGTGGCCCCAGGGCATCGAGCTCCTCGCGTATCGCTTCAGCACCACCTGCAGTACTACCCAATCCGAAATCGCGCCGGGTCAGCCACCACCACGCAAGGGCCAGCATGACGACCGTGACCGGAACCCCCAGCAGCATCCATTGGGCAAAGCCCACGGAAATACCCTGGTTTTCGCTCAGGTAGGCCGCCAGCAAGGCATTTGGCGGTGTGCCAATCAGCGTGGCAATGCCCCCGATACTGGCGGAATAGGCAATAGCAAGCAGGAGGGCTGTGGCGTAACGCCGAATGCCCTCGGGATTATCATTGCTGTCCATCATTGCCACCACCGACAGACCTATTGGCAACATCATGATGGCCGTTGCGGTATTACTGACCCACATGCTCAGAAAAGCAGTTGCCAGCATGAATCCGGCAATCTGCCTGCGGGGTTTGCTGCCCACGGCCTTCAGCGTCAGCAGTGCGATCCGCCGATGCAGGTTCCATCGCTGCATGGCAAGCCCTAGCGTAAATCCCCCAAGGAACAGGAAGATGATCGGATTCGCATAGGGCTCTGTGGCTTCACCAACCGTGCCAAGCCCGAGCGCCGGGACCAGAACGATTGGCAGCAAAGCTGTGGCCGGAATCGGAATGGCCTCGGTGGACCACCAGGTCGCCATTAGCAGCATCAGGCCGAGGGCGGCCCAGGCTTCCGCCGCCATGGTTTCGGGGGGTGGAAGAAGGATGGTTGCCAGGAGAAACGCGGCGCCGAGGATCAGCCCGATCACCTGGCTGCGGGGCAAGCCCCGGGGTTGGTTGTCAGCGCTGAGCTCTTCGGACATACCATTTTGTTCCGTTATTTAGACTCTCAAAATTTGTGGGCAAGAAAAACGTCAGAGCTTCCGAAGCTGGCGATCATGCAACCGCCCAAGCAGGATAAGAGCCAGGATCGCGCCGGACAACGCCCAGGCCATATCCGACTGGGTATCCCAAACATACCCCTGGGTGCCCAGAAAAGCCTCGGCGGCTTCGTCGCTGAGCAAGGCCACCCACCACTCGATCAACTCATAGAAGGCGCTCAATGCCAGACAGAAACAGACGATGAAAAATGCGGCCCAACGGGGGCCGGAGAATACGTCGAATCGAATGACCAGTTCCCTGGCGACCATTGCCGGTATAAAACCCTGCGCCAGGTGGCCGAGCTTGTCGTAATTATTGCGCTGCCAATCAAACCAGTCCCGAAACCAGTCAAACAGAGGCACTTCCGCATAGGTATAGTGCCCTCCAACCATCAGGATGACGGCATGGATCAGAATCAGGAAATAGACCAGCGGCGTCAGCGGATAACGGAAGAAACACCAGACAACCAGTGCAAATCCGATGACCGCGGGCAGAACCTCAAGTACCCAGGTTGCCCGATCCATCGGCCCGATGGCAGACCAGACAAAGACTGCAAGAAAGACAACCACCCAGACTGCGGGCGCAAATCGTTGGTTCATAGGTTTCCTTTTGTCCGAAACTACCCAGACGCCCCGGCGCGCAGGAAGTGGCCGTATCCAGGTTCCCTGCCCAATGCAGGTTCCACCTCACCATCCGTTACTGCGGGTCGGCCGTTGATCAACACCTCTCTGACACATCCAGGCACCCGGTTCACCATTCGCTCCAGCCCGAAGTTTTCCATTTCGGCCCATTCGACCTGTTCCAGATCCTGATCAAGGCCACGGGGGTCCAGTACCGTTATATCAGCCCGGTCTCCTTCCCTTATATGACCCGCATCAACCCCCAGCCAATCTGCCTGCTCGCCCGTCAGCCTGTGCACGGCTCGCTCCAGGGACATAACTGGCTCACCGTCTTCATGGCTTTCACGGACCAGCTTGAGAAACCGTAACGGCAGATTGTAAAAAGCCATATTCCGGATGTGGGCACCGGCATCGGAAAAGGTGATGAGGGCGCCGGGGTTGGTAACCATTTTCCGGAGCCGATCCTTTCTGTGATTGCCTACCGTGGTAAACCAGCGCAATGAGCGGCCATGGGCGACCACCATGTCGAGGAAGAAATCGACCACATGGATGCCGCGATCAGCCGCCAGTTCAGCGAAGTTGCGACCAACCACGCTTTTATCCGGGCAGTCGAGAATCACGGCATCACCGAAATCCCTCTGCCACACCCGGGGCGACAGCTTTTCCTTGTAGAATTTCCTGAACTTCCGTCGGTACTGTTCGTCTTTCAGGAGCTCGTTGCGCTCGAGTTGATCGCGAATATCTAGGGCCATCTCACCGGCACCGAATTCCTCGAACAACACGATATCCATACCGTCGGCATAAACGGTGAACGGCGTGGGCAACAGCTGCCAGCGAAAGTTGCCGCCAAAGCTGTTGGCCAGCCACCCCACCAGGCTTGCCATGGGTTTGACCGTGGGATTGCCTTTCAAATCAATCATGGCAATCAGGGTGGTTTTCAGGGGCTTTCTCAACCAACCCAGGGTCTCTTTCAAATACTGGGTAACCTGAAGAGGATTCGCCGCATTGGGTGCGCCCTGGTGCACCCGCCCGTAACGGCGCAGAAGGGCATTCAGACGGCTGACCTCCCGCCATCGGGCATAAGTGCTCGGCAGGCTCTTGGACCACTCACGGTCACCATCTACCTTGTCCCATTTCAGGCACATGGTAGAAAGCCCGAGGAATCCTTCCTGTAGCGCCTCTTCCAGCAATGCTTCCATTTTCCGCTGTTCTTCCGCAGTCGGCGTCACGCCTCGGTCGGTAGCCCGATGCAGCCCCATGACTGCCGTCCGCAGATCACTGTGACCGAGAAAGCTGATGACATTGGGCCCCAGTGGGTGCTGGTCCATGAACTCCACCCACGCTTTGGGTGTCTGCCAGGACTTGTGCTCTTTCAGAATAGGCAGCACTTTCTCTCGGGGCACGGTTTCAACCCGGGTGAAAATATCCGAGGCGTCTTCCGCATCGGAGCACACCATGCTCAGGGAACAGCTGCCGATAAGCACCGTGGTGACACCGTGACGCACAGATTCAGACAGAGACGGCGCTACCAACAACTCGGCATCGTAGTGAGTATGCGTATCGAGAAATCCCGGCGTTACCCAGCAACCGCTGGCGTCGATCGTGCGAGTGGCCAGACTGGTGTCAGGCTGTTCATCAAATATCCGGGCAATCCGGCCTTCTTTGATGCCCACGTGGGCTATGCGGGAGGGACCGCCGGTACCATCGAAATAACGACCACCGACAATCAGAGTATCGAACTGGTTCACCTCGCCAGGCTCCTTTTTGTTGTTTTATGTCGTCAGTCTAGCCAGCAGAACGTGATATGTCCTCTCATTTTAGTGGGCGGGCCCTGCAATATGGGCCATTAACGAACCCTGATCCTGCTGCCGTCTTCAAGTTGGCGATCAGGGTGGCGCACCACTCTATCCGAGTCTGCCAGCCCCTCCTGAATCACCGTTTGAAATCCATTGGTACGCCCTACCGACACGTTGGTCAGGACCGCCCTGTCATCGACCACGCGGAACACCTGATGCTGCCCGTCACTAATGAAGATCGCGGATTCCGGAAGCTGCAGGACATTGTCTGACTGCCAAAGCAGAAATTCGGCGTCCACACGATAACCGTCACCGAGGCTCCGCCAGGCTTCGGGGGGACTGGTAATGTCCGCGACCACCTGAACCCGCCTTTCCTCGACCCCCAGGGCCGACACGTCTTCAAAGCCCACCGGCTCAACCCGCCGGACTCTGGCATCAAGACTGCCCCCGCCCCACCCAGTCAATCGTACACTTACCCCAGGGCTCAGCTTGACCGCATCGAAACTGAGCACGTCCACGACCACTTCCAGAGCGCCGGGATCACCCAACTCAAGGATGGGCTCACCCGCTCGGATGACGCCCTCACTTTTGCGGGCAACGCCCAGCACAGAACCATTGACCGGCGACCGGATTGGCACTCTCTCCATGTTGCCATTGCCAGTCTCCCGGGCCGCCGATACCTCCAGACGAGTCCTTGCTGCGGCCAGCTCATGGGCCATCACCTCCTCATCAAAACGGGCCGACCGAAGGATTGCCTGGGCCCGGTCTGCGGCCGCCCGGGCCTGCTGTAACCGTTCATCGGACACGAAGTGGTCATCGCTGAGAGCCTGCAATCGCGACAGCTCGCGGATTGCCAGATCGGCTTCCGCTTCGGCTGCCGCCACTTTCTGGCGCGTTGAATTCAGAGCGGAACGAGCTGATTGCACTTTTGCTTCCGCTTCAGCCCGGCTTCTGGCATCCAGGGTACTTGCCGGCATCGGATCCACTTCGGTAAGCAGCTCGCCTGGTATAACGGTATCCCCCACTTCCAGAGGTACCCGATGCAGGTAGCCCGCCACCGGGGAAGACACCACGTAACGATCCCGGACCCGTGTTCTGCCCTCTTCCTTGATGGTGATTTCCAGGGGACCACGGCTCACGGGCGCCAGATCGACCCACACGGGCTCCGGACGGATCGTATACACCAGTGTCGCCAGTGCGAGCAGCGCAAATACGCCCCAGAACAGCCATTTTCCAGAAAACCCTTTTACCGTCATGATATTCACTCACCCCCGCTTCCAGATGCTTTTATTCCCGGGTTTTCAGCACGGCAACAAGATCCAGCGCTTTCAGGCGCCACCACGCAATCACTCCGGACGCCATCGCTGACACCACCACGACCAGCGCTGAAATTGCCAGCGTCTGGCTGGTGATGGTCAGAGGTACCCGGTAGAGCTCTGTCTGCATGGCCGTAACAATGGCCAATGCCAGTCCCTGCCCGACCAACCAACCCAGCGGCACACCCAGCATGATCAGCAACGCAACCTCGCCGAGCAGTATGTGGGCAACTTCGTTATGGGTGTATCCCAGCACCCGGAGACTGGCCAGTTCTCTACCCTTTTCGGCCAGGGATATCCTGATGGTATTGTAAACAACACCGAATGCGATGATGCCGCCCATCAGGCTGTTGAAGAAAGTGAACGTCAGGAAGGTCTTGGCCAGGGTGTCATAGAAGCTGTCCAGCATGGCCTGGCGAATGCTGAGCCCAAGAACACCGGGCGTTTCCCTCAGACTGTCATAGATCTCGCCGGCTCTTTCCGGATCAAGGTTAATCATGGCCTGATTGATCAGGGGGCCGTCGCCCAGAGCCCGGTTGAGAGCATCCAGGTTCATGTAGGCACCCACACCGAGAAATTCACTCGTAATGCCTGCAACAGGGACCTGGATTGTCCGTCGGTCACCCTCCAGCACTTCCAGTTGAACAATGTCCCCGGGAGTAACGCCCAGCTCTTCAGCGAGAAAATCCGTCAGCAACAAGCCTTCCTTTGGCAACTGCACCCGCGCCAGATTGCTGTCCACAACGAACTGGAGTTTTGCATCAGAGGGGATGCCGGTCACGGCGCTGCGCCACTGACGGTGACCAAACGTGAGCCGCGCCGGCACCAGTCGTTTTCCCTCGACATAGAGAATACCGGGCTGTCGCTGAAGCGTGTAAATAGCGGAGCTGTTGACCGGATCTATGAACGCCGCCGCCAGATCCTGTTGCTGCACCCGCGCAAACTGGGTGTGAACCATCAGGGACACGGAATCAAACTGAAAATTGCCCACCATCACGATGGCGGTTGCCATCGCAATGCCACTCATTGAGAGCAGGGTTCGACCGGGACGTCGATCCAGCTGACGCACAATCATTCTCGACGGCTGAGAGAAACGAATACCGGAGAGCAGCTTCTCGGCACCGGCAATCCGGTACCTTGCCGGCCCCTCTGGTCTCATGGCCTCGGCCGGGGGCAAGGCCGCGGCTTGACGAATTGCCCTCCAGGCCCCTGCCCAGGCCACCAGTATCGTCAACAGGCCAAGCAACACCAACCAACCCGGATGAATACGGAACAACAGCCCCGGAAACCGGTAGTAATCCATGTAGAGCTCCGCCAGCCCCCGACCTAGCCAAAATCCAAGTGCGAGCCCCACCGCCAGACCAATCACCGCAATCAGTATCACCAGTTTGCTGTAGTGCCAGGCAATCTGTCGGTTGCCGTATCCAAAGGCCTTGAGCACCGCGATGATATCCCGCTGGGTACTGATTAAACGGCTGATGACGACATGCAGAAGAAACATGGCGACCGACATGAAAATCAGGGGAAACACCGTCGCCATGGTCTTCAACTGGTCCAGTTCGTCACTGAGGAACCTGTGCGAGAACTGATGCTCCCTGCCATAGGCGCCTGTCGCCCCGTACCTGGCCAGGGACCGGTCCAGATGATCAATCACTGTGGCATCCGACATGTTGGATCGCAGGGTCACCACAAGGCTGTTGAAAGCCCCGACCATATCAAACCCCGCAGCCAGCGCTTCCCTGTTCATCCACAGCACGCCATAACGCTCATAGTCCGGCAGCATCCCCCCCGGAGGAATCACATAAATAAACTCCGGCGATTCGACAATACCGGTCAGGACCAGCGACTGGCGCCTGCCATTGATGATGCCCGTAAATTGGTCACCGGGGGACAGATCGTGGGCTTCGGCAAAGCTTCCGATGGCCACGACCTCCTGGTTGCGTCCCGCCATCGGCAGTCGTCCCTCACGGATGAAAAGCCGGTTGATATCAGGTTGCGTGTTCGGTGGCAGTGACACCAGGCGGGCCGACACGGGATCCGTATATCCGGGCATCTCAAGCTTGGCGATGCCCTCAACCCGGCCTTCGGCGCGGGCCACCCCGGGAATCTTCGAAATCTCCTGCAGGACATGACGCGGGGCACGTTTGACGGCTGCAAACACTTCGGCAAACCGGTGCTGCTCGTAGTACTGCGCGCGCGTCTCCATCAGAGAGGAATAGTTCAGAACGGACATGACACACACGGCTACACCACCGGCGATCACCAGAGCGATGGCCACCACCTGGCCACGCAATTGCCAGAGTTCGCGCCGCAGTTTGATGTTGAGTGCGTTTCTGCCCATCAACTTACCTGCTCAGTCTTTTCACCATGACAGGGTCCGGGGATCCTGGCGCTCAGAATTGCGGTGTTCGCCGCTGATGTTGCCATCGGAAAGGGTTATGACCCTGTCGCCCATGGCCGCGATCGAAGCGTTGTGGGTGATAATAACCGTCGTGGTACCGGTTTCCCGGTTTGCCCTCGCCAGGGCCTCAAGGACCAGCACGCCAGTGGCTGAATCGAGCGCTCCCGTGGGTTCGTCACAAAGCAGCACAGCCGGACGCTTGGCGACAGCCCGGGCAATGGCAACTCGCTGCTGCTCACCACCCGACAACTGAGCGGGAAAGTGATCAATGCGCGCTTGCAGGCCCACCAGGGCAAGAGCCTCTTCGGGCGCCATGGGGTTGGATGCAATCTCGGTAACCGCCGCCACGTTTTCACGGGCAGTCAGGCTCGGAATCAGGTTGTAGAACTGAAATACAAAACCGACGTGTTCCCGACGGTAACGGGTCAGCTCCCGATCGCCGGCCTTGCTGAGGTCTATATCCCGGTAGCGGACCTCCCCGGAGGTGGGAACGTCCAGCCCACCCAGGATGTTGAGAAGCGTGGATTTACCCGAACCGGAGGCGCCAAGCATGACGACAAGCTCGCCGCCAAAAAGGTCCAGATCGACGCCACGTAGCGCATGCACCTGAACCTCGCCCTGATCGTAAGTCTTGGTCAGCCCTCGGGTATGAAACACTGGCAGTTCTGAACTGCCTGCCGTCCCTGGTTTCACTGTGTCAGTCAGTCTTCGGCACAGTCGACACAGACCGTGGTATAGGGCAGCACCTGCAAACGGCGCGGGTCGATGGCTTCGCCGCAGGATTCACACTCGTCGCCCAAACCGTTCTCGATACGCGCAAGGGCGTGTTCAATCTGCACCAACTCTGCACGGGTTTCCGTTTCGAGCGAGTCGACCACCTCGTCATTCTGGGTCTGGGTAGCCTGTTCCTCGAAATCCTTGTCCAGCGCACCAGCCTCCCGGTGCTGATGGGCTTCATAGCGGGAAAGTCGGGCCGTCAGGTCTGCCTTCAAGGTTTCCAGTTCGGATTTCCGGTCAGTCATGTGGTGCCTCCTGCCTTGCCGGGAAAACATTCTCTTACAGTAAAGCATAAGCTGAACCCGGGATTGATGCTTGTCAAAATTGCGTCACGCCAGCTGAGGCAGAATGGAACTCCATCGATTCTTCATGCAAAGGAGTTGTGACCATGAACACTGAGCTTTTTGAAAAAGCGACCCGACTGAACGAGACCCTGGTTGAGCAGTTCGGAAAGGCCGCGGAAATGCAGATGAACGCCTTCCGCCGCTATGCCGATGTCACCATGGAGCAGGCCAAAAAGGTGTCTGAAGTCCGTGATCTGGAAGGCCTGAAAAGCCTTACCGGCGATCAGGCGGAAACTTTGAAATCCCTGAGCGAGCAGTTCACGGCAGACTGGAAAGCCTGGCAGGACTACTTCAATGAAAGCCGGGAGCAGATTCAGAAGGTGTTCGAAAAAGCGCCGGAAGAAGTCACCAAGGCCAGCCCGAAAGCTGCCAAATAGGGGATACCCATGTTCGGTCTGGATACGCTCGGGAAAGCGGTTGGTCAGCTCGTCAACGTTTTTGAAACGAACGTCCGCCAAGGACAGCAGCAATTGGAGAAATTGCTGGGGGACGCTGGCGTCCTGGATGATGCAACCCTCTCCACGATCACGGAAATGTCCGACGCTTACCGGACAATGGCCGAGGATCTTCTTCTCCATCCGCTCCGGTTCGCCGGCGCGGAGCTGGATCTGGCCCGCAAACATGCTGCGCTGGGGTCTTACACCCTCGCCCGGCTGATGGGTAAGGACAAGAAGCCCGTTGTGGAGCCCGAACCCGATGACCGGCGCTTCCAGGCGGAAGACTGGCACAAGCATCTGCCGTTTGATGTGCTTCACCAGGCGTACCTGATCAATTCCCGCACGTTCCTGAACTGGGTAGCCGGCATGGAAGGGTTGCCCCAGGCCGGGCGGGATCAGATGCTGTTCTACGCCCGGCAACTGACCAGCGCGCTGTCACCGTCCAATTTCCCGGCCACCAACCCGGAAGTGCTTCGGATTACCTGGGAGCGCAAGGGGATGAACCTGGTCGACGGTGGGCGTCAGCTCATCGAAGATCTGCGCCAGAACCCATCCCTCTTCAATGTTGGCATGACGGATCGCTCTGCCTTCGAGGTTGGGCGTAACCTGGCAACCACGCCGGGCAAGGTGGTCTTCCAGAACGATCTGATGCAGCTGATCCAGTACTCGCCAACAACCGAAACCGTCAGCAAACGCCCCTTGCTGATTGTGCCGCCCTGGATCAACAAGTATTACATCCTGGACCTGACGGCCAGGAACTCCTTTATCCAGTGGTTAGTGAACCAGGGGCAGACTGTTTTCATTATCTCGTGGCGCAATCCTGGCCCTTCCCTTCGGGACAAAGGCTGGGAAGACTATATGGAGCTCGGGCCGCTGGCTGCCATGGAGGCTGTAACCGAAGCCACCGGCGAAGAACAGATGAACGTGATCGGTTACTGTATCGGTGGCACCCTGCTGGGCTCAACACTGGCCTGGTTGAAGAAAAAAGGCCGCAATCCGGTAGCCAGCGCCACCTATCTGACCACCCTGCTGGACTTCTCGGACCCGGGTGGAATCGGGGTGTTTATCAACGATCACTCGATCCGGGGCATTGAGAGAATGCTTGAACGCAAGGGCTACCTCGACGGCCGTGCCATGGCGTTCACATTCAATCTGCTGCGGGAAAACGAGTTGTTCTGGTCGTTCTGGACCAATAACTACCTCAAAGGCGAGAAGCCTGCGGCGTTTGACCTGCTGTACTGGAACACCGATGGCACCAATCTGCCTGCACGCATGCACAGTTACTATCTGCGCCAGATGTACCTGAATAACCGGTTAGTGCAACCGGATTCCCTGAACCTGCTCGGGGAATCCATCAACCTGTCCGAGATCGAGGTGCCCTCGTTCTTCCTGTCTGCCCGGCAGGACCACATCGCCAAATGGAAAACAACTTATAAGGGAGCCCTGGCCCACGGCGGCGATGTCCGCTTTGTGCTCTCCGGCTCAGGCCATATCGCTGGCGTGATTAACCCGCCCTACAAGGAAAAGTACGGCTACTGGACCAACGACAGACTGGTGCCGGACGCAGACGCCTGGTTCGAGCAATCCGAACACCATCCGGGCTCCTGGTGGCCCCACTGGCTTGAGTGGACCGGGCGCTTTTCCGATGGAGACGTACCGGCCCGAGTACCTGGAGAAGGCAAATTGCCCGCCATTGAAAATGCTCCGGGTAGCTATGTGAAGGTCAAGGCAGCCGATGCTGCTAAACAGTAACCCAAACGCTTTACCTCTAAAGGCAAGAACAAGACGCCCGACCCAAAAACGACAAAAACCAGGAGTGACCATGGGGCGACCGCTACCGATATCCCGCATCATGCACAGCGGTCTTCTGTTGCGTTGCCCTCCGCAAACGTCAATCGCGGAGGCGGCCGCGCGTATGGCTGAAAACTCGGTCAGTTCGATTCTGATTTCCGAGAATGACAAGGTTATCGGCATCTGGACCGAACGGGATGCCCTGACCGTCGATTTCTCCAGACCGGAAAGCTTTGAGCGACCGGTCAGTTCCGTGATGAGTGCCCCGGTGCTGACACTCCCCTGCGACATGGATGCTGGCGAAGCCGCACTGCGTTTCCGGGAAACCGGCAAACGCCATTTTCTGATCGTCGATGAGTCCGGCACCCCGTCCGGCATTCTTTCCCAGACTGACCTGGCCCTGAATCAGGGGCTGGAACCCTACCTGCGCTTGCGGGAAGTAAGTACTGCGATTACCCACCCCCCGCTCGTCACTGATGGCAAGCTGCCACTCTCCGAAGTGGCTGCGATCATGCACCGTCAGCAGGCAGATGCCATCGTGGTGGATTGCCACGACGGCGGTCTCGGGATCCTGACTGAGCGGGATATTGTGCGCCTGATTGCACGTAATACCGGTAACGCATTGGCTTCTGACCTCGCCACCCGGCCGCTGTTAACCGTTGGCGAGTCGGACCCGTTGATTCACGCCAGGGACCTTCTGATCAACCACCGGATTCGCCATCTGGCAGTGATCAATAGCCAGGGAGAGGTGACCGGTCTGATTGGCTACAACGATATGCTCGCTGGCGCCGAACAGATGTATCTGGACGATTTGCGGGACGCTCTTGAGCAGAGAGACCGCGCCCTTGCCCAGTCCCGAAAGACTCTCCAGTTGGCAGAGCGAGTCATCGAGTCTTCTTTCGAGGGCATTATGGTGACGGACAGGAACGTGAACATTGAGTTCGTTAACCCTGCATTCACACACCTGACCGGCTACAGCCAGGACGAAGTTATCGGCAAAACGCCGCAGATTCTCTCGTCAGGACGACACGACACCGAGTTCTACCAGCGGATGTGGAACTCTCTGGTTACCCATGGCTATTGGCGGGGTGAAATCTGGAACCGGCGCAAAACCGGAGAACTCTACCTCGAGCTGCTGACAATCACCGCCATTACCGACAACGAGGGTAACACCACCCACTACGCAGGCCTTTTCACCGACATCACCCAGAACAGGAAAAACGAGGATCAGATTCGCCAGCTGGCTTATTACGACGCACTTACCGGCATTCCGAACCGACGCTTGCTGGAAGACCGACTGGAGCATGCTATTCGGCATGCCCACCGACGCTCCTCACTGCTTGCCGTCATGTTTATGGACCTGGATCATTTCAAAAACGTAAACGACCAACTTGGTCACGCCGCAGGCGACGAACTGCTGCTTCAGTTCACGAGTCGGGTCCAGAGCTGTCTGCGTGAGGACGATACCCTTGCCCGATTGGGTGGGGACGAATTTATTGTCCTGCTGCCCGATCTGGAGCATGTTGAAGATGCCTATCGGGTTGCGGAACGCCTGATTGCCCAGAACCAGGAACCCTATCGCATAGATGGCACGACTCAGCGTGTAGGTTCGAGCATTGGCATCAGCCTTTACCCCCAGGATGGCTCGACGGCATCCGAGCTGCTGCAAGGTGCGGACATCGCCATGTACCGGGCCAAGCAGGACGGTCGCAATCTGTTCCGGCTGTTCACCCCCGAGGTTGCTGCGGGCGCCTGATCTCGCCCCGCCTTTGCCATTGTGGCACTATAGCCCGCTCGAAGAATGGCGGAGAATCCCCCGATGTTTTATACCACCCTTGCGGCGATTGCGGTTGCCATGATCCTTTTTGCCTGGCTGGGACTCAGGGCCCGACTTGCAGACGGCGGCCTGGATGATTACGTAACAGCGCGGAACAGCCAGGGGGCCAGGGCCCTGGGACTCTCTTTTCTTGCATCCGGCATGGGTGGCTGGATTCTATTTGCACCGCCTGAGGTAGGTGCACTGGTCGGGCCTTTGGCGCTGGCAGGCTATGCCCTGGGTGCCGCCCTGCCGTTCATTGTGTTTGCCTTCTGTGGCCCAGCCATCCGCCGATTCCTGCCCGAGGGACGCAGTATCGGCGAGTTCGCCAACGCCTGCTATGGCAATGGCGTGCGCCGCTATGTCTCAATGATCTCGGTACTCTACATGCTCTGCTTCCTGACCGCGGAGCTCACCGCCATCGGTGCCATTACCGCGCTGCTCTCCGGCATAGAGGGAGGCATTGTGGTTATTGGCGTGGCGGTCACCACACTGATATACACGGCCGTCGGCGGCCTTCGGGCAAGCATCGTTACCGATCAGTGGCAGGCATTATTACTGATCGGCTTGCTCGCCATTGTCAGTTTCGTCGCCCTGGGCAAACTCCCGGACGCAACACCCGCCGCCCTGCCGGACATTCCAACCTCTGCATCTCTGAGCGTGGCGCTGACATTGGTAATCGCGGTAACCGCCGCCAACCTGTTCCACCAGGGATACTGGCAACGATTGTGGTCAGCCCGTGACACCGGTGCCCTCAGTCGTGGGGCTCTGCTGGGCGGCGCAGTCACCATCGGCGTTGTCGCCGTAGTGGGCGGGCTCGGAATCCTGGCCGCCATGAGTGGCGCCGACCTGGGCAGCCCTCCAATTCCGTTCTTTGCCTTGCTCGCTGATGCTCCGGCATGGCTTGCTTTACCGGCTCTTATTCTGGCCATCACCCTGGTCGCTTCGTCGGTGGATACCCTGCAGAACGCGCTTGCTTCCCTGGCAGTTACCGAGAAACAGGGCCTGTCCATAATCAGCGCCCGTTGGTTCACTGTGCTGCTGATGATTCCGGTCGTTCTGGTAGCGCTTCAGGGCATTTCCGTACTACGGCTGTTTCTGATCGCCGACCTGCTGTGCGCCACGGCGGTGCTGCCGGTGCTGATGGGGCTTTGGAGAAAGATGACCACTCGGGCGGCGATTCTGGGCTGCCTGGCAGGGCTTTTCGGAGCGATTCTGCCAGGCTGGATTTCCGGTGGCAGCCTGATGGCAGGTCTGGAAGCTGCGAGTTTTCCGGGCAGCATTCCGACCCTTATGCCATTCGTTGGAGCCCTTGCAGGCTCCGGTCTGGTGAGTCTCGCGATTGCGGTTGTGACCCCGAAACGCTAGGCGGAGGTTATGCTGTCCAGTCGGTTAACTGGACAGCAATTCAATCGGGTACCTGATCTTGGTCTGGTCGACGCCCGGCCGCGCCCCGAAATCCACCAGCCTCAACCGGTTACAGATCTTGTTCTCGAGCGCCGGCTCATTCAGCGTTGATTCAACCACTGAGCAACTGGACACCGCACCGTTAGGTTCGATGACCAATTCCGGTGTGATACTCCCCTGGAGCGAAGGCTTCCGTCGCAGCTCCCGGTTGTAGATGCTGTATATTGCCGATTTGTTGGCGTCCATGGTTCGACGCAACTCTTCCTTGCTTCGGGTTCGGGCGGCGGTCTCCTGCTTTTCCTTTCGGGCAGCTTCTTTCACTGCGGCAACCCGCTCTGTCTCCGCAACCTCTGCGCGCTCGCGCTCAGCAAGCGCAACCTGACGAGCCTCCCGGTTCAGAGCCTCTTCGTTGACACCACTGCTCCGGGTATTTTCCGTAGCACGGGTTGCGAGCGTATCGCCGGTTTTCCGCGCAATTGGTTCAGCAGTCTTCGCTACCGGCCCATCAAGCTTGACCGACTCTGCCAGGGAGCTGAGTTTTGACAGCTCGTTCCCCATCGCGAGAATACCGGTGTTCTTGGCCTTTTCCCGGGCTTTGGCCACCTCTTCAGGTTTCGGTTCCGGCTTGGGCTCAGGTTCTTCTACTACCTGTGGTTCCGGCTCAGGTTCCGGTACCACCGGTTTGGGAATGGGCTCCGGTTCGGGCTCAGGCTTCGCCTGCTCCACGGGCTTTTCCTCGGGTTTCGGTGGTTCTGGCTCAGGCTCGGGCACAACCGGTTTTGGCGGTTCCTTTTTCTCGATGATCAGTTTGGCGAGTTGGGGTGGCAAGGCCTCCTGTTCCTCACGGTCCCGCTCTGGCAGTTCTATCCAACTGACATAGCCTGCAAAAGCCAGGAACAAAGGCACCACAACAACGGCTGCGGCAAGCAGCCGCTTTCGCTCACCGCGTTCCTGATTCCAGGGCAATCCATACCGGTAATCCATAAGGCTCAGGCTCCCTGTTCCGTACGCTGATTAACCGCCAGGGAAATGCTGGCATAACCGGCGTCCACACAGGTGGACATGATTTTCTTGAGCAGCTCGTAAGGAAGTTCCCGGTCCGCAAGAATGGTAATCGGACGCCCTGCATCCGGCGCTGGCGCCGACGACCGGCTGGCCTGGTAGTCGAGCTCCTGCTTCAGAGATGGCTCAACCTGCCCGTCGAAGGTCTGGAAGGCGTCGCGTTTTACCACCAGTCGACCATTGACCAGAATATCCCTGTCGGTCACCGTTAATGCCAATACATCACCCGGGGGTTGTTGGGCAGTCGAATCGGGCAATTTGATGGTGCTGTTCTGGTTGAGTACCTGCACGTCAGACGAAGAGTTCACCATCAGGAAGAACACGAGGATGGTAAAAATATCCATCAGCGACACCAGGTTCATTTTTCCCTGGCTTTTGTTGCGGCGGTAATGACGCTTCAGACGACGGGCTTTCGCGGATTCTTTCACGAGCTCACCTCCGCGGAGCCCGAGGCCTGGGCAGGCGCATCTCCGAGGGAGATTTCGGGGAACAGTTCCGCCTCTACAACACTCCCAGCCACTACGGCTTCATAGGAGCGTACCGTATCCATCACGGAAACCAGGGACTGATAGGAGGTCTGGCGGGACGGCATGATGATTACATCCTTTTTGTCCGGCACCCGACTCTTGATCTCTTTCATGACATCCTTGAGCAGAGCAAAATCATACTCGCCCTCACGTCGGGGTATGTCCTTGATGACGCCGCCCTGGTTATCTGCAACAACCAGCCGATCTTCATAGATCACAACCTGGATCTGCAGTTCTTCGGCCTGCTCTGCCGACAGGCTCTCGCCGGTCGGGAAGTTCAGTTCCAGAACGCTGGTGTGGGCAAACACCATGTTCAGCAGCAGCACCGGCACCAGCACAATCATGAGATTCATGAAGGGCGTGATGTCGAGATCTGCCTCACTCTGTAGGCGACGATGCTTCCGTCTCATGGCCTGACATCCTTCTGGCTGGTTATCAGGCCGGGCTTCCGGCCGGTGTCGCTACCTGTGCCGGCGCAGCGGCAGTCTGACCCTGAGTTTGTGCACCGGACTTATTGCCGGAGCCATCGCTGAGAAGGTTCAGAACCTTGATGCCGGCCATCTCGAAGCTATCAACAATCTCATTGGTCTTCGTCTGCAGCAGCGAATGGATCAGGAGCATCGGAATGGCTGACATCAGGCCAAACGCCGTGGTGTTCATAGCGACCGAGATACTCTGGGACAAGAGGCTTGCTTTCTGGGCCGGATCCGCTGCGGCTACTGCGGTAAAGGCGGCAATCAGACCGATGATGGTACCAAGCAGGCCCAGCAGCGTGGCAATGTTGGCCAGCGTTGCCAAATACTGTGTGCGCTTTTCCAGCCGGGGCATAACATCCAGCAGCCCCTCTTCCATGGCGTATTCGATCTCTTCGCGACCCTGGCGGCGGGCCAGACGCTGGAGGCCGAAGCCGATCATCGTGGACATGGCACTACCGGACTCCTGAGTGTAATTCAGTGCACCCTTCAGATCGCGCTTTGCAATCATCTGGTGGAGGCGGTTGAAATCCCGACGGTTGGTCAGTTTCTGGGCGGAAAGGTAGACGTAACGTTCAATGGCAACAATGAGTCCGATGATCAGCACAACGGCGATCGGAAACATAAAAAAGCCACCTTCCTGGAAGAAGCGAACGGCGGTATCGATCATTTTCTGGGCACTCCATGGTCCGGTTTTCAGATCAGTCTATGCGCGTCCTGCCCCTGTGCGGGTAAGTTCGCGAAAGTCTGTGTGAGGGTTTGTTTAATCTTGCGCAGGTACACACACAGGATGTGACAGGCATCACATCCTATTCCCCGGTTTCTGCCTGATTCTGTTTGATAAACGCCTGGTGGTAGCTGATGAACCGCTGAAATTCATAGCGCTCCAGCGGCGTGAGGCCCTGGTCGACCATCAGGCGTTCTTCCGGCGCTCGCAACTCGTCGACTTGCGGTGGCTGCCAGGGCACCAGATACATCACAGTAGGCACTTCCTGGTCACCACGGATGCGGGTGCCTTCAATGGTTACAACACCCGGGGCGTCCTGGGCATACAGCATAGGCGCTGCAGGCAGCAGCGCGGACGCAGCCAGAGTGAGCAATACGAGACGTTTCATATCACCTTCTTCCCATCAGATTCGGTTTTTCGCATCGAAGATCCAGTCTTCCAGTCTCGGGTGCGGCTCGCTGGCAACCGATTGATAGCGCTCGTAAAGCTCAACGGCATCAGCAGGATTCCCCAGGTAGATATCGAGCAGAAAGGCGAGATTAAGGATCGCCGGGGCGTATTTCGGATCCGAGGACAGTGCGGCGCGATAAAACTGCTCCGCTTGGTCGAATTCTCCGGCATTCCGGGCAATCACGCCCAGATGATTCAACGCCTGGACATGGTCGGGATTTACCGCCAGCGCCGCCTCAAACCATTTCGTGGCGGTCTCGGTGTCGCCTTCGTTGAAAGCAATGATTCCCAGGTTGACCATGGGCCCTGCCTTTTCCGGGTAGTCGCTGGCCAATTGCTCGAATCGGGACCGGGCTTCGGCAACATCTCCCTGCTCCATAGCTTTTACTGCTTCGCTGAATGACGCCTCAAGAACCGCCTGCTCGGCTTGTTCGTCTGACTCCGGCTGCGGCGGGGCGGTCACACATCCAGACAGCACGGATATCACGACAAGACAGATTCCGAAGGTCTTAATCGAGCTCATAGACAATCCCCGAGGTTACTTCTTCTTTCCGGTAGCGCCCTGGCAACAGCACTTTCAAGGCCTCGTAACTGCGCCTGACCCACTCATCGAAAATGCCCTCCCGGGCCCGCCGGATATTCTGCTCGTGAATATCAATGGCGTTGTCTTCGAATGGATAGGCCTGCTCTTCCAGCAACAGCTCGTACTGGGCCAGTTCAAGCTCGCTCAATCCGGTAGGCCGCTCAGAATCCATCAGATCTGCGCCGAGGCGTCCATAGATATGGGCAATCTGATAGCCCGCCTCGGTCGAGAACGAGGAGAGTCCGTAACTGGCGGTTTTCTGATAGGCATTCACCGCCCTCTCCAGCGCATCGGTTTTCGCAGTCATGCTCTCGTTCAGAGGGAGCGTCAGGCGAATGCTGTCATACCGGGCAAGAGCCTCCCGGGCAAGGGTCGCCGAGGCTGATGCCGCAAGGTAACGCATGCGATCGTCCGCCTCCTCAGGGGCGTCGTCCACCGTTTCCATCTGCTTGCGCAGCCAATAATCCCGTCTTTCTGTGTCCCCCTCTTCCTGATAGAGCTCGGACAGTCGATTGGCCGCTTCCATATAGACATCCGCCGGCTCGGGATGGCTGTTGGCATAGTCGCGCCAGGTGTCGATCGCCTTTTCCCGGTTGCCCGCCTGATCGTAGAGTTCTGCTGCAATCAGCAGATTTTCCCGACGCTCTTCGGGCGTTGTCGCCAGGGCTACCATTTGCTGAAGTTCGTCTGCGGCTCGCTCCCATTGCTCCGTTTCGCGATAGGCCAGCGCCAGTTTTGCCGGGACCGTATCAATCAGTTCGTGATCCGGGAAAGCCCTCCGGAAACTGGTCAGCACACTGATAGCCTGATCCCACAGATTGGCGGTGATCAGAAGTGAGGCAGCATCGTATTCCGCATTTGCCCTCAAAACGGACTCGGGGACGGCACTACCGACTCGCAGGAATTCGCTGACTGCCGCCTCCACATTGCCGGCATCTGCCAGCTGCTCGGCCTGCCGATAGACTGCTGCGGCGAGATTCTCGCGCACACTACCTCTGCGTTCATCGTTTTCAGCCATGGTGGCGAGGGCATCACGATAGGCCTGCTCCGCCTCCGCGTATCGCGCCAGTTCAGACAGACTGTGGCCAGACAGTAACAGGGCTTCGGTGGTCAGGTCAGACGGAGGTGCCGGCTGCCAGGTAACAAGACGGGCTGCCATGTTGCCCGTTTCTTCCCAGTTGTTCTGATCAAACTCCCGTTGCAGCGCAATGTAATACACGGCCGGAGCCCGGGGATCATCCGGGAACGCGTTGGCAAATCGCAGCCGATTCAATTGCTGCAACTCCTGATAGGCCCTCTGGTCCGATACGGGCTGGTTGTCCCATGTCTTTGCGTACTCCCGGAAGGCCAGCACAGAGGCATAGCCTGCTTCAGCGGCGCGCTCGGGCACCCTGTCCCCGGGGTAGTCATAAGCAACCCGCTCAAACGCTGCTATGGCTGCCGGCAAGTCTTCCAGTTCCAGATAGGTCTCTCCGAGGAGGAAAAGACGCTCAGGTGTCCGGGGGTGATCGGGGAATGTGGCTGCAAATTCTGCGTAATAACGGGCGGCATTGCGGTAGTGACCATCCGCCTGCTGATCATCTGTGGCCTCCCCTGCCAGCAGATACTGACGGTCTGCCAACTCTGGCAAGAGCTGTTCCAGTTGCTGTTCGATGAAGGCGATCGCATCGGGGTCTGCTGACTGCCAGTAATCACTGTAGATACCGTAAAGGCTGACAAAGCCGGCCTTTCTGTCAGGAATAGTCCGGGTGAAGCCGGCAAGCTCCAGGGTATCGATGATCCGTATGTGGTAGCGCGGCGCCCAGGGGCTTGCCGGATGGTCTTCTATATAAGCTTCATAGACATCGATCGCGTCAGTGTACTGCTCCCTTTCCAGCAGGAGCTCACTGTAGCGGTCGTAGACCAGAATTTCGTAGGGACGCCCACCAGTCTGGCGAAACAGCGCCTGAAGGGTTTCCGCTCCGTCCAGGTATGACAGTGACAGACCCACTACCCTGAACAGATCCTCGATCAGGGTCTGGCTCCGCTGGTCCACATCTTCAACCGGTTGCCCATCGGGCATCACCAGATCGAGTACTTCAACGTAGCTGAACAGGGCCTCCTGATATTGCGCTTGCTTGAACAGGCTCCAGCCTTTCATGTAATGCGCGTTCACAAGGAACGAGGCATCGGCCATGCGTTCCTGGCTGGCAAGGGTAACCTCGTCGAAGGCCTGCTCAGCATCCTGGTACCGGCCATCGATGAACAGCAGATCGCCCCGACGGAACTGGGCTTCAATCCAGTATTCCGAATCCGGATAACGGCGGACCAGCGTATTCAGCGCCTCCAGCTGCTGGGGCGTCGCACCCCGAAGTTCCCAGGCCCTGGCAAGCTGATAGTAGATCTGGTCATTGCCCTCGCGTTCTGGATATTCAGACAAAAGACGCTGATAGGCATCAATCGCACCGGAGAGCTCATCGACGGCTGTATCCGCCATTTTCCGCTCCGCTCGCTGGAACTCCAGATCGGCCAATCGATGCCGTATCGTGACCTGTTTACGGGGATCGTCCACGAGTGGCAACAGCGCGTTGTAGCTTTCCATCACCGTCTCGATGGAGACATCGCTCGCTTGTTCACTGTCAGCGTCTGCACCTTCAGTGGATTGCCGAACGTCGGTTGCCGGCAGCGCTGCCAGGGTGCCCTCACGCACCCGGGGCATTTCCTCGTCGCCGACGGGCATTATCGACTGCCACATCTGGCAGCCACTGACCAAGACAAGGGCGCCGGCAATAACAAGCCCTCTAACGATGTTTCCAGGCGTCCAATTATTCATCTGCAACACCTGCACTCTGCGATGCACGGAACAGCTGATCCGCCAGCCTCGCCTGGGCATGGCGGGAGGCCACCAGATACCCGTTCAGTTCTTCCTGCTGGGCTGCAAGCATGTTGTCTACCTGGCGCACGAGAGCTCGCCGGGCATTCCCCAGTGCATCGGCTACCTCTGCCCCAAGGTTCGCGAGTTCCCGCTCACTGGCAGCGATACGTCGAGCCAGTTCGGCATGGCGGCTGTCATCGGCCATCAGAGCTTCAACCCGCTGCCGTTGGACCTGGAAGCGTTCCATTTCACTGTCCAGCTCACGCAACTGCTTTTGCGCCGCCCAACGGTTCACCCCGTAATCATCAGCAATCCACCAGTCGAAGTAGGCACGCATCCTCTGATAGGTCGCGCGCTGGCTGTCGGTGGTCGCGTCGTCAGGCAAGCCCGCCAGGGTTTCTTCAACCTCATCGAGCTTGTCCCTCAGTGCTTTCTGTTTTGTGGTCATGAAGAAACCGGCGTCTTCCTCGGACACCGCAGCAGATATCTTGTCTCTGAACGCCTGATGTAGCTTTTGCCACTGGTCAGCTTGCTGGTTTTCCAGCTCCCGACGGGTCTGGGCAATGCGAACCTGACGTTGCTGTTCGCGGGTCTGAAGCATGACTCGGAAGGATTCAAACCGGGACTGCCGTTCAGCAATGAAGGACTGCATCCGGTAGAGTTCGTTCAGTTCAGCAAGGGCCTGCTGGAACGTCTCCGATGCCAGCACTTCCGCCATGCCGAAATCGGTCGGCTCCACACGCAGTCGCCCGTAGGAATCCGTAAGAATCCCGTCGCTATCACGGCTGAAATCCAGCTGCGCCATCAGGCTCTCTTCACTGAGTCTATCCCGGATTCCGTCGAGCTCCCCGATCCGGGCCTGGTAATGATCGGCTGCCTTTTGAAAAGCGGGCAATGCACTTTTCGGCCGGTTCATCTGCTCTAGAACGTAGGCCCTGGCAAACGGCACCTGTTGGCGCCAGGGGAGAAACAGATCGCGATTCGCGAGGGTATCGAGAGCATCCAGTGCCCGCTCCGGCCTGCCCTGCCCGGCGGCAGCTACCGCGTAGTCAAAGAGGGCCTGATCGGCAAATACCCCGTCCAGGGGTATGTTCCCAAGAACCTCCAGGGCCATGTCGAACCGATTGTCCCTGAGATACAGCCTGGCCAGTGACAAGCGGGCCCGGCCCAATAGTCCCTCGCGCTCGTCCTCTGGTTCGGCAACATCGATAGACTGTTCGATGATGGCAATGAGTTTCTGCAGTTCCGACTCGGCCGCGACTGCTTCTCCCGCAGCCAGAGCCGAAACCGCCGAATTGTAGCGGAGGTAAAGGGACCAGATATCAGTGTCTTCCAGTTGCGCGCGAAGCGACGCAAGTCCCGATTCATCTCCGAACCTCGAAGACATCATGGCCAGCCGGGCTTGCAGATAAATCCACTCGCGGAACAGGTCATGGTTGGCCTCAGCCAGAGTGTCGCCATCCACGCGACCCAGATTCTCGCTGGCCAGCTCGTAATCACCTTCCAGGTAGAACACCTTGCCCAGGTAGAACCAGGCTTGATTGCGGACATCGGGCGAGAGCGTGCTGCCCGAACCTTCATCGCCCAGCAGCTGCGTGAACAAACGGCTGGCCTCACGAGTCATTCCCCAGGAGAGCATCAGCCCGCCCTCTACCAGAGCCGGGTGGTCACCGTGACCCTCAATGCCACCCTGTTCCCGGGCAACCGCCAGCTGAGTCAGTGCCTCGAAGGCGTTGCCCTGATGGTATTCATAGAGTACCCAACCGTAACGAAGGTCCTTCGCACGCTCTGGTTGAACATCTTCGGCCTGGGCCGGAGAAACCATCGTCAGCCAGAGCAAAGCACCGGTGAAAAAAACCGGAAGCCCTCGAAACGGCGTGATCACGATCAATCCCACGACGCGATTTACTCCCACTCCACGATGGATACGGAAGGCTGATAGTTGGAAGAGCGATCCTCAACGCGGATCTCCAGAGCGGCCGTACCGGTGCCCTTTTCAAATTCCAGGGACGCGGCCTGCTTGTAGGGTCGCTCATCCGGACCGATTCCCTCGACGAACGCCGTCATCTGGTGAACTCCGGTTTTCAGGTTACCCACGTACAGCCGCTGCATGCCGCCGCGTTCAAGGGCCGTCACCTGGCGCTGCGTGTAGAGATGAGAGGCGACGATCTCGTCATTGACCTTCAGCTTCACTGCATCGAGCTTCAGGAACTTTCCGGCATCCACGCTGAGAAACACCGCAACCTGGGTGTTGGCCGGAAACAACAGATCCTCTTCAAGGATGAACAAGTCCCGGTTCAGCCGGATCACCTTCTTTTTCAACGCCTCCACCTGTTCGGCGACGGCCGTATCATCGTCATCTGCTCCGGTATCTGTCTGGGCGAACACGGGCCCTGTCAGTGCAAGGGTCAGTGCTGCCAAAAGAGCCGGAAATCGATGGTTCAAGCAAGTGGCCATGGTCGTTCTTCCTGCATGCTCAATATTCAAGAATCAACGACGCCCGGGTGACCAGCGCGTCGAAGGAATAAAGGGGTTCTTCTCCGGGGAGATAGTCGCCGGGTGCGGTTACATCCCGGAAGTTGTCATAATCAAAATTCAGCCAGTCCAGCAGAAGGCTGAACTGCAGGCGATCAATGCCGGGAAGCGACGTCTGCTTCCATTCATAGACGGCACCTGCTGCCAGGGTTGTCCCCGAGAGAGAGCTGAGCTCCTTGTCCCGTGCAAGATGAGTCTGGGAGTTCTCGAACGGAAAAAGATCGCTGTAAAAATCCGCCTCATTCTGGCTGTAAAAGCGGATTGAGCCCTCAAGGGTCCAGTGCTGGTTCAATCCGTGAACGTATCCGAGTTCGACAGTATGGGCATTGATGCCCCAGGTATCGGAAAAATAGCGGTATTCCCCTCGGATCGAGGCCCGGTACGGTAGATAGTACAACGCTCGCAAAGCCACGGAAGTACTGGTTCGGGTTTCCGGATAACGCTCCGGCTGGTAGAGGAACGCTGTGGAATCGTTGGGATCAATGTAGCGATTCTGACGATAGGGGTTCTGCAGAAAGCCCTCATCCGTGACCACTTCAAGATCGACACCTACCAGGCTATTGCGAGTAACAACCTGGCTAAGGCCCAGCTGATAGTTGCGACGATCGGCCTCTTCGCTGAAGGAATCGTTGCCAACCCGGCCCACTTCGTCCCAGCCACTGGCATAGCCCATGGTAACCGTGGACATGCCCCCGAAGAATTCCTGGCTCACCGAGAAATAGACGGTATTGGCTTCGTAATCGTTTTCCGTGCTGTTGGTAAAGCCCAGACTCAGAATGGATTTATCGTGCAGATAATCGACGCCAAAGGTGTATTCGTTGCGCTCTTCCTCATAAGGGCTGGCCGTTGCCAGAACGTCTACCGAGGCCGCTGAAACGGAATCGACATAGTACTGGCCTGACAGGGAAACCTGGGAACCGATACCCTTTCGAACCAACACCGATGGGCCATCGATGACCATGCCCCCGCCGTCATAGCGGTGATACAGAACGTCAACGTTGTCGACAGGAAGGGTGGCTGCAATCGCAGAATGCCCAAACAGTGCCAGTGCAAGCAGGAGGCACCCTGACCGCACCAACTGTCTTCTGTCAGTTGCAGCCACAACCACCTCCCGAACCGCCTTCAGCCCCCCGGGCAGATTCCCGAGCCTGATAGACGTGGTGCATGTAGGAATCCGCTTTGCCATGACGACTCAGGCTCATGACCGGGTCCGCCAGATTATCCCGCTCGTAAGGTTTCACCCATGGCTTGACTGAGCTGCATCCGGAAACCGCGAACGTGGCGGCCAGAAGAGCGGAGACAGTGAAGATCGACAAACTACGCATAAACGTCCCGTCCGAAAATTACTCGCGCACCAGTTCGCGAATCTGCTGTTCGTACTCATCTTCGTAACCCGGCTGGTATCCGTAATGGAGATACCGCGCATTACCATCACGATCAATCATCACGGTGGTGGGCATGGCCTGCACTTCGTACAGTTCGCTAACCGAGCTCTCCGGATCGTAGAGGATCGGATAATTCACGGGCACCTTGTCCAGAAAACGATGTGCCTCCTCCCGATTCTCATCCACATTCACTGCCAGAATCGTGAAGCCAAGATCCTTGTACTGGCTATACAACTCATCCATCAGTGGCATCTCCTGGCGGCAGGGCCCACACCAGGAAGCCCAGAAGTTCAGCATCACCACTTCCCCACGATGATCTTCCAGCCTCAGGTTCTCTCCGGAACGGCTTTCAAGAGTGAAATCCGGAGCCGGAACATTGATTGCCTCGGCGCCCGCCAACGGGCTCAGGCAGGCCAGAATGCCTGCGACTGCGAGTGATTGAATGGATGCTTTCATAACCATTGCTCCTGTATTCAGAAAAAGACGGACAGGCCAGTGCTGACCTCGGTGTTCATGGAGGTTTTCTCGGCCCCCAGAACGTCGATTCGGTAGTAGTGCTGTCGCACGCCAATGTGAACGGCAACGCTGTCCGTCAACAGCACCTGGTAGCCCGCACCGGCGTTCAGGGTAAAGCGGGTATCACCGGCAAAATCGGTGGCTCCTGCCCCTGCAATCAGATAGAAATTGGTGTTGAACGCGTAGTTTTCGGTGAGGAAGGCCTCCCCCGGCAGCACGTTGTAGCCCAGATTGATGTTGTAATAGCTGTAATCCCGCTCACTATCTGTGAGCACTTCAACGTTACCCGCCAACTTTTCGAAACTGGTTTCTCCGCCCTCCGCGAAGCCGATTCCGGCCTCGAAGAAGAAAGACTCACTGAGGTGATAGGTGAGCTTGCCACCATAGAGCAGTGACGACTCGAAGTCCTCGATGTTCAGGACACCCACAAACGCGCCGATTTCAAAGTTCTCGGTGTCGATCATTGCCTCGGTAACCGGTACCGGGGTTACGTCAGGCTCGATCAGCGGCCGATCATCCTGGGCCTGGGCAACACCCGCTACACATAGCCCTGCCGCGAGGCACGCTGGTTTCAGAAAAAGATGCTTAGTCCGATTTTCCATTCTGTCGCTTCTTCGTTGGTGGACCGGGTAGTGAACACTTTGTAGTCCTTCACTTCGGCACGGATGAAATATCGATCGGTGATGTAGGCCCGGATGCCAAGGCCGGCATGGCCGATAGCGTTGTCCCGCTCTTCCGGCTCAGCCAGGGTGGCCTTGGGATCCACCCAGATATGCCCGACCCCGAGGGTAAAGAAGGGGGATACCCGCCAGTGTGGAAATGGCTGATGCACCAGATTGGCATCGACCTTCCGAATCTCCGACGCACTGCCCAGAATCTGGGAGGCCCACAGCTCGGCAGACAGGTTCCGAGTCATCCAGAAACCACCGTAACCGGCGGTGACGGCGGCACCATCAAATTCGCCCATCATTAAACCGGCCTCGAACCTCCGATCACTGAAAGAATCAAAATCCGGGACCTGAAGATCCACCCGGTTACCCGTGGCGTCCACTGTCTGTGCGATATCGGCAACAGCTACCCAGCCTTCCCGACCCCGGGAGTCAGTAACTTTGAGCCAGCTTGTCTTGCGCTGAAGAATGGTCAGCCACTCTCCTTGCTCGCTGGTGTGAAAAACCGGATAGCCAGTTGCCGGGCCGGTTCGCCATTCAATGTAAGGTTCGGTCACCTGCACTTGCGCGACGTCCTCGTCACCCTGACCCCACAGCCAACCAGCCCAGCTCTGGGCCGGAAAAAACAACAGAAACACGAGAATGGCAATGGGCATGGCGCGAGTGTCAGTCCTTGGATCAGTCTTCCGGGGCATCGAACGGGTTGTTGAAATACTGGCCGCCAACATCCAGCCATTCCGCGATCAGTCTGAGCTCCGACGGTGTCAGGAAATCGTGGTGCGCTCCCCCCTCGGCAAACACATCAAAGAAATTACTGGCACGGGCGCCGTTGACAGACATTGAAGCCTGCACAGGCACTGTCACGAGGATGGGTTGCTCATTGCCATTGGCATCCAGAATGGGGTTGCCCTCTTCGTCCCTCAAAACCTCTCCCGAGTCCACGAGTACGTCGATCAGGGCTCCGTTAACAAGTTCTTGCTCGCTATCAGGGAAAAGCAATTCACGGTAAGCGTTGAACTGCAGCGGTTCATCGGGTGACGGGCCATCGCCCAGATCCAGCTGTCCAGCCGGCACCTGCTGAGCGTCGGCCGCATCGGTGTCGGTATGACAACTGGTACAGGTATAGTCATCCACAACTGCCATCGTATTCGGATCCAACACCTCCCGATTCAGGCTCCAGAGCGGATGAATATGCTGCTCGTAGTTAATTACAATCCGACAATTCGGCGCCCAGTCGCTGGCGCAAACGCCGGATATGGGCTGCGGGGTCTGCAGCTCGCCATAGGCATAGGAAAAGCTGCCAGGCTTTGGATCCACCGCATCACCGGACCACTCATCGGCATAGATCACATCCGGCGTCGGTCGGCGAATATCGTTGATGCGAGCAAACACCTCGGCCATGGTTTCACCCATATCGGCGAACAGGCCCGGGTCGGTATTCGGAAACGGAATACCGGTGGTTGCTGCCCCACCCCATACGGGATCAGGTCCGGCATCCGGCCTGCCATGGGGCGTAGGACTGTTCGGGTTGTGGCAGCCTGCGCACTCGAGGGTTTCACCGGGACGCACCGTCAGCCAGTTCTGGTGCCGCGCACCGATTCGCTGGCCTTGCTCATCCAGCACACTGATGGCGAACGCGACATTGGCCGGCACTGCCACCTTCACGGAGCCGTCCGGCTCGATCGGCACGTAACCCAGGATTTCCCGCATCAATTGAGCGCGGCTCCGGCCAAACGCGCTGTTATCAAAATCCCGGACGTTTTCATCGGGGATGGCGACGGGTTTTTCCAGACGCAAAAATCTGGCGGGACGATCTTCGGGCGGTGTCTGCAGCGGATCGGCCATAACATCGATGCCTGCAGGAGTGGTATCGACACCATCGATATCATACACACTGCGGATGTGCAGAACGCCGTAACCAGCATCCTTCAGCGCGCCTTCTGGACCAGCAAACTGCGATTCAGGAATGAAGCCTTCCAGGGGCCGTTCTTTCATCAGGACCGCTTCATCAAACTGGACACCTTCCACCGGTGGAACCACCGGCCGCTGCGTTTCGCTGTTGATATCAAGAAGCCAGAGACCGTAGACGGGCTCTGCGGGCAGATACGCTTCCGACTCCAGGCGATCATCCGTGCAATTCACAATCCGGTCGGTTGCTACCTCCCGCAAACGGCAGGGAGTCCAGCTCACAAGATAACGGTTGGTCCCGTCCAGCAAGGGAGAAACCGATGCGTAGCTGCCCTTCAACGATAGCTGCCCGTCCAGACCCACTCCGGGAACCAGAGGTTGTTGACCCGTGCCCTCGGTTCCGTCGATGCGGAGATTGGCCTCGACAAACTGCTCGACGTCTACCTCCGCCAGCACAGAGGCGTAATCATCACTCTCAAAGGGACGCAACTGAACCAGCAGATTGCCGCTGTCCGACTTCCGAGGCTGGAGATACTGAATGCCGTTCGCCTCAGGCACGGAATCGTGGGAATGACGACCGTAAAGATAGCTCAGACCGGTTCCATCGGGATTAACACGGTAGAGATTTACACCGTTATTGCGAGTCTGGCCGGCATTGTCCCAGCGACTGAACACAATGGTGCCGTCGTCAGCCACCATGGGATCGAGGTCGTGACTCTGGTTAAACGTAATCTGTTCGATGTTCTCGCCATCATCGTCCATCACATGCAGGACAAACGCAGGGCTGTCGCCCTCTTCGTCCAGGCCGGAGTATTGAGGCTTGCCTTCATCGAGCAATACCGCCTTGGAGATCCGCTGACGGGTAGAGGAGAAAACGATTCTGCCATCGGGCAGATAGGCGGGAGCAACATCCTGGCCTGCGCGTGCGGTAACGTCCGAGCCAATGATCCGACGCAGGGTGTCTGCACTAACGTCGTATTCCCAGATATTCCAGGTTGGCTGATCCTCGTCATCGGCGTCCTCGATTTCAGGAGCGCGCATGGCGAACAGCAATCTGGCGCCATCATGGGAGACATGGAGATCTTTAACGTCGTAACGCAACTGGCCGTTGTCATCGAGGAATTCCGGCCCGGCGAACGCTCCGGAAGCGATATCCCGTGTTTCAGCATCGGCCGTCGCACTGGCCTTCAGTAGCAGCCTGGCACCGGGACGGAAGGCCGTAGGGTCTGCGAGGTTGTCCTCCACCAGGGCGCCGGTGTTCTCATCAAAAAGCAGAGGTCGCTCGACATACGCCACCGGGTTCTCGACAACAACCGGATCCGCCTGCTGGCTGTCGCTGCTCGAAAGGCAGCCAGAAAGCACAGTAAACGAGCCAAGCGCGATAGCCAGACGAGCACTGCGACAGATCTTCAGATTGGGAGACTTAATTTCCAACGTGACAAACCCTGTTTCGGATGACATTCCATGACATAAATTAAGTCGGTTCCGATGGCAGGCTCCAAGGGTTTTACGTAACGCAATGTAATAACGTGGCCTACGACTCAAAACGAAGGATATAGCAAGCCGTAAACTTTTAACAATTGTCAAAAAGCATTAATGTGCAGATGCTAACGAACGCCGAGGGAAAGGACATGACCGCCCGGAACAGGATCAGAAGCCGTTTCAGTAAGGCTTGCAGTACCGCAGTTCTCGTCGCACTGGTGTCTGGACAGGCAAGCCTTGCCCAGGCCGGCCCCAGAGAACAGGCCAAGCGAATCCACGACCGGATTGCCGGCGTGCCACCTTCCGCCGCTGTCCTCAATGCCATGGAAAGTGACATTGTTTCGGGCAACGCTATCGATGCAGCGTTCACTGCCATGGATGACAGCGCCTTCTATGACGTCACCCTGAAAAACTTTGCAGCTCCCTGGACGAACGAAGCAATGTCAAAGTTCGTACCCCTCAATGACTATATCGCCACGGTGATCGGCCTGGTTCGGGACGGGGAAGACTTCCGCAAAGTCCTTTATGACGATGTTCTGTACATCGGAGATCCTTCGCTGAACCTGCCAAATTACTCCACCAGCAACAACAACCATTACGAATCGCTGGAGATCAGCGGAGCCAGCCTCAAGAACAATCTGATAAGCGTGAATCAGTCGACCTACACAGGCCTCCCCCCCGCTGCCACCGCAGGCGTGATTACGTCCAGAGCCTCAGCCCGGGCGTTCTTCAGCGCCGGTACCAACCGTGCCATGTTCCGTTTCACATTGATCAACCACATGTGCAACGACCTTGAGCAGGTAGCGGACGTTACTCTGCCGCCAGATCGCATTCGCCAGGACGTGTCCCGCAGCCCGGGAGGGGACAGCCGGGTATTCCTGAACAACTGCGTTGGCTGCCACAGCGGCATGGACCCGATGGCCCAGGCGTTTGCCTATTACGATTACGAATACGACGCCAATACCGATCCTGATGGCGAGCTGGGCCGCTTGGTCTACAACGCCATGGGCGAAACGGATCCTGAAACCGGCTCCCGGGTTCAGGCCAAGTACCACATCAATTCTGCAACTTTCGAGCAGGGCTATGTAACGCCTGACGACAGCTGGGATAACTACTGGCGCCAGGGCGCCAATCGCCGGCTGGGATGGGATCCCTCGTTGCCGGGTTCCGGCAGCGGTGCCAAGAGCCTGGGCAGGGAATTCGCCCATTCAGACGCCTTTGCAGAGTGCCAGGTCAAGAAGGTGTTCGAGAATGTCTGTCTCCGACCGCCATCAGACAGCGCGGACCGTTCACAGGTAAGCAGTATGGTTGCCAGCTTCGCAAGCCAGGGATATGACCTGAAGCAGGTATTCGCAGAATCCGCTGTGTATTGCATGGGGGAGTGAGGACGCTATGAACACATTTAAAGGAATTTCCATGAGCTCCCTCAAATCGGTCCTTGCTGTCACTGGCCTGGCGCTTCTGCTTTCAGCCTGTGGTGGCGAATCCACGGAGCAGTTGCCGAATACCTCCCAGAATTCCGGTACGGTTACCTACAACGGGCCTGCTCCTGCGACGGATGATGTAGCCAACTTCAAACGCACCGTCTGGGACAACCTGGTTACCCAGGATAAATGCGGCGCGTGCCATGGCTCCAGTGGTCAGGCACCCACGTTCGTCAACGAGCAGGACGTCAACCTTGCCTATGCCCAGGCAAACTCGATTGTTAATCTTTCAGATCCATCCCAGTCCACAATGGTGACCAAGGTGGCCGGTGGCCATAATTGCTGGCTGCAGAGCACTTCGGCGTGTGTGGACATTCTAACCACCTATATTTCCAACTGGGCCGGCGGCTCTGAAGGCTCTGCAAAAACTGTCGAACTCCGCGCTCCGGCCCTCAAAGAGCCGGGTGCCACGGTTGCCCTGCCCAGCGACCCTGGCCTGTTCTCCAGCACCGTATACCCAGTACTCACACAGTATTGCAGTGACTGCCACGGGGACGGAGGCCAGACCCCCTACATCGCCAGTGCCGATGTCACCACCGCCTACGATCAGGCGAAAAGCCGCATTGATCCGATGAACCCGGGCGCATCCCGCCTGGTTGAGCGCCTGCGCTATGACTTCCATAACTGCTGGGGCGACGACTGTGAAGCTTCCGCCGATTTGATGGAGCTGAAGATTCTTGAAATGGTCCAGGACCTGAGCGCCCAGCCCGTGGACCCGGCGATGGTAGCGAGCAAGGCACTCAACCTAGAGGCAGACGGCCTGCTTGCCAACTCCGGAGGCCGCTTTGAGGACAACGTGATTGCCCTTTACGAATTCAAGTTTGGCGAAGGCCAGACAGCCTTTGACACCAGCGGCGTATCGCCCGCGCTGGACCTTACCCTCAGCGGAAATGTCGACTGGGTTGGCGGCTGGGGCATCGACCTTGGACCGGCCGGCGAAAACGAACAGGGCTTTATGGTCCCGGCCGGTAAGGCCCAGGGCAGCACCACCGCGAGTCGCAAGCTCCACACTTTGCTGACCGCCTCTGGTGAATACAGCATCGAAGCTTGGGTCGCCCCGGGAAATATTACTCAGGAAGATGCCCGCATCGTGACCTACTCGGGTTCATCCACCACGCGCAACGTTACCCTGAGCCAGTCGCTCCAGCGTTACGAGGTACTGCACCGCAGCACCACCAGTGACGAAAATACGCCTTTCGCGACCCAGGACGCCGACATGCTTCTGCAGGCAACCCTGCAGCACGTTGTGGTGAACTACACCCCGGCGACCGGGCGTCAGATCTTCGTGAATGGCGTTCCAACCGGCGATGTTGATCCGGACGACGGTGGACTGTTGACAGAATGGGACGACAGCTTCGCCCTGGTGCTGGGCAACGAAACTGATGGCAATTCTCCCTGGCAGGGCGCGATCCGGATGGTTGCCATCCATAATCGTGCGCTGACACCGGAGCAGGTCCAGGCCAACTTCGAAGTCGGTGTGGGCCAGAAGTTCTACCTGTTGTTCGGCGTCTCTCACCTGATCGACGTGCCCGAGAGTTTCATTGTGTTCGAAGTCAGCCAGTTCGACAGTTACGCGTACCGGTTCACCAGTCCTTTCTTCATCAGCCTGGATGACACCGCCGAACCGTCAAACATCGCGCTACGAGGCATGCGGCTGGGCATCAATGGCAAAGAAGCGACGGTGGGACAGGCCTGGGCCAACCTGGACGTTGTCCTGGATGCTGACAGTTACGAGCCCGGCACCGGGCAACCGCTCTCTTCTTTGGGCACCATCATTGCGCTGGAAAATGGGCCCGGAAATGACGAGTTTTTCCTGACCTTCGATCAACTGGGAGGTAACAGCTTTGCCCGGTCAGAGCCGTCCCTGCCTCCGCAGCCGGAGCCTGCAGATCTTGAACCGTCATCGGAGATCGGCCTGAAGACCTTTGACGAGATCAACCAGTCCATGTCGCGAATGACCGGTGTTCCCACGACCAATCAGGCCGTATTCAACACGTACACCACCGTAAAGCAGCAATTGCCCACGGTGGAGACTATCCAGGGCTTCCTGTCCTCTCATCAGATGGCGGTTACTCAGATGGCCATTCAGTATTGCGATGCCCTGGTCTCCAATGCGCAGCTTCGGGACCAGATGTTCCCCGGGTTCGATTTCTCCGCCCCGGCCAGCACGGCATTCGACCACGGCGGCAAGAGCCTCGTAACCGGGCCGCTGCTGTCCCGGTTCGTGGGCAGCAACCTGGCATCACAGCCTGGTGATAGCACAATCGAAACTGAGCTCAGTTCGCTCATGGATAGACTGACCAGCTGTGGCGCGGGTTGCGAGCCTGACCGCACAGAAACGGTCGTAAAGGCAAGCTGCGCAGCAGTGCTTGGCAGTGCCACCACCCTGGTTCAGTAGAGGAAGCCGATCATGTTTATACGCAAGTCACGTAAAAAGCCTTTGGCCAACGGCAGCCCACTGCTCCACGACGACCACGGCAAGCCAAGAACACGTCGCGAGTTTATCGCGCAGGGCCTTATGGCAGGCTCGGCAACCGTGTTTGGGGCGTCTTTGTTCAGCCTCTTCGGTAATCCCAGAATGGCGTCCGCAGCGCTCTCTTCCGACCTGGAAACCTTGAAGCAAAGCTGTGGCATAGCGGTTCAGGGGGCAGGCAAGATCCCGTTCATCTGTTTCGACCTGGCAGGCGGCGCCAATATTGCCGGTTCTAACGTGCTGATGGGCAAATCCGGGGGGCAAATGGACTTCCTGAGCACCGCAGGTTACAACAAACTCGGCCTTCCGGGAGACATGCTGCCCAACGATCCAGCATTCGTGAACACCGAGCTGGGCCTTGCTTTCCATTCGGACAGCGGCTTCCTGCGCGGCATCCTGCAGAGCACCAGTGCCGGAACCCGCGCAGCAACTGACGGCGCCATTATTGCGGCTCGCTCGGAAAACGACACTGGCAACAACCCCCACAACCCGATGTATGGTATCCATCGTGCAGGTGCCGACGGCTCCCTGCTCTCTCTGGTGGGTTCCCAAAGCTCTGAATCCGGCGGTAACTCGTTGGCGCCCATGAATCTGATTAATCCGGAGGTTCGCCCCACCAAGATTGACCGGCCGTCAGACGTCACTGGGCTGGTGGACGTTGGCGACCTGATCGGGATTCTGGATCAGCAAGATGCTGTTGCAGTCATGGAGTCTATCCAGCGGATCAGTGACGCCAAGATGAATCAGGTCAACACGAGTATCTCCACGGATGAAGTGGTCAAGGACCTGGTCCGCTGCGGTTACGTAAAGAGCGCCGATCTTGCCGACCGATTCGGCAACCCGGCGGACCTGGATCCGGAGCTGGATCTCGAAATCGTTGGCCCCACAGGCATCTTCAGCCGCGATGAGTTCAACAGCAACCGCGAATTCCGTAAAACTGCCTCTGTCATGAAGCTGGTTCTGAGCGGCTACGCCGGCGCCGGCACGATAACCATGGGCGGCTACGACTATCACACCGGTGAGCGCGGAACGGGCGAACGTCGTGACGAACAGGCCGGCCGGTGTATGGGCGCCTGCCTGGAATACGCTGCTCGGGTGGGCATGCCACTGATGCTTTATGTATTCAGTGACGGTTCGGTGTCGAGCAACGGTCGGATTGATGATTCCATGGACGGTCGTGGCAAGGGCGAATGGACCGGCGACAACCAGCAGACGGCCGCATCTTTCTTTCTCGTTTACAACCCTGCTGGCCGCCCCACTCCGATTCGCAGGCAGATCGGCTTCATGCGTTCTGATGCATCGGTGGAAACCGCTTCCAGCCCCGCGGCCAACAACGTCAACCAGTTGGTGCAGACCGTGTTGCTCAATTACATGGCACTACACGGGGAACAGGCTGACTTTGGCAGCCGTTTCAACGGTCACGGGCTGGGCAACGGCACCTCTCAGGACAGCCTGATAGCCTTCTCGAATGTCGTGAACGGTACAATCGGAAACTAACCGAAACCGCTCGTTCCACCCCCTAGTCGGATTGGGGTGGAACGAGCCCTTCTGACACGTGCATCATGCGCTGGTCATCGATAACAACCACATCGATACCCTTCAAACGCTCGATCATCTCCAGTCCCTCTTGGGGGCCGAGCACGAAGACTGCCGTGGAAAGGCCGTCGGTTGTCAACGCATCCTCGCCTATAATCGTCACGCTCTGGACCCCCTGAACGGATTTGCCGGTTTCGGGAGACAGAATGTGATGGACCCGATCTCCCGCTTCATCCATGAAAAACCGCTCGTAGTCGCCAGAGGTGGACACAGCCACGTCCTGCAGCGGCAGAACCACGGCATTGCGCCCCTCTGAGCGGGGATCCCGGATGCCCACGTACCAGGGGCGGCCCCGCTTGTCTCCGAGTAACCGCATATCGCCTCCGGCACTCAGCCGTGCATGGCGGATGCCAGCGCTGACCAGACGCTCGATCCCCAGATCAACGGCATAGCCCTTGGCAATGCCGCCCAGATCCACCAGGATCCCCTCCTGGCGAAATTCAACGGTTTGCGCACCCTGGTCAAGAATCACATCCCGGAAATTCACCCGGGGCAAGCCAGATTGTAGCTGCTCCTCCGTGGGCTTTTTGCCGGCTCTGAAGTCGTACAGGTAACCGACCGAACCAAAGGTGATGTCGAAGGCGCCATCACTGAGCACCGACACCTCCCGCGCTTTCTCAAGCACCGCGAACAAGTCGTCACTGACGGTTACGGGACCATTAGCGGCGTTGCGGTTCAGTCGGGAAACTTCCGAGTCCTCCCGGTAGCGACTCATCTGCTCATCAACCTGATGAAAAACCGCCAGCACCTCTTCCCCGACCTTCTCCGCCAGGTCCTCATCCTCTGCCCAGAATTCCAGTTCGATGGGCGTCGTCATGGCGGTGTCTGAGAACCGGTGCCATTCGGCGCCGGCCGCGCCCGCAAAGCTAATCAGCCAGAGACAGGATGCCACTGTCAGGACACGCCCTGACCACTCTCGGAATCCTGCACGCATCATTCTGGGTTTTCCATGTGTGTTATCCAATGTTCACCGCCATCGGTGGCTCCCCCTACTACTCCCCCCTCATCCCCCCGTCTACGCCAACAAAAAGTGGCGCAGGAGGATGAATGGAGCGCGAGCCAGCCGCAGTATGAATCAAGTCTATTTGGGTGGAATGCAATTACCACTTTCAACAATAACAACTTCTCACCGCCAGAAGTACAAGCGAGGCTACATGATCAAGAACCCGGACTGGTGGCGTGGCGCCGTCATTTATCAAGTTTATCCGCGAAGTTTTTACGACTCCAACGGCGATGGTATCGGCGACCTGCCGGGGGTAACCGCCAAGCTGGACTATATTGCCAGCCTGAACGTGGACGCTATCTGGCTGTCTCCGTTTTTTACCTCCCCGATGAAAGACTTTGGCTATGATGTCTCGGACTATCGCAATGTGGACCCAATTTTCGGCACGCTTGAGGATTTTGACGAGCTGATCGCCGAGGCCCACAAGCGGGACCTGAAGATCATGATCGATCAGGTACTGAGCCATTCCTCGGACCAGCACCCCTGGTTCGTTGAGAGTCGTGCCAACCGTGACAACCCAAAGGCTGATTGGTACGTATGGGCCGATCCGAAATCCGATGGTACGCCTCCGAACAACTGGTTGTCGGTCTTTGGTGGCTCGGCGTGGGCCTGGGACAGTCGCCGAAAGCAGTATTACCTGCACAACTTCCTGACCAGCCAGCCGGACCTGAACTTCCACAATCCGGAGGTTCAGAAGCAGGTTCTGTCGGACGTTAAATTCTGGCTCGACCGCGGTGTCGACGGGTTCCGCCTGGATGCCATCAACTTCTGCTTCCACGACCCCAAGCTGCGAGACAACCCTGCCAGCAAGGCTGTTGCTGAAGGCTCTATCGGCGTGCGCAAGGAAAACCCCTACGCCTACCAGTTCCACAAGTTCGACAAGACCCAACCGGAAAACATCGATTTCCTGAAGCGTCTTCGTGCGCTGCTGGACCAGTACCCGGGCACTACCACGGTCGGCGAGATCGGCGACGACAATTCCCTTCAGACCATGGCCGATTACACCAGCGGTGGCGACAAACTGCACATGGCCTATTCCTTCGATCTGCTGACAGAGCAGCACGGTGCGGATTTCTTCCACAAGACCGTGAACACCATTGAGGGCAAATTGACCGACGGCTGGCCCTGCTGGGCCATCGGCAACCACGATGTCGCCCGAGTGGCCACTCGCTGGAACGCAACCTCGGAGCAGCAGCTCAAGGCCTACATGGCCATGTTGCTGACCCTGCGCGGCAGTGTCTGTATCTATCAGGGGGAGGAACTGGGTCTGACCGAAGCAGAATTGCGATACGAAGACCTTGTCGACCCGTACGGCATTACCTTCTGGCCGGAATACAAGGGCCGGGATGGTTGCCGCACGCCCATGGTATGGCACCACGAGGAGTCCCACGCGGGATTCTCCGATGCGCGTCCCTGGCTGCCGGTTTATGATGATCATTACAACGCAGCTGTCGCTGTCCAGCACGCCGAGGACAATTCCGTGCTCGCCGCTTACCGGGCGTTCCTGGGCTGGAGAAAAGACCAACCCATCCTGCTCAAAGGGGACATCGAGTTCAGCAAGAGCCCGAAGAATACCCTGGTTTACACCCGCAGTCTGGGTGATGAAACCGTGATGGTGGCACTGAATTTGAGCGAGGCCGCCGTCACCATTCCAATGCCCGGAGCCGGAACGCCCGAACCTGATACCCCGGATTTCGTGGGCGGCCAGTGGCATGGCAAGGATCTGACACTCGGGCCCTGGGGCGTCGACATCGCCCGGCTCTGACATTCAATGACCTAACAAGAAGACACGAGATATGGCCAGCGTCACTTTACGCAATATCTGCAAGAGCTATGACGAAGTCCAGGTTACCCGAGACGTAAACCTGGACATTCAGGACGGAGAATTCGTGGTCTTTGTCGGGCCTTCCGGCTGCGGCAAGTCCACCCTGCTGCGCATGATAGCAGGCCTGGAAGACATTACTTCCGGCGACATGTACATCGGTAACGACCGGGTCAACAACCTGCCGCCCAAGGAGCGGGAAGTGGGCATGGTGTTCCAGTCCTATGCCCTGTACCCCCACATGGACGTGGCAGAGAACATGGCGTTTGGCCTGAAACTGGCCAAAACGAACAAGACCGAAATCAACCGTCGCGTCCAGGATGCCGCCAACCTGCTGCAACTGGACAAACTCCTGGAGCGCAAGCCCAAGGACCTCTCCGGCGGCCAGCGCCAGCGCGTGGCCATCGGCCGGACCATTGTCCGGGAACCGGAGGTATTCCTGTTTGACGAACCCCTGTCAAACCTTGATGCCTCCCTGCGGGTCCAGATGCGCATTGAAATCTCCCGCCTGCACAAACGCCTCGGCGCCACCATGGTGTACGTGACCCACGACCAGGTAGAGGCCATGACCATGGCCGACAAAATCGTTGCCCTGGACAATGGTTCCATCGCCCAGGTGGGCAAGCCCATGGAGCTGTACCATTATCCGGCTACCCGTTTTGTCGCCGGCTTTATCGGCTCTCCGAAGATGAACTTCATTGACTGCGCCGTTGCTTCCGCCAGCAGCCAGTCCGTCATCATCGTCATGCCGGGTGACCACCAACTGGAACTGCCGGTGAACGGCGCCGGGCTCTCCGAAGGCGAAAACGTTACCCTCGGCATCCGCCCGGAGCACCTGAGCGAAGACCAGGAAGCCGACATGTATCTCGAAGGGGAAGTGCACGTGGTTGAACGCCTGGGCTACCAGACCCTGGTGCACCTGGACGTCAATAACGTCGAAGGCGTTATCACCATGCGCACCGACGGCTCCAACCCGATTCAGGAAGGCGCCCGAATGACCCTGGGCATGAACGCCAACAAATGCCACCTGTTCCGCCAGGACGGCACCGCCTGCCCCCGTCTCTACCGAGAGCCCTGCATCGACTTCTAACCCACTCTTGGGGGCCACCCGGCCCCTTTCTGTTTCGATCTGTCGTTACCCCTAACGGGGCTACTCTTTGGCCGGTTCTGTCACGTACCGGCCCTTTTTTTGTGACAAAAAAAGCCCGGTCAGCAGGGGGGAATTTACCTGACCGGGTCGCGAAAGCTAACGCTGGAAGACGCTGGGATCGCGTAAAGAGAAGTCGCCTACCCTTTCACACCACCGGCGGTGAGACTGCCGACAATCCACTTCTGGCAGTAAAGGAAGATCACGGTAATCGGCAGACCGGAAAGCACCGCCGCTGCCGCGAAATCGCCCCACAGATAGTTCTGTTCATACAGATATTGCTGGGCACCCACCGCCAGGGTCAGTTTATCGGTATCCACGAGAAGCACCGACGCCATCGGGTACTCCATGATGGTCATGATGAACGCCAGGATGAACACCACCACCAGAATCGGCACCGAAAGCGGCAGCAGGATGTACCGGAAGGCCTGCCAGGTGGTGGCGCCATCCACGATAGCGGCCTCCTCCAGGGAGCGATCAATGGAGTCGAAGTAGCCCTTGATGGTCCAAATATGCAACGCCATGCCACCCAGGGAGGCCACGATAACCGCACCGTGGGTATTCAGCCCTAGCCAGCTGACATGATTGCCGATCTGATCGAACAGAGCATACAGCGCCACCAGGGAGAGCACCGGCGGGAACATCTGGAAGATCAGCATGGATTTCAGGACAAATCCCTTGCCGGCGAAGCGCATGCGGGCAAAAGCGTAGGCACTGGTTGTAGAAAGGGCCAGGATCAGCACCGCCGAAACAACAGCGATCTTGATCGAGTTCCACAACCACAGAAGCACGGGAAATGGCGGCTGCGTGGTCACACCATCTTCTCCGGTGTAGGGGATACCCAGCGCCAGGTACCAGTGTTCCAGGGAAGGGTTCTCCGGCAGCAGGCTGCCGGATGCAAAGTTACCGCTGCGGAACGAGATGGAAATGACCATCAACAGCGGGAACAGAATGATCGCGATAAACGCCAGCATCCCCAGGTGGGATGCCAGCACGCGGTATTTGGTGGAGCGGGGTTCAACCATGGCCATAAGAAGCTCCTTACACCTTGATCTTGGACAGTTTGAGGTTGATCAGGGACAACGCACCCACCACCAGGAAAATCGCGGTGGCAATAGCGGCGGCCAGACCAAAGTTCTGTCCGGAGTCCTGGAAAGCAATGCGGTAGGTGTAGCTCACCAGAAGATCGGTGGTACCTGCCGGCGTGCTCGCGCCGATGATGTCCGGGGCGCCCCCGGTCAGCAGTGCAATCAGGACGAAGTTGTTGAAGTTGAATGCGAAGCTGGCAATCAGCAGCGGCATCAGCGGCTTGATGATCAACGGCAGGGTGATATTGAACAGATTGTTCACCGGCCCTGCCCCATCCATGGCCGACGCTTCATACAGATCCCGGGGGATAGCCTGCAGAAGCCCCATGCACAACAGCATCATGTAGGGATAGCCAAGCCAGGTATTCACGATCAGAATCATGGTGCGGGCCAGCGCCGGGTCGCTGAACCAGTCCGGACGAATGCCGAACAGGCCCTCCAGAACCAGGTTGATCTCACCGAAGTTCTGATTGAACAAGCCCTTGAACACCAGAATCGAGATAAACGCCGGCACCGCGTATGGCAAGATCAGCATGGTGCGGTAAAAGCCCTTGCCGCGAATCTGGTCCCACTGCAGCAGGTTGGCCAACAACAGGCCCAGCGCCAGGGTAAAGACAACCGTGGCGACCGCAAACGAGAGCGTCCACAAGAAAATCTCGAAGAATGGCCCGCGAATGGAAGGGTCGGTCACCACCTTGAGATAGTTGTCCCAACCGATATTGACCGTCCAGCCAGGCGACAGGGCATTGCCATCGGCGTCCCGGTAGAAGCCGGTTTCCTGGTCCGGGAAATAGGTGACGCCGGTCTGGTTATTGGTCAGGCTGCCATTGTCATGCAGCGTAAACTGGGGATGAATCGCCGCGAATGAGCGCAGGCTGGCCTGACTCAACTCGCGCCCGTCTTCGGTGATCAGGGTCAGTTCCGAGAGTTGCCCCCTGAGCTGTATGATCTCGCGAATGGACAGGGGCTCACCCTCCGGCTTGCCCGACACCGGCAACACGGGTGCCGAACGTTCGCCGGCCTCCAGGTCTACCGGTGTTGAAGTCAGGTTCTGGTGTTCTCCCTCAAGCCAGAACACATAGCCTTCGTCGGTTTTGTAGAGCTGATAGTCATAGCGAACCGCTTCTGACTGATAGGTCCGGCTCAGGAGGTTTTCCTGCACCTGCTCGAAACTCAGCAGATTGCTGGCACTGTAATTGGTAAAGCCGATACCAACGGTATACATCAGGGGGAAAATGACGAATAGCCCCATGCCGGCGATGGCCGGAAAAATGTAACGGTGCGCGTACAGCTTTTTGCTCACGAACACCGCAACAGCCGACGCGGTGAGCACCAGAAACAGCATAGCGAAGACAAACTCACGCTGGGCGTAGAGTGCCAGAATGAGGTAGAGCGCGGCACCGACCAACGCCGCCAGCGCGCCCCATTTTAGAAATACTCGGGTCATGGAGTGTCTGCTTTCAATACCGGGAGAGGACAGGGTTTCCGTTATCATTGTAGTCAGCCCGTTGATTACCGTCGCACGTCGGCAACGGCGAATGTTCATGCACGTCCAGGCGGCCCGGTGTCGGAGGGAGGAACCCCCTCCGACACCGGTTTACCCTTTGGTTACCGGGTAATTCGCTGTGCTGCCGCGTTCAGGGCATCTTCAACGGACTGGCGTCCGGAGGTGATGTTTTGCAGGGCAGGCCCCATGGACGACCAGAAGGCACCCATAGCCGGTACGTTCGGCATGGGTTCACCCAGCTGGGCATTCTCGAAGGTCGCCTTGATATTGGGATCGGAGGAGAGTTCATCCATGAATTCCTTGTTGGCCACAGCACCCAGGGGAACGTCGTTGTTCACCATTTTCAGGCCCTTGACGGAGAGCGCGTAGTTCTCCAGGAATTCAACCGCCAGATCCTTGTTGGGACTGGCAGAGTTCAGGGTCGCGGCCATAACACCCACCATCGGTTTGCTGGGCTGGCCATCCACTGTCGGGATGGTGGTTACACCGAAGTTGATGCCGCTTTTCTCAAGGTTGCCCCAGGCCCAGGGTCCGTTGATCATCATGGCCGTCTCGCCCTTGTTGAAGCTGGACTCCATGGCGCTGTAGTCGGCTCCGCGGGGCATAACGCCCTCCTCGATCAGCCGGGTCAATGCTTTGGCACCTTTGATGGCTCCTTCGGTATTCACGCCAGTGTCCTTCACATCCACGGAACCATCGGCGTTTTCACCAAAAATGTATCCGCCAGCTGCCGCCAGCATCGGCCAGGTAAAGTAGGTGTTGTTGTAATCCCACAGAATGGCGCGCTTGCCGTCTTCCGCCAGCTTTTGGTGAACCGCAGGAATGTCCTCGAAGGCGCTGGGGGGCTCTGGCAACAGATCCTTGTTGTAGATCAGGCCAATAGACTCGACCGCCATCGGGTAGCCGTACATCTTGCCGCCCACCGTAACCGCATCCCAGGTAAAGTCATAGTTGGCGTCAATCACACTCTGGGACGGCTTGATCTCGGAAATGATGCCGCTCTGGGCCCATTCGCCGAAACGGTCGTGGGCCCAGATGAAGATATCCGGGCCATTGCCGGTTGCGGCAGATTGCTGGAACTTGTCGGTGGCGCTGTCCGGGTGGGCGACTTCAACCGGGATACCGGTTTCTTGAGTGAACCAGTCCCCCACTTCCTGCAGGCCGTCATAGCCCTTGTCACCGTTGATCCAGACCAGAAGCTTGCCCTCTTCGATCTCGGCATGGGCCGGCGCGGAGACGCCGAAGGTAGCGGCAACAATGGAGGCTGCGAGAGTGCTGCGGATAAAAGTTCGACGATTCATCAGGTGATTCCTCTGTATGTTCTTGCCTTATTCTTGTTTTCCGGCCATTCACGAGGTTGTCGGGCCGGACTCAACGCAAACTTTCTTTTGCGAGTATTGGCACTGTGTGGCAATTCCAGGTAATAAGCATCACCCCTTATTTCATTCCCCGAGGCGTAGTAGAGGGGAGTAGGCGGGCGTAGAAAATTCCTTCTACCACCCCGGGGTGGAGTCTGGTTTGATGGCATCCACAAGAATGAAAACCGTAACGGAGCATTTGCCATGAGCCCTCGCGCCAGACACCTGAAACTCTCAGCTTGCATCGCCTCAGCCCTGATTACAGCCGGTTGTGCTTCCGGCCCGGGTAAGCCCGCAGTTGTGGCCGGGCCACCCTCAGCTAATGATACCAATGTCTTTTGCGAAGCGGCGTCAGCCGAAATGACGATTCCGGTCGGTTCCGCATTCCCGGACGGGACACTGGTCCGGGATTTCTACACAGGTAACACGGCCCGGGTTATCGACGGTGAGGTAACCATGGCGCCGGGTGCCAACGCCGAGGGGCTGGTGTTACTGGAATCAGTCGACGCCAAGGCGGGCCAGTTCACCTGGGCAGGGGCGACCGTCTATTTCGCCGTAACAGACCGGTTTGCCAATGGCCGGACAGACAACGACCTGAATTACGGTCGCCAACCCGACGGCAAGGACGAAATCGGCACCTTCCATGGCGGAGATTTTGTCGGCCTGACCCGAAAACTGGATTACCTGTCGGAGCTGGGTGTCAGCGCGCTATGGATTACCCCTCCGTTCGAACAGATGCACGGCTGGGTCGGCGGTGGCGACCGGGGCGATTTCCAGCACTACGGCTACCATGGCTATTACGCCCTGGACTTCACCGTCCCGGATGCCAACTTCGGTACCCGGGAGGAATTCCGTACCCTGGTTCAGGAAGCCCATAAGCGAGGCATCCGGGTGGTCATGGATGTGGTCATGAACCATCCGGGCTACAGTACCCTGCAGGATATGCAAACCTTCCGGTTCGGTTCGCTGTTCGAGGGATTCGAAAAGCATCTGCCCGAGCGCTGGGGCAACTGGCAGCCGGAATCCTGGGAAAACTTCCACGCCTACCATGCCCTCATTGATTACGACCATCCGGATTGGCGCAACTGGTGGGGCAAAGACTGGGTCCGGGCTGGAATCGCCGACTATGACACGCCACCGAATGCCTCCGTGGATGCCCAGCGTGGCTCTCTCGCGTTTCTGCCGGATTTCAAGACCGAGGCCGAGCAGCCTGTGGATCTTCCGGTTTTTCTGAGGAACAAAGCCAGCTCCAGAAGCCAGCAACTGGACAATGCCACGGTACGGGATTACTTGATCACCTGGTTAACCGACTGGGTCCGGGAATTCGGCGTGGACGGCTTCCGGGTGGATACCGCCAAGCATGTGGAGCCGGAGGCCTGGCTGGCGCTCAAACAGAAGGCCCAGGCCGCCCTGGATAATTACCGCAGCCGCAATCCCGACGCCGACCTGCCGGCCGAAGAGTTCTGGATGGTTGCCGAGGTATTCCCCCATTCGGTTCGCAGGACCGCCTATTTTGATGCCGGCTTCGATGCGGTGATCAACTTCGACCTGCAGGAAGAAGCCCGGGCCGGCGCGCAATGCCTGCCCGCCATGGAACCCATCTACAGTGATTACGCCAGCAAACTGCACGGCGAAGAAAACTTCAATGTGATGAGCTACATCTCTTCCCATGACACCAAACTCTTCAGCCAGATTGCCGGCAATGATCCCGCGCTACAGAGGCGCGCTGCGGCGGCTCTCATGCTTACGCCTGGCGCAGTTCAAGTGTTCTACGGTGATGAGTCCGGCCGTCCATTTGGTGCAACCGGATCGGATCCGCATCAGGGCACCCGCTCAGACATGAACTGGAATGCCATTGAGAATGGCGAGGTGTCCGATATCCTTGAGCACTGGCAGAAGCTGGGGCAGTTCCGCGAGCGTCATCCCGCGATCGGCGCAGGCGAGCACCGTTTGATCAGCCAGCAACCCTATGTATTCTCAAGAACCAACGGCGATGACCGGGTGGTGATTGCGTTCGGGAAAAAGTGACCTGACCATGAGTTATTCGAGATTTCTGGAAGACACCCCTCTTGTTCCCGGTATGATGCGTCTGCTCGACCATGCCGATCTGTGCCAGCCGGCACGGCTGGCAGACTGGATCCAGGGGAGGCTGGATGAAGGACTGACTGTCTTCGATCATGCCGACATCTACGGAGATGGCGAGTGTGAGCGTATTTTCGGAGAGGCACTGATGGCCTCACCGGAACTGCGTCAGAAAGTACAGGTTATTTCCAAAGCCGGCATTGTGCCTGCCCATCAGGACACCAGCCAGTGGACCACCAAACACTATCGGGCCGAAGCAGACTATTTTTCCGGGGCTATCGACAGGTCTCTCAGCCGGCTGCGGGTTGAGCAAATCCACACGTTCCTGATTCACCGGCCGGATCCGCTGCTGGACGCGGAAACCCTGGCGAGAACCCTGGAGCAGGCCGTCAGCGCCGGCAAGATTCGGCACATTGGGGTATCCAATTTCCTGCCGGAGCAGTGGCGCTGGCTTCAGAAAAATACCCGCCTGCCCCTGGTGTGTAATCAGAGCGAGCTGTCACTCAACCATGCATCACCGTTGTTCGATGGCACCTATGAGGCCCACCTTAGCGATGGCCTGCGCTGGCTTGCCTGGTCACCACTGGCTGGTGGTGCCCTGCCCGGCTCGGTTCCCGAGAGCCTGCTTCAAGCTGCCAGGGAAGAAACCGGACTGTGCGAAACCGGACTAGCCATCGCATGGCTGCGGCAGCTTCCGGGTGCCCCCATCCCTGTTCTTGGCTCCATGCGCGAGGCCAGAATTGAAGCCGCGCTCCAAGGCACCCGCACGGCTCTGCCGAGACCACTCTGGTTCGCCCTGCTGGAAGCAATGCGTCAAACCGCGGTGCCATGAGGGGCATCGCAAAGTTGATAGAAGTCACCGACCTACAATTTGTTACCGAAAATTCCACTTTAGTCCCATTGTTGACTCCATAATCAGCGCTGACACTAGCTCTGCTTAACAAATAATCAAAAAAAGATTCGCAGCCCTCTCCCTCCATTGGCGCTGCAACTCCGGAGGCCAACCTGAATGAAGATCAGAAAAGTACTCTTTTCTGCTTGCCTGCTGTTGCTGGCGAGCTCCACTGTCTATGCCGAGACCCTGAAAATCGGCCTGAACTACCCGCAAACCGGTCGCTACAAGGATCAGGGCCTGCAACAGCGTCTTGGCGCCTTCCTGGCCGTTGACGAAATCAACAAGGCCGGCGGTGTCATGGGTCGCCAGCTGGAGCTGGTGATCAGAAATACCCGTGGCGAACCTGCTCAGGGCGCAAAAAACACCGCAGAGCTTATCGACCGTGAGGGCGTCCAGATGGTGTTCGGCGGCGTGTCCAGCGCCGTTGCCATTGCCTCGGGCAAAGCCGCCCGGGATCGCGACCGGATTTACTTCGGTACCCTCACCTACTCGAACGCCACCACCGGGGCCGAGGGTCACTCGCACATGTTCCGGGAGCCCTACAACGCCTGGATGACGGCCAAGGCGCTTAGCCAATATCTCACCACGAATCACGCCAACGACGACTACTTCTACATCACCGCTGACTACACCTGGGGCTGGTCCGTTGAAGAGTCGGTACGCAAGTTTTCGGGAACCGAGGACACCCAGCGCCACCAGGGCGTGAAAACGCCTTTCCCCCGAGCACTGATTACCGACTTCCGTGAAGCGCTGGAGCAGGCGGAAGCGAGCGATGCCAAGGTTCTGATGATGGTTCTTTTCGGTGACGACATGGTGCGAGCCCTGAATGTCGCCTATGAAATGGGCCTCACCAAGAAAATGCAGATAGTTGTACCCAATCTCACCCTCGGAATGGCGCGCCAGGTGGGCCCCACCATTATGGAAGGCGTTATCGGCGGCTCGCCCTGGGTATGGAACGCACCCTACGAGCTGAACTACCCGCGAGGCAAGGAATTTGTAGAGGCCTTCTCAGCGCGATATGAAATGCGGCCATCCACCGCTGCGGCCTCTGCCTACAGCATCGTTTACCAATACAAAGATGCTGTGGAGCGTACCGGAACCACCAATACCGCCCGCCTCATACGGGCCCTGGAGGGACACAGATACACGTTCCTGAAGGACGAGCAGTACTGGCGGGATTTCGATCACCAGAATATCCAGACTGTGTACGTGGTGAAAGTGAAACCACGCAACACCATCATCGCTGACGAATACAGTTCCGATTATTTCAGCATCATCGATTCGATGCCCGGCGACCAGGCAGCCCAGACCCGGGAAGAATGGGAAGAGCGGCGCCGGGAGGCTGGTAAGCCCCTCCGGCTCTGAGAGTCCGCGAAGTAAGATCCGGCGATCAGAACAGGTAATCGGTCGTAAGGATCTTCGATTGTCGCCCACGCACGATGCTGGTCACCAGGTCCCTGTTGCTGTCACTGGACTTGGTGGCCACCGTTGTACGTATCGAGAATACCCTCAGGGCATCCGATACCGACAGCGTGCCCTCCGCAGAATCCTTTCTGCCATTGAATGGCAGGGTGTCCGGCCCCCTCTGGCACTGGGCATTGAGATTGATCCGGCCTACCTGATTGGCAAGCAGATCGATCAACCGTCCCACCATATCGGAATCCGTACCGAAGATACTGAGCTGCTGGCCGTAGCTGGAATCCCGGACATGGTCGATCACTTCCTGTTCATCCGAGAAAGCAACAACAGGAATGACCGGCCCGAACTGCTCCTCATGATAGATGCGCATGTCAGAGGTTACCGGGTATAGCACGGCAGGGTGAAAATACGTGCCGTTGACTTCGCCGCCACCGGGATTGACCACCGATGCGCCTTTGACGATGGCATCATCCACCAGCTCCCTGAGGAACCCGATCTTGCCCGGCTCGGGCAATGGCGTCAGCGATACGCCCTGCTCCCAGGGCATTCCCGCAGCCAGCTCATTGACCGCTTCCGACAGCTGGCTGACAAACCGATCTGCAAGGGAATCATGTACAAAAAGCAGTTTCAGGGCGGTACAGCGCTGACCATTGAAAGACAGCGCGCCGGTGACGCACTCGCTGACGGCGAGCTCGAGATCCGCATCCGGCAACACAATGGCCGGATTGTTGGCGTCAAGGCCCAGCACAGCCTTCAACCGGTGCGGTTTTGGATGCATCTGTTTCAGTGCGGACGCACCCCGGTGAGTGCCAATAAAGGCGAACATGTCCACCTTACCGCTTTTCATCAACGGCCCGACGGTGTCCCTGCCCCGCCCGAAGATGATGTTGATGACTCCAGGCGGAAACGACTTCCGGAATGCGTCGATCAGAGGACCAATCAGGAGCACACCGTATTTGGCGGGTTTGAACATCACGGTGTTGCCCATGATCAACGCCGGAATCAGCGTTGTGAAGGTCTCGTTAAGCGGGTAATTGAACGGCCCCATGCACAGAGCAACGCCCACCGGTAAGCGACGGGTCTGCGCCACAACGCCACCTACGATCTCGAATCTCGATGAACGTCGGTCGAGCACCTTCAACTCATGGATCGTATCGTTGATGTAGTCACAGGTTCGGTCAAATTCCTTGCAGGCATCTTTCCGGGTCTTGCCAATTTCCCACATCAAAAGCTCTACCACGGTCTCCCGATGATTGCGCATCTCCACGAGGAACTGTTCGACATGTTCGATTCTGTTGGCTACTGACATGCTGGGCCACTCTCCGTTGCCCTGACCGTAGGCCTGCACTGCCGCATCCAGAGCTTCCAGGGCGGCGGCCTCATCCATCAGCGGCGTCCGACCGATCACCAGGGGCTGAGGTTCGCTCTCGCCCTGCGCGACAGTGCAGATCGGGCTGCGAACATCTGCGTAGGGACCGTCCCAACGGCGGAGTTCGCCCCCGATCAGTGTATCGGCCAATTCCACACCACCCCCGCGAAATTTTTCAGGTACGTCGCTGTCTTTTGGGAAAAACGTCGTTTGCATCCAGCGTTTTGACTGCATGTCCATCTCCATCAATTGGTTTCGCATTCGCCGGCAAGAACGCCGGAAGCCTCGGCCAGGGCACCGGCAATCATTCCGAATTCGTCGGCGTGCAGCGAGGCACCGCCAATCAGGCCGCCATCAACGTCGGCAAGACTGAAAAGCTCGAAGGCGTTAGCCGCCTTGACGCTGCCGCCGTAGATCACGCGAAGATCCTGGCTGATGTCTTCGGATGCCTCAGGTGCGCTCTTCCCAATGAATTGACGGATCTGCTGATGCACCCGGGAAACCTGCTCTGGCGTGGCCGTTTTGCCTGTGCCAATAGCCCACACCGGCTCATAGGCAATAACTCCATTCGCCATGGCGGCAAGGCCAACTTCGTCAATCACCGCCTGAAGCTGCTGTTCAATGATCAGATTGGTGCGTCCAGACTCCCTGTCGTCCAGTGTTTCGCCAACGCACAATACCGGCGTGAGCCCGGCTCCAAGAACCGACCGGTAACGGGCAGCCACCTCCTGATTGCTTTCGCCAAACAGTAACCGGCGCTCAGAGTGCCCCACCAGCACATAGCGACACCCCATCTCCTGCAGCATGGTGGCACTGACTTCGCCGGTGTAGGCGCCGGAGACAAATCCAGACGCATTCTGGGCACCCAGCATAATGCCGGTGTAACCCAGCAGATCCCGCACCTGAAACAGATACGGGTGCGGCGGACACACGGCCAGATCAATGGACTTTCGGAACATCCTCAGCCGGGGCAACACACGAACCATCAGGGCCTGGTTTGCCTGAAGGCTGCCGTTCATCTTCCAGTTTCCAATCAGAATGGGTTTTCTCATGATGTTTCTCCCGAAAAGCAGTCTCAGGTGTCCAGGGCACAACGGATTGCGCCGACACCGGGGTAAAACGCGTGGGCGCCAAGATCCTGCTCAATGCGCAGCAGACGGTTGTACTTGGCGACCCGGTCGGATCGGCAGAGAGAGCCGGTTTTGATCTGGCCCGACCGTGTGGCCACCGCCAGATCGGATATGAAGGTATCTTCGGTCTCGCCGCTGCGGTGGGAAATCACTGTGGTATAGCCTGCATCCTGGGCCATTCCGATAGCATCCAGAGTTTCTGTAAGAGTCCCGATCTGGTTGAACTTGATCAGTACCGAGTTGGCAATGCCCCTACGGATGCCCTCTGTGATGATTGCGCTGTTGGTCACGAAAAGGTCGTCACCCACCAGTTGCACACGTTCGCCCAATTTCTCGGTCAGCAGTTTCCAGCCGTCCCAGTCGTTTTCGTCCATGCCGTCTTCAATAGAAGCGATGGGATACTTCATGGCCAGGTTGAGCAGGTAATCCGAGAACTCCTCAGAGGTATACTCTTTACCGGCACCCTTGAGGTTGTAACGGCCGTCTTCATAGAATTCCGAAGCGGCACAATCAAGGGCAAGGACCACATCGGATCCAGGCCGGTAACCTGCCTTTTCAACGGCGGCCAGAATGAGGTCGAGTGCCTCCTCGCTGGAACGCAGGTTCGGTGCGAAGCCACCTTCATCGCCCACCGCCGTGGACAGCCTGTTTTTCCGTAGAAGCGACCGGAGGGCATGAAAGGTTTCCACCCCCATCCTCAGCGCCTCGCTGTAGCTGGGCGCCCCGACCGGTTGGATCATGAATTCCTGGATATCAACGTTGTTGTCGGCATGAGCGCCACCATTGATGATGTTCATCATGGGCACTGGCAAGATACTGGGGCCGTTGCAGCCATAGAGCTCGGCAAGATACCGGTACAGGGGCTGTTGCCGGTAATTGGCGCCGGCGTTGGCTGTGGCCAGGGATACGGCCAGAATCGCATTGGCGCCCAACTCCGCCTTGTTGGGCGTGCCATCCATCTCGCACATGAGGCGATCCATCACGAGCTGATCAAAGACCACTCGCCCCTCCAGCGCCGGAGCAATCCGTTCGTTAACACACCGAACTGCCTGCAGGGCGCCCTTGCCGTTGTAGCGACTGTCATCACCATCGCGCTTTTCCAGCGCCTCCCGGGTTCCCGTGGACGCCCCGGATGGCACCCGGCCCTGCCCGACCACGCCATTTCGGAGTTCTACGTCCACTTCCACTGTGGGAAATCCGCGGGAATCCAGAATTTCCCGGGCAGTGACTGATTTTATCTGTTCCATAGCGTCGTTCCTGTTCAATCATTATTGTTTGCGAATTTTATTTTTGGATACCGAACATTAAAACCATCTTAATATTCGTAAACGAACATCATCAAGCGAAATAAATCCATCAATCAGACAAATTTGTTATATGGAAACGAAAGTTGGTTGGTACGCGATGGGTTCAGTGGATGCGAAATCGAGCCATCAATGATTCAATACTGGTCACCGAATCCTCCAGGCGGTCACAGGTCGTGACCAATTCGTCGATACTCTCAAGGCTTTCAGCTACCGAGGCGCTGATTTCACTGACCTGCCGCGCCACCGACTGACTGACATTCTCCTGCTCGTCCATGCCGTGACGAATATGCTCGGCGCCCTGATGGATCCGTCCCACCGCTGAACCAATTCTTGCCAGCGCAATCAGAACCACCAGGGGAAGCAGCCAGTAAACCAGCTGTTCCGAATTCAGCGCAGTTTCATCCAGCGCGAATACCGACGCGCTTGCCCTGTCGGCAACGATTTTTCGCGCTTCATCCAGCTCCGATGCCATTGCCGAAAGCGAAAGGTCTATCTTCCTGGCCAATAAATCCAGTTCAAGCCGGCTCTGGCGATAGTCTGAATACTGGCTGATGATTCCGGCGTCATCGTTCACCGCGGCAAGAAACCTTTCAACCAATGATGGCAAGCCCTCCAGGCGAGGCACCTCGTTCACCAGGGCGGACATGTCCTGCTCAAACGTGCTGGTATTGAACCGAAGGTTCTCGACGATGGCGTTTAGCTCACTCGGGTTTTCAGTACTCACCATCTGCATGATCAGCAACTCGATGTTTGCGAGGTTTTCCATCACCGTCGTGAACAGGTCGCGAATATAGATATCCTGTCCCGCCGGCTCTGTACCCTCCCTGACCAGGGTTCTTTTCATCTCCCCGTTGTTGGCGAGGAAATCACTCAGCCCGGAATTTACCGAATCCGACACCGAGAGCAGTTGCCTTTTTATGCCCAGGATCGCTTTGACCGAGCGCTGCAACTCAGCCAGCCGTGCATTCGCGGACTCGTTGACCGCAGCCAGCTCCGGGAACATGGCCGTGCTGTCGGAGGCAGCGACGGCATCCAGGCTGTCGGCAAGCTTGCTGAGTGCACCGGAAAGTCTGTCAGACTGGGAGTTCAAAACCTTTTGATCGCCTGCAGCCACCACTTCCACTGAGTATCTTGCGGTTTCTGATCGATGGGCTTCCATTTCCTGAATCGATCCACTGAGTGGAAATACATCCGATGTCAGCCTGTCCGTTGCGCCAGAGAAGGACGACATAATGCTTATGTTGAATGCTCCCCAGCAAACGATAATCAGGCAAAGCAGGCCGAAACCTGCGTACAAACGATGAATTACGGAGATTCTGTTCATTAGATACACCCTTCCCGCCATGTTCTCGCAAAGACGGGCCAAACGGCAGAAAAAGGGCCGGCAGGGTTGACCCCGGGAGGGGCTACCTTGAAATGCTTGAAAGGGGGGGAACTAAAAGCAACCGGCCAAAACCCACCGTGACAACGGTGCTCTGCCTGCCGCAACCAAAGGGTCCTGTTGCGACAGGCATTGCTCTTGAGGGAATCAGCTCGTCTTAGCGGGCTTCTTCCCAGGTTTTCAGCAGCTCATCGTAGGCAACGGTCTTGCCCTGGGGCTTCTCGTTATCCAACTTCGGCTTGGGTGCGCCGGGTTGATCCAGCCAGTATTGCGGATCCCGGGGCTCGTTCAGCTTCGGACCACAAGTGGGTTGAACATTGGCGCGCTCAAGGCGTTCCATAACCCGATCCTGGGCCTGAGCCAGCCCGTCCAGTGCCTCCTGCGGAGTGGCTTCTCCACTGGCAGCCTGGGCAATGTACTGCCACCACAGCTGTGCCAGCTTCGGATAATCCGGCACGTTGGTACCAGTCGGCGACCACTGCACACGGGCGGGGCTGCGGTAGAATTCCACCAGACCGCCGAGTTTCGGTGCCATTTCGGTCATCACCTCGGACTCGATGTCAGACTCGCGAATTGGCGTCAGGCCGGCGATGGTTTTCTCCAGGGACACGGTCTTGGAAACGGTGAACTGGGCGTACAGCCAGGCCGCCAGTCGACGCTTTTCAGGGGTTGAATCCAGGAACGTCCAGGAGCCCACGTCCTGATAGCCAAGCTTCATGCCTTCTTCCCAGTAGGGACCGCGTGGTGACGGCGCCATCCGCCATTTGGGCGTACCATCCTCGTTCACAACTGGCAGACCATCTTTGATCATGCTTGCGGTAAAGGCGGTATACCAGAAGATCTGCTGGGCAACGTTACCCTGGGCAGGCACCGGGCCGGCCTCGGAGAAAGTCATGCCCTGGGCTTCGGGGGGCGCGTACTCACGCAGCCAATCCACGTATTTCTCGGTGGCATACACGGCAGCGGGACCATTGGTTGCACCGCCACGGCTGACGCTGGAGCCCACAGGATGACACTCTTCAACCCGGATACCCCATTCATCTACGGGCAAACCGTTAGGAAGGCCTTTGTCGCCAGCACCTGCCATGGAGAACCACGCATCGGTAAAGCGCCAGCCCAGGGACGGGTCCTTCTTGCCGTAGTCCATGTGACCGTAAACGCGCTCACCGTCTATTTCCTTCACGTGCACCGAAAAGAACTCGGCAATATCTTCATAGGCAGACCAGTTAACCGGTACACCCAGGTCATAACCGTAGATCTCTTTGAACTGCTTTTGCAGATCTTCACGTTCGAACCAGTCCGCACGGAACCAGTAGAGGTTGGCGAACTGCTGGGAAGGCAACTGGTAAAGTTTGCCGTCAGGCCCGGTGGTAAAGTCGAGCCCGATGAAATCGTCAAGATCCAGGGTGGGCAGGGTAAGATCCTTGCCGGCACCGTTCATGATGTCTTCAACGGCCACTACCTTGCCATACCGGAAGTGGGTACCGATCAGGTCTGAATCGTTCACGTAGCCATCGTAGATGTTCCGTCCCGACTGCATCTGGGTCTGGAGTTTCTCGATGACATCGCCTTCCTGAATCAGCGTATGGGTCAGGTTGATACCGGTAATTTCCGAAAACGCCTTGGCCAGAACATTGGACTCATATTCGTGAGTCGCGATGGTTTCGGAAACCACGTTGATGTCCATGCCGCGGAACTGCTCAGCCGCTTGAGTGAACCACTCCATTTCCTTGAGCTGTTCTTCCTTGGTCAAAGTAGAGTTCTTGAACGCTTCATTCACCCACTTTTCAGCCGCCTCACTGTACTGATCGGCGCTGACATGCAGGCTTAACCCCATACTGGCAACACCAACAGCGGCGCTCAGCAACAGGGTCCTCGGATATTTATTGTTGTTGAACATATCCAACCTCGTTCGTCTTTTTATGAATGGAACGAAACAGCCGGGTTTCGCTTCCGCACTTATAGCGCTCTGGTCGCTATCCTTTTACCGGAATCGCCTATGATCGATTCCGATCATTTAAATAAAAATAGTTCGTTTACGAAATCATTACAAGTGTTTTTAGAGAATTTCTAGAGCCGGATGTTCGCAAAAAACAACATAACGAACATCCGACCTAAGACTCATCCCCAGCGCAGCAGCACCAATAGCCAGGCCACCGAAACCGCAAGCGCCACCCATAACGTGATATCGCTTACAGCCAGGAAAGCCAGGTGTATATACGCTGCCGAGAGCAATCCGATAAACAATCTGTCACCGCGGGTCGTGGCTATCGGCAGAAAGCCTTTCCTTTCGGTACACGGGGAGACAATTTCGTAAACGGTCATCACCGCCAGAATCCCCGCAATCACGGCAAAGAAGATGGCGACGGTCGGTGTCCAGTTCATCCAGGCAATCATAGAACGTCTCCTTACACGCGTCCGAGGGCGAAGCCTTTGGCAACGTGGTTACGAACGAACCAGATCACCAGCAGGCCGGGAATGATGGTGAGTGAACCGGCAGCCGCCAGAACGCCCCAGTCGATACCACTCGCCCCTATCGTTCGGGTCATGATCGCCCCGATCGGCTGGGCATCCACGGACGTCAAGGTTCGGGCAAGGAGCAACTCCACCCAGGAGAACATGAAGGCGAAGAATGCCGTGACCCCGATACCGGAACGAATCATCGGCAGGAAGACCTTCACGAAGAATTTGGGAAAGCTGTAGCCATCAATATAGGCCATTTCATCGTATTCGCGCGGCACGCCGGACATGAATCCTTCCAGAATCCACACCGCCAGCGGCACGTTGAACAGGCAGTGCGCCAGGGCCACGGCTATGTGGGTATCGAACAGCCCGATGGACGAATACAACTGGAAGAACGGCAACAGGAAAACCGCTGGCGGTGCCATCCGGTTACTGAGCAGCCAGAAGAACAGGTGCTTGTCCCCGAGGAACTTGTAACGGCTGAAAGCGTAGGCGGCCGGCAGGGCCACCACCAGCGTGATCACCACGTTGATCGAAACATAGATCATCGAGTTGATGTAGCCGCTGTACCAGCTCGGGTCGGTAAAAATCACCGCATAATTGTCCAGGGTGAAATTCTGGGGCCAGAGTGTCAGACCGCCCAGAATTTCCTGGTTGGTCTTGAACGACATGTTCAGCAACCAGTAGATCGGCGTCAGCAGCAGCAGGATAAACAGGGTTATCCCAAAATTTTTCGAACGTGTCTGTCTCATCACATTCTCCTTATTTTTCTTTGTCGGCGTGCGTGATGGCGGTAAAGAAGAGCCAGGAAATCAGCAGCACAATGAGGAAGTAGATCAGCGAGAATGCCGCCGCACGCCCCAGGTCAAACTGCCCTATCGCCATGGTGGTCAGCGTCTGACTGAGGAAGGTCGTCGAACTGCCAGGCCCGCCGCCAGTCAACACGAACGGCTCGATATAGATCATGAAGCTGTCCATGAAGCGCAGCAGCACGGCAATAATCAGCACGCTCTTGAGGCGGGGCAACTGTATGTAGCGGAACACAGCCCACTTCGAAGCCCGATCGATTTCGGCAGCCTGATAGAACGCCTCGGGAATCGCCCGCAGCCCGGAATAGCAGAGGAGCGCCACCAGAGGTGTCCAGTGCCATACGTCCATGAGCAGCACCGTCAACCAGGCATCAAGGGTGTCACCGGTGTAGTTGTAATCGATACCAAGTTGGTTGATGCCCCAGCCGAACAGACCAATGTCACCGCGGGCGAAAATCTGCCAGATGGTGCCAACCACGTTCCAGGGAATCAGCAGGGGAATGGCCAGCAGAATCAGACACAGCGACCCCTTGATACCGGATTTGGGCATCATCAGCGCCACTCCGATCCCGAGGGGAATCTGAATCAGCAGGACCGCACCGGAGAAGATGAACTGACGAATCAGGGAATCCTGAAGACGCTCGTCCGTCAATACCTCCTTGAACCATTCGGTGCCCACGAAGAACGCCTGGCCCGGTCCGAAAATGTCCTGAACCGAATAATTCACCACGGTCATCAGGGGAATCAGTGCCGAGAAGGCAACGAGCAGGAATACTGGCAGCACCAGCCACCAGGCTTTGTTGTTTTGTACCTTTTGCATCACTGTTGCTCCTGTACCAGGAATTCATCCACATACAGCTTCAGCCATTGCTTCGGGAACGAGAGATGAACCCGGCTGCCAATCGATGCGGCGAAGTCCTCGCTCTGCCGGACTTTCATTTTCTCGTGGTCAAGCTGCACGGTAACGATCTTGTAGGTACCGAGGTCTTCGACATCCAGGACCTCCGCCTCGAAGGTGTCGTCTGAAGCTACGGAGGACACTTCCACAAACTCCGGCCGGATTCCGATCTTGATGTTGGTGGACCTGGTCCGCTGCAGGACATCAACTTGCCAGGGCTCAAGTGCCACGACCGTGCCACCGAAACACACGCCGCGGGGGCATCTCTGTACCTCGATGAGGTTCATCCCCGGGCTTCCGATAAAGAAACCCACGAACGTGTGGTTGGGCTGCTCGAAGAGCTCGGTAGGGGTGCCAAACTGAACAATCTGTCCGCCGTACATCACGGCAATCTTGTCGGCAAAGGTGGAGGCTTCGAGCTGGTCGTGGGTGACATACACCATGGTGATATCGAACTGCTCATGGATCTGTTTGAGCTTGCGGCGCAGCTTCCACTTGAGCTGCGGATCAATCACGGTCAGGGGCTCATCGAACAGAATCGCCGAAACATCTTCCCGCACCAGGCCCCGGCCCATGGACACCTTCTGCTTCTCATCCGCGGTCAGGTTCTTTGCCTTCTTGTAGAGCTTGTCCTCGATTTCCAGGACTTCGGCAATCTCATGAACACGGGCCTTGATCTTGGAGGCCGGAACCTTGTTGTTCTTGAGCGGAAACGCCAGGTTGTCGTAAACGGTCATTGAGTCGTAGATGACCGGAAACTGGAAAACCTGGGCAATATTCCTGTCTCGCGGGGAAAGCTCGTTGACACGTTTTCCATCAAACAGGACATCCCCCTCGGAGGGCTGAACAAGCCCGGAGATGATGTTCAGCATGGTGCTTTTTCCGCAACCGGACGGACCCAGCAGTGCGTACGCCCCACCCTTGTGCCAGACATGGTCGAGCTGACGAATGGCATAATCGTCTGGGCCCTGGGGCATATCACTGTAACTGTGGGCGAGTGATTTCAATTGAATTTCGGCCATCAGACAGACCCTCCTGAAACCTGAGACGGTGTGTGCACCAGTTGTTCTTTGTTATCGAACACGAACAGTTTATTGATGGGCAGGTACACCTTTATTGGTGAGCCTGTGTGGTACTGATGCACCCCCATCAACTGCAACACCATTTCGAAATGACTGTTCTCCACATGCATGAAGGTTTCAGAACCACTGATTTCGCTGAGTTCCACCTCCATGGACATTTCCAGATCATCGTCGCTGGTCGGCACAAGACCGATATGGCTGGGTCGGATCCCGAACCAGTAGTCTCCCGGTTGCAGCTTGGCCAGCTCCTGGGTCAGCGCGTGGTGCGAATACTCGTCGAAGGTCACCTCGGTTTCGGATACACGTCCGCGAATCATGTTCATCGGAGGTTCACTGAACAACTGTGCAGCGAGGGTGTTCACGGGCGCGCGGTAGACATCCATCACCGGGCCCGTCTGAACAACCTGCCCTTCGTGTAACAATGTGGTTGTGCCACCGAGCGCCAGTGCCTCGTTGGCCTCTGTGGTGGCGTAAACCGCGATACACTGACGCTCGCGGAACAGGTCCCGCAATTCCGCCCTGAGTTCTTCGCGCAGTTTGTAATCGAGGTTGACCAGGGGCTCATCGAACAGCACCAGGGTGGCATCCTTCACCAGCGCCCGGGCCATGGCAGTTCGTTGCTGCTGGCCTCCGGACAGCTCCAGCGGGTAACGCTTGAGCAAAGGGTCGATCCGAAGCATCGACGCGGTTTCTTTCACCCTCCGATCAATCTCGGACTCAGCCATCTTTGCAAGCCGCAGGGGCGAGGCAATGTTTTCGTAGACAGTCAGGTTGGGGTAGTTGATGAACTGCTGATAGATCATCGAAATATTTCGGCTCTGCACGCTCTGCCCTGTAACGTCCTCACCGTTGTAGATCAGACGGCCGCTATCAGGCTTGTCCAGCCCTGCCATCAGTCGCATCAGTGAGGTCTTGCCGGCCAGTGTCCGGCCAAGCAGAACGTTAAAGGAACCTGCCTCAAAGGTGAGGTTGGCATCCCGGATATAGTCGACACCGTCGACCTCACGGGAGAGATTCTCCAGTGTTAAGGACATAGGCTTTCCTTTTTGTTCTTGTGGAAACGCACTCCTGACCGGTTTGCATCGGCCACGGAAATTCGATTTCGAATCTCCTTACGCAAAGGCTATACCAGCTTGCACGTCTGAGTAGGTAATCTTACTTACTCCATTGTTTTATATACCCTTTTATTTTGCGTGAAATTTCTCATACGAAAATATAAATGTTCGTTTAGCAATACTTTGTTCAAATTGAACATTGACGTGAACAGGATTTGCACAGATGATTGAGCAGCACGTTTGACGAAGTTGCCCACGTTAGCTGCTCAAGTCGTCTGCCAGAACAACAAACGAACACCTGAGTGACGCCTGATGAGAAAAAACGAATATTCGGATTACCGGAGCGTTATTGCCGATTCCTGGGACCGTTGCATTGCCTGGGGGCTTGATCACGACCATGAGCCAACACCTCTGGTTCCAGAGTCTGCCAGGCTGGAAGAAATAAACCGCAAATACACCGAATTGCTCTCGGTAACCGAGGCTGAGGTTCTGCCCTACTACCGGAACGTGCTTTCCAACAGCCGCTGCCTCATTCTGCTCGCCGATCAGCACGCCACGGTATTGAACAGCTGGGGCGATGAACGCATTACAGAGACCCGACTGAAACCCTGGTTCCAGACTGGGGCAAACTGGCAGGAGCAGAACTGCGGCACCAACGCCATCGGCACCTCTATTGCTGTCGGTGCCCCCGTTCAGATTCAGCGAAACGAACATTTCCTGAAAACGAACCGGAGCATCATTGGTTCTGCGGCACCGATTTTCGATGCCCACAGGCAGATTGCCGGTGTTCTCAGCGTGTTCAGCGATGCCTACCTGCCCCAGGCCCACACCCTGGGCATGGTCCGCCTGCTTTCCCAATCCGTGGAAAACCGACTCATCAACCGCCAGTTCGGTCCCGATCATTTCCAGATCACCCTGAATACCACGGCGGATAACTTCGACAGCCCCTGGTCGGGGATTCTATTGTGCGATGATTCCGGACGGGTCATCGCCAGTAACCAGCGGGCGGACCAGTTGCTGGGGATCAATACCGTGGGGGCCCGTCTGGAGGAACTTTTCACCGGCCGTCGGAATCACATTCTTGGCCATCCGGAGACCGAAAACCTGCAACTGACCACCCGTAGCAAGGTGCGACTGAGCGCCCGGATCAAGCGCCCTACCCGGGTTGTCGACAACAACGCCGAAAATGGTCCATTACCACTCTCGGACGAGGGCAGGCATTCCGATGAATTTCTGGGTATCGACAAACTCGAGTACGGGGATTCAGCCGTGAAGCGATGTGCGGCACAGAGTCTCAAGGTGCTGCAGCGGGGGCTACCGGTTCTGATCACGGGTGAGACCGGGGTCGGCAAGGAAGTTCTGGTCAAGGCGCTTCATCGGGCATCGCCGCGCAAGGATCAACCGCTGGTGGCGGTTAACTGCGCGGCCATTCCCCCGGAACTGGTCGAATCTGAACTGTTCGGTTACGAAGCAGGCGCCTTCACAGGCGCGCGGGCGCAAGGCTCACTGGGTTTTATCCGAAAGGCCCACAAAGGCATTCTGTTTCTGGACGAAATCGGCGAAATGCCCCTTTCTGCCCAATCAAGGCTGCTACGGGTACTCCAGGAACGGTTGGTTACTCCGGTCGGCTCTACCGACAGCGTCCCTGTTGATATTCTGCTGGTCACGGCGACCAACCGACCACTGGGCTCACGGATCGAAAGCGGTCATTTCAGGGCAGACCTCTATTACCGGATCAACGGGCTATGCGTGGAACTCCCTGCGCTTCGGGACCGCGCCGACAGATTGCTGCTGATACAGACACTCTATTCCCGTTACCGTGATCCGGGGCAATCAGAACAACTGTCGCCCAAGGTACTCTCGGCCCTGGAAAACCACCCGTGGCCGGGTAACATCCGCCAACTGGTGAACGTGCTGCGGGTGGCTATCGCCATTGCCGACGGGGAGGACGTGCAGGTGTGGCATTTGCCGGAAGACTTCCTTGCTGAATTCGAGACCAGCTCGGGCGGGGAATCCGATCAGAATATCCCGCAGCCATCTGGTCCGGGCATTGAAGCGGAACCTGAAGATACGCTCGCCAGAACTCTCAGGGTCTATCAAAAGTGCACAGGCAATGTATCTCAGGCCGCCAGAGAACTGGCAATAAGCCGTAACACGCTATACAAGCGTCTGCGGGAACTTGGGGTTCGATGAAACCCATACCCGCAGAAGCCTGGTGTCATAGCTTTTGAACCGCCTGGAACCAGCCATCATACAGCGCGTCCCGCTTCTCTTTCGTCATGACGGGTTCAAAACTCCGGTCACATCGCCATAGTTCGGAAAGCTCCTCGAGAGAGCCATAGACACCGGCCTTCAGGCCAGCCAGATAGGCAGCGCCCAATGCCGTGGTTTCAACCAGCGACGGGCGATCCACGCGGGCACCGAGAATGTCGGCCAGAAACTGAAGTACCCAGTTATTGGCCACCATGCCACCATCAACCCTCAGGTTGACCGGCCGAATCCCGTCTTTTTCCATAGCCTTTTGCAGGTCCTTGGTTTGATAGCAAACAGATTGCAGGCCTGCCGTGACAATCTCCTTGATGCCGGTATCGCGGGTAAGACCGAAGATGGCGCCCCGTGCATTGGGGTCCCAGTACGGCGCCCCCAACCCGGTAAAAGCCGGCACCAGATAAACACCGTGGTCGACGGGCGTCCCCTCCGCCAGCGGTTCTGTTTCACAGGCGTCACGAATAAGCTGAAGGCCGTCCCGCAGCCATTGAATGGTGGCCCCGGCGATAAAAATACTGCCTTCAAGGGCGTAGGTAGGCTTGCCATTCACTCTGTATGCCACCGTGGTAAGCAAGCGGTGCTCAGATTGCAGAGCCTTGTCACCGGTATTGAGCATCAGGAAACAACCAGTGCCATAGGTGCTCTTGGCCATGCCAATTCCAAAGCAGGTCTGGCCAAACAAGGCCGCTTGCTGATCGCCGGCCACACCCAGCACAGAGGCACCGTTGAGAGCCCCACCCTCGGTGATCTGCCCGAACTGATCGGCGGAGTCCATTACCTCAGGAAGCAGCGATTCGGGAATATCAAAGAGTTCCAGAAGCTCAGGATCCCATTTCTGGTTGTGGATGTTGAACAGCATCGTACGGCTGGCATTGGTGGCGTCCGTTCTATGCTCGCGACCACCAGTCAACCGCCACAACAAAAAGCTGTCGACGGTACCGAATGCGAGCTCCCCGCGTTCCGCCCGCTCCCTTACTCCGGAGACATTTTCCAGAATCCAGCGAATCTTGGTGGCCGAAAAATAGGGATCAATCAGCAAACCGGTCTTGCTGTTGACCCAGGGTTCGAGGCCCTCGCTTTTCAGGGACTCGCAATAGGAGGCCGTTCGCCGATCCTGCCAGACAATGGCGTTGTAGACGGGCTCTCCGGTTTTGCGATCCCAGACCACTGTGGTCTCGCGTTGGTTGGTGATGCCTACAGCAACCACTTCACCACGATCACCACACTCTTCGGCCATGACGGCGTTGCAAGTTTGCTGAACCGATGACCACAGGTCTTCCGGATTGTGCTCAACCCAGCCACTGGCGGGGAAATGTTGCGGAAACTCTTGCTGGCGGGTGGCGTGTATGTTGCCCTGCAGGTCAAAGAGTATGGCGCGGGAACTGGTAGTCCCCTGATCGATGGAAAGTATGTATTGGCTCATAATGTTCGACCTCGGTTTCTTATTTTTTCGCATTTTTACTTTTTTGAACATAAATGCCAAGCAATTTTCACCTCAAGCGCGCATATCACTAGCCAAACCTTTGAAAAAAGCTGCATAACCCGCTGAAAACTACTAAACTTTGAGACTGTTTTCGGACGCACAGCATTTCGCATGAGAAAAATGACAAAGCGGAGGAGATTTTAATGGCACAGCGTCGCCGACAGGATCTGATTATGGAGCTGATCCAGCAGAACGGATTCGTCACCACCGAACAGCTGGTAGACCAGTTCAAGGTAACGCCCCAGACCATCCGCCGCGATCTGAACGAACTCGCCAAACAGAAAAAGCTCCGCAGGCACCACGGCGGAGCAGGGATTGATTCGAGCACGGTTAATACCGCTTATCAGGCCCGCAAGATCATGGATCTGGAAGCCAAGGAAAGAATCGCCGAGGCGCTGGTAGAGTTGATTCCGGACAATTCCTCCATGTTCATCAATATCGGCACCACCACCGAGACCATCGCCAAGGCCCTGCTGGAAAAAAACAACCTGCAGATCGTTACCAACAACCTCCATGTCGCGTCCATTCTCTCGGCCAAGGAAGATTTCCACGTAATCATTGCGGGCGGCGAGGTCCGCAACCGGGATGGCGGGATTGTCGGCGAAGCCACCCGGGATTTCATCAACCAGTTCAAGATGGACTTCGGCATCATCGGCATAAGCGGCATTCATAACGACGGCTCTCTCCTGGATTTTGATTACCGCGAAGTCCGAGTGGCCCAGGCAATTATTGCCAACTCCAACCAGGTTCTTCTGGCAGCCGACCATTCCAAGTTCGGACGCAATGCCATGGTCCGTCTGGGAAGCATTTCCCAGGCTGATCACGTCTTCACCGACCAGCAACCCCCCGTGGAAATCCGCCAGCTGCTGACCGAACACAACGTACAGCTTCATATCGTCTGATTGTTTTTCGCTTCCCTCCCTATCCGAAAACGTGATCGTCTCCTCCTTTTCGTTTTTTTTCTATTTTTTCCTTTACGAATATAAAAGCCTTTCGCATAATAGTGTCATATCGCATGTTGAACATTGAAAAGTGCGCATGACAACAAAGCGTCTTTTCCATTGGCGTCAGGAGATGACCAACAATGACTTTGGAGCACGAACAGTTTGACGTTATTGTCGTTGGCGGCGGAGTCAACGGCACCGGCATTGCCATGGACGCAGCCGGGAGAGGCCTGAAAGTCCTCCTATGCGAAATGAATGACCTGGCGTCAGCGACGTCATCCAGCAGCAGCAAGCTTATACACGGCGGTCTGCGCTACCTGGAACACTATGAATTCCGACTGGTCCGGGAGGCATTGGCGGAGCGCGAATCGCTACTTCGCAATTCGCCACACATCATGTGGCCAATGCGTTTTCGGTTACCGCACCGACCGCACCTGCGCCCAGCCTGGATGATTCGCACTGGTCTGTTTCTTTACGATCACCTGGCGAAACGGGAAATCCTTCCGGGCTCACGCTCCATCAAGTTCGGTGAGAACGATCCGCTGAAACCGGATATCACCAAGGGATTCGAGTACTCGGACGGCTGGGTCGACGATGCTCGCCTGGTGGTTCTGACTGCGAAAAAAGCACAGCAGTTTGGCGCGAAGATTTGCACCCGCACCAAATGTGTCAAGGCCGAACAGGGCACCCATGAGTGGAAAGTCACCCTGCGTGACATGACCGATGAAACTGAAAGGATGGTATCAGCCAAGGCCATTGTGAATGCTTCTGGCCCCTGGGTAAGCAAGTTATTCGGTGAAACCCTGTCAATGCCAGCGCCGAAAATGATTCGCATGGTCAAAGGTAGCCATATTGTGGTTCCCAGACTTAACAAGGGTACCGAGGCCTACATCCTTCAGAACGAAGACGAGCGGATCGTGTTTGTTATTCCCTACGAGGATGAATTCTCGCTGGTGGGCACCACCGATGTAGATTACGAGGGTGACCCCAAGAAAGCGAAAATTTCGCCAGAAGAAACCGACTATCTGCTGAACATCGTGAACTCACATTTCAAGCGACAGCTTGACCCCTCGGATGTAATCTGGTCTTACTCCGGTGTGCGCCCTCTTATGGACGACGAGCAGGAAAATGCCCAGAAGGCATCTCGGGATTACTCCTTCGAGGTCAATAGTGAGAAAGGCAAGGCGCCACTGATTTCGGTATTCGGTGGCAAGATCACCACCTACCGAAAGCTGGCCGAAGCCGCCACTGACAAACTGTGCCAGTTCTTCCCTGAGGCCGGCGGGCGCTGGACCAAAACCGGAATTCTCCCTGGCGGTGACTTTGCCAACCACGAGGCTCTTGAAGAAAAACTCAGGCGGGACTTTCCCTGGCTCTCCGAGAAGGTGATCAGCCGCTACGTGCGTACCTATGGCACCACCAGCTATGACATTCTCCGGGACTGCCATTCGATGGACGACCTCGGCATTCATTTCGCCGGAACTCTCTACGAGCGGGAAGTCGAGCACCTGATCAAGAACGAATGGGCCATGACGTCGGAGGACATTCTCTGGCGCCGGACCAAACAGGGACTTTACGCCAGCGACTCGGATGTTGAAGGCCTGGAACGTTTTCTGATGAAAGCTGTCCCTACTGATAATCGCAAGACTGCTCTCCACGACAGCGCCTGAAGCTCTCTCAGGCATCTTTGCTCCGGCCGGATAAGCTCCGCCCGGAGCTTTTTTGTTGCGTCCCTTACATTTCCGGAATCTCCTACAACAAAAAAGGTTGAGGAACCAACCTCAACCTTTTGCACCCCTCTTTCGAGGGTACGTTTCACTGCCTATAACAATCAGAACGTCAGCTGCGAACCAAAGATGATCGCATCGTATTCGCCCTGACCATTGCCAGTGCCCAGTGTTGTGTATTCCGCCATCAGGGTCAGGTGGTCTGTCGCCGCATAGCGAGCGAAGAGCATGGTCAGGTCGGTATCATCACCATCGCCGGCGATGAAGTCGTCCTCACCTTCGCCATAACTGACCCCCAGCGTGGTTCTGTTGATCTGGTAAGTAGTTTCAACATACCACTGACTGGCATCTTCTTCGTTCGGATCCAGACGGGCGGCAAACACCCCGTTGCCTGTACCCTGGGTCATGCCGTAGTTGCCGCGAACAGACAGGCCACCAAAAGACACGGAACCGCCGAAGTCGATACCAGACATGGTGTAGTCATCAAAGGTACCGGTCTTGGAGTCCACGTCCTGCGTGAAACCACTGGACCAGATGGAGAAATTGTTGCCCGAATAGACCACGTTCGCTTCGATGCGCGGCATGGTGTACTCGGCATCGGCAATGCCATCCACCTTTGAGGGGCTGAACAAACCGACCTTGAACTGCAGGCCGCCCAGGCTGTTGGAGGTATACATCACACGGGGTGTGAAGTTGGCGTAGAAGTACCCGTTTCCGATACGCCCGGCCGTTGCTGCTACCTGGTCCGGGCCACCGATCAGGCCGACGCCCAAAGCGCTGCCGTTATCGCCAATGGCAGGAACCCCATAAATACCAAAGCCCTTACCAATGTTCACCTTGCCGAAATCGCCGGCCACGGCAATCTCGGAGACCCGGCTGCGAAAATCGGCGTTGGCATCACCCGGCGCAATATTGGCGTTCATCTGGAAATGGCCGGACACTTCCAGACCATTTTGGGTCGGTGCATAAATGTTGGTTTGCAGTGTTGCCGGGTTGAAACCGGTCGTGATGGTAAACGAATCTTCATCCGTTGGTTGGTCATAATTGCCGAACACCGCAAAGATCGGAATGTGACCATTAAAGCCCGCCTTCCAACCGTTATCAGATTCAAAGGACACCTCCGCCAGAGCTGGCGAGCAGACCCCTGCCGCCAGCAGCAGGGAGGCTGCCAATTGGGCCTTCCGGAAAGAACGGTTGTTGGACGACACAGAGACATTGTTATTTTCGATCATGTTAGCTTCCTGTTTTTGTTAGCGCTGAACTGTCGAAGCCACCTGAAACGCTTTGCCGATGGACATAGCCGCGGCGAAACGCCTGGCGACTGACTTCGTTAACGAACCGCCTGGCTTTCGCATTGCGCCATACCGGTTCGAAACAGAACAAATTTAGCGCTGAAAATTGCAAATGAAAAGTTTATGATCGAAAAAATTTTCGTTTAGAACGCCTTAAGAAGGGTTACGAAAGAAGTTAAAACGTTTAAATACCTGTTTTTATTGTTTTTAAACCCTAATTCTCCCAAAATAAAATTTTTCGTTGACGAACTTTCAAGCGAACCATATGATCGTAAATTGTACGAAAAGCAACAAAAACAAGAGGCGATCATGAACAAATACCCGTTACTAGTCGGCCTGATACTACTGGTTAGCCAGCAGGTAATCGCGGGCCCCCTCTTCGACTCACTTCCCAATGAGAAGCGATCGCTTATCCGCACATTGATCCAGGACCACTTCCCGGATTCGACCCTGCCGGAAGACGAACAGGCTGAAGAACTCGCCTGGTTTACCCACGCCGCCGCGGAACTCCAGGGAACATCGATATCGGTTCTCACCGAACAATTGCCGACCCATGACTACGAGGCAGAGGTACTGGCACCGGCGTTTTCAATGCTGACAGGGATTCCGGTAGTCCAAGACAGGAAGCCCGAAGGCGAGGTGATTCGCCAGATCAACCTTCAGCGCATCATGGCGGCCAAGGGGCGGTACGACGCATTTGTAAATGACTCCGACATGATTGGCACCCATTCCCGCAGCGGCTGGGCTCTGGCGCTGAGCGATTATATGGAAGGTGCAGGGAAGGCATTTACACTGCCGACCCTGGCATTGGAGGATTTCATTGGCCTGGAGTTCGTCACTGGCCCCGACGGCAAGATCTACCAGCTACCCGATCAGCAGTTCGCCAACCTGTACTGGTTCCGTCACGACTGGTTCCAGCGCCCGGAACTGAGGGCCCAATTCAGGGAGCGCTACGGCTATGAGCTTGGCGTGCCCGTCAACTGGTCCGCATATGAAGACATCGCAGAATTTTTCACGGTTCACGTGCAGGAGATTGATGGCGAACGCGTCTACGGGCACATGGACTACGGCAAGCGGGACCCATCTCTGGGATGGCGCTTCACCGATGCCTGGTTCTCCATGGCGGGTGCAGGCGACCAGGGCATTCCCAACGGATTACCGGTCGATGAATGGGGCATTCGTATGGAGGGCTGCCATCCTGTTGGCTCGTCCGTGAGTCGTGGCGGTGCCACTAACAGCCCGGCAGCGGTCTACGCGCTGGAAAAATACATCGACTGGTTGCAGCGCTTTGCTCCTCCCGAAGCTGCAGACATGACGTTCTCTGAAGCCGGACCCGTGCCGGCCAGAGGAAGGGTTGCCCAGCAGATCTTCTGGTACACGGCCTTCACGTCCGATATGACAAAAGAGGGATTACCCGTAGTTAACGATGACGGCACCCCGAAATGGCGAATGGCGCCCTCCCCTCGCGGCGCCTACTGGCAGGAGGGTATGAAGCTCGGATATCAGGACGTGGGGGCCTGGACCATCCCCCGAGCGATGGGGGCGGACCAGCAGAAAGCAGCGTGGCTTTATGCCCAATTCACCGTTTCGCGCACCGTGTCACTCCAGAAGACCCTCTACGGTCTGACACCTATCCGGCTTTCAGACCTGGAATCGTCACAGATGCAGGCAAAAGCGCCAACACTGGGAGGCCTTGTCGAGTTCTACCGGAGCCCAGCGAGAACCGCCTGGTCGCCCACCGGAGTGAACGTGCCGGACTACCCCCGGCTGGCCAAGCTCTGGTGGCCAAACATCGCCGATGCGGTAACGGGGAAAATGACCCCGCAGCAGGCGCTCGATAACCTGGCGGCAGCACAAGACAGAACCTTGTCTATTATCGAACGTAACTTCCTGGCCGGTGATTGTGGTCCTAAAATGGCGGATGAAGAAAAGCTGAAGGGCGAAGAATGGTGGCTCGCCCAACCTGGTGCGCCCAAGCCTCGCCTGAACAATGAGAAACCCCAGGGCAAAACCATCCGTTACGAGGACCTGCTCAGACAGTGGGACATTGCGGGCAGCTGAGCAGGCTCATCGGGGTTCGGGCTCAAGCAGCTGTGCCACGCGCTGCTGCAGTTCGGGCACAACTTCGCTTTCGAACCAGGGATTTCGGCGTAACCAAAGGTTATTTCTTGGGCTGGGATGAGGCATGGGCAGAATCTCTGGCCAATACTCCTGCCAATGCTCCACATTGGCCGTGACGGATTTGCGGCTGTTGTCCAGATGCCATGCATGGGCGTACTGACCAATAACCAGAGTCAGCCCGATGTGAGGCAGACGATCCAGCAACAGGTTGCGCCAGGCCGGTGCGCACTCCGGCCGCGGCGGAAGATCCCCGGATTTCCCGGTTCCCGGATAGCAAAATCCCATGGGCAGGATGGCGAGCTTTTGCTCGTCGTAAAAGGTATCCCGGGTTATCCCCATCCACTGTCGAAGCCGATCGCCGCTGGGATCGTTGAAGGGCAACCCGGTCTCGTGCACCCGCCTGCCCGGCGCCTGCCCGACCACAAGAATGCGGGCGCTTTCCGATATCTGGATGACCGGCCTTGGGCCACGTGGAAGAACGTCCGCACAAATCGTACACGCCCGCACGCGCCGAACCAGGTCGTCGAAGGGAAGCCGGGAAAGATCTTCAGTCATGAGTGCTCCGTCATAAGGGCGATTGCATATACGGGCATTTCCCGTAACGATAGAGGCACAATCACGACACAACAAGTCTCGAAGGACACCTCATGAATGCCAAAGCAGGCTCTCTCCCGCTGCCGGAAATAGATGTAGAAGAGTTCCGGAAAGTCGTTCGCACTCGCCGATCAATCAGGCGTTTCACCGATGAACCGATTCCCGAGCCGGTGCTAGAGGATTGCCTGGAGCTGGCTACCCTGGCGCCCAATTCCAGCAACCTTCAGCCCTGGGAATTTTTCGTGGTTCGTACTCCGGAGCTGAAGGCAAAACTTGCCCACGCCTGCCTTGGCCAGAATGCCGCGAAAACCGCCACCGCGCTAATCGTGGTGGTGGCCCGACCGGATAGCTGGCGAGCTCATGCACAACAAGCCCTCACAGACTGGCCCGAAGAAACGCTGCCGCCGATCGTTGAAAAGTACTACCGAAAAGTCGCCCCCATCCACTACAACCAGGGCCCCTTCGGAATTCTGGGATTAGCGAAGAAAGCGGCAGGACTTGCCGTGGGAATCACCCGGCCCGTGCCCCGGGGCCCCTACTCAAGCTGCGAGATGAAAATCTGGGCCACCAAATCTACCGCCCTGGCGGCCCAGAACCTGATGCTCGCGCTCCGGGCCCATGGCTATGATTCCTGCCCCATGGAGGGTTTCGACGAGCATAGGGTGAAGAAGTTGCTCAACCTGCCCGGAAAAGGACTGGTGACCATGGTACTGGCCGCCGGCCGCCGGACGGAAAACGGTGTGTATAACCGCCAGTACCGTTTCGATCAGAGCCAGCTGGTCCACTACCTCTAAACCAGCAAAGGCAATCCGGCATCAAACCTCCGGATTGCCCAGTGCCTCGGCAGCGCCCAGCAGCCCGGTGTACGGCTCAGTAACCACATAGACCGGCGTGAACTCGAGCAGCGGGCGCATTCTGCCTTTATCCTCAAAGCCGTTCCGGAAGGGACTTTCCAGAAAGAAATCGAGGAAACGGGGCAGGATTCCACCGCAGAGATAAACACCGCCGGTGCTACCCAGGGTCAGAACCCCATTGCCGGCTACCCGACCGAGGATTTCACAGAAGTGGCGGAGCGTGTGTCGCGCCAGGCTGTCGGTGTTTTCCACCGCAGCCGCGGTGATTTTTTCCGGCGCATCCAGTGGGGCGGCCACGCCCTGGATCTCGGCATGGGCCTGATACAGATTCAGCAGGCCCTGACCACAAAGAATACGCTCTACCGACACCCGCCCAAATCGGGCCTTGAGAATCCGCAGCACCGCCATTTCGGTATCATCGGTGGGGGCGAAATCCACGTGGCCGCCTTCTGTCATCAACGGTACCCAGCCATGCTCAATGGGCACCAGGCCCGAAACACCGAGCCCGGTTCCAGGCCCCATAACCAGTCGGGGGCGACGGCTGTCACCCGGCCCACCACACACAGGCACAAGGTGTTCGTCCGGAACATGGGGAACGCCGAGCGCCATGGCGGTAAAGTCATTGATCACCTTGAACCTGGACCAGCCGAACTGCGCCCGGACCTCTTCGATATCAAAGCGCCAGTGATTGTTGGTCATGCGAACCTGGGTGCCCCGAACCGGTGAGGCAACGGCCAGACAGGCTCCATCCACCTCTGAAACTCCGACCCGGGCCAGGTAATCCCGCACGGCGTCATCGAGATTGGTGTATTCCCCGCAGGGCAGAATCTCGATAGCCCCGGGCTGCACACTGCCCTTCTCTACCAGTGCGAAACGCGCATTGGTGCCGCCGATGTCACCGACCAGTGAGTAATGTGTTGCTGTCATGCCTCATGATTCCAGAAAAAGCTGGCGCCTTCCTCGGGATTGCTGGCCGCACGTCGCATCCAGCCAAACAATTCCCGACCATAGCCGTGATGATACCCGGTCAGGTCCGCATTTTCAGAATCCCGGCCGGCAAACTCCTGCTCATCCACGCGGACGGCAAGAATCCCCTTTTCGGCATCCAGACAAACCTGGTCACCATTTTTGACCTTGGCCAGCGGCCCACCATCCAGCGCCTCCGGGTAGACATGGATCGCCGCGGGCACCTTGCCCGACGCGCCGGACATACGGCCATCCGTCACCAGTCCGACCTTGAACCCGCGATCCTGCAACACGCCCAGGTAAGGGGTAAGCTTGTGCAGCTCTGGCATGCCATTGCTCTTGGGTCCCTGGAACCGCACGATCACAATGCAATCCCGATCCAGGTCGCCGGCCTCGAAAGCTGCCTTTAGTTCGTTCTGGTCGTTGAACACCACGGCCGGCGCTTCAACTATCCGGTGTTCCGGAGCAACGGCAGAAACCTTGATCACGCCCCGGCCCAGATTGCCATCGAGCACCCGTAGCCCACCATCGGGTGCAAACGGCTCCGCAACCGGGCTCAGCACATCCGGGCGAAGGCTTTTTTCCGGCGCCGGCTTCCACACCAGCCTCTCATCCACCAGCTCCGGCATCTCGGTATAGCGCTCAAGGCCATAGCCCACGACCGTGTTTACGTCATTGTGCAGGTACCCGCCGCTCAGCAGCTCCCGGATCAGGAACGGGGTACCTCCCGCCTCGTGAAACGCATTCACGTCTTCCTGGCCATTGGGGTAGATGCGGGTCATGGAGGGGACCACGGAAGAAAGCTCGGCGTAGTCATTCCAGTCGATGATGATACCGGCAGCCCGGGCAATGGCGATCCAGTGAATGGTGTGATTGGTGGAGCCACCGGTAACCAGCAGCGCTACCAGCGCATTGACGATGCTCTTCTCATCCACCATATCGCCAAGACCAAGCTCGCCTCCGTGAGGCTTCGACAATTTGATCACCTGCTCGGTTGCGGCACGGGTGAGCTCTTCGCGCAGCGGGGTATTGGGATTTACAAAAGCCGATCCCGGCAAATGCAGCCCCATGACTTCGACCAACAGCTGGTTGCTGTTGGCGGTGCCATAAAAGGTACAGGTGCCCGGACTGTGATAGGACTTGCTCTCGGCCTCCAGCAATTCATCCTTGCCAACCTTGCCCTCGGCGTAAAGCTGTCGAATCCGCTGCTTTTCCTTGTTCGGCAGGCCTGAAGGCATCGGGCCTGCCGGAACCAGAATGGTAGGGAGATAGCCGAAGCTCAGCGAGCCGATCAGCAGGCCCGGAACAATCTTGTCGCAGATGCCCAATAGCATCGTGGCATCAAACATGTTGTGGCTAAGGGCCACGGCCGTACTCATGGCGATGGTGTCCCGGGAAAACAGGCTCAGCTCCATACCCGGCTGGCCCTGGGTTACGCCATCGCACATGGCAGGCGTGCCTCCGGCCACCTGGGCCACGGACCCCATCCCCCGGGCCGCCTCCCGAATAACATCGGGGAACTTTTCGTAGGGTTGGTGGGCCGAAAGCATATCGTTATAGGCCGTTACCATGGCCACATTGGCCTTGTTCATGAACTTCAGGGTGTCTTTGTCGCCCTGACTACAGGCCGCAAAACCGTGGGCCAGATTGCCGCAGGACAGAGAACTCCGGTGCGGGGATTGGGCTTTGAGAGCGTTCATGCGGTTCAGGTAATCCTGCCGCGTTGAGCGACTGCGCTCAATAATTCTCTGGGTAACCTTGTCTACGGTCGGGTGCATGGTGGGCTCCATTGCATAATCTATTAGAGTGGTCGTTTTTAGATGTAATTTTACTTTCTTTTTTTAGCATTACCACCGTTTAATCGTTCATTTATTCTTTTTTTGTTGTTATATTTACTACATTGCTGAGGTTAAACGAACAAAAAACGACCACCCAAGGAGTCAGACGATGACAATCCGTATCGCAATCAACGGTTTTGGCCGCATCGGTCGCAATGTTCTCAGAGCATTGTATGAAAATAACTACCGGAGCCAGCTCCAGGTTGTTGCCATCAACGACCTTGGCGACGCCGAAACCAACGCTCATTTGCTCAAGTATGACAGCGTTCATGGCCGATTTAACGCCGACGTCAGTCACGACGCAGAATCCCTGACCGTTAACGGGGACCGGATTGCCATTACCGCTCTCCGCAACCCCGAAGAACTGCCCTGGAAAGACCACCGTGTTGATGTCGTTTTCGAGTGTACCGGCCTCTTCACCAAACGCGACAAGGCGGCTGCACACCTGACGGCCGGCGCCCGCAAGGTTATCATCTCGGCACCCAGCCCTGATGCGGATGCCATGGTGGTATACGGCGTGAACCACGAAACACTGACCGCCGACCACGACATCATCTCCAATGCGTCCTGCACCACAAACTGCCTGGCTCCGGTGGTTGAAGCCCTGCACAAGACCATTGGTATCGAGAGTGGCCTGATGACCACCATCCACTCCTACACTAACGATCAGAAGCTGAGCGACGTCTACCATTCCGACCTCTATCGGGCACGCTCAGCCACCCAGTCAATGATCCCAACCAAGACCGGCGCCGCTGCCGCCATTGGCAAGGTCATTCCGGAGTTGGACGGCAAACTCGATGGCCTGGCCGTTCGCGTTCCCACCATCAATGTGTCACTGGTGGATTTCGGCTTCATTGCCAGCCGGGAGACAACCGCAGAGGAAGTCAACGAAGCGGTTAAAGCGGCGGCCGAGCAGAACCCGGTTCTTGGCTATAATATCGAGAAGCTGGTCAGCGTGGACTTCAATCACAACGCGCTCTCCAGCATCTTTGACGCCAACCACACCCGCGTTCTGGGCCGTCACGTAAAAGTCATGGCCTGGTACGATAATGAATGGGGGTTCTCGAACCGCATGCTGGATAATGCACTCGCCCTGATCAAGGCCGGCCAGTAAAACTGGCCGGCCCAGCTGATTCCGCTACCCTGTTCGAGACCATTTTGAAGAACCAAAGGACACAAACCATGCTCAGGCGTACCAAGATCGTCGCCACCCTCGGCCCCGCCACTGACTCGCCGGAATCCCTCGCAGCTATAATTGCCGCCGGAGTAGACGTTACCCGACTGAACTTTTCCCACGGCAGCGCCGAGGAGCACATCGGGCGAGCCCGCCGTGTCCGCGAAGCGGCTGCAGCCCAGGGCCGGTTCGTCGCGCTGCTCGCCGATCTGCAGGGCCCCAAGCTTCGCATCGCCCGCTTTGCGGAGAACAAGGTCACCCTTCAGGCCGGCCAGACGTTTATCCTCGATGCTGCCATGGACAAGGAGGCCGGTACCGAAGAAAGAGTCGGGATCGATTACGAGCAACTGATCGAAGATGTGGAACCGGGCGACATCCTGGTTCTCGATGACGGTCGCATAGAGATGGAAGTTCAGTCGGTGAGCGACCATAGCATCACCTCGACGGTTCTGATTGGCGGCCCGCTCTCCAATAACAAGGGCCTGAACAAGCGTGGCGGCGGCCTGTCCGCAGAAGCACTGACGGAAAAGGACAAGCAGGACATCGTCACAGCCGCCAAACTCGGTGCCGATTACGTGGCGGTTTCTTTTGTTCGCACCGCCGAGGATATGCACATCGCCCGGCGGCTGCTGAAGGAAGCCGGCTCTGACGCCGGCCTGGTCGCGAAAATCGAACGGGCAGAGCTTGCCGACGATGTGGAAGCCCTGGACGCGGTCATCGAGGCATCCGATGCGGTGATGGTCGCCCGTGGCGATCTGGCCGTGGAAATTGGCGACGCCCAACTGGTTGGCGTCCAGAAGCACATCATCTCCCGCGCCCGGGTTCTTAACCGCGCGGTGATTACGGCCACGCAGATGATGGAGTCGATGATCACCAGCCCGATGCCAACACGAGCCGAAGTCTCAGACGTTGCCAACGCGGTGATGGACTACACCGACGCGGTGATGCTCTCTGCCGAGACCGCGGTGGGTGATTATCCGAAGGAAGCCGTGGAAGCCATGGTGCGCATCTGCCTGGGCGCAGAGAAGCATCCGTCCATGCATCAGTCCAAGCACCGGATTCACGAGAGCATGGAGGAAGTTGATGAAGCTATCGCTCTTTCCGCCATGTACGCAGCGAACCACCTCGAAGGCGTCTCAGCAATCATCTGTATGACCGAAACCGGCGCCACGCCAAGGTTGATGTCTCGCATCAAATCGAGCCTGCCGATCTTTGCGTTTTCGCGCCACCACTCCACGCAGCATCGGGTCGTTTTGTTCCGGGGCGTTCAGACGGTGCCTTTCGATTCTGCCAAGATCCCGAACGAGCGGACGAATGCGTTGGCGGTGTCGGAGCTGGTGAACCGTGGGGCAGTCAAGGATGGTGATCTGGTGGTGATCACCAAGGGTGACTATGTGAATGCCCAGGGCGGGACCAATACCATGAAGATTGTTCGGGTTGGTTCTGACATTCGCTGATTTTTTACTTCCTGATTAGCCCGCTGTCGTCGGTGCACGACCTTGTAGCCTGAGAGTCTTGTGCCGGGCGGCAGTGGGATTCCCCTTTCCAAAAACCGCTACGAGCACATCCATGTGCGCTTGGCTGTGGCCATCCTTGGCCACAGACATTTTTGGAAAGGGGAACCCCACTCCCTCCTTCAGAATTTTGCAGTTATCTCTGCGTGACAGTTTTTCGATTGCTACGAATGTCATTGTAGTCATGTAGGTCGATGAGATGGTCTCCTCCCCTCCTAATCGGCGTCGCAATGCGCCAGGATAGGGAAGGAGAATTTTCCTATCAGAAACGAGTGGGAGGAGACCATGAGTAAGGTTACAACGGTTGGC